>Ga0308168_1000023_pt1 | contig 484972 bp, 481 predicted proteins | sample PhyCR2_FD_202133 | JGI IMG/M metagenome (GOLD analysis project Ga0308168, IMG submission 202133) | Phyllosphere microbial communities from UC Gill Tract Community Farm, Albany, California, United States - DLSLRC.R2 | ecosystem: Host-associated > Plants > Phyllosphere > Unclassified | place... | reverse complement strand
GAAATCAAAATCGTTACGCCGAGCGCGCAGGCTGCTGAGCCCGCGCCTGGTGCAACATGTGCAGCGTTATTTTTCGCACTTCTGCCTTGCTGACGGCGATGTGCTCGCCGAGCAGCGTTTGCGCCGCCCCGCTTTGCCGCTGCAGGATCGCCTGCAAAATGGCGGCGTGCTCGCGGTAGGTGGCGTCCACCCGCGCCTGCTGGGTGAAGTCCAGCCGGCGAATGATGCGGATCTTTTCGGTCAGTTCGCGGTGAATGCGCGCCATTTCGCCGTTGCCCGCCGCAGCCACCAACGCCTGATGAAACTGCTCATCGTGCTGCGACACCGCCTGGCCGTCCGCCAGGTGCGGCGCTGCGGTCCAAAAATGGCTCAACGCCGCCAGCGCGGCCGGCGTTTCCCCAGCCGGACGTTCGCACAGCCGTTTCACCGCCTCTTGTTCCAGCACGATGCGCAGGTCATACAGCTCTTCGAAGTAGGCGAAGTCGAACGGCCGCACCTGCCAGCCGCTGCGAAACAGCACCTCGACATAGCCTTCGCGCTCGAGCCGAAACAGCGCCTGGCGCACCGGCGTGCGGCTGGCCGCCATGCGCTGCGCCACGTCGCTTTCGCTGAAGCGATCGCCCGGCAGCAGGCGAAACTCGAAGATGTCGGCCTTGAGCTGCAGATAAATGCGCTCCGCCAGCCCCTCCGGCCGCGCCTTGTGCTCTCCGTTGGTGATTTGCATCATCGCTCCTCCGTTCAGACCGCTTTTTCCAGCCACAGCAGGGCGTCGCCCGGCCCGACCGGCCGCCCCTGCCGGCAGCTGATGCGTTTAACGATCCCGGCGCGCGGCGCGGTGACCGCCAATTCCATCTTCATCGCCTCGACCACGATCAGCGGCTGCCCGGCCGCCACCGCCTGCCCCGGCTCCACCAGGATCTTCCACACGCTGCCGTTCAGATCCGCGCTGACCCGATCGCCGTCGATCGCGTCTTCTTCCTCCGGCGGCAACAGCTGCGCCTCGGCCTCGTCGTCATCGCTGCGCCAGCGCGCCACTTCGGCGCTGAACGCCTGCTGCTGGCGATGCTGGAAGTCGGCGATCGCCTCGGCGTTGTCGGCCAGGAAATCGGTGTAGGCAGCGAAGTCGAATTCGCTCTCTTCGATGCGCACCTGCATGCGCCCTTCGCGGAACGCTTCGCGCTGCTCGTCCAGTTCTTGCTCGCTGACCGGGTAGAAGCGCACCTGATCGAAGAAGCGCAGCAGCCAGGGCTCACCGGCGGTGAACTGCGGGTTTTTGAGGAATTTGTTCCAGATCGGCAGCGTGCGCCCCACCAGCTGGTAACCGCCCGGCGAGTCCATGCCGTAGATGCACATGTACATGCCGCCGATGCCGACCGTTCCTTCGGCGGTGTGGGTGCGCGCCGGGTTATATTTGGAGCTCAGCAGGCGATGGCGCGGATCGAGCGGCACCGCGCAGGGTGCGCCGAGGTAGACGTCTCCCAGACCGAGGATCAGGTAGCTGGCGTCGAACAGAATGTCGCGCACCTGCTCGCGTCGGCTCAGGCCGTTGATGCGCTGAATGAAATCGACGTTGTTCGGCAGCCAGGGCGCCGAGGCGCGCACCGTCTGTTGATAGCGATCCACCGCGCCCAGCGTGGCCGAATCTTCGAACGCCATCGGTAGCCACACGGTGCGCGTCGGCACCTTCAGGCGGCTGACGTCCCCCAGCGCCCGTTCACGCGCCAGCAGGCGCTCTAGCAGATCGGCCTGGCTTATCCGCCGGCTGTCGTAGCGGATCTGCAGCGAACGCACGCCCGGCGCCAGCTCCGCCACGCCCGGTATCGCCTCCTCTCGCAGCGACTGCATCAGCAGATGAATGCGCAGCCGCAGCGCCAGATCGAGCACGTTGTCGCCGTACTCCATCAGGATGTAACCGTCCCCCGCCTGGCGATACGCCACCGCCGGGCGCCCTTCCGCCGCCGGCAGCGCCGCCAGTACCGCGGCGGAAACGGTCTCCGCCGGGGCCAGATCCGGCGGCGGCAGGGTGATGGCCTTCACCGCCGCCAGCGCTTCGATGCTGCCAAGCTGCGCCTGCTCCAGCGACTGCGCCTGGCGAAAGCCGATCGGATGGAACCGGATGCGGTCGCCCGGCTTCACCTGCCCCACTTTCCACAGCTCGGCCTTGGCGATGGTCACCGGACAGACGAAGCCGCCGAGGCTCGGCCCGTCACGGGTCAGGATCACCGGGAAGTCGCCGGTGAAATTGATCGCGCCGATGGCGTACTCGCAGTCGTGCACGTTGGAAGGATGCAAACCGGCCTCGCCGCCGTCCTCCCGCGCCCACTCGGGCTTCGGCCCCGCCAGGCGCACCCCGAGGCGGTTGGAGTTGTAATGCACCTGCCAGTCGGTGGCGAAAAAGGCCTCTATCGATTCAGCGGTGAAAAAGTCCGGCGCGCCGTGCGGCCCGTACAGCACGCCGATGTGCCACTGGTCGCCGTAGTGCGGGATCAGGCTGTCGTCCATCGCCTGCGGCGCGGCGATCGGAGCCGGCGTAGTGCTGGCCGCCAGCGCCGGTTGGGCGATCGCCAACATGTCCGCCACGCGCAAGGTGCGCCCGGCGTGGCCGCCGAACTGGCCCAGCGCGAAGGTGGAGCGGCTGCCGAGATACACCGGCACGTCAAAGCCGTTGCGTACCGCCAGATAGGTGCGGCAGCCTTGCGTGGCGCGCCCCAGCGTCAGCACCTGCCCGGCCCGCACCGCGATCGGCCGCCAGTAGGCGACCGCCTCGCCATCCAGATCGGCCGGGCAGCTCGCGCCCGTCAGCGCGAGGGTGGCGTCGCAGTGAAAGCGCAGCGTCGGCCCCTGCAGGGTAAACTCCAACCCGGCGGCCGCCGGGTGGTTGCCGACGATGCGGTTGGCCAGCCGAAACGCGAAGTCGTCCATCGGGCCGGACGGCGGCACGCCAATGTCCCAATAGCCGAGGCGACCGGGATAATCCTGCACGCTGCTGTAGGTGCCGGGTTGCAGCACTTCGAGGCAGTGCGGCTGGAAACGCACATCGTCCAGCAGGCGTGTCCAGACATCGCCGCGCTGAAATTGCGGCGTGGCGATCACCTGCCGCAGATAGTCGAGGTTGGTGGCGATGCCGTGCAAACGGGTCGCCGCCAGCGCCGCGCGCAATTTTTCCAGCGCCTGTGCCCGATCGGCGCCGTGCACGATCAGCTTGGCGATCATCGGATCGTAAAACGCCGAGACTTCGCTGCCGGTCGCCACCCAACCGTCGAGGCGCACGTCGTCAGGGAAATGCACCTCGGTCAGCACGCCGGGGCTGGGCTGGAAGTTTTTCAGCGGATCTTCGGCGTAGAGGCGCACCTCGATCGCCGCGCCCTGCGGCGCGCGTTGCAACGCCGCCCAATCCAGCGCGTCGCCCGCCGCCACCTGCAGCATGCCTTCGATCAGATCCAGGCCGGTGACCATTTCGGTGACCGGGTGCTCGACCTGTAAGCGGGTGTTCACCTCCAGGAAATAAAACTCGTCGCGCGCGGCGTCGTAAATGAATTCCACGGTGCCAGCGCTGCGGTAATTCACCGACTCGCCCAGCGCCACCGCCGCCCGATGCAGCGCCTGGCGGGTCGCCGCCGGCAGGTGCGGCGCCGGGGTTTCTTCCACCACCTTTTGGTTGCGGCGCTGCAGCGAGCAATCGCGCTCGCCGAGCGCTACCACCCGCCCCTGGCCGTCGCCGAAAATCTGTACCTCGACGTGGCGCGCGCGATCGACGAAGCGTTCGATAAAGGCGCCGGCGTCGCGGAAGAACTGTTCTCCCAGCCGTTTGACGCTGTCGTACGCGTCGCGCAGCGCCGCCTCGTCGTCACAGCGCGTCAGGCCGATGCCGCCGCCGCCGGCGGTGCTTTTCAGCATCACCGGGTAGCCGATGCGCGCGGCGGCGGCGACCGCCTGCTCAACGCTCTCCAGCAAGCCGGTGCCCGGCGTCATCGGCACCCCGGCCAACGCCGCCAACTCGCGCGCCCGGTGCTTGAGGCCGAACTCGCGCATCTGCGCCGCCGTCGGGCCGATAAAGGCGATGCCCGCCGCTTCGCAGGCGTCGGCAAACTCGGCGCTCTCGGACAAAAAGCCGTAGCCGGGGTAGATCGCCTGCGCGCCGGTGGCCGCGGCCGCCGCGAGGATCTTATCGATGCGCAGGTAGCTGTCGGCGGCCTTGTCGCCACCGAGCGCCACCGCCCTGTCGGCCTCGGCGACGTGCGGCGCATTGCGGTCGGCGTCGGAGTGGACCGCCACGCTGGTGACACCCAGGCGTTTCAGGGTGCGAATGGCGCGGCAGGCGATTTCGCCGCGGTTAGCGATCAGTACGGTAGTAAACATGTTCATGCCCCCTTAACGCTGGCGAGATAGTCGCGCCAGCCGCCAAACTCAGTGATATCCGTCGCGTCTTCCAGCGCCCAGGCTTCGCAGATAAACCCCTTCACCCGACGGCCGTCCGTCAGCAGCAGCGTGCCGATGCCCAAGGGCGCCGGGATTTCCGCCACAAACTCGCCGAAACGGGCCAGCGGGATGTCCCACAGTTCAACGCGGATCGCTGCCCCCTGCGCCATGCGCGCCAGCCCCGGCTTCGGCGGCTCGGTATCGGCCAGCGCGTAGAGGCGGTAACAGGGGGCGGTGACGGTTTGCTCCACCTGCACCGCGTCGCGCTGCGTCAGCTGGACGTTGAGCGGCATACCGCTGAGGTGAGCGCCCACTACCGCCAGACGCACGTGTCCCGCCGACGGCGCCGGCGTGGGCTGCGGCGGCAGTGCCCGCCCGATGGCCCCGAGCGGCAAGGCGTTTTGCCGTTGCCAGCGCAGGCCAAACGCCGCCAGCGCCCGGTCATGCCAGGCGGGCGCAATCAGGGTGATGCCCGCCGGCAGCCCGTCTCCGCGCAGCGGCCCCGGCAGCGCCAGCGCGCTCAGATCGGCCAGGTTGGTGAAATTGGTGTAGGTACCGAATTGCGAATTGAACAGCACCGGCTCCTGCGCCATCTCCGCCAGGGTGCGGATAGTGGGCGCGGTCGGCACCACCAGCGCGTCGAACGGCGCCAGCCGCTGAGCAATTTGCCGCGTCAGCTCGGCGCGCAGGTATTCCGCCTTGTAGGCGTCGCAGGCGCTGTAGCCGAGGCCGTTGCCGACGATGCCGCGCACCACCGGGTCGATAGCCTGCGGGCTCGCTTCCAGCACCTGCTCAATCGCCACGGTGCGCTCCGCCACCCAGGGGCCGTAATACAGCTGTTCCGCCAGGGTGCGAAACGGCGCGAAATCGAGGGGTTCCAGCGTGGCGCCGCCCGCCTGCAGCTGTGCCAGCGCGCGGTGAAACGCCCGCTCAGCCTGAACGTCACCGAAAAACTCCAGCTGGGCGGGGATGGCGAAACGCGGCGCGGCGGGAATATCCGCCGGCGCGGTATGCGGATCGGGGCGGGAATACGGATCTGCCGCGTCAAAGCCGCTCGCCAGTTCCGCCACCTGCGCCGCATCGGCCACCGTCAGCGCGAAGACCGACACCGTATCGTTCAACCGGCAGGCCGGCACCACGCCGCGGTTGGACAACCGGCCCTTGGTCGGCTTCAGCCCGACGATGTTGTTGAACCCGGCGGGCACGCGCCCCGAACCGGCGGTGTCGGTGCCCAGCGCGAACGGCACCAGGCCGCGCGCCACCACCGAGGCGGAGCCGGAACTGGAACCGCCGCTGACGTAGCGGCTGTCGAAGCTGTTGACCACCGCGCCATAAGGTGAGCGGGTGCCCACCAACCCGGTAGCGAACTGGTCGAGGTTGGTTTTACCGAGGGCGATCGCCCCGGCGGCGCGCAGGTTGGCGACCACGGTGGCATCCGCCGCGGCCTGATAGGTGAACGCCGGGCAGGCGGCGCTGGTTGGCCAGCCGCCAACGTCGATATTGTCTTTGATGGCGAAGGGCACGCCGAACAGCGGCAGGCGGCTGAGATCGCCGGCGACCGCCTCGAGCCTCTGTGCCAGCTGCCGGTACTGCTGCTCGCGCTGCGCCGGCGTGGCGAGATACAGCCAGGCGTTATCGTCTGGGTTCAGCCCGGCGACCAGCGTTTCGATCGTCGCACTGACGCAGGCAAGGCGTTCGCCCGCCGGGCGGGTTTGGTAATGGTGTTGCCATTCACTGAGGGTAAAACCGCACGCTACAACAGGTTCGCTCATCGACTGAATTCCATCTGGTACACAAGATGGGATTCAACAGAGCAACCGGCGTGCCAATTTTTAATCTCATGATTTCAATAAATTATAATTAAAACTTATGACAGCAGCGGCAAACGGGCTGCACCAGCGGCGCGCAGCGGGAGAACAAAAAGAGTGCAATGGCGGGATGACGCAGAGGAAAAACCGGGGCGACGACACTCGCCGCCCCGCAGGCCGATGGGGATAGGTCAGCCGTCAGCCGCAAGCTCAGTACCTACCATGTGGTGAGCGCTACCCTTCTCCAGGTATTGGCCGCCGTGCAAACATAAAAGAACGTGGAGTCTGCCGACCATTGGCCTATTTTACCGGGCGCAACGGCCGAAGCGGGGACAGCAACTCTGACACCTACAGGATCTCCGTTCACGTTCGCTGAATCATAAATATTCAACACTTTTATGTGGCCGGAGGAGAATTGGTTATTCGGCCCACCAATAGGATAAGCGCCGTTACCGGCCGGATAGATGCCATTATCCGCAACCGTTAACTGCTTGGTGTACAACCCGCTCCATTTAAATGAGGGTTGTCCTAAGGCGGTCGCGATATCCTTCTGCGGCGAAAAATCCGCCGGGGAGATGGATACGCCGCTGCTGGTCGTATTGTTATTAGCGCCAAGCGTAAACTTAGGTGAAAAACTAATTAAAGAAGCCCCGTCCTGAGCCAACCTGACGCCCGGTTCAAACCCCTGAAGGTTATTGCCTGGAGAAATGCCGCCAAAGTAATGGTAGCTGGTACTCCCTCCTTTGGCGGCATAGAACAGGTTATCGGAGCCGTCCTTGATACCATGGAAAATGGCCGGATAAGCGCCATGGCTGGCCCTGTCCGCCAAGGACCACGGAAGTTGCCTAGGAGCCATATCGGCGATTGCCGCGTTGGCGAATCTTGTCGTATTGCTCAGCATGTTATCAAACACAAATGCCGCCGCGATGCCGTTTACCGGTTCTGCAGCCACATTGTAAGTGGTATTACCCACGTTATAGAAACCGCCCCGACATTCAAAGGTGCTTCCATCACTCTGAAGAATAGTTTCACCTTCGCAAGTAAACTGCCCCAGGATGTTATCGGTGTTGGTTCGGGTGAGTTTGATCGCCGTAGCGCCGACGCCGCCGAACAGGTGGATATAGCAGAAACCGTTGTACCACGTTACGCTGTTGGCGTTTCCTCTCAACTCCAGCCCCACGCCGGCATCCGTATTTGTGCCACCATCGCCCGGATTGCCGGAGACCTTGATCTGACATTGAATTTCATGGAACCCCACGCCGTGGAAGGAGCTATCCCCGCCATTGCTTTCCATCAAGATGTTCGACAAGCCACGGTGGAACCGGCAAGAGTGAAAACTGACGAACTCGGTAAACGCACCGGCATAGCCGTTCAACAGATGTAAGTTCACAAAAAACTTCATAATCAGCAATCTTTCATGCCGCATGAAACAGGAACCATTGATCCGATAGCCGGTGCCCGTATATAACGCGCCCTTGGCCGGCGTAATCGTCACATCGCTGATATATCTGTTGGTATGGATCCCGGAACCGCCTTTCGACTCAAAACACGCATGATCATTAGACGTCGGCTTAAAGAAGAATTTCGTACTAATCCAATTTTCACCCTCTATCGCAATGCCTTTATCTCCGGTGTAGTTTTCTCCCCCTAAATTTAAGGTATCTGTAATGTAATAGTTGCCGGCAGGAACATAGAGCTTCTTGCAGCCTTGGCTAATCGCATAAGCGATAGCCTGTTTAAACGCCTGCGTATCATCCGTACCAACGCCAGCTGTATCATTCCAATCGCCCTTCGCGCCGAACATCTGAGGGGTAATGTGGGGCACGCCTTCATTCGGGAAGGAATACTGAATGAGTTGATTGCCCGTTACCCCTGCAAGCGTAGAGAGAATCGGTTTAAAAGCGCAATCCCAGACGTTCTTGCCAATGAGAGTCGTTTCGTCAAATGCCCCGCCTAACTCCAGCGCCCGAGCGGGAGAAGCAAGTTTAATCACATTCCCTTCAATAATGGCGTTTTTCCCATTCAAGAAACGGATATAACCAAACCCAGAGTCCGTGACCCGATTGCCGGAAAACACCGTACGGTCGCCGTACAGCTTGATCCATACCTGGCTGCTGGTCCATCCGGAGTTGGTTATCTTGTTGCCGGTCATCACGCAGCTATTGGTGAACAGGGCAACCTTGCAATTATTGATAATATTGCCTGAGAGGGTCGCCTCCGTTGCGGCAATGCCATTGAAGGCCGAGGAATTGGAGGTGCCGCAGAAATTTAAAAAATTATCTGCGATAACGGACTCAGCGACAGAAATATCGTTATTGCCGTGATAGTCGATGCCATTCTCAACGGTATCTTCAACGTGATTCCCGATAATTCGTGAACTATTCGTAGGGATTTTGGTGGGGTTATTCACTAAGGAATAGTCGATCTGAATGCCGAACCTTTCGATCGTTTTGATGTAGTTATTAGAGATATTAATGTCACTGATTCCACCCAGCGAGATGCCATAGCTGGTATTAACAATATGGTTATTGGCAACGGTCAGGTTAGTGAATGAATGAGGCGTACCGGTCACTTCATTATTCAATGTCACCCCGCCCCCTCTTTGCGTATGCCCGGCCCCAGCAGGTTTAGCGGGTTTATGTCCATCATGAATATGATTGTTCACAATCAAGATGTCATAAGCATTTCGGTTCACGCCCGTTTTCAGCAAGATCCCGTCACCTTGGTGATTCGTCAGTTCGTTATTCTGGATTGTAATATGGCGTCCGCCACGAACGGCGATAGGTTCTTCACCCAGATCTTTAAGTAAATTGTTCTCAAGGGTAACTGACGTACAGTCAGAAAGGCCCAAAGCATCGGTATGCATGCTGATGACGCAATTTCTCACGGTGAAGTTTTCACAACGGGTGAAAGCCATGCCGGTACACGCGCGAGTGGCATACCACCAAATAGGATCTGCATCTTTCTGAGTCACCTTTCTCGTGATCCTCAGATCTTCCACGATGAAATTCGACTGTTCCACGGTATTAAAAATGTTGATTTGAGGCGTATCGTCATCCAGGTGAATTTCACCACCGCCATAAATATGGCAGTTGCTGGGGATCTGTAGAGACTGCCAAGCCGAACCCAACGTCAACCGATAGACATTCGCCATTCTGACCTGGCGTTTTTTCATCGAGTTAGCGGCGTCAATCGCCACTTTAGCGAACATGGCGCTAACAGCGTCTCGATCGTCAGCCAGGCCATCGCCTACGGCGCCGAACTGCTCAGGGGTATACTCAGCGAATTCGCCGCCGTCATTGACCTGAGCGGCGACATTTTTTGCGTTGAGCTGCGGATCTTCTTTTGACATTTGAGCCATTGAATTACTCCTCTGGATTTTACGTTTCAATCGACATTGAATTGAACGAACCCTAAAAAAGTAACCGGATGGGCGGCACGCCCTCCATCGATGGCGGGTGGCTGAGGGCCAGTACAACAAAGGTAGGAGGGAGGAGACAATAAAAAAGGCGCAACCTTGCGATTGCGCCTGATGTTCGGTGAACGCTGCGCGTTACTCGCCGCGAACGCGCTGTGCCAACCCTTTGAGGAAGTAGCGCAGCATCTGATCGCCGCACGGGCGGTAGTTCTTGGTGCCCTCTTTGCGGAACAGCGCGCTCAGCTCCGGCTTGGAGATGCGGAAGTCCACCGCGGTGAAAATCTGGTGCATGTCGGTGTCTTTCAGCTCGAACGCCACGCGCAGCTTTTTCAGCACCAGGTTATTGGTGATCGGCAGCTCAACCGCCGGCGCCGGGAACTTGTCGTCTTTGCCGCGCTTGAAGAACACCAGGCCGTTGAGGAAGTGCGCCATCACTTCGTCCGGGCACTTCTCGTAGCCCGGCTCGCCTTCTTTGATCACGTAAGCGTCCATCGCCGACACCGCCACCTCGAAATCGTCCAGTTTGATAATCTCGACCATTTTGGCGTTGTTAATGCTCAGCATATAGCGCACGCTGCGCAGCACGTCGTTGTTCATCATGGGATTGCATTGCCTTTACTTGTCTAACGGGGACGTGCGCATTGTAAAAAAATGCCCCATACCCAAAATAATTGGAGTTGCATCGCGGCGGCAAATTTGTAAGCCCCCGGAGCATAGTTAACTATGTGACCGGGGCGCGCAAATGCAGCCAACAAAGAGGCAGCTCCAAGTATGACGGGTATGGCCGCACACCTTGAATGTGCGGCAGTATAGGGATCGGCAAGGGGTTTCTCAATCGATTTGGCTTTTTTGCTGATACAGCGGGATGTCTTCGCCGATGATGTACTTGTTGCGCAGCATCGACGAGACCTTGTCCATGATCATCACCACCACCACCAGGATCAGGGTGATGAACATCACCACGTCCCAGTTCCACAGCCGCATATTCTCCGCGTACACCAGGCCGATGCCGCCGGCGCCGACGAAGCCCAGCACCGCCGCTGAGCGGGTGTTGGACTCGATCTGGTACAGGCTGAGCGCCAGGAAGGTGGGGAACGACTGGGTGAAGATGCCGTAACGGTGCTTCTGCAACCCGTTGGCGCCCACCGCCGTCAGGCCGCGGCTGGGGGACTTGTCCACCGCCTCATGGCCTTCGGCGTACAGTTTACCCAGCAGCCCGACGTCCTGCATCACGATAGCCAACACCCCGGCGAGCGGCCCCATGCCGACGGCGCGCACGAAGATCAGCCCCCAGATCGCCATGTCGATGCCGCGCAGCACGTCCAGTAAGCGGCGCACCAGCACCGAAATTGGCCGCAGCAGCGGCGTCGACATCACGTTGCGCGCGGCGAAGAACGACAGCGGCAGCGCGATCAGCGACGCGGTGATGGTGCCGGCGAACACGATGGCGATGGTGATGCCGATCTGCTGGAAGTAGTACATGAACGGCCAGTTGGCGAAGTCATGCCAGACGAACATGCGCAGGAAATAGCGCCCCAGCTGCTGGCAGCCGTTGATAAACTGCGGCCAGCTAATGCCGAAGACCAGGAAGAAGAACACGTAGTACAGCACGATCGCCAAGGCGATCAGGCCGACGGTGCGCAGGTAGCGCCCCTGCTGCGCGAAGATCGCCGGATGCTGCTGTTTCAACTGGCGCAGCGTTTCCGCCGATGCCGGAGTGCCCGCTGTCATTTTGCCCCCTCCACCACGCGCTTGCGCAGCTCGCCCGACACGTAGTCGAGCACGGAAACCACCACGATGATCAGCAGCAGCGTCATGCTGACCTGATCGTAACGGTCGAGTTTAATGTTGGTCATCAGCTCCTGGCCGATGCCGCCCGCCCCCACCAGCCCCAAAATGGTCGACTGACGGAAGTTGATCTCCAGCCGCATGAAGCTGTAGGAGAGAAACACCGGCTTCACCTGCGGCCACAGGCCGAAGCGCATGCGCTGCAGCGGCGTGGCGCCGCAGGCCGCCAGCCCGCGCACCGGTTTGTTGGAGGCGGTTTCGATCGATTCGTAGAACAGCTTGGTCAGGCTGCCGATGGTGTGCAGCGCCAGCGCCAGGAAGCCGGGAATGGCGCCGATGCCGAACGCCATCACGAACATCACCGCCCACGCCAGCTCCGGCATGGTGCGCAAAAACGCCACCAGCGTGCGGATCGCCAGCCGCACCGAGACCGGGGTATAGGTGTTGCTGGCCGCCAGAAACGCCAGCACGGTCGCCACCAGCACCGAGAAAATGGTCGCCGCCAGCGCCAGCTGCAGGGTCTCCCAGATCAGCGGCAGCTGGATATTCAGGCGGTAACCCCAGTAGGCCAGCGAGCCCTCGGTGCGCCCGTCGGCGAACAGTAAATGCCAATGCAGCGTCGGAATGGTTTCGGCCAGGTAGTCGAAGAAGTGCGGAATAGACACCCAGACGGTGTGCAGGTTGAACTCGGCGAGGTTGCCGGCGCCCAGGTACAGCACCACCAGTCCGAGCGACCACAGCAGCGCTTCGCGCTTTTGCTTGCTGCGGATCCGTTGGTAATAGTGTGCGAAATCGGTATTCAAAAGAGGTCTTCCATCTTTATGGAACAAGGGGTTCAGCACGCTGAACCCCTTCATTCGGACGGCCGAGGCAGCCGGGAATTAACGGTCGCCTTTAGTCAGCTCGCGCTTCATATCGATGATGTTCTGGTATTCCGCCAGGGTGGTGTCGCCGATGTGCTGTTTGCCGCCCATCGCTTTGATAAAGCACTGGTGATCGTCTTTATCCAGCTTCTTGATCGCGGTGACCACTTTGGCCTTGAAGTCGGCCGGCAGCGAGTTGCTCACCAGGATCGGGCCGTTCGGGATCAGCGGCGACTGCCAGATGATGCGGATCTGTTTCATCAGGTCAGGGTGATCCATGCGGATCATGCGGGTGAACGCGCCGCTGGTGTAGCCGGTGTTGTAGTCGCCGATCATCGACGCCCAGGTCACCGCGCCTTCGAACTGGCCGTTCAACACGCCGAGAATGTCCTGCTCGTGGCCGCCGGAGAAGGTGACGCTGGAGAAGGTGTTGTTGTATTTGTTGTCGACCGTGCCGCCGAACAGCTTTTTAAACGCCTGGTTCGGGATCAGGAAGCCGGAGGTGGAATCCGGATCGGCGAAGCCGATGGCCTTGCCTTTCAGGTCTTCCAGTTTCTGGTACGGGCTGCCGGCCTTCACCACCACCACCGAGTGGTAGCCGCGCGACTGGTCGACGTCGTCGACCGCGATGCCGACGATGTCCACCGCTTTCGGATCCTTGATGTAGACCGAAGCGAACGACGACGGCGACATGCTCAGCACCAGGTCAATCTTGCCGCCCAGCAGGCCCTGGATCACGCCGGAATAGTCGGACGAGTTGCGCAGCTTGGTATCGACGTTCAGCTCTTTATCCAGAAACTGCTTCACGCACTGGTTATCGCCGATCTGCTGGGTGGCGTTCTGGCCGCCGAGAATGCCCAGGTTCAGCTCTTTCGGCGCATCCGCTGCGGCAGCATTAAATACCATCATCGCGCCGGCCATCAGGGTGGTCAGACTCAATACTTTTTTCATTAGGTGTGCCTTGTGTGTAAAGGGTAAAGGTCAAAAGTGCTTCAATGGATCTGATTGGCTTCTTCGCCATACAGCTGGTGCAGGATCCGTTCGTTCAGTTGCGAAGGATGCCCGTCAAACACGATCTTCCCGTGGGCGATGCCGATCACCCGCGAGCAATACTCTTTCACCAGTTCGACCGAGTGCAGGTTCACCATCACCGCGATGCCGTCTTCGCTGATTTTCTGCAGCGCGTCCATGATGCGGCGGGTGTTTTTCGGATCGAGCGACGCGACCGGCTCATCGGCCAGCAGGATTTGCGGGTTTTGCATCAGCGCGCGGCAGATGGCGACGCGCTGCATTTGGCCGCCGGAGAGGTGCTCGGCGCGCTGCAGCGCGTGCGGCAGCATGTTGAGCCACTGCAACAGCTCGATGGCGCGAGCGCGGTCGGCGTCATCGAACAGTTTGAAGAAGGATTTCAGAGTGGACGTATGGCTCAGACGGCCCAGCAGCACGTTGGTCATCACGTCCAGCCGCGGCACCAGGCAGAAGTCCTGGAAGATCATGCCGCAGCGCGCGCGCCACTGGCGCATCTGGCGGCCGGCCAGCTGGGCGATATCCTGCGCCGCACCATCGTCTTCGAAGTGCAGCATCTCGCCGCAGCTGGAAGGAATGGTGCCGTTCAGGGTGTGCAGCAGCGTGGACTTGCCCGCGCCGGAACGGCCGATCACCGCCACGAATTCGCCGGCGTGCAGATCGAAATTGATGTCATCCAGCACGCGCTGCTGCGCTTTGTAGGCCTTGCCGAGCCCCTTTACCGATAACACTTTGCGGGATGCGGCGGCGTGCTGCCCTGGAAAGTCGTGCTGTGCCAATTTTAACAGTGCCTGAGCCATATGATTTCTCTGGTTTCAGTGGCTAATCATTATGGGCACCTATTAACGGATAAGTTTATGACAGTGGGATGATCGTTTTATGGCCGGGGCGTGACGCGTGCCGCCCCGGCGTTCGCCTCACGCCAGGGTGAAGAAGTCCAGCCCCAGCGCCGTCTTGACCTGTTGCAGCGTCTGTTGGCTGACCTGATGCGCGCGGCGGGTACCGTGCTGCAGGATGCGCGTCAGCTCGCCTTTATCGGCGATGAATTCGGCGCGGCGGGTGCGGATCGGCTCAAGCAGGCTCTGCAGGCAATCCTCCAGCAGCCGTTTGATTTTCACGTCCCCCAACCCGCCGCGCCGATAGTGCGCCTTCAGATCCGCCACCAGCGCGGCGTCTTCGCAGAAGGCGTCCAGGTAGGTGAACACCATGTTGCCCTCCACCCGGCCGGGATCGCTGACGTTGAGATGGCCGGGGTCGGTGAACATACTCATCACCGCCTTATGCACCTCGTCGGCGCCGGCGCCAAGCTGGATGGCGTTGCCGCGCGATTTCGACATCTTGCCCTGCCCGTCCAGCCCCGGCAGACGCCCGACGTTGCTCAACAGCGGCTGGCACTCCGTTAATATCGGTTGGCCGACGATGTGGTTGAAACGCCGCACGATCTCATTGGTTTGCTCCAGCATCGGCAGCTGATCCTCGCCGACCGGCACGTGGGTGGCGCCAAAGGCGGTGATGTCCGCCGCCTGGCTGACCGGATAAATCAAAAAACCGGCCGGCAGGCTGCGGGCGAAATCCTTCTCGGCGATTTCGTTTTTCACCGTCGGGTTGCGCTCCAGCCGCGCCACGCTGACCAGGTTGAGGTAGTACATCGTCAGCTCGGCCAACGCCGGCAGCGCCGACTGCAGGCAGATCGTGGTCTTATGCGGATCGATGCCCACCGCCAGATAGTCGGCCACGACGTTGAGCACGTTGGCGCTGATTTTTTGCGGGTTGTTGCCGTTGTCGGTCAGGCCCTGCAGATCCGCCACCATCACCGTTTGGTTATGCTGGTGCTGCAGTTCGACGCGCTGGCGCAGCGAGCCGACGAAGTGGCCTAAATGCAGTGGGCCGGTGGCGCGATCGCCGGTAAGAATGGTGTAGCTCATGACAGTGCTCCTGAAGGTCTGTAGACCGCCGGATCAACGCCACAAAAAATAATGCCGCCAAACCGGCGGCATTAAAAAGAGATGTGAATACTCGTGCCGCCTCAGAAGAGGCGCCACCATGACTGATTGTGGGTGGAGTGCATCGATATATTCATGCCATCAAGGTATACCCGCAGCGGCAGCGCGTCAATAGCCCGCCGCCGGCGCGTAAGACGGCGTTACACTCCGGCATTTGCGTTCCTGGCCTGGCGCGCTAGGGTAAAACCTTCAACCTGAAAAAGGAGCGCATGATGAAGATCGGATTTGCCGGACTGGGTGGGATGGGCAGCGCCATGGCGGCTAACCTGGTGAAGGCGGGATTTGCGTTGACGGTATGGAACCGTTCGCCGCAGGCGGCGCAGCCGCTGGTGAGTGCCGGCGCGCAGCAGGCCGAACGGCCGGAGCAGCTGGCCGATGCCGACGTGCTGATCACCATGCTGGCCGACGATGCCGCCACGCAACAGGTGGTGGTTGACAGCGGGTTGCTGCAACGGATGAAACCGGGCGCGCTGCATATCAACATGGCAACCATCTCGGTCGAACTCGCCCAGCGTTTGACGGCGCTGCATGCGGAACACGGCATCGGCTATCTCGCCGCGCCGGTGCTGGGACGGGTCGACGTGGCCGCCGCCGGCAAGCTGAATATTCTGGCGGCCGGCGATAGCGAGCTACTGAAGCAAGCGCAGCCGCTGTTCGATGCCCTCGGCCAGAAAACCTGGCACTTCGGCGCCGATCCGGCGCAGGCCAACGTGGTCAAAATCGCCACCAACTTTACCCTGGCCAGCGCCATTGAAGCGATGGCGGAAGGCAGCGCGCTGGTGCGCAACTACGGCGTTTCCGGCGCCGACTACCTGCAGATGCTGAGCGGTACCGTCTTCGCCGCCCCGGCCTATCAGGGCTATGGCGCGCTGATCGCCGCCGAGAAGTATTCACCCGCCGGATTCCGCTTGGCGCTGGGGCTGAAGGACGTCGGGCTGGCGCTGGCCGCCGGCGCCGACAGCCATACGCCGATGCCGTTCGCCGGGGTGCTGAAAGACAATTTCCTCGACGCGATGGCGCAGGGGGATGCGGATCTGGACTGGGCGGCGCTGGCCAAGGTAGCGGCGCGACGAGCGGGCCTGAAATAACGAACGGGGGCGTTGGCCCCCGTTTTCCGTACTCAGAACACGATGTCCGCCGCGGGCACGGCGCGGATCGGCACGCCGAAGCTGTCGATATTCGACAACGTCTCGTTATGGTGGGTACGGATCAGCAAACCGTCGGCATAGGATTTGTCGTGGCAGGTATGCGCATCCGCCGCCAACGTCACCGGATAACCGTGCGCCGCCGCGCTGCGCACCGTGGTATCGATGCAAAACGGCGTGGAGTAGCCGCAAACCACCAACTGCGATACGCCGTTGGCGATCAGTAACGCGCCGAGCGAAGTGCGCAGGAACGAGTCCGGCGTGGTTTTATCCACCCGATGGTCGCCCGGCGCCACCTTCAGCGCCGCGAGCACTTGCCAGGCGGCGCTGCCGTGCGGCAGTTCGTCGTCCGGCGTATGGTGCTGAATCACGATCACCGGCACACCCGCCTGGCGGGCGCGCTCGCTCAGTTGGTTGATGCGCGCAACGGTGCCCGCGGCATCCGCCGGCGGCGGCGTAAACAACCCTTCCTGCACATCGATAATCAACAGCGCGCTGGTCATGGCGGCTCCCGAAGAGAAGACAAGACAAGTCGCGTCAGCACACCGGCTGGCGCGGGCGGAAAATATGGTCGACGCCCTGCTCGCGCAGCCTGTGCACCAGATCGTGCCCGCCGTTCGGCGTGGCGTGCGCCAGCTGGCGCTCGGCGGTAAACACCGGGCTGGCCCAGAACAGGTTCACCGGGTCGCCATACTGCTGAGGCAACGTCAGGTGCGCGTGATGCGGGTAGAAGGACGACGATAAAATATAACCCTCGTAGCCCAGCGGCGCCACGTCCGACTCCAGCGTATGCCCTTCGCCGATCCAGGTCAGCCGCGCCCACGGCGCGTGCGCGAAACCGGCCAGCGCACTGGCCATCTGCACCGCGTTGTCTTCGGTCATGTATTGGCTGTCGATGGCGATCGCCATCTCCATGCGGCGATAGCGCGAAGCCTCGTCGTTGAACAGGATCTCCACCCACGGCATCGGCCGGATGCTCACCCCCATGGTGAGGAAGTAATAGATGCCGTCGCGCTCGTGCTGGGTGATGGCCATCGGTGGCCACTTGCCCTGATCGATGGCGTAGTATTTTACCGAAGGGCCGAAATGCGGCTCATAGCGCGCCTGAAAATCGCGCTGCATCTTCGGCCACGGATTGCCCTCTTCACGCTGCCAGCTGCGCCAGAATTGGCGGGTGCTTTCCGCCTGCGCATACTGGGTGTTGGTCGAGGCCGAGCCGAGCGGATAAGCCAACGGGCTCTCCTTGATGCAGCTGGCCGAATAGCACACCGAATGGTCGATATACAGGCTCCAGCCGGGGATCACCGCCAGCAGTTGGCCGTAATACCACAGGGCCGCGCCGTCGTCGCTTTCGCTCCACACCACCATCAGCCCTTCCGGGTTCAGCGGCGCTTCCCCTTCCAGGTTGCGGCAAAATTCCGCCGCCAGCATCGGCGGTTGCCCCTGCTCCAGCGCGGCGCGATCTTCCTGCAACGGCGCGGCGGCCAGATTGCGCAGCCAGCAGGCGCGCACCTGATAGCGATCGCTGTAGGCTTCGGCGGGATAGATGTAAAAATAGGCTGCCCGGTGATCTTGCTGAACCACCGCGACCAGCGTCTGGTTCTCATTGCTGACTTCAGCAAGTACGTATGACTCGTTCATATCACCTCAATAGGGTCAGGGCGCGGCAGAATCGGCTGCGCGCAAAAAATGGAATGTGGCTTTGCCCTCAAGTGTAAAACGCATTACTGGCCGGATCACCCGTAAAAGTCTCAAAAACGGCCGTAAACGAAGATAAACAAAGGTTAATTATAGCGGCTGCGGCTCATGACGCCTGAGTGATGCGCCGCACCGCGCGCTGATAGGAACCGTTGCGCATCGACGCGCCCAGCACTTTGCCGAGGCCTGCAGCCCCCGTTCGCACCAGCCGCCGCCGCAACGCGCCCGGATGAAAGCCGAACTGCCGCTGCGCCCAATCGGGCAACAGATCGATGCCCGCCTGCATCACCACCCCGCCGAGCGGGCGCGCCAACGCGCTCGGCGCCGGCGCCTTCAGCAGAATGCGCGCCACCTCTTGGGTGCGTTCGTCACAGACCAGCTGCGGCCGCATCGCCTGCAGATAGTCGTCTACTTCCGCGCAGGACTGAGGGATAGCGGTCGCCCCCAGCGCGGCGGCCACGCGCGCCGCTTCGCGATAGTATTGATCCTGCAAATCGCGGGAAAGATGCGGGTTGCGGTAGCGCAGGTGGCTGGCCAGAAAACGGCTGCTCTCCGCCACGTGCACCCAGGTCAGCAGCGCCGGATCGCTGGCGGCATAGGGCGTGCCGTCGCTGCCGACGCCGGTCACCCGCAGGTGGATGGCTTTGACTTTGGCGATCAGCCGCTCCGCCTCGGCGGTCGGGCCGAAGGTGGTGACCGACACGAACTGGCTGGTGCGGCGCAGGCGGCCAATCATATCGTCGCGGAAGTTGGAGTGATCCCATACGCCGGCCAGCGCCAACGGGTGCAGCATTTGCAACAGCAAGGCGCTGACGCCGCCGCACAGCATCGGGGTGAAATCGCGGTGTACCTGCCAGATGACAGACTGCGGGCCGAACAGCCCCGGATCGCCGGGCGGATTCTCAAAATCGACGCCGCCGAGCGCCAACCCGGTCAGGCTGAGCACCTGTTTTTCTATCGCTGCGCGTACCGCTTCCATCCTGCCGCCCTCTTGCTCATTCAGCGGCCAGTGTATCACGCGGCGAGCGCCTCATTGCGCCCTGCGGCGGTTGAAAGCTTTAACTTACTGAATTACAGTTGTTATACCGCTTGCAACCAGGCGGGCCTATTCGATCCACTGCAGAGGCGCTTTGCAGGGCGTTAACCCACGTTAATTCGGCACTAACCCCACAAAACCTCTATCTAGTTTCTTTTCCTTCAACTTAGATAGCAGAGAGTTCGATGATTACCATCAGAGCACGCGCGGCGGAAGACAACGCGCAATTGGCAGATATCTGGCTGCGTTCGGTGCGCGCCACTCACCACTTTTTAACCGAAGACAACATCGCACAACTGTTCCCGCTGGTGCTGAACGACTATCTGCCGGCGGTCAACGTTTGGGTGGCCGAAGAGCAGCCGGGGCATCCCTGCGGCTTTATCGGTCTGAACGGCAACAAGGTGGAGATGCTGTTTATCGACGCCGATCAGCGCGGCAAAGGCGTGGGCAAAGCGCTGCTCACCCACGCGGAAACGCTGCACGATGAGCTGCAGCTGGACGTGAACGAGCAAAATCCGCAGGCCAGCGGCTTCTACCGCCACTACGGTTTTGTCATCACCGGCCGCTCACCGCTCGACGGCCAGGGCAACCCGTTCCCGCTGCTGCACATGAAGCTGGAAAAACGCTAGTCCGCCCCCGCCGGCCGCCCTGCGGCCGGTTTTCTCCCCCTTCTCTCGCCCGCCGCCTAATATATCAAATCAGAATAAGTAATAGATTTTACATTCTTCCTGTCACTATCAACCCTCGGTAGGATTGCCCGGTATTCACCCGCAACAGAGGTTCCGTCCGTCACTTCCCGCCGGGTTGTGCCCCGCCGAAAAGCCGAACGATCCTTGTCCGGCGCGACGCGCCCCGGACGGAATGCTGTGATGTATCAATAAGGATCCGCTTCGCTATGATCGTTCTTTCGAACGTTTGCAAAACTTTTGACAGCGCACAGGGCCGCGTCGTGGCGGTTGACGACGTCAGCCTGGCGATAGAAGCCGGGCAAATTTACGGCATCATCGGCTACAGCGGCGCCGGCAAAAGCACGCTGATCCGCCTGCTCAATGGCCTGGAAAAGCCCACCAGCGGCCGCATTGACGTGGGCGGATTCGATATCGCCCGCGCCAAAGGCAGCCACCTGCGCCAGGCGCGGCTGAAAATCAGCATGGTGTTCCAACACTTCAACCTGCTGTGGTCGCGCACCGTCAGCCAAAACATCGCTTTTTCCATGCAGATAGCCGGCGTCCCCAAGGCGCAGATTGCCCCGCGCGTGGCGGAACTGATCGCGCTGGTTGGCCTGCAGGGGCGCGAAAACGCCTACCCGTCGCAGCTCAGCGGCGGCCAGAAACAGCGCGTCGGTATCGCCCGCGCGCTGGCCAATAACCCGAGCGTGCTGCTGTGCGACGAGGCCACCTCGGCGCTCGATCCGCAAACCACCGACGCCATTCTCGACCTGCTGCTGGCCATCAATCGCCAGCTGAAATTGACCATCGTGCTGATCACCCACGAAATGCACGTGGTGCGCAAAATCTGCCACCGCGTGGCGGTAATGGAAAACGGCCGCATCGTCGAAGAGGGGCCGGTGCTCGAGGTGTTCACCCGGCCACAGCAGCCGATCACCCGGCAGTTCGTCAAACAGGTGTCGCAGTATGCGGACACGGCTGAGAGCTTCAACCCGCAGCTCACCGCCCACCTGCCGGGGGCGATCTTCAAGCTGACCTTCGTCGGCGAACAAACTCATCAGGCGGTAATCGCCGAGGTGATTCGGCGCTACCCACTCACCGTCAACATTCTGCACGGCAAGATCAGCCACACCCTCAACGGTTCGTTCGGCGAACTGTACATCCACGCCGAAGGCAACGAACAACACGTCGCCGACATGCTCAGCCTGCTGAACGAAAGAGACATCGCCGTCGAGGTTATCCAACATGATTGAATCCCTGTTCCCCCACCTGCGTCTGGACCAACTGTGGGACGCCACCTGGGAAACGCTGTACATGACCGGCATCGCCGGTTTGGCCACGCTGGTGCTGGGCATCGTGCTCGGCGTGCTGCTGTTTTTAACCTCGAAGGGGCAGTTGCTGCAAAACCGCACGGTCTACACCCTGATCTCCGTGCTGGTCAACGTCTTCCGTTCCATTCCGTTCATCATTCTGATCGTGCTGCTGATCCCGTTCACCAAGTCGCTGATCGGCACCATTCTCGGTGCGGACGCCGCCCTGCCGGCGCTGATCGTCGGCGCCGCGCCGTTCTACGCCCGGCTGGTGGAGATCGCGCTGCGCGAGGTCGACAAAGGGGTAATCGAAGCGGCGCGCTCGATGGGCGCCAAAAACCGCACCCTGATTTTCCGCGTCTTGCTGCCGGAGAGCTCGCCGGCGCTGGTTTCCGGCATCACCGTTACCCTGATCGCGCTGGTGAGCTACACCGCGATGGCCGGGGTGATCGGCGCCGGCGGCCTGGGCAACCTGGCCTATCTGGAAGGCTTCCAACGCAACCACAGTGACGTGACGCTGGTGGCGACGCTGACGATCCTGCTGATCGTTTTCGTCATTCAGTTCATTGGCGACACCCTGACAAGAACGCTCGATAAACGTTAATTAACCAAGGAAAACGATGATGAAAAAGCACCTACTGATGTTGGCTTTCGCCTCTGTCGCCACCCTCGCCTCTTACGGCGCCGCCGCGGCAACCAAGCTGGTGGTTGGCGCCTCCAACGTGCCGCACGCCGAGATCCTCGAACAGGCCAAACCGATACTGGCGAAGGAAGGCATCGATCTGCAGATCAAGCGCTTCCAGGACTACATCCTGCCGAACACCGCGCTGGCCAGCCACGACATCGACGCCAACTACTTCCAGCACGTGCCTTACCTGAACTCGGTGCTGAAAGACCACGCCGACGACAAGAGCTACGACTTCGTCAGCGCCGGCGCGATCCATATTGAGCCTATCGGCATCTACTCGAAGAAGTACAAGAGCCTGAAAGATCTGCCGGAAAACGGCAAAATCATCATGCGCGACGCGGTGGCGGAAGAAGGCCGCATTCTGTCAATCTTTGAACGGGAAGGCGTGATCAAGCTGAAGCCAGGGGTGAGCAAGGTGGATGCACGCATCGCCGACGTGGTGGAAAACCCGAAACACCTGAAGTTCCAGGCTAACGTTGAAGGCGCGCTGCTGCCGCAGATGTACAACAACAACGAAGGTGACGCCGTGGTGATCAACGCCAACTACGCCATCGACGCCGGGCTGAATCCGACCAAGGATCCGATCGCGGTCGAAAGCGGCGAAAACAACCCGTACGCCAACATCATCACCGTGCACAAAGCCGACGTGAACAAGCCGGAGATCGTGGCGCTGGTGAAAGTGCTGCACTCCAAGCCGATTCAAGACTTTATCCGCGAGAAATACCAGGGCGCGGTGATCCCGGTCAACCAGTGACGCTGTATACGGCCCGGTAAAAACCGTAATGCTGGTCAGTTAGCGTTTTTATGCAGGCGTTCGTGAAATTTTCGGTCGATAAAAGTGAGATGCCCCATGTGGCTCCCACACCTCGACCGAGCCAGGGGCCGAAGGCGCGGCCCCTGGCAACCCGCGCCTTTGCCCTGTCAGACGGTTGGCTTTGCCAACTCCCCTCCCTCCGCCATAGCGCATTGAGGCCGGTTGCGACAGGCGTCCCTGCCTGTCTCACCTGAAACCGCCGTCCATGGCGGTTTCGCCTAATGCGCTACGTCTGCGTTCGGCGTCTTCAAGGGCGCCCAACACCGTGCTCATCTCCAACTTCTCTACCACAACCTCATAAGCGACAGATTTCCCGGTAGCTGCCAGCTCAGGTGTTGACCTTGGGCGCGCATCACCGGCTGCCGAGCAAGACGGCGTTGTCAGGGGCAACCGGCCAGGTTGAGGCGAGACTAACAGGGACGTTTGTCGCAGCCGACCCGCCAGACAATGCAGGCGCGGCGAGGGTATCCGCATAGCGGACAGACGGTGTTAAGCAAAGGCGCGGGTGGAGGGGCCGCGCCATCGCCCCTCCAATTGCCGTTCATGTTGGCCATAGAGAAATGCAGGACATTTACGGCAATTCCCCTGCACAGAACGCCCAGAAGCTGGATAAAAAAATGCCACTCAGGATTAACTGATCAGCATTGCGGTAAAAACCGGGCCTGTTTCTACACCTTATTGCCAATCTGGCTGAGACGCGGCCACACCAGCATCAGCGCCTCCAGCAACCGCAACAGATCGTCCCGGCTTGCCCCTTCTCGCGCCTGCACCGACATGCCTTCAATGGTGCAAATCACGTATTTCGCCAGCAGCGCGGTATCGGTTTTCGCCAGCAGCTCGCCCTGTTGCACCTTGCGATCGAAGCAGGCCTTCAGCGCCGCTTCCTGCGCATGATGCTTTTTGCGCAGCATCTGGGCGACGTCGTCGGAAGCGGACGACAGCGCAGCGGAGGCGCACACCATAAAGCAGCCGGAGGGGGTATCGGGATCGGTGAAGACCTGAACCGAAGAACGCACGTAAGCCTCGACGATCTCGGCTACCGGCACATCCTGTTCCAACAGCTGGTTGGTGCAGGTGGTGTATTTTTGCAGATAGCGCTCCACCGCCGCGCGGAACATCCCTTCTTTGTTGCCGAACTCGGCATATAGCGTCGGCGCCTTGGCGCCGGTCACTTCCACCAGATCGGCCAGCGAGGTGGCTTCATACCCGTGCCGCCAGAACAGATCGAGTGCGCTTTCCAACGCCCGGTCGCGATCAAATTGTTTGGGTCTGCCACGGCTTTTCTTGCCGCAGACCGCTTCATTGATGCTCATCGTTCCTCTCCTATCCCGCTCCACAGCAGGCTTAGCACAAATAACTTAATGATCATTATAAAAAAATATTGCGCCCTCGTCGAGAACCGATTAGCATTTAGTTATCGATCGTTAATAAAAATTAGCGAACCGGATTAAAACCCTCTATTGACCGTTATCGAAAAGGAATTAACATCATGAAAAGCTTAAAACTAACCTTAGCCGCCCTCACTCTGGCCAGCGTTTCCTTCGGCAGCTTCGCCGCCGATTTGGTCACTAGCCAACCGGCCGACCAGCAAAAAGTGGGCGTCATCACCGTCAGCGGCGCATCCGATTTGACCTCGCTGGAAAACAGCCTGGCCGCCAAAGCCGATCAGGCCGGCGCCAAATCCTTCCGCATCACCAGCGCCGGCGGCAACAACCAGCTGCATGGCACTGCAGAAATCTATCAATAACAAAGCATTAAGCCTGTGGACTGCATATCCTTATTGCTCACAACGCCAGGGCGTAAAAAAAATTAATTAACGAGCATTAAAAAAATACTTGCAATCCGTCAAACCGGCATCTAACATTAAATTATCGATCGTTAATTAATTTAACGACCTTACAAAACAAACATCGTAAAGAACACTGATAGGAAATAAGACCATGAAAAACCTGAAAATGACCATCGCAGCCATCGCACTGGCTTCCGCCTCCTTCGGCAGCTTCGCCGCCGAACTGGTTAACACGCAACCCGCCGACCTGCAAAAAGCCGGCGTCGTTACCGTCAGCGGCGCGTCCGACCTGAGCAGCCTGGAAAACAAACTGGCGGCCAAAGCCGACGCGGCGGGTGCCAAATCCTTCCAGATCATCGCCACTACCGGTGACAACAAACTGCACGGCACCGCGATCATCTACAATTAATGGCCGGATCGGCAATCGTGCAAAAGGGCGGCTCAGGCCGCCTTTTGTTTGCTTTAACGCCAACGTTCTGTTGTAAGCTGTAGCGACCTCTTCCCGCTGAGCCGAGCAACGCCATGACTCCCCTGCTGTTTCACAAATATCACGGTCTGGGCAACGACTACCTGGTATGCCACCGTTCGGTCGCCGATCGCCTGAGCCAGGAACAAATCCGCCTGCTGTGCCACCCGCATTACGGCATCGGTTCCGACGGCCTGCTGATCGACAGCGGCGACGCCGTCAATCCCACCCTGCGCATCATCAACCCGGACGGCTCCGAAGCGGAGAAAAGCGGCAACGGCCTGCGTATCTACGCGCGGTATCTGTTCGACAGCAAGCGCGTGGCGCATCAGCCGTTTCTGGTGCACACCGCCGGCGGCGACGTGCGTTGCCAGGTGGCGGAAGACGCGCATCAGATAACCGTGGAGATGGGGCGCGCCAATTTCAGCCCGGCGGCGCTGCCGGCCTTGATCGATCTGCCGGAGGCGCTGAACTATCCGCTGCCCCTGAAGGAGGAGACGTTAAGCGTTTCGCTGGTGTCGATGGGCAACCCGCACTGCGTGGTGCCGGTGGAAAAACTGGATCTGGCGCAGGTGCATCGGCTCGGACCGCAGATTGAGCGCCATCCGCTGTTCCCGAAACGCACCAATGTACAACTGGTGGAAGTGGTCGATCGCCAGACGCTGCGCATCGGCATCTGGGAGCGCGGCGCCGGCTTTACCCTCGCCTCCGGCAGCAGCAGCTGCGCCGCCGCCAGCGTGATGCGCAAGTTGGGACGAGTCGGCGAGCGGGTTAGTGTGCGGATGCCGGGCGGCGAACTGCAGATCGCCTTCAGCGGCGATTTTCAGGTCAGCATGCGCGGACCGGTGCATAAAATCGCCACCCTGACGCTGGACGAAGACTGCTTTGCCGGCGGCGCGGGGCTGTTTACGGGATCCACCCCAGCAGCCTGAACCACAGATAGTCCAACGGCACCAGCAGTGCGAAGCTGAGCGCGGCCAACAGCAGGCACAGCTTTAGCCCTTCGCGCGCCGGCACTTTGCCCATCCCCATCGCCACCACGATCGGCGAGGCCTGATACGGCAACAGCGGCGTGGCGTAACCGATCACCTGGGTCATCAGCACCGTCAGCAGCGGCAAGCCGCTGCCTGCGGACAACGCCTGCGCCAGCGGGGTAAACAGCGCCGGCACGCCGTTGGCGGTCACCACGAAATTCAACAGCGCGGTGATCCCCACCAGCGAACCGAATGCGGCAAACGGTTTGCCGTGCAGATCCGGCATCATCGCCAGCAGCGCGCCGCCCAACCGATCGCCGAGCCCCGAGTGGCTGACCAATGCAGTCAGCCCCAGGATCCCCGCCACGTAAATACAGGTGCGCACGTTGACCCCGGCGGCGAACTGCTCGCCGTTGAGAAAACCGATGCGCGGCAACAGGCAGAAGCAGGCCGCCGCCAACCCTATCCAGGCGGGGGCGATGCCGTGCCAGCTGTCGGTCATCCACAGCAGCACCGTAATGCCCAACAGCGCGATCAGCCGCCACTCGGCGGCGCTGAGCGGCGTTTGCCCCGCCTCGGCCGCCACTGGCTGCGGCCGGGCACGGAACAGGCCGCAGATGCACAGCGTCAGCAGCGCGCCTTTGGCCAACCCGAGCACCGGAGCGTGCAACAGCAGATAAGAGAGATAAGCGAAGTGGCTGCCGTAGGCGCTTTCCGCCGCACCGCTCATCACCAGGTTAGGCACGTTGGCCGGCAGGATGCTGGCGGAAAGCTGGAAGGTGCCGAACCCCACCGCCAGCGCCAAACCGATGCGGCCGCGCGAACCTTCAGTCAGACCGGCGCGCTCGGCCAACGCCATGACGATCGGCATCAGCAGCGTAATCCGCCCCATGTTGGAGGGCATGACAAACGCCAACGCGTAGCTTATCGCCACCACGCCGCCCACCAGGCGCGGCCAGGAACCGGCCAGATGCGGCAAGAGTCGGTTGGCCAGGCGATCCGCCAAGCCGGTGCTGCGGATGGCGGTGCCCAACACGAAACCGCTGAGCACCAGCCAGAATGCGGAAGACGCGAAACCGGAAAAGGTCACCGCGGCGGGTGCCAGCTGCAATACCATCACCGCCGCAAAGAACAGCAACGCGACCAAATACTCCGGCAAACGGGCGCTGGCCCATAGCGCGATGACCACCAGCGTGACCAGCGCAGACAGCGCCATGGGATCCCCCAACATAATTCTCCTCCCTGATAAAACGTTGTGATTGTTATCAAACGGTTAACAGGGTGACACAAGGCGCGGGCGTTAACCTTGAAACCGCTCACATATCGTCGTTCTGCAGATTTTTCAGCATGCACACATTGCAGCCGTGGTGGCCGGTATTGCCGCGCCGTTCCGTCAGCAGCGTGAAACCCAGCGCGTAATACAACCCGATCGCCTCTTTCAATTGTTCGGTGGTTTCCAGATAGCAATAGCGATACCCTGCCGCCCGGGCCGCCTTCAGCGCCTGCACCACCATATAGCGCGCCATGCCCAACCCGCGCGCGCCGGGTTTGAAGAACAGTTTCTGCAGCTCGCAATAGCCGGGCTCTTCGCCGGCCAGCGGCGCCATGCCGACGCCCCCCACCACCTGCCCGTCCCGCTCCAGCACCCAGTAGCGGCCGCCGTTGTCGCGATACAGGCCGGTCAGCCGATCGAGATCGGGATCGTGCAGGCTAACGCCTTCCATCTTGTCCATGCCGTACTCGCGAAACACCTCGCGAATGATCGCCGCCATCGCCGCATCGTCGCGCTCGGCGATCGGCCGCACCCGCAGATTGGCGTCGCGCTGTTTGCGTGCGCTCCGCAGCGCCGCGGTCATCTTTTTCATCGCCGCAGTGGTGCTCGCCAGCTCATCGTCATCCAACTGCGCCAGCGCCGCCTGCATAAAACCGTCGGCGTCGCTCTCGATGCCGGCCAGCGCCTTGCCGCCCTGTTTACTCAGCCGATGCAGGTTGTGCCGCCTGTCATCCGGATGATCCACCGTTTCTATCACGCCGGCGGCCACCAGGCTGCGCAGCGCCCGGCTGGCGCTGGCCTTGTCGATGCACAGCCGGGCCGCCAGCTCGGTGACGCCCAGCGGCTGCTCGCTGACTTCGATCATCAGATGGATCTGCAGCGGCGAAAAGCGCGAGCCGTTGCTCTGCTTGTTCAACATGCCGAATTCTCTGACCAAATTGCGCGCCAATGCTCTGAAATCCCTGATGTTCACAATTGATATCCCCAATTAGCTACCGATAAAAAATGAGATTTAGTTGATAGTGTTACCTAATTCTCACTACCTTAACGGATCATCAAACCGCCATGAACCCCGGTATAACAGAGGAGCTGATGCAAAACGTTACATTACCCAATACAGTAAACTGATTAATTCAAAAAAATCAGAATAAAAATTCATTAATTTAATGTTGATAAAACAATAAACCAGTTAAAAAACATACAATCGTGAAAAAATCTGCGGATAAGAGAAAAAATCGATATCAATCCATTGCATTACAATAGGTTACAACAATGTTAATAGCGGCATTAATGCCGATATCTTGTTGTAATTTGTTACATATTCATGGCAGGATCGCGGCGCTTCCATAACAGCGACAACGCTCGTTATGGAAACATCGGGCGCGGGTTGCTCCCGCGCCGTTTTATGCTCATGGAGAGATCGCATGCCAATGAAAAAATCACTCGCCGTCTGTTCCGTCGCCCTTTCCGTCACTTTGCTAGCGGGCTGCGCGACCGAATCCTCCCGCTCTTTGGAAGTGCCGAAAGTGGCTTCCTACAACACCACTTATCAGGGCCCACGCAGCCCTATCGCCGTCGGTAAATTCGACAACCGCTCCAGCTACATGAATGGCATCTTCTCCGATGGCGTCGATCGGCTGGGCAATCAGTCCAAGACTATCCTGATCACGCATTTGCAGCAGACTGGCCGTTTCAACGTGCTGGATCGCGCCAACATGGAAGAGTTGAAAACTGAAGCCGGCATTAAAGGGAAAGCACAAACGCTGAAAGGCGCCAACTATGTGATTACCGGCGATGTCACTGAATTCGGCCGCAAAGAAGTCGGCGATCATCAGCTGTGGGGCATTTTGGGCCGTGGTAAATCACAGGTCGCTTACGCCAAAGTTAATCTGAACGTCGTGAACGTACAGACCTCAGAAGTCGTCTATTCCTCTCAGGGCGCTGGTGAATACGAACTGTCCAATCGCGAAATCATCGGTTTCGGGGGCACCGCCAGCTACGACTCCACCCTTAACGGCAAGGTGCTGGATCTGGCCGTGCGTGAAGCCGTCAATAACCTGGTTACCGGTCTCGAAAACGGCGCATGGCGCCCTGCTAACTAACGGACTAGAAGCAGAAAGATGATAACTAAAAAAATGGGCGGGGCGCTGTTTGCAGCGACCCTGTTGGCCGGCTGCGCCGCGCCGAAAACGCTTTACAATTGGGATGGCTACCAAACTTCTCTTTATCAATACTACCAGCAGGATGGGCAAAGCCCTGAGCAGCAGATCGCTACGCTGAAAGAGATCGTCGAGAAATCCCGCGCCAAGGATAAAGCCGTACCGCCGGGGCTGCATGCGCAACTGGGGCTGCTGTACAGCAAAACCGGCAACGACGGACAAGCCATGAGTGAATTCAACACGGAAAAAGCGCTGTTCCCGGAATCGGCACCGTTTATGAATTTCCTGATGGCCAAGGATAAGGGGAGCTTTAAATGAAGCGTGTACTCACTTTCCTCAGCGTTACCGCCATCCTGTTGCTGAGCGGCTGTGCCAAGCAAACGCCTTATGACTATGCGGCATTCCATGAGAGCAAGCCGAAGTCGATCCTGGTCTTGCCGCCGGTTAATCAGTCGCCGGATGTCAAAGCCAGCCACAGCGTGCTCGCCAGTGCAACCTTACCGCTGGCCGAGGCCGGTTACTATGTGCTGCCGGTCGCTGTAGTGGAGGAAACCTTCCTGCAAAACGGTCTAACCAACGCCAACGACATCCGCGCCGTCAGTCCGAAAAAACTGCACCAGATTTTCGGCGCCGACACCGTGCTGTACCTGGATGTCACGCAATACGGTACCAGCTACATGGTAATCAGCAGCGAAACTCGCGTTACCGTAGCCGCTCGCCTGGTTGACCTGCGCAACGGCAAACAGCTGTGGGCCGGCACCGCCACCGCATCCAGCAACGAAGGCAACAACAATTCAGGTGGCCTGCTGGGCATGGTGATCAGCGCCGCGATTTCACAAATCGCGGATACCATCAGCGACAAAGGGTTCGACATTGGCGCCATCGCCAACACTCGCCTCCTGTCGGCAACAGGTCAGAACGGCGCCATTCTTTATGGCCCGCGCTCACCTCATTACGCCAGCCAGCGTTAAGCAGTCTCTCGGGCGGCCTTCTCGGGCCGCCTATGCCAAACTTGTCCCTTTTGCCAAAAGTAGCCCATGCTTTAACTGCTCCTTTCCTTCTGGCTAACCGGGACGCTGGCTCATGACGAAAAAAACCACCCTGCTGCAATTCTTCCACTGGTACTACCCCGACGGCGGCAAACTGTGGCAGGATGCCGCCGAACGCGCCCCGCACCTCGCCGAACTGGGCATTACCGATCTGTGGCTGCCGCCCGCCTACAAAGGTGCTTCCGGCGGTTACTCCGTCGGTTACGACACCTACGATCTGTTCGATCTGGGCGAGTTTGACCAGAAAGGCAGCGTGGCCACCAAATACGGCGACAAGGCGGCGCTCGAACACGCCGCCACTGCGCTGCGCGAACACGGCGTGGGGGTGCTCTACGACGTGGTGTTCAACCACAAGCTCGGCGCGGACGAGAAAGAACGGGTGCACGTGTTCAAGGTGGACGCCAACAACCGCAACGACATTGACGACCAGGGCTTCGACGCGCTGGCCTATACCCGCTTTACCTTCCCCGGCCGCCAGGGCGCGCATTCCGAGTTTATCTGGGATTACAAATGCTTCAGCGGCGTCGATTACGTTGAGCAGCCGGACGATAAAGGGGTGTTTAAAATCGCCAACGACTACGGCGACGACGGCTGGAACGATCAGGTCGACGACGAGAAAGGCAACTACGACTACCTGATGGGCGCCGACGTGGAGTTCCGCAATACCGCCGTGACGGAGGAGCTCAAATACTGGGCGCGCTGGCTGCTGGACACGCTGCCGTGCGACGGCTTCCGCCTCGACGCCGCCAAACACATTCCCGCCTGGTTCTTCAAAGAGTGGGCGGATCACGTGCGCGACAGCGTGCAGCGCGATCTGTTTATCGTCGCCGAATACTGGTCGCACGATCTCAGCGCGCTGCAACAATACATCGAGTTGGTGGACGGCAAAGTGATGCTGTTCGACGTGGCGCTGCACCTGAAGTTTCATCAGGCGTCAAAACAGGGCGACGGCTTCGACATGGCGCAGATCTTCACCGATACCCTGACCGCCGCCGATCCGGCCCACGCGGTGACGCTGGTCGCCAACCACGATACCCAGCCGCTGCAATCGCTGGAGGCGCCGGTGGAACCCTGGTTCAAACCGCTGGCCTACGCGCTGATCCTGCTGCGCGAACAGGGCGTGCCCTGCGTGTTTTACCCCGACCTTTATGGCGCCAGTTACCGCGATAAAGGGCGTGACGGCGGCGAGTACCAGATTGACATGCCGGCGATCCCAGAGCTGGAGAAGCTGATTGCCGCCCGCCAGCGCTTCGCCAACGGCCCGCAAACCGACTACTTCGACGACAGCCACTGCGTGGCCTTCAGCCGCGCCGGCACCGCCGACGCCCCCGGCTGCGTGGTGGTGTTGACCAACGGCGGCGAAAGCGGCAAGACGGTCGCGCTCGGCGCCGATCTGGCGCGCACCGCCTGGCGCGATTTCCTCGGTAACCGCCAGGAGGAAATCACCACCGACGACCAGGGCAGCGCCCATTTCCCGGTCAACGCCGGCAGCGTCAGCGTCTGGGTGCCGACAGGCAGCCTGTGAACGCCCGCCGCCGCGCAATGATGCCGCGGCGGCAAAACTAATGTTTGCCTTTCGGGTCTAACTTACGCTATCAACTGCGCAAGCCATTCACACCGGAGCCTAAATAGGGTACAAGGCTGCATGAAAATTCCAAAACGACTCCAGCCGCTGGTGGATGACGGATTAATCGACGAAGTCATCCGCCGTTTGAAAAGCGGCAAAGAAGCCGACGTGTTTATCGTGCGCTGCGGCGATGAGATCCGCTGCGCCAAAGTGTACAAAGAAGCCGAGAAGCGCAACTTCAAGCAGGCCGTGCACTACCAGGAAGGGCGCAAGGTGCGCAACAGCCGCGACGCGCGCGCCATGAGCAAAGGCTCCAAATTCGGCCGTCAGCAACAGGAAGAAGCCTGGCAGAACACCGAAGTGGACGCGCTGTATCTGCTGGCCAGGGCCGGGGTGCGGGTGCCGCAGCCGGACATCTGCCTGGACGGCGTGCTGCTGATGGAGCTGATCACCGACGAGGAAGGCCTGGTTGCGCCGCGTCTGAGCGATGTCATCCTGACGCCGGAACAGGCGCGCGCCGATCATGCTCTGATGATGAACTACGCGGTGCGCATGCTGTGCGCCGGCTTGGTGCACGGCGATCTGTCGGAATTCAACGTGCTGATGGATAAAGACGGGCCGGTGATCATCGATCTGCCGCAGGTGGTGGACGCCGCCGCCAACAACCACGCCAAAAGCATGTTCGAGCGCGATATCGACAATCTGGCGGAATATTACGGCCAATTTGCGCCGGAGCTGCGCGACAGCCAATATGCCAAAGAGATCTGGGCGCTGTATCAGGAAGGCACGCTGACGCCGGACAGCGTCCTCAGCGGCCGATTCAGCGAAATTCAGAAGCGCGCCGACGTCGGCTCGGTGCTGGAAGAGATCCAGGCCGCCAGCGAGGAACATCAGCGCCGCCTCATGGCGCGCAACGCGGAAGAGTAACGCCCGCGCTACTCGACGCGAAACACGTCCGGCCGCTGCGGGGTCGCGGCTTCGTGATAGATATCCCCCAGATAGCCGGCGATCTCCTCTTCGCGCAGATCCGCCGGCAACACGATATCGTAGCTGGGGGCATATTTGCGCTCCGGCAGCGTCACGCGGAACAGCCGCCATTCGTCCCCGATACGCTTCACGCCTACCAGGCGGCCGAACACGTTAAAAATCATCATCCGCCATTCCCCTTTTCGTCGCTTTCAGGCTATAACACTGTGATGCCGCCGCAGTGAAAAGGAAAGCGCATGAGTGAAAAAACGCCCCAGTTCTGGCGCGACCCGCAGTTGCCTTTTGTCGAAGCGCGCGCCATCAATGATGGCCGCAAAGTGTGCTACAGCCTGCACAGCCACGAATTCTTTTCCATCGGCGCCATCACCGGCGGCGTCAGCACCTATGTCAACGGCGAGCGGCGCATGCAGGTCGGCGCCGGCGATGTGGTGATCATCAATCCGCAGCAGGCGCATGCCTGCAACCCGATCGCCGACCGCCGTTGGTCATACATCATGTTCTATCTCGATCTCGCCTGGCTCGGCGCGCTGCAGCAGGAAATGATGGGCGGCGACGGCGACCGCTTTGTCCCCTTCAGCCGGCCGCTCAGCCGCGATCCGGCGCTGTTCAACGGGCTGAACCAATTGTACGCGCTGCTGACGAACGCGCAGTGCGGCGCGCTGGAAAAACAGATCGCCCTGGTGGAGTATTTCAGCGCCCTGCAGCTCGCGCTGGGCAGCGGCCGCCAGCCGGAGACGCCGCCGCACCCCCGACTGGAAGCGGCGGCGGCGTTTATCGACGCGCACTGCACTCAGTCGCTGACGCTGGAAGACATTTGCCACGCCGCCGCGCTCTCGCCCTCCTACCTGATCCGCGCCTTCCGCCAGCGCTACGGCATGACGCCGCACGCCTATCTGGTCAATCGCCGCGTGCAACACGGCCATCGGCTATTGAAAAGCGGCCTGCCGATCGCCGCAGCCGCCAGCGAAAGCGGCTTTGCCGATCAGGCGCACTTCCAGCGCACCTTCAAACAGCTGCTGGCCGCGACACCCGGCCAGTATCAAAAACCCTCCGCCAACAGATAGCAGGCGCTGGCCGCCAGCAACGCCGCCATCGCGCGATTGAAACGCTGTACGTTGCGCGCCTGCCTGAGCAGGCCGCGCAACATCGCGCCAACGTAAGCCCAGCAGGCCACCGAAGCATAGCAAATCACGAAGTAGAGCCCGGCGAACTGCCACAGCAACCGGATGTCGCCGTCGCCGACAAACGCCCCGAGACTGGCCACCGACGCCAGCCATGCCTTGGGGTTCAGCCATTGCATCAGCGCGCCGTACCAACAGGAAGGCGCCTGCGCCTCGCCGTTGCCCAGCCTGCCGTCGTCAAACGCCAGCCGGTAGGCCATAAACAGCAGGAAGGCCACGCCGGCCCATTGGATCAAGCGGGTCAACGCCGGCCACAGGATCAGCAGTTGGTGCATGCCCAAACCCAGCAGCACCAGCAACAGGGTAAACCCCAGCGTGGCGCCGAACACGTGACGCTGGGTCGCGCCAAAGCCGAACTGCGCCCCGGCGCTCAATGCGACGATGTTGACCGGGCCGGGCGTGATGGAGGCCGCCAGCGCAAATGCGGCCATGGAAAGGTAGATATTATTCATGAGGGCACCTGAGGAAAAATTCACAGGCGCCAGAATGCCGGGCCGCGCCGACAACGTATTGAACAGAATTGCCCTGTTAGGTTTAGCGCACCGCGACGGCCCGTCGGCGCGGCAACCCGAAGGTATTGACCGCCATGCCGGCCAGCACCAGCAACGCGCCGCCGAACTGCGCCGGCGACAGCGCTTCGTCCAGCAGCAGCCAGGCGGCGAACAGCCCGACCAGCGGCACCAGCAGCGTCAGCGGCGCGACGCGCCAGGTTTCGTAGCGCCCCAGCAGGCTGCCCCACACCGAATAACCGAACAGCGTGGCGGCGAACGCCAGATAGGCAACCGCCAGCCAGGTGCCGACCTGCACATGGCTCAGGCTGGCCAGCACCGCCTGCGGGCCGTCGAACAGCCAGCTGCAAATCAGGAACGGCAGTACAGGGATCGGCGCGCTCCACACCACCAGCGACAAAATATTGCGCTGCGGGAAACCGGCCAGGATCTTCTTGTTGGTCAGGTTGCCCAGCGCCCAGGAGAACGCCGCCGCCAGGGTCAGCAACAGGCCCGCCAGGGGGACCGCGCCGCTGCCCGGCTTATGCAGGCTGGCCTGCGCCAGCGCCAGCATGCCGCCGCTGGCGATGGCGATGCCGACGAAATGATTGACGCGCAGCTTTTCGCCCATCAGCACGACACCCAACAGCAGGGTGAAGAACACCTGCGCCTGCAACACCAGCGAGGCCAGCCCCGCCGGCATGCCCACCTTGATGGCGACAAACAGAAAGGCAAACTGCGCGAAACTCATGGTCATGCCGTAGAGCAACAGCCATTTCCACGGGATGGTCGGGCGCGGGATAAAGAAGATCGCCGGCAACGCCACCAGTAAAAAACGCATCCCGGCCAACAGGAACGGCGGCATCCCCTGCAGGCCGAACTTGATTACCACGAAATTCACGCCCCAGATCACCACCACCAACAGCGCCAACAGCCGATCGCGCAATGTCATCCTCGCCCCGCTTATCCCATTGAAAATTCGCTTTGCCTTGCAGGTTACAACCAAACCGGGCGCATGGACACCGGCAAACGCCGGCGTTTATTCCGGCATCAGGCCGATGAAGGTGGTTTTCTTGCGCGGGCCGGTCATCAGCGCTTCCAGCTTCTCCACGCACTGCAGATAGTGTGGGGTCTGCTTGTGCGCCGCCACCGCGTGCTCGTCGCGATAGGCTTCGTAGATGTAAAACCGCGTCGGAATATGCTCATCCTGCAGCACGTCGAAACGCAGGTTGCCCGGCTCCTCGATCGCCCCCAGATGATTGGCGCGGAAAACGTCGATAAATTCGTCGATCTTGTCCTGTTTAACGTTGATCTCTACCAATGTGACGTGCATGACAGCTCCTTGTTTAAACGGCGCGCCGCAGCATGGCGCTTTCCAACCATAGGTTTATTCCCGTCGATTGCCCTGCCGCAACGGCAATTTTGCCGCCTGGCTCACAAATCGCACCGGCGATGCCCACCCCGCCCCCGGCGAGGGAAGACGGCGGCATCTATAGTTACTATTCCTCCCCCTGAGAGCATAGGCTATGGATAACTACTTGATGGCGCTGGACGCAGGAACAGGCAGCATCCGCGCGGTGATCTTCGATCTGGCGGGCAATCAGATCGCGCACGGCCAGGCCGAGTGGCAACACCTCGCGGTGCCGGGCGTACCCGGCTCGATGGAATTCGATCTCAACCGCAACTGGCAGTTGGCCTGCCAGTGCATCCGCCAGGCGTTGCAGCGCGCGGGGCTGAGCGCGCAGGCGATCCGTGCGGTAGCCTGCTGCTCGATGCGTGAAGGCATCGTTCTGTACGATCGCAACGGCGTGCCGATCTGGGCCTGCGCCAATGTCGATGCGCGCGCCAGCCATGAAGTCAGCGAACTGAAAGAGTTGCACAACCACAGCTTCGAACGTGAGGTCTACCAGTACTCCGGCCAGACGCTGGCGCTGAGCGCCATGCCGCGCCTGCTGTGGCTGGCGCACCACCGGCCGGACATCTATCGCCAGGCGGCGACGCTGACCATGATCAGCGACTGGCTGGCCTACATGCTGAGCGGCGAGCTGGCGGTCGATCCTTCCAACGCCGGCACTACCGGCATGCTGGATCTGACCAGCCGCGACTGGCGGCCGGCGCTGCTCGATATGGCCGGGCTGCGCGCCGATATTCTGTCGCCGGTGAAAGAGACCGGCGTCGTGCTGGGGCGCGTCACCGAGCAGGCGGCCCAGGAGAGCGGGCTGCTGCGCGGCACCCCGGTGGTGATGGGCGGCGGCGACGTGCAGCTCGGCAGCCTGGGCCTCGGCATCGTGCGCGCCGGGCAGACGGCGGTGCTCGGCGGCACCTTCTGGCAGCAAATCGTCAACCTGCCGGAACCGGCCATCGATCCGGAAATGAACATCCGCATTAACCCTCATGTCATTCCCGGCATGGCGCAGGCGGAATCCATCAGCTTCTTTACCGGCCTGACCATGCGCTGGTTCCGCGACGCTTTCTGCGCCGAAGAGAAACTGCTGGCGGAGCGACTGGGGATCGACGCTTACAGCCTGCTGGAAGAGATGGCGGCCAGGGTGCCGCCGGGCGCCTACGGCGTGATGCCGATTTTTTCCGACGCCATGCATTTCAAAACCTGGTATCACGCGGCGCCGTCGTTCATCAACATGTCTATCGATCCTGAACGCTGCAACAAACAGACGTTGTTCCGCGCGCTGGAGGAGAATGCCGCCATCGTCTCAGCCTGTAATCTGGAGCAGATCGCCGCCTTCTCCGGCGTGCAGGCCCGCTCGCTGGTGTTCGCCGGCGGCGGTGCGAAGGGCAAACTGTGGAGCCAGATCCTCAGCGACGTCACCGGCCTGACGGTGCGGGTGCCGGTGGTGAAAGAAGCCACCGCGCTGGGCTGCGCGATCGCCGCCGGGGTCGGCGCCGGGCTTTACGCGTCGCTGGCCGAAACCGGCGAGCAGCTGGTGCGCTGGGAGCGCGAGCATCAGCCGGATCTCACCAACCATGCGCGGTATCAGGAACAGAAAGAAAACTGGCGGCGGATTTACGCCGATCAGCTGACGCTGGTGGATAGCGGCCTGACCACCTCATTGTGGAAAGCGCCTGGGCTCTAGCGCCGCGCGCGGCCCGGTCATAACCTTATACCGTTTTATTCCTTTCCCCTCGGCGCGGCGCAAGCCGCGTTTTAACTCGCTGCCGTCATTGTTCCCCCTCAGAAACAGTGTAACCACCGCAGATGGATTTATCTGCGCCTTCAGCCTGCCGTAGATTGTGACTTTGATCACGCCGCGCCCCGAGCGCGGCCTGCGCATTCACCTGAGAAGAGCGGCATTATGCTGAATAATAAAGATAACCCTGCATCATCCCCGTGGCCGGCGATCTTCTCGCTGACGGTCGCCTGTTTTGTCATGGTCACCACCGAGTTTTTGCCGATCGGCCTGCTGACCAACATCGCCCCTTCGCTCAGCGTCAGCACCGGCACCGCCGGGCTGATGGTGACCATGCCCGGCATCGTGGCGGCGGTGGCCGCGCCGGTATTGAGTCTGGCTTCCGGCCGGCTGGACAGACGCCTGCTGATGCTGGGGCTGTCGTTGCTGCTGATGGTGTCCAACCTGGTGGCGGCACTGGCCATCAACTTCCCGATGATGCTGCTGGGCCGCGTGCTGCTGGGCATCTGCGTCGGCGGCTTCTGGTCGTTCGCCGCCAACTACGGCCGCCATCTGGTGCCGGAAGCCAGCCAGGGCCGCGCCACTGCGCTGATCCTCAGCGGCATCTCGGTCGGCGCGGTATGCGGCGTGCCGGCCGGGGCGCTGATCGGCGATCTGTTCGGCTGGCGCGCCGCCTTCTTCGGCGGTGCGGCGCTGGCAGTCGGCGTACTGTTGGCGCAGCTGCGTTTGCTCACGTCGGTACCGCCTTCCCGACCGGTCACGCCGCGCGATCTGGTGCTGCCGCTGCGCCTGCCGATGGCGCGCATCGGCCTGATCGCCATCGTGCTGTTGTTCATCGGCCACTTCGCCGCCTATACCTATCTGCGGCCCCTGCTGCAGCAGGTGTTCGTGCTCAGCCCATCGGCGATCTCGCTGCAGCTGTTGGCCTATGGCGCCATCGGCCTGCTGGGCACCTTTCTCGGCGAGCGTCTGGCGGAACACAGCCTGCGCGCCACCTTCATACTGATCGCCGCCATGCTGGCGGGCATTTTGATCGTTTCGCCGCTGCTCAGCGGCCTCGCCGGCGCCACTTTGATGGTGCTGGTTTGGGGGCTGGCCTTTGGCGCCGTGCCGGTCTGTGCCACCAACTGGATGTTCGCCGCCGTGCCGCAGGCGCCGGAAGCCGGTCAGGCGCTGTTGGTGTGCGTCATCCAGATCGCGCTGGCCTCCGGCGCACTGCTGGGCGGCGAGGTGGTGGACTGGCAGGGCGTCAGCAGCGCCATGCTGTTTGGCGGCGCGCTGATCCTCTCCGCCACGCTGGTATTCGGCCTCAGCTTGCGCTCCGGCGCGATTGGCGCTAAACAGTGTTAATCATTATCTATCTGCAGAAACATGCCCCGGCCACCGCCGGGGCATGGCGTTGAGAACCTATGGACCATCATTTGCTCGCTATCCGGGTATTTAACCGCGTCGTGGAAACCGGCGGCTTTACCCGCGCCGCCGATTCGCTGGGCATGCCGAAAGCGACGGTCACCAAGCTGATCCAAAATCTGGAGGATCACCTGCAGACCAAACTGTTCCAGCGCACCACCCGCAGCGTGTCGGTCACCCGCGAAGGCGAATGCTATTACCAGAATACGGTGAAATGGCTGGCGGATTTGGAGCAGATGGAGGGCTGTCTGACCGAGTCGCAGAATTCTCCGCAGGGCGTGCTGCGCATCGATACCGGCAGCGGCACCGCCCGCCAACTGCTGTTGCCGGCGCTGCCCGGCTTTTTGGAACGCTACCCGCAAATCCAGATCGATCTCAGCATCGGCGATCGCGTTATCGATTTGATCAGCGACAGCGCCGACTGCGTGATCCGCAGCGGTCCGTTGGCCGATTCCAGCCTGATCGCCCGGCGTCTGTTCGATCTGGACTGGGTCAGCTGCGCCACCCCGGCCTATCTGGCGCGCCACGGCACCCCGCGCCATCCGTGCGATCTGGAACAGGGTTTTCCGATGGTGCACTACCGCCATCCGGTCAACGACCGCATCCATCCGCAACGCTATGTCGAGCGCGGCAAAGAGATCGCCATCCAACAGCGCTACCCGGTCAGCATCAATGAAGGCAACGCGCTGCTGGCGGCGAGCCTGGCCGGCTTGGGCATCATCCAGATCTATCGGTTTATGGCGCAGCCGCACCTCGAGCGCGGCGAACTGGTCAGCCTGCTGCACGACTGGCAGCCGCCGCCGGAGCAGATGTACGTGGTCTACCCGTCCAATCGCCACCTCAGCGGCAAGCTGCGGGCGTTCATCGACTGGGCGGTGGAGACGTTTCATTAACCGGCCGCTTAGGCAGGAGCGGCTTTTTTCCCGACTTTAAAAAAAATAGGCACATCATGCATATCGAACCGCTGCTCGCCCATCGCCGGCGCATTGAGGAACTGGCCGCGTTGCTGCACCAGGAATGGGGCGCCTTTGCGCAGTGGAGCAGCCGCGATACCATCAGCCGGCGGCTGGCTGAACGCTGCGCACCCGAGAGCCAAGGCGTCGTGTTGCTGGCGCTGTCGCCACAGCAACAGATCGTCGGCACCGCCAGTTTGACGCTATATGAATTGACAGATAAACCGGAGCGCCAATACTGGCTGAGCGAAGTCTTTACCCACCCGCAGCACCGCGGCCAAGGCATTGCCCGCAACCTGATCGCGCGCTGCATCGAGCACGGCCGAATCCAGGGCATCAGCGAACTGTATCTGTATACGCCCGACCAGCAGACGCTGTATCAGAAACTCGGCTGGCGCCCTCTGGAGCAACGCCAGGTCGCCGGTGAAACCGTCACGGTGATGAGCCGCACGTTGTAGCCGCACGCACTGTGGTATTATTGGCCGCATATTGATTTCCGACGGACGACCACCATGGCCTATATCCCCAAAAACTATGCGAAGCTGGAAACCGGCTACCGCGAAAAAGCGCTGAAACTGTTCCCCTGGGTATGCGGGCGCTGCTCGCGCGAATTCGTTTATTCCAACCTGCGCGAGCTGACGGTGCACCACATCGATCACGATCACAGCAACAACCCGGAAGACGGCAGCAACTGGGAAATGTTGTGTCTGTATTGCCACGACCACGAACACTCGAAATACACCGAGGCCGATCAATACGGTTCGACGGTGGTGGCCGGTGAAGATGCGCAAAAAGATATCGGCGTCGCCACCCACAACCCGTTCGCCAACCTGAAGGCGATGATGAAGAAGTAACGCCATCGACAGCTTAATGAGCCACTAACTTATTAAGCTGTTAAACTAACAAAAGGCGCTTCCGTTCCGCCACTTCCCAGAGAATTCCTACTTACCCATCCGGTCCATTCACCGCAAAATAAGCTGCGCAGTTAACAACATACTGGCTTGGCAAGCCGCCGCAGTTGGTGCATATTGTTCGCGAGTTGTTCTTGTTAACCTGTTTGATTATCAACCTAATAAGCACATTAACTTAATAAGTTACCTGCTTAATAACTTGAGAGATGGCAGCATGATTGTTCTGATTGGCTCGCAAAAAGGCGGCGTCGGCAAATCGACGAAAGCAGTGAATATCGCCGGGTATCTGATTCTTAAGCAAGGCAAGACGGCGATCATCGTCGATGCCGACGACCAGAAATCGATCATGACCTGGTACAACGACCGTCAGAACGTCGAGGGGCTGCCGCACATTCCGGTGGTGGCCGCGTCGGGTAAAATCAAGGAAACGCTGCTGGAGCTCGATCGCCATTACGACTACGTGATCGTCGATACCGCCGGCCGCGACAGCGCCGAACTGCGCTCCGGCCTGCTGGCCGCCGATCTGTTCCTCTCGCCGCTGCGCCCTTCGCAGATGGATCTCGACACCATCGGCTATCTGTCGGAGATGTTCTCCACCGCGCAGGAATACAACGAGAAGGTCAAAGGCTACATCGTATTGAACATGTGCCCGACCAATATCTTCATTAATGAAGCCAACGAAGCGGCGCAGGTGCTGAGTGAATACCCGGAGTTCACCCTGGTGAGCAATCGCCTGTGCGACCGCAAGATTTACCGCGACGCCTGGGGTGAAGCCATCACCGTGCACGAAGCGAACAATGAAAAGGCGCAGACCGAAATTGAATGCCTGGTGAAAGAGGTGATCCTGTGAAGAAACGCACCCCCACCCACCGCATGTCGGAAGACGAATTCATCAACAGCGCCACCTCGCATACGTTGCCGGTTGCGGCTCCCGCGCCGGAAGCCAAGCCGGCCGGCCGCAAGCGTACTTATAAGGCGATTTCCGTCAGCCTGACGGACAACCACATTGAGGCTATCGATGAAGTGATCGTGCAGGCGGCGCGCAACGGCATCGTGCGTATCACCCGCTCCGACATCATCAAACTGGCGATCGACGGATTGGCGGAGAAAAGCGAAGCGCAACTGCTAGCGCTGCTGAAAAAGCTCTGACCGCACGGCAGCCGCCGGCTGATCGAGCCGGCGGGCCGTTACACCGACGAGAACTCGCGTGGGAACGGCATAGTACGATAGGTTTTGCCGGTGGCCTTATGCAGCGCGCTGGCCATCGCCGGGGCGACCACCGCAGTCGACACTTCCCCGCATCCCTGCGGCGCTCGCGCGCTGTCGAGTATCACGACCTCCACCTTGGGCATTTCGGCGATCGCGAGCAGCGGATAGCGATCGAAATTCCCTTCCACCACGCCGCCCCGTTCAAAATGCAGCTCGCTGTGCAGACAGGTGGTCAGCGCAAAGCCGATGCCGCCCTCTACGTTGGCGCGCACCAGGTTCGGGTTTATCACCTTGCCACAGTCAATCGCACATACCGCGCGCAGCACCCGTAGTCGCCCCTCCTGAATGGCGATTTCAACCACCAAACCGACGTAGGTGGTGAAAGCATTATTGCGGCCGACCCAAATATTGCACGCCATACCGCGAGAAACGCCCGACGGCGGTTCATGCTGCCAACCGGCCGCCGTGGCGGTGGCGTCCAGGACGCGCAACGCTTCCGGGCTGTCCTGCAACAGATGCCGCCGATACGAATACTCGTCCCGGTTGGCCTTATGGCTGAGTTCGCTGATAAAGCTTTCCAAAAAGAACAGACTGGCGACACTGCCGACACCGCGAAGATAGCTCAGGGAGATCGGCTGTTCGACGATGCCGGCCTCCACCTTCAGATGAGGGATGCGATACGGCGTGCTGTAAACGCACTCCACCATACTTTCATCCCATCCCCCGGCCTCGTTGACCGTTTCGCGCCGCATTTGCCAGAAGAGCGACTGCCCGGCATAGCGCGCCCACAGCGCCTGCGGGTAGCCGTTTTCATCCAACAGCGCCCGATAATGGCTGATGCAGGCCGGACGATAGTATTCATGCCGCATGTCGATCTCGCGCGGATAGATCACTTTGACCGGTTTCCCCACCGCCCGGGAGGCGGCGGTAGCATGCATCACGGCATCCGGCAGATATTTGCGCCCAAAGCTGCCCCCCAGATAGGTCGTATTCACCACCACATCCGTCGGCTTCAGCCCGAACATTTTCGCCAGAACGTTGCGTACCATGTCCTGCCCCTGGAAGGGGCCCCAGGTTTCGATACGGCCCTCGCCGTAATGGCTGGTGGCATTGCAAGGCTCCAGGGTGGCGTGCGCCACATAAGGTGCGCTGTAACGCGCCTCATGCAAGCGCGAACCTTGTTCAACGCCACGAATCAACGCCGACGCCTCGCCGCGATCGACCGCCGGCACCAGCGTATCGCCATCCAGCATCGCCAGATTCTCTGCCGCAATCGCGCTATCGGTCAGCGCTTTTCCTGCGCCCGGCAGCCAGTCGACCTCCAGCAAATCAGCCGCCTTTTTGGCCTGCCAGTAGCTCGCCGCCACCACGATCACCGTATTGAGCGACATATCATGATCCAATCCGACCATGTTGTTCATCGACCACTGCCGGGTCAGCACCAGATCCACCACGCCCGGCATGGCCCGAATCTGTCGTTCATTACGCACGGCGACCAGCTTTCCGCTAAGGTCGGGCACCATCCAGGGGACGCCGATCAGCATCTCCGGCAAGTCGATATCAATACCGTAAATCGCACTGCCATCTACTTTCTCCGGCGTATCGACCCGCAACAGCGGCTTGCCAATGACACTCTCTCGCTCTTGCGCCTCACTCTTTAAAGCAGGCTGCGGATCCAACGGCAGCTCAGCGGCATAGCGCACCAGATCGCCGTAGGCGACCTTGCGCTTCCCGCCTTTCTCAAGCACCCAGCCTTTCTCCGTAAGGCACTGCGACGGTGAAAGCGCGAAATGTTTTGCGCCGGCCCGCAGAAAGAAATCTCTCGCCTGCGCGCCGGCCAGCCGGGCACGCTGATAAAATTTGGTCATGGAGGTTGAGGCGGCGACAAACTGCGCGAAAGCCTCGCCCCCGGCAACCTGACGGTAAGCGTCACGGCCGGTGACGAATTTCACCGTCACCTGCGCCCAATCGGCATCCATCTCCGCCGCCACCACTTCGGCCAGGCCGGTATAAATCCCCTGCCCGACTTCACATTGCGACACGCCGATAACGATGCGGCCGTCGCGGTCGATCCAGATCCAATCGTTCAATTCGTACTGACAGTCCGGTGGCGCCACGTCCTGTGAAACCACGGCCGCCAGGCTGCGCGTCGATATCGGCAGCAGCATGGCGGCCACTGCCAACGCGCTGCCTTTTATCAAGGTTCTGCGGGTGATCGCCATACTCAGGGTTCTCCCTTGTCGGCGGCGCGGTGCACCGCCGCACGGATCCGGTGGTAAGTGGCGCAGCGGCACAGATTGGTCAGGCCCGTATCTATCTGCCGATCGTCCGGACTCGGGTGTTCCGCCAGCAGCGCGCTGACCGCCATGATCATGCCTGATTGGCAGTAGCCGCACTGCGGCACGTCCTCCGCAATCCAGGCCTGCTGCACCGGATGACGGCGATCGATGGACAGCCCTTCGATGGTGGTCACCTGCCGATCGCGCACCAATTGCAGCGGATAACAGCATGAACGCACAGCCTTACCGTCGACATGTACCGTACAAGCGCCACAGGCGCCGATACCGCAGCCGAACTTGGTGCCGGTTAATTTAAAATGTTCTCGGATCACCCACAGCAGCGGCGTATCCGGCTCGCCGTTAAATTCGACCGCCTGGCCGTTCAGATTGAACTTCATGCCATCCTCTCTTGGATCAGTGCTTCACCCGACGTTTCACCCACGCCCCAATGACGATCAATACCAGCAATACGCCGCCCCAGAACACATAATGCAATGACGTAATCAACAGCGGTTTTTCACCGCCCGCCCGCTGCAGAGCCACTTGCTCCGGCGTTATCCTGACCGCCGGATTGCCGAATTGCTGCAATACGTAATTGCCCAATTCAGCCAGTTGCCGGTCATCCAGACTATCGGCGAACCCCGGCATCCAGGTCTGCAGCGTCTCCCCCTGACGCTGCACGCCATACAGCATCACCATGATCAGGTTATTGGCCCGTTCGCTGCCTACGGTGGTGTTGTGCGTCAAAGAAGGGAAATGGCCGTCATAAGCCCCCTCGCCGCCCAGACGATGGCAGCTGGCGCAGGAAACGGCATACAGCGCCTGTCCGGTGGCACGGCCTTTACCGCCCCCCTGATATTGATAGGCCGCTTTCGTTCCTTGTACGGTGACGATCGGCGGCGTTTGTTTAAGCCAATCGGCGATGGCGCCGAGGTCGTCGTCACTCAGGAAACGCAGGCTATGCTCCACCGCCTCCGCCATGCCGCCGGCAGCCTGAGCTTTGTCATTGCGGCCGGTACGCAGATACTGCACCAATTCTTTCTGGCTCCAGCCGCCGATGCCGCTCACGGGATCCGAGGTGATATTCGGCGCGATCCAACCGCCGGCTTCTCCTCCTGCCAGATAGCGATCGCCGCGTTCCGCCATCATCCCATTACGCGGGCTGTGACACGCCGAGCAATGCCCCAACACATCCACCAGATAGCGGCCACGCGCCTTCCTCTCGTCTGCATCGACGGGCGTCTTTTTCAGAAACAGCCAGTTCCAGCCGTGGATCGCATAACGCCAGGAAAAAGGGAACGTCAGTTGGGTCTCAGGCACCGCACGATCGACCGGTGCGACACCGGCCATAAAATAGCGATACAGCGCGTGCAGATCGTCATCACTCAGCCCCCGATAAGCGGTATAAGGCATGGCGGGATACAAGGGTTGGCCGTCCCGCCGAATGCCCTGCGTTAACGCGCGGCGAAACTCTTGTTCACTGTAGTCGCCAATGCCGGTTCCTTTGGCGGGCGTGATATTGCTGGCGATGATGTCGCCCATCGGCGACGCGATGGCATAACCGCCGACATAGGGGGCGTCCTGTTGATTGCTGCCGCGGTGACAAGCCGCGCAATCTGCGGCGGTAGCCAGATATTTTCCCCGTGCGATGACCTGTTGGTCATTCTGGCTGGCGAAGACCGAGCAGGAGAAGATCCCCAACGCGATAACGCACAGCTGTTGTGCTCTCCGCCAGCGGCCGTTCACGCTTCACCTTCCGGCTTCATCGTCCCCGCTCGCTCCTCCGCCAGAAGAGCAAACTCGTCCGGCAACAGATTTTCCTGTTCGAGCATCGCTATCGCGTTATGCTTGATGCCAAACAATACGCGGTAAAAAGCCTCCAGATCGTTGGCCGAAATGCCGTTGAGCAGTTTTTGCCGCGCTTGCTGGCTGGAATGATCCAACTGCGCCAGCATCTCCTGCCCGGCCTCGGTCATTCTCACCCCTTTGGCGCGCTTATCTTCGGACAGAGCATCGCGAGCGATAAGCCGATTTTTTTCCAGAAACAGCAGCGCGCGCGACATCGTCGAGACTTCGGCGTTCAAATGCTGCGAAACGTCTTTCAACGTGCAGCCATCCCCCAGATCGGCAATCGCACTCAGCGCCAGCCAATGCGGGCGCGTCAGATTGGTCATTTTCACCGACTGGTCCATCGCCGTGCGCCACAGGCGATTGGTCACATCCAGATGGATGCCCAGTGCAGCAGGAAGTTTGCGTGGTTGTGACATGTCGGGTTACTCTCGATTATTTATTTGCTTGTGCAAACAAATAGTAGATCAAACATGAGAACAGGATCAAGCAGAGGAGGGAGAATAAAATAAAAGCGAGTTAATACATTTGGTTAGTTTGTATCGCACGGTGTACGCTCCCCAACGACGGGGAGCGATAAGAAAAACTCAGTTCCCCGCGACCTCGCACCGGTAGTCCTGAATTTCACCGGCCGACCCCAGGTTGAGATCGGTCAACTTCAAACGGTTTGCCAACAGCAGCATCTCGCCCTGCGGGCTGACCGCCAGCGCCAGGCCGTAATTGCCGATGCTGTCGCCCTGTTCGACCACGTAGTTTTGCAACAAGCGGAAAGGATCTTCCTGGGTTAAATCGGTGCCCGCCAATTTTCTGGCCAGATATTGATGGCCGACCAATTTCACCGCCAGCGGCCGCCACTGTTGATCTAATTGCTCAGCCTGTTCCCCCAGCGCGTTATAGACATCCTGGCGCAAGCAGGCAACGTGAATATGCAACTGATTTTGAGAGCGGCCATATTTCGAATTGACCGCCAGAGAAACCCATGCGTCTTTTAACGGTTTACCCAGCTCGCTGGATATATGTTCGCGGTTATTCCAGGCCTGGGCGAAATAAGGCGGCGTTCGATCCGCTTGCAATATCGGGCTCTCGATGCCGCTGACCTTTTCGGTCGGCATCACCAGATCGTGGTAAGGGCCCTTGCTGTCCTTAAACAGCACATATCCTTCGGTTAAATCCACCTTTAAGCAGGGCGCAGGATCGTGGTTCTGCTGCTGATTGGGCACGCACTGTTGGCTGACTATCTGCCACAGCGCATTCGGATTGCCGCGCCCGAAGAACCACCACAGCACCGCCGCCAGCAGCAAAATGACAAGCAAAATAATTAATAGTCTGAAAAGTCTTTTCATCGCGACTCCCTGTTTATCTATTCCATACCGAAAGGAGCGCCAGCATAAACCAAGGCTCCGGCATCGACCAGAATATTATCCTTAATGTCACCTTTTATTGACGTCTTGTTAGCAATGGATAATTAAAAATAAGCCTCCACCTGAGTAATTTAAGGTAAATTAATACCGTGGGTTGAATATGAGTGTGATATAAGCAGCCGGGACTCTTTTTATATAAGGAACCGATAAGATGCCAACGATGGGCAAATCCCTGCATTATCTCGACGTAGGTTCAGGCTTTCCATTGCTGCTGGGCCACAGCTATCTGTTCGATCTGAATATGTGGGCGCCGCAGTTCGAAGCGCTGGCTAAACGCTACCGTCTGATCGTACCGGATCTCTGGGGCCACGGCGATTCACCGGCGCTGCCACCCGGGCGAAACAGCCTGTCGGATATCGCCGCCGATCATTTGGCGCTGATGGATCATTTGGATATTGAAGAGTTCGGCATCGTCGGCCTGTCCGTCGGCGGCATGTGGGGCGCCGAACTGGCGGCGCTGGCGCCGGAGCGGGTGAAAGTGCTGGCGCTGCTGGACAGCTACCTGGGCGACGAAACTCCAGAGGCACGGCAGCGCTATATGGGCATGCTGGCCGCCGTGGAACAGGCCGGCGCCATCACGCCGCCGCTGCTGGAATATATCGCCGCGCAGTTCTATTCCGACGAAGTGCCCGCTGCGCTGTCGCAGCCGTTGCTGGCCCATCTGCAAAGCCTGCCCGCCGAGCGCCTGCGCGAAAGCATCGTGCCGCTGGGCCGGATGATCTTCGGCCGCCCCGACAAGCTGGCGCTGCTGGAACACATCACCGCCGCCAGCATCGTCATCACCGGCGCGCAGGATAAGCCGCGCCCGCCGGCGGAAGGCCAGCGCATGGCGGATCTTCTCGGCTGCCGACATGTGCTGATCCCCAACGCCGGGCATATCAGCAACAAGGAAAATCCGGCGGCGGTCAATGAAACGCTGCTGGCGTTTCTGGCCGAAAGCACCACGCCGCTGTTTTGGTAAGTCGCTCCGGGCCGCCAGGCCCGGACCTGCCATGCCATCGCTCAGACGACGTGGCTATCGCCATTTCCCTGACCGAATCCCCCCAGACGCAACCAGCGGTAAAGCTCCGCATCGCGCTGAAAATGCATCTTTCTCATCACCGCCCGTTTATGCGTGCTCACCGTCTTGATGCTGACCCGAAGCCGACGGGCAATGGCGGTCGGCGTCATTTCCCAACTCAGGTAACGCATCACTTGTTTTTCCTGCGGCGTCAATGGCAACGGCTGGCACCAGGCGCAACAAGAAAAACCGCAGGCGCCGCCGGTTCGGCCTTTTATCACCCGCGCTACCGTGTGCAACAGCTTTGCGACGCCTTCATTGCGGTACACCCTGCCCGCTTCCCTCAGGCACCCCGAAATGGCGCGAATGCGGGCTTCTCTGAGATCGTAAACGGCGAGATAAAGGGCGTGAGGAGCATGGGGAGGATGGCAAAAACGCGCCATGTCGCCTTTGGCGATCGCCTGGAACACAAGGTCGGCATTCATCGGATCGCTGCAGCGCGCCTCGATGCCACGTTCACTAAAATAGTCGCTCAACGCCCGATACGCCCCGGCGACAAAAAAGCGGTCGATATCCAGGAAGGCGATATTGATGACCGTGTTCACGCCGTTTCCCTCCGCGCGAAAACAAACCGGCAAAACCGGCCGGCATTGAGCCTGCTGCGCCCATCCAACGTAACGAGCAGCAGCGTCAAAACCGCCCATTGGATGAGCGACAGCCCGAACGGGTAGGAAAACTGCGCGCACAGCAGCAAGGGAATGCCGCTCGTCGCCAACGCGGCCTCTTCCCCGGCGGCCGGGCTGTGCAAGCGGGCGGCGATGCGCTCCCGTCGCCATGTTTGGCGCACCAGCGCCGCCACGCCCGCCAGCAGGCACAGCATGCCCGCCAACGCAACGACGCCGCCTTCTATCCACCACAGCAGGAGCTCATTATAGGGTTGCCGCGCTGCGCCTGCCCGCGCCACCGCGGGCAGCGCATGGGCCTGTAAATGCTCAAAGCCATGCTCGAATCGGCCATAGCCCCATCCTAACCAGGGCCGCTCTACCACCAGCGCCAGCGAATCAAGCAGCGTATCGCAGCACGGCGCGGCGTTCGACAAACGAACGCCGGCGTTCAATTCATCCGCCAATATCGCCAGGCAGAATCCCAATGCCGTCATCAGCAGCGCGAGCACGCAATGCAGCGGGTATCTGCGCACAAACATCAGGGTCAACAGCGCGGCACCCAATAGCACGCTGAGACAAACGGTCTGCGATGCCCCCCAGCCCAGCGCGGCGGATAAACCGATCAAGAGCGGCAGCAAGAGTAAAATACGCCATCGCTCGTTATCTCGGCGCAACATGCGGAACCGAGGCAACACCGTCAGACCCCATCCCGCCAATAATCCGCTCGCCAATAAACTGCTCGCGGCATCCGGCCAACGCCCCCCGCTGCCGGCATAGCCCGCCGCCGCCTCGGCCGGGGAGGAAAAAAGCCAAATGCCTCCCACGGCTGCGGCTAATACCAGCGTATAGATAAACGCAATACGCACGTGTTGCATGACCCGATATTGCAATAGGATAAAGTAAATAATCCAACTGCCAAACAGGCAGGCCATTCGCCCGACGGTAAGCACGCCCCACTCGGCACGAGAATAAAAAAGGGGCAGCAGCAATATCACCGCGCCCAGCGCAAAGAAAAAACACGCGGGGGTCATCCCCCACGCTTTTCGCAAAAAAAGGAGCGCGCCGCCGACGCCCAATAAAGCAAACAGCACAACCCCAATCACAAGAGAATATGGAAACGTCAGCGAGAAATAGTTCATATCATAGTGATAAATATAGCCACCCAACAAAATCAATACGCTGACATAGACCATCACCATGAACTTTAAACATGGAATAGACATAATAATTTCATCCAAAAATATATATCTTAAAAATCATCAGAAAAGGCTAAGCCATTTTTCAATTGCAATAAAAGAAATGCCTGTCAGCAACACCAGCCCGGTAACTATCGCCATCACAATCCCGACAGATTGAATAGCTTCAAAAAGCTTTCGCCTGTAGCGTAAAAGCGTCCAGTTTCTTTTAAACATACCTTTTCCTCTTGGCCATTCAGGCTTCAAGCAAAGAAAGCCCGCAATTTAAACGTGGATTACCGGCAAAATCCTGTCGCATTTCCCAGCGAGTTCCATAGTATCGCCGCAGCCAAAATCAAGATATATGTATTAAATTTAACCATAAAAACAGTTTTTAATTCCTAAAGATAATAAAAATAAGGAATTAAAAACCAAAACAAAGAAAACCTAATATTATAAAACTGGCGCCCCCCGTACGTTTGAACTTTCGCCAAAAATTTCACAACATGAAAAAATCGCCATCATCTTGACGGGTGAAAAATAATAGATAACTCTGTCCTCGCTAAATTTCGCCGTCGCTATAAGGGCAAGCAGCACATTATGGAATACGTCATTAATCAGATGATTATTTTCTCACCTGCCGAACGCGCATTGTTCATCATCAATGAACGGGAATCTTTTATGCCGTTATCTAACCCTGCCACCCGCTTGTTGTTAGAGTTGGTTACCCATCATAAAGAGATGCTCACCCGCAGGCATTTGATGCAGCGGGTCTGGGAAGATAATGGTTTTGTGGGTTCAAACAATAATCTGAATGGTTGCATCAGTGAGATAAGAAAAGCGTTTGAATCGCTGGCGCTGGATCCGCAAATCATTATTACCATCCCCAAACTGGGGTTCATTCTTGAAGCGGAAATTACCTCATGCGAAAACATGCGCTCACCGGAAAACCAAAAAGCGGTTATTCCCACCCTGTTGACCCGGGCCGGCGCACTGTTAAAACGGCGTGGGAATATCTGCCAGGCAAATAAAGCGCCCCTTGCCGCAGCATTGATGATGATTGCGTGCTTTAGCCTCGTCTGCGCTTTATTGTGGTTCAACCGGCCGGTTCACGCGTTCAAAAACGCCCAGGTCGATTTTTTTTATCGCCATGAGCAGTGCAACGTTTTTACGTTGGAAACCGCCGCGCTGAACGACCGGCGTGAAACGCAAGCGCAAATTGCCGCTGCATTGAAAGCTGAAGCGACCGACTGCGGCACAACGCCCGCCGATCTGTTCTACACCAAAATCGCCAACCCCAATCTTCCTTTTCAGGTCACCTTCATCGCCATCTGCAATCTGGCGCAACCCGGTCAATATGGCCGGTGCCGCACGATCAAAAACACCGACGGTATGACGCCATGAACAAAAAAACACGCTTTATCGTCGGCTTGTTATTGCTGATGGCGCCCCTGGCAAGCCAGGTCGCCCAGCTGTCGCACCATCCTAAAACCTTACTGCGTTGCGAAGCGGAGATCACCGCGCGCAACCGCTATGGCCCAGCCATGGAGCCCGCCGCGGTTTTAAAAGCAAAGATGTATTTTTTCCTCTACCACAACGGCACTGGCTTTATCAGGCTCAATGGTTTTATCGAGCGGCAAGAAAAAACCTATGTGCTGAACCGCGAACTTCACTATGTGTATGACACCCCCGGCGACGAGGCGGCTGAAGAGGTTGGCGGCGGCGATGGGTACACGCTGCGATTCGCCGCCGACCGTAAACATGCCGGAGATACGGTTCCCGCCCCCCTTTGGGCGACCTTTTTGCAGTCGGAAGATCCCCGAATCTCCTACCATGTCGCCGTCGAACACGTACTCGGCAATCTGTATGTGGTCAGTACGCTTCAAAGCCCGACCTTTGTCTGCCGGCGTTATTAGGCTATGCGTTGCGAGTGTTGCCTATCGGAAGAAAAGCCCGCAAGCGGCAGCCATTTCAGCGGTTAATTGAACGCGCCATGCGGCTGTAGGTGTGGCGCACGCCGCGAATCGCTACGCTGTAGGCGAAGATGTTTTCCGGCAGCGCCAGCCCCAAATAGCCGGTATCGCCGATATGGTGCAGATCCGCGCCGGCCATTTTGCTCATCAGCGCAATCTGCCGCACGGTCTGCACGTCGGCCCCCTCTTGCGAGGTGCCGATGGCCGTCATCGCCAGCGCCCCCTGCCGCTGGGCAAAGGCGATCAGCGCCGCCACTTTCTCCTGCGACATGCCGGGAATGGTGCCCGGCGCCGGCAACAGCACGATGTCCGCACCGTTCTCCACGAACAGCGCGATGTCCTGCTCGCCGATCAGTTGGCTGCCGCTTTCGCGCACAATGCCGGCGCCGTGCATTTTGCCGGTCACCAGCACCATCTCGTCGCCCACTTCATCGCGGATCGCTTTCAGCGCGGCGGCGATCGCCTGATTGCTGACGCCGTTGTTCGGATTGCCGGTCAGCACCAGCATGCGCGCGCCGAGCTGATACAGCTTGCGCGCATTCTCGGCGGTGGCGGCGCGGCCCGCCGTCATCTGCCAAAAGTCGTTATGTTCGCTGGCGAAAGCCGGATCGACGGCCTCCAGGTTCACCCCGATCACCCGCCCGGTCAGGCGCTGCAGCGTGCGCAGCGCCTCCTGCGGCGGCACGTCGGCGGGCAGGCCCGCGATATGCGGACGATCGACGTCGAACAGGTTCAACAGCAGCAGGTCGGCGCCCTGGCTGGCCGCCAGTTCGGCGTTGGTGACGTTATTGAGCAGCGGCTGAGTGACCGCGATGGTTTCGCTGACCAAGATGCGCCCTTCGCTGGCGCGGATGGCGTAGAGCAGATCGGCTTTGCCGATATCGGCCAGATCGCTGGCGCTGCAGTCCAGATAGCGTTTCATGAGGCAAGCTCCGGTGACGTTAGCGGAAAGGGATGGATGCCCCCTCTCCCACCGCAGTGAAAGAGGGGGAAAAGGTTACTTCAGCGTAAAGCTTTGCGTCTGCACGTTGTCGGAATCCAGGCCGACGAACACGTTAAATTTGCCCGGCTCCGCCCCCCACTTCAGGCTGGCGTTGTAGAACTTCAGATCGTCTTCGCTAATCGGCAGCTCAACCTGCTGCGACTGACCGGCCTTCAGCGTCACTTTCTTGAAGTTGCGCAGCTCTTTCACCGGGCGGCTGACCGACGCGGTGACGTCCTGCAGATACAGCTGCACCACCGTGGCGCCGTCGTACTTGCCGGTATTCTTCAGCGTGACGCTGGCGGTTAACTTGCCGTTGCGCGCCATCGTCGGGCTGGATAACTTCAGATCCGACAGGCTGAAGGTGGTGTAGCTCAAACCGTAACCGAACGGATACAGCGGGCCGTTCGGCGAATCGAAGTAGCGCGAGGTGTACTTGCCCGGGTTCTCCTTGCCGAACGGCCGGCCGGTGTTCAGGTGGTTGTAGTACATCGGGATCTGGCCGACCGAGCGCGGGAAGGTCATCGGCAGCTTGCCCGACGGGTTGTAATCGCCGAACAGCACGTCCGCCACCGCGTTGCCGCCCTCGGTGCCGCTGTACCAGGTTTCCAGCATCGCGTCCGCCTGCTCGCTCTCCCAGCTCAATGCCAGCGGGCGGCCGTTCATCAGCACCAGCACCAGCGGCTTGCCGGTGGCTTTCAGCGCGGCGATCAGATCGCGTTGGCTCTGCGGGATCGTGATGTCGGCGCGGCTGGAGGCCTCGTGCGCCATGCCCTGCGATTCCCCCACCACCGCCACCACCACGTCGGCCTTGTTCGCCGCCTGCACCGCTTCGTCGATCATCTGCTGCGGCGAACGGGTATCGAACGCCACCGCCGGCTCATACTCGTTCAGATAGTCGATGATGCCTTTATCCTGCGTGACGTTGGCGCCCTTGGCGTACAGAATGCGCGCCTTGTCGCCCACCGCCCGCTCCAGCCCCTCGCGCAGGGTGACCGACTGCTTGACCACCCCGGCGGCTGACCAACTGCCCATCACGTCGCGCTGGCTGTCGGCCATCGGCCCGACCAGCGCGATGGTCGTCTGCTTGCTCAGCGGCAGCGTCTGCTTATCGTTCTTCAGCAGCACCATCGTCTTGCGCGCCACCACCCGCGCTTCGGCGCGGTGCAGACGGCTTTCGGCGTTGGTGTCCTGCGGATCGGAACCCGCCGGGCCCAGATGCACGTAAGGATTGGTGAACAGCCCCATGTCGTATTTGGTGTTCAGCACGTCGCGGCAGGCGCGGTCGATATCGCTTTCAGACACCAGTCCGTCCTTCACCAGACCCGGCAGGTATTTGTCGTAGAACTCGTCGCTCATGCTCATGTCGACGCCGGAGGTGATCGCCAGGCGCACCGCGTCGCGCGCGTCGGCGGCCACGCCGTGCTTAATCAGTTCCTTAATCGCGCCGTGGTCGCTGATGGTGATGCCTTTAAAGCCCCACTGCTCGCGCAGCAGATCTTTCAGCAGCCACGGGTTGGCGGTGGCCGGCACGCCGTTCACCGAGTTGAGCGACACCATCACTCCACCGCTGCCGGCGTCCACCGCCGCTTTGTAAGGCGGCAGATAGTCCTGATGCATGCGCAGCGGGCTCATGTCGACGGTGTTGTAATCGCGGCCGCCTTCGACGGCGCCGTACAATGCAAAGTGCTTGACGCTGGCCATCACCGAACCGGGTTTGGCCGGATCGCCGTTCTGGAAACCGTCGACCATCACCTTGGCGATTTTCGAGACCAGCCAAGTGTCTTCGCCGAAGCCTTCGGAGACCCGGCCCCAGCGCGGATCGCGGGTGATATCGACCATCGGCGCGAAGGTCATGTTCAGGCCGTCATCGCTGGCCTCTTGCGCCGCGACCCGGGCGCTGAGCGCGATGGCTTCCAGATCGAAGCTGGCCGCCAGCCCCAGGCTGATCGGGAACACGGTGCGCTGGCCGTGCACCACGTCATAGGCAAAGAACAATGGGATTTTCAGGCGGCTGAGCTGCATCGCCTGATCCTGCATCACCCGGATATCCGGCCGGGTAACGGTATTGAAGATGGCGCCGATCTGCCCTTTGCGGATCCCCTCGCGGATTGCTTCTTTCGGGTTATCCGGCCCGACGCTGATCAGCCGCAGCTGGCCAATCTTCTCTTCCAGCGTCATCTGCTTCATCAAATTGGACACGAAGGCGTCGCGCTGCTGGGCGTGAATGCCCTGCGTTATCGGCGTTTCCTGCGCAAAAACCGGGCTGAGGGCCAGACCGGACAACATACTCACCACACAAAGCCATTTCATCTTGTTTTATCTCAGGCGTGTTTCCGCCGCCAACGCCGCGGAGTTTAATCGGAGTGAAGAAACAGTTTGCCACACTCTGTTTCATCGCCAAGGGAATTCGCATCGCTAATGTTTACAAAGCATTACAGGTTATCGGCAGGTAATTCTGCAGCCGGGCGCGGCTGTCGGCGGCCTCCGCCGCCAGAAAATCGACCAGCGCGGTTAACGTCGGCGGCGCCACCGTGCGTTCAGGATAGACCAAATAATAGGCCGCGCCGCTGCTGACGCAGAGCGGGAACGGCGTTACGATGCGCTGCGCCTGAATATCCTCCTCCAGCAGGCACAGATCGCCGATGGCGATGCCGAATCCCTGCAGCGCGGCGCTCATCGCCAGATCGAGGGTATCGAAATGCTGGGCCTTGCCGGACGGCAACGCATCGGCGCCCGCCGCCTTCAGCCAGCGCAGCCAGTCGCGCCGATCGCGTGTCGGGTGCAGCAGGGTTTTGTCCGTCAAATCCGTCAACCGGGCTGCCGGCGGCAGGAACGTCGGCGTGCAGACCGGCGTAAGGATTTCGTCGAACAGCAAGTGCGCGGTCAGCTTTTTACTCGGCGGCCGGCCGAATACCACCGCGGCATCAAACTGCTCGGTACTGAAATCCAGGCCGTGCGACACCGAGGCGGTCAGCTCGATATGCATGTCCGGCCGTTCATTTTGCAGGCGAATGATGCGCGGCAGCACCCAGCGCATGGCGCAGGTCGGGCATTTGATGCGCAGCGCCCCCGGCGGAGCGGCGGCCCGCGTCAGGGCTTCATCCAACTGCCCCAGCGCCTGTTGTACCGGCGCCAGCAGTTGCGCGCCCTGCGGCGTCAGCGCCAAACCGCGCGCCTGACGGCTGAACAGCGGATAGCCCAGACGCTGTTCCAGCCCGAGAATTTGCCGGCTGACCGCCCCCTGCGTCAGGTGCAGCTGCCGGGCGGCATGGGTAAAGTTGAGGCGTTGCGCCACCACCACAAAGGTTTTCAATACGTCGAGCGACGGCAGGGATATCGGCATAGCGTGCCTCGATTAGGTATGATCGTAGTGCATGGCAAGTATGACAAACTTTCCCTTGTCCGCCTACGCCGCCTGATGCTTAATCGCTCAACATTTCCCTGTTTGCCTGGAGCCCATCATGCAGAGCGCCTGCTCATCCCGCTCGAAGCTGCCGGACGTCGGCACCACCATCTTCACCGTTATTGGCCAACTCAGCGCCGAACATCAGGCCCTCAACCTGTCGCAGGGCGCGCCCAACTTCGCCGGTGACCCGCAACTGATCGAGGCAACGGCGCAAGCCATGCGCGCAGGTCATAACCAATACGCGCCGATGAGCGGCGTGGCGACGTTACGTGCTGCTCTGGCGGAAAAAGCTGAACGATTGTATGGCGCGCACTATGACGCCGACGAAGAAATCACGGTGATCGCCAGCGCCAGCGAAGGGCTGTACTCGGCGATCAGCGCACTGGTGCATCCCGGCGACGAGGTGATCTATTTCGAACCGGCGTTCGACAGCTATGCGCCGATCGTGCGCCTGCAGGGCGCCACGCCGGTGGCGATCAAACTGTCGCTGCAGGACTTTCGCGTCGACTGGGACGAAGTGGCCGCCGCCATCAACGGCAAAACGCGCATGATCATCGTCAACACGCCGCACAACCCGACCGGCGCGGTGTTCGACGCGCAGGATATCGACCGCCTGACCACCCTGACCCGCAACACCGACATCGTGATCCTGTCCGACGAGGTCTACGAGCACGTGGTGTTCGACGGCGATATTCACCACAGCATGGCGCGCTACCCGCAGCTGGCGGAACGCAGCGTGATCGTGTCGTCGTTCGGTAAAACCTACCACGTCACCGGCTGGCGCGTCGGCTATTGCCTGGCGCCGGCGGCGCTGATGGACGAGATCCGCAAGGTGCACCAGTTTATGGTGTTCTCCGCCGATACGCCGATGCAGCACGCCTTCGCCGCCGCGCTCGCCAACCCGCAGAGTTACCTGGGGCTGGCGGCGTTTTACCAACAAAAGCGCGATCTGCTGGCCAGCGCCCTGCAGGATTCGCGCTTTGAGCTGCTGCCCAGCCGCGGCAGCTTCTTCATGCTGGCCCGCTTTAGCGGCTTCAGTCACGAAAGCGACAATGATTTCGCCGTGCGCTTGATCCGCGAAGCGAAGGTGGCGACGATCCCGCTGTCGGCGTTCTACAGCGACGGCACCGATACCGGCCTTATTCGGCTGAGTTTTTCCAAAGATAACGAGACCCTGCTGGAAGGCGCGCGCCGCCTGAGCCAGGTGTAATTTTTTGTCCGACCATGGGAAAGGGGCACTGCCTATGAAAGCTTTGAAAACGCTGTTCGCCGCCGGATGCCTGCTGGCCGCCGGCTCTTCTCTGGCGGCGGAAAACAGCCTGCGCTTCGGTCTGGAAGCGCTGTATCCGCCGTTCGAATCCAAATCCGCCAGCGGCAAACTGGAAGGGTTCGACATTGAACTGGGCGACGCGGTGTGCGCCGCCGCGCAGTTGCAATGCAGCTGGGTGGAAACCTCGTTCGACAGCTTGATCCCGGCGCTGCAGGCGCGCAAGTTCGACGCCATCAACTCGGCGATGAACGTGACCGAACAGCGGCGCCAGGCGATCGCCTTTACCGACGCCATCTATCAGGTGCCGAACCGCCTGATCGCCAAGGCCGACAGCGGCCTGCTGCCGGACGCCAAAGCGCTGGCGGGCAAACACGTGGGCGTGCTGCAAGGCTCGATTCAGGAGATTTACGCCAAAAACCATTGGGCGCCGGCGGGCGTGGATGTGGTGTCTTACCAGGATCAGAATCAGGTGTATCTCGATCTGGCGGCCGGTCGGCTCGACGCCACGCTGGTGATGGCGCCCTCGGGGCAAAGCGGCTTCCTGTCACAGCCGGACGGCAAAGGCTTCGCCTTCGTCGGCGAGGCGGTGCGCGACGACAAGATCCTCGGTGAAGGCATCGCCTTCGGCCTGCGCAAAGGGGATGAGGCGCTGAAGAAGAAACTGGATGCCGCCATCGCCAAAGTGAAACAACAAGGCACGGTGACGGCGCTGTCGAAGAAGTATTTCGGCGATATCGACGTGACGGTGAAGTGATGGACGGGGGCGGCACCGCCGCCCCCTGCCGCGTTTAGCGATCGAACACCGAACTGTTCAGCGCGCGATCCTGCTGGTGGCGCTCCAGCGCCAATTCGATCAGGCGCGTGATCAGCGCCTGGTAGCTGACGCCGCTGGCAGCCCACAGCTTGGGATACATGCTGATGTTGGTGAAGCCCGGCAGCGTGTTAATCTCGTTGATCACCACCTGGTTATCCGGCGTCAGGAACACATCCACCCGCGCCAACCCGAAGCACTCCAGCGCGCGGAACGCCTTCAGCGCCACCTCACGGATGTGGTCGCTCACTTCCGGCGCGATCGCCGCCGGCACCACCACCTGAGCGCCCTGCTCATTGATGTATTTGGTGTCGTAGGAGTAGAAAGCGTCGCTCAGCACGATCTCGCCGCACACGCTGGCCTGCGGATCGTCGTTCCCCAGCACCGCGCACTCGATCTCGCGGCCGACGATCGCCGACTCCACCAGTACTTTATGATCGAAACTGAAGGCCAGTGCCACCGCCGCGTCAAACTCGGCGCGGTTCTCCACCTTGCTGACCCCGACCGACGAGCCCTGGTTGGCCGGCTTGACGAACAGCGGCAGGCCGAGGCGCTCGCTCAGTTGCTCAAACGTGAACCCGGCGCGGTTGGCGCGCGTCAGGGTGACGAACGGCGCCACCGCCAGCCCGGCGTCGCGCAGCAGGCGCTTGGTCACGTCTTTATCCATGCTGACCGCCGAGCCGAGCACGCCGGCGCCGACGAACGGCATATTGGCCATGCGCAGCAGCCCCTGCAGCGAGCCGTCTTCCCCCAGCGTGCCGTGCACGATCGGGAAGATGACGTCGAGCTGGCCCAGCGCGCCGGCGCTGCCCGCTTCGATCAGTTGCTGTTTTTCCTGGCCCGGGATCAGCGCCACGTTCTTGTTCGAGCGGTTCAGCGCGATCAGCGCCGGGTTCTCGGCGTTGAGCAGGTAGTTGGAGGCGTCGTTGATGTGCCACTGCCCCTGTTTGTCGATCCCCAGCAGCGTGACGTCAAACTTCTCTTTGTCGATTGCATCCACAATGTTTTTGGCCGACTGCAGCGACACCTCATGCTCCGCCGATTTACCGCCAAAAATCACCCCAACACGTAGTTTAGTCACGCCTTAAATCCTTCTGAAAAATCATGGCAAAAAAGTCGTTCATCACAATAAACGCATTGCCTGGCGGCGGCAATCGTTGTTGCCAGAATCTTCTTACGCCACAGAATGCCACATCGCGACCATCCAAAGCGTATACACTTCGTATATCGTTCATTTATGGAGACACCGATGGGCATCGTAAAAATTTCGGACGCGCTGCATGACGATCTGCGCCTCGCCAGCCTGACCATGACGCGTTCGATCAACGCGCAGGCCGAGTACTGGATCAAGATCGGCATGCTGGCGGAGTTCCATCCGGAACTGACCTACCCGCAACTGGTAAAAAAAATGATGAAAGATAATGCGCTGACGCTGAAGGAGATTGTCGGGTGAAACAGATTGTGATTAAAACGCCGGAAGAGATTGCCAAAATGCGCCATTCCGGCGCTCTGCTGGCTAAAGTGTTTGCTATGCTCGATGAGGTCATCGTCGAAGGTATCTCCACCATGGAGATTAACGACCGCGCCGAGGCGTTTATCGTCGAAGAACTGAAGTCGCGCCCGGCCAGCAAGGGGCAGTATGATTTCCCCTATGTGCTCAACACCTCCGTAGACGACGTGGTGTGCCACGGGGTGCCGTCGGCCAGCAAAATCCTGCGTTCCGGCATGATTGTCAACGTGGACATCACGCTGGAAAACGGCGGCTACATCGCCGACTCCAGCAAGATGTACTGCATCGGCCAGGTGACGCCGCTGGCTAAACGGCTGGTGAACAACGTCTATGAATCGATGTGGCAGGGCATTCGCGCGGTGAAACCGGGCGCGACCCTGGGGGATATCGGCCACGCCATCCAGCGCCACGCCGAGCAGGCCGGCTACAGCATCGTGCGGGAGTATTGCGGCCACGGCATCGGCCGCGACATGCACGAAGAGCCGGCGGTGCTGCACTACGGCCAACCCGGCAGCGGCATGGCGCTGCAGGAAGGCATGGTGTTCACCATCGAGCCGATGATCAATCAGGGTGACCGCCGCATCAAGCAGAAGAAAGACGGCTGGACGGTGGTGACGCGCGACAGAAAACTGTCGGCGCAGTGGGAACACACCGTAGCGGTCACCGCCGACGGCGTGGAAATCCTGACGCTGCGCGACGAAGAGCGTCGGGCCGGTTACGCCGAACGCTACTAAATCCGCAAGCCATTAGCTTAATAAGCTAATTGCTTGATAAGTTATTTAATTGATAGCCTCTTAGCTGACTGCGCGGCACTCCGGCGCCGCGGTTAAAGCGACGGGGATGACAGGGAGACAGGCAGCATGCAGTCAGGCAATCAGGCGTTTCTCAACCAGCTTAAGGACATCGTCGGCGGCCCGCAGTTGTTGACCGGCGATCGCAACACCGAACGGTATCGCAAAGGGTTCCGCTCCGGCGAAGGCCAGGCGCTGGCGGTGGTGTTTCCCACCAGCCTGCTGCAGCTGTGGCGCATTTTGCAGGCCTGCGTGGCCGCCGACAAAATCGTCATCATGCAGGCCGCCAATACCGGCCTGACCGAAGGCTCAACCCCCAGCGGCAACGACTATGATCGCGACATCGTCATCGTCAGCACCCTGCGCCTCGACCATATTCAGGTGCTGGACAACGGCAAGCAGGTGGTCGGCTTCCCCGGCAGCACCCTGCACCACCTCGAGAAATTGCTCAAGCCCTACGGCCGTGAACCGCATTCGGTGATCGGCTCTTCCTGCATCGGCGCCTCGGTGATCGGCGGCGTGTGCAACAACTCCGGCGGCTCGCTGGTGAAACGCGGCCCGGCCTATACCGAAATGGCGCTGTACGCCCAACTAGGGGAAGACGGCCAGCTGCGCCTGGTCAACCATCTGGGCATCCGGCTTGGCGACACGCCGGAAGAGATCCTCACCCGGCTGGAAAAAGGCGACTATCGCCCGAGCGACGTCGAATACGGCGAGCTGCGCGCCTCGGATAACGAGTACGCCAGCCGGGTGCGCGACGTCGACGCCAACACCCCTTCCCGCTTCAACGCCGACAAACGCCGCCTGTACGAAGCCTCCGGCTGCGCCGGCAAACTGGCGGTGTTCGCGGTGCGGCTCGACACCTTCGAGAAAGAGGGCAAAGAGCAGGTGTTCTATATCGGCACCAACGACACCGCGGTGCTGACCGAACTGCGCCGCCACATGCTGAGCAAATTCGAAAACCTGCCGGTGGCCGGTGAATACATGCACCGCGATATCTTCGACATCGCCGAGGTGTACGGCAAAGACACCTTCATGATGATCGACAAGCTCGGCACCGATCAGATGCCGCGCTTCTTCACCCTGAAGGGCCGAATGGACGCCAGCCTCAACAAGCTGCCGCTGCTGCCGCACAACCTGACCGATCGGCTGATGCAGGGCCTGAGCCATCTGGCGCCGAGCCACCTGCCGAAACGCATGAAGGAATACCGCGAACGTTTCGAACACCATCTGCTGCTGAAGATGGCCGGCCCCGGCGTGGAAGAGGCCCAGCGCTACCTGACCGACTATTTCGCCCAGGCCGAAGGTGCCTTCTTCGCCTGCACGCCTGACGAGGGCAAAAAGGCTTTCCTGCACCGCTTCGCCGCCGCCGGCGCCGCCGTGCGCTACCACGCGGTGCACGCCGACAAGGTGGAGGATATTCTGGCGCTGGACATCGCCCTGCGCCGCAACGACACCGACTGGTTCGAAACGCTGCCGCCGGAAATCGACAGTCAGTTGGTGCATAAGCTGTATTACGGCCACTTTATGTGCCACGTCTTCCACCAGGACTACGTGGTGAAAAAAGGCGTGGACAGCCATGCACTGAAAGAAAAGATGCTCGAGATCCTCAACCGGCGCGGCGCCGAGTACCCGGCGGAGCATAACGTCGGCCACCTGTACCACGCCAAGGCGGATCTGCAGGCGTTCTACCGCACCGCCGATCCGACCAACAGCTTCAACCCCGGCATCGGCAAAACCAGCAAACGCAAAGGCTGGGCCGAAGACCCCCGCTAAGACCGCCCGATAGGCCCGCCGCCGCACCCGGCGCGGGCTTCCTCCCCCCAGCCTGCCTCATCGCGATCTTTCTGTGCCCTTAAAGATGCATTTTTATTGCAACTTATAAAATTCCCGATTACCATTCATCGCAAATGAGAATCAATTACAAAACTGTCATGACGGATACATGACGTCCGCCGTGGCATTCACCGCGAAGTTAATGAGAAGGAACCTACCATGAGTCAGACCCTCGATTCCGCCCAGCTGTTGGCCGCTCTGGATAAAGTGATGGTGATCTCCACCACCGATCTGCAGGGCACCATCACCTACGTCAACGATCTGTTTTGCCAGCTGACCGGTTTTTCCCGGGAAGAGCTGGTGGGCCAGCCCCACAGCATCGTGCGTCACCCTTCCGTGCCGAAAGCGGTTTATAAAGCGATGTGGGACACCATCAAGGCGGGCGGCATCTGGACCGGCATCATCCCGAACGTCGGCAAGGGCGGCGTCTTGTACGTGGTCGACACCACGGTGCAGCCGCTGTATGACGCCCAGTGCAATATCGAGGCCTATATCAGCATCCGCCGCGTGATCAACGATCTGATGACCGACTTCGAATCGGTGGAATTCGCCAAAGAACAGTTCGACAACCACTACGACAAGTAACCGCCATGGCCGACTTTATCGAACGCATCCTGATTGGTTACGGTTCGGAGTCGGGCAACGCCCGGGCGCTGGCGATGCGCCTGGGTGAACAAAGCAGCCTGCAACCCTACCGCCCCGTCGTGAAAGAACTCAACGCCATCCAGCCCGCCGATGTGGGCGAGCGTGATGCCCTGCTGATCGTCTCGAGCTCATTTGGCGACGGCGAACCGCCCGCCAACGCCGAACGTTTCCCCGACGCGCTGGCGCAATGGCCGGATCGCCACCGGTTGCGCTACGCCATCTTCGGTCTCGGCGACACCGCTTACCCGCATTTCTGCGGGTTTACCCAGGCGCTGGATGCGCGCCTGACGCAATACGGCTCCCGTGCCATCATCAATCGCGTTGACGCCGACGTTAACGTCGAACGGTTCTTCACCACCTGGCTAACGACGCTGGATAAGGTGCTGGCCGGCGATGCCCAGGCGGGCCGCGATTTGCATCTGCGCGTGACCGCCTACGGTGAAGACCATGCGTTCAACGCCGCCCTCCTCGAACGGCGGCCGCTTAGCGCACGCACGCCGCAAGCCTGGCATCTGCGGCTGAATATCGCCGGCAGCGGCATCGTTTACCGGGCAGGGGATACCGTCTATCTGTTGCCGGAGAACGACGAAGGATTATTGATCCGGCTGGCAGAGTGGCTCGGCAGGCCGGAGGCCATCGACGCACTGCGGCGCCGGGAGCTGCGCCAGATCAGCAAAACGACGCTGCGCGAACTGGCGCAGTTGGCCGACAGCGAAGAGCTCAAAAGCCTGCTCAAGATCCGTCAGCGCAAATCCCTGGAGAGTTATCTATACGGCGCCGATCTGCTGGACGTGCTGCACGATTTTTGCCCGCCGCACGCGATCACGCTGGAGAACCTGTTGGCGCTGCTGCCCATTTGCCTGCCGCGCGCCTACTCCATCGCTTCGGCAACGCGGGAAGAGAGCCTCGATCTGTGCGTGCGCGACGTGCGTTATGAACGCGGCGGCCGCACGCGGCGCGGCACGGCGACCGGCTGGCTGCTCAAGCACCCCGGCCCTTTCCGCCTCTTCTGCCGCGCCAACCCCGGCTTTTACCTGCCGCGCGACACCGCCTTGCCGGTGCTGCTTATCGGTACCGGTACCGGCATCGCACCGTTGATTGGCTTACTGCGCGAAATGGCCGCCCAGGGCGAACGGCGTGAAACCGTCCTGATCTTCGGTGAGAAAAGGCGCGATGAAGACTTCCTGTATGGCGAGGAGTTGGTCACGCTGAACGCGACGGGCGTACTCACACGGCTCATCACGGCATTCTCGCGCGACGCCGCCGACAAGTATTACGTGCAACACGCCATCGACGATCACGCCGATGCCGTCAGCGGCCTGCTGCAACGGGGCGCGCATGTCTACCTGTGCGGCAATCGCCAGTATCTGGAACATGCCGTGGCGACGGCGCTGGAGCAAGCCTGCGGGGCGGAAAACCTGTGGCAGACGCTGATTGAGCAGCAGCGCCTGCACCTGGAACTCTATTGAGACAGGGCGGCGTTCACCGCTCCGCGCGCAACAGCAAGGAGACGATGAACGCGCCCCCCAGCCCCGCCGTAATGATGCCGATGGGCAGCTCCTGATTGGGGATCAGGCTGCGGCTGAGCATGTCGCCGCCGGTCAGCAGCATCGCCCCCAGCAGGCCGCACATCGGCACGGACAAGCGGTGGCGCACACCTACCAGGCGCCGGGCCAGATAAGGCACCATCAGCCCGACAAAACCGATCACGCCCGTCAGCGAAACGAGAAACGCCGTAGACAATGCGCAGCACAGAAAGGTCTCGGTGCGCAGGCGCGCCACGTTGACTCCCATCAAATGGGCGGTTTGCTCGCCCGCCAGCAGCGCGTCCAGCGCCCGCCAACGCAGCGCCGTAAATCCGGCCAGCAGCGCGAAACTCACCAGCGGAATGAACAGATTATCCCAACGCGCCAACCCCAAGCCGCCCAGCGACCAGAACAACACTGAACCGGCCGCCCGCTGATCGCCGGAAAAGACCAGATAGCTGGTGAGCGCGCTGAACAAAAATGAGACCGCCAGGCCGCAGACGATAAGCTGCTCGGCGCGCCTGACCCGGCTGACGCGAAACAGGATCATCACCGCCAACGCGGACAGAATGCCGCCGACGAAAGCGGACAGCGGCAACGTCAGCGCGCCCAGCGCATCGCCGAAGCGCGTGATGACCAGCACCGCGCCGGCGGCGGCGCCGGAGGAGAGCCCAAACAAAAAAGGATCGGCCAGCTCATTGCGGGTGGTGGTCTGCAGCAGCGCGCCGGTCATCGCCAGCCCGGCGCCGGTCAACGCCGCCAACAAGGCCCGAGGCACGCGCAGTTGCACGACGATAGTGTCCAGCATGCCGGAAAGCGGCGCCGAACCTATCCCTAACGCCGCCAACGCCTGCCGCCATGACAGCGCGACGCTGCCCAATTGCAGGCTCCAGACCATTAATCCGCACAACGTCAACAGCGCCAGCGGCGCGAGCACCATAAACCGCCGTGTCGGCGAGTTCATTCAGCCTCCGGCGCGTACAGCGCCCGCGCCAACTTTTCCACCGCGCCGATGTTGGCTGGCCCCGGCGTCAGCTCCGCATACTGCAGTTTCAGATAACGATGGTGCCGTACCGCAGGCGTCAACTTCATCAACGGATGAGACTCGAGGAAACGCCGCAGCGCCTCGGCGCCTGACCCGGTCTGATAATCCAGCAGAATGATGAAGTCGGGTTCCGCCGCCGCCACCGCCTCCCAAGATGCCGTCGTCCAGCTCGCCGCCAAACCGTCCATCACGTTGCGGCCGCCCGCCGCTTCGACAATCGCCGTCGGCATGGCGTATTTACCGCTGGTAAAAGGCTTCTCTTCTCCCGAGTCATACACGAACACCTTGAGCGGCGCCTGCCCCGCCGGTCTGGCGGGCAGCGCGGCTAACCGGCGGCGCCAGCCCTCAACCAGCTCGGCGGCCTCTCGCTGCTTGCCGAAAATCTTGCCGAGCTTCAGCTCATCGTCATACAGCAGGTTCATATCGGCCTTCTGCGGCCGACCGCCGGCCTGTACGCAGCTCTCGCTCAGCACCAGCGTTTTGATGCCGAACGGCGCGAGCGTCTCCGGCGTGACGTCGCCGCCGATCTTCATGCCGTAATTCCAGCCGGCGAAGAAAAAGTCCGGCTGCGCCGCCAGCAACGTTTCCAGAGCGGGATACTTCGGCGCCAGTTCGGGAATGGCGCCCATCGCCGCCTTGAAATCAGGCGTCAATTTGTACCAGCCGGTGATGCCGGTCAGCCCGACGATCCGATCCTGCAGATGAAGCGCAAAGGCCATCTCGGCCATATTGATGTCGTTGATGACGGCGCGCTGCGGCGCCTGATTGAAGGTGATCGGCTTCCCGCAGCTTTCTACGGTGACGGGAAATTTTTCAGCCGCTGCCGCTCCGCCGGCCAACAGCAGGAGCAAGGGGAATACGCGTATGTTCATGTTTCTCTCTGGTTTATCAAGCGCAATGGGGAACTTCAAAAATACGCAGCGTTTTCCCGCTGACGGGATGCGCCACGCTGAAACTGTGCATGCCGAACACCGGCAGAATTACCGGGGTTTGCAACACCGCCGCGGGCGAGCCGCAGGCCACCTGGCGGCTTTCGTTGAGCACCAGGATCCGATCGGCGAACGCCTCCGCCACGGGCAGGTCATGCAGCACCGCAATCACGGCGATGGCTTTATGTTTTACTAACGACAGCAGCGCCGAACGCCCGGGAGGATCGAGGTGATTGGTCGGCTCATCCAACAACAACAGGTCGGGAGTCTGCGCCAACGCCCGGGCCAACGCAGCGCGCTGACGCTGGCCGCCCGAGAGCCGCCCCAACGGATGGTGCCTGAGCGGCGCCAGGCCGGTTTCCCCGATGATCTCGTCAACGATGCGTTTTCCCGCCGCGGGCCGTTCGCCATGCGGCAAACGCCCTAACGCCACATAGTCCTCCAGCGACAGCCGCAAATCCGGCAGATCGTTTTGCGCCAGAAAGGCGATGCTTCTGGCGCGTTCCGCCGCCGACAAGCCGGACAAAGCGCGCCCTCGCCAGTAAATCTCGCCGCTGTCCGGCCGCGTTTCGCCGATCAGCGTGCGCAACAGGCTGGATTTGCCGCTGCCGTTAGGGCCGATCACCGCCAGCTTCTCACCGGCGCGCAGCGTGAAATGGATGTTGTAGAGTATCGAGGCCCCGCCGTGGCCGGTCAGGCTAACCCCATCAACATGGAGGATGTCGTGAGCTGAATTCATCATGCGTTAATTGTTATATTATAACATATCAATATTTTTATCACGAATGCGCGCCCTCTGCAAAAACGAATCGTAAAGTCTCTCGCCGCACGCATGACGGGAAACGGCGGCGGGGAGCCTACCCCCTTGCGCCTCGCGCTGGCGTTAAAACTGCGTTTTTGCAGCAACATAGCACACCTTCAATTTAATGATAATGATTTTCATTATCGTTTAAGCCTCTGTGATTTTCGGTTGCGCGCCCCGCTGAACTTGGCTATGTTTGAAGCGATTGGTTTCATTCACGGTTTTCAGGAACTCACATGACCTACCTGGCGCACAGCACAGATCCGACAAACGCGACCGTTCCGGCCGTCGTTTTGCTGTGTGCTTCCTCCGCTCCACCCGCCGTTTTCTCTGTCGTTTCCGCGGTTGCCGCTTACCCGCCACGCCTTGTGGTCGTGCGCTAAGCCACACCGACTTTTACCTCCGGCTTATGTTGATTTATTGCGTTCAGGCGTAGACCGCCGCGCGCGCCGGAGCCTGTAATTTTCACGACAGGTGAAATTGATATGCGATTACCTTCTCTCTGGGCCAATGCCGGCCTGGCTACGCTGTTCGTCCTGCTTTGGAGCAGCGGCGCGATCTTCTCCCGTTGGGGGTTGGAGCACGCCTCCGCCTTCGCTTTTCTGTTCTTCCGCTGCGCCATCGCGCTGGCGGTGCTGTTGGCCATCGGCCTGTGGCAGCGCCAGTGCCTGCCCGCCGCCGGCACCCGTCGGCGCGTCGCGTTGATCGGCGTGCTGATGATCGGCAGCTATCAGATCTGCTATCTGCTGGCCCTCGAACGGGGCATTACCCCCGGCGTGCTGGCCACGCTGCTTGGCGTACAGCCGATCCTGACCCAGTTCATTACCGAACGGCGCTGCGCCGGGCTGCGCGCGCTCGGGTTGGCGCTGGCGTTGGCGGGGCTGACGCTGGTGGTGTACCAAAGCCTGATGGTGGCCCATTTCTCGCTGAGCGGCATGCTGTTCGCCTTTATCGCCTTGGGCTGCATGACCGCCGGCACCCTGCTGCAAAAGGGCATGACGCAGCCGCCGCTGGCGGTGTTGCCGCTGCAGTATGCCGTCGGGCTGTTGATGTGTGCGTTGGCGCTGCCGTTTGAGCCGCTGCGGGTCGAATGGCGGCCGGCGTTCGTGCTGCCGCTGCTGTGGATGGCGGTGGTGATCTCGGTGCTGGCGACGTTCTTGCTGTATCGGCTGATCCAGCGCGGCAACCTGGTGCAGGTGACCAGCCTGTTCTACCTGATCCCGGCGGTCACCGCCCTGCTAGATTATCTGCTGCTCGGCCACGCGCTGGCCGCGCTGAGCCTGCTGGGCATGGCGGGCATCGTGCTCGGCGTGATGCTGGTTTTCCGCCGCGCATAGCCTAAAAACAAAAGCCCCCGCGCCGTTCCACCGGCGCGGGGGCGATAACAACAACCGTTAACTCAGAACAACCAGGAACCGTACCCCCACAGCAGCACCGTCACCCCAAGCAGCAGCTCGAGCAACAGAATGCCGATGGCGAAGGTCGAGCTGGAGAAGATGAACCCTTCCTTACTGTCGATATTCAGGAAGTGCGGGATCCCCAGATTCAGCAGATAGCCCGAATAGCACAGGCCGATAATGCCGACAAACAGACACAGCCAGACGACCGGATAAAGCGCCACTACCCCGCTGAGGAACATCGGGGTCGCCACGTAGCCGGCGAACACCATGCAGCGGTGCAGGCTTGGGCGCGATTCATAACGCCGCGCCATCCAGTGAATGACTTTCCCCATGGCCGCTACGCCTGCCAGCATCAGCAGGTAGAACGCCACGGCGGTATAAAACGCGGTAAACATGTCGAGCCTGATGGCATGTCCCTCGCCGGAGAGCCAGCCCAACTGGGTGGTGCCGATAAAGGCGCAGACCACCGGGATTGCTGCCAAGAGCAACACGTGATGGGTGTATAGGTGCGAGACGCTTTCATTCTCGCTTTTGATCTGTTCGAACTCGGCGCTGGGATGCGCCAGAAGTCCCCAAACATGACTGACCATGAGACACCTCCTATCTCGCCGTAGGCCGCGATCGGCGAACGAATTTCACACCTCTGACGGACAGCTACCCGTGCGAGGATTGCGGCCACGGGGCTCTCTCCCCTGTACTAATTATAGTCTTTTGGCGAAAAAACGTGCGGAAAGCGAAAGGCGCGGCGCTTTGTCTTATACTCCCCCCATTAAACCCAGGCTGTGAGGAAGGTTATGTCATCCGCTATCATCACCCGCCAGGCGGGGATCGTCGACGTCGACGCCGGGCGCAATGTCACCGTGGTAGAACCCTGCAATCTTTACGGCTGCCGGCTCGGCGACGATGTCTTCGTCGGCCCGTTCGTCGAGATCCAGCGCCACGTCAGCATCGGCGCGCGCAGTAAAATTCAGTCGCACAGCTTTATCTGCGAATACGTTACCCTCGGCGAAGCGTGCTTTGTCGGCCACGGCGTCACCTTCGCCAACGATCTGTTCCGGGACGGCGCGCCCAACGCCGATCCGGCCAGCTGGGGGCGCACCTGCATCGGCGATCGGGTGTCCATCGGTTCCGGCGCCACGATCCTGGCGGTGACGATCTGCAGCGACACGGTGATCGGCGCCGGGGCGGTCGTGACCCGCGACATCACCCGCAAGGGGATCTATGCCGGCAACCCGGCGCGTCTGCTGCGGGAGCTGCCGTAATGAACCCGGCCATCCGCATCGCGGCCATTGAGACGTTGCCCGACGATTATCTGGCCCGCGGCGATTTCAGCTTCACCATCGCCTGTTACGCCCTGCCGCAGTTCGACAGCCCGGTGGACAGCTGGCCAACCCGCCCGGTGGCGCCGTTTCGCAAACGCTATCCCCTGGCGCCGTTCGCCAACGAAGACAGCGTGACCTTCCTGGCTTATCGCCAGAACGATGCCGTTGGCCACATCACGCTGAGCAAAAACTGGAACGGCTACACCCTGATCGACGAGATCGCCGTCAGCGCTGACGCGCGCCGCCAAGGCATCGCCGGGGCGCTGCTGGACTGCGCCAAACAGTGGGCGCGGCAGCAGGAAACCTCAGGTATGATGCTCGAAACGCAGAACAACAACCTGGCGGCCTGCCGCTGCTACCAGCACTATGGGTTTATCCTCGGCGGCATCGATCGCTTGCTGTACCGCGCCGAACCGGAGATCGCCGATCACGAAATCGCGCTGTTCTGGTATTTGCCGTTCAATAGCGAAATCGGTTACTGATTTATCGATTGCCATTGAGGTTATGTTTACTTTTTAACCCCTACCATCGGATGAGAACTGTTATCACTTACTCTGATAAACCAGCGACACCCATGGAGGGCCGTATGAACAAGAACAAGGCTGTTTTACTGATGTTAGCTATCGCCATGAGCGGATGCGCCGATCGCCCCACCGCCGTCACCCCCGCAACGCCGCCGACCGACGCCGCCGTTTCGCCGCCGAACCTGCAACCGCAGATGGATGACAGCACCCGCAGCAAGCTGCGTGAGATCCTCGCACTGCGCGCCGGTTGGCCCGCCGCGCAGCCGCATGGCCGCACCGTCGATTTGATTTCGCGTGAATTCCTCGGCACGCCCTATCTCGCCAACCGCCTGATCGGTTCGCAGAGCACGCCCGAGCAGTTGGTGATCGACTTCCGCGGGCTGGATTGCTTCACCTACATCGATTATGTCGAAGCGCTCAGCACCGCCCGCAGCGAAGCCGAGTTCGTTCAGCGCCTGGTGGACATCCGCTATGTCGACGGCAAAATCGCCTTCCCGCAGCGCAAACACTTCTTCACCGACTGGGCGCAGCGGCCGAAAAAAGTGGCCGAAGACATCACCGCCCAGCTCAGCCCACACGCCGTCAGCCTCGTGAAAAACCTCAATCAGAAAGCCGACGGCGGCAGCTACCTGCCCGGCTTGCCCGTCGTGCAGCGCAGCGTGACCTACATTCCCAGCGACCGCGTCGACGACAAGGTGATGGCTCAGCTGCGCACCGGCGACTACATCGGCATTTACACCAACCTCGCCGGGCTGGACGTGACCCATACCGGCATCTTCGTCATGACCGACAACGGCCCGGTGCTGCGCAACGCCTCATCGCGCAAGGCCAACATGCAGGTCGTCGATTCACCCTTTATGGATTATGTGATGGCCACGCCGGGCATCGTGGTGCTGCGTTCGCTCAGCCGATAATCCCCCATCGCATAACGGCTATAAGCTATAGCCGTTTATGCTGAACGAGCGTTTGACTTCATCGGCGGTTCAGGCTTAGCTGTAAGAACAAAAACCAACTGATTTTATTGTTCTTTTCAGGGAGAGTTCGATGACCTTACGCTGGCGTATCACCCCTCTGGCGGCGGCCTTCGCCGCCGTCTTGGCGCTTCAGGGCTGCGATCAAAAAACCGACCAAAACCATATCAAAGTCGGCGTCATCAACGGCGCGGAACAAGACGTGGCAGAAGTCGCCAGGCAGGTGGCGAAAGAGAAATACGGGCTGGACGTCGAACTGGTCGGTTTCAGCGGCTCGCTGCTGCCGAACGACGCCACCGACAAAGGCGAACTGGACGCCAATGTGTTCCAGCACCGCCCGTTCCTCGAACAGCAAAACAAAGATCACGGCTATAAGCTGGTGGCGGTCGGCAATACCTTCGTCTTCCCGATGGCCGGCTACTCCAAAAAGATAAAATCGCTGAAAGAGTTGCCGGACGGGGCGGTGATCGCCATTCCGCTCGATCCGACCAACCTGGGACGCGCCCTGCTGCTGCTGGAAAAAACCGGGCTGATTAGCCTGAAGCCTGGCAAAGGGTTGCTGCCTACCGCGCTGGATATCAGCGCCAACCCGCATCATTACCAGATCATGGAGCTGGAAGGCGCGCAGTTGCCGCATGTGCTGGACGATCCGAAGGTCACCGTCGCCGTCATTAGCACCACCTACATCAACCAAACCGGCCTGTCGCCGACCAAAGACGGCATCTTCATCGAAGATAAAGACTCGCCGTACACCAACATCATCGTCACGCGCGAAGACAACAAGGACGCGCCGAACGTGCAGAACTTCATCAAGGCCTATGAATCGGATGACGTGGCCAAAGCCGCCGAAAAAATCTTCAACGGCGGCGCGGTGAAAGGCTGGTAATGCCAGGCAAACCGCCTCAGGGGCTCTCCCCAAAGAGCCCCTTCCCGCTCATCATCGCCTTTTCTTATCTCACCATAAGAAAACCCGATTTATCCCGACGGCGAGCAGCGCGCATAATGGCGTTTATCCGCTGATTTTCAAGGTAAACAGACACGTGACAACGCTCTCCGCCCCCGTACTCAGCCTTCTTGACGCCACACCGGACGATATGGCAGCCGTGCTGCGTATTTACACCCAGCACGTGCTGTACGGCGCGGCCTCATTTGAAGAGCAGCCGCCGACGCTGGCGGAAATGCAGCTGCGCCTGAGCAAGGTGCGGGAGGCCGGCCTGCCCTGGCTGGTGGCGAAAAGCGCAGGTGTCATTGTGGGTTACTGTTATGCCACGCCTTATCGCCCCCGGCCGGCTTACCGCTTTACCGTGGAAGACTCGGTGTACATCGCCGAAGGGCAACAGGGTAAAGGCATCGGCAGCGCGCTTCTGAGCGCCTTGATCGCCCGCTGCGAACAAGGCCCCTGGCGCCAGATGCTGGCGATCGTCGGCGATTCCGCCGCCAACCGCGGCTCATTGGCCTTGCATCAGTCACTCGGCTTCACCAGTGCAGGGACGTTAAAAGCGGTGGGGTTCAAGCTGGGGGAATGGCGTGACACGCAGATTATGCAGCGCGCGCTGGGCACGGGCGACAAGCGGCGCCCGTGAAGGCATGACGACGCACGATAGAGAGATAGCGTCTATAGTGAAGAATGATTTCATTAAGTTAGCGCCAATCGCGCCCCACCTTTAACCGGTAAGGAAGAAGCCAATGAAAATTATTCTGTGGATTGTCGCCATCATCTTCATCGTGGGTTTGTTGACGATTACCGGCGTTCTCAAACTGATCTTTTAATCCGTCTGATACGTCCCGCCCCTCCCGGGGCGAGACTTTTCATCAAGCCTTGAAACGCGCGCGCGCGGCACCCAGCGCCGACACCACCGCCAGCACGACACCGCCGGCCACCAGCCCGAACGCCACGTTCAACAGCGCCGGGATCACCCCCTGCAAAAGATGGCCAAACGTCGGCACCACAGTGGTGTACGAGGCCCAGTCTTCGAACAGATGATGCACCGGCGGCAAACCGTGGGTCAGAATACCGCCACCGACCATAAACATGGCGACAGTGCCGACGATCGACAGCGTTTTCATCAAATAAGGCGCGGCGCGCACGATGCCGCCGCCGAGGGAGCGCGCCACCGCGCTGCGTTTGCGGCTCAGATACAGCCCCAGATCGTCCAGGCGGACGATGCCGGCGACAATGCCGTACACACCGAGCGTCATCACGACGGCGATGCCGCACAAGACGATCACCTGCTGGCTAAAGGTGGCGCCGGCGACCGTGCCCAAGGTGATGGCGATAATCTCGGCGGACAGCACAAAATCGGTGCGTATCGCCCCCTTCACCTTGCGCTTTTCATAGGCCGCGGCGTCCTCATTGGCGCCGGGCCCGTCCGATGTCTCCTCCTGCGCCGCCTTGCCGGGGCTCAGGCTGTGGAACACCTTTTCGAACCCTTCGTAACACAGGTAGGCGCCGCCCACCATCAGCAGCGGCGTAATCGCCCAGGGCGCGAAGGCGCTGATCAGCAGCGCCAACGGCACCAGGATCGCCTTGTTGATCAGCGAGCCTTTGGCGACGCTCCACACCACCGGCAGCTCGCGGTCGGCTTTAACGCCGGTGACCTGCTGCGCGTTGAGCGCCAGATCGTCCCCCAGCACCCCGGCGGTTTTTTTCGCCGCCATCTTGCTCATTAAAGAGACATCGTCCAGCAATGAGGCGATGTCGTCGATGAGAGTGAGTAAGCTACTTCCTGCCAAAATGATTCATCCTTTTACATTCACATTTATTATTTGTTTAGCATAGCGGTTAAGCGCCATGCAGGGATATAGGATGAGAGAGGAAAACGCCAGGCCAGCAATGGCCGCCCCGCGCCGACGTTAAGCCCCCTCGCCCGCCGGCCCCTCATCGGATCCGGTAGCGGCCGCACGCGAGATATGTTGAAGGACAAGGCGATGGGCATCAAATACGCACGATAGGTGCGTGCTGCCTTCAAGCAAACCAAAGCCGGTTTGGGCGTTGCCATGCTGTTTGACGAAGCGCTGCATCGCTTGCGCATTGAACAACTCATCCTGCGCTGCCGCCAGCAGCAAGGTCGGTAATCGCAGCGCCGCCAGTTGCCTGGCCGGGGCGCGAGGCGTCAACGCGTTAGCCATATTGACGCTGTATTGGCAGACAAAATCGGGGGCGGCGGCCAGCACAGCCGGGGGAAAATTCAGGCTGACCGCCCGAACGTGCCCAAACCAGCGCCCGCCGCTGAGCGCATTGGCGACAAACGGCCATTGTCGCACCTGCGCAAAACGGGCCGTCGCCGCCAGATCGCGGGCCATCCCGGAAAATGGCCCCAGCTCGGGCGCCAGCATGATCAGGCTGTCCGCCTGCTGTTCGCCAGGGTAACGGGTCAGGTAGTTGAGCAACATGCCGGCGCCGCTCGAATGGCCCAGCAGGTGCCTGCGCGCCAACGGAAACCGGCGGCGCATTTCCGCCAGGATGACATCGACATCGCGCCAAATACGCTCAGGCCGCTCAACCGTCCCCCGCTCTCCCATGGAATCGCCATGTCCGCGGATATCCACCAGACACACCGCGAGCGTCGGCTCGGCGGCCAGCTGGCGCGCAAGAACGTCATACCCGGCGGCGCTGTTCACCCCGCCGCCGTGATAAATCACGATCGCGTCTTCACTCTCGGCAGTGTGCCGATACAGGCGATAGCTCAACCCCTCGACGCAACCGGACGACATGTCCACATGCCCGCCCGGCCACTCGCCGTAAGACTTCGCTTGCTCAACATAGCGGTCAAAATCAATCAAAGCGCACCTTTCCATGATGTTGTCGGTATTGCCCACGGCAGAGAGCCCTGCCGCCATGGCGATAAGCATATGAAACAACAGTAGGCGCTACCATCCCTTTTGCACGCCGCGCGCTGAGCTCAGGGCAGATCGCCCGCCGGCACATTGAGCTGCCAGGAAAGGCCGAAACGATCGTTGATCCAACCGAAACGGGCGCTGAAGCCGTAGTCATCGAGCGGCATCAGCACCTTGCCGCCCTCCGCCAGCCGGTGGAACGCCCGCTCCAACGTTTCTTCGTTAGGCAGGTTGATGAACAGCGACACCGCTGGGGTAAAGCTGAAGTCATGGCTGATCGGGCTATCGGTAAACACCAGGTTCTGCCGATCAAAATCGATGGACGCATGCTTGATCAACCGCCGGCCGTCCGGCGTCGGATCGTAATGCTGCACCTGCATGAGCCGAAAACGCTCGAACACCTGGCTGTAGAGATCGATCGCCCGCTGCGCCTCTCCCTGGAACATGACAAAGGTCGAAACCTGACTCATAACATCCCCTCCGGCAAACGTTGTGGTATTAATGGAGGATAGCGGATTACCGTTGAAGCGGCGGAAAGGAGCAACCATGAGCATCATTCATCGCCTGGCGCAGCCGGACGATCTCAACGGCCTGTTAGCCTTGTATCGCGAGCTGCGCCCGCAGGACGCGCCGCTGCGCGCCGACGATGCGCGCCGTACCCTGCAACGCCTGTTGGACGATCCGGCGATCCGTCTGGTGGTGGCGGCGAAAGAAGAACACCCGATCGCCACCTGCATGCTGGCGCTGATCCCAGGGCTGGCGCATCAGGCGCAGCCGTTCGGCGTCATCGAACACGTGGTGACGGCGGAGCCCTACCGCGGCCACGGCGTAGCGCTCGCCATGATCGAATACGCGCTGCAGCTGGCCTGGCGCAAAGGCTGTTACAAGGTGATGCTGTTGTCGGGGCAGCAACGCACCGGCGCGCACCAGCTCTACCTGAAAGCGGGCTTCGACGGCGATCGCGAGCGGGGATTTGTCATCAGACGGCCCGAGGGCCGATAGCGGCCCGCCGCAAACGGGCGGACCGCCAGGCGGGTTATTCGCTGTCGTTCTTCGCCAGACGGGCGTCTTTTTGGCGGCGATAGTCACGGGCGGCGGCCGGGATCGGCGTCACCTTGCCGGTTTCAATCCAGCTGCGCAGACGGTTGGCGTCGGCGAAGTGGGTGTATTTGCCGAAGGCGTCCAGCACCACCAGCGACACCGAGCGGTTGCCGATCACGGTACGCATCGCCAGGCAGTGCCCCGCCTGGTTGGTGAAGCCGGTCTTGGTCAGTTGAATGTTCCATTTCGGGTTGTACACCAGGTGGTTGGTGTTGCGGAACGGCAGCGTGTAGTTGGGATCCTTGAAGCTGGCCATGCGTTCGGTGGTGGTGCTGAGCTGGCCGATCAACGGATATTGCTTGGTGGCGATCAGCAGTTTGGTCAGATCGCGCGCCGTCGACACGTTATGAATAGAGAGCCCGGTCGGTTCCACATAATGGGTATTGGTCATGCCGAGCGCCCTGGCCTTGGCGTTCATCGCTTTGATGAAGGCGTTGTAGCCGCCCGGATAGTGGTGCGCCAGGCTGGCGGCCGCGCGGTTTTCCGACGACATCAGCGCCAGCAGCAGCATATCCTTGCGGCTGATTTCGCTGTTCAGCCGCACCCGCGAATACACCCCTTTCATCTCCGGCGTCTGGTGGATGTCCACCGACAGCATCTCGTCGAGCGGCAGGTGCGCGTCCAGCGTGACCATGGCGGTCATCAGCTTGGTGATCGAGGCGATCGGCACCACCTCATCCGGGTTGCGCGCGTACATCACCTTATGGGTTTGCATATCGACGACCATCGCGCTGCCGGAAGCCAGCTCCGGCTGGGCGGCGTGCAGGGCGGCGGCGTTATCGCTGGCCAGCGCGCGCGGCGCAAAGCCCGCGCCCGTCTGTAAAGCGAGCAGAGTCAGAACCAAAACACGTATTTTCACAGGCATTACTCTGAAATGGGGGCTTGAACTCAGCGAATTATATGTGAGGGTTCAGCGCTTGGCACTGGGATTGTATGGCGGATTTGTGACAAATTCTGTCGGCCGAAAATCGGTACAGCCCGCGGGCGCTCTGGGATGAACGCCCGCGGGGAAAAAGTTACAGTGCCGGCTGCCACGCCGACTGCGGCAACAGGTACAGCCCCGGCGTTTGCCGCGCTCCCGCGCCGACGATATGGCCGATGCCGGCCGCCATCACCGCCAGCGTGACGTCGAAGGCGTTAAGGCTGTCGCCATAGCCGGCGGTCAGGTTGAACATCGAGCCGTTGGCCAGCAAATAGACCGTCTTTTCATTCAGTTGGTAAGCATTCACATAAGGCATCGGCTCGTGGTGCGGCAGGCTCTTAAGGAAGCCGACATCGATCTCTTCGGCCACGTGGCCGACGTTGAGGATAAATACGCCGTCCTGCGCCTGTTGCAGATGCTGCGCCGAGAGCACGTTTTTCGCGCCGGTCGCGGTGGCGATAACGTCCGCCTGCGCGACCGCGCTCGCCAGATCCACCACCTGCCAGCCGTCATAACGCGCCTGCAGCGCGCGCGCCGGATCGATTTCCGCCACCATCACCTGGCCGCCGTAGGCTCTGGCCGCGGCCGCCGTGCCCTGCCCGACCAGGCCGTAACCGATCACCAGCACGCGCTTCTCGTGCAGCGTCAAATGGGTGGTCTGGAAGAAGGTATGCCAGGCGGTCAACCCAACCATGTGCCGGTTATGCAGGCCTTCTTTCACCGGCAGATCGTCCCAGTTGAAGATCGGGTAGCGCGGCGCCACGCCGTTCAACCGGCTGATGCCTGATCCGGTGGCCTCCAGCCCGGCGACGATCTGCGGGCCGTTCGGCGATTGGTGCAGACGGGTGGTCAGATCCGCTCCCATTTCGCACAGGTGAGTCGGCCGCCAGGCCAGCGCGCGATCGAAAGATTCCGACCATTCGCCGGCGTTCATATCGCGCCAGGCGTAAGCCTGCGCGCCCCGCCGTTCCAGCCAGGCCACCACGTCGTTCTGTACCGTGGTGGGATTGCAGGTGGTCAGAAAGATCGCCGCGCCCTTGTCCAGCAGGCCGGCCACCAGCGGCGCCATTTTCAGATCCAGGTGCATATTGCACGCCAACCGCACCCCGTGCAGGTCTGGCAACGCCGCCACCGCCGCCCGGGTGCGCGGCATATGACGCATCGCCCAGCTCAATTCGCTCTCAAAATCCTGATACATCCGTTGCTCCTCTGATGCGCCCCGCCGCCAGGCGTGGCAAAAAAGTTATCCCGCGCGGCCAAGCCGGCGGATCGCCTGCGGAGACAGGCCAAATACGCGGATAAACGCCCGCCTCATACGCTCCGGATCGCTGAACCCCACCGAGCGGGCGATCGCCTCCAGCGGTTCGGCGCTCTCTTCAATACGCCCTCTGGCCGCCTCTACCCGCAGCTGCTCGATCACCTTGGCCGGCGTCTGCCCGGTTTCGGCGCGGAACAGCCGGCCGAATTGCCGCTCGCTCAGGCAGGCGGCGTCGGCCAGATCCGCCACCGACAGCGGCAGATGCAAATGCTCGCGCGCGTACGACAGCGCGGTGCGCATGCGATCCGACGACGGATTCAGCGCCAGCAGCAGCGAGTACTGCGACTGCCCGCCGGGGCGGCGGTGATAGACCACCAGCTGCCGCGCCACGGCCGCCGCCAGGGTGGCGCCCAGATCGTCTTCGATCAGCGCCAACGCCAGATCGATGCCGGCGCTGATGCCGGCCGAGGTCCAGATATCCCCGTCGCGAATGAAGATGCGGTTGCTGTCGACGCGAATGCGCGGGTAGTTCTGCTGCAGCCGCGCCGCGTGATACCAGTGAGTGGTGGCGCGCTTGCCGTCCAGCAGCCCGCAGGCCGCCAGAATAAACGCGCCGGTACATACGCTGGCGATGCGCCGCGCTCGTCGGCTTTGGTTGGCCAGGAACGCCGCCAGCGCCGGTGATTGCGCCGCCATCACGTTGCCGCTGCCGCCGGCCACCACCAACGTATCGAAACGCTCGTCGCCGCACGGCTGCGTGGCGATTTCCACCCCGGCCGAGCTGGCGACCATGCCGCCCTGCGGCGAGATCGCCACACAGCGGTAGGCCGGCGGGTCGGTGAACTGGCTGACGTTATCGAACGCCGCCAGCGGCCCGGCAAAGTCCAGCAGGTTAAAACCGGGAAAAACCACAAAACCGATCGTTTTCATGATGGCGCTTTTTGAGGGTTATCTGTCATATCAGCCAAAAACAGGGCGGCTATTATGACCCAGGTCCAACGATAAAAATGAGGCGAATATCATGTCTGAATCACTCGTGATTGTATTTCCCATCTATCAAGGCGTCACCCAGCTCGACTTCACGGGCCCCTTGCAGTTCCTGCGCCGCATGCCGGGCGCGGAAATCGTCGTCGCCTCGGTAGACGGCGCGGATGTCGAGTCGGAAGGCTTGCACTTCACCCAGCTGCGCCCGCTGCCGGAGATCGCGCGCTGCGACGTGCTGTGCGTGCCGGGCGGCAGCGGCTGCACCCAGGCGCTGCAAGATGAGGCCTTTATGCAGCAGATCCGTCGGCTGGGCGCCGATGCCCGCTACCTGACCTCGGTGTGCACCGGTTCGCTGATCCTGGCCGCCGCCGGTCTGCTGCAAGGCAAACGCGCCGCCTGTCACTGGTCGATGCGCGACAGCCTGAAGCTGTTCGGCGCCGTGCCGAGCTCAGCGCGCGTGGAGCGCGACGGCAATGTGATCAGCGGCGGCGGCGTCACCGCCGGCATCGATTTCGCGCTGGCGCTGATCGCCGAACTGCACGGCGAAGAGACCGCCCAAATGATCCAGCTCTATCTGGAATACGCCCCGGCGCCGCCGTTCGAGGGCGGCACGCCGGAACTGGCCCCGCCGCACATTTACGCCAGGGTACAGGCGCAGATGGCGGAGAGCCTTCAGCGGCGCAGAGCGTTGGTGGCCCAGATCGCCCAAGGTTAGCAATCGGGCGTATACTTGCCCTTATGCGTCAGCCACATAAGGAGTAAGGAATGACCGATTTAGCCCACTATATTACGGACTACGGTTACTGGGCGTTGTTTATCGGCTGCCTGGCGGAAGGGGAAACCATCACGCTGCTGGGCGGCATCGCCGCTCATGAAGGGCTGTTGCACTGGCCGTGGGTGATCGCAGTGGTGGCGCTGGGCGGCATGATGGGAGACCAGCTGCTGTACTTCGCCGGCCGCCGGTTTGAAGGCCGCGTCATCTCGCGGCTCAAGGGACAGGAAAAGCGCATCGCGCGCGCCAGAAGGCTGATCGCCCGCCACCCGATGCTGTTCGTTATCGGGGTGCGTTTCATGTACGGTTTCCGCATCATCGGCCCGGTGTTGATCGGCGCCAGCCGCCTGCCGCCGTCGCGCTTCGTGCCGCTGAACATCCTCGGCGCCATTTTATGGGCGACGATCTTCGTCATGCTCGGTTATTTTGGCGGCCAGGCGATCGAACGCTTCGTTACCGGCTTCGACAAAAAGCTCTCCAGCCTGCTGTTTGTCGCGCTGGCGATCGCCGCCATCCTGCTGGTGCGTTTCTGGTGGCGTAAACGCCACCCGGAGTAAGCAAACGCAGCGGGCGTCAGCTTTCCTGCGGCGCCTCGCGCATCAGCGCGACCAGTTCGCGCGCCGCTTTGTCCAACGGGCGATTCTTAAGCCAGATCAAATGCATCGGCAAGCGCAGCTCGTTCTTGGTGTTTTTGAACTTCAGCCGCACCAACCGCCCCTGCGCCAGCAGCGGCTCGGCCAACGACAGCGGAAAATTGCCCCACCCCAGGCCTGCTTCCACCATGTTCAGCGCCATCGGCAGGCTGTCGGTGCGCCAGTAAGCCTCCGCCACCTGGGGACGCAGATCGCCGATCGGCAGATCGCGACTGGCCACCATGATCTGCCGCACGTTGACCAGATCTTCGAGAAACAGCTCGCCCGCCGCGCCGTCCAGCGCCGGGTGCTGCGGCGACAGCATCGCCACCAGCGATTCCGCGCCCACGAAGTGGAACTGTTCCGCGCTGTTGACGTTCAGCCCGCCGAACGCCAGACAAACGCCGATGCGCCCCTCGTGCAGCATGTGCAACACGTCGTCCTGCGGCGCGCTGAGCACTTCGATGTTCAGCAGCGGATAACGTTGCGACAGCGTTTTCACCGCTGCCAGCAGGCCGGCGCCGTTGATATCCGACGCCACGCCGATCGAAAGCCGGCTCTCCAGCCCCTGGGACAGTTCGATGGCATGCACCTGCAGCTGCTTGAGCTGCCCGGCGATCAGGCGGGCGTGCGGCGCCAGGGCCAACGCCAGCGCGGTCGGCGTCGGTTCACGGTGAGAACGGTCGAACAAGGCGAAACCGAGTTCCGCCTCCATGTTGGCGATGGCCATGCTGACGGCGGAGGGCACGCGCCTCAGCGCGCGGGCGGCGGCGGAAAACGAGCCGCGATCGAGCACCGCCAAAAACAGTTCGATGTTGTCGCTGGAAAAATTCATTGTTCAACCTGTCAGATTAACTGACAACTCCTGACTTTTTCTATCAATGTGATTGACGTTATCTTAGCCGCCGTCGCCACAGAGGCAACTAAAAACAGATCGGGAGAAAACGATGCAAGGCGTCAAACGCAAACTGGTGTATGTCACCGCTTATGAAATCATCGGCATGGCGATCTCGGCGTTGGGGCTGGCGCTGCTGTCGGGCCATGCGCCAAGCAGCACCGGGCCGCTGGCAGTGGTGATCACCACCATCGCGGTAAGCTGGAACTTTATTTACAACTATGTATTCGAGTGGTGGGAAAGCCGCCAGGTGTCGCGCGCCCGCACGCTCAAACGCCGCATTTTGCACGCCGTCGGCTTTCAGTTGACGCTGGTAGTGTATCTGATCCCGCTGATCGCCTGGTGGATGGGCATCACGCTGTGGCAGGCGCTGCTGCTGGATATGGCGTTGATCGTCATCATTCCCTGTTATACCTTCGTGTTCAATTGGGCATTCGACAAGCTGTTCGGCCTGCCCGCATCGGCTCTGCCGGCCAGCGAATCGGCCTAAGACTCGTTACGCGCCCACCGACCCGCTGCTGATGCCATTTTCTGCGCGGGTCGCCATTTCCTTTCCCCTTATTTCTCACCGCGAAATATAAGAACAACACCCTGTAATTTGCACGGTAATTATTATTTTGTGATTTTAATCACTTTTTATTCCTCGATATTTCCGTCTTGATAAAACATCACATCTTTTTGAATAATATATCCTTTTATATTTGGATTAAAAAATAAACACACTTGTTCACGTTTTATGCGCAGTATTTTTTGCCACCATTACGGAGAAAAGGTAGCATGCTTCGCCGTTATTTTAATGATGGCTGTATACACAATAAACAGCGGAATGATGCCACGACCTCATTCTCATGACGATTGGTCATAGCAATCGTTTGCTCTCGCTAAGAGCAGGGTTAACATAGACAGGTAAACAGGACGGATAATGCACTCACAAAAACAGTCTGCGGATGAAAAACACGCCGCCAGAAGACGCTGGCTAGACTCTCATGAATCCGGTTATCACAAAAGCATGGGCAACCGGCAAATCCAAATGATCGCCATCGGCGGCTCCATCGGCACCGGCTTGTTCCTCGGTACCGGCGGCCGTCTCGAACTGGCCGGGCCGGCGCTGGCGCTGGTCTATCTGGTGTGCGGGATCTTCTCTTTCTTCATCCTGCGCGCACTGGGCGAACTGGTGCTGCATCGCCCTTCCAGCGGCAGCTTCGTTTCTTACGCTCGCGAGTTCCTCGGTGAAAAAGCCTCTTACGTCGCCGGTTGGATGTATTTCCTCAACTGGGCGATGACCGGCATCGTCGACATCACCGCCGTGGCGCTGTACATGCACTATTGGGGCACCTTCGCCGACGTGCCGCAGTGGCTGTTCGCCCTCGGCGCGCTCGGCATCGTCGCCACCATGAACATGATCGGCGTGAAGTGGTTCGCCGAGATGGAGTTCTGGTTCGCGCTGATCAAGGTCGCCGCCATCGCGCTGTTCCTGATTGTCGGCGTCGTCTTCCTCGGTACCGGCACGCCGGTGGCCGGCCACACCACCGGCATGCACCTGATCACCGAAAACGGCGGCATGTTCCCGCACGGCCTGCTGCCTGCGCTGGTGCTGGTGCAAGGGGTGATCTTCGCTTTCGCCGGCATCGAGCTTATCGGCACCGCCGCCGGCGAGTGTAAAGATCCGGCCAAAATGATGCCTAAAGCGATCAATAGCGTGATCTGGCGTATCGGTCTGTTCTACGTCGGCTCCGTGGTGCTGCTGGTGCTGCTGCTGCCGTGGAACGCCTATCAGGCCGGCCAAAGCCCGTTCGTCACCTTCTTCAGCAAGCTGGGCGTGCCTTACATCGGCACCATCATGAACATCGTGGTGTTGACCGCCGCGCTGTCCAGCCTCAACTCCGGCCTCTACTCCACCGGCCGCATCCTGCGTTCGCTGGCGATGGGCGGCTCCGCGCCGAAGCTGATGGCCAAAATGAGCAGCCAGCAGGTGCCTTACGCCGGCATCCTGGTCACCTGCGGCATCTACGTGATCGGCGTGGTGCTCAACTACCTGGTGCCGTCGCAGGTGTTCGAGATCGTGCTGAACATCGCCTCGCTGGGCATCATCGCCTCCTGGGCGTTTATCATCGTTTGCCAGATGCGCCTGCGCAAAGCCGTGCGCGAAGGCCGCGCTCAGCCGGTGTCGTTCAGAATGCCGGGCGCGCCGTTCACTTCGTGGCTAACGCTGGCGTTCCTGCTGATCGTGGTGGTAATGATGGCCTTCGACTACCCGAACGGCACCTGGACCATCGCCACCATTCCTGTGTTGGCGGTGCTGCTGACGCTGGGCTGGTTCGGCCTGCGCAAACGCGCGCAGGAAGTGAAGCTGGAACAGCAGGCTCACGAAGAGCAGAACCCGCACTGAATCGACAAACCGCCCTCCGGGGCGGTTTTTTTATCCGCTATAACCGCCCGTAGAACGTCATTCTGGCGCTTTCCGACAGCATCACGTCCGGCTGCGCATTGTAGGCCAGCACCACCAGCATGCGCGTGGTGTCGCCTTCGGTCGGCGTCACCCGGTGCATGGCGTTGCGCCCGCGAAACAGCACCAAATCCCCCTCCTCCATCGCCAGCTGTTTGACCGCCCGCTCGCCGTCCAGCACCTGCGTGACCCCGGCATAGTTCATCTCGCCGCGATCGGCGTCGCGCAGGTTCTCCACGTATTCGAAGCGCCCACCCGCCTGCGGTTTCTGGATCAGGAGCGTGATGGCGAACGAGGAGTTGTCAAAATGCCAGCCAAGCTCCTGGCCGGTGTGGGCGTAATGCAGGTTGATCGACGACAGCCGATCGGCGTAGGGATACAGCTGCGCCTCATCCAGCACCGCGCACAGGAACGCGCGAAACGCCGGAGCGTCGTACAACGCGCGCAGCGGCGACTGCGGCGGAATATCCTCGTCGGTAATACAGCCCTTGGACGACACCACCAGCCGGTTGCGCGCATGGTCGGCCGGCAGCGCGTCGTCCTGTGGCCGTAGATACACGTTGTGTTTGCTGGTGGCGTAAAACGCCGCATGGTGCTGTTCGGCGCCTTCCAGCCGCACCGTCGCCAGCGCGGCTTCGCGCAGAAATCCCGGCAGCACCAGCGCGCCGGCGCGCGCCAGCGTTTGCCGGCAGCGGACGCGGAACGCGGCGTCGTCGATGGGGTGGGCTGACAGATCGATAATATCGGCAAGTTGCGGCATGACGTTCCCCTCGTGTGCGAAAGCCGGATGCCTCCCACTGTAGCGAATGGCGCATTGCCGCCATAACAAAAATACGTTATGGATAAGCTAACGAATTCTTAGCGATAAGCCCTGCTCATGCACTCACCGTCCCGTGCGCGCTTGCCCAAGCTGAGCGCCATTCTGGCGTTCGAAACCGCCGCCCGCACCGGCAGCCTGGCCCGCGCGGCGGATACGCTGGCGCTGACCGCCGCCGCCGTCAGCCAGCAGATCCGCCAGCTGGAGCAACATCTGGGGATCACGCTGTTCATCCGCGCCAAAAGCGGCGTCACGCTGACCGAACAGGGCGCGGACTACCTGGCCTACGTGCAGGAGGCGTTCGAAACGCTGCGCGTGGCGCAGCAGCACGTCGAGCGCCAGCGCGGCAAACAGGCGCTGACGGTATTCGCCCTGCCGGCGTTGGCCTCCAAGTGGCTGAACCCGGCGCTGGGCGACTGGCTGGCGCAGTGCCCCGACGGCGATCTGCGGCTGCACGCGACCCATGCGGCGGTCGATTTCGCCCATTCGGCGGCGGATTTCGCGCTGTGCTTCGGCGATCAGGATTACCCGCTGCTGGAAAAGGTGCAGCTGTTTCAGGATCGGGTGCAGCCGGTATGCAGCCCGGCGCTGCGCGATCGCGGCGACTGGGCGCAGCTGCCGCTGATCCACGTCGATTGGGGCAAGGAGAGCCAGTTTCTGCCGGGCTGGCACGAATGGTTCACCGCCGCCGATCGGTCGCCGCCGCCGCGCCGCGGGCTGACCTATAACCTGACTTCGCTGGCCATCGACGCCGCCGTGCAAGGACGCGGGGTGCTGCTCGGCCAGCGGCGGCTGATCGCCCGTGAACTGGCGGAAGGCCGGCTGGTCACCCTGGCCGAACCGGCGCTGCCGCTTAGCAAGCCGTACTACGTAGTTTACCCGCCGCGCACGCTGGAAAAACCCGGCGCCGCAGCGTTTTTGGGCTGGCTGCAAGCACTCGCCCTCGCCGCCAGCACCTAAAATCCGCAACGTGATGTTTGCTGGCGTCAGACACAACCCTGGACGCTTAATGCCCTCGCCTTAGCCTGTTAATTTATTCCTGCCGACCGGGATCATGAACGGGCTCCCTCTTCGGTCACAATGCCACTTACTTAAGCCTCCGCCTCTGCAACTGCCACATATTGCATCGGCCTCTTATCGTACCAAATGAGGGTTATTCCATGATTTCATTAAATGATTATGCCAATCTGCGCAACTATGCCGGCAGCGAAACCGCAGTGATGCTCGAAAACCGCTACCACCATGGCGTATTTACCCGAGACGACGCGGATTCCACCAGTCAGGATAACGGTGTTACCCTGCTCGTCGACGCGCAAAACCGCCGCTGGAAGCGCATCATCAATGACGGCGATTACAGCATCGATTGGTGGCACCTGCCGGGCGATGAGCTGGATTACTCTCTGACCATCACCCGCGCTTGCAACTTCTTGCAGGTCAAAGGCGAAGAGTGGTGGCAACTGCCGATCCCGACGACCCCTGCGGGGATTACTCTGGTCGGCCCCGGCGGCGTACGCCCTTGTAAAACCACCGCCAACCTGAAGCTATGGAAAAACGCCGTCGATTTTAAGGGCACCATTCTTGATTTCAGCAGCGCGGCCAATATCGAGTGCGTACGCGTGCAATACTCTTTGGGTGCGCCGGCGATTTACAACCTGCGCATCGTCGGAGCGCCCGGCGCGGCGGCCAATCTGCGCGGCCTGTGCGTCTACAGCGATGCCTCGAACATGCACGGCCTGCCGGCCTGCCAACTGCTGGTGCAAAACGTCTGGCTGACTAACCTGCACAAGGGCATCGTCTTCGGCAACAACGCCTATATTCAGAGCTGGCACAGCATCATGGTGCGCGGTTGTGTGTGGCCAATTTGGTCGGAAACCACCGCCAACGCCGGCGAAAAAATCGTCTTCTACAAATGCCTGTTCGGCGACAGCCGAAACTACTATCAGGGCGTGCATACTTTGGCCTTCCGAGATTGCTCTTTCGATTACAGCGGCTTTAACAATGAAACCGAACAGTTGGCCAATACCGATTACGGCTTGTTTGATCTCAAAGGCGGCACGCTTGACTTTAAAAACTGCCACTTCGAATGGGGCAACGCCAACTGCCGCAACTATCGACCGGTATTTACCAGCGACAACGGCGGCACGGTAAAAATCAAAGACAGCCAATGGCACAGCGTGATGACTAACAACACCGATACCGGCAGCAAGGTGCCTTATCAATACGTTGAATATTTCTACTTCGATAAATCCAGCGATCTGAGCGGAAAATGTTATATCGATGGGTTCGATCTGGTGAACGCCGACATTAAAAAAGGCTGGTCCAACAACCACATCGAAATGAAAAAGATCGTCGCGCCTGGCTATGTCAACATGTGGCGTCTGCTCTATCTGGGCGATGGCGTCAACCATCTGCCGGAACCCACCTGGAAAGAGAGCAGTGCGCTGGCGCTGAATAATGTCTACGCCTTCGGCGGCGCACGCGTTTCGCAAACGGAAACCGCCGATTTGGCAGTAACGCTGCAAAACGGCGTGCTCACCGCCACCACCAAAACGGCGACAACGGCCGACAAGCGCATCGAGATCTACTTCCCGATCGCGAAAAATGATCTGGTGCTGTGGCGCGCCACGTTGGCAAACCTAAAAGGCCAGAACAGCCTTGATGTCACAATCGGCACCTACCAAGGAAAGTATGTGCTGAACGGCGATGCCGGCGTCACCACCTTGCTGGAAAAAGTCTGTCAGTGGGGCCGCACCGGCACAGTCACCCCGACCACTTCAGCAACGATGACCTCGGATCGCATTACCGCGCTCGACGTTGCCGAGTATTTGCCGCTGCCTGAGGGCTACGTTAATTACGCCCGCATCGCCATCGTGCTGAAAAACTTTGTCGGCAGCGCCGCTCAGCCAACCTCGGTGGACATTACCAAACTGCTGTGTCAAAAGATCGACATCGTCTCCCGCAACCCGCATAAATCCTGGTAACTGCACAGGCCCCATCAGGGGCCTGTTTTTGTTAATGCGCGGAATAACCGCCGTCGATGCTGTAAAACGCGCCGGTGGCTTTCCCGCTATTTCTTTCCTGTCCTGTTTTCAACGCATCCAACTTGGGATGCGCTTCATGACTGAAGATCGCCTGCGCCACGAAACGACACTGCATTCGAAGAGGAACGCCGCGGCGTTTTTGGGCTGGCTGCGGGAACTGGCCCAACGCTCGGCATAGCGTTCAGGTTTTGGCCATCAGCTCGCCCAGCAGCAGGTTCGTGGCGCGCGGTTGGTACACTTCATTGCCTGCACCGGGGGTGAGCGTCAGCTCGCCGATATAGAGCCTGTCTTGCGTCAGGTAGAAATCGACCCGGCAGTAGTCCAGATCGGCGGCAACGGCTTGGGCGACCTCAATCATCTCATCCCAAAAGTCAGGCTTCGCGTGCAACGTGTTGATCTGGGGAATATCTTTCTGGGTAAAAAAGCAGTGATGCGCATGGCGGTCCAAAAACTCCAGCGACGTCGGCTCCGGGCCGCCCCGCAGCAACTCCACGAACAGATAAGGCTGGCTGCCGTTAAAAACATGCACTTTATAGTCGATCAATTCACCGTCGCGTTCGATGTCCAACAGGTTTTCAACCACAATTTGCAGTGGGATCTTCGCATAGTGCTTCTCACGAAAGCGCTTCCAATACGTTATTTTTGACCATTTCTTGAGAGTGCTTGCAATCTCATCATAACTCACTCGCGCTTTATCTCTGACAATCTTAACTTGCTGCGAGGCATTATTTGTTTTGATAACAAAAGATTGAGGCAACGACAAATAGTCTTGCTCAGTGAAGTTCTCCGTTATCATGATGACCGGCGTTAGGTATTTTTCCGAAACGCGACTGGATATATAATCCCTCACCGCCACCTTATCCGCCAACAGGCTGAACTCTTCGCGCGGGTAGCGCATTCTGTGGTAAATCCTTTCGGAAAAACTTTTAGGATTCAAAAAGTTGACAAAGCTTCCGTGAGCAAAATAATGCGACAGCTGATAATAAATAAAGTCAGGCGAAACCTTATAGAGGTATTTTACGAATTTTCTCATTCCGTTGATTCATCCATTAATCCAACATAACAAAAGACCCAGCTAAAGTTTAAATGCAATTGACTTCAATTGTAAAATATAAAAAAAGCCTTGGTGATTATTAAAGGATAAAAAACGGAATAATCCTATATCATAAGGTATTCAGGGAAGCGTCAGTGAAACTAAAGATCATAGACTTCAGCATAATAAGAAACGCTTCCTGGATGATAGCGGAAAAGACGGTATCAATCCTCGGCGTTATATTCATCACCGCCTACATGGCCAAATATATTGGGCCGGAAAGCTTCGGAAAGATTACCTTTGCCACGGCGATTTTCGCCATTACCCAAACGTTGGCGCTGCTGGGGTCGGACACCATCCTCTTCAAACGCATTAGCCGTAATCCGCGCTCCGGCGCAGCGCTGATGTTCTCCACCAACCGGCTGAGGCAAGCCTGTTTCCTGGCCTTTTCTGCGATCATCTTGCTTTATACCGGGCTGCGGGAAGACTTCACGACCTTTTACTTTTGCGCCGCCACATTCCTGGCCTCGTTTTTTTCACTCAAAGACGTCTTCGCCATTTACCATGACGCCCGGCTGGAATCGCGTTTCAATACCCTAGCCAACGTGGCCGGCTTAGCCAGCGCATTGTTGGCTCGCTGGCTGATCGTGTTTTTTGATCTGCACCTGTACTTTCTGGCCATCCCTATCGTGATGGTGTACCTCATCCCCTATCTGATCCGTCATCACCTTTATCATCGCCGCCATCCGGGCTTTTCGGCCCCCGGCCGTATTCGGCGCAAATATGTGCGCTATCTGCTCGCCAGCGGCCTGCCGTTGGCGGTATCCAATGTTTCCATCGCCATCTATACCCGGCTGGCGCAGCTGTTTTTGATGTGGTTCGTTTCCGCCGCGGTGCTGGGCATTTACTCGGTCGCCATTACCCTGGCGACCGCCTGGATGTTCGTTACCGATGCCGTCATCACCTCGTTCTTCGCGAAAATATTCGCCTATCGGCGCGAAGACGCGATGCGCGCCGCGGCCAAACTGAATGGGTTGGTGCTGGCCATCGCCTTAGCCATCGTCGCCGGGATCGTTTGGCTGGGCAAACCGGTCATCGCACTGTTGTACGGCGAGCAATACCTGGCGGCCTATGCCGCCATGGGGGTGTTGGCCGTCGCCACCCTGCTCTCCGCCCTGGGGACCGTGGCCTATAAATACATCGTGCTGTTTTCCGGTTACAGCTTCCTTTCCCGCAAAATGTTGTTGGTGTTTATCATTAACATTCCTCTGTCATACGGCCTGATTCGGCAATACGGCATGATGGGCGCCGCTTACAGCACCTTGCTGACCGAACTGCTGTCATTGACCGTACTCAACTATCTCTTTCAGCGGGGTGCCGTACTGAAAATGCATCTGCGCTCACTGAACCCGGCGCTTTACCTAAGACGCCCGTCGGGAAAGTAATCCGGCTGCCGTGGCGCAGCACGTAATGCGCTCACAAACGCCGCAAAGCCCGCTATTTTAAGCCTACTTTTTCTCATGCGAGACACCCTGTGGACACCCAACGCTACCTGCAGCATATCGGCTTTACCGGCGTCGCCCGCCCCGATCTCCCCACGTTGCAACAGCTGCATCATCGCCACATGCTGAGCGTGCCGTTCGAGAACCTGAGCATTATTTATCATCAGGGTATTCAGCTGGCGCCCGAAGCGCTGTTCAGCAAAGTGGTCGAGCGTAACCGCGGCGGTTTCTGTTATGAGCTGAATACGCTGTTCGCCCTGCTGCTGCGGGAGATCGGTTTCAGGGTGAGCTTTATCTCCGGCGAGATCCGCGCGCGCGACGGCCATTTCGGCCCACCCTACGACCATCTGGCGCTGCGGGTGGATCTGGCGGGCCAGGCCTGGCTGGTGGACGTCGGTTTCGGCGATTCCTTCCTGACGCCGCTCAAAATCGTCGTTGCCGAGCCGCAACCGCAGGCCAGCGGCACCTTCCACCTGGAGCGGGAAGGCGAATATTACCTGCTGGAACGCCGCAACGGCGACCAGCGCTCGCATGCCAAAACCCTGTATCGCTTTACCGTTCAGCCGCGCGAACCGCATGAATTCGATGAGATGTGCCACTTCCACAGCACCTCGCCGCAGTCGCACTTCACCCAGCGCCTGGTGTGTTCACGGCCGACCGAACAGGGCCGGGTGACCCTCAGCGATATGAAGCTGATCGTGACCGAAGATCACCAACGCCACGAAACGACGCTGCATTCGGAAGAGGAACGGCGAGCCGCGCTGTGGCGGCATTTCGCCATCGATGTGGATCGTTGACGGCGCGGGCGGCGTCCTTTTATTACGATTCTGTTACATCGATTGCATAACCGCGCTTGGCTGATTGCCAGCATCGCGGCGGCAGGCATCATAGGATCATGATTCGGCAACAGAGTGCGAAAAATGATCCGTGTGATACTGGTCGATGACCATGTGGTGGTGCGCTCCGGCTTTGCGCAATTGCTCAGCCTCGAAGCAGACATCGACGTGGCGGGGCAATACAGCAGCGCGGCGGCGGCCTGGCCGGCGCTGCTGCGCGACGACGTCAGCGTCGCGGTGATGGACATCGCCATGCCGGATGAAAACGGCCTGAGCCTGTTGAAACGCCTGCGGGCGCAGAAGCCGCAGTTTCGCGCGATCATACTCAGCATTTATGACTCCCCCACCTTCGTGCAGAGCGCGCTGGATGCCGGCGCCAGCGGTTATCTGACCAAACGCTGCGGGCCGGAAGAGCTGGTGCAGGCGGTGCGCTCCGTCGATATGGGCGGCCATTACCTGTGCGCCGACGCGCTGCGGGCGCTGCGCGGCGGCGAGCAGCCGGCCACGGCGCTGGAAGTGCTGACCCCGCGCGAGCGCGAAATCTTCGAGCTGCTGGTCAAAGGCGACAGCGTAAAGGAGATCGCTTTCAAGCTCGATCTCAGCCATAAAACGGTACACGTACATCGCGCCAACGTCCTGGGCAAGCTGCAGTGCAACAGCACCATCGAGCTGGTGCATTTCGCCCTCGATCATCAGCTGCTGGCGGGGCATTGATGTCACTCCGCTCACGGCGCTGGGTTATCTCGCTGTTTATCCTGTTGGCCTGGGGCAGCGGCTGGCTGATGCTGTGGACGCTCGGTTTCTATCTGACCCACAACGGCAATCAGGCGGCGCTGTTTCTGCCCCACGGCGTCTATCTCGCGCTGCTGATCTTGCTGGGGCGGCGCTATTGGCCCGCCCTGATAGCGCCGCCGGTGCTGCTGCTGTTCTGGCTGCACGGCGAACGCCTGCTGAGCGGCTACGGCCTGCTGGCCGCCCCGTTCATCACCCTGATCCCGGCTCTTCTCGCGCAACGGGTCTGGCGCCGTTTTCCGCTCTACTGGCAACGGCTGACGCTGCTGCTGGCCGCAGTGACCGCCGCCTCGCTGCTCAATACCGCCCTGCTGTCGCCTTTCGCGCAGAGCCCGGCGATGCTGCTCGGCCTGGCGTCGTTTACCGGCGGTGTTTTGTTGACCCCGTTCGTCTACCTGATCTTTGAATTTCTGCGCCAGCAGCACCGCTACCATCTGCTGGGGCTGGACACCGCCAACCCGCCGCTGCGCGCGTCCTTAATCATCTGGTGCAGCCTGTTTTTCGTTATCGGCATCGGTACGCAGATGGTGCTGTCGCCGGAAATCGAGCGCCTGCTGCTGATCGTGGTGTTTTTGCCGAACGTGGTGATGGCGTGGAAGTTCGGTTGGCAGGGCGGCGTGCTGTCCGGCCTGCTCGGCAGCATGATGATCACCCTCGCGCGGCAGGTCGGCGTGGGGTTCGGCAATCTGGTCGAGCTGGAAATCTTTCTGGCGACCCAGGCGCTGCTCGGCATCGGTCTGGGCATTGCCATCAGCCGTCAGCAGCACCTGGCGCAAAACCTGCACCACTATCGCCGACGCCTGGAAGAAGAGTTGGCGGCGCGGCGGGCATTGACCGAAAAACTGATCCACACCGAAGAAGACACGCGAAAGAACCTGGCGCGCGAGCTGCACGATGAAATCGGCCAGAACATCACCGCCATTCAAATTCAGTCGCAGCTGGTCAAGCGGGCGCGCGATCCGGCGCAAACCCAGGCCGCCGCGAACCAGATAGGCGATCTCGCCCGGCGCATTCATCACTCCACGCGCCAGCTACTGCGCCAACTTCGCCCGCCCGCGCTGGACGAGCTGGCGTTCAAAGACGCGCTTCACCACCTGCTGAGCGAATTCGCCTTTAGCGAGCGGGGCATCCGTTGCCGTTTCGACTACCGCCTGACCGACACGCCCGCCGGCGAGACGGTGCGCTTCACCCTCTACCGGCTGCTGCAAGAGCTGCTCAACAACGTGTGCAAACACGCCGAGGCCAGCGAAGTCGCCATCGTTTTGTATCAGCAAGGCGCCATGTTGCACCTCGAGGTACGGGACAACGGCGTCGGCATCCATGCGGGCAACGCGCCGGGCTTCGGCATTCAGGGAATGCGCGAACGGGTCAGCGCGCTCGGCGGCGAACTGACGCTGGAAACGCAGCGCGGCACCCGGGTAATTGTTAACCTGCCCACAAATTTGCAACAAACCGCCGACTAACTAGGAAAAAGTCTTAGCCACTCCGGACTTTATCTCATCCCCTTTCCTTTTCACCTTCTTATAGTCAGCACCAGGGAGGCGGCTATGCAAGCACGCTCAGCATCTGAAATCGATCATCGTTACCGCGCGCTGCGCCCGCGGCTGCTGCTGTACATGGTCATCGGGTACGCCGCCTTCTACCTGACGCGCAAAAGCGTGAATTACGTGCTGCCGGCGCTGCAAACGGATTTGGGGCTGGATAAAGGAGACATCGGCCTGCTCGGCTCGCTGTTTTATCTGAGCTACGGCCTGTCGAAATTCGTCGCCGGGTTGTGGCACGACGGCCATGGGCAGCGCGGGTTTATGGGGATCGGCCTGTTCGCCACCGGTTTGCTGAACGTGGCGTTCGCCTTCGGTGAATCGCTGACGCTGCTGCTGGCGGTCTGGGCGCTGAACGGCTTCTTTCAGGGCTGGGGCTGGCCGCCCTGCGCGCGGCTGCTGACCCACTGGTATTCGCGCAACGAGCGCGGCTTCTGGTGGGGCTGCTGGAATATGTCGATCAACCTCGGTGGCGCAATTGTGCCGCTGATCAGCGCCTTCGCCGCCCAGCGCTGGGGCTGGCAGGCGGCGATGTTGATCCCGGGTGCCGTCAGCATGGTGCTGGGCATCTGGCTCACGCGGCAGCTGACAGGCACGCCGCAGGAAGAAGGCCTGCCGTCGGTCGGCCAGTGGCGCCACGATCCGCTGGAGCTGCGCCAGGAACAGCAAAGCCCGCCGATGGGGCTGTGGCGGATGCTGCGCACCACGATGCTGAAGAACCCGATGATCTGGTTGCTCGGCGTCTCTTACGTGCTGGTCTACCTGATCCGCATTGCGTTGAACGACTGGGGCAACCTGTGGCTGACGGAAAGCCACGGCGTCAACCTGCTCAGCGCCAATGCGACGGTGATGCTGTTCGAGATAGGCGGCCTGCTCGGCGCGCTGTTCGCCGGCTGGGGCTCGGATGTGCTGTTCGGCGGGCAGCGCGCGCCGATGATTCTGCTGTTCACGCTCGGGCTGATGGTGTCCGTCGCCGCGCTGTGGCTGGCGCCGGTGCACCACTACGCGCTGCTGGCGGGCTGTTTCTTTACGGTGGGCTTTTTTGTCTTCGGCCCACAGATGCTGATTGGCCTCGCCGCCGTGGAATGCGGGCACAAAGGCGCCGCGGGCTCCATCACCGGCTTTCTCGGCCTGTTCGCCTATCTGGGGGCGGCGCTGGCGGGCTGGCCGCTGTCGCGGGTCATCGAAGGCTACGGCTGGTCAGGCATGTTCAGTTTGCTGTCGATCGCCGCCGTTCTTATGGGTTTATTGCTGATGCCGCTGCTGATGGCGAGCGTTACCACCTCTACCGAGAGAAGGATAAAACAATGAAAAAAACGTGGGTCACTACCCTGATAGCGTCCGGCATCGCGCTGGCGACCCTGAGCGGCGCCGCGCACGCCAAGGGCCGCCTGGTGGTCTACTGCAGCGCCACCAATGAAATGTGCGAAGCGGAAACCAAAGCCTTCGGCGAGAAATATGACGTGAAAACCGCGTTCATCCGCAACGGTTCCGGCAGCACGCTGGCGAAAGTGGACGCCGAGAAGAAGAACCCGCAGGCGGACGTCTGGTACGGCGGTACGCTCGATCCGCAATCCCAGGCCGGTGAAATGGGGCTGCTGCAGCCGTACAAATCGCCGAATCTCGACCAGGTCATGACGCAATTCCGCGATCCGGCCAAGCTGAAAGGCAACTACTCCTCGGCGGTCTACGTCGGCATTCTCGGCTTTGGCGTCAATACCCAGCGCCTCAAAGAGAAAAATCTGCCGGTGCCCAAGTGCTGGAAAGACCTGACCAAGCCGGAATACAAAGGCGAGATTCAAATCGCCGATCCGCAAAGCTCCGGCACCGCCTACACCGCGCTGGCGACCTTTGCCCAGCTGTGGGGAGACGATCAGGCGTTCGCTTACCTCAAACAGCTGAACGCCAACGTCTCGCAGTACACCAAGTCCGGCATTGCCCCGGCGCGCAACGCCGCCCGCGGCGAAACGGCGATCGGCATCGGTTTCCTGCATGATTACTCGCTCGAAAAGGAACAGGGCGCGCCGCTTGAGCTTATCTCGCCGTGTGAAGGCACCGGCTACGAAATCGGCGGCGTCAGCATCCTCAAAGGCGCGCGCAACCTCGACAACGCCAAGCTGTTCGTGGATTGGGTGTTGTCGAAAGAGGCGCAGGAGCTGGCGTGGAAGCAAGGCAAGTCCTATCAGATCCTGACCAACACCACCGCCGATACCTCGCCGAACTCGCTGAAGCTCGACGACCTGAAGCTGATCAACTACGACATGGACAAGTACGGTTCGACCGACGTCCGCAAGGCGCTGATCAATAAATGGGTCAGCGAAGTCAAGATGGGTAAATAAGCCCACATTCTGCGCCTGTTGCCGGGTAAGCCTCACGGCTTGCCCGGCCTGAACATCCGGGAAACTTATGTCACATACACATGCACTCCATCTCGTGAAAAAACGAGATGCGATATCCCTTTGGGTTTTGCTTGGCTGGCTGGCGTTCGCCCTGCTGCCGAGCTGGAGCCTGGATTACGGCCTGCTGGAGTCCACCGGCGAAGAGATCCTCGCGGCCTACGGCTGGTCACACCGCAATATCAGCTGGCTTTGGTGCCTGCTGCCAAGCCTGCTGCTGCTGCGCCCTTACGCTGCGGCGGGCCGTGAGCAGCGGCGCCGCCACTCGTTCGATGCCGGCTGGGCGCTGCTGTGCATGGCCTTTATCGTTGTCAGCGCCACGGTGGCGGGACGCGGTTTAGGCTACGCCACCCTGGTGCAGTTGACCGCGCTGGGCGCCATCATGACGCTGGCGCTGACCCGCCTCGACTGGCTGGGCGGCGACCGTTTCGTTATCGGCGCGCTGGTCACCATCGTGGCGCTGATCGGCGTCTTCATCGTCTGGCCGAGCATCGCGATTTTCATTCCGATGTTCACCGACCAGACGGGCGCGTTCGCGCCGCTGGCCTTTATGAACGTGCTGTCGCAGGCGCATATCATTCAGGTGATCCTCAACTCCATCGCCCTGTCGATCGCGGTGGGCGCCGGCTGCACCTTTTTCGGCCTGGTGCTGGCGATTTACACTACCCGCATCGCCAAGCGCAGCGCCATTATCGGCCGCATCTTCTCCATCTTGCCCATCGTCACGCCGCCGTTCGTCGTCGGCCTGGGCGTCACGCTGATGATGGGGCGCTCCGGCTACGTCACCGAGTGGATGGTGGCCTGGTTCGGTTTGACCAACACCAACTGGCTGTACGGCTTTACCGGCATCTGGCTGGCGCAGGTGCTGGCGTTCACCCCGATGGCGTTTATGATCCTCGACGGCGCGATCAAGACCATTCATCCTTCGCTGGAAGAAGCCTCCTACACCCTGCGCGCCAGCCGCTGGCAAACCTTTAACGGCGTGTTCGTGCCGCTGCTGAAACCGGCGCTGGCCAACGCGTTTTTGATCGTGGTGGTGCAATCGCTGGCTGATTTCAGCAACCCGCTGGTGCTCGGCGGCAACTTCGACGTGCTGGCGACGCAAATCTATTTTTACATCACCGGTTCGCAGCTTGATTATCAGGCCGCCAGCACCCTCGGCGCCTTCCTGCTGCTGTTCTCACTGCTGGTGTTCTGCATCCAGTATATGTGGATCGGCAAACGTTCCTACGTCACCGTGTCCGGCAAATCGTATCGCGGCGACGTGCAGCCGCTGCCGGTCACGCTGGTGTGGGGCGTGATCGCGCTGCTGGCGGTGTGGGTAGCCTTTAACGCCCTGCTTTACGGCAGCATTTTCTACGGCAGCTTCACCGTCAACTGGGGAGTGGATTACACGCTGACGCTGGATAACTTCATCAAACTGTTCGGCCAGGGCATGAGCGACGGCGCGTGGCCTTCGCTGCTCGACACGCTGCTGTACGCCGGGATCGCCGCGCCGATCACCGCCGCGTTCGGCCTGCTGATCGCCTGGATCGTGGTGCGCCAACAGTTCAAGGGCAAAAAGACCATCGAGTTCACCACCATGCTGTGCTTTGCGGTGCCGGGTACCGTGGCCGGCGTCTCTTACATTCTCGCCTTTAACAGCGCGCCGGTGTACCTCACCGGGACGGCCGCCATCGTGATTATTTCGATGGTGATGCGCAACGTGCCGGTGGGCATTCGCGCCGGGATCGCCGGGCTGGGCCAGATAGACAAATCGCTGGACGAAGCCTCGCTCAGCCTGCGCGCCGGCTCGCTGCGCACCATCACGCACATCCTGCTGCCGCTGCTGCGCCCGGCGATCCTGTCGGCGCTGATCTACAGCTTCGTGCGCGCCATCACCACCGTCAGCGCCATCGTCTTCCTGGTCACCCCCGATACCCGCGTGGCCACCGCCTACATCCTCAACCGCGTGGAAGACGGCGAATACGGCGTGGCGATCGCCTACGGTTCAATTCTGATCGTGGTGATGCTGGCGATTATTTTCCTCTTTGACTGGCTGATCGGCGAGGCACGCATCTCCCGTTCAAAAGCCAAAAACCAGGCGTAATGGAGCCCATGATGAGCCAGAAAAATTTCGTTGAACTGCGTAACGTCTCCAAACGGTTCGGCAGCAACACGGTAATCGATAACATCACGCTCACCATCCCACGGGGGCAAATGGTGACGCTGCTCGGCCCTTCCGGCTGCGGCAAGACCACCATTTTGCGCCTGGTCGCCGGGCTGGAAAAACCGAGCGACGGGCAGATATTCATTGATGGTGAAGACGTCACCCATCGTTCCATCCAGCAGCGTGACATCTGCATGGTATTCCAGTCTTATGCCCTGTTCCCGCACATGTCGCTGGGGGAGAACGTCGGCTATGGCCTGAAGATGCTCGGCATTCCGCGCGCCGAAGTGAAAGCGCGCGTGCAGGAAGCGCTGGCGATGGTGGACTTGGCGGGGTTCGACGATCGCTATGTCGATCAGATCTCCGGCGGCCAACAGCAGCGCGTGGCGCTAGCGCGCGCGCTGATCCTCAAGCCGAAAGTGCTGCTGTTCGACGAGCCGTTGAGCAACCTCGACGCCAACCTGCGCCGCAGCATGCGCGAAAAGATCCGCGAGCTGCAAAAGCAGTTTGATATCACGTCGCTGTACGTCACCCACGATCAGAGCGAGGCTTTTGCAGTCTCCGACACCGTACTGGTGATGAACAAGGGGCATATCATGCAGATGGGCTCGCCGCAGGATCTCTATCGGCAGCCCGCCTCGCGCTTTATGGCGAGCTTTATGGGGGACGCCAACCTGTTCCCGGCCAGCTTCAGCGCCGATCATGTCGATATCAGCGGCTATCGCCTGCCGCGCCCGGCGCACTTTGCCGCCCAGGGCGCCGGCACGGTGGGCGTGCGGCCGGAAGCGATCACGCTGAGCGAGCATGGCGATGAAAGCCAGCGCTGCGAGATCCAGCATGTCGCCTACATGGGGCCGCAGTATGAGGTGACGGTGGCGTGGCACGGGCAACAGATTTTGCTGCAGGTTAACGCCACCCGCCTGCAACCGAACGTCGGCGAGCAGTATTATCTGGAAATTCACCCCTACGGCATGTTTATGCTGGCGGACGCGGCATAGTCGGCCTCACGCTTAAGGGGTAGAATAACGGCCATCCCATACGGGATGGCCGAAAATAATCGCCAAAAACACCGTATTTATCTATTTTTACAATTCCACCCAAGTCCTTGTTCAGCCGAAAAATAAATATAGCCACACCCACTCAAAAATAACCACCCAGACCACTCAGGGTGATATTTTTATTTAAATAGGGTAAGCTTGATCCCGCAGTCGAAATTATTTAACGGCCAACTCAAGGAGAAATTCATGAGCAACAATGCAAATGCACAGGCGCAGCTGGATAATTTACGCAATGTCGCTTCCCAGCTGAAGGAAATGCGCCACTACGCGCAGTCGAATATCGAGACGCTCTCCGCACACTGGCTGGCCTTCGATCAGGGGGAATGCAAAAATAAGGCATTCGCCGAAGCCATTAACGACCTATTGAATAAACAGGGCGCCTGTCTGGAAGGACTGGAAAAAACCATTCAGGATATCGAGATAGAATTAAACCGTCTTGATAAAGCCGCCTGATAATGCCGATTTAAATAAACCCGCCACGCGCGGGTTTATTTTCAGCTGCGGCAGATGACGCGCGCAATATCCCCGGACGTCGTCAGCGCGCGTATTTCGCTGAACAGTTCAGTTGCTTCATCATATTCTTTACGCAAATAACCCAGCCACTGTTTAATGCGCGCCACGTGATACAGGCCGGTGTCGCCCTGCTTTTCCAGATGGACGTATTTTTGCAGCAGCTCAACCACCTGCGGCCAGGGCATGCGCGGTTCGTTATATTTCACCACCCGGCTCAGGTTCGGCACGTTGAGCGCGCCGCGCCCCAGCATGATGGCGTCGCAGCCGGTCGTCTGCAGGCAATCCTGCGCGCTCTGGTAATCCCAGATCTCGCCGTTGGCGACAACCGGGATGCTCAGCCGCTGACGGATCTCGCCGATCGCCGCCCAATTGATGCGATCCGCCTTATAGCCGTCCTCTTTGGTGCGGCCGTGCACCGTCAGTTCGCTGGCGCCCGCCTGCTGCACCGCATCGGCGATTTCAAAGCTGCGATTGGAAGAGTCCCAGCCCAAGCGCACCTTCACCGTGACCGGCAGATGGGCCGGCACCGCCGCGCGCATCGCTTTGGCGCCCTGGTAGATCAATTCCGGATCTTTGAGCAGCGTCGCCCCGCCGCCGCTGCCGTTAACCAGCTTGGACGGGCAGCCGCAGTTGAGATCGACGCCGTAAGAGCCCAATTCCACCGCGCGCGCGGCGTTCTCCGCCAGCCACTGCGGGTACTGCCCCAGCAGCTGTACCCGCACCAGCGTGCCCGACGGCGTGCGGCTGGCGTGACGCAGCTCCGGGCACAGCCGATAGAACGACTTGGCCGGCAGCAGCTGATCGACCACGCGCAAAAATTCGGTGATGCACAGATCGTAGTCGTTCACTTCGGTGAGTAACTCACGCACCAAAGAGTCGAGAACGCCCTCCATCGGAGCCAATAATACGCGCATGACCAATCCCAGCTAAAAAAAGACCCGCAATAATACGGGTGAATGCCCGCGCCAGACAAGCCTCTGCGGGCATTAAAAACGCCATCAGCCCAGCCGACGGATCGGTTGACCGGCGAGAAACGCCGCAATGTCCTCGACCGCCTCGGTGAAGTAGGCGCGGTAGTTATCGTCCGCCACGTAACCCACATGCGGCGTCGCCAGCACGTTGGGCAGTTGACGAAACACATCGTCGGCCGGCAGCGGCTCCGTCTCGAACACGTCCAGCCCGGCGCCGGCAATCTTCCGCTGTTGCAGCACGTCCACCAGCGCCGCCCGATCGACGATCCCCGCGCGCGAGGTGTTGATCAGGTAAGCGGTGGGTTTCATCGCCGTCAATTCGTCCCGCCCTACCAGCCCGCGGCTGCGATCGCTCAGCACCAGGTGAATGGAGACAAAATCGCTCTGCTCGAACAGCGCCCGTTTGGACGGTGCCAGCAGTGCGCCCTCCTGCGCTGCCCGTTCCGCCGTCAGGTTCTGGCTCCAGGCCAACACCCGCATGCCGAACGCCTGTGCCACCCTGGCCATTTGGCCGCCGATCTTGCCCAGCCCCAGCAGCCCCAGCGTCTTCCCCTGCAGCGTGACGCCCAAGCCCAGCTGCCACGGGCCGTTGTTCCGCAGCCCGGCGCTTTCCGGCACGATATGCTTGGCCAGCCCGAGCAGCAGCGCCCAGGTCAACTCCATCGGCGCCGCCGACCCGCTGCGGGTGCCGCACACCACCACGCCGCGCTCGGCGGCGGCGGCCAAATCGATAGCGGCATTGCGCATGCCGGAGGTGATCAGCAGCTTCAGCTGCGGCAACCGCGCCAGCAGCGAGGCGGTTATCGGCGTGCGCTCGCGCATGATGACCAGAATGTTGCATTCCTGCAGATGCACCGCCAGCTCCGCCTCATCGGTAAAGTGCGCGCTGATGGCGGACACCTCCACCCGATCGGCCAGCGCTGACCAATCCGCCATGTTGAGCGCCACCTGCTGGTAATCATCAAGAATTGCGCACTTCAATTTCATCTCCGTCTCCTGGAATGTAGGGGTAGCCACCGTCCAGCCTAGTACGAAAATGCCGTTCCGCCAGGCAAAAAAAAAAGCCGCCCATACAGGCGGCTTGCTTTTGCGCAATCGGGCTTATTCGGCCGGTTTGCGGTTGCGCGGGCGACGCGAGGCCGGCGCGCCGGAACGGCGCTGGCCGTCACCCTGCGGGCGAGCGTTGCCGTTACCGTTGCCACGGTTTTCACGCTGGCCGCCGTTGGCGTTACTGCTGCGCTGACCGCCGCCGTTACCGGAACGCTGGCCACCGCCGTTGCCGCGCGGCGCGCCGCGTCCGCCACCCTGGCGGCCGTTGATGATCGGCTCGGCCTTGATGGTCGGATCCGGCTCGTAGCCCGGCAACGCAATGCGCGGAATTTCACGCTTCAGCAGACGCTCGATGTCGCGCAGCAGCTTGTGTTCATCCACGCACACCAGCGAGATGGCTTCGCCGGTACGCTCCGCGCGGCCGGTGCGGCCGATGCGGTGCACGTAGTCTTCCGGCACGTTAGGCAGCTCGTAGTTCACCACGTGCGGCAACTGGTCGATATCCAGACCGCGCGCCGCAATGTCGGTCGCCACCAGCACGCGGATGCGGCCGTCTTTAAAATCGGCCAGCGCACGGGTACGGGCGCCCTGGCTCTTGTTGCCGTGGATCGCCGCAGCGGTGATGCCGTCTTTGTTCAGCTGTTCCGCCAGGTGGTTGGCACCGTGCTTGGTGCGGGTAAAGACCAGCACCTGTTTCCAGTCGCCTTCGCCGATCATCTGCGACAGCAGTTCCCGCTTACGCTTCTTGTCGACGAAGTGCACGCTCTGCTCGATCTGCTCGGACGCGGTATTGCGGCGAGCCACTTCCACCGAGGCCGGGTTATGCAGCAGTTTGTTGGCCAGCGCCTTGATGTCGTCGGAGAAGGTGGCGGAGAACAGCAGGTTCTGGCGCTTGGCCGGCAGCTTGGCCAGCACGCGACGGATGTCATGGATAAAGCCCATGTCCAACATGCGGTCCGCTTCGTCCAGCACCAGAATCTCGATTTTGGACAGGTCAACCGCGTTCTGATGTTCCAGATCCAGCAGACGCCCCGGCGTCGCCACCAGGATATCGACGCCGCCGCGCAGCTTCATCATCTGCGGGTTGATGCTCACGCCGCCAAACACCACCAGCGAACGCAGGCGCAGGTGTTTGCTGTAGGCATCGACGTTTTCGCCGATCTGCGCCGCCAGCTCACGGGTTGGCGTCAGGATCAGCGCGCGCACCGGGCGACGGCCTTTGACCGGATGGTCATGCTTGCTCAGCAGCTGCAACAGCGGCAGGGTAAAACCGGCGGTTTTACCGGTGCCGGTCTGGGCGCTGGCCATCAGGTCACGACCTTCCAGCACGACAGGGATAGCCTGACGCTGAATTGGCGTCGGTTCGCGATAGCCCTGTTCTTCAACAGCGCGCACAATTTCAGCACTTAAGCCGAGGGTTTCAAATGACATAAAGAGAAAAACTCCAGATCCCCCCTAACCTAACAGTGTTCGGTGCAGTTTCCTGGGAGGATGATCAGACGGGGCATTAAGCATGACCACGAGGGATTGGCACAAACTGCAGTGCACCAGGCGGCGATTGTAACAGAAGTCGCGCAATAAAAAGCACTTTTACGTACAGAGAGCACAATCTGCCGTAAATTCAGCATTATCTGAAGTCGGTCACATAACTCATTGTGGTTAGCGGTTGCGTTTTAAACAATCTGGCATAAAGTTAATCATATGATTGATTAACTTTGAGCGTGACCTATGCCAGCTTCCGTCCCTCATCAGGCCGCCGGCCGGGCGCGCGGCGAGCAAACGCGCCGGCAACTGCTCGCCGCGGCGACCGACCTGTTCGGTGAATATGGCCTGCAGGGCGCCACCACCCGCGATATCGCCCAGCGCGCCGGCCAGAATATCGCCGCCATCACCTACTACTTCAGCTCCAAAGAGGGGCTGTATCTGGCCGTGGCGCAGTCGCTCGCCGATTTCATCCAGCAGGCGTTCGCCCCGCTGGCCGAAGAGGTCGATCGCTTTGGGCAGCAGCCTGCCGCACAGCGATCGCCCGACGCGGCGCTGCGTTTGCTGCAGCGTGGCCTACTGGCCTTCAGCGAGCTGATGACCCAGCCGCACACGCTGAATCTGAGCAAAATCATGTCGCGCGAACAGCTCGCCCCAACCGACGCCTACCCGCTGATCCACCGCCAGGTGATCGCGCCGATGCACGAACGGCTGTGCCGCCTGCTGTCGGCCGCCACCGGCATCGACGAACGCGCTGCCCGCCTCGTGTTGCATACCCATGCGCTGATCGGCGAGGTGCTGTCGTTCCGCGTAGCGCGGGAGACCATCCGCCGTCAGGCCGGCTGGCAAGAGATTGGTGAGGGCGAAGCGGCGCAAATCGCGGCGGTGCTGAGCGAGCATATCGAGATTTTAGTTATTGGGCTGCGCCAACGTCACGGCGCGTAAATTCAGGCAGGGAGTGTTATGAACAAAAAACGCAGTGCCTTGATCGTGTTGTTGATTCTGCTGATCGCGGCCGTCGCTTACGGGGTATGGCATTACCAACAGCAGCAGGAGCGGCCGCTGACGCTGTACGGCAACGTCGATATCCGCACGGTCAACCTCGGCTTTCGCGTCGACGGCCGCCTGGCGTCGCTGACGGTGGATGAAGGCGATACCGTTCAGCCGGGCCAGCTGCTCGGCAAGCTGGACGATGCTCCCTACCGCAACGCGCTGCAACAGGCCGAAGCCAACGTCGGCAGCGCGCGCGCCAAACTGTCGCTGCTGCAGGCCGGCTATCGCAGCGAAGAGATAGCCCAGGTGCAGTCAGAAATGGCGCAGCGCCAGTCCGCTTTCGCCTACGCCGACAGTTTCCTGAAGCGCCAGCAAGGGCTGTGGGCGAAAAACGCCACCTCCGCCGACGCGCTGGAGGATGCGCGCACCGCCCGCAATCAGGCGCTGGCCAATCTGCAAGCGGCGAAAGACAAACTGTCGCAATACCGCAGCGGCAACCGCCCGCAAGAAATTGAACAGGCCAAGGCCGAGGTGGCGCAAAGCGAAGCGGCGTTGGCGCAGGCGCAATTGAACCTGCAAGACGCCACGCTGCTCTCCCCTTCCGCCGGCACGGTGCTGACCCGTGCGGTAGAGCCGGGCACCATGCTCGGCGCCGGCGGCACGGTGTTCACCCTGTCGTTGACCCGGCCGGTGTGGGTGCGCGCCTACGTCAACGAAACCAGCCTGAACCAGGCTGTGCCCGGCACCGAGCTGGAGATCTACACCGACGGCCGCCCCGGCAAGCCTTACCACGGCAAGATCGGTTTCGTCTCGCCGACCGCGGAATTCACGCCGAAAAGCGTTGAAACGCCGGATCTGCGCACCGATCTGGTGTACCGCCTGCGGGTGATCGTCACCGACGCCGACGATGCGCTGCGTCAGGGCATGCCGGTCACCCTGCGCTTCGCCAAACCCTGAGGCCGGCCATGGAACAGGCGCACACCATCGAGTTGGTAGGGCTGGAAAAGCGCTTCCCGTCGCTTGAGAAACCGGCGGTCGCCAGCCTGACCACCACCCTGCGCAGCGGCGCGGTCATCGGGCTGGTCGGCCCGGACGGCGCCGGCAAAACCACCCTGCTGCGCATGCTGGCCGGGCTGCTGAAGCCAAGCAGCGGCAAACTGCGGGTCGCCGGGCTGGATCCGATCGGCCAGGATCGCCAACTGCATGCGATCCTCGGCTACATGCCGCAGAAGTTCGGGCTGTATGAGGATCTGACGGTGATAGAGAACCTGACGCTGTACGCCGATCTGCGCGGCGTCACCGGCGATCTTCGCCGCCAGACCTTCGAACGGCTGCTGAAATTCACCGATCTGACCCGCTTCACCGGGCGTCTGGCGGGCAAGCTGTCCGGCGGCATGAAGCAAAAACTGGGACTGGCCTGCACGCTGGTGGGCGAACCCCAGGTGCTGCTGCTGGACGAACCGGGCGTCGGCGTCGATCCGATCTCGCGCCGCGAGCTGTGGCGCATGGTGCACGAGCTGGCCAATGACGGCATGTTGATCCTGTGGAGCACCTCTTATCTCGACGAGGCCGAGCAGTGTCGCGAAGTGCTGCTGCTCAACGAGGGCGAGCTGCTGTTCAGCGGCGCGCCGCAGGATCTGACCCAGCGCATGGCCGGACGCACGGTATTGATCGCCGCGCCGCCCGGCAGCCATCGATCGTTGCTGCAGCGGGCGATCTGCCTGCCGGCGGTCACCGACGGCGTGATCCAGGGCAAGTACCTGCGCCTGATCCTGAAAGAAGGCGAAGATCATCGGCAGCTGCTGCAGACGCTGGATCTGCCGGACGCCGAACTGGACGAAGCGGATCCGCGCTTCGAGGATGCGTTTATCGATCTGCTCGGCGGCGGCCCCAACCATCGCTCGGCGCTGGCGGAGATCATGCCGACCGTTGACGGAGAAAGCGGTGAAACGGTGATCGAAGCGGTGCAGCTGACCAAGAAATTCGGCGATTTCGCCGCCACCGATCACGTCGATTTTCAGGTGCGGCGTGGCGAAATCTTCGGCCTGCTCGGCCCGAACGGTGCCGGCAAGTCCACCACCTTCAAAATGATGTGCGGCCTGCTGGTGCCGTCCGGCGGCAAGGCGCTGGTGCTGGGGATGGATCTGAAGACCAGTTCCGGCAAGGCGCGCCAACGCCTCGGCTACATGGCGCAAAAATTCTCGCTGTACGGCAACCTGACGGTGGCGCAGAACCTGAAGTTCTTCTCCGGGGTCTACGGCCTGAGCGGCAAGGCGCAGCGCGACAAAATCGACGAGATGTCGCGCGCCTTCAACTTCGCGCCGATCCTCGATCAGACGCCGGACGCGTTGCCGCTCGGCTTCAAACAGCGCCTGGCGCTGGCCTGCGCGCTGATGCACGAACCGGATATTCTGTTCCTCGACGAACCGACCTCCGGTGTCGATCCGCTGACGCGGCGCGAGTTCTGGCTGCACATCAACGGCATGGTCGACAAGGGCGTCACGGTGATGGTGACCACCCACTTTATGGACGAGGCGGAATACTGCGACCGCATCGGCCTGGTGTATCGCGGCAAGATCATCGCCGCCGGCACGCCGGACGATCTCAAACAACAGGTAGCGCGCGACGACAATCCCGGCCCTTCGATGGAGCAGGCGTTTATCGAACTGGTGCAGGGCTACGACGAGGAGGAACCACGGTGAGCGACAACCGAGCCCCAATCGACGACGGCGGCTTCTCCTGGCGCCGACTGCGCGCGCTGTGCCTGAAGGAGACGCGACAAATACTGCGCGATCCCAGCAGCGGCCTGATCGCCTTCGTCATCCCGCTGATGCTGCTGTTTATCTTCGGCTACGGCATCAACCTGGACTCCAGCAAGCTGCATCTGGGCATTCTGATGGAGCAACAGAGCGAAGACGCGCGCGATCTGGCCCAGGCGTTCGCCGGTTCGCCCTATATCGAACCGACCATCAGCGACAACCGCCAGCAGCTGATCCAGCAGATGCAGGCCGGCACGATCCGCGGCCTGGTGGTGATCCCGGTGGATTTCGACCAGCGCATGGCGCGCCCGCACGACAGCGCCCCCATCCAGGTGATCACCGACGGCAGCGAGCCGAACACCGCCAACTTCGTGCAGGGCTATGCCCAGGGCGTATGGCAAGTTTGGCAGCAGCAGCGCGCCGCCGATCGGGGGAGCAACGACAAGCCGCTGATTGACGTGCAGATGCGCTACTGGTTCAACCCGGCGGCCATCAGCCGGCACTACATCATTCCCGGCGCCATCACCATCATCATGACGGTGATCGGCGCCATTCTCACCTCGCTGGTGATCGCCCGCGAATGGGAGCGCGGCACCATGGAAGCCCTGCTCTCCACCCAGGTGACGCGCAGCGAGCTGCTGCTCTCCAAGCTGATCCCGTATTATTTCCTCGGCATGATCGCCATGGCGCTGTGCATGGCGGTGGCGGTCTGGGTGCTCGGCGTGCCCTATCGCGGTTCGCTGCTGATCCTGCTGCTGATCAGCAGCCTGTTCCTCGCCAGCACCCTCGGCATGGGCCTGCTGATCTCCACCCTCACCCGCAACCAGTTCAACGCGGCGATGGTGGCGCTGAACGCCGCCTTCCTGCCGTCGATCATGCTGTCCGGCTTCATCTTCCAGATCGACAGCATGCCGGCCATCGTACGCGCGGTGACCTACATCATTCCCGCGCGTTACTTCGTTAGCACGCTGCAAACGCTGTTCCTGGCGGGCAACGTCGGCACCGTGCTGCTGATCAATCTGTTGTTCCTGATCGCTTCCGCCGTGGTGTTCATCGGCCTGACGGCCTGGAAAACCCAGCGCCGGCTGGATTGAGGAGAAAGAGCGATGTTTCATCGTCTGTTGACGCTCATCATCAAGGAAATGCAGGCGCTGCTGCGCGATCCGCAAACCCGCGCCATCCTGATCATGCCGGTGATCCTGCAGGTGCTGCTGTTCCCGTTCGCCGCGACGCTGGAAGTCACCAACGCCACCATCGCGGTCTACAGCGAGGACAGCGGCCAGGCCTCGGTGGAGCTGACCCAGCGCTTCGCCAAGGCCAAAGCCTTCTCCCATGTCCTGCTGCTGCGCAATCCGCAGGAGATAAAGACCACCATCGACAACCAGCGGGCGCTGCTGCTGATCCGCTTCCCGGCGCAGTTCTCGCGCGATATCGCCACCGGCAACACCGCGCCGCTGCAGCTGCTGCTCGACGGGCGCAACTCCAACAGCGCGCAGATCGCCGCCAACTACGTGCAGCAGATCGTGCAGGAATATCAGAACGAGCTGCTCGGCAACCGCGCGAAACCCAACAACAGCGAACTGGTGGTACGCAACTGGTATAACCCGAATCTGGACTACAAATGGTTCGTGGTGCCGTCGCTGATCGCCATGATCACCACCATCGGCGTGCTGATCGTCACCTCGCTGTCGGTGGCGCGCGAGCGCGAACAGGGCACGCTGGAACAGCTGCTGGTCTCGCCGCTCACCACCTGGCAAATCTTTATCGGCAAGGCGGTGCCGGCGCTGATCGTCGCCAGCTTCCAGGCCAGCATCGTGCTGTTGATCGGCATCTTCCTGTACCAGATCCCGTTCGCCGGATCGCTGCTGCTGTTCTACGCCACCATGCTGATCTACGGGCTGTCGCTGGTCGGTTTCGGCCTGCTGATCTCGTCGCTGTGCGCCACTCAGCAGCAGGCGTTCATCGGCGTGTTCGTGTTCATGATGCCGGCGATCCTGCTCTCGGGGTATGTCTCGCCGGTGGAGAATATGCCGGTGTGGCTGCAGGATCTGACCTGGGTGAATCCGATACGCCACTTCACCGACATCACCAAGCAGATCTACCTGAAGGACGCCAGCTTCAGCATTATCTGGCGCAGCCTGTGGCCGCTGCTGGTGATCACTGCCACCACCGGCAGCGCCGCCTACGCGCTGTTCCGCCGCAAGATCGCATAAAAAAAGCTCTGCATGTCACATGCAGAGCTTTTTGATCGCCAAATACCCTAAGGCATGAAAGACGACGGATTTAGCGGCGGTTGCCGAAAATGCGCAGCAACATCAGGAACAGGTTGATGAAGTCGAGATACAGCGTCAGCGCGCCGACGATGGCGTACTTGCGGAAGCCGTCTTTATCATCGGCGTTCAGCTGCTCGCCCATCGCCTTGAGTTTCTGCGTGTCGTACGCGGTCAGGCCGACGAACACCACCACTCCGATGTAGGTAATCGCCCACATCAGCGCGGTGCTTTTCAGCCAGATGTTCACCAGCGAAGCCAGCACGATGCCGATCAGCGCCATGAACAACATGCTGCCGAAGCCACTCAGATCGCGCTTGGTGGTGTAACCGTACAGGCTCATCGCGCCGAACATGCCGGCGGTGACGACGAAAGTGCTGGCGATCGAGCTGTAGGTGTACGCGATGAAGATGCTCGACAGCGTCAGCCCGGTCAGCGCCGAGTACAGCATGAACAGCGAGGTGGCCACCGCGCCGCTCAGGCGGTTGACCATGCCGGAAATCACGAACACCAGCGCCAGTTGGGCGATGATCAGACCAAAGAAGGTGATCTGACTGGAGAAGATGAAGTTGAGGATCGCGGGCGTATTGGCCGCATACCAGGAAACGAACGCCGTCAGCAGCAGACCGCAGGTCATCCAGCCGTAAACCTGCGCCATGTAGGCCTGAATGCCGCTGTTGGCACGTTCGACGATTGAACCATTAGAGCGTGGATATCGGTCCATGACGGTTACCTTTTGCGTTGTAAACAAGATTCCGAAGCCCCGTAAACGGGGCTTCGCCTGCTATAAGCGTACCACAGAATAGGCCGCGCGAAAGCGGCAAAGGTCTTGATTTGTTTCCGCTGTTGAGGCGTTATTTAGCCGCGTCGTGCCAGCGCTGCGCGGCCTGACGATCGCTGTCGCGAGCGTCCACCCAACGATCGCCCTGGCCGGTCGCTTCGCGCTTCCAGAACGGTGCGCGGGTCTTCAGGTAGTCCATGATGAACTCGCTGGCGGCGAACGCCATGCCGCGGTGCGCGCCGGTCACGCCGACGAACACGATCTCGTCGCCGGGATACAGCGCGCCGACGCGGTGGATCACCGTCACGCGCTGCAGCGGCCAACGGCTGCGCGCCTCGGCCACGATCTCCGCCAGCGCCTTCTCGGTCATGCCGGGGTAGTGTTCCAGCGTCAGCGCGCTGACGTCGTCCCCGAGGTTATGGTTGCGCACCTTGCCGGTGAAGGTCACCACCGCGCCGTCGGCGTCGCACTGCGCCAGCCACTGATACTCGTCGCCGACGTTGAACGGCGCTTCGCCCACGCGAATGCGGGTGTTTTCCATGCTTACCCCCCGGTAACCGGCGGGAAGAAGGCCACTTCATCGCCGGCGCGCAGCGGGTGATCCGCCGCCACCAGCGACTGATTGACCGCCGCCAGCAGTTTGCCGGACTCCAGCGCCAGCGCCCAGCGATCGCCGCGCGCGCACAGCGCCTGGCGCAGCGCCTCGACGGTCGGGTAATCCGCCGGCATCGACAGCGCGCCGGTGCCCACCAGTTCGCGCACCTGCGCGAAGAAAAGAATATCGATCATGCGTTCACCTTAAAATCGCCGGATTTACCGCCGCTTTTCGCCAGCAGGCGCACCGGGCCGATCACCATGTCTTTCTGTACCGCTTTGCACATGTCATAGATGGTCAATGCCGCCACCGAGGCGGCGGTCAGCGCTTCCATCTCGACGCCGGTTTTGCCGGTCAGCCGGCAGCAGGTTTCAATGCGCACCCGGCTGTGCTCCGTTTGCGCCTCCAGCTGCACTTCGACCTTGCTCAACATCAGCGGGTGGCACAGCGGGATCAATTCCCAGGTGCGTTTGGCCGCCTGAATGCCGGCGATGCGCGCCGTGGCGAACACGTCGCCCTTGTGATGGCTGCCGTCGACGATCATCGCCAGCGTGGCGGGCAACATGTCGACGAAGGCTTCGGCGCGCGCCTCGCGCACCGTTTCGGCCTTGGCGGAAACGTCGACCATATGGGCTTCGCCGGCGGCGTTAATGTGGGTTAGCTGTGTCATGACTCAGGGCTTCTTCAAATGGGGCTGGAAGTTGCACGGGCGATGGCGCGCGTCCAACTGCTCTTCGATAATCCGCTCCCAGGCGGTGCGGCAGGCGCGGGTGGAGCCCGGCATGGCGAAAATCACCGTGCGGTTGGCCAGGCCGGCCAGCGCGCGCGACTGGATCGTCGCGGTACCGATCTCTTCGTACGACACCATGCGGAACAGTTCGCCGAACCCTTCCACCTCTCTGTCGAACAGCGGCAACAGCGCTTCCGGCGTGTTGTCGCGCGCGGTAAAACCGGTGCCGCCGGTGATCAGCACCGCCTGCACGTTGTCATCGGCGATCCACGCGGAAACCCGTGCGCGGATCTGGTAAATGTCATCTTTGACGATGGCGCGATCCACCACCTGATGGCCGGCTTCCTGCGCCGCTTCCTGCAGATATTGGCCGGAGGTGTCTTCCGCCGCGCCGCGGCTGTCGGACACGGTCAGGATGGCGATATGCGCCGGAATAAACTCGCTGCTCGCATGGCTCATGGTTCAATAAGCTCCTATTGGCTGTCAGCCGCCGATAAACGACAGGTTCTGGGTGATCCCGCTGTTGCCCTGATGCAGGAAATGGGTCTGCTTCTTGCTCAGCAGCCCGCTCTGAATGCGCGCCTTCAGCGCGTCGAGCTGGCCGTCGTCCGCCAGCAGATCGCGCAGGGGCACCCCCTGCTCGCCGAACAGGCACAGATGCAGATTGCCGATGGAAGAAACGCGCAGCCGGTTGCAGCTGGCGCAGAAGTCTTTTTCATACGGCATGATAAGACCCACCTCACCCTGGTAGTCCGGGTGGCTGAACACCTGCGCCGGGCCGTCGCTGCGGCCGCGCGCCTGGCGTTGCCAGCCCTGCTGCTCCAGCTGCAGGCGAATCACTTCGCCGGAAACGTGGTGTTTGCGAAACAGTTCGCCCCCCTCGCCGGTTTCCATCAGTTCGATAAAGCGCAGCTGGATCGGCCGATCCTTGATCCAGGCGAGAAACGCGCCGAGTTGCTGGTGATTGACGTCGCGCATCAGCACGGCGTTGACCTTGACCTTGCTGAAACCGGCGCTGAAGGCGGCGTCGATGCCGTCCATCACCTGGCGGAACTTGTCCTGACCGGTAATGGCATGAAACTGGCGGGGATCCAGACTGTCGATGCTGACATTGATCGCCGTCAGACCGGCGTCACGCCAGGCGGCGACGTCGCGCGCCAGACGGTAGCCGTTGGTGGTGACCGCCAACGTGCGGATGGCCGGATTTTCCCGCACGGCGGCGATGATCTCGGTAAAGTCGCGGCGCAGCGAAGGCTCGCCGCCGGTCAGGCGCACCTTTTCGGTGCCCAGTTCGGCGAACGCGCGGCTGACGCGGCGGATTTCATCCAGCGACAGGAAGCTTTTCGGGCTGCCGCTCGGCTTGTAGCCGTCGGGCAGACAGTAGGTGCAACGAAAGTTGCACACGTCGGTGATCGACAAGCGCAGGTAATAGAACTTGCGCTCATAAGCATCAATGAGTTGCGGTACCATAACACCTTTCCAAAGTCGGGAGATGCGAGCGTTTCCCCTCTGCACCCTGGTGGCTGACTTCGCCACGGCCCAGGCGCCATATCGTTCCGGATGAACAACGTAGGCGCAGGGGCTAGGAGTTTGATTTCTCTTCCCGCTACCTTGAGTAGCCGGAATGAAACCGTGGTTTTCAGCAGAATTCTAGCGCTAATCGGCAACGATAGCCAACGCGTTAATTCGCTATATAACTGTCTATACAGCGCTTTTAGACGCCGCGTAATCGGGTAAACCATGATAAACATCGCTTACGCGGGCGAATTGACCAGAATCACGCAAATGGCACTCTTTATCCCCTAAATAATGGGCGTCGCCTCCCGACGGCAAGCCCGCTCCCCCCAGAGGCAACGTCAAGGATAACGGGTATATCGCGTTTTTACGCCGGATCCGCTACCTTATGCGGGCAGTTCAGCCCCTTTGTAAGGAAATTTATGCGTAATCGTACCCTGGCCGATCTCGACCGCGTGGTGGCGTTGGGCGGCGGACACGGCCTGGGCCGTGTGATGTCGGCCCTGTCGTCCTTAGGCTCCCGCCTGACCGGCATCGTTACCACCACCGACAACGGCGGTTCCACCGGCCGAATCCGCCGTTCGGAAGGCGGCATTGCCTGGGGCGATACCCGCAACTGTCTCAACCAGCTGATCACCGAGCCGAGCGTCGCCTCGGCGATGTTCGAATACCGCTTCAGCGGCAACGGCGAACTGGCCGGCCATAACCTCGGCAACCTGATGTTGAAAGCGCTGGATCACCTGAGCGTGCGCCCGCTGGAAGCGATCAACCTGGTGCGCAGCCTGTTGAAGGTGGACGCGGCGTTGATCCCGATGTCGGAACAGCCGGTGGATTTGATGGCGCACGATCACGAAGGCAACCATGTTTACGGTGAAGTGAATGTCGATCAACTGGCCCATATGCCGCAGGAGCTGATGCTGTCGCCCCCGGTCAACGCCACGCGCGAAGCGCTGGACGCCATCGCGCAGGCCGACGTGATCCTGATCGGACCGGGCAGTTTCCTCACCAGCCTGATGCCGCTGCTGCTGCTGGACGATCTCACCCAGGCGCTGCGCCGCAGCAGCGCCAGCATGATTTATATCGGCAACCTCGGCCGCGAGCTGAGCGTGGCCGCCGCGGCGCTGTCATTAAAGGATAAGCTGGCGCTGATGGAAGAGAAGATCGGCCGCCGGATGATCGATGCGCTGATCGTCAGCCCGGCGGTAGACACCAGTGAAGTGCAGGATCGGGTGGTAATTCAGCAACCGCTGGAAGCGAGCGACATCCCCTACCGCCACGATCGCCAGCTGCTGCGCCAGGCGCTGGATCAAGCGCTGGTAGAGCTGGCCGACCGCCGTTGACCGAATTTAACCGTCTCGCCCGCGCAGCCAGGGATTATCGCTGGCTGGGGCGGGATGGCTGACCATATCGATATACAGATCTTCCACCTCTTTACGCGCCCAGGGCGTGCGACGCAAAAATTTCAGACTGGACTTGATGCTCGGATCGCTGCGGAAGCAGTTGATGCGAATGCGCGCGCCCAGCTCGGACCAACCGTAGTGATCCACCAGTTTATTCAGCAGTTGCTCCAGCGTCACGCCGTGCAGCGGGTCTTTAGACTGGTGTTGGCTCATGTTCGGTACTCTTCGTGGTCAAATCGGGCCGCACACCATAACAGCTTTGACGCGGCCGACAAGGAATTTTGACGCCCACAGCGCGGGCGCCGTCCAACGGTCAGGAAATCGCGATGAACTGCTCGCGCAGCTGGTGGATCTCGTCGCGCAACGCAGCCGCCTGCTCGAACTCCAGATTTTGCGCATGGGTATACATCTGCGCTTCCAGATCGCGGATTTTCTGATCCAGCGCTTTCGGCGTGAGGTTCTGCAGCTGAGCGCCGCTGTCCGCCGCCTTGCCCCTGCCTTTACCCTTGGCGCGGTTGACCGGCTGGCCAATCTGCAGAATGTCGCCGATCTTCTTGTTCAGCCCCTGCGGCACGATGCCGTTGGCTTCGTTGTAAGCCTGCTGCTTGGCGCGCCGCCGCTCGGTTTCACCGATCGCTTTGGCCATCGAATCGGTGATGCGATCGCCATACAGGATCGCCTTGCCGTTCAGGTTACGCGCCGCGCGGCCGATGGTCTGGATCAGCGAACGTTCGGAACGCAGGAAGCCTTCCTTGTCGGCGTCCAGAATCGCCACCAGCGACACCTCAGGCATGTCGAGCCCCTCACGCAGCAGGTTGATGCCCACCAGCACGTCAAACTCGCCCAGACGCAGGTCACGAATGATTTCGACGCGTTCCACGGTGTCGATATCCGAGTGCAGGTAGCGCACGCGCTCGCCATGCTCTTCCAGGTATTCGGTCAGGTCTTCCGCCATGCGTTTGGTCAGGGTGGTCACCAGCACGCGCTCGTTGATCGCCGCGCGCTTGCGGATCTCGGAGAGCAGATCGTCCACCTGAGTAGCGACCGGCCGCACTTCCACGATCGGATCCAGCAGCCCGGTCGGGCGCACCACCTGGTCGATCAGATCGCCGCCGGATTTCTCCAGCTCATATTTGCCCGGCGTGGCGGAGACATAGATGGTCTGCGGCGCCAGCGCCTCGAACTCCTCGAAGCGCAGCGGGCGGTTGTCCAGCGCCGACGGCAGGCGGAAACCGTACTCCACCAGCGTTTCCTTGCGCGCGCGGTCGCCCTTGAACATCGCGCCGATTTGCGGAATGGTGACGTGGGATTCGTCGACCACCAGCAGGCCGTCCGCCGGCAGGTAATCGAACAGCGTCGGCGGCGGCTCGCCCTCGGCGCGCCCGGAAAGGTAGCGCGAGTAGTTTTCGATGCCCGAGCAGTAACCCAGCTCGTTCATCATCTCCAGATCGAACTGGGTGCGCTGCGTCAGGCGCTGCTCTTCCAGCAGCTTGTTGTTGGCCAACAGCACCTTGCGGCGGTCCGCCAGATCGACCTTGATCTCTTCCATCGCCTGAATGATCCGCTCGCGCGGCGTCACGTAGTGCGACTTCGGGTAGATGGTAAAACGCGGCACCACCTGCTCAATCTGCCCGGTCAGCGGATCGAACAGCGACAGCCGCTCCACTTCGTCGTCGAACAGCTCGACGCGCAGCGCCAGCTCGTCCGATTCCGCCGGGAAGATGTCGATCACCTCACCGCGCACGCGGAAGGTGGCGCGCTGGAAAGCCTGATCGTTGCGGGAATACTGCAGCTCCGCCAGCCGGCGCAAAATGGAGCGCTGATCGATGATCATGCCCTTGGTCAGATGCAGCATCATCTTCAGGTAAAGATCCGGATCGCCCAGGCCGTAGATCGCCGACACCGACGCCACCACCACCACGTCGCGCCGCTCCAGCAGCGCCTTGGTGGCGGAAAGGCGCATCTGCTCGATGTGCTCATTCACCGAAGCGTCTTTTTCAATGAAGGTGTCGGAGCTGGGCACGTAGGCTTCCGGCTGGTAGTAGTCGTAGTAAGAGACGAAGTACTCCACCGCATTCTCCGGGAAAAACTCTTTCATCTCGCCGTACAGCTGCGCCGCCAACGTCTTGTTCGGCGCCAGCACCATGGTCGGCCGATTCAGATCGGCTATCACGTTGGCGATGGTGAACGTTTTGCCCGAGCCGGTTACCCCCAGCAGCGTCTGGTGCGCCAGGCCGTCTTCCAACCCCTCTTCCAGTTTGCGGATGGCTTCCGGCTGATCGCCGGCCGGTTTGAAATCAGAATGCAGTTTGAAAAGTTTACTCATTGCTCGGCTACCCTGTGGAGATGCGCGCGCTCAGGCGGCCAGCCGGCTCTGCGCCGGACGTGGCCCCTAATTATGGAAAGTGTCGGCGATTTGCGCCAGTGCCCATGATACTGGATATAAAACCAGCTTCAAGCGGATTCGTCGCTGCGCCCGGCAGCGCGGCAACGCCGTTGCACCGTGAGGTTACAGCGGGGTGACATTTTTATTGTCAATAACAGATTTATCCCCAGAACTTGCCGAAAATTAACTTATTGATAGCACCGCGGCGAAAAATCACACATAGAAACCCGATCAATGCCCTGGCGTCTTGATTTTAGTTAATTTATTGATAATTAATAGTTTTAATAAAAAGACGAGATTGCGGACAAAGCGAACAGAACCCGCGTCGGCTCTCGCTTTACAGCGTTTTTCTAAATCTAATGCACAAGGTTATCCACAGGAATAGTGGATAACTCTCACCGCCCCGCCCGTGGCGGGAGTTACAGAAAGAAAGCTTTTCGCCCTTTACACTCGCCAAAATGGCTTTTTTAGTTATTTTTTCATAAAAATATCGCTTTGTTTATGCCGATTAATACTAAAAATCCCCATTGCCAAAATCGCATTGCCCCCTTTCACGCCGATCGCGCTTGACGGCGGCGCAACGCCTTGCACCACGCCCACGCCGGAGAGCACCACAAGAGTGCAAAAAACGTCCGGGTTAACTTCCCGGCGTATTTTCAGGCCGCCGCGGCAGAGCGCGTCGGGCCTGACAGGCGGTTAACAAAGCGATAACACTCCCCCTTTTCGGCCAGTGGCAAAACTGGCCTGGGAGTTGCTTTATCTTCCCGCGTGCGAACGAGGCGCGACAGCATAATGCGCTGCCGAATGCGGCGTGCAACCGCCGCCTGGCTATGCCTCGTAAAAGCGCGAGAACGACACCAAGTCGTCATAAACGTCGTTTTTCACGACATATTGACTGTCTTTCCGTCCACCGCAGACATTGCTCAGGTGAATCGGAGGGACGGCATTTTGTTCCGGACATTGCCACACTCGGGAAATCAACCGCCAATGCGGCCTTTGCAGCACCCCACCAACGAGTGGAACGGGCGCCTATGTCTATGAGGAGAATGCCACATGCTGAGTCTGAGATCGGTCAATCAATTTTACGGGCAAAATCATACCCTGTGGGACATCAACCTGGAGCTGCCGCGCGGCCAGTGCACCGTGCTGCTCGGGCGCAACGGCGTGGGCAAGACCACGCTGGTCAACTGCATCATGGGGCATTTGCCGGTGGTGAGCGGCAGCATGACCTGGCAGCCGGCGGATCAGCCGCCGCAAAACCTGCTGCTGCAACCGATGGAGCGCCGCGCCGCACTCGGCATCAGCCACGTCCCGCAAGGGCGGCAACTCTTCTCGCAGCTGAGCGTGGAAGAGAATCTGCAAGTGGCGCAGATGGCCGTGCGCGGCGCCCCTTACCGCATTCCGCCGCTGATCTACAGCCTGTTTCCCAATTTGCGCCAGATGCGCGCCCGCCGCGCCGGCGATCTGTGCGAAGGCGCTCAGCGCCAGTTGGCGATTGGTCGTGCGCTGGCGCAGGAGCCGGCGCTGCTGATCCTCGACGAACCGACAACGGGCGTACCGCCCTCGATCGCCGCCGACATCGGCAACGTGATCCGCAGGCTCAACTATGAGTTGGGCATGACCATTTTGCTGGTAGAGCATCAGCTGCCGTTCGTGCGCCGGGTGGCGGATCGTTTTTGTCTGCTCGATAGCGGGCGCACCGTGGCGCACGGCGCGCTGGCGCAGCTGGATGAGGCGCTGATCGGCGCCGGGCTGGCGGAGTGAGTGCTCGGGTTAGCGATTAGGTTGCTGTTGTATCAGTCACGGCCGGTCTGCGCCCAATAGGCATGGGCCGGCCATCTTTTCATACTCGATAGGGGTCACACCGACACCATAATATCGAGGGATGTAAGCATGACAGACAACAACGCGGCATTTATTCAATACGCGGATTTGCACAACAAAAACTGGAGCCTGCAGGAACGTCTTAATATTGAAGGCATTTACGTCAGTTCGCGCGACGAACTGGTCGGCGCACAAGACTTTATCATCAAAACGTTAAAACGCCCTGCGATTGTCAGATTCGCCGCGCCTTTTGCCCTTTGGACGGCGCCTAAAACCGATATCAATGTCGGATTCGTCTATATCGACGGCAACGGCGTCAACGTCACTACCGAGATCCCCAACGGCACGGAAAGCGACCATAACTATTTCCTGCGCTGCTATACCAGCAACGGCGCGCTGGATAACAACGTTCCTATTCGCCCGGCGCCTATCATGAAAGATTTCACCGTAAAGGGCATCGGCGCCAGGATTAACAACAGCAAAGATGAAACGACGATCGAATACACCTATATCGACGGCGTCCGTTTCGATTCGCCTGAAGGCCCGCAGGGCAACTTTTCCGTCAATAACGTCTATATTTCCGGCTTCTACTACGGCCTGTACTACGGTACCAATGCCTATATCGCCCACCACTACGCCTGTGAAGTCATTCGCTGTTTTGAGTGCCTGCATATGCCTTCAACGAACAGCGGCGCCCAAAACTTCGGCGAAGGCATCAACTTCTTCGGTGGCACCCTCGGCAATTCCCAGGGGCTGGCCGTTCGCAACGCTAACCCCAACGGCGCCTTCCGCCTGTTCGGCACTTCGATCGACTATGCCGGCTCGATTGCCGACGTTGAGGCCGGTAGCATTGAATTGCATGGCTGCCATATGGAATTCAACAACGGTAATAGTCCGCTCACGGAAATTCCCTTCCGTTGCAGCGCCAATCAAAATGCATCGCTGTTGATTCACGGCGGCGAAATCATCGTCGCCGGCGGCCGACTGGCGCAAGCGTCGCTGTTTTACGCCGAGGCCGGCAGTAGCGGGATTATCGTCGACAGCGTGAAGTTCTATGGCGTACGAACCGCCAGCGGCCGCTATTTCAGCGGTACCGGCGACTTTGTCATCGTCAATAGCCGACTGGATGGCGGTGGGGGTGGCGCCGGGATCCAGACGCTGGTCGGCGCCGTGAATAACAAGTTAAAAGACGGTGAGTTCGCCTTTTCCGCTAAGCCGTTTGGCTGGGAAGTGACAGGCGGCACGATCAGCGAGCCCTTTACCTCAGACGCAGTGACTATCAGTATCGAAGCCGGCGCGGGCGTCAACGGCAGCAATGCCCTGAAAGTGACCAAGTTGGGCAACGCCAATACCAACGCCGGAGTGAGAGTGATCGTGCCCGCCGCGCAATATGAGCAGCTGGGCGCCTGTTTTACCCTGAAAACGGTCAACGGCGGTACCGGCAATCTGTTCGCGACGCTGCAATATGCCTGTATCCAGGACCATGCGGACAACGGCGTCTCGCTCGTCGCCAAAGCCGCGCCGGCAGCCTGGGACGCCGCCTTGAAAGCCGATGCTTACGCCGAGTACACCGAATATCGTTTCAACGCCAATCGACGAAAAGTCCCGGTCTGGGCGACCCATGTCATCCTGACGTTCAACCTGTTTGCCCTGGCGAAAAATGGCGTGCTTTATCTCGATAACGCCTGTATTACCGCTATGTAAAAGCCAACGCCGGGTCATAAGACCCGGCGTTGTGATTCATCAGCCAGAACCTCTCACTGCGCCAGCAAGCTGATATCCAGATACTGCCCCAGCGGCGCCCGTTCGGCCTGCGGCAGGTGCGGGATTTCGCCCAGCAGCGGCGCGGGCAGCATACGGCGCAGCGTAGCCAGGTATTCCTGATGCCGCCGCCCCGGCGGCGCCACGTCGTTGGCGATCCAACCGGCCAGCGTCAGCCCGGCCTGTTGCACCGCCTGGGCCGTCAGCACCGCGTGGTTGATGCAGCCCAGCTTGATGCCCACCACCAGGATCACCGGCAGTTGCTCTTGCCGCACCCAGTCGGCGAAGGTGTACTCCGCCGACAACGGGGTAAACCACCCGCCGGCCCCCTCGACCAGCACCCAGTCGGCGCGCTGCTCCAGCCGGCGCAGGCCGTCGGACAGCCGCGCCGCGTCGATCGGCCGGCCTTCATCGGCGCTGACGATATGCGGCGAGGTCGGTTCGGCAAATACGTAAGGGTTCACTTCGTCGTAATCCAGCGCCACACCGCTGTTGGCCTGCAGCGCCAGCGCGTCGCCGTTGCGCAGCCCCTCGGCGGTCATCTCGCTGCCGGAGGCCACCGGCTTATAGCCGGCGCTGCGGTAGCCCGCCCGGTTGGCGGCCTGCAGCAAGGCGCTGCTGGCGACGGTTTTCCCCACTTCGGTGTCGGTGCCGGTCACGAACCAACGTTTACTCACGATAAATCACTCCATAAGCCAGATGATAGCTGAGCGGGAACTGCCCCTGCCGGCACGGGTAAGCCGCCTGCAGCGCGGCGAGGCGGCCACGCGACATCAGGCCGCCCTCACGCCCCTGATGCAAATGCGTCGCCCCGATGCCCTTGAGCGAACGCATCAGCGTCATCACGTCCGGGTAGTTCAGGGTGCGCAACTCCGTCACCAGCTCGTGTCGATAGGCGGCGCAGGCGGTGCGGATCTGCGTCAACGGCAAAAAGGCGTTCACGTGACGTTCGCCGTCCACCTGTTGCCAGGCGTCCCCCAATTCCTGCAGCGAGCCCGCCGCCAGCGTGGAAAACAGGATCACGCCGCCGGGACGGGTCACGCGATACAGCTCCGCCAGCGCGGCAGGTAGATCGCTGCACCACTGCACCACCAGGCTGCTGAAACAGATGTCCATCGCCGCATCGGGCAGCGGCACCTGTTCGATATCGCCCAGCAGATAATGATGCGCCGCCTGCCGTTGGCGGGCGACGTCCAGCATGCCCGGCGCCAAATCGAGCGCGGTCACCCGTTTGCCGCGCTCACGCCACATACGGCTGAAATAGCCGGTGCCGCAGCCGGCGTCCAGCAGCTGTTCGCCCGGGTGGGAACTCCCCATCCCCAGTAAGCGCTCGCCAACGTCACGCTGCAGCTCGGCGGCGGCGTCGTAGCTGCCGGCCGCGCGGCTGAAGGCCGAGGCGACCGCCTGTTTGTTCACTGTGTCATTGGCTGACGTCATTCAGCACCTCCAGCAGGCGATCGATGTCCTGCGGCTGATGCGCCGCCGTCAGGGTAATGCGCAGCCGTGCGCCGCCCGGGGGCACCGTCGGCGGACGGATGGCGCTCACCCACAGGCCGCACTCGCGCAGGCGGGTCGCCAGATCGAGCGCGCGTTGATTGTCCCCCACCAGCAGCGGCTGGATGGCGGTGTCGGAATCCGTCAGGGTCAGCGCCAGCGGCGCCGCGCCCTGGCGGAAACGCCGAATGTTGTCCTGCAGCCGGGCGCGCAGATCATCGCCCTCGCGAATGCAGACCAGCGCCGCCTGCAGCGCGCAGGCCTGCGCCGGCGGCATCGCGGTGCTGTAGATCAGATGGCGGGCGAACTGCAGCAGATACTCGGCGGTCGCCTCATCGCACAGCACCGCCGCGCCGCTGACGCCGAACGCCTTGCCGAAGGTCGCCACCAGCAGTTCAGGGCGCACGCCCTGCTGCCAGCAGCTGCCGCGGCCTTGTTCGCCGCGCACGCCGATGCCGTGGGCGTCGTCCACCATCAGCCAGGCGCCCGCCGCACGGGTTAAGCGATGCAGCTCTGCCAACGGCGCGCCGTCGCCATCCATGCTGAACACCCCTTCGGTGACCGCCAGCCGCTGCCCGTCGCAGGGTTTGGCCAGCAGATCCGCCAAGGCCTGCGGTTGATTGTGCTGGAACCGGCGCAGCTCGGCCGGCGACTGCGCCGCCGCCTCCAGCAGCGAGGCGTGGCTGAGACGATCGGCCAAAATGCGATCGCCCTTTTGCATCAACGCCGCCAGCACCGCCTGGTTGGCGGCGTAGCCGGAGATGAACAGCAGCGCGCGCGGATAGCCGAGCCACGCCGCCAGTTGCTCTTCCAGCGCCTGATGCGCTGCGCTAAAACCGGTCACGTGGCCCGAACCGCCGCTGCCGACGCCGTAACGCTGCGCGCCCTGCTGCCAGGCGGCGATCACCCGCGCATCCTGGCTCAAGCCCAGGTAGTCGTTGCCCGAGAAGTTCAGATAGAGACGATCGCCGAGCCGGATCTGGCGGCCGTTGCCGCCCTCGGTGGTCTGTCGCCGGCGGTAGGCGGCGTTCAGGCGCCGCTCAGCCAGCGCCTGCTCGATGCGTTGCTGCCAGCTCATCACGGCGCCGCGTTGTAAAACTCGGCGGTATCGGCGTTCAGCAGTTGCTTGGCCAGCACCTGCTGTTGCTGGTTGTCGCCGTGTTCGGTTGCGGTCTGCTGCGGGTTGAGCCCCAGCTTGCGGAACAGCTGCAGGTCTTTGTCTTCTTCCGGATTCGGCGTGGTCAGCAGCTTGCAACCGTAGAAGATCGAGTTGGCGCCAGCCATGAAGCACATCGCCTGCGTCTGTTCGTTCATCTGTTCGCGGCCTGCGGAGAGACGGACATAAGAAGATGGCATCATGATGCGCGCCACCGCGATGGTGCGGATGAAATCAAACGGATCGACGTCATCGTTATCCGCCAGCGGCGTGCCTTTCACCTTCACCAACATGTTGATCGGCACGCTCTCCGGTGGTTTTGGCAGGTTGGCCAGCTGCACCAGCAACCCGGCGCGATCGCGCACCGTTTCACCCAGCCCGACGATGCCGCCGGAGCACACTTTGATGCCGGCGTCGCGCACCTTGTCGAGCGTATCCAGGCGCTCCTGGTAGCTGCGGGTGGTGATGATGCTGCCGTAGAACTCCGGCGAGGTGTCGAGGTTATGGTTGTAGTAATCCAGCCCGGCCTCCGCCAGCCGCTCGGCCTGGGTGCCATCCAATGTGCCCAGCGTCATGCAGGTTTCCATGCCCATCGCTTTCACGCCCTGCACCATTTGCTGCAGATAAGGCATATCGCGCTCGTGCGGGTTCTTCCACGCCGCGCCCATGCAAAAACGGGTCGAACCGTTCGCCTTGGCCTTGCGCGCCGATTCCAGCACCTGCTCGACCTGCATCAACCGCTCCGACTCCAGGCCGGTCTTGTAGCGTGAGCTCTGCGGGCAGTATTTGCAGTCTTCCGGGCAAGCGCCGGTCTTGATCGACAGCAGCGTGCTGACCTGCACCTGACGCGGGTCGAAGTGCTGGCGGTGTACGGTTTGCGCTTCGAACAGCAGTTCCAGCAGCGGTTTATCAAACAGGGCCTGGGCTTGCCCTACTGTCCAGTGAATGCGGTCGGCCATCATGGCGTCTCCAAAACGAAAAAGTGTCGCCAGTTTAAATATTGTGGATATACTGTCAACCAATCTTAATCCAATTTGGTTTACAACAATGTCTGTCACCGCTTCCGACCTGGCGTTTGACCAACGCCATATCTGGCACCCCTACACCTCCATGAGCCGCCCGTTACCCTGTTACCCGATCGAATCGGCCAGCGGCGTCGAACTGCAGCTGGCGGACGGCCGGAGTCTGGTGGACGGCATGTCCTCCTGGTGGGCGGCGATCCACGGTTACAACCATCCGCGCCTGAATCAGGCCGCCAGCCAGCAGTTGGAGAAGATGTCGCACGTGATGTTCGGCGGCATTACCCATCCGGCCGCCATCTCGTTGTGCCGTCGGCTGGTGGAAATGACGCCGGAAGCGCTGCAGTGCGTGTTCCTGGCGGACTCCGGTTCGGTAGCGGTAGAAGTGTCGCTGAAAATGGCGCTGCAGTACTGGCAGGCGCGCGGCGAGCGCCGGCAGCGCATCCTGACGCTGCGCCACGGCTATCACGGCGATACCTTCGGCGCGATGTCGGTCTGCGATCCGGACAACTCGATGCACAGCCTCTATCAGGGGTATCTGGCGCCGCACCTGTTCGCCACCGCGCCGCAGTGCCGCTTCGACGAGGAATGGCGTGAAGAGGATATCGCGCCGTTCGCCGCGCTGCTGGAGCAGCACGCCGGTGAAGTGGCGGCGGTGATCCTGGAACCGGTGGTGCAAGGCGCCGGCGGCATGCGCATCTACCATCCGACCTACCTCAAGCGGGTGCGCGAGCTGTGCGATCGCCATCAGGTGCTGCTGATCGCCGACGAGATCGCCACCGGTTTCGGCCGCACCGGCAAGCTGTTCGCCTGCGAGCACGCGCAGGTGGTGCCGGACATTCTCTGTCTGGGCAAGGCGCTGACCGGCGGCTATATGACCCTTTCCGCCACCCTGACCACCCGCCACGTGGCGGAGACCATCAGCAACGGCGCGGCCGGCTGCTTTATGCACGGGCCGACCTTTATGGGCAATCCGCTGGCCTGCGCCGTGGCGGACGCCAGTCTGGCGCTGCTGGCGGAAAATCGCTGGCAGGCGCAGGTGAGCGCCATCGAAACCCAGTTGAAGCGGGAACTGTTGCCGTTGGCGGCGCTGCCGAAGGTGGCCGACGTGCGGGTGCTGGGCGCGATTGGGGTGGTGGAGATGCGCGAACCGGTGGATGTCGCCGAGCTGCAGCGCGGGTTCGTCGAGCGCGGGGTATGGATCCGGCCGTTCGGCAAGCTGATTTACCTGATGCCGCCTTACATCATCGAAGCGGACCAGCTCAGCCGCCTGACCGCCGCCGTGGCCGCCGCCGCGCGTTAATGCCTTACCAATGCTGGTCCAGATAGCGGGCCAGCAATCCCAAACACAGCAGCCACAGTACAATGATCATCGCCGCCGCCATGCGGCCGGTGGGATTATCGACGCGCTTTTGCGCCTTCTCGCGCAGCTCGGCCATCAGCGGTTTGGGGATCAGCCGCACCGCCAACATGATGCCCAACGGCACGATGATCACATCGTCCAGATAGCCCAGCACCGGAATAAAATCCGGGATCAGATCGATCGGTGAGATCGCATAGCCGGCCACCAGCAGCGCGATCAGCTTGGCGTACCACGGGGTGCGCTTATCACGGGCGGCCAGCCACAGCGCGTAGATATCGCGCTTGATGCCTTTGGCCCAACGGCGCAGCCAGCCGAACCACGGCGTGCGTTTTTTCAGTGAAATCATGATTACTTCATATAAGAACGTAAAACGGTCATCAATTGCTCGATGTCCTGCTCGCGCTGCTGCGGCGTAGCGTCCGCGGCAGCCAGATGTTCGCGCACATGCCCTTCCAGCACCTGCGCCATCAGGCCGTTGACCGCGCCGCGCACCGCCGCGATCTGCTGCAGAACAGCCGAACATTCGCCGCCGCTCTCCAGCGCGCGCTCCAGCGCTTCGGCCTGCCCTTTAATGCGGCGCACCCGCGCCAACAGCTTCTTTTGATCTCTGTGGGTATGGCTCATCATTTCCGCCTGATTGTTATTTACTATACTGGGGTATAGTATATTTCAGCACACTATCTTTTGCTGAGGAACTTCACCATGACGTCTCACGCGCCCGTTTTGCACCGCGAGCACAGCCACGTTTTTGACGATGGTAACCCATTGGCCGAAAGAAACACCAGATGGGCGGTGATACTCACCGCCAGTATGATGGCTATCGAGATCGCCGGCGGCTGGCTGTTTAACTCGATGGCATTGCTGGCCGACGGCTGGCACATGAGTTCGCACGCGCTGGCCCTGGGCCTGTCGGTGCTGGCTTACGGCGCCGCACGCCGGCTGGCCAAGGATCGCCGCTTTAGCCTCGGCACCTGGAAGATCGAAGTGCTGGCCGGTTACACCAGCGCGGTGTTGTTGGTGCTGGTGGCGGCGCTGATGCTGTTTCAGTCTGGGCAGCGGCTGCTGAATCCCAGCCCGATTCATTACAACGAAGCCATCGCCATCGGCGCGATCGGGCTGGCCGTCAACCTGCTCTGCGCCTGGCTGTTGCGCGGTGGCGGCCACCATCATCATCACGGGGATGACCACGACGACACTCATCATGACCTCAACCTGCGTTCCGCCTATGTTCACGTGCTCGCCGACGCCGCCACCTCGGTGCTGGCGCTCGTCGCGCTGTTCGGCGGCAAGCTTTGGGGCGCCGCCTGGCTCGATCCGCTGATGGGCATCGTCGGCGCGGTGATGGTGGCCGCCTGGGCCTATAGCCTGATGCGCGATAGCGGAAAGATTTTGCTGGATGCCGAAATGGACGCCCCGGTGGCGCAAGAGATCCGCCAGGCCCTGGCCGCTTCCGGCCACGCGCTCACGCTGACCGATTTGCATGTAGGCCGCATCGGCAAAGGAAAATATCATTGTGTCCTCGCCCTGAGCAGCGCCGATCGCGCCCTCACCGCCGATCGGGTGCGCCAACTGTTGGCCGCGCATCCCGAACTGGTGCATGTCACCGTCGAGATCAACCGTCCGCCGCTGGCGCAAGGGGTTGTATTGTTCCACCGAAAAGATCTAGCTTAAGGGTCCGCGTTTATCGACAACTGGGAGTCATTATGACTTTTCGTTTGTACAGCAACGATCTGCAGGACGGCGGCACAATGCCGCAGACTCAGGTCTTCAACGGCATGGGCTACCGCGGCGATAACCTGTCGCCGCACCTGGCCTGGGACGGCGTGCCCGCCGGCACCAAAAGCTTCGTCGTCACCCTGTACGATCCCGATGCCCCGACCGGCTCCGGCTGGTGGCACTGGGTGGTGGCCAATATTCCGGCCGACGTGCGCGAGCTGCCGCAGGGCGCAGGCTCCGGCAAAGCGCCGTTGCCGAGCGCCGCGCTGCAAACCCGTACCGACTTCGGCTCGGCCGGTTACGGCGGCGCCGCGCCGCCGAATGGCGAACGCCACCGCTATCAGTTCACCGTGCATGCGCTGGACGTGGAAAGCATTGAGGTGGATGAAGGCTCCAGCGGCGCGTTGGTGGGCTTTAACGTGCATTTCCACAGCCTCGGCAGCGCCACGCTGACGGTGATGTTCAACTGATTGATCTCCGCCCATAAAAAAGCGCGGCTCAACCGAACCGCGCTTTTCTGCTCTGCCCGCCGAATTACTTCGCCAGCACGCTTACCCACATCGGGCCTTTGCCCACCGGATAACGCGCCAACATAGTCAGCTGACCGCTGGCCTGATCAATTTCATGCACCGCGATGTGATCGGACTTCTGGCCGGACGAAATCACGAAGCGGCCGCTGTGATCGATATTGAAACCGCGCGGTTGCGCTTCGGTCGGATAATAGCCGGCCACGCTCAACGTGCCGCCGTCTTCGGAGACGCTGAAGAGGGTCAGAATGCTGGCGGTGCGATCGCTGGTGTACAGGAAGCGGCCGTTCGGCGTGATATGAATGTCCGCCGCCCAGCGGGTGCCGTCGAAGTCGGCCGGCATGATATCCAGCGTTTGCGTCACGGTGTATTTGCCGCCGTTTTCCGAAATGGCCAGCACGTCCACCGTGCCGTTCAGCTCGTTGACGCAGTAAGCGAACTTGTCGTTGTGGTGGAACGCCATATGGCGCGGACCGGCGCCGGCGGCGATATCCACCCCGTCCTGCGCGTGCGGCGTCAGCTGGCCCGCCAGGCTCAGGTTGAACAGACGGATGCGGTCTTCTTTCAGACACGGCACCAGCACCAGCTGGTTGGTCGGATCGATGTTAGCGGAGTGCGGCGCGCTCAGGCCGTCGATCTGTTGGATCGGCGCCGTGACCACGCCGTCGTGGCCGATCGGGCTGATGCTGGCGCAGTTGCCGCTGTAGGAAGCGGAGAACAGGTAACGCCCCTGCAAATCGGTGGAGATATGGGTCGGGCTGCCCGGCAGCGGCGCCATGCCGGCCTGCTGCAGCGTGCCGTCCGCCTCGATGCGGTAGCTGACGATGCCGAACGCCGGACGCACGCCGACGTACAGGTGAGTCTTGTCCGGATGAAGGGTCATCGGCTGCACCTGGCCCGGCACGTCAACGGTTTGCAGCAGCGTCAGCGCGCCCGCGTCGTCCAACTGCCAGACGTGGATCTGCTGGCTCTCCGGGCTGGCGACATAAACGATTTGCTTCATGTGTTCTCCTTGCAAAGGGTAAAAGAGGAACCGGTTTCAGGCCGTTCGATTGTCCCTAGCTTACCGCACATCCGCCGCATGGCAACCCTGCTTAGCACCGGAAGCTCACGCGGTTTTCTCCATTGGCTATCCGGTGTACCATCGGATTAATTTTATGGCTAACGATAACGAGAACCCTATGAGCTACCGCGTCATCGCCCTCGATCTTGACGGCACCCTGCTGGACAATCAAAAACGCATCTTACCGCAGTCGCTGGAAGCGCTGGCGCAGGCGCGCGCCGCCGGCGTCCAGGTGGTGGTGGTCACCGGCCGCCATCACGTCGCCATCCATCCGTTCTACCAGGCGCTGCAGATTGACACGCCGGCCATCTGCTGCAACGGCACTTACCTGTATGATTTTCAGCAGAAAAAGGTGCTGGCCGCCGATCCCTTGGCGAAGGAGCAGGCCAAACAGGTGCTGCAGATGCTCAAACAGACCGACATTCACGGGCTGATGTACGTTGACGACGCCATGCTGTATCAGGAACCGAGCGGCCACGTGACTCGCTCGCTGGCCTGGGCCGAAACCCTGCCTGCGGCGCAGCGCCCGACGCTGCTGCAGGTCAGCAGCCTGGTGCAGGCGGCCGACGACGCGCAGGCGATCTGGAAATTCGCCACCTCGCACGCCGATATTCCGGCGCTGCGCGAGTTTGCCGACACGGTGGAGAAAGAGCTGGGGTTGGCGTGCGAATGGTCCTGGCACGATCAGGTGGATATCGCCAAAGGCGGCAACAGCAAAGGCAAGCGCCTGCGCCAATGGGTGGAGTCGCAGGGGCTGAGCATGGATCAGGTGGTGGCGTTCGGCGATAATTACAACGATATCAGCATGCTGGAAGCGGTCGGTTTGGGCGTGGCGATGGGCAACGCCGATGACGCGATCAAGGAACGCGCCGATCTGGTGATCGCCGATAACCTGCAGCCGGGCATCGCCGAGGTGATCCGCACCCGCGTACTCTAGTTTTTTCGCCCTCCCGCCGGGAGGGCCTGTCTTAGCGGCTCTCGCGGCTGATCGACACGCTCTTCACCTGCGCGTACAGCCACTGCCCAGGGCGGATCGCCAGTTCATCGCGCGCCCACGGCGTGATCCGCGCCCACAGCACGTGCTCCCCGACCGCCAGCTTTACTTCCACCTGCCCGTCCACGTCCAGACACTCGCTTACCTTGGCCGGCAACACGTTGCGAATGCTGCTGTTGACCGGCGGCTGCAGCACCAGCGAGACGTCGGCGGCATTGATGCGAATGCGCAGCTGGGTGCCCAATTCGGCGTCGATGCCGCTGACCCACAGCCGCTGATCGCCGAGCGCCAGCGCGGTCATGGCATAGCGTTGATGATGCTCAATCACGCTGACGCGCAGCACGCTGCTCTGATCTTCACGCTGCAGCCACGGCCGCAGCGCGCTGCTGGCCCAGACGGCTTCCAGCCCGCCGAACGCGCGCACCTCGCCGCGATCCAGCACCATCACCTGCTCGGCCAGGCGCAGGATCTCGTCCAGGCTATGGCTGACGTAGAGGATAGGGATGTTGACGTCCTGCGCCAACCGCTCCAGATACGGCAGCAGCTCGCGTTTGCGCGGCAGATCGAGCGAGGCCAGCGGCTCGTCCATCAGCAGCAGTTCCGGCGCGGTCAGCAGCGCGCGGCCGATCGCCACCCGCTGTTTTTCACCGCCGGAGAGCGTCAGCGGCAGCCGATTAAGCAGCGGCCCGATGCCCAGCAGCTCGACAATGGTATTGAACTGCGCGCGCATGCCGGCCGCCATGCCGTACTGCAGGTTACCGCGCACCCGATAATGCGGGAACAGCCGCGCATCCTGAAACACGTAGCCGATACGGCGCTTTTCCGGCGGCAGGCAGAGGCCCGCGGCGGTATCCACCAGCGTGCGGCCATTGAGCGCGATGCGCCCCTGCTGCAAACGGGTCAGGCCGCCGATGGCGTTGATCAATGAAGTTTTGCCCGCGCCGGACAGGCCGAAAATCGCGGTGATGCCCTGCGCCGGCAAATCGGCGCGGACGTTGAGATTGAGGTCGCCCAGCTGCTGCGAGAAATCCAGCTCCAGCATTTACACCCCCATCCGTTTGCGGCCCCAGCGGGCCAGCCATTCGGACACCATCAGCGAAGCCAGCGACAGCACGATGGCGATCACGCACAGACGCGCGGCGGCGGCCTCCGCCCCCGGCGTTTCAATCAGCGTATACATCGCCAGCGGAATGGTGCGGGTTTCCCCGGGAATGTTGGAGACGAAGGTGATGGTGGCGCCAAACTCCCCCAGCGAACGGGCGAAGGCCAGCACCACGCCGACAATGACGCCAGGCAGCGACAGCGGCAGCGTGATGGTGAAAAATACTCGCCACGGATTGGCGCCCAGCGTGCGCGCCGCCTGTTCCAGCCGGGTATCCACCGCCTCCAGCGCCAGCCGAATGGCGCGCACCATCAGCGGAAACGCCACCACCGCCGACGCCAGCGCGGCGCCGCGCCAGCTAAAGCTGAAGCTGAAGCCGAACCAATCGTACAGCCGCTCGCCGATGACGCCGCGCCGCCCCATGGCGATCAGCAGCAAATAACCGACCACCACCGGCGGCAGCACCAGCGGCAGGTGAATGACGCCATCGAGCAGCGCCTTGCCGGGAAAACGGCAGCGCACCAGCACCCAGGCCATCAGAATGCCGAACGGCAGGCTGCAGACTACCGCCAAACCGGAAACTTTCAGGCTCAGCTCAACCGCCTGCCACTCGTACTCGCTCAGAATCATTTACGCGGGGTGAATCCATAATGTTCGAAAATAGCGGCCGCTTCCGGGCTCTTCAAATAGGTATAGAAAGCGCTGACCGTCGGATTTTGACGATCTTTCAAAATCGCCATCGGATATTCAACCGGTTTGTGGCTGTCTTCCGGGAACACGCCCACCACTTTCACCTTGTCGCTGGCGACCGCGTCGGAGCCGTAGACGATGCCGAGCGGCGCTTCACCGCGCTCCACCAGCGCCATGGCGCTGCGCACGTTGTTGGCGCGCGCCAGTTTCGGTTCCAGCGCGCTCCAGGCGCCCAGATGCTCCAGCGCCTCTTTGGCGTAGATGCCGGCCGGCACGTGATCCGGATCGCCCACCGCCAGGCGGCCGCCGTTGAGCAACTTGGCCCAGTCGGTCTGCTTGTCGATGGCGATCTTGTCTTGTTTATCGTTCTTGGCAGCGATCAGCACCAGTTCGTTGCCCAGCAGCGTGTAGCGGGTGTCTTTCACCATCTGCTGTTTGTCGATGGCGTAATCCATCCACTGTTGATCGGCGGAGATAAACAGATCGGCCGGGGCGCCCTGCTCAATTTGGCGCGCCAGCGTCGAGGACGACGCGAAGGAGGAAACCACCTGCACGTCCTTGCCTTTTTGATACTGGGTGGCGATGTCCTGCAGCGCGTTGGTCAGCGACGCGGCGGCGAACACGGTGATCTTTTCCGCCGCCGAGGCCTGAGCCACCAGGCCCGATGCCAACACGATCCCGCCAACCCATTTGGTCCATTGCTGTTTCATTGTTTTTCTCCGCAAGTTAACGTGCATTATCACTCTTCGTTATATAAAAAATAATATAACGTTGCGCGAAAGCTTGTCATGCGGTTTATCGGCAAAGCGTGAGATAACTTGAGGAATGCCCGCCGGGCGATGCCGACGGGTATCGGGATGGGGAACGGTCAGTGCTGGGTGCGGTTTTCTTTCGAACGGCCCACTTTGGAGAAGACGTTGAACACTTCGCCAAAACCGTAGATCAAGCCGAGAATGAGCGCCATGACCACCGGCACCATCACCACGGCGAATAACAGACTTTTCAATAATTCCAACATGATAGCCTCGCTTAACTGCCCATTGAGCGGCAAATGCCTTTCACCGCATATCAGGTTATTCTAACCCAAAAAATCGCTAAAACCGGAGTTATTTTAGCCAGCGAGGCGAAATTGTGATCGGCCAAACGTGCCCTTTTGACCGATCTCATCCCGCCGCGGGATAGTAGATCAACGGCGGCGCGTAGCCGGCGGGCGCCGCCAGCCGGGCTTCCACCCCGTATACCGCGCGAATGTGCTCCGGCGTCAGCGCCTGCTGCGGCGTGCCCGCCGCACAGATCCCGCCCCGCTGCAGCAGCGCGACCCGATCGCAATAACAAGCCGCCAGATTCAGATCGTGCAGCGTCACCACCACGCTGAGCTTCAGCCGCCGCAGCAAGGCCATAAACTGCTGCTGATGAGCGATATCCAGATGGTTGGCGGGTTCGTCCAGCAGCAGCCACGGCGTTTGCTGCGCCAACGCGCGCGCCAGATGCACCCGCTGCCGTTCACCGCCGGACAGCCGTTGCCAATCACGATCGGCCAGGTGGCTGATGCCCACTTGTTCCATCGCCTGCCCGGCGAGGCGGCGATCTTCGGAGCCGAAACCGCGCCAGCGGCCGATGTGGGCCAGGCGCCCCAACAATACCGCCTCCTTCACCGGCAGCGCGAAGGCGCCGGGGGCGGATTGCTCGAGAAAGGCGATGCGCCTGGCGCGCTCCCGCGCGGAAAACGCGGCGATTTCGCGCCCTTCCAGCCAAACGCGGCCGCCGGCGGCGGGTTGCAGCCCGGCCAGCAGCTTGAGCAACGTGGATTTACCGCTGCCGTTGACGCCGAGCACGCCGGTGATTTCACCGGGCAAGGCGCAGAAACTGAGGTTTTCCAACACCGTGCGTTCGCCCACTCGCCAACTTACCGCCTCGGCGCACAGACCGGATTGCGTTTTTTCAACCGTCATGTATTGACCTTCCGATACAGCAACAGCAGGAATACCGGCACTCCCAACAGCGCCGTCAACACGCCGACCGGCAACTCGCGCGGGGCAAACAGCGTTCTGGCCAGGGTGTCCGCCGCCACGGCGAACAACGCGCCGCACAGCGCGCTGGCCGGCAACAGCAGACGATGCTGCGAGCCGACCAGCCGCCGGGCGACGTGCGGCACCGTCAGCCCGATAAATCCCACCGCGCCGCTGAACGCAACGATCGCCGCCGTTAGCGCGGTGGTCACCACATACAGCAGCAGCTTCAGCGGGGCCACCGCCACCCCCAGCGAAGCGGCGGTCACGCCGCCGAACGCCAGCGCGTCCAGCTCCCCCGCCCGCAGCCAACAAAGCAGCATCGCCGCCGCCAGCGCCAGCCCGCACAACCCGACCTGTGGCCAGCGCGCGTCGCTGAACGATCCCAGCAGCCAGAACATCACGCCGCGCGTGGCGTTGGCGTCCGCCTGCCAGAGGGTGATCAGCGAAGTTAACGCAGAAAGCAGCTGCGTCACCGCCACCCCGGCCAGAATAAACAGCGTGGACTCCCCCTGCAGCGAACGCCCGGCCAGCAGCATCACCAACGCAAATGCTCCCAGCGCGCCGATAAACGCGCCGCCGGACACCGACAGCAGGCCGCCCCCCAGCCCCAATACCAATACCGTTACCGCCCCCACGCCGGCGCCGGAGGAGATGCCCAGCACCCAGGGATCGGCCAGCGGGTTGCGGGTCAGCGACTGCAGCACGGTGCCCGCCAACGCCAGCCCGGCGCCGGCCAGCGCCGCCAACAGCGCGCGCGGCATCCGCAGCGACCAGATGATGCGCTGATACACCTCGGCGTCGGTCGCCGCACTGCCGCTGACGCCGAACACGATGCGCCAGGCGTCGTGCCACGCGATCGGCGCAGGCCCCGACAGGGTGGCGCCCAGCAGGGCCAGCGGCAGCGCCGCCGCCAGCAACAGCAGCCAACCGGCCTTACGGCCGGGCAGTAACCCCCGGATCATGCTATTTCCAGCCTGCGATCACATAGTCGTCCAACAGCTGCCACACCGTCCCCGCCTCGCTGAAACCGGCTTGTCTAAGCGCCGCGAGCTGGAAATCCACCGGCGTCGGCGGCGGCACCGGGCGGCCGGCGAACAGCGCTTCACGCTCGGCCTGATAAGCGGCCAGCGCCGGCGATTGCAGCGCGCCCGCAAACCAGCGATCCCAATCCTCGACGCCGTTGTCCCAGGCGCGCTGTTGGGTCTGCTCGTCGTGCCGCTCCGCCAACGCTTTCAGCCGCGGCTGACGCTGGTCATAGCGCTGATGATCGGCGTTCAGGAACACGCCGCCGTCGGCCAGCAGCCCGGCAACGTTGCGGTACAGCGCCAGCTGCTGCTCGGGCATCAGCCAGTGCAGCGCCGTGCTGGACACCGCCGCCTGCGGCGCGGGGCCGGACAGCGCGGCAAAACAGGCCGGATCCGCCAGATCGGCCTGCAGAATGCGGATCCGATCGCCGTACTCCGCCAGCGCACCGCGCGCCACCGCCAGCAACAGCGGATCGAGATCGATGGCGGTCACCCTGGCCTGCGGAAAGCGCTGCAAAATGCGCAGGCTCAGCGATCCCGGGCCGCAGGCCAGATCCACCACGTGAAAATCCTGGCCGGCGGCCAGCGCCAGCACCTCCAGCTGGGCGTTAAAACGCGCTTCCCGTTCGGCGATGTAGGCCGCCTGCTGGCGATCCCAGGAGTCCAGCAGCGAAGAGAATGAAACGGCAGTCATATCAAGGTTCCTTGTTGGAAAAAGTCGGCGCCTGCGGCGGCAAGGCCGCCAGGCCCCGAATCAAACGGCCCAGCGCCGCCACGGTGCGGGCGGAAGGGTCCATGTCGTAACCGGGGAGGATCACGTAGCGCCGCTGACGCACGGCGCGCAGCGTCGCGGTCAGCGGGTGATGTTCCAGAAAGGCGATTTTGTCGGCCGCGCTGTCGCCGAGGCCGCCGCGCGGCAGATCGCCAAGCACGATCGCATCCGGATCGCGGGCGGCGATAACCTCCCAGGACACCGTCGGCCACAGCTCGGGCCGATCGCCGAACAGGTTCTCGCTACCGACGCTGCGGCTCAGCAAACCTGGCGCGCCGCAGCAGCCCGCCACGTAGGGCGTTTGCGCGCCGGCATACCACCACAGCAGACGTAAATGCGGCAGCGGCGCGCGCTGCGCCTCAAACGCCCTCAGCTGCCCGCGCAGCCGCGCGACCAGCGCTTCACCGGCGCTGCTGACGTTGAAAATGCGCGCCAGCTCCCGCAGCTCGGTGAAAATGTCTTCGAACGTCAGCGCGGCGGCGATCGCGCTTTGCTGGCCGCTGCAGGCGCCGGGAGAGAGATAAGTGCCGATGCCCCATTCTGCCAGCCGCGCCCGATCGGGCGTTTCCGGGCTGTGCAGCCAGTAATAGCTAGCCGAATAGACAAAATCCGGCCGCATCAGCAGCAACGCTTCCGCCGTGGGCGGCGCCGGGCTGGTGGGCGCCTGCAATGTCTCGGCCGACGCCGTTGGCACGGGATCGCGCGTGCGGTCATACCCGACCACGCCGATCGCGCGGCCAGCCAGCCCCAGCGCCATCAGGTTTTCCAGCGCCGGGTTGGCGTAAACCAGCACCCGCTGCGGCGGCTGCGGGTAATCGCGCGTTACCCCGCAATTTTGCAGGCTGACGGCATCGGCACGCAGCGGCGCGCTGCCGCCCAATTCCAGGGCGCACAACAGCAGGGCAAGCCAGCCTTTCACGCCGTCAGAACCTGACCGACACGAAGGTTTCATAGCTGCGCGGCAGCGCGATCAGCGCCTGGTCCGGGTAAGTACGCTGATAGGCGTACAGCTGGTTGGTGGCGTTGCGAATGCGAAAACCAACATCGACGATCGGCGTCAGCTGATAGTCTGCCGCCAGATCGAGCGTGGTGTACGCGCGCATCTTGCGCCGGTTGGCGTCGTCGTTGTAGCTGCTGCCGACGTAGCGCAGCGAAGAAGCCAGCCCCAGGCGCTCCGTCGCCTGATAATGCACGCTGAGGTTGGCGGTCCAGTCCGGGATATAGGCCGGGCGATTGCCGTTGTAGCTGCGCAGCGGGCTACCGCCGCGATAGTCGTCGTAGCGGGCATGCGTGTAAGCGGCGTTGCCGGCCAGCTCCCAGCGTTCGTCGGGACGCAGCACCACGCCAAGCTCAATGCCGCGCGACGTCTGCCTGCCTACCGCGTTCAACGCATCCGGCCGCTGCGCGTCGGGCACAAACAGGTTGTCCTTGCGCAGTTCGTACAGCGCCAGCGTCGCCTCGCCCTTGTTATCCCAAAACACCCCTTTGGCACCGGCCTCCCACTGACGCGCTCGCGTCAGCGGCAGATCGGTCTGCGCCGGGCTGAGGAAGAACAAATCGTTGCCCGGCTCCTGGCCGGTGGTGTAGTTGGCGTAGAGCGTGAGGTTATCGGTCAATGCATAGCTGGGGCCCAGGCTCCAGGTGCTGAAAACATAGGTGTGCGCGCGGCTCTCTTCCTGCGGCCCCTGGAAGCGCCAGTCCATGTTCATATGGTTGTAGCGCAGCTGGCCCAGCAACGCTAAACGCTCGGTCAGGCTGAAGCGATCCTCGAGAAAGGCGGCGTACTGGTTCTGGGTAACGTGGCGCACCGGCGCGCGTTGGCGGTCGGTACCCTGGGCGAACGGCTCTCTGGGCGGCGCGCCGAGCGGTACGTCTTCGGAGCCAGGGAAACCGTTCGAGTAGTACTGAAAATGCCGCTTGCTCAGATCGAAGCCGACCAGCAACCGGTTATCGAAACCGGCGATGGCGCGATCGAACACCAGCGAACTGCGGTTGCCGATCAGATCGTCGTCGTGCGCCAGGGCGCCGAAGGAGTCGCGGTTGACGTCGCCGGGCCGGGCCGCCGCCGCGACGCGGAAACGCTCGACGTTGCGCCATTCGCGAAAGCCGCTGTAGTAATAGAATTGGTTATGCCATTCCACTTCGGGCGTCATAAACCAGTCCAGACTGGCCTGAAATGCGGTGGCGTTGCTCTGGATGCGGCTGTCGGTCAGGTTGTTGTAATTGATGTCGCGCAGCTCGCCGGCAATGCGCCCGTCCAGCAGCGGCGTGCCGTAGTAAGGGTTGTTGGTGCGGTTGAGCATGCGGTCCAGGCTAAGCGTCAACAGCGCATCGTCCGTCAGCTTAAACAGCAGCGAGCCGGAAACCCGCTTCTGCCGATCGCGTTCATACTGCACGTTGCTGCCGCTGTCGTTGCCGCTGACGTCCAACCGGTACGCCACCGCATCGTCCACCAGCGCGCCGCCGGCCCCCAGATGCAGACGCTGGCTGCGGTAGCTGCCGAAGCCATAATCGAGCTCGAGCGGCTGGCGGCTGAAGGTCGGCCGCCGCGAGATCAGGTTGACGCTGCCGCCCGCGGCGCTCAGGCCGTTCAAGGCCGATCCCGGCCCGCGCAGTACCTCGATGCTGTCGTAATGCGCCGGATCGCCCAGCTGCAGCGTGCTGCCGGGCATCTCCACGCCGTTATACAACCAGGCGATAGGCCGGAAACCGCGCGCGGAAAAGTTATTGGACAACGTTGGCGAAGCGACGCCGGACAGACCGGTGGCATGCTCGACGGCGGCGGCCAGCGAGCGGTCGCCCCGCTGTTGGATCGCTCTTGCGCTGATGATATCGACGCTGCGCGGCGTTTCCCGAGCGGTCAGCCCGAGCTGCGAAGCGCTGCGGCTCACGGCGCTCAACGCATCGTAGCGCCCGGCGGGGGCCGCCGCCTCCACGGTGAGCTGTTCTTCGCACCCCGTGGCATTGCGGGCTTTATCGCAGTCGGCAGCGAAAGCCAGCGGCGCCGTCAGTGCGCCGCCGACCCAAGCGGCAAGGCATAAAGATTTTCTGGGCGTGACAAGACGCCGGCGTGTCGTACTCATGTGGAGCATCCCTGTGGTGAAATAAAAACCGGCCGTAAGCCGGCGTAAAGCCTTATCGTTTTTCTGTTATGTTATATTATAACAACAAAGCAATGCCAGTCTTTATTGCCCCGCGCTCCACCGCACTGCGTTTGGCGCTTTGCCGCCAAATCGGCGACAATACGATTTTTGCCGCCGACAGGATGCGCTATGCAGGCCGAAATTCTTCTGACTCTCAAACTCCAGCAAAAGCTGTTCGCCGATCCGCGCCGCATCGCGCTGCTGAAACAGGTGCAGCACACCGGCTCCATCAGCCAGGGCGCCAAACTGGCGGGCATCAGCTACAAAAGCGCCTGGGACGCCATCAATGAGATGAACCAACTGGCGGAACAAACGGTGGTGGAACGCGCCACCGGCGGCAAAGGCGGCGGGGGCGCGCATTTGACGCACTACGGCCAACGGCTGATCCAGCTGTACGATCTGCTGGGCCAGGTGCAGCAAAAAGCTTTCGACGTGTTGCAGCAGGACGATCTGCCGCTCGACAGCCTGCTGGCGGCCATCTCGCGCTTCTCGCTGCAAACCAGCGCGCGCAATCAGTTCTTCGGCACCGTCATCGAACGCGATCATCAGCAGGTGCAGCAGCACCTGGCGATTTTGTTGAACGACGGCACTACTCGCCTGATGGCGGCCGTCACCCAACAAAGCGCCGACCGGCTGCAGCTGACGCCGGGTAAAGAGGTGCTGGCGCTGATCAAGGCGCCATGGGTGCGGTTAAGCGTCGAGACGGAGGAGCATACCGGCGCAGATAACGCGCTGGCGGGCGTGGTGGCCGGCATTCAGCCGGGCGCCGAACACAGCGAGGTGCTGGTGACGCTGGCGGGCGGCGAAACCCTGTGCGCCACCCTGACGACAGCGGAGCTGCAGCGCCTGCAGCTGAGCGTCGGCGACGCCGTATACGCCCTGTTCAACGCCGATCGGGTGATTGTCGCCACGTTGTGTTAAGCGCAACGTGATGTTGCGTTTTTGTTGATTGACATCCCCCTGCAATGCGCCTATTTCTAAGGAAAATAATTGCAAAAAAAGGAACAGGTGATGTCGTCGTTGCACATTTCGCAAGGTTCATTCCGCTTGAGCGATACCCGCACCCTGACGCTGGAAGCGCTGGCGATCCAGGCCGGTGAAAGCTGGGCCTTCGTCGGCGCCAACGGCAGCGGCAAATCCGCCCTGGCGCGCGCGCTGGCCGACGAACTGGTTCTGCTGCGCGGCGAACGCCGCAGCGACTTTCAGCATGCGGTGCGCATCTCCTTCGAACAGTTGCAAAAGATGGTCAGCGACGAGTGGCAACGCAACAATACCGATCTGCTCAGCGCGGACGAAGACGACACCGGCCGCACCGCAGCGGAGATCATTCAGGAAGAGGTGAAAGACGCCGCGCGCTGTGAGCGACTGGCCGCGCAGTTCGGCATTACCGCCCTGCTGACGCGCCGCTTCAAATACCTCTCCACCGGCGAAACGCGCAAAACCCTGCTGTGCCGCGCGCTGATGCCGCAGCCCGACCTGCTGATCCTCGATGAACCCTTCGACGGGCTGGACGTCCACTCGCGCGCGCAGCTCGCCGCGCTGCTGAGCGAGCTTTCCGCCCAGGGGCAAACCGTGGTGCTGGTGCTCAACCGTTTCGACGAAATACCGGATTTTGTCCGGCAGGTGGGCGTGCTGGCGGACTGCACCCTGACCAACCGCGGGCCGCGCAGCCAGGTGATGGCGGACGCGCTGGTGGCGCAGCTGGCGCACAGCGAAAACCTCAGCGGGCTGGCGCTGCCGGAAACGGAGGATCCGGCGCATAAAGTGGCCCTGCCGGCGGATCGTCCGCTGATCGTCCTGCGTGACGGCGTGGTCAGCTATAACGATCGGCCGATCCTCAATCATCTCGACTGGCAGGTTAACCCTGGTGAACACTGGCAGATCGTCGGCCCGAACGGCGCCGGCAAATCCACCCTGCTCAGTTTAATCACCGGCGATCACCCGCAGGGCTACAGCAACGATCTGACGCTGTTCGGCCGCCGCCGCGGCAGCGGGGAAACCATCTGGGAAATCAAACGCCATATCGGCTACGTCAGCAGCAGCCTGCATCTGGATTATCGCGTCAACACCAGCGTGCGCAACGTGGTGCTGTCGGGGTTCTTCGATTCGATCGGCATTTATCAGGCGGTCTCGGATCGCCAGCGGCAGCTGACCGAGCAGTGGCTGGCGCTGCTCGGGCTCGACGGCGCGCGCGGTGACGCCCCGTTCCACAGCCTTTCCTGGGGCCAACAGCGGTTGGCGCTGATCGCCCGCGCGCTGGTGAAGCACCCGGCGCTGCTGATCCTCGACGAGCCGCTGCAAGGGTTGGATCCGCTCAATCGCCAGCTGGTGCGCCGCTTCATCGACGTGCTGATCGGCCAGGGCGCCACGCAGCTGCTGTTCGTTTCGCACCATGCCGAAGATGCGCCGCAGTGCATCACCCACCGCCTCAGCTTCGTGCCCGACGGCGAGGGCGGCTACGGCTATCAACACCAGCGGCTGGAGGCGACCTCCGCCTGAAACGCGGCGTAAACATATCCGGCAACACTTCACCGCAGCACATCACATTTGGCCTTTTATCATAGAAAGAAAGAAGGCCATTTTCTGGAGACGCCATGTCCGCTGCGTTGATTATCATCGACCTGATCGAAGATCTGATCGGGCCCAAAGGCCGCGCCAACCACTGCCGTGAACAGGTGGCGGCGACCCACCTGCTCGCCAACGTCAATGCCGCCGCGGCCTATGCGCGGGTGCGAAAAATCCCGGTAATTTGGGTGCGGGTGGGATTCGCCGACGATTATCATGACATCCCGCCTCACTCGCCGCTGTTCAACCATCTCAAGCAGATCGGCGCGCTGCGGCTAAATGGCCCGGGATGCCGCTGGGTGCCCGAACTGCACCGGGAAGAGACCGATCTGCAGTTTGAAAAAACGGCGGTTAGCGCCTTCTCCGGTAACAATTTGTTAGCCTGGCTGCGGCAACATCGGTGCCACCATTTGCTGCTGGCGGGCATCAGCACGCCGCTCGCCATCGAAAGCACCGCGCGTCAGGCGCACGACGCCGGCTTTCAGGTGACCGTATTGCACGATCTGTGCGCAGCCCCTACGCAGGAGATCCACCAGCAGAGTCTGGATACCCTGCAAAATCTGGCCGAAATCACCCGTTCGCAGGCCTGGATGAGAGGTTAACCTGCATCGCCGCCGGTTGTGTCGGCCGGCATAATGCACGAATGCATCACTGCCCCGACCTTTAGCGTCATTCTGGTGTGCTACTATCCGCTTTAGCGCTCAATTTCGCCATCATCGCACGCCGCAAAGGCGCTGAGCGCCGTGTACATATTTTAAAGGGACATATTATGTGGGGCGTACTGGCTGCTTCGTTATTTTTCTTGCCGTTTAACCGGCTGATAGCCTGGGTGATCCTGGCCGCCTCGGCGGGCATGGGGCTTTATCATGGGGTGCTGACGCCACTCAGCCTGGGTTGCCTGTTGGCCATCGTGGCGCTGGCGGGTCTACGTCATTATTTTCGCGCGCAGCGTAATCTGGCGATCGCGCTCGAAGGGTTGGTGATCGCCGGCTGCGTGGCGCTGTTCTTGCATCTGGTGCCTGGCATCCACAACCAGCTGATGATCGACGGCGAAAAGGCCGGCCCGCTCAGCGCGCCGTTCACCATGTATTACAACTTCGACAAGGCGATGGTGCCGTTCCTGCTGTTCGCCTGCTTGCCCACATTGTTTTCCGCCGAACGCGGCGGCAACGGCGGCAAGGCGGGCTGGATTGCGCTGCTGCTGGCCGTGCCGGCGCTGTTGCTGCTGGCGGTGGCGCTGGGCGGCTTAAAAATCGAGCTGCATGCGCCTGCCTGGATCCTGCCCTTCGTCATGGCGAACCTGTTCTTCGTCTGCATGGCCGAAGAAGCGCTGTTTCGCGGCTACCTGCAGCAGCGCCTCAGCCAGTGGCTGGGGGCCTGGCCGGCGCTGATTGTCGCCTCCCTGGTGTTCGGCGCCGCGCATCTGGCGGGCGGTACGCTGATGGTGATCTTCGCGACCCTCGCCGGGGTGATCTACGGCCTGGCGTGGATGTGGAGCGGCCGTCTGTGGGTACCGATTCTGTTCCATTTCGGGCTTAATCTGACCCATCTGCTGTTCTTCACCTACCCGCTGTATCAGCATCCCTAACGTCTGACGCCGGCAGAGAGCGCTTCTCTGCCGGTGGCTGGATGAAAACGCTATCACAAGAGCCTCACCGCCCCGCCATCAACCGCTTTGCATGCTGCTTTACGCCGCCTGTCCGGCGCTTTGCACCGAAGTGTAAACGATTCCATTTTTCGCGTTGGATCACCTTTTTATCGCTGTAGCCATGCTATCTTTTTGCGCATTGACCACTCCCTGTTCAGCAATGGGCGTATCAAGACGGTAATTGGAAGCGATTACACCCTCGTCGACGCCAAGAAAGGAACCGTATGACGGCATTTAGCCCTATCGACCATCCGCACCGCCGCTTTAACCCGCTGAGCGGCCAGTGGGTGCTGGTCTCACCGCACCGCGCCAAGCGCCCCTGGCAGGGCCAACAGGAGAGCGTCCCCACGGCAACGCTGCCGACGCACGATCCCGACTGTTTCCTGTGCCCGGGCAATGCGCGCGTCACCGGCGATCGCAATCCGGAATATCGCGGCACCTATGTCTTTACCAACGATTTCGCCGCGCTGATGAGCGATACGCCGCCGGCGCCCGACAGCCACGATCCGCTGATGCGCAGCCAGAGCGCGCGCGGCGTCAGCCGGGTTATCTGTTTCTCTCCCGATCACAGCAAGACCCTGCCCGAACTGACGCTGCCGGCGCTGGAGCAGGTGGTCACCGCCTGGCAGGCGCAAACCGAGGAGCTGGGCAAGCACTACCCCTGGGTGCAACTGTTCGAAAACAAAGGCGCGGCGATGGGCTGCTCCAACCCGCACCCGCACGGGCAGGTCTGGGCCAACAGTTTTCTGCCGAACGAGGCCGAACGCGAAGATCGCCTGCAACACGACTATTTCCGGGAACATGCCTCCCCGCTGCTGCTGGACTATGCGCAGCGCGAGCTGGCCGCAGGCGAACGCATCGTGGTGAACACCGAACACTGGCTGGCGGTGGTGCCCTACTGGGCCGCCTGGCCGTTTGAAACGCTGCTGCTGCCGAAAACGGCGGTGCAGCGCATCACCGATCTCAGCGCGGCGCAAAGCCGCGATCTGGCGCTGGCGCTGAAGAAGCTGACCAGCCGCTACGACAACCTGTTCCAGTGCTCGTTCCCCTATTCGATGGGATGGCACGGCGCGCCGTTCAATGGCGCCGACAACCGGCACTGGCAGCTGCACGCCCATTTCTATCCGCCGCTGCTGCGTTCAGCCAGCGTGCGCAAATTTATGGTCGGTTACGAGATGCTGGCGGAAACCCAGCGTGACCTGACCGCCGAACAGGCCGCAGAGCGTCTGCGCGCCGTCAGCGATATTCATTACCGTGAAGCCGGAGCCCAAGCATGAGCCTGAAACCGCTTACCCATTCCCTGTTTACCGAACACTTCGGCTATGCGCCGGCGTTGACCATCCAGGCGCCGGGGCGGGTGAACCTGATCGGCGAGCATACCGATTACAATGACGGCTTCGTGCTGCCCTGCGCCATTGATTACCAAACCGTTATCGCCTGCGCCAAGCGCGACGACCGTCAGATCCGCGTGCTGGCCGCCGATTATCAGAATCAGCAGGATCAATTCTCGCTCGACGATCCGATCGTCAGCCATCCCGACCAGCGCTGGTCCGACTATGTCCGCGGCGTGGTGAAGCACCTTCAGCGCCGTAACGCCGATTTCGGCGGCGCGGATCTGGTGATCGCCGGCAATGTGCCGCAGGGCGCGGGGCTCAGCTCCTCCGCCGCGCTGGAAGTGGCGGTGGGCCAGGCGCTGCAGGCGCTCTATCAGCTGCCGCTGGACGGCGTGGCGCTGGCGCTGAACGGCCAGGAGGCGGAGAACCAATTCGTCGGTTGCAACTGCGGCATCATGGACCAGCTGATCTCCGCGCTCGGCCGGCGCGACAGCGCTCTGCTGATCGACTGCCGCTCGCTGGAGACCCGCGCGGTGCCGATGCCGGACAGCGTGGCGGTGGTGATCATCAACTCCAATGTGCAACGCGGGCTGGTGGACAGCGAATACAACACCCGCCGCAAACAGTGCGAAGAAGCGGCGCGTTTCTTCGGCGTCAAGGCGCTGCGCGACGTCAGCCCCGAACAGTTTGCAGCGCGTCAACATGAGTTGGATCCGTTGGTGGCCAAACGCGCGCGCCATGTCATCAGCGAGAATGCCCGCACGCTGGCGGCGGCCGATGCGCTGGCGGCCGGCGATCTGCAACGCATGGGCCGGCTGATGGCGGAGTCTCACGCCTCGATGCGTGACGACTTTGAAATCACCGTGCCGCCAATCGATCGGTTGGTCGAGATTGTCAAAGCGACCCTCGGCCCGCGCGGCGGCGTGCGCATGACCGGAGGCGGCTTTGGCGGCTGCATCGTCGCGCTGATGCCACAGGACCTCGTGGAAACGGTGCGCGCCGCCGTGGCGCACGAGTATCCGCTGCAAACCGGCGGATTGCGGGAAACGTTTTACGTCTGCCAGGCTTCGCAGGGGGCCGGCACATGCTGACGGTGAGCACGGAAGCGGCGCCCGATGGGCAGCCTTACCAGCTGACGCGGCTGCAAAACGCCGGCGGCATGACCGTCACCCTGATGGACTGGGGCGCCACCTGGTTGTCCGCGGTATTACCGCTCACATCCGGCGAAAAACGCGAGCTGCTGCTCGGCTGCCGCAGCGCCGCGGACTATCAACGTCAGGGCGCCTATCTGGGCGCCACCGTTGGCCGTTACGCCAACCGCATCGCCAATGCCAGCCTGCCCATCGACGGTAAATCCCATGCGCTGCTCGCCAATCAGGGCGCGCACCAGTTGCACGGCGGCCCCGACGGTTTTCATGCCCGCCGCTGGCGCCGGGTACAGCAGGATGCGCACCAGGTCTGCTATGCGCTGCATTCAGCGGATGGCGATCAGGGCTTCCCCGGCAATCTCGACGTGCAGGTTTGCTACCGCCTGACCCCCGATAATCGTCTGGAAATCAGCTATCTGGCGCAGGTCGATCGCCCCTGCCCGGTCAACCTGACCAACCACGCCTATTTCAATTTGGACGGCCCCGGCACCGACGCCCGCGCCCAACGGCTGCAGCTGTTCGCCGATCGCTATCTGCCCGTCGACGCCGAGGGCATTCCCTGCGCCGAGCTGACGCCGGTGGACGGCAGCGGCATGGATTTTCGTCAACCGAAAACGCTGCTGCAGGATTTCCTGCGCGATCGCGACCAACAGCGGGTCAACGGCTACGATCACGCCTTTCTGTTGCACCGCATCTGCGGCGCGCTGGAAAGCCCGGCGGCCCATTTATGGTCCGCCGACGGGCAGGTGCAAATGAGCGTGTTCACCGACGCACCTGCGCTGCAACTCTACAGCGGCAATTTTCTGGCCGGCACGCCGGCGCGCGACGGCGGCAGCTATGCCAACCATGCCGGCGTGGCGCTGGAAAGCGAGTTTTTGCCGGACAGCCCGCACCATCCCGAGTGGCCGCAGCCGGATTGCTGGCTGCAGCCGGGGAGCCGCTACCGCAGCGCCACGCATTATCAGTTTTATCCTATCTAACCCGCCATGCCCCTCGCCGTACGGCCGGGGGCGATTTGTTATAAATGCTTACCTTTTAGCCCTATCCCCCGCCGGCGCCCACCTTCCCTTATTCCAAAGCGCGCACTACACTCAGGCTACCGTGATAAGCACAACGCCTTGTGCAACGTCACCATTTTCGGCCGATGGCGGCCAATCAATAGCTGAAGGAACACCTATGCGTCTGATTACTGCACTTCCATTGCTGGCGGGCTTAATGCTGAGCACCAATCTGATGGCGGCCGACGCGACGACGGCGACGAAAACGCCTTCGCCGGCGCAGGCGGCCCAACAGAAACGCATGACCGATTGCAACCAGCAGGCATCCACCAAGTCGCTGAAAGGCGCGGACCGCTCCACCTTTATGAGCACCTGTCTGAAATCCGAAGGCGCCGCTGCAACGGGCAAAACCCTGACGCCGCAGCAGCAGAAGATGAAAAGCTGCAACGCCGACGCCAAAACCAAGGATCTGAAGGGCGACGCGCGTAAAACCTTCATGAGCAACTGCCTGAAAAAATCGGCCTGATTTTCCCTCTGCCACGGCGCGTCCGAAGCGATTCCGACGCGCCGTTTCTCCCCCTTCCGCCCCAGCCTGAACGATTCAGCTTTTTCCTTTCTCCAGCCCTTACTTTGCGGCAAGAAATTGGCTATGGTTAGACACTATCGATTGCCGAGCCCCGGCCCGCGGCAATATAATGATTTTCGTTATCATTGAAATGTCAGATTATTAAGGAGTTAAGCTATGGCTGTAACTAAGCTGGTTCTGGTGCGTCACGGCGAAAGCCAGTGGAACCAAGAAAACCGCTTCACCGGTTGGTATGATGTTGATCTGTCCGACAAGGGCCGCACCGAAGCGAAAGCAGCAGGCAAGCTGTTGAAAGAAGAAGGTTTCACTTTCGACTTCGCTTACACCTCCGTACTGAAGCGCGCGATCCACACCCTGTGGAACATCCTCGACGAGCTGGATCAGGCCTGGTTGCCAACCGAAAAATCCTGGAAGCTGAACGAACGTCACTACGGCGCGCTGCAGGGTCTGAACAAAGCCGAAACCGCTGAAAAATACGGCGACGAGCAAGTGAAACAATGGCGTCGCGGCTTCGCGGTGACCCCGCCGGAGCTGACCAAAGAAGACGAACGTTACCCTGGCCACGATCCGCGCTACGCCTCGCTGAGCGAGCAAGAGCTGCCGCTGACCGAAAGCCTGGCGCTGACCATCGATCGCGTTATCCCTTACTGGGACGAAGAGATCCTGCCACGCATCAAGAGCGGCGAACGCGTGATCGTTGCGGCGCACGGCAACTCGCTGCGCGCGCTGGTGAAATACCTGGATAACCTGAGCGAAGACGAAATCCTCGAGCTGAACATCCCAACCGGCGTGCCGTTGGTGTATGAGTTCGACGAGAACTTCAAGCCAACCAAACGTTACTACCTGGGTAACGCCGATGAGATCGCTGCAAAAGCGGCGGCCGTGGCGAACCAGGGTAAAGCGAAGTAATTTCGCCGGTTCACGAAAAAGCCCCCGGTTTTCACCGGGGGCTTTTTTATTTCTGCTGCGCCATCGCCTCATTTACCGCATCCAGCCGTTCCTGCATCGCCGGATGAGTGCTGAGCCAGGCAGGCAGCGCCCAGTCATCGGTCTTTTCTCGTTCAGGCGCCTGCGCCAACGCGCGGTAGATCGCCGCCATTTCCGCCAGCGAACGCCCCTGGCGCTGCATTTCCGCTATCGCAAACGCATCCGCCTCACGCTCCATCCCGCGAGAAAACTGCATCTCATTTACGAAGGATGCGGACTGCAGCAACGTGTCGCCGATGCCGCTGACGTCACCCGTCATCCACATCAGCGTCAATGCCACCAGTGACGAGCGCACCAACATGCTCATCGGATGGCGATAAGCGTGATGCCCCATTTCGTGCAGCATCACCGCCGCCAAGCCATCGTCGTTTTTCGACAAGGTGACCAGGCTATCGCTGAGCACCAGCGTGCCGTCCGGCAACATAAAGGCGTTCGGCGCGCCGGGCGCCGCCATCAACTTCAGCGAGAGCGGCGTGCGCTCTTGGCGCATGTCGGCCGGCATCACCTGCCGGAACAGCTGCTGCAGCGCCCGTTGCCGTTCGGCCGGCAGTGCCGAGGGCGCGAAGCCACTCTGCTCCAAGAACGTCTGCGTATGTTCGCCCAGCTTCTGTTCCACCGAGGTGGGGATGCGCATGGCGATCTCGCTGCTCGCCCACGGCAGCACCACGTAAACGTAAGTCACTACCGCCAGCAGCGTCATCAGCAGCGCCAGGGCGACGCCGCGTTTATGGCGTTCCAGGCGATGCACCCAACCCGGCGAACGGCGCTGATAGAACCAGCGGCGAAAGGCCGCGTCGTCATCGGGCACAAAACGCCCGCCGCCCTTGAAGGTAAGCGTCAGCGGAATATTGCCCAGCGCGGCAGAAACGGTGATGTCCGTCAGCGGGATGTAACGCTGTTCATCCTGCCGCTGCAACGTCACGCCTTCGCCGCTTTCGTTCACCAGCAGACGAGCCGCCTCACGTGCGGCCCGCCCCGGCAACTGATAAGCGCCTTCAAGGATCATCGGCGCCTCAGAAGCTGCCGCCCAGATCCAGCGCCTGCACCGCTTCTTCGGCCACCGCGCTGTTGGCGGTTTCCTGATGCGCCGTAATGTCCAGCAGCGCCAGATCGCCTTCAACCGCAGTGCACGCCGCCAGATAACGGGCATGACGCACTTCCGCCACCGGCGCCGCCAAACCGAGCGAGAACAGGGTAATCAGGGTATTGGTGATCAACAATCCCATGTACGGCAGCGTTTTCATTGAGGAATGCAGCTTGATGTCGCCGTTCAGCCTTGCCTGGTTAAACAGGTAGTTGCGTTGGGCGACAACCTGGTAGCTGCTGGCCACCAGGGCGCCGATCAGCAGCACCACCATCATCAGCAGAAGGCTGCTGATATTGTCCAGCACCAGCACATCGATGGCTTCGTTGGTCAACATGCCCATCAACACCATCTGATAGAGGGTAAAGAAGAACGAACCGATGCACACCAGCGCGACCAACATGAACGGCAGGAATATGAGCAGGCCGATCAAGGCAAATTTGATAAAGGCCGATTTCTTCAGTTCGGCAATAAACGGCGTGTTCCCGAAAAACAGGTTATTAACGTACAAATCATGCTGCAGTGCGCTAATAATGCCGTTTACCGCCGCAAATGCCGGCACGGCCAAAATCAGCGTCAGCACCAGCATAAATGCGATGGCGTTGATGCTGCCAAGACCGCTGCCAATGCCGAGCAAGACGATCAGACCGACATACAGTCCGATAATCAGCAATAACGGGCAGAATAGCAAAGCCCAATAGGCGCGCCCGGTGCGGCAGACATAATTAAAGCGCACGCCGCGATAGCTCGACATAATCGCATTGTAGCGCCAGCTGCGGATAACGATCCACGGCAACAGGGCAAGCAATACCAGCAGCGCCAACAGCCCCAGCAATGGCGTCACCGCCAGCAGGAAATAAAATACGATGATGCCGCCGATCACCAACAGCCGTCCTTTCAGAATTTGCAGCGGCTGCGCATGATAATCGAAACGATCGCCGTCCAATTCCGTGTTGCCGTAAAAATAGCGACGACGACGCACCGTCGCCCAGGCGGAATAGATGCCCAGGGTCAGAGCGGTCAATAACGCGTTGACTAACCAAATAGCGAAGTACTCACCACCTTTCCCATGGAATTTAATCCGGTGCAGCCCCAGCGGCTGCGAGGTATTGTTTGTCATAATTCTTTCATCCTGAAAGGAATAAGGTCATACCACTCCCCACTTATTAGGCCTGCGGGGTTTATGGAATAAAAAAGCGTCTTATATAAGCACAATGCCGAGAGCGGTGACAATTATTCTTTTATTAAATAGGAATAATGCGAAGAGGGTCGCTTAAGGACTTAATTGGCCTATTAACTGTAAGCCTTAAAGTCGTGGAATATAGAGAAGTGCAATGGCAAGGATAAAACAAGGGCCCGTTATCGGGCCCTTGTCATTGTTTGCGGTTATCCGCGGCGCGCTTTCACCGCCGCCGCCAGATCGCGCAGCACGGTTTCGGTGTCCTGCCAGCCGATGCAGCCGTCGGTGACGCTCTTGCCGTAAACCAGCGGTTCGCCGCTTTCGAGGTTCTGGTTGCCTTCCACCAGGTGACTTTCGATCATCACGCCGATGATCGCTTTTTCACCGCCGCTAATCTGCCCGCACACGTCAGCGCTCACGTCCATCTGCTTTTTGAACTGTTTGCTGCTGTTGGCGTGGCTGAAGTCGATCATCACCTGCGCAGGCAGCCCGGCTTTGCTCAGGCCGGCTTTGACGTCCTTCACGTGCGCCGCGCTGTAGTTCGGCTCTTTGCCGCCGCGCAGAATAATGTGGCAGTCGCCGTTGCCGCTGGTGTTAACGATCGCCGAGTGGCCCCACTTGGTCACCGACAGGAAGCAGTGCGGCGCGCCGGCGGCGTTGATGGCGTCGATCGCCACCTTGATGGTGCCGTCGGTGCCATTCTTGAAACCGACCGGGCAAGAGAGACCAGAGGCCAGTTCACGGTGCACCTGCGATTCCGTGGTGCGCGCGCCGATGGCGCCCCAGCTCATCAGATCCGCCAGGTACTGCGGCGTGATCATGTCGAGGAATTCGCCGGCGGCCGGCAGACCGCTGTCGTTGATCTCCACCAGCAGTTTGCGCGCCAGGCGCAGGCCGTCGTTGATGTTGAAGCTGTTGTCCATTTGCGGATCGTTGATCAGGCCTTTCCAGCCCACGGTGGTGCGCGGTTTTTCGAAGTACACGCGCATCACCACTTCCAGCTCGCCGCTCAGTTCTTCACGCAGCGCCAGCAGGCGCCCCGCGTACTCTTTGGCGGCTTGGGTATCATGGATGGAGCAAGGGCCAATCACCACCAGCAGGCGATCGTCGCTGCCGCGGAGGATATTGTGAATTGCGCTGCGGGCCTGGGACACCGTCTTTGCCGCGCGTTCAGTGGCCGGGAATTTCTCCAGCAAAGCCACCGGCGGCAGGAGTTCCTTAATATCATTAATGCGTAAATCGTCGTTTTGGTAATTCATAGCTTTTCCATTCGGTATCGTGGGGTATTTCGCAGTGCGTAACGGTGTAGATCCCAACAATCTAGCCTGTGAGAATGGCGCTGTAAATCACCTTTGCCCCCCGCCGCTGGAACCGCCAAATTAACAGCAGATTGTGCTGTTTCATCAGGGGAGCGCAGAGCCTCCTTTTTCGCTATGCTAGCGATCAGAATATAAAGTGACCCGAGTTGAACATGCCCTCTCTGCTATTAGTTGATGACCACCCGGTGGTTCATGTCGCACTGGAAGCGGCGCTAATGAAATCATCCCGCCCCTACCGCCTGCAGGCGGCGCAGGACGACGTCCAGGCGTTGGCTCTGCTGGCCGAGGCCGCTTTCGGCCTGGTGATCCTGGATATCGGCCTGCCGCAGGTCGATGGGCTGCAGCTGTTGAAAAAAATCCGCCGCCGCTATCCGCAACAAAAGATCCTGATCTATACCGCGCAGGAAGCCGATGTCTATGCGCGCATGGCGCATGCCGCCGGCGCCGACGGTTTCGTCAATAAAGGCAGCTCGCTGGCGGAGTTGGTGCAGGCGATCGAACAGGTGCTGGACGGTGAAATCAGCTTCCCCGCCGCCGCGCTGGCCGAAGAGGCGCCGACGGCGGACGGCGGGCTGCTCACCCCTAAGGAGCTCGAGGTGCTGGGCTTGCTGAGCCAGGGGCTGTCCAACCTGCAGATCGCCGACCGGCTGCACATCAGCAACAAGACTGTCAGCACGCACAAAAAAAACATCCAGCGCAAAACCGGCGCCGGCAACCTGCTGGAACTGGTGGCGGTGTTTAAAGAGCTGGCGCCATGATGCGCCGCGCCCTGCTGCTGCTGATCCTGTGGTGCGGCCTGGCGCAGGCGGCGGAGCCGGTGCGCTATCAGCTGGTCAGCAACCTGAATACCCCCGAGAATATGCTGATCGTCGGCGAGAAAAATCCCTGGCGCGATCGCACGCTGCGCGTCGGTATCATCAGTGAGAACACCAGCCCGTACAACATCATCGTGGACGACGATCTGTATGGGCTGAACGCCGACTACCTCGGCTATATCCAGCAGGTGACCGGCATCCGCTTCGCCATTTACGGCTTCGCCGATCTGACCCAGCTGGAACAGGCGCTGCACGACGGCAAGGTCGAGCTGCTGTACGGCATCCCGCAGAGCGAAGCGCTGCACGGGCTGGAGATCTCCCAGCCTTACTACATCAGCAACCTGCGCGTATTGCGCGATCGCAGCAACGATAGGCCGGTGATGCTCAATTCCGCCAACGCCCGCGTCGCGATCGGCGCGCTGACCGACATGCAGTCCGGCGGCGCCCTGCAGGCGGTGGCGTCGCAGATCCAGCGCTACGACAACAACCTGCAGGCGGTCTATTCGCTGCTCAACGGCAGCAGCGACTACTTTATCGCCGACGAGGCCAGCGCCAGCTTTATCATCGACCAGCTGCAGCTCGGCCAGCTCTATCAAATTGAAAGCAACGAGAACCTGGGCAACCTGTCCTTCGTGTTCGCCGCCGCCGATCCGCGCCTGATAGACACACTGGACACCGCCATCGCCGACGCGCCGATGGAACTGATGAATGCCCTGCAGAGCCGCTGGAGCAAAAAGATCCCCAGCTACCTCGATACCGGCAATGCCGATCTGACGACGATGGAGAAGAATTGGGTGGCGAGCCACCGCGTGGTTTACTACGCCGCCATCGAGAACAATTTCCCGTTCGCCTACCGCGGCTCCGACGGCCAGCCGCGCGGCTACGCCATCGATATTCTCAACATCATCGCGCAAAACACCGGGCTGCGTTTCGCGCCGCTGTGGGCGCGCAACGCCGAGCAGGCCGATCAGCTGGTGCAATCCGGCCAGGCCAGCTTCCGCGCCGCCCTGCCGCTGGCGCGCGGCGTCAAGGCGCGCTATGGCGCCAGCATGCCGATCCACCGTTCGCTGTGGGGCGTTTACGTCGGCCAGTATGCCAACGGCGTCTCGACCTGGAGCGATCTGGCCGGCAAGCGCATCGGCGTGCTGCAGGGCGATTTGGCGCAGGGGCTGGTGCCGGAACAGGAACAGACCGTCAGCTTCGCCGACAGCAAGTCGATGTACGACGCGCTGGCCAACGGCCAGTTGGATGCGCTGGTGGATAACGTCATTTCCGCCAACTTTTTGGCGCTGTCGCGCTATTCCGGCGCCATCAAACTGGCCTTCGCCGCCAACAACATCCCCTATCCGGTAGCGTTCGGCGTACGCCGCGATCAGCCGCTGCTGCTGGCGATCCTCGATAAGAACCTGATGCAGATCCCGGCGGATACCCTGCAATCGCTGCGCGACGAGTGGATCGTCGACCGCAGCAACCTTATCGACGCGGTGAACGACAACCGCATGCCGCCGCAGACCACCTGGCTGCTGGCGCTGTTGGTCGCCGCCACCGTGTTGCTGTTGGCGCTGACGCTGCGCCGTTTCATGCTGCAGCGCCGTGAAAAACGCGAACGCGAGGAGCTCGAGCAGGCGCGCCGCCGCGCCGAAGCGGAAAACCGCATGAAGAGCAAATTCCTCGCCACCGTCAGCCATGAACTGCGCACGCCGATGCACGCCATCCTTGGCCTGCTGGAACTGGAGCTCAAACGCCAACCTGCGCCGGAAGGCCTGCCGGTGATTTACAGTTCGGCCTCATCGCTGCTCAACCTGCTCAACGACCTGCAGGATCACGCCCGACTGGAAACCGGGTCGTTGACGTTGGCGCCAAAACCGGTGGCGCTGCGCCCCTGGGTCGCGCGCATCGACGCCCTTTACCGGCCGCTTATCGGCGAACGGCCGTTGACGTTGAAGGTGGCGGCGGATCCGGCGCTGCCGGAGGCGGTGGTCATTGATGGTGAGCGTTTACTTCAGGTGGCTAACAACCTGATAAACAATGCGATAAAGTTCACGACGCGCGGAACCATTCAGGTCGAAGTTGGCTGGCGCGCGCAGGATGAACGACGGGGAGAGTTGCAGTTAACGGTGAACGACAGCGGCTGCGGCATCGCCGCCGATGAAGTAGGCAAGCTGTTTCAACCGTTTTACCGCGCGCGCGGCGCGCAACGCATCTCGGTGCAAGGTACCGGTTTGGGCCTCTCTATCTGCAAAGAAATCGTCGAACAGATGGGCGGCCGCATAGAGCTGCACTCGCAGCCGGGCGTCGGCACCCGCGTCGAGGTAGTGATACCGGTCGAGCTAAGCGGCGACGCGCCGGCTGGCGCCCAGGAGGAGCACACCTTTGCTCTGCCGTCTTCCGCCTTGCGTACCGCGCTGATCGACGATCATCCCACCAATTTGTTGCTGCTGGAACGCCAACTGCGCCACTTCGGGCAGCAACCCGCCCGCTTCGAACAAGGCTATGCGCTGCTGAAGGCCCAGCGACGGCAGCCGTTTGACCTGCTGTTTATCGACTATAACATGCCGCGCCCGGACGGCCTGACGCTGGCCAGGCTGATCCGGCGCGACGAACAGCGGCTGCAGCGCCCGCCTTGCCGCATCGTGCTCTGTTCGGCGGACGTGCAGGAGTTTACCCGCATCCCGCCGGGGCTGGTGGCGATCGATCACTTCCTGACCAAGCCGATTTCGCTGACGGCGATCGGCCAGGTATTGGCTCAGCAACCGCAGGCTCAGGAAGAAAAGTCAGTCCTTACTGACCTACGGCAAACGCTGGCCGACATGGCGGGCGGCGATCGCGCCATGCTGCAGCGGCTGGCGCAGACGTTCGGCGATACGCTGCGGCAAGACCGGCAGCGGCTCGCGGACGCCGTCGCCGCGCACGACTGGCCTCGCCTGGAGCAGGCGGCACACCGCATCAAGGGCAGCCTGCTGATGCTGCAGCTGCCGGAAGCCGCGCAGCTGTGCCAACAGCTGGTGGATACCGCACGTCGGGGCGAGCTTGCCGCCGCCGCTTATACTAAATTAAAGGCGTTAGTGGCGCAGATAGAACCGGAGCTGGACGCTCTGCTCGCCGCCGCCCCCTCTTTCGCTATGCATAAGGATGAATAATGTCGGACACTCCACACGTACACCTGCCGAAAGACAGTAATAGTAAACGCCTACTGACCGCTTTTTTAGTCACCGCCGTCTTTATGGTGGCCGAGGTGGTCGGCGGCCTGTTGTCCGGCTCGCTGGCGCTGTTGGCCGACGCCGGCCATATGTTGACCGACGCCGCCGCGCTGCTGGTGGCGCTGATGGCTGTGCACTTCTCCCAGCGTAAACCCAACGCGCGCCACACCTTCGGCTACCTGCGCCTGACCACGCTGGCGGCCTTCCTCAACGCCGCGGCGCTGCTGGTGATCGTGGTATTCATCCTGTGGGAGGCGATACGGCGTTTCTTCGAACCGCAGCCGGTGATGGGTACCCCGATGCTGATCATCGCCATAGCGGGGCTGCTGGCGAACCTGTTCGCCTTCTGGCTGCTGCATCGCGGCAGCGAAGAGAAAAATATCAACGTGCGCGCCGCCGCGCTGCATGTGCTGGGCGACCTGCTCGGCTCGGTGGGCGCTATCGTCGCGGCCATCGTTATTCTCGCCACCGGCTGGACGCCGATTGACCCGATCCTGTCGGTGCTGGTCTCCTGTCTGGTGCTGCGCAGCGCCTGGCGGCTGCTGAAGGAGAGCTTCCACGAGCTGCTGGAAGGCACGCCGCAGGAGGTCGATATCGCCAAGCTGCAAAAAGACCTGTGCCTGAACATCCCGGAAGTGCGCAACATCCACCACGTACACGTCTGGCAGATCGGCGAACAGAAGCTGATGACGCTGCATGCGCAGGTGATCCCGCCGCATGACCACGATGGGCTGTTGCAACGCATCCAGGCTTATCTGTTGGAACACTACAAGATCGGCCACGTGACCATTCAGATGGAGTACCGGCACTGCGAGACGCCGGACTGCGGTATCAATCGGGCGCCGGAGCCGAGTGAACACTCACATGCCGAAGCGCATTCGCACCTGGGGCATCGCCACTAAGCCAAGAGGGCGCCATCACGGCGCCCTCTGCGTTGTTACGGAGCGGAAGATAACGGATTGGAATGGTTGCGCCCGGCGCTCTTGATCCACAGCCAGGAGCCGTTCAGCGCGATCAACGTCAGAATGACGTACTCCAGCGCCATCGCGTAAACGCCCTGGTAAGCGAAGATCGCCACGCTGATGACATCGATCACCACCCACAGCAGCCAGTTTTCCACGTACTTGCGCGTCATCAGGATCATCGCCACGATGGACAGCACCATCATCGCCGAATCCCAGAACGGGAAGGCGTCCGGCTGCAGCGTCGGCATCTGTACGTTCAGCCCCAGCCCTTGCATCACCGCCACCGCAATCTGCGTCAGCCAGGCGAACACGCGGTCGATGTTAAAGGTCATCAGGCCAATGCCGATGACGCACACCACCGCCCAAGCCAGCGCTTTCGGCAGCGGCAGCCAGCGGATCTGCAGCTCAGCCTGATTATCCTGCGTCTGGCGGCTCCAGGCATACCAACCGTAAATATTGGCGCCGAAGAAAAACAGCTGCAGCAACAGGCTGGCGTACAGCTGGATCTGGAAGAAAATCACCGCGAACAGCGTGACGTTGATCAGACCGAACAGGTAGTTGACGATTTTTTCCTTGCTGGCGTACCAGATGCACAGCAATCCGAACAGGGTGCCGATGGCTTCGATCCACGACAGATCGTAACCGCCCGCGCCAAGCGGAATGTGCACCAGAATATTGCTGGTACTGAAGAAGCTCATGAGGTCATCCTTTTAAACGGTTAAGCGTTGCCTTTAACCTGCATCTTAAGCTGAGCGGCGAAATCCAGCATGCGGTTCAGCGGCACCAGCGCCTTTTCACGCAACGCAGCGTCCACGTGGATCTCATGCTGTGCGCCCCCCTGCTCCAGACCTTCGGCAATCGCCTTCAGGCCATTCATCGCCATCCACGGGCAATGCGCGCAGCTGCGGCAGGTCGCGCCTTCTCCGGCGGTCGGCGCTTCGAACAGCTCCTTGTCCGGACAGGCCTGCTGCATCTTGTAAAAGATACCGCGATCGGTGGCAACGATCAGCTGTTGATGCGGCAATGTTTTCGCCGCCTGAATCAACTGGCTGGTAGACCCCACCGCATCCGCCAGCTCGACCACCGCCTGAGGCGATTCGGGATGCACCAGGATAGCCGCCTGCGGATAGAGCGCCTTCATGCGCCGCAGTGCCTGGGTCTTGAACTCGTCATGGACAATGCAGGCGCCTTGCCAGCACAGCACGTCGGCGCCGGTCTGCTTCTGCACGTAGCTGCCGAGATGGCGATCCGGCGCCCAGATAATTTTCTCGCCCAGGCTATCCAGATGCTCGATCAGTTCGACGGCGATGCTGGAGGTCACCACCCAGTCGGCGCGCGCTTTGACCGCCGCCGAGGTGTTCGCATAGACCACCACGGTGCGATCGGGATGGCGGTCGCAAAACGCATGGAACTCCTCTTCCGGGCAACCCAGGTCAAGCGAACATTCGGCAAACAGGGTCGGCATCAGCACCTGTTTTTCCGGGCTGAGGATCTTGGCGGTCTCCCCCATGAAGCGCACGCCGGCCACCAACAACGTGGAAGCCGGATGGGCGCTGCCGAAGCGCGCCATTTCCAGCGAATCCGCCACGCAGCCACCGGTTTCTTCCGCCAGCGCCTGGATTTCCGGATCGGTATAGTAGTGGGCGACCATCACCGCATTGCGCTGCTTGAGCAAGGTTTTGATCTTTTCGCGATAAAAGGCTTTTTCCGCTACGTCCAGCGGTACCGGTTTGGGCGGGAAAGGATACACCGCCGCGTTGACATCAAACATTTCACTCATCGCTGCAATCTCATGCTAGGCTGGGCGCCTGCCATTTGAATATCGCCTGCCGCAACGCCCTTCGTTTTATATACTAAACAAAATACCTAAAATTGCGCGAAAAGTCCGCTGATATTTTCAAATTTGCGCACTTAGTGTTTAATAGATTAAAAACACTGGAATGAGCCGCGCAGAACACAGCGGATAATGGCCTGGCGAAGACGCATAACGCCCAGGGAAGACCCGGATGCCGATTGGCGCAGAGTTGAAACGAGAAAGCAGGGATTCAGGTTGGGGTGCTGCAGAGGCGAAAAAAGCGCCAAAAGGCGCTTTTTTCTGAATGGGTGGGTCGTGCAGGATTGATTCGGCCTGTGGCCTCACCCTGCGGGCAACGCTGCGCGTTGTCGTATCGCTGCGCGATGCTCGAACCTCTACGGTTCTCATCCTGCACAACTCGGTAAACTCTGTTGGCAAGAGGATAAGTCAGGTTTGGGTGTTACAGAAACGAAAAAAGCGCCAAAAGGCGCTTTTTTCTGAATTGGTGGGTCGTGCAGGATTCGAACCTGCGACCAATTGATTAAAAGTCAACTGCTCTACCAACTGAGCTAACGACCCGCAGTGTGGTGGGTGATGACGGGCTCGAACCGCCGACCCCCTCCGTGTAAAGGAGATGCTCTACCAACTGAGCTAATCACCCACTGCTGTGGTACTGCTATTTTTCACATCTTGTCCACTCAAAGAATGGTGGGTCGTGTAGGATAACTCGCCCTTCGGGCCACCACCGGAGTGATGTTGTCTCGCTTCGCGAGACTCGAACCTTTACGGTTCTCATCCTGACGATTTAACACCTTGCTCTATTAAAGAGTGGTGGGTCGTGCAGGATTCGAACCTGCGACCAATTGATTAAAAGTCAACTGCTCTACCAACTGAGCTAACGACCCACTGATGTGGTTTACTGCTGATGGCGAATAGGTTATTGGAACCGACTCGCGGAAAACAAGGATGGGGATGTTCAGGACAACTCGACGGGTACTCGACTCGGACCTTTACTTTGCCACATCAAACCGATTCTGAAGCTGCCATTCTTAAAGAATGGTGGGTCGTGCAGGATAACTCGGCCTTTGGCCTCGCCCTTGCGGGCCATCACCGGAGTGATGTTGTCTCGCTTCGCGAGACTCGAACCTTTACGGTTCTCATCCTTTACGATTCTCTATCGCAGCCATTCTTAAAGAATGGTGGGTCGTGCAGGATTCGAACCTGCGACCAATTGATTAAAAGTCAACTGCTCTACCAACTGAGCTAACGACCCATAACAGTGGTGGGTGATGACGGGCTCGAACCGCCGACCCCCTCCGTGTAAAGGAGATGCTCTACCAACTGAGCTAATCACCCACTGTTGTGGTTACTGCTACTTCAGAAATTGGTGGGTCGTGCAGGATTCGAACCTGCGACCAATTGATTAAAAGTCAACTGCTCTACCAACTGAGCTAACGACCCAATTTCCCTGCCGCTTTAACATCTTGCAAGATGTCTTGGCAACGGCGGCATATATTACTAATTTATCTTGGCAGCGCAACCTAAATTTTTTACCGATGCGTTCAACTGCTTGTTCTTCACGCGAATGAGCCCAGAAATCGGTCAAATCGACTAACTTCTGGGCTCATTTTTCTAACCGTTAACCGCCTACGCGACTTTTCGCCTGCTTGGCCGCCGCACTGGTTGGGTATTGTTTAATCACCTGCTGGAACACGGCCTTGGCTTTATCGGCCTGCCCTTTTTCCTGCATGATGATACCCACCTTGTACATGGCGTCCGGCGCCTTCGGTGATTTAGCGTAATTCTTCACCACCACCGCAAAATAATAGGCCGCATCGTCTTTTTTACCCTTGTTGTAGAACAACTGGCCCAGCCAATAGTTGGCGTTGGGCTGGTAAGTAGACTTCGGGTACTGTTTTACGAAGGACTGAAAGGCGGAAATCGCCTGGTCATACTGTTTTTTTTCCAGCGCCAGAGAAACAGCGGCGTTGTAGTCGCTGTTCTCATCACCGCCGCTCGGCGTTGCAGAAGCGGCTGCAGGCGCGCTGCTGCCCGCATCGGAAGATGCGCCTGCGGCTGCCCCGCCGGCAGCGCCCGCTGCCGCAGAGGCGCTCTGAGCGCCGCCCTGGCTGAGGCTATCCATCTGTTGATAGATTTGCTTCTGGCGTTCAACGACCTGATTCAACTGATACTGGCTTTCCTGGATTTGCCCACGGAGAGAATCAATGTCGCGTTGATTGTCAGAGAGTTGTTGCTGGAGTTGGTTTAAAAGCTGGCCTTGAGCATTGCTGATGCGCTCAAGCGAGGTGACGCGGTCTTCGACCGAGCCGGAGCCGACATTACTGATTGGCGCTTGGGCAGTAGCGGCCCAAGGGGCCGCTACGCCAACCAGTAACGACAGACTCAACAGGTGACGTCTGAAGTTACTGTTCATGCGATTCTCTTAGTAAACCAGAACGGCACGACGGTTTTTAGCATAAGCCGCTTCGTCGTGGCCCAGTACTGCTGGTTTTTCTTTACCGTAAGAAACGATAGAGATCTGGTCAGCGGAAACGCCTTTACCCTGCAGGTACATTTTAACGGCGTTAGCACGACGCTCACCCAGAGCGATGTTGTATTCCGGCGTGCCGCGTTCGTCAGCGTGGCCTTCAACGGTCACTTTGTAAGACGGGTTGTTACGCAGGAATGCAGCGTGCGCGTCCAGCATCTGAGCGAATTCGGAGCTTACGTCATACTTGTCCAGGCCGAAGTAAACGATGTTGTTCTTCTGCAGTTCTTGCATCTGCAGACGAGCTTGTTCTTCGGAAGACAGGTTGCTGCTGCCGTTTTCCATACCAGTGCCGGCGCCAGCGCCCATACCAGATTGGTCGTTGTTCGCGCTTTTGTTAGAACTACAAGCTGCTACAGCCAGAACTGGCAGTGCCAGCAGAAGCCCTTTCAGCACTTTGTTCAGTTGCATTTCTTTGATCCTTTTATAGTTTGCCATACATATTTACACATGCATCACAGATACGGCGACCAGGCAGGGAATTTGACCTGTCCATCAGTTGCCGGAAGACGCGCTTTGAAACGCCCATCAGTTGACACCAACTGCAGCACGGAGCCCATACCTTGCGTGGAGCTATAGATCACCATGGTGCCGTTTGGCGCAATACTAGGCGTTTCATCCAGGAAGGTGCCGGTCAAAACCTGAACGGCGCCCGATCCAAGATCTTGTTTGGCGATGTGTTGTGCACCACTGTTGGTGCTCACCATCACCAGGAATTTACCGTCGGAGCTGACTTCAGAATCCTGGTTCTGAGAGCCTTCCCATGTCAGACGCTGTGCGGCACCGCCGCTGGCGCTGATTTTATAAATCTGCGGACGCCCGCCCTGGTCGGAGGTAAACGCCAGAGACTGGCCATCCGGGAACCAGGTCGGTTCGGTGTTGTTGTTGCGTCCATCGGTCAGCTGCGTGATCTGGCCGGAGCCGAGGTTCATCACGTACAGGTTCAGGCTGCCGCTCTTGGACAGCGCGAAGGCCAGCTTGCTGCCGTCCGGAGAGAACGCCGGCGCACCGTTGTGGCGCGGGAACGAGGCGATCTGGCGGATAGCGCCGTTAGCCAGGGTCTGCACCACCAGCGCAGAGCGGCCGCTCTCGAAGGTCACATAAGCCAGTTTGCTGCCGTCCGGCGACCAGGCCGGCGACATCAGCGGCTCAGGCGAACGGTGCACCGTGAACTGGTTGTAACCGTCGTAATCCGCTACGCGCAGCTCGTACGGGAATTTCCCGCCGTTGGTCTGCACCACGTAGGCGATACGGGTGCGGAACGCGCCCTTGATGCCGGTCAGCTTCTCGAACACTTCGTCGCTGGCGGTATGGGCAGAATAACGCAACCACTGTTTGGTCACTTTATACTGGTTCTGCGCCAATACGGTGCCCGGCGAACCCGAGGTGTCCACCAACTGGTAGGAGATCAGGTAGCTGCCGTCGGCGCCAGGCTGAACCTGGCCGACAACCACGGCGTCGATGCCCAATGCAGTCCAGGCCGCCGGCGTCACTTCAGACGCGGAGGTCGGTTGCTGCGGCATGCGCGCCACGTCGATCGGGTTGAATTTGCCGCTGTTGCGCAGATCCGCGCCGACAATCTTGCCGATATCTTCCGGCGGCGTGCCTGGGCCCGCCCATTTAAACGGCACCACGCCAATCGGACGAGCGGAGTCGACCCCTTGGGTGATTTCAATGCGAACTTCCGCGTGCAACACGGACGCCCACAGAATTAAAAAACCTAGCGCTACTCGAAATGCCTGCTTCATCTCATCTCCCTTATCCAGGCGGGATGCCTGCGATAAATTAGCAGAATTTTAACAAACCAACTTACGTAAAACTACATAATCCCTGTTGGTTACCTTAGTACATCCCTGTGATCTTACTCAGTCAATCAACCGTTATTGCGGTTTGAATTCAAGTATAGAATTCTTAAAGTGCTGATAAACGGCATCGCTCGGCGGCTTCGGTATATGCGCCAACTTGGCGGCAGACACCGCAGCTTGACACAGAGCAGGATCGCCCCCCGCTGCTTGTACGCTTATCAGCAGGCCGTCCGGCGCCAGCTTGATACGCAGGTCGCAGGTTTTGCCGGCGAACGAACTGGCGTCATAGAACTTGCTCTGAATCGCCCCTTGAATCTGCCCCATATAACCGCTGATATCCGCCCCGCTGGCGCCAGCCGTCTTGGCATTGCCCTGCCCGGCCGGTTTACCGTCGCCCTTCGATTTGGCACCGCCGCCTTTCGGCGCGTTCTTGCCATCCGCCAGGCCGCCAAACAGATCGCTAACTTCCTCCGATTGTTTCGCAGCCTCGGCGGCGGCCTTCTTCTTGGCGTCCGCAGCGGCTTTTTTGGCGGCAGCGGCTTTCTCGGCCGCCGCTTTCTTCTCTGCCTCGGCGGCAGCCTTCTTCTCGGCTTCCGCTGCAGCTTTTTTCTCGGCTTCAGCGGCCGCTTTCTTCTCCGCGGCCTCTGCGGCTTTCTTTTCTGCCGCAGCGGCGGCGGCTTTCTTCGCCTCTTCCGCCTGTTTCTTGGCGGCGGCGGCAGCTGCCGCTTCTTTCTTGGCTTCCGCTTCGGCTTTTTTCTGGGCTTCCGCCTGCGCCTTGGCGACCTTGTCCGCTTCGGCCTTCGCCTTGGCGGCGGCGGCTTCGGCGACCTTCTGTTGCTCTTTGGCCTTGGCTGCGGCGGCTTCCGCCGCTTTTTGCTGCTCGGCGGCCTGTTTCTGCTGCTCCGCCGCCTTCTGCTGTTGCTCAGCCTGCGCTTTGGCGTCCTGCGCGGCTTTCTCCTGCGCCGCCAAACGCTCTTTCTCCAGCTCTTTCAGGCGCTGCTGTTGCTCCGCCTGCTTCTGCTGAAGCTCTTCGGCCTGTTGCTCCGCTTTTTTCTGGCGCTGCTTCTCGGCACGCTGCGCATCGTTGCTCTGCTGCTGCTGGCGGTTGTACTGTTCCACCACGGCACCGGGATCGACCATCACCGCGCCCACCACGGTGCCATCGCCGCCGCCGCCGGCGCCCATGTCGACCTTTTCCTGCAGCGATCCCCAAATCAGCAGGGCAATCAGTATGAAGTGCAGAACGACCGAAACAATAACGGCGCGGTTCAGCTTATCGTTTTGCTCAGTTGCCTTTACCAAAATAGATTCCCAAAAACTGGTGTTGCTTATACGGGGTTCCTGAGCCGCAGCGCAGGAACCGGGTTGCCGTTGGCCTTACGGTCAGATCGGCTGGGTCATCAGCCCCACGGAAGCCACGCCCGCCTGATGGAGAATATTCAATGCCTTGATAATCTCATCGTAAGGGACTTCCTTCGCACCGCCGATCAAAAAGACCGTTTTCGGGTTAGCCGCCAAACGCGACTTGGCTTCGGCCGCGACTTGCTCAGGCGGCAGCAGCTCCATACGGTTGTGATCCACCACCAGGGTGTATTGACCTACGCCGGAAACCTCGAGGATCACCGGCGGATTGTCATCGCTGGACACCGTCTTGGAATCGGTGGCGTCCGGCAGGTCAACCTCCACGCTCTGCGTGATGATTGGCGCGGTTGCCATAAAGATCAGCAGCAGCACCAGCAACACGTCGAGCAGCGGAACGATGTTAATTTCGGACTTCAGCTCGCGCCGACTACGTCCACGTACTCTCGCCATGCTACCTCCTACTTATTTGCTGTCGCTGGAGAAGGCCTGACGATGCAGAATAGCGGTGAACTCTTCCATAAAGTTGTCGTAATTCTGCTCAAGCTTGTTGACGCGCTGGTTGAGACGGTTGTAGGCCATTACCGCCGGGATAGCGGCGAACAGACCGATCGCGGTGGCGATCAGCGCTTCGGCGATACCCGGCGCCACCATCTGCAGCGTGGCTTGCTTCACCGCGCCCAGCGCGATAAAGGCGTGCATGATCCCCCACACGGTGCCGAACAGGCCGATATACGGGCTGATCGAACCGACGGTGCCGAGGAACGGAATATGGGTTTCCAGCGTTTCCAGCTCGCGGTTCATCGAAATGCGCATCGCGCGCGACGCTCCTTCGATCACCGACTCCGGCGCATGGTTGTTGGCGCGGTGCAGGCGGGCGAACTCTTTGAAGCCGGAATGGAAGATCTGCTCGGAACCGGTCAGGCTATCGCGACGCGCCTGACTTTCCTGGTACAGACGGGAAAGCTCGATACCGGACCAGAATTTGTCTTCAAAGGCTTCGGCGTCACGCGTCGCCGCATTGAGGATGCGGGTGCGCTGAATGATGATCGCCCAAGAGGCTACCGAGAAGCATATCAAAATCAACATGATAAGCTTAACCAGCAGGCTCGCCTTCAAGAATAAATCTAGGATGTTCATGTCAGTCACTGCTTAAACTCCGCGACAATAGACTTAGGAAGCGCTCTTGGCTTCATTTGGTGTGGATCAATACAGGCAATCAGGACATCTGCCTGGCTCAGTAGGGCCCCGTCAGAATTGACAATGCGTTGAGCAAACGTGAGAGAAGCCCCGCGCAGAGAGGTGATTTCACTCTGGACCTCCAGTTGCTCGTCGAGACGAGCCGGAGCCAGATAATCCACCGTCATGCGCCGGACGACAAAAGCGACTTGTTCACTGAGCAGCTGCTGTTGATGAAAGTTGTGCTGACGCAGCATCTCTGTGCGCGCTCTTTCAAAAAAGGCGACGTAGCGGGCGTGATAGACCACACCACTGGCATCGGTATCCTCGTAGTAAACGCGAACCGGCCATCGAAACAACGTATTACTCACTCTACTTCCCAGCAATGCAATTTAACGCTGCTACTATACGCAAGACAGATCGGGTTGGGAATGGGTTACAAGATGGGAATGAAAATAATTATGGGCCGTGAGGGCCCATAACGTGGGGACATCGGGGAGATTATAAAGAAACGTAAAGTAATCCTGCGAACAAGATCACAATGGCGGGAAGCGGCGCGAAAAAAGCGCGCCAGACGCTGCGCTGCGGGCGGAATCCGAAGCCGTGGATCACTCCGGCGCATACGGCCCAAATCAGCAACAGCCCTTCCCAAATCTCCAGCGAGCTGGTTTTGGCGGCGAAACGCGTCGGATCCCAGAACACGCACCCCGCCAAAATCAACGCCAGCACCAGGGAAAGGGCCCGAACCGGGCCCTTGTCGGTGACAGCGTACAGCTTGTCAATCACGGACGAGCTCATTACTTACCGTCTTGCTGAGCTTTGGTCGCTTCGCTCTGCTCAAGCGCCAGCGCCGTGATGATGCCGAAGGCGCAGGCAAGAAGCGTTCCGAGAATCCAGGCAAAATACCACATGGTTTAGCTCCTTATCCTTAGTACAGCGAATGCTTGTTGTTTTCGATGTAGTTCTTGTCGAGACGACCGAACATTTTGTAGTACGACCAGCTGGTGTACGCCAAAACGATAGGCACGAAGATCGCCGCCACGACGGTCATCACTTTCAGCGTCAACAGGCTCGACGTCGCGTCCCACATGGTCAGGCTGACGTTAGGCACGGTGCTGGACGGCATCACGAACGGGAACATGGTGACCCCGGCAGTGAGGATGACGCAGGCGATGGTCAGCGACGAGGTGACGAACGCCAGCGCGCCTTTCTCCAGACGCGAGAACAGGATGGTGAACAACGGCAGCACTACGCCCAGTGCAGGCAAGGCCCACAGCAGCGGATACTTGTTGAAGTTGATCAGCCATGCGCCGGCCTGATGCGCCACTTCTTTACGCAGCGGGTTGGATTCCGCCATGGTGTCCAGCGCCGAAGTGATCACGTAGCCGTCGATGCCTTTAACCAGCCACACACCCGCCAGCAGGAAGCATACCGCCATGATCAGCGTCGCGATCTGCGCTGCGGCGCGTGACCGCAGGTGGATCTCGCCGGTGGTGCGCATCTGCAGGTAGGTCGCGCCCTGAGTGACCAGCATGGTCAGACTGACCACGCCTGCCAACAGACCGAACGGATTCAGCAGTTGGAAGAAGTTGCCGGTGTAGAACAGACGCAGGTACTCGTCCACATGGAACGGCACGCCCTGCAGCAGGTTGCCGAACGCCACGCCGAACACCAACGCAGGCACGAAGGAACCGATGAAGATGCCCCAGTCCCACATGTTGCGCCAGCGGCTGCTCTCCAGCTTGGAACGGTAGTCAAAACCGACCGGGCGGAAGAACAACGCCGCCAGCACCAGGATCATGGCGACGTAGAAGCCCGAGAAGGCCGCTGCGTAGACCATCGGCCAGGCGGCGAACAGCGCGCCGCCGGCGGTGATCAGCCACACCTGGTTACCGTCCCAGTGAGGGGCGATGGAGTTGATCATCACCCGGCGCTCGGTATCGGTTTTACCGATGATGCGCACCAGGATGCCGACGCCCATGTCGAAACCGTCGGTGACGGCGAAGCCGATCAGCAGTACGCCAACCAGCACCCACCAGATAAATCGCAGTACTTCATAGTCAAACATACGTGGACTCCTGTTTAGCGCGCTTCCTGCACGGCGGCAGTCGGTTGTTCAAAGTGGTAGCGGCCGGTTTTCAGGCTGCTTGGACCCAGACGCGCAAACTTGAACATCAGGTACATTTCAGCCACCAGGAACAGGGTGTACAAGCCGCAAATCAGCCCCATCGAGAACAGAATGTCGCCCGCGGTCAGCGAAGAGTTGGCGACTGCGGTCGGCAGCACCTCACCAATCGCCCACGGTTGACGGCCGTATTCCGCCACGAACCAGCCGGCTTCCACCGCGATCCACGGCAGCGGCAAGCCATACAGCGCCGCACGCAACAGCCATTTTTTCTGGCCGATGCGGCCGCGCACCACGCTCAGGAATGACAGACCGATAATCAGCAGCATCAGCACGCCACAGGCCACCATGATGCGGAAGGCGAAGTACAGCGGCGCCACGCGTGGAATGGAGTCCTTGGTCGCCTGCTGGATCTGCGCTTCCGTCGCGTCGCTGACGTTCGGGGTATAACGCTTCAGCAGCATGCCGTAGCCCAGGTCTTGCTTGGTTTTGTTGAATTCCGCACGCACCGCAGGATCGGTATTGCCGCCGCGCAGCTCTTCCAGCAGCTGGTAGGCTTTCATGCCGTTGCGGATGCGCACTTCATGTTGCGCCAGCAGATCTTTCAGGCCGGTGACCTGAGTGTCGGTGGAACGCGTGGCGATCAGGCCAAGCGCATACGGGATCTGAATAGAGAAGGAGTTTTCCATCTTGTCCTGATCGGGGATGCCGAACAGGGTGAAGGACGCCGGCGCCGGCTGGGTATCCCACTCCGCTTCGATGGCGGCCAGTTTGGTTTTCTGTACGTCGCCCATTTCGTAACCGGATTCGTCACCCAGCACGATCACCGACAGCACCGCTGCCATGCCGAAGCTGGCGGCGATGGCGAAGGAGCGTTTGGCGAAAGCGATGTCGCGGCCCTTTAGCAGGTAGTAAGCGCTGATGCCCAGCACGAACATGGCGCCGGTGGTGTAGCCTGCAGCCACGGTGTGAACGAATTTCACCTGCGCAACCGGGTTAAGCACCAACTCGGAGAAGCTGACCATCTCCATGCGCATGGTTTCGAAGTTGAAATCCGACGCGATCGGGTTCTGCATCCAGCCGTTGGCGACCAGGATCCACAGCGCGGACAGGTTGGAGCCGAGGGCCACGAACCAGGTTACCGCCATGTGCTGCACCTTGCTCAGACGATCCCAGCCGAAGAAGAACAGGCCGACCAGCGTCGATTCAAGGAAGAACGCCATCAGACCTTCGATAGCCAGAGGGGCCCCGAAGATATCGCCGACGTAATGAGAGAAATATGACCAGTTAGTCCCGAACTGGAACTCCATGGTCAAACCGGTGGCCACACCCAGAGCAAAGTTAATCGCAAATAACTTTCCCCAGAATTTGGTCATGTCTTTATAGATTTGTTTGCCAGACAGGACATATACCGTTTCCATAATTGCCAGCAAGAACGCCATACCGAGCGTTAATGGGACAAATAAGAAATGGTACATCGCCGTTAAAGCAAACTGTAAGCGCGACAGTTCGACAATATCAAACATCTTGACTCCTTGCTCCTCGCAGGAAGACTCCGACACGCGGTTATCGGCACGCTTCTTTCAAAGCCGCCAGTAACGCCCCGCAGTGAATGCCCTTAAACACAACAAATTTGATCCAGCTTCTCCGCTTTCAACCGCACACTCGGCCAATAGCCCACACGGGCCGTCGACAAGCACGCCACTGAAAACCGACAACGGGTAACAAATGCAACAAGATCAACCATCCATAATCACAACATGGATGATACTCGCCCAATCCCACACAATAAATAGGTTTTTACGTGACGTGGGTTGGACTTTTGGTTACAGGTCAAATCTTAGCCGAAAGAGGTACTTCGGCCTAATTTGATCTGAGACAATTTAAGCCTATCCGCATATTATTTCCATATTCATCAGCACATTTCGCATAATTTTCTTAGGGTCATGTTGCGCAATGGTTTAATTGTTTTTTAATGATATTTTTGTGTTAAATAAATGTAATTCAAAAGAGCCGCCATTGTATTATTACGCACTTATTATGCGACATAATTAACCTTTTATTTCCAATAAGCCGTGACAGTGATAGCAGTCACAAAACAACAAATCTCTCTCCAATATTAGTCTATTTCTCGCAATGGGATCGTAAAGGTTGCGATTTTGTAGCAAAATGACCACTTATGTTAAAATTGCATTGAGTGACAATAACTTATGAAAAAAATCATCTTTGCCTCTGTCTTGGGACTCTCGGGAAACGCCATGGCCGCCGAAACGGTAAATATCACCCTGTTGGGCACCTCCGATCTGCACGGCACTTTCGTGCCCTGGGACTACGCCAGCGACACGGAAAACCTGGCGGGCAGCCTGAGCCAGATAGCCACCCAGGTCAAAAAGGTGCGCGCCGAACAGCCCAACCTGATTCTGGTGGACGCCGGCGACACCATCCAGGGCAACTTCGTCGAAACCTTCAAACAGGAGGCCGTCAGCCCGATGATGCTGGGCCTCAACGCGCTTGACTACGACGTTTGGGTGATGGGCAACCACGAATTCGACTTCGGTCTGCCGGCGCTGGCCACGCCGCTCAAACAGTTTAAAGGCGCGGCGCTGGCGGGCAACATCGTCTGGGACAGCGGCAAACCTTATCTGCCGGCCTATACCATCCTCGAACGCCAGGGCGTGAAGATCGGCATCATCGGCATGGACACGCCGATGACTGCGGAATTCGCCAAGGGCACCGATCGCATCAAAGGGCTGAACTTCACCGATCCGGTACAGGCGGTGAAACAGGTCATCAGGCAGATCGACGGCCAGGTCGACGCGATCGTGCTGGTCGCGCATATGGGCATCGACAACGAGAACCAGCGCCCCGGCACCGGCGTGGCGGACATCGCCAACGCCAACCCGGAGCTGGCGGCGATCGTCGCCGGCCACATGCATGTGAAAATCGACAAAGCGGTGGTGAACGGCGTCATCATCACGGAGCCGGATAAGTACGGTCGCGCGCTGTCACGCATTGACCTGCAATTTGAACGCCGCGATGGCAAATTCACGCTGATCGACAAAAACAGCTACACCTATTCCATCAAGGGGCTGGCGCCGGACAGCGCCATGCAGGCTCTCTACCAGCCGTATCATGACATTTTGCGCGCCAACGCCAACCGAGTCGTGGCGAAGCTGAGCGGCAGCGATCTGGTGCCTGCCGACGAGTTCCGCGGCATTCCTCAGGTACACGTTCAGGATACCGGCATCAGTGAGTTATTTCAGCAGGCCGCCCGTCACTATGCACCGCTGGCGCAGGTGATCGCCCTGCAGATCGACAACGATCGCGCCAAACTGGATGTCGGCGACATCAAGGCCAAGGATATCGCCTTTAACTACCAATACGCCGGCGGCGAGATCACCGTTTATCAGCTCAACGGCAAAGCGCTTAAACGCTACATGGAGTGGTCTGCTGATTATTTCAATCAGCTGCAGCCGGGCGACGTCACCTACAGCTTTAACCCGGCGCGGCGCTCGTCCAAATATTCCACCAACGATTTCTTCGACGGCGTCACTTACACTATCGATCTGCGTCAACCGGCCGGTTCACGCATCGTCAGTCTGCGCCTGGCAGACGGCACGCCGGTCACCGATGACATGCCGATCCGCCTGGGCATGAACAGTTACCGTATGGGCCACCTGACGCAGAAGGGCGGCGCGCTGGAGGGGCAATCCTTCCCGGTGCTGTTCGACAGCAAAGCGCAATACGGTGAAGAAGAAGGCACCATTCGCAACCTGACTCTGCGCTACCTGACGGAAGTGAAACACGGCCAGTATCAGAGCGTGCCGCCGCAGCGCTGGAAACTGGTTGGCATGGAAGGATACGAACCGCAGCGGGCGATCGTCAAACGGCTGCTCAATGAAGGCGTTATCCAGGTGCCGACCACCGACGACGGGCGCTACACCAACGTCGCCTCGATCAACGTCAAAGACGCGCTGTTCAACAATGCCGACGATTACCGCACCGCCCTCACCTCGCTGGAGCAACAGTGGCAAACCGCCGCGGATCCGGTGCGGCAGCGCCGCCTGCAGGATCGGATCGCGCTGATCAAGGCGCTCAACGATTTCTGATCTTCACCCATAAAAAAGGCCACCCAATGGGTGGCCAAACATGTCGAGATAGTGTTATTTCGTACTCAATGCTTAGCGCTTCAGCACCGCTTTTACCGCGTCGCCGATGTCCGCCAGGCTGCGAACGGTTTTCACGCCCGCCGCTTCCAGCGCAGCAAACTTCTCGTCCGCCGTGCCCTTGCCGCCTGCGATGATGGCGCCCGCGTGGCCCATACGCTTGCCTTTCGGCGCGGTTACGCCGGCGATGTAGCCGACAACCGGTTTGGTGACGTGTTCTTTGATGTAAGCTGCCGCTTCTTCTTCAGCGCTGCCGCCGATCTCACCGATCATCACGATCGCTTCGGTCTGCGGATCCTGCTGGAACATCTTCAGGATATCGATGAAGTTGGAGCCCGGGATCGGGTCGCCGCCGATGCCCACGCAGGTGGACTGGCCCAGACCGGCATCGGTGGTTTGTTTCACCGCTTCATAGGTCAGGGTACCGGAGCGTGAAACGATGCCCACTTTGCCCGGCAGGTGGATGTGGCCAGGCATGATGCCGATTTTGCACTCGCCCGGGGTGATCACGCCTGGGCAGTTTGGCCCGATCATGCGCACGCCGGCTTCGTCCAGTTTCACTTTCACGGTCAGCATGTCCAGAGTCGGGATGCCTTCGGTGATGGTGATGATCAATTTGATGCCGGCATCGATCGCTTCCAGAATGGAGTCTTTGCAGAACGGCGCTGGAACGTAGATGACAGAGGCCGTCGCGCCGGTCGCTTCAACCGCTTCGCGCACGGTGTTAAACACCGGCAGACCCAGGTGCTGAGTGCCGCCTTTGCCCGGGGTGACGCCGCCAACCATTTTGGTGCCGTAAGCGATAGCTTGTTCGGAGTGGAAAGTCCCCTGGCTACCGGTGAAGCCCTGGCAAATTACTTTGGTGTTTTTATCGATTAAGATGGACATTATTTACCCTCCACTGCTGCAACAACTTGCTGAGCCGCATCAGTCAGGCTGGTCGCAGCAATGATATTCAGGCCGCTGTCCGCCAGTTTCTTGGCGCCCAGTTCGGCATTGTTCCCTTCCAGGCGCACCACGACCGGGACGTTAACGCCCACTTCAGCCACTGCGCCGATGATGCCGTCGGCGATCAGATCGCAACGTACGATACCACCGAAGATGTTAACCAGAACCGCTTTCACCTTGTCGTCGGACAGGATGATTTTGAACGCTTCGGTCACGCGCTCTTTGGTCGCGCCGCCGCCAACGTCCAGGAAGTTGGCCGGTTCGCCGCCGTGCAGTTTAACGATGTCCATGGTGCCCATCGCCAGACCGGCGCCGTTCACCATGCAGCCGATGTTGCCGTCGAGGGCAACGTAGTTCAGCTCCCACTGAGCCGCACGGGATTCACGCTCGTCTTCCTGCGAAGGGTCACGCATTTCACGCAGTTCAGGCTGACGGAACAGGGCGTTGCCGTCGGCGCCCAGTTTGCCGTCCAGGCACACCAGATCGCCCTGCTTGGTGATCACCAGCGGGTTGATCTCAACCATCGCCAGGTCGCGCTCCAGGAACAGCGTCGCCAGACCCATGAAGATCTTGGCGAACTGGCTGACTTGCTTGCCGGTCAGGCCCAGTTTGAAGGCCAGCTCACGGCCCTGATAAGGCTGTGGACCCGCCAGCGGATCGATGGTCATTTTGTGGATCAGTTCCGGGGTTTCTTCCGCCACTTTCTCGATTTCCACGCCGCCTTCGGTAGACGCCATGAATACGATGCGACGGGTCGCGCGGTCTACAACGGCGCCCAGGTACAGCTCTTTATCGATGTCGGTCGCCGCTTCTACCAGGATCTGGTTAACCGGCTGGCCCAGCGCGTCAGTCTGGTAAGTCACCAGACGTTTGCCCAACCAGGCTTCCGCGAAGGCACGGATATCTTCTTTGCTGTTGACGACTTTAACGCCGCCCGCTTTACCGCGGCCGCCAGCATGAACCTGACATTTCACCACCCACGGGCCGGAGCCGATTTTGGATGCGGCTTCTTCTGCTTCACGCGGAGTGGTACAGGCGTAACCGGTTGGTGCCGGCATGCCATACCGAGCAAACAGCTGTTTTGCCTGATATTCGTGTAAATTCATGATGTTCTATCCATTCAGTTCTGAAGGTTTTTAGCCGGACCATTATTACGCGGTAAACCGCATGGTTTTCCGGCCACATAGCACAGAGTGCGGGCGCGGCATGCCGCGCCCGGCAAGGGTTACTAGACGTCCAGCAGCAGACGAGCCGGATCTTCCAGCATCTCTTTGACCGTCACCAGATAACCGACGGATTCTTTACCGTCGATCAGGCGGTGGTCATAAGACAGCGCCAGATACATCATCGGCTGGATCACCACCTGACCATTGACCGCCATTGGGCGATCTTTGATGGCGTGCATGCCCAGGATGGCGCTCTGCGGCGGGTTGATGATCGGGGTGGACATCAGGGAGCCGAATACGCCGCCGTTGGTAATGGTGAAGTTACCGCCGGTCAGCTCTTCCACGGTCAGTTTGCCGTCGCGGCCCTTAACGGCCAGCTCTTTGATTTTCTTCTCGATGTCAGCCATGCTCATGGCGTCCACATCGCGCAGTACCGGCGTCACCAGGCCGCGCGGAGTAGAAACCGCGATGCTGATGTCGAAGTAGTTGTGGTAAACCACGTCGGAACCGTCGATCGACGCGTTCACTTCCGGGAAACGCTTCAGCGCTTCAACCACCGCCTTGATGTAGAAGGACATGAAGCCCAGACGCACGCCGTGGCGTTTCTCGAAGGCTTCGCCGTACTGCTTGCGCAGGTCCATGATCGGCTGCATGTTGATTTCGTTGAAGGTGGTCAACATCGCGGTGCTGTTTTTCGCTTCCAGCAGACGCTCGGCGACGCGTTTGCGCAGGCGGGTCATCGGCACGCGTTTTTCGCTGCGGCCGGCCAGAGCAGGCTGCGGCGCGGCTTCAGCGGCGGCTGGTTTGGCAGCGGCGCCGCCTTTGGCCAGGTGCGCTTCCACGTCTTCACGCGTAATGCGGCCACCCACGCCGGTGCCTTTGATGGCGCCAGCATCGAGATCGTGTTCAGCAATCAGGCGGCGAATCGCCGGGCTGAGCGCGTCATTGCTTTCTTCTTCCAGGCTCGCGGTCGCGCGCTGTGCAGGCGTGGCTTCTTTCTCCTGGCTCTTCTCAGCGGTCGGCTTGCCGGAGCTGTCGCCCGGACGGATGCGGCCGAGCAGCTGGCGAGACAGTACGGTCGCGCCCTCTTCTTCCACGATAGCATCGAGAATACCCGCTTCACTGGCCGGCACTTCCAACACCACTTTGTCGGTTTCGATTTCAACCAGGACTTCGTCACGCTGAACGCTGTCGCCCGGTTTCTTGTGCCAGGTGGCTACGGTCGCATCGGCAACCGATTCAGGAAGGTCAGGAACCAGAATATCTACGCTACTCATTTAGCTTTCCCTTAAGTTTTTTATCATCTGCTTGCCGGCCCCTCGGCCGGCAAGCGAGCGAACATTAGTCAATATTCAGCGCATCATTCACCAGAGCCTGCTGCTGCTTCTGGTGTACGGACATATAACCCACCGCCGGAGAGGCGGAGGCCGGACGTCCTGCGTAACGTAAAGAAGCCCCGAACGGCACCACTTCACGGAAGTTGTGTTGGCTGCAGTACCAGGCGCCCTGGTTCAGCGGCTCTTCCTGACACCAGACGAAGTCATGCACGTGCGAGTATTGCTCCAGCACGGCCTGCACGGCCTGATGCGGGAACGGATACAGCTGCTCGATGCGCACGATGGCCACGTCTTTCTGCTCGTTCTTGCGACGCTGTTCCAGCAGGTCGTAGTAAACCTTACCGGAGCACAGCACGACGCGCTTGACCGCTTTCGGATCCAAATCGTCGATCTCGCCGATCGCCGGCAGGAAGGTGCCATTGGCCAGCTCGTCCAGCGAAGAGACCGCCAGCGGGTGACGCAGCAGCGACTTCGGCGACATCACCACCAGCGGACGACGCATACCGCGCAGCGCCTGACGACGCAGCATGTGGTAAACCTGCGCCGGCGTGGACGGGACGCACACCTGCATGTTCTGCTCAGCGCACAGCTGCAGATAACGTTCCAGACGCGCGGAGGAGTGCTCTGGGCCCTGGCCTTCATAGCCGTGCGGCAGCAGCATCACCAGGCCGCACATACGGCCCCATTTTTGCTCGCCGGAGCTGATGAACTGATCGATAACAACCTGCGCGCCGTTGGCGAAGTCGCCGAACTGCGCTTCCCAGATGGTCAGCGTGCGCGGTTCCGCCGTGGCGTAGCCGTATTCGAACGCCAGCACCGCCTCTTCAGACAGCACGGAGTCCCAGACCTTGAATTCGCCCTGGCCGCTGTGGATATTCGCCAGCGGAACATAGACCGAACCGTTTTTCTGGTTGTGCACCACCGCGTGACGGTGGAAGAAGGTGCCGCGGCCGGCGTCTTCGCCGGAGATGCGGATTGGAATGCCTTCATCCGCCATGGTGGCGTAGGCCAGCGTTTCGGCGGCGCCCCAGTCGAACGGCTTGTTGCCCGCCGCCATCTCGGCGCGGTCAGCGTAGATTTTCGCCACGCGTGACTGCATTTCGATCGCTTCCGGCACGGTGCTGATGCGGCGGCCCAGTTCCTGCAGACGCTTCATCTCAACCTTGCTCGGGTACTCTTCGTCCCACTCGTGGTTCAGGTACGGCGACCAGGTGAAGGAGTGCAGATTCATCGGACGCCATTCTTCAACCACACAATCGCCGCGGTCGAGCGCATCACGATACAGGTTGACCATTTCCGTGGCATCTTCCAGGCTGGCCACTTTCTGTTCGGTCAGAATGTCAGCGTAGATTTTGCGCGGCGTAGGGTGTTTCTTGATCTTCTGATACATCACCGGCTGGGTGGCGCTCGGCTCATCGGCCTCGTTGTGCCCATGGCGACGGTAGCAGACCAGATCGATCATCACGTCACGCTTAAAGGTGTTACGGAAATCCAACGCCAGGCGAGTGACGAAGGCCACGGCTTCCGGATCGTCCGCGTTAACGTGGAAGATCGGCGCCTGAACCATTTTGGCGATGTCGGTGCAATATTCGGTAGAGCGCGCATCCAGCGGGTTGGAGGTGGTGAAGCCAACCTGGTTGTTGATGACGATGCGCACGGTGCCGCCCACTTCGTAGCCGCGAGCCTGAGACATGTTCAGGGTTTCCTGAACCACGCCCTGGCCGGTAATGGCGGCGTCGCCGTGGATGGTGATCGGCAGCACCATGTTGCTGCGCGCTTCGTCCAGACGATCGCGACGGGCGCGAACCGACCCCATGACCACCGGGCTGACGATCTCCAGGTGCGACGGGTTGAACGCCAGCGCCAGGTGAACCATGCCGCCTTCGGTTTCCACGTCGGAGGAGAAGCCTTGGTGATATTTCACGTCACCGGTGCCGAGGTGTTCTTTATGCTTGCCGGCGAATTCGTCGAACAGGTCGGCCGGCTTTTTGCCCAGCACGTTGATCAGCACGTTCAGACGGCCGCGGTGGGCCATGCCCAACACCACTTCACGCGTGCCGTTCTTGCCGGCGTGGCGCACCATCTCTTTCAGCATCGGCACCAGCGCGTCGCCGCCTTCCAGCGAGAAGCGTTTGGCGCCCGGGAATTTGGCGCCCAGGTAGCGTTCCAGGCCTTCCGCAGCGGTCAGCTCGTTCAGGAAACGGCGTTTTTCGTCGGCGGTAAAGCTGGCGCGCCCCACCACCGACTCGATGCGCTGCTGGATCCAGCGTTTCTCTTCGGTGTTGGTGATGTGCATGTATTCAGCGCCGATCGACCCGCAGTAGGTCTGCTTCAGCGCGGCGTACAGATCGCCCAGCTTCATGGTTTCTTTGCCGATGGCGAAAGAGCCCACGTTGAAGGTTTCCTGGAAATCGGCTTCGGTCAGGTTGTGGTAAGCGGGCTCAAGGTCAGGAACTTGCTCACGCTGCCACAGGCCGAGCGGATCGAGGTTGGCATGCTGATGTCCGCGGAAGCGGAAGGCGTTGATCAGCTGCAGTACCTTGACCTGTTTGGCGTCGGTTTCCGGATCGGTGATGGTGGTATTGTAGCGCGCGGAGTCTTTCGCCAGGCGGCGGAAGTAATCGCGCGTTTGAGAGTGAAGCTGATCGGGTTTGACACCCGCGGTTGGTAGCTGTTGAAAAATGGAACGCCAGCTATCTTCAACGGAACCCGGATCGGTTAAGAAGTCTTCATAGAGCTGTTCTATGTAAGACTGGTTCGCGCCCGCCAGATAGGAGGAATCCAGCCAGGCCTTCATTGCGCCGTTCTGCATCATGATCCCTTAAGCTTTGAAGCTTTAGTTTTCGCCGTGGTTAACATAATTACCGTGATGAATACGGTTTGCCGTAAAACGGTTCACTCGACGTACTTGCGGCCATGACGGCCCGATACGTTCTGTTATGGACCTTGCGGTCCCTTACAAGGAACCTCTAAAAACCGGCGGAAGAACCAGGCTGCATAGCGCCGCAGCCGCGGGTCAGTTTTTAGAGGTTCCCTCCCCTATGGGATGTGCGCCGGAAAAGAGCCCGGCGCAGCATCTCATTCCGTTTATGCGCCGCGTTGCAGCAGCATGGACTTGATATGCCCGATCGCACGCGTCGGGTTCAAGCCTTTAGGACATACACTGACACAATTCATAATGCTATGGCAGCGGAAAACACTAAAAGCATCGTCCAGATCATCTAAACGTTCTTGCGTTTCCGTGTCACGGCTGTCGATCAGGAAGCGATACGCCGCCAACAGACCGGCAGGGCCGATGAACTTGTCCGGGTTCCACCAGAACGATGGGCACGAAGTCGAGCAGCAGGCGCACAGGATGCACTCGTACAGACCGTCCAGCTTGGCGCGCTGTTCCGGCGACTGCAGGTGCTCACGCGCCGGCGGGTTCTTGCCGTCGTTCAGCAGGTATGGCTTGATCTTTTCATACTGGGTGTAGAACTGCCCCATATCCACCACCAGATCGCGCACCACCGGCAGCCCCGGCAGCGGACGGATCACGATCTTGCCGTTGCCTTTGCGCAGCGACGAAACCGGGGTGATGCACGCCAGGCCGTTTTTACCGTTCATATTCAGGCCGTCGGAACCGCACACGCCTTCGCGGCATGAGCGACGGAACGACAGGGTCGGATCTTTTTCTTTCAGCTGGATCAACGCATCCAGCAGCATCATGTCACGACCTTCTTCCGCTTCCAGGGTGTAGTCCTGCATGTGCGGCGCGTCGTCGACATCCGGATTGTAGCGATAAATGGAAAATTCGAGTTTCATCTGTCGATCTCCGCAATTAGTAAGAACGCACTTTCGGCGGGAATGCCGGGCGCAGCTTCGGTTGCATGTTCACTTCACGACGCGTCATGCTTTCCGATTGCGGCAGATACAGCGAATGGCACAGCCAGTTGGCGTCATCGCGTTCCGGGTAGTCGAAGCGGCTGTGTGCGCCACGGCTCTCGGTACGGAAGTTGGCCGACACGGCGGTGGAATACGCGGTCTCCATCAGGTTATCCAACTCCAGGCACTCGATGCGCTGGGTGTTGAACTCGCTGGAGGTATCGTCCAGGCGTGCGTTCTTCAGACGTTCACGGATCACTTTCAGTTCTTCCAGGCCCTTGGCCATCGCATCGCCTTCGCGGAATACCGAGAAGTTGTGCTGCATGCAAGACTGCAGCGCTTTGCGAATTTCGACCGGGTCTTCGCCGGAACGGGTATTGTTCCAACGGTTCAGACGATCAAGCGAAGCTTCCACGTCGGAGTCGCTGGCGTCACGGCTCACGCCCTGCTCTTCCAACGATTCCTGCAGGTGCATGCCGGCGGAACGGCCGAACACCACCAGGTCCAGCAGCGAGTTGCCGCCCAGACGGTTGGCGCCGTGCACCGATACGCAGGCGATTTCGCCCACGGCGAACAGCCCCGGGATCACCACGTCTTCGCCTTTCTCGTTTACGGTCAGCGCCTGACCGGTCACCTTGGTCGGAATGCCGCCCATCATATAGTGACAGGTTGGGATAACCGGGATCGGCTCTTTCACCGGATCGACGTGCGCGAAGGTGCGGGACAGCTCCAGAATGCCCGGCAGACGGGATTCCAGCACCTCTTTGCCTAGATGATCCAGCTTCAGCTTGGCGTGCGGGCCCCAAGGACCGTCGCAGCCGCGGCCTTCGCGGATTTCGATCATGATCGAACGGGCAACCACGTCGCGCCCCGCCAGATCTTTGGCGTTCGGCGCATAACGCTCCATGAAGCGCTCGCCGTGCTTGTTCAGCAGGTAACCACCTTCGCCGCGGCAGCCTTCGGTCACCAGCACGCCCGCGCCGGCGATGCCGGTCGGGTGGAACTGCCACATTTCCATGTCCTGCACCGGCACGCCGGCGCGCAGCGCCATGCCGACACCGTCGCCGGTGTTGATGTGGGCGTTGGTGGTGGACTGGTAAATACGGCCTGCGCCGCCGGTCGCCAGCACGGTGGCCTTGGCTTTGAAGTAAACCACTTCACCGGTTTCGATGCAGATAGCCGTGGTGCCGACCACCGCGCCGTCCTGGTTTTTCACCAGATCGAGCGCATACCACTCAGAGAAAATGGTGGTGTGGTTTTTCAGGTTCTGTTGGTACAAGGTGTGCAGCAGCGCATGGCCGGTACGGTCGGCTGCGGCGGCGGTACGCGCCGCCTGCTCGCCGCCGAAGTTCAGCGACTGGCCGCCGAACGGGCGCTGATAGATGCGGCCGTCGTCCAGGCGAGAGAACGGCAGGCCCATGTGCTCCAGTTCCAGAATCGCTTCCGGGCCGGTTTTACACATATATTCGATGGCGTCCTGGTCACCGATATAGTCGGACCCTTTCACCGTGTCGTACATATGCCATTCCCAGTTGTCCTCGTGGCTGTTGCCGAGCGCGACGGTGATGCCGCCCTGGGCGGACACGGTATGGGAACGGGTCGGGAAAACTTTGGACAGCAGGGCACAGGTCGAGCCCGCTTGGGAAATTTGCAGCGCGGCACGCATGCCCGCACCGCCGGCGCCGATTACGACGGCATCAAACTCTCTGACTGGCAGTTTCATTTAAGCACCCCACACTACGATTGTTCCGTACAGTAAATAGACCAGCAACGCGACCACGACAGCCAGCTGCAACACCAGGCGAACCGCCAGCGGCTTGACGTAGTCCGTCAGCACCTGCCACAGCCCGATCCAGGCGTGAACCAGAATCGACAGCAAGGTCAGCAGAGTGAACACTTTCGTAATGGAAGTGGCGAAGAAACCGCGCCAGATGTCATAAGTGAGTTCCGGAGCCGTGACGAAAAAGCCCAGGATATACAGGACGTACAGGGTGATGATGATAGCGGAAGCACGCAGCAGCAGCCAATCGTGCACGCCGTTGCGCCCTAATGCAGAAACGTTGTTTACCATACGAGGACTCCAGCCAGAACTGACAGCACGACGGTCAGACCGATCGCCACCTGGGCGGAACGGGTGCCGGCGGCCAAACTCTCTTCGATGTAGCCAAAATCCATTAACAAGTGACGGATGCCACCGCAAATGTGATAGGCCAGCGCCGTGAGGATGCCCCAGAATATGAATTTGACGATGAAGCTATTCATGATGGCGGCCGCCTGCAGGAACCCCTCTTGGGAAGAGAGTGACAGGCCCAGCAGCCAGAGGAGGATACCCACGGCAACGAAGGTAATTACGCCAGAGACTCGGTGTAAGATAGACGCTATCGCAGTTACGGGGAACCGGATCGTTTGCAGATCCAAGTTGACAGGTCGTTGTTTTTTCACGTATTTGCCCACACAGCTCTTATTATTTTCCTTCCTCCGGGCCTGGGCGGGGATCAGACAGCGTTAAGAGCCTAAAACCCTTACACGTCACGCGCTCAAACATCAACATCCTCTGTGCTCAAACGGCGCGCATTTATAACGCTGGGTGCTCCTACTTCAGGGTAATCCGGAGACCTGGCGGCAGTATAGGAGGATCACATTCTGATTACAATTCTCATACAACCGCTTTGATAACATTTCCCCCGAACAGTGATTCAGATCACGAATTTCACAATTAGTGCAAAATTAATTATCTGATTTGACAAGAGATCAACATTTCCATTACATATAGGGGCACAAACGGTCCTATGATGCGCTACGGGTCAGCAGATACACTTCCCCCCGGGTTCGAGTTATGCAACAGTGTATTTGGCGAACCTATCCCAATAGCCGTTGTTTCCCGCTCGATTTTGCCGGCGTCAAAAAGCAAATAAAGCAAATAAAAACAGTTTATTGGGATAGGTTCACATCTCTTCGAACAGCTCATAGGTAAGATTAACAGACTATAACGAATTACTCTGAATCGTTAACAACTGGTCACCCGTCTCGTTCGCCTGGTCAGCACTCTGTACCCTACCCGCGCACAGTTGCGCAGTCGCTCACAGAGTTAGCGTCCGCACCATTTTTTGCGGGCAACCTGCAGAGATTTAAGGTATTTCAGTTGTTAGTGGTTTTTAAAATAAGGCGCTAAGGAGACAGTAAATGACTGATAAGAAAGCGACGCTAACCATTAACGACAGCGAAGCTCCGATCGAACTGGGCGTATTGACACCGACACTGGGCCCTGATGTCCTCGATGTCCGCGCTCTGGGTTCCAAAGGTTATTTCACATTTGATCCCGGCTTTACCTCCACCGCTTCTTGCGAATCCAAGATTACCTTCATCGACGGCGACAAAGGCGTGCTGCTGCACCGCGGCTTCCCTATCGAACAGCTGGCGAAAGAATCTTCCTACCTGGAAGTGTGCTACATCCTGCTGTACGGCGAGACCCCGACGCCGGAAGAGTTCGAGACCTTCAAAACGACCGTAACCCGTCACACCATGATCCACGACCAGATCACCCATCTGTTCCGTGGCTTCCGTCGCGACTCGCACCCGATGGCGGTGCTGTGCGGCGTGACCGGCGCGCTGGCGGCGTTCTACCACGATGCGCTGGACGTCAACAACGAGCGTCACCGTGAAATCACCGCGTTCCGTCTGCTGTCCAAAATGCCGACCGTGGCCGCGATGTGCTACAAATACTCCCTGGGCCAGCCGTTCGTTTATCCGCGCAACGATCTGTCCTATGCCGGCAACTTCCTGCACATGATGTTCGCCACCCCGTGCGAAGAGTACGTGGTGAACCCGGTATTGGAACGCGCCATGGATCGCATCCTGATCCTGCACGCCGACCATGAGCAGAACGCCTCTACCTCGACCGTGCGCACCGCCGGCTCTTCCGGCGCCAACCCGTTCGCCTGCATCGCGGCCGGCATCGCCTCCCTGTGGGGGCCGGCGCACGGCGGCGCCAACGAAGCGGCGCTGAAAATGCTGGAAGAGATCAAGACCGTCGATCACATTCCGGAATTCATCAAGCGCGCCAAGGACAAGAACGACTCCTTCCGCCTGATGGGCTTCGGCCACCGCGTGTACAAGAACTACGATCCGCGCGCCACCGTGATGCGCGAGACCTGTCACGAAGTGCTGAAAGAGCTGAACAAGAAGGACGACAACCTGCTGCAGGTGGCGATGGAGCTGGAGCACATCGCGCTGAACGACCCGTACTTCATCGAGAAGAAACTGTACCCGAACGTCGACTTCTACTCCGGCATCATCCTGAAGGCGATGGGCATTCCTTCTTCCATGTTCACCGTGATCTTCGCCATCGCGCGCACCATCGGCTGGATCGCGCACTGGAACGAAATGCACGACGAAGGCATCAAAATTGCCCGTCCGCGTCAGCTGTACACCGGCTATGCCGAGCGTGATTTCAAATCCCAGCTGAAAACCAAGTAAGCCGCTTCCCCGGCTGAAACCGCACAGCGCCGCCCCTTCGGGCGGCGTTTTTTTTGCTTATTTCTGGCAGCCCGGGCACCAATAAAACGGCCGCGACGACAGGTCGGTGCGCACAATCATCGCGCCGCAGCGTTCACAGGGCTCGCCGCTGCGATGAAACACCTTGAAGCGAAACAGCGCGCCGTGATGGCGGTTCTCATCCGCCTGCCCACGCGTCTGATAGGAAAGACGCGGCACCGCCAGCAGCGCCTCCGCCAGACGCCAAAGCGCTTCCGGCGCCAGATCCTGCGGTTTGTGCTGCGGCGCCAGTTCGGCCTGCCACAGAATTTCGGCGCGCAGATAATTGCCCAATCCGGCGAGAAACGCCTGGTCGAGCAGCATGCCGCCCAGCTGCCTGCGGCGAAAACGCGGCGTCAGCAAACGCTCCTGCACCTCATCCACCGTCAACGTCATGTCCAGCACGTCGGGGCCGATGCGTTGCAGGAACGGGTGCTGTTCTATCTCCTCGCGCGGCCCGACGGTGATGTCAGACGCGCTGTAGAGCAATATTGCGCTGCGAGCGGTTTCCAGCCGCACCCGCAGATCGCGCTTGGTCTCCGGCGTCTCTCCTGCCGCCGCCACTTTCCACACGCCATACAGCTGGTTATGGCTGTACATCGTCAGCCCATTGGAGAAATGGGTCAGCAGCGCCTTGCCGCGCGGCTCGATGGCGACGATGCGCTCGCCGATCAGACGCTGGCGATAGTGTTTCAACTGAGGAAAAGCGAAATCGACGGCGGTCAACGGCTGATCGATCACCGCCGCCGCCAGTTTGTCCGCCGCCCGGCGAATCTCCGGTCCTTCCGGCATAGACCACTCCTTGCGTAGGCCCGGCGCAGCCCGGTGCGCCGGGAGTGTTCTTGATTAATGCGTTGCGCCACCCACCACTTTCAGATCGTGTTCCACCTGCAAAGCAATGGAAACGGCCAGCTCCAGCGCAAACAGCACCGTCGAAGCCGCCATGCTCGGCGCACCGGGGTGGGCCGCCGCCTGTTCCGGCAGGTACGGAATATGGATAAAACCGCCCTTCACCTCACGCTGGCCGCTCAAACGGTGCAGCAGCCCATACATCACATGGTTGCACACGTAGGTGCCGGCAGTCTGCGAAACGGCGGCCGGAATGCCGGCCTCGCGCATCGAACTGACCATCGCTTTGATCGGCAAGGTGCTGAAATAGGCCGCCGGACCGCCGGCGACGATCGGCTCATCCACCGGCTGCTGCCCCTGATTGTCGGGAATGCGCGCATCGTCGACGTTGATCGCCACCCGTTCAATCGTGATATCGGTGCGGCCGCCGGCCTGGCCGATAGCCAGCACCATCACCGGCTGCACCTCATCGATCGCCGCATTGAGCGCCTCCAGCGCCGCGCCGAACACGCACGGCAGCTGGCGCGCCACGATGCGCGTGCCGACCAGCTCCATATCATTGAGCTGCTTCACCACTTCCCAGGAGGGGTTAAGGCGCTCACCGCCAAACGGCTCAAAGCCGGTAATCAATACTTTTTGCATCCTTACTCCTACAGGAACATCAGGAAATACAGCAGGAACACGTTAACCAACAGCAGCAGCACGCCGGTCGGCACCTGCGCCTTGATCACCGCATTCTTGTCCGGCAACTCCAGCAGCGCCGCCGGCACAATGTTGAAGTTCGCCGCCATCGGCGTCATCAGGGTGCCGCAATAGCCGGAGAACATGCCGATCGCCGCCATCACCGCCGGGTTGCCGCCGTGCTGCAACACCAGGATCGGAATGCCGATGCCGGCGGTAACGATCGGGAAAGCGGCGAAGGCGTTGCCCATCACCATGGTCAGCACCGCCATACCGATAGCGTAGACCGCCACGGCGATAAAACGGTTATCGACCGCCAGATATTCCTGGGTCAAATGCGAGATCGCGGTGCCGACGCCGGCGACGGTAAACAGCAGCCCCAGCGTGGCGAGGATCTGCGGCAGAATGAACGCCCAGCCGATCGAATCCAGCAGGCGCCGCGCTTCCTGTATCGGCTGCAGCGCCTTCTCATGGGTCATTGTCACCGCGATCGCCAACCCGATCAGGCAGCCGACGGTCATCGAGAACAGGGTAATTAGCGTCGCGTGGTTACCGCTGCCGAATACCGCGTTTTGCAACGCCGGCACGTTGTTGAACAGCAGCACGCCGACCACCGTCACCACCGGGATCGCCAGCGCGGGAATGAACAGCTTGTTGCCCAGGCGCTTGGCGCTCGCCTCGCGCTCCTGCGGCGTCCGCTGGTGATAGCTGCCGAGGCGCACGCCGCCGAAGCCGGCAATCAGGGCCATCACCACCACCACCGCGCCAACGATGATATGCAGCATGCGTTTTTCGTTACTGCCCTCGCCCAGTACATCGCCCAGCAGGCGATAAGTCCAGTCGCCGACCAGGAATACCAGGCCGTACAGCCCCCAAAACAGCCCGGTGGTGATGCGGCGCGGGTTGGCGCGATCGCGCAAGGACATCACCGCCACAATCAGCAGCACCGCGCCGGCCAGCCAGTAAAGGTATTGTTGCTGGAAGTTCATCGCGCTTCCCCCTTCGCCTGCAGCGCCGCCTGATTCAGCTGCGCCAGCTCGGCGCTCAGCTGTTTATCCATCCGATACAGCCGGAACGCGTGGATCAGGAAAGCGAAAATGGCGGTCGGAATGCCCCACAGCGCGATATGCAGCGGCTCGGTCTGAATGCCGCCGGACTCCAGCATAAAGTTATGCATGAAGATGATCGCACCGAAGGCCACGAAGATATCCTCGCCGAAGAACAGCCCGACGTTGTCGGTAGCGGCCGACATGGCGCGCAGGCGGTGGCGGGTACGCTCCGGCAGCTCGCCGTAGCGGTTTTCCGTCGCCCCTTCCGCCATCGGCGCCAGCAGCGGCCGCACCATCTGCGGATGCCCGCCCAGGCTGGTCAGCCCCATCGCCGCGGTGATCTCGCGCACGAACAGGTACACGATCAGCAAACGGCCGGCGGTGGCGCTTTTGATCTTGGCGATCCACGCCTGCGCCCGCTCTTTCAGCCCGTGACGTTCCAGCAGGCCGATCACCGCCAGCGGCAGCAGCAGGATCAGCGGCAGGTTTCGGGTATTGAGAAAGCCCTCGCCGAGCTTTTCCAGAATGACGTCCAGCGGCATCAGCGCCGCCAGACCGGTGATGATGCCGGCGGCGATCACCACCAGCACCGGATTGAAACGCAATACAAACCCGACCACGATCGCGGCGATGCCGATCAGTGGCCAGAGATTCACGGCCTGTTCCATAGTCTTCCCTCGATATTTTCTAATAATTTTTTGTTTGTGATGTTGTGTCTTGCTTTACTGCTCTGCGCTGACGCGGATGCCCTGTTGAACAAAACTGTCCCGCAGCTTGCGCGCATACGCCAGCGCATGCTCGCCGTCCCCGTGCAGGCAGACGGTCTCCGCCTGTACGGCGGTCCAAACGCCATCGACGCTGCGCACCCGGTGATGGCGCACCATCTCCAGGGTTTGCGCCAGCGCCTGTTCGTCATCCTCGATCAATGCCCCCGGCAAACCGCGCGGCACCAGCGTGCCGTCGGCCTGATAACCGCGATCGGCGAACACCTCCTGCCGGGTGGTCAGACCGAGCCGTTGCCCGGCGCGGATCAGCTCGCTGCCGGCCAGCCCCACCAGCCGCAGCGCCGGATCGACCGCCTGCACCGCCCGGGCGATGGCTTCCGCCAGCGCCGGCTCAACCGCCGCCTGGTTGTACAGCATGCCGTGCGGCTTAACGTGCACCATCACCCCGCCCTCGGCGCGGGCGATGGCCGCCAGCGCCCCGAGCTGATACACCACCTGCGCGTACACCGTTTCCGGCGGCAGCTGCATGCGAGTGCGGCCGAAATTCTCCCGATCGGGAAAACTCGGGTGGGCGCCGATCGCCACGCCGTACTGCAATGCCCAGCGCACCGACTGACGCATGGTCTGCGCATCGCCGGCGTGGAAGCCGCAGGCGATGTTGGCCGAACTCACCAATTGCAACAGCGCCTGGTCGTTGGCGCAGCCTTCGCCGAGATCGGCGTTCAAATCAACGAGCATGTAACCCCCAGGCAATCTGTCGAAGGAAAAGATCCTGCTCGGCCTTGGCGCGCTGCGCCTCGGCCAGTGAACAGAGAACGAAATGGATCGGTTCGCCGAGACGGATCTGCGCCAAATGGTAAAGATCGGCTTCGATCACGCAGGCGATGCGCGGGTAACCGCCGGTGGTTTGCGCATCGGCCATCAGCACGATCGGCTGGCCGTTGTGCGGCACCTGCACCACGCCGGGCATCAGGCCGTGCGACAGCATCTCTCTGTCGGTGGTGCGTGCCAGCGGCGTGCCGCCGTGCAGACGGTAGCCCATGCGGTTGCTCTGCGGGCTGAGCTGCCAGGCGGCGCGCCAAAACGCATCTTGCGCCTCTTCGCTGAATTCGGCGTACTCCGGCCCCGGCAACGCACGGATGCGATTGGTAAACAGCAACTGCTTCACGCCACAGCGGGTTTGCGGCAGCGCGGTGGATTTGCCCAGCGGCAACCGATCGCCGTCCTTCAGATTACGCCCCTCGCACCCGCCAAAAGCGGCTTTCATGTCGGTGCTGCGCGAGCCCAGCATTTCCGGCACGGCGATACCGCCGGCGATCGCGAGATAACTGCGCATGCCGCGCTTCGGCGTGCCCAGCACCAGACGCTGCCCCTTTTTCACCGGGTAGCGCCAGCCGGTCCACAGCGGCTTACCGTCCAGCTGCGCGTCGCAGCCGGCGCCGGTCAGGGCGATCCAGCCAGGGCGGGTAAACTCGGCGCTGAACTGGCCAAGGGTGATCTCCAGCCCGGCGGCCTCAGGCGCATTGCCCACCAGCAGGTTGGCGATCTTCAGCGCCGGTTGATCCAGCGCCCCGCCGGTGCTGATGCCCAGGCGGCGGAATCCCTCGCGGCCCAAATCCTGCACCGTGGTATAGATGCCGGCACGCAGAATAATCAGCATACGCCCTCCTTCTGCGGCACGAAGCGCACGTTATCGCCCGGGCGCAGCAGCGTCGGCGGCATTTCATGCGGATTGAACAGCGCCAGCGGCGTGCGGCCGATCAGCTGCCAGCCGCCGGGCGTCGCCAGCGGATAGATGCCGGTCTGGCCGCCGCCGATACCGACGGAGCCGGCCGCCACCGCCAGACGCGGTTCGGCGCGGCGCGGCGTCGCCAGTTTTTCCGGCATGCCGCCCAAATAGGAGAAGCCCGGCTGAAAGCCGAGAAAATAGACCACGTAAGCCGCCGCCGCATGGCATTCCACCACCTGTCGCGGCGTCATGCCGGTATGGCGCGCCACCTCATCCAGATCAGGGCCCTGTTCCCCGCCGTAGACAACCGGGATCTCCACCTGACGCGACTCCGGCGTCAGGCGCTCTTTGCTTTCCCACCCCTGCTGCAGTAACGCGAGCATCGCTTCGGCGTCGGCCTGCGGCGTATGCAACAGCAGCGTCAGGTTGTTCATTCCCGGCACCACTTCCCGCACGTCGGGATGGTGATTCAGCTTTTCCGCCAGCGCCCAGATGCGCTGCTGGCTCGGCAACGTCACCGGCGGTGACAGTTCAAGCACTACCGCTCTTTCACCTAAAAGGTAATAACGCGCTTGTTGCACCCTTATTCTCCTTATTATTATCGCGCTGAAAAACATACCAGTTATGCGTGACGCAGCCCCGGCTGTCAATAGAACGCAACCATAAGGAAAATAAGGAAATAGCGCGGTAAAAGGATTCAGCCGGCGCGCAGGCCGGGCTGGATCCGAAGTAGAAAAAAATCAGGCGGGATTCGGGATATCGATAAAGGTCACATCAAAACCGTGGTGCTGAGCCAGCCATTCCCCCAGCGCTTTCACGCCGCCGCGCTCGGTCGCGTGGTGGCCGGCGGCAAAGAAATGCACGCCCATTTCGCGCGCGCTGTGAATGGTCTGCTCAGACACTTCACCGCTGATGAAAGCATCGACGCCGAAGCGCGCCGCGCTGTCGATAAAGCCCTGGCCGCCGCCGGTGCACCAGGCCACTCGGCGAATATGCTCAGGCGCGTTATCGCCGCAGTGCAGCACCGCGCGCCCCAGTCGGCTTTCGATGCGCTGTTGCAGCGCTTCGCCGGTCAGCGGCTGTTCGAATTCCCCGTGCGGCACCAGCGGCTCGACGTCGCCAATCACCCGAATGCCCAGCGCCTGCGCCAGCTGCGCGTTGTTGCCCAGCACCGGATGCGCGTCCAGCGGCAAGTGGTAGCCGTACAGATTGATGTCGTGGGTCAACAGCGTTTTCAGGCGGTTGCGCTTCATGCCGCGCACCGCCGGCGCCTCGTTTTTCCAGAAATAGCCGTGGTGCACGATGATCGCGTCGGCCTGATGCGCCACCGCGGCGTCCAACAGCGCCTGACAGGCGGTGACGCCGGTCACGATGCGCTGCACGTGCGGGCGCCCTTCCACCTGCAATCCATTGGGGGCATAGTCCTGAAACGCCGCGGCGTTCAGTTCCGTGTTGATCAGTTGTTCCAGATCGAGGTTACGCATTCTCTTCTCTCTTCATAGTCAAAATGTCTGCCGGTCGCCCTGCGCCATCAGGATGAATTTCACCCCCAGATCGTTGCCCTGCGCCAGCTGCTGCGCAATGGCGGCGCGCGCGTCTTCGCCCTGCTTCAGGCTCGGTTTGATGTGGCTGATCACCACCGGCAGACCGTTCAGCGAGCCTTCGCCGCCGCTGTACTGCGTCAGGTTCTTCAGCTCCTTCAGCAGCCAGGCCGGCGTCAGATGGCCGTACAGATGTTTGTCCTCCACCCCGTTAGGGTAAGAGGTTTCGATAATCATGCCCTTGAGCTTTTTCTGCTCGACAAGCGGCCCCAGCACGCGCCACACGGTATCGAGATCGCGCGACTGCTCCACCTTGTCCGGCCCGGTATCGCCGAAGTAGGCGAAGAACTCGTTGCCGTTGGAAATCAGCAGCATTGACGACGGGTAGCGATCGTGGCTGAGCGGGTACATCACGCCGGTCAACCCGGTCAGGCCGAGGGTAAAGCGCTGCTGCGGCCGCACCGTTTGCAGCCGGTAGGTGCCCAGCCGCGAACCGTTGCCGGCGTCGGTAAAGTTCGGCCAGGCCTTCCAGTTGAAGTAATGGTTGCGCAGGGTCAGCACGGTGTCCGCCTGGGCGTAAACGGTTTTTTTATTATCCTCGGGCGAGCCGACGATCAGCCCCGCCACGTGGTCCAGATGGCCGTGGCTGATGAAATAGCCGCCGATCAACTGCCGGAACACATAGCCCTGCGGCGTGTAAGGCGCGGCCAGCTCGGGGGTCACCTGCGGGAAACTGCCCTTCTCCAGCCCTTTGGCGATGCCCGGCAGCAGCGAGCCGGCGTCCAGCGCCACATACTGCGGCTGATTATCGCTGCGGATCAGATAAGAGGTCAGGTTGCCGTCGCTGACGCCGCCGTCGACGCCCAGCGCCACCACGTCAAAGCCGGCGATCGCCAGCGCGGAATAGCCGCTCAGGCACAGGGCCAGCACCTTTTTCATCATTACGTCGCTCCTTGCAGTTGCCTCAAGACTCTCCCCGTTTCGCCGCCTCGAACGCCGCCAACGTCTCTACACGCGCTTGCTTGTGATCGACGATCGGCAGCGGGTAGTTCAGCGTACGGCGCTGCTTTTCCGCCCAGCGGTGGGGGTAATGGATGTCATTGTCGGGCACATCCGCCAGTTCCGGCAACCATTTACGGATGAAAGTGCCTTGTGGATCAAAACGTTCACCCTGGGTGGTCGGGTTGAAGATGCGGAAATACGGCGCGGCGTCGGTGCCGGTGGAGGCTGCCCACTGCCAGCCGCCGTTGTTGGCCGCCAGATCCCCGTCCAGCAATTGCGACATGAAATAGCGCTCCCCGGCGCGCCAGTCGATCAGCAGATCTTTCACCAGAAAACTGGCGCTGATCATGCGCAGCCGGTTGTGCATCCAGCCGGTGGCATTCAGTTGGCGCATGGCGGCATCAACGATCGGATAGCCGGTTTCGCCCCGCTGCCAGGCCTGCAGCTTCGCCGCGTCATCGCACCAGCTCACCTTGTCCGTCCAGGCGATAAACGGCCGATGGCGACACAGCTCGGGATAGGCCACCAGCAGATGGCGGTAGAACTCGCGCCAAATCAGCTCGTTCAGCCAGGCGAAAGCGCCGCTCTCGCGATCTTCCAGCAGCTGCGGGCATTCGGCGCGCAGGCGGTTAAAACACTGGCGCGGCGACAGCGCGCCGATCGCCAGATAGGGCGACAGGCTGCTGGTGCCGGCGATGGCGGGCAGATCGCGCTGCCGAAGGTAATCCTGCACCTGCTCACGGCAAAAGGCGCGCAGCCGCTGCAGCGCGGCCTCCTCGCCGGCGGGATAATCATCCCCGATGTCCGCCGCAGGATAATCGAACGCCGCCGGCGCTTCAGGCGCAGGCAACGCGCCATCGGCACGGATCTTCGGCGCCGGCAGGCAGCTCACGTCGGACTCAGTCAGGCGCTGAATGAAGGCGTTGCGAAACGGCGTATAAACCTTGTACATCTCGCCGCCGCCGGTTAGCACGCTGCCCGGCGGCAACAGCAGACTGTCATCAAAACCGTGGCACGTTACCCGTCCATTCAACTGCTGCTCCAGCCGCGCATCGCGTCGCCGTTCATTCAGTTCGTACTGGCGGTTGTAAAATAGCGCGTCCACCTGCTCTCGCCGGCAATACTCCGCCAGCCAGTCGATCGACGCGGCAAAGTCCGTGCCGGCATGGCAATGCAGCGCAATGCCCTTTTGCGCCAGCGCCTGCTGTACCGCCCGCAGGCTGGCGTGGATCAGCGCCGCCTGCCGCGGCGCCATCTCATGTTCCCGCCACTGCTGCGGGGTGGCGATAAACACCGCCAGCACCCGGGCTTTGGGATCGCTGCAGGCAGCGTGCAGCGCTTTGTTGTCGGTGATACGCAGATCGTTACGCAACCAGACCAGATGCGTGGTCATAAAATTCCCTTGTCAATCAATGGCCGTAACGCAAACGCAGCGCCTCCGGATAAGGTTCGAAATAGCGTTGTTCCGCCAAATAACTGTCGGGATATTCCGCCATGTAATGCTTAAGCAAGGCGATCGGCGCCAGCAGCGGCTGCATGCCCTGCCGGTAGCGGTCGATCAGGTGCGCCAGCTCCTGGCGCTGCGCCGCGCTGAGCTGGCGGCGGAAGTAACCCTGCACGTGCATCAGCACGTTGGTATGGTTGCGGCGCGTCGCCTTGTGCGCCAACAGCGCCATCAGGCGGCTGCGGTACTCCACAGCGAAGTCTTCCAGCGAGTCCCAGCGGTGAATGTCGGCGACGAAACGCCCCAGTTCGCGGTACGCCGGCTGCGAATGCGCCAGCAGCGACAGCTTGTAGCGGCTGTGAAACGCGATCAGCCCGCCACGGGTCAGCCCCTGACGCCACAGCATGTTCAACTCATACAGCGCGTACACTCGCTCGATAAAGTTTTCCCGCAGCGCCGTATCCTGCAAACGCCCATCCTCTTCCACCGGCAGCCACGGCATCTGGCGCAGCAGCTCGGCGGTAAACAGCCCGACGCCGTTTTTACGCGAGTCCTTGCCGTTCTCGCTGTAGACCCGCACCCGCTCCAGGCCGCAGCTCGGCGACTTGGCGCAGACGATGTAACCGCACAGGTGCTGTAACGCGGCCACGCGCTGCGCGGAGAAACTGCGCATCTCCTCGGTCAGATCCACGCCGGCGTCGTTGCTGTAGCGCATCGCCGGCCACGGCTGCGCCTGTTTCACCAGGCGCAGCGCCGGGCGCGGCGTGGGCAGGCCGATCGCCATTTCCGGGCAAACGGGCTCAAAGCGCACATAGGGCGCCAACTGTTCCACCGCGAAGGCCAGCCGCTTGTGGCCACCGTCGAAACGCACCGCGTCGCCCAGTAAACAGGCGCTGATGCCGATAGGGATCTTGTCACTCATACCGTTCTCTCGTGGTGTTGGTCGATGGGGAAAGTGTAGAAGAATGGCTTGCCAAATACGACCTTGCGCTGGACGGCAGCGGGCTTGGGGCATAAAAAAACCCCCGCCGCAGGGCGAGGGTTGTTCGTGAGTCGGCAGTGACTCAGTAGAAGTCGCAGGACGCCAGTTCCGCCTGCTGCAGCCAAACCGGCTTATCGCTGGTTTTTGACCAGACGCGGTGCAGGTAGCTGTAAAAACGCCCGCGATCGCTGCGGAACAGCATCACCGGCAGGGCCAAAATGCCCGCGATCACCACTGCGCTGCGGCGCAGGAGAATCCGATGCAGTGAATAAGCGTGATAGGTCGTAGACATGCGAACCTCCTTAAAAACGCCTGCCGTTGATTTGTCAGGGAAAACGGCGTGGGCGTATCAAATGAACAATCGGTAATTTGGTAACTGGACAAAATTTTAGCGCACTTGATGAAAGTTTACTACTCATCCGACCACTAAATCGCACAAAAAATCGCTAATCACCGCGGCGATTCGTAATTTTGTTACAACCAAGTTAATTTTTAACTTAACATTGGTTACGTTGTGGTTATTATCCGGTTCCTGCTGCCACGCCTCTGCCCTTGCTTATTCACTCATCAGGCGCAATCTCGCCGCCAACCTGCTGGTTGAAATGCTCAATTTTTGCTGAAATTTCAGCCATTTTTATACTTTTTTTACACCCGCCCGCGCGATTTTTTCATCTTCTTTCTACCCCGCTCCCTACACTGCCTCTATCAAAAACAACACCTCTGGAGGTGTCCCGTGAGTTTCAGCGTTATTGGTGGTGCGCTGTTGGTTCTGCTGCTGTTGGCCTATCTGGTCTACGCCCTGTTTAACGCGGAGGATTTCTGATGGCGGCTTCAGCCTTTTTACTGATCGCCAGTTTTCTGCTGGTGCTTCTGCTGCTGGCCCGGCCGCTGGGCGGTTTTATGGCGCGCCTGATCGAAGGTGAGCCGCTGCCTGCGCTGCGCGCAGTGGAAGCCGGCGTCTGGCGCGCCTGCGGCATCCGCCCCACCGAGATGAATTGGTGGCAGTACGCGCTGGCGATCCTGGCGTTTAACCTGCTCGGCCTGGCGCTGCTGTTCGCCCTGCTGATGGCGCAGGGCTCGCTGCCGCTCAACCCGCAAGGCTTCCCTGGCCTCTCCTGGGATCTGGCGCTCAACACCGCCGTCAGCTTCGTCACCAACACCAACTGGCAAGCCTACAGCGGTGAAAGCGCCCTCAGCTATTTCAGCCAGATGGCCGGGCTGGCGGTGCAGAACTTCGTTTCCGCCTCCACCGGCATCGCCGTGGCCTTTGCGCTGATCCGCGCCTTTACCCGCCGCGCCGGCAAGACCGTCGGCAACGCCTGGGCCGATCTGTTCCGCATCACGCTGTATGTGCTGCTGCCGATCGCGCTGCTGATCGCCCTGTTCTTCGTCAGCCAGGGCACGCTGCAAAACTTCCTGCCTTACCTGCACGTCACCACGCTCGAAGGCGCGCAGCAGACGCTGCCGATGGGGCCGGTCGCCTCGCAGGAAGCGATCAAGATGCTCGGCACCAACGGCGGGGGGTTCTTCGGCGCCAACTCGGCGCACCCGTTCGAAAACCCGACCGTGCTGACCAACTTCGTGCAGATGCTGGCCATCTTCCTGATCCCTTGCGCGCTGTGCTTCTCTTTCGGACAACTGGCCGGTGAAAACCGTCAGGGCCACGCGCTGATCTGGGCGATGGCGCTGATCTTCGTGGTGGCGGTGGTGGTGGTGATGTACGCCGAGCTGGCGGGCAACCCGCACCTGAGCGCGCTGGGCGCCGACAGCAACATCAATATGGAAGGCAAAGAGTCGCGCTTCGGCATTCTCGCCACCAGCCTGTTCTCGGTGGTGACCACCGCCGCGTCCTGCGGGGCGGTCAACGCCATGCACGACTCCTTCACCGCGCTGGGCGGCATGGTGCCGATGTGGCTGATGCAGATCGGTGAAGTGGTGTTCGGCGGCGTCGGCTCCGGCCTGTACGGCATGCTGCTGTTCGTGCTGCTGACCGTATTTATCGCCGGTCTGATGATCGGCCGCACCCCGGAATATCTGGGCAAGAAGATCGACGTTTACGACATGAAGATGACCGCGCTGGCGATCCTGGTCACGCCGACGCTGGTGTTGCTGGGCAGCGCGCTGGCCATCGGCACCGACGCGGGCCGCGCCGGCATCCTCAATCCGGGCGCCCACGGCTTCAGCGAAGTGCTGTATGCCCTGTCCTCCGCCGCCAACAACAACGGCAGCGCCTTCGCCGGCTTGAGCGTCAATACGCCGTTCTACAACCTGCTGCTGGCCTTCGCCATGTTCGTCGGCCGCTTCGGGGTGATCCTGCCGGTGCTGGCGATCGCCGGTTCGCTGAGCGCCAAGCCACGCCAGCCGGCGGGCAACGGCACCCTGCCGACCTATGGGCCGCTGTTTATCGGCCTGCTGATCGGCACTGTGCTGCTGGTGGGCGCGCTGACCTTCGTGCCGGCGCTGGCGCTGGGCCCGGTGGCCGAGCATTTGCAACTTTGGTTGGCAAACTAACAGACGTCACAGAGAGAGAATAAGAGATGACTCGCAAACAACGCGCGCTGTTTGAACCGGCTCTGGTGCGCACCGCGCTGATCGATGCGGTGAAAAAACTGGACCCTCGCGTTCAATGGCGCAACCCGGTGATGTTCGTGGTGTATATCGGCAGCCTGCTGACCACCGCCATCTGGCTGGCGATCCTCGCCGGCCAAACCGACGGCGCCGCCGCCTTTACCGGCAGCGTCTCCCTGTGGTTGTGGTTCACCGTGCTGTTCGCCAACTTCGCAGAGGCGCTGGCCGAAGGCCGCAGCAAGGCCCAGGCGGAAAGCCTGAAAGGCACCAAGAAAACCAGCTGGGCGAAAAAACTGGCCGGCCCGCGCCGCGACGGCGCCACGGAGAAAGTGGCCGCCGAGAGTCTGCGCAAAGGCGATATCGTGCTGGTGGAAGCCGGCGACACCATTCCGTGCGACGGCGAAGTGCTGGAGGGCGGCGCCTCGGTGGATGAAAGCGCCATCACCGGGGAATCCGCCCCGGTGATCCGCGAATCCGGCGGGGACTTCTCCTCGGTCACCGGCGGCACCCGCGTGCTGTCCGACTGGCTGGTGGTGCAGTGCAGCGTCAACCCGGGGGAAACCTTCCTCGATCGCATGATCGCCATGGTGGAAGGCGCTAAACGCCGCAAAACGCCGAACGAAATCGCGCTGACCATCCTGCTGGTGGCGCTGACCATCGTGTTCGTGTTGGCCACCGCCACCCTGTTCCCGTTCTCGCAATACAGCGTCGAGGCGGCCGGCAGCGGCAGCGTGGTCACCATCACCGTGCTGGTCGCGCTGCTGGTTTGCCTGATCCCCACCACCATCGGCGGTCTGCTGTCCGCCATCGGCGTGGCCGGGATGAGCCGCATGCTCGGCGCCAACGTGATCGCCACCAGCGGCCGCGCGGTGGAAGCCGCCGGCGACGTGGACGTGCTGCTGCTGGATAAAACCGGCACCATTACGCTGGGCAACCGTCAGGCGTCGGAGTTCCTGCCGGCGCCGGGCGTGAAAGAACAAGAGCTGGCGGACGCCGCGCAGCTGGCTTCGCTGGCGGACGAAACGCCGGAAGGCCGCAGCATCGTGGTGCTGGCCAAACAGCGCTTTAACCTGCGCGAGCGCGATCTGCAGGCGCTGAACGCCACCTTCGTGCCCTTCTCCGCCCAGACTCGCATGAGCGGCGTCAACGTGCAGGAGCGCATGATCCGCAAAGGCGCGGTGGACGCCATTCGCCGTCACGTCGAAACCAATCAGGGGCACTTCCCGCGGGCGGTGGACGATCTGGTGGAAAGCGTGGCGCGCACCGGCGGCACGCCGCTGGTGGTGGCGGAAGGCGCCCGGGTGCTGGGCGTGGTGGCGTTGAAGGATATCGTCAAGGGCGGCATCAAAGAACGCTTCAATGAGCTGCGCAAGATGGGCATCAAAACGGTGATGATCACCGGCGATAACCCGCTGACCGCGGCGGCGATCGCCGCCGAAGCCGGGGTGGACGACTTCCTGTCGGAAGCCACGCCGGAAGCCAAGCTGGCGCTGATCCGCCAGTATCAGGCGGAAGGCCGTCTGGTGGCGATGACCGGCGACGGCACCAACGACGCCCCGGCGCTGGCGCAGGCCGATGTGGCGGTGGCGATGAACTCCGGCACCCAGGCCGCCAAAGAGGCGGGCAACATGGTCGATCTGGATTCCAACCCGACCAAGCTGATCGAAGTGGTACATATCGGCAAACAGATGCTGATGACGCGCGGTTCGCTGACCACCTTCAGCATCGCCAACGACGTGGCCAAGTACTTCGCCATCATTCCGGCGGCGTTCGCGGCCACCTATCCGCAGCTGAACGCGCTGAACGTGATGCACCTGCACTCCCCCGCCTCCGCCATCATGTCGGCGGTGATCTTCAACGCCCTGGTGATCGTGTTTCTGATCCCGCTGGCGCTGAAAGGGGTGAGCTACAAACCGATGAGCGCCGCGGCTCTGCTGCGCCGCAACCTGTGGCTGTACGGGGTCGGCGGTCTGCTGGTGCCGTTCGTCGGCATCAAACTGATCGACCTGATCCTGGTCGCGCTGCACGTCGCCGGTTAACCATTGAGGGAAAAGAACATGACATATTTACGACCTGCGCTGGTGATGTTGATCCTGCTGACGCTGCTCACCGGCATCGCCTATCCGCTGCTGACCACCGGGCTGGCGCAGCTGCTGTTTTCGGGCGCGGCCAACGGTTCGCTGCTGTACCAGGGCGACAAGGCGGTCGGCTCCGCGCTGATTGGCCAGAACTTCACGCGCGCCGACTATTTCTGGGGCCGCCCGTCGGCGACCGGCGATTCAGCCTATAATCCACAGGCCTCCGCCGGCAGCAACCTGGCGGCCACCAACCCGGCGCTGGATAAGGTTATCGCCGAACGCGCGGCGCAGCTGCGCCAGGCCAATCCGGCCATGAGCGGCCCGATCCCGGTGGATCTGCTGACCGCCTCCGGCAGCGGGCTGGATCCGCAGATCTCGACCGCTGCGGCGCGGTATCAGCTGGCGCGGGTCGCGGCGGCACGTCATCTGCCGCCGGAACAGGTCGCCAAACTGATCGAAGACAACACCGATCGGGCCACGCCCAACTTCATGGGCGAATCGGTGGTCAACGTGTTGAAGCTGAACCTGGCGCTGGATGCGTTGAAGTAACGCACCGTATTCAGCATAGTGATAGGGTTCGGCGTGCCGAACCCCTTTTTGCTTGGTAACACAAGGAATTGTCATGGTCGAAGAAGAACAGCAGCGTCCCGATCCCGATAGCCTGCTGGCGCTGGCCAATGAAAAACCGCGCGGCCGGTTGAAGGTATTCTTCGGCGCCTGCGCCGGCGTAGGCAAAACCTACGCCATGCTGCAGGAGGCCCAGCGTTTGCGCGCACAGGGGCTGGATGTGCTGGTCGGCGTGGTGGAAACCCACGGCCGCAGCGAGACCGCCGCCCTGCTCGACGGCCTGGCGCTGTTGCCGCAAAAGCGCATCCAGCATCGCGGGCGACTGGTGCAGGAATTCGACCTCGACGCCGCGTTGGCGCGCCATCCGGCGCTGATCCTGATGGACGAACTGGCGCACAGCAACGCCCACGGTTCGCGCCACCCCAAACGCTGGCAGGATGTGGAAGAGCTGCTGGACGCCGGCATCGACGTGCTGACTACCGTCAACGTACAACATTTGGAAAGTCTGAACGACGTGGTGGGCGGCGTGACCGGCGTGCGGGTGCGCGAAACGGTGCCCGACCACGTGTTTGACGAGGCCAGCGAAGTGGTGCTGGTCGATCTGCCGCCGGACGATCTGCGCCGACGGCTGCACGAAGGCAAAGTGTATATTCCCGGTCAGGCCGAGCGCGCCATCGAGCATTTTTTCCGTAAAGGCAACCTGATCGCCCTGCGCGAGTTGGCGCTGCGCCGCACCGCCGATCGGGTCGATGACCAGATGCGCGAGTTTCGCGACACCCAGGGGCGCGAGAAAGTGTGGCACACCCGCGACAGCATTCTGCTGTGCGTCGGCCACAACAGCGGCAACGAAAAGCTGGTGCGCATCGCCGCCCGGCTGGCGGCGCGGCTCGGCTGCCACTGGCATGCGGTCTACGTGGAAACCCCCAAGCTGCACCGGCTGCCGGAAAACCAGCGCCGCGCCATTCTGCGCGCGCTGCGGCTGGCGCAGGAGCTGGGCGCCGAAACCGCCACCCTGGCCGATCCGTCCGAAGAGCGCGCAGTGCTGCGCTACGCCCGCGAGCATAACCTCGGCAAAATCATCATCGGCCGCCGCAGCGAGCAGCGCTGGAAGCTGCGCGGCAGTTTCGCCGATCGCCTCGGCCGGCTGGGTCCGGATCTCGATCTGGTGATCGTCGCGCTGGACAGCGACGCCGCACAGCCGCCGCCGGGCAAGGAGCACGACGGCCGCAGCTTCAATGAGAAATGGCGCATGCAGCTGCGCGGCTGCGCGGTGGCGGTGGCGCTGTGCGCGCTGATCACCCTGCTCTCGCAGTGGCTGCTGCCGGGCTTCGATCAGGCCAACCTGGTGATGGTCTACCTGCTCGGCGTGGCGATCGTCGCGCTGTTCTTCGGCCGCTGGCCATCGGTGCTGGCGGCGGTGATCAACGTCGCCAGTTTCGATCTGTTCTTCGTTCAGCCCGAATGGTCGTTCGCCGTCAGCGATATGCAGTATCTGCTGACCTTCGGCGTGATGCTCGCCGTCGGCATCATCATCGGCAACCTGACCGCCGGGGTGCGTTATCAGGCCCGGGTGGCGCGCTATCGCGAGCAGCGGGCGCGCCATCTGTACGAAATGTCACGCGGGCTGAGCCGCGCGCTGACCGTGGCCGACATCGCCAACACCAGCCGTCATTTCCTCTCCAGCAGCTTCCAGGCGAAAACCGTGCTGCTGCTGCCGCAGGAAGACGGCCGGCTGCAGCAAATGATCGGCGAGGAAGGCGGGCTGCTGTCGGTAGACGAAGCCATCGCGCGCTGGAGTTTCGATAAAGGCTTGCCGGCCGGCGCCGGCACAGACACCCTGCCCGGCGTGCCTTACCAACTGCTGCCGCTCAATACCCCCAAACAGACCTTCGGCCTGTTGGCGATCGAACCCAACAACCTGCGCCAGCTGATGGTGCCGGAACAACAGCGGCTGCTGCAAACCTTCGCAGTGCTGATCGCCAGCGCGCTGGAACGGCTGCACCTGGCGCGCAGCGCCGAAGAAGCCAAGCTGGACGCCGAACGCGAACAGCTGCGCAACTCGCTGCTGGCGGCGCTGTCGCACGATCTGCGCACCCCGCTGACCGTGTTGTTCGGCCAGGCGGAAATTCTCACGCTGGACCTGGCGGCCGAAGGTTCCAATCACGCCACCCAGGCCAGCCAGATCCGCCAGCAGGTGCTGAGCACCACCCGGCTGGTGAACAACCTGCTGGATATGGCGCGCATCCAGTCCGGCGGTTTCAGCCTGCGTAAAGAGTGGCAGTCGCTGGAAGAGATCGTCGGCGCTTCGCTGCACATGCTGGAGCCGCTGCTCAGCCAGCATCCGATCGAGGTCGATCTGCCGCCGGAACAGATCCTGGTCAACTGCGACGGCAGCCTGCTGGAACGGGTGTTCACCAACCTGTTGGAAAACGCCAATAAATACGCCGGCGCCGAGGCCACCATCGGCATTCGCGCCCGCACGCTGCCCGAGTGGCTGGAAGTCGAGGTCTGGGATAACGGCCCCGGCATCCCCGCCGATCAGCTGCAGCTGATTTTCGACAAGTTTTCACGCGGCAATAAAGAGTCGGCGATCCCTGGCGTCGGCTTGGGGTTAGCGATTTGTCGTGCCATTATTGAAGTGCATGACGGCCGCATCTGGGCGGAAAACGGCGCCAACGGCGGCGCCAGCTTCCGCTTCGTGCTGCCGCTGGAAAAACCGCCCGAGATCGACGGCGACGCCTTCGATCTGTAATCAACGCAGGGGAAACGTGAGCATAACGCCAACCAACATTCTGATTGTTGAAGATGAAAAAGAGATCCGCCGCTTCGTGCGCACCGCGCTGGAGAGCGAAGGCCTGCGGGTGTTTGAAAGTGAAACCCTGCAACGCGGGCTGATTGAGGCCGGTACGCGCAAACCGGATCTGATCATCCTGGATTTGGGCTTACCGGATGGCGACGGGCTGAGCTACATCCGCGATCTGCGGCAGTGGAGCGCCATTCCGGTGATCGTGCTGTCGGCGCGCAACGCCGAAGAGGACAAAATCGCCGCGCTGGACGCCGGCGCCGACGACTATCTCAGCAAACCGTTCGGCATCGGCGAACTGTTGGCGCGGGTGCGGGTCGCGCTGCGCCGCCACTCCGCCAGCCAGCAGGAAAGCCCGCTGGTGAGCTTTTCGGAAATCACCGTCGATCTGGTCAACCGCCGGGTGCTACGCAACGACGAAGATCTGCATCTGACGCCGATCGAGTTTCGTCTGTTGGCGGAGCTGCTGGCCAACGCCGGCAAGGTGATCACCCAACGCCAGCTGTTGAGCCACGTCTGGGGGCCGAACTACGTGGAGCACAGCCACTATCTGCGCATCTACATGGGCCATTTGCGGCAGAAGCTCGAAGCCGATCCGGCCCGGCCCAAACACCTGCTGACCGAAACCGGCGTCGGCTATCGCTTCATGCCTTAACCCCGGAGGGCGCGGTTTGCCGCGCCTTTACGCCGCCGGGCCCTTCTTCAATCCGACCATAAACTCCTTAAACGCCTCGCGCAGCGGAGCGAACACCGGGTGTTTGCGGTTTTCGATCATCACTTCGGAGAACAGCTTCAACCCCACGGCAAAAGCCGCGCTCTGCTCGGGGCCGAAGTTCAGATCGTCACGCGCCCGAATGCGCTCGACGATCTCGAGAATATCGTCGTGGTTGCTCACCTCAAAACTCAGCGGCGCTTTCTCGACGGGATTGCCCTGGCGATCGCTCAGGGCTTCAACGGTAATGTTAAAACGGTGGCCGGGCATCAGTTCTTCTCCTGTTGCGAAGGTTGAATCTGCATTTCGCTTTCGATCGCCGCCACGGCGGTCAGCAACGCGGCGTTGATGCGCTCCACCTGCTGCGGCGTAAGATCGGCGCGCATCACGTTGCCGCGCAGCAGGCTGCGCAGACGGTTCATGGCGTCGTAGATGCCTTCCGCCAGGTTGCCGTGCCGATGACGCTCGCGGCCGGCGCCCGCCAGACGCGCCAGAATGACCTCAACCACCTGTTGATGCTTTTGCAGCTCGCCCTCGCCCGCCGCGGTGATGCGGTAGCTTTTGCGGCCGTTGCCGGTGGTGAGCGGTTCGAGGAAGTCCTGCTCTTCCAGCAGCGTCAGCGTGGGGTAAATCACCCCCGGGCTCGGCACGTACAGGCCGGATGACGCTTCCTCGATCGCCTTGATCAATTCGTACCCGTGGCTGGGCTTGCGCGCCACCAGCGCCAGCAGTACCAGGCGCAGATCGCCGTGTTCGAACAGACGATGACGCCCGCCCCGGCCGCCGCGCCCACCCCGGCCGTGCTCTTCGCCTTCGCCGCCGAAGTGATGACGCCCGCCGCGATGACGACGGCCCTCTTCGCATTCATGGTGATGATGATGCCGGTGTAAACCTAATCGATGAAACATAAGGTGAGACCTCGCTTTAGTTGGGAACATCAATACGAGGTTGTTTAGATATATCTAAACAGCATCGATAGCGCTAATCTAGATCGATATATCTAAATGCGCAAGTGCGTGCCGTGAAAAAGATATATCTAAATAGCGCCCATAAAAAAAGCGCTGTAAAAACAGCGCTTTTTATCAATCAAGAAAAGTGATTACTTGGCGGAAGCCAGCACTTCGCTGACGATCTCGACCGCTTCGTGCTCAATCTTCTCGCGGTGCTCCGCCCCGAGGAAGCTCTCGCAGTAGATCTTGTAAGCCTCTTCGGTGCCGGAAGGACGAGCCGCGAACCAACCGTTGTCGGTCATCACTTTCAGGCCGCCGATCGACGCGCCGTTGCCCGGCGCTGCGGTCAGACGTGCGGTGATCGGGTCCCCGCCCAGCGTACTGGCCTTGACCATCTCCGGCGACAGCTTGGACAGCGCCGCTTTCTGTGCATGGGTTGCCGGCGCCTGGATGCGGTTGTAGCTTGGCGCGCCGAAGCGCTTGGCCAGATCGTCATAGTGATGCTGCGGGTTCTCACCGGTTACCGCGGTGATTTCAGCCGCCAGCAGGCACATGATGATGCCGTCTTTGTCGGTCGACCACGGCTGGCCGTTGAAGCGCAGGAACGAAGCCCCGGCGCTCTCTTCGCCGCCAAAGCCCAGGCTGCCGTCGAACAGACCGTCCACGAACCACTTGAAGCCGACCGGCACTTCCACCAGCTTGCGGCCCAGATCGGCCACCACGCGATCGATCATCGCGCTGGACACCAGCGTTTTACCCACCGCAACATCGGCGCCCCACTGCGGGCGATGCTGGAACAGGTAGTTGATGGCTACCGCCAGATAGTGGTTCGGGTTCATCAGACCCTTCGGCGTGACGATGCCGTGGCGGTCGTAATCCGGATCGTTGGCGAACGCCAAATCGAATTTGTCGCGCAGCGCCAGCAGGCCGGCCATCGCCGACTCCGACGAGCAGTCCATGCGGATGATGCCGTCGTGATCCAGGTGCATAAAGCGGAACGTCTGATCGATGGAATCGTTCACCAGCGTCAGATCCAGCTTGTAGTGTTCCGCCACCCGCTGCCAATAGGCGATGCCGGAACCGCCGAGCGGATCCACGCCCAGCTTCAGGCCGGCGCGTTGGATGGCCGGCATGTCGACCACCTCCACCAGCCCTTCGACGTAAGGCTGCACCAGATCTTTGGCGTGCAGGTGGCCGCTGTTCCAGGCCTTGTCCAGCGACTGACGCTGCACGCCTTTCAGCTGCTGCGCCAGCAGTTCGTTGGCGCGCTTTTCGATCACCGACGTCAGGTTGGTGTCAGCCGGGCCGCCGTTCGGCGGATTGTATTTGATGCCGCCGTCTTCCGGCGGGTTGTGGGACGGCGTAATGACGATGCCGTCGGCCTGCGCGCCGCCGCGGCGGTTGTGGCACAGAATGGCGTGCGATACCGCCGGCGTTGGCGTGAAGCCGTTGTTTTCCTGCACGATCACATCGACGCCGTTGGCGGTCAGCACTTCCAGCACGGAAATGAAGGCCGGCTCGGACAGTGCATGGGTGTCTTTGCCCACGTAGCACGGGCCGGTAGTGCCTTGCTGATGACGAACTTCGGCGATCGCCTGAGCGATGGCGAGGATGTGCGCTTCGTTGAAGCTGTGGCGCTGCGCGCTGCCGCGGTGGCCGGAGGTGCCAAACTTCACCGCATGTGCGGCATTGCCGGCTTCCGGTTGCAGCACATAGTACTGCGACGTCAGCTGGGCTACGTTGATCAGATCGCTTTGACGGGCGGGCTGCCCGGCACGTGGATTATTCGCCATCGACATATCTCCCTCATCCCTGTCGGTGACCGGGCAAATACGTCGCGCACGGCCATCATGACGGGCTGTTCGCTAAATTAGACGGTACCGCAAACTTTCTCGATCAGTTCCGCCGGGAACTGCATCGCCTGCATGATGTGTTCGATCATGCTGCGTTTGCGGCCGGTATTGGTATTGGTGATCACCCAGTAAGGGGTGCCCGGCACATGCTTCGGCTTGGTATGCGTGCCGTTGGCCAGCAGGGTCTGCTGATCGCCGGCGAAATAGGTGCGGGTACGGCCGGTCAACGCCTCGGTGGCGGCGGCAAAACCGGCGGCATCGAGGGTGTACAGCGTGGACAGCACCAGCATGAAACGGTTGACCGCTTTGTTCTGCTCGGCGTATTCATCCGACAGCAGCAGTTCACGCACGGCGCGTACGCGATCGCGCGGGCGCTGAACCGGCGCCGCTTTTTCCGCTTCGACGGACGGCGACGCACTGGCGGCAGGCAACGCGCGCACCGGCTGACCGGCGGTGAATTTCAACATGCGGCGTAAAATATCGGACGCGCTTTCACCGATGTGTTGCGTGTGGCTGGCAATATAACGGTAAAGCTCTTCGTCGACTTCAATAGTTTTCATCTTTATCCAATACTGTTTTTTCTACTTAGAACCTGAAGCCAGATCCTGCATTCAAGCCATGGGATTATAAGGTTAAAAGCGCTGGGGCGAACACAACAATGTGCCTCCGGACGGCAAATGCAGACTAATACCTATAGCTGGCACTGCCAAGCCCGCGCCGCGAAAATTCCGCATGATTCATCGTGCGATTCAATCATGATACCCTAATCTGAATCTCTCTCAGTATGAACTTCGCCATGAAATTACATTATCAACTGCTGGCCGCCGAGTCAGACGCGCTGCCGGTGCTGCTGATCCACGGGCTGTTCGGCAATCTGGACAACCTGGGCGTGCTGGCGCGCGATCTGCATCAGCGTCACAGCGTAATTAAGGTCGATCTGCGCAACCACGGCCTCTCCCCGCGCGCCGACGAGATGAACTACCCCGCGATGGCGCAGGATCTGCTGGAGCTGCTCGACGAACTGCGGCTTGAGAAAGCGATCGTCATCGGCCATTCGATGGGCGGCAAAGCGGCGATGGCGCTGACCGCCATCGCGCCCGAGCGCGTCGCCAAGCTGATCGTCATCGACGTCGCGCCGGTGAATTACCAGACCCGACGTCACGACGAGATTTTCGCCGCCCTGAAGGCCGTCAGCGCCGCCGGCATCACCCAGCGCCAGGCCGCCGCCCAGCTGATGCGCGATTACCTGCAGGAAGAAGGCGTGATCCAGTTCCTGCTGAAGTCCTTCCATAACGGCGAATGGCGCTTCAACCTGCCGGTGCTGATTGAGCGCTATGATGACATCACCGGCTGGCAGGACGTGCCGGCCTGGCCGCACCCGACCCTGTTCATTCGCGGCGGCCTGTCGCCGTACGTGCAGGACAGCTACCGTGCGGACATCGCCCGCCAGTTCCCGCAGGCCCGCGCGCACGTTGTTGCCGGCACCGGCCATTGGGTGCATGCCGAAAAACCGGAGGCGGTGCTGCGTGCCATCCACCGTTTCCTCGACGAAGCCTGAAAAATACGCTCACCTGGCGAAAAAACGCGCTAAAGATAACGGCTTAGCGCGTTTAGCCCGCAGTTAGGCATTGTCGCCGCTCCATCTGCTGGGGTAATATGGCGCGCTATAATTTTGCCGCCGCGCCAGCGCGTTCGCGAACGCCGGGTCGGGGGTGAATTTGGGTTAGGGTTTATTGGCCCGAAGTGTGTTAACCGATGCCTCCGGAAGCGTGCGAGCGCTTTTTGATGCAAACTCCCTTGCAGTACCGCTACCTATGGCAAAAGAACAAACGGATCGCACGACGCTGGATCTGTTCGCAGATGAACGCCGTCCGGGGCGCCCGAAAACCAACCCGCTTTCCCGCGATGAACAGCTTAGAATCAATAAGCGCAATCAGTTACGGCGCGATAAAGTGCGTGGATTGCGGCGCGTAGAGCTGAAAATCAACGCGGATGCGGTGGACGCCCTGAACAAACTGGCGGAACAGCGCAACATCAGCCGCAGCGAACTCATCGAGCAGATGCTGTTGGCGCAACTGGCGGAAGAACAGCCGGAACATTGATCTCTTCGGCCGCACGCGCGGCGCGGCGTTAAGGACAACGCCGGATCGACACGCTTTTCTTCATCTCCGGCATCGCATAAATGCGATAAAACCCCGGCGCCACTTTCTGGCATGATACGCATTTACCGGTAAGAGACTGCGCCTGTCGGCGCCCGCCCCCCGCGGCGAACGGCTCTTGCCATGGCATCATTTTAATCGGCGTCAGCGGCGGCAGTGCTGGCATCGAGTAATGCAATTACTTGAATTTAAAGGTTATACGCGATATGGCTACTGTAGGCATTTTCTTTGGCAGCGACACTGGCAATACCGAAAACATTGCCAAAATGATCCAGAAAATTCTCCAGAAACAGTTTGGCGACGACGTCTCTGAAGTGCATGACATCGCTAAAAGCAGCAAAGAAGACCTGGAAGGGTTCGATATCCTGCTGCTGGGTATCCCGACCTGGTACTACGGTGAAGCGCAGTGTGACTGGGACGATTTCTTCCCGACGCTGGAAGAAGTCGACTTCAACGGCAAACTGGTGGCGCTGTTCGGCTGCGGCGACCAGGAAGACTACGCGGAATATTTCTGTGACGCGATGGGCACCATCCGCGACATCATCGAACCGCGCGGCGCGGCCATCGTGGGCCACTGGCCGACCAAAGGCTACCACTTCGAAGCCTCCAAAGGCCTGGCGGACGACAACCACTTCATCGGTCTGGCGATCGACGAAGACCGTCAGCCGGAGCTGACCAACGAGCGTGTCGACGCCTGGGTCAAACAGATCGTCGAAGAGCTGAGCCTGGCCGATATCGTCGGCTAAACGCCGGGACTGGCGAAAGGTTGAACAAAGGCCCTGTAAAGTGCATAGTGTGCCGACAGGGCCGTCATCGGCAACAGGGATTGCTGCGATAGAAGCTACAGATTTGTAACTTCCCACCCCGTCACGGTAGACTGAGATATCGGTTTATCCCATCCATCAAGGCGTTGCATGCAAAACATGCAATAGTGCAATTATATCTTTGTTAACAACCGGCGGTTTCCATTTAGTACAACCGGTTCTATAATGAGACGCATTAACTCTTTGTGCCGACCGATGCCACAGGCGAGTACGCCTCAACTTGATTAGCATAGTAACAGGACTGAATTCGCATGACCGACAACAACATCGCATTGAAGAAGGCCGGCTTAAAAGTCACGCTTCCGCGACTCAAAATCCTGGAAGTACTGCAAAATCCGGAATGCCATCACGTCAGTGCGGAAGATTTGTACAAAAAACTGATTGATATGGGCGAAGAGATCGGGCTGGCGACGGTTTATCGCGTACTGAACCAGTTTGACGATGCGGGCATTGTGACACGTCACAATTTCGAAGGCGGCAAGTCCGTGTTCGAGCTGACCCAACAGCATCACCACGATCACCTGATTTGCCTGGATTGCGGCAAAGTGATCGAATTCAGCGACGAATCCATCGAAGTGCGCCAGCGTGACATCGCCAAGCAGCACGGCATCAAGCTCACCAACCACAGTCTGTACCTGTACGGCCACTGTGAAACCGGCGACTGTCGCGAAGACGAAACGCTGCACGACAAGAAATAAGCCCTGACCGGCTATGAAAAACCGCCTCACCTTGAGGCGGTTTTTTTATGCCCGCCGTACAACGGGAAAAAAAATCCCCGGACCAGCCGGGGAAAATCATGTCATGAAATACCACAATTGCAGCGGCACAGCGACTCCACGTACTACTCTCACTACAACGTCCGCCCTGCGCCGACACGCGCGGGCGAACGCATTCCCCCTTCGTTATGATGCGGCCCGCCGCCAAAACTGCGGGCCGCACCGCCCTTCTTAGACCTTTTCGGCGCGGCTGTAGCGTTTGCCGTCCGGGCTGACCGAGCGCACCTGTACTTCGCCGGAGACCGCAGGTTTAGCCTTGGCATCATAGCGCTGCCACTGCTTACCGCCGTCGGTGGAGTACTCGATGCCCAACCCCGGCAGCGCGATATTCGCCTCCAGCTTGCCGCCCACCACGCGAGCGCCCGGCACCGGCAGACGATAAGCCACGCCGCCTTTGTCCAGCTTGGCCAGTTCACGCTGGCCCAGAATATTGGCGAAGCGCAGCCAATCTTTCTCCAGCGTCTTGGTATCGACAAAGTGGGTTTCCCCGCCTTTGTATTCGCGGCCGGCGCGATAGTCCTGCTCCCAACCGGCGCGATGCCAGGCGCGCTCCGCCACCGACAGCGCGCGTGGGAAGATCATGTATTCCATCTGCGGGTCGGTGCGCTGGGTTTCGCTCCACAGCTGAGCGGAAAGTCCATATGCCCCCGGCCACGGCTTGTCGCTCTTGGCGTTGAAGTGGTTGCCGTCTCGGTCAACCGAGGTTTCCGCGTTCTGCGGCATGTTGTCCGGCGCGAAGCTGAACACCTTGCGCTCGTCGCTGAAGCGGGTGCCCCAGTAGTAACCGCGCTCGTCCGGGTTCACCTCGTAAGGGAAGTCCATATAGACGTAGTCCGGGTTGGAGACCACCACTTCATACCCTTTGTTGGCCCAGTCGTTGACGCTGTCGAAACCGCCCCAGTACAGGGTGTCCCAGAAGTTGACCCCCACGCGCGAGGTGGCGAACGCCTTCGAACTCTCGGCGTCTTTCAGGCCGTCTTGCCAGGCCTGCATTCTATCGATGCCGTGCGCCTTCACCAGCTTGCTGACCTCTTGGCCGAAGTAGCTCGGCAGGTGCTCCATGTCGGCCACTTTGCCCTCTTTGATCATCACCTGGCACACCTGAGACTTGGCCCACGGCTTGTCTTCATTGCTCTGGTCAATGATGCCTTTACCCGGTTCCGGTTTCGCCTTGTCGGTGTAGCCGGCGCCCAGGCGGATGTTTTTCGCTTCGTCGCCGCCAAAGTGCCAGGTCTTAATCGGCTGGCCGGCTTCTTTATGCATCTGGGCAATCTCGCCAATCACCTTGTCGACAAAGCGCTGGGAGGAATCCAGGCACGGGTTCAGGTAACTCTGACGGTTAAAGAACTGCACGGAGGTGGTATTGGAGGTATCGGTCGGATCCACCAGGCGGAACTCGTTGGCCTCCTGCTCTTTGCCGGCGGCATGCAGTTTCTTGTAGCGCGCTTCCATCGAGACCACCGCCGCGCGGGCGTGCGCCGGCATGTCGATCTCCGGGATCACCTCAATCTGGCGCGCCTGGGCGTATTTGATGATGTCGATGTAGTCCTGACGAGTGAAGAAACCGCCGTAGACATCCGGCCCCTGGCCGTACTGCGGCAGCAGGCAGGTGGTTTCGCTCAGATCGTGGCAGCGCTGGCCGCCGACTTCCGTCAACTCAGGCAAGCCGGGAATTTCGATTCGCCAACCTTCGTCATCGCTCAGGTGGAAGTGGAATTTGTTGAGCTTGTAAGCCGCCATCTGATCCAGCAGGCGCAGCACCGCATCCTTCTTATGGAAGTTGCGCGCCACGTCGAGGAAAATGCCGCGATACTGGAAGCGCGGCGCATCGCTGGCGTCGAGCGTGGCGATCTTGCCGCTGCCGTCGGTCGGCACTAACGACAGGATAGACTGCAACCCGTAGAACACCCCGGCCTGATCGAAGCCGATCACCCGCGCCTCTTTCTTGCCGATCTTCAGCTCATAAGCGCCCGGCACCGCCATCGCGCCTTTAAACTTGCCCGGCTGGATGTCGGTCTTGATCGGGTAACCGTTGGCCTGAACCGGCACGCCCAGCAGCGCGAAGCGCTGGTTGACGACATCCGCCGCCGGCTTGACCAACGTGCTCAGATCTGGCGATACCCCTTTGCGCAGATCGGCGTCCTGCGCGTGCACTTTCACCTGCATCGGCGTCGGCACGATCTGGCCGCGCAGCGCGCCGGCGGGCAGCGTCTGCAGATCGGCGTTGCTGACAAAACGCGAAGCCGGCGTCATCAAAATATTTTTGTCGTCCTTGGTGCGCTTCCACTGATCGCCGGTAAACGGCGCCACAAACTGATCCAGATTTTCGGTGTCGGTATTCGCCAGCATTTTCGGCTTGGCGTCGCCGGAAGTGGCATACCAGCGGGGCAGGAAGTCGTTTCTGAACAACTGCCAATATTCGGCGACCACCGGGATTTCCACCGCCTTACCGGCCGGGAAACCGCTGAATTTGGCGGTCGGCTCCAGCTTGTACAGATCGCCGGTGAGGTGAGCGATCTTGAACTGATCGTTGTCTACCCGCAGAGTCTGGCGCGGGCTGTGGAAATAAATGATCCAGTCTTTGCCGTCGATCGCCTGCCCGTCGTTGCTCAGGGTGAACAACACCCGGTTGCATGAGGCCCAGTCGGCGCCCAGCGCCGCGCAATCCACGCCGTTTTCGCCGGCGCGGTTATCCAACATTTTCACGTTCAGCTTCAGTTGGCTCAGCTGATCCACCAGCTGTTGATCGGCCATGGCGCTCCCCATGCCGCCCAGGAATCCCATCGTTGCCGTCAAGGCGGCCAGTGCGCTCAGTTTGAATGCGTTCATCTTCTCGTCCTTCTTAATTATTGTTATCGCGAATTTCTTGCCACAGCTTGCCGCACTTGGCGTCGTAAGCCTGACCGTTGCCGCTGTGAACCGCCATAATGCAGTTCTGATAATCCATCACCCGTACCGTTTCCTGCGCGGCGAACTGCTGGTGCTGTTTCTCTTGTTTCAGCACGTTCAGTACCGCCTTGCACGGCTGCAGACGCTCCGGCGAGCCTTCCGCGGTATTGATGCAGGCGCTGTAAGCCTGTTTCAACCTGGCGTCTTCCGGCGGCGCGGCGGGTTGCGCACAGGCGCTCAGGGCCGCAGCGGCCGCCAACATCAGCATGATTTTTTTCATCGTTGATATTCCCTTAACTGCCCCGGCGGCAAGGCCGGGGAACGCATCAGAAGATGGTGAATGGCGCGATGACCATGAACTTGACGTCTTTCTCGTCCTGGAAGATGTTGCCGTAACCGCCGCCCCAGCTCGGGATGTTGGTGTGGTTGTCATACTGGGTGTAATGCAGCTTGAGCAGCGTGCCCTTGGCTCGCCCTTCCTGGATGGTGTACATCGCGTCCAGACTCCAGGCGCTCTCTTTCAGGCGCTGGCTCTGATCGTAGATCGGGTTGGTGCTCGGCTTGGCGTCCCACGCGTAAACGTAAGAGCCGCCGACCGCCATACCCGGAAGGTTCCAGTTGCTGAGGTCATACATCACGCCGGCATACACCGCTTTTTCGCCGTTGGCGTTAAAGTCGGAGCGGTTATCCCACCACACGTCCAGGCGACCGTTTGACGAGGCGTAGGTCGGGGTCATACGTTGCAGGAAGAAGCCCTGATTGCCTTCCGCCTTGACCATGGTGCCTTCCAGACGCCAGTTGAACTGGCCGGTGGTGTAACCGAAGGTCAACGCCTGCAGCCAGGCCAGGCCGTCATAAATGCTGTTCGGATCGTTCTTGTTGCTGATGCGGTCTTCCGCGCCATAGAACTGGTAACTGGTGGTCAGCGGGTTGCCCAGCAGATCGAATTTGTAAGACGCCTTGGTGAAGTACTGATTCACGTACCCCTGGGCCTGGCCGTAAGCGGCTTCCAGCACCAGATCGTTTTTGAAATCGTACTTGGCGCCCAGCGAGTGCAGGTAGGAGACACGGGTTTTCTTATCGTTCTGGCGGAAGTCGTCCATCTCGATATGCCACGGCGCTTTGTATTTGTCGGCCCACATGTAGGAGAAGCTCAACGCGCCGGCATCGCCGTAGTCGAACTTGGCGCCGGCTTCAGCCCCCTGATAAGTGCCCGGCATAAAGCTCCAGTGCGGCGCCAGCAGGGTTTGGCCGCTCGGCTGAATATAGCCGGCGCGCGCCCAGACCGGGCCGTATTTGAATTTGGCGGCGGCTTTGTACAGGCTGATACCGCCTTTATCACCGGAGTAGTCTTCGTCGTAGGTACGGTTCTTCGAGGAGAACGCGATTTCGTTCGGGTGACCGCTGGCGCTGGATTCAGCCAGTTCGATGGCGGTAAAAGTGCCGACATCCAGACCGAACATGTCCCAGGCGTAGCCCGACGCGAAATCCAGGCTCAGGTTGGCGGTAGAGTGGGACAGGTTGGTGGTGTATTGATTGTAATCCTTGCTGTCCGGATTGAGATCTTTACGGTCACGCTCACGTTGCCAGTAATAAATGCCGCCGGTCAGCGTGGAATCCTCGATAAACCCTGCGGCTTTCGCCTCAGGCGCCATGGCAAACCCTGTTCCCAACAGCGCGCCCGCGACTGCGAGCGCCAGCGTTTTACGCTGAGCACCGTGCGTACCCATATTGAAATTCCTCTTTGACTTAACTTAAAAGTTGCAGCCGCCTGTGTTCACCACTGCCCTGCACGACTGCCAATAAAAAACCCGAACGGGTAAAAAATATTGCCGACGAGATGTTATTCCCACAGCACTAATTGCTACAGACAGACTATTTTTCGCGACGCGAATTATCAAATGAAAAATGCGGAAGATTTGTCAAAGTATGACAAGGAGCACATATCGGTGATAATTTGTTACGCTGGCATTCATGGAAGGTGTCGAATAAAAAATTCAATTAAATCAGAATAAATACGGATACCAGGTCAACCAGAGACGATTAATGGTTTCAGCCTGACTAAATCCGTCAGTCAGGAGATAAAATTTGAGAGCGCTCTCTAAATGAAATTAATTCGCATCACGAATATATAAGTAAAGATTAAGACTACTAAGACCAATATAAGAAAACTTATTGATTAACGCACCGCAGTTAATTAAACGCAGCCCGGAAAAACGTGGCGGGAATAGATAATTTACTCAATAGCAGGCATAAAAAAGCGCGGCCTGAGCCGCGCTGATACATTAATTTTCGAGGCGATTAAGATTAGCCTTCGATTTTCGCCCAGGTGTCACGCAGACCGACGGTGCGGTTAAACACCAGGTGCTCAGCCGAAGAGTAATGGCTGTCGGCGCAGAAGTAGCCTTCACGCTCGAACTGATAGGCTTTCTCCGGCTGTGCGGCCGCCAGACTCGGCTCAACGAAACCGTGCTTGATCACCAGCGATTCCGGGTTAATGGTGGAGAGGAAGTCTTCCGCCGCGCCCGGGTTAGGCACGCTGAACAGGCGATCGTACAGGCGAATTTCCGCCGGCAGCGCGTGCGCCGCAGACACCCAGTGGATCACGCCCTTCACCTTGCGGCCGTCGGCAGGATCTTTGCTCAGCGTTTCCGCATCGTAGCTGCAGAAGATGGTGGTGATCTCGCCGGCTTCATCTTTCTCGACGCGCTCGGCCTTGATCACGTACGCGTTGCGCAGACGCACTTCCTTACCCAACACCAGACGCTTGTACTGCTTGTTGGCTTCTTCGCGGAAGTCGGCGCGATCGATATAGATCTCACGGCTGAACGGCACATCGCGGTTGCCCATTTCCGGCTTGTTCGGGTGGTTAGGCATGCTGACCATTTCCACCGCATCGCCCATGTTCTCGATGACGATTTTCACCGGATCCAGCACCGCCATGGCGCGCGGCGCGTTCTCATTCAGATCGTCGCGGATGCAGGATTCCAGCGCCACCATTTCGACGTTGTTGTCTTGCTTGGTTACGCCGATGCGCAGGCAGAACTCGCGGATCGAGGCGGCAGTATAACCACGGCGGCGCAGACCGGAGACGGTCGGCATGCGCGGATCATCCCAACCTTCGACGATCTTCTCGGCCACCAGCTGATGCAGCTTGCGCTTCGACATGATGGCGTATTCGAGGTTGAGACGCGAAAACTCGTACTGGCGCGGGTGGCAAGGAATGGTGATGTTATCCAGCACCCAATCATACAAACGGCGGTTATCCTGGAATTCCAGGGTGCACAGCGAATGGGTGATCCCTTCCAGCGCATCGGAAATGCAGTGGGTGAAATCGTACATCGGGTAGATGCACCATTTATTGCCGGTCTGGTGGTGTTCGGCGAACTTGATGCGGTACAGCACCGGATCGCGCATCACGATAAACGGCGAAGCCATATCGATCTTGGCGCGCAGGCAGGCAGCGCCTTCGGCGAATTCGCCGTTGCGCATCTTCTCGAACAGCGCCAGGTTCTCTTCCACGCTGCGACCGCGGTACGGGCTGTCTTTGCCCGGCGCAGTCAGGGTGCCGCGGTATTCACGGATTTGCTCCGGCGACAGTTCGTCGACGTAGGCCAGCCCTTTGCTGATAAGCTCCACCGCATACTGGTGCAGCTGATCGAAATAGTCTGAGGAGTAACGAACGTTGCCGCTCCACTCAAAGCCCAGCCACTCCACGTCGTGCTTGATAGACTCGACGAACTCGATGTCTTCTTTCACCGGGTTGGTGTCGTCGAAACGCAGGTTGCACTGGCCCTGATAGTCCTTGGCGATGCCGAAGTTCAGGCAGATGGACTTGGCGTGGCCGATATGCAGATAGCCGTTAGGCTCCGGCGGGAAACGGGTATGTACCGACGTGTGTTTCCCCGACGCCAGATCTTCATCGACGATCTGACGGATAAAATTGGTTGGGCGGGCTTCAGCCTCACTCATTTCACTGTTCCTCAATGCAAAGCGCTACACATAACCGCCTATGATCCAACAAGCCACGTCTGGAAACAACCGTTTGTTTCATGAAAAATGCGGCGCGTTGCACCATCGGCGCGCAGCGCACCGCCGTGGGGCGAAACGGGATAAAAAAAGCGGGAAGAGATCGCTCTCTTCCCGCCAAGTCGGGGCAAACTCCGCCATGATGCGTGTTCGGCCCCAGGCACTACTCAGGTAAAAACAGCCTTATTTCTGGATCTCATACAGCTTGGTCTGACCGGCGACTACAGAGCCGCTGGCCAGCGCCGCCAGGCCGGCGTACTCGTCAGAGTTGCTGACTACCACCGGGCTTATCATCGAACGCGCATTGGCATTCAGGTAATCCAGATCCAGTTCCAGAATCGGTTGACCGGCTTTCACTTCCGCGCCCTCTTCCACCAGGCGTTTGAAGCCCTGGCCTTCCAGCGCGACGGTGTCGATCCCCATATGCACCACGATCTCGGCGCCCTTGTCGGTTTCCAGGCAGAATGCGTGGTTGGTATTGAAGATTTTCACCACGGTGCCGTCAGCCGGCGCCACCACGATCTTGTCGGTCGGGCGAATCGCCAGGCCGTCGCCTACCGCCTTGCTGGCGAAAGCTTCGTCCGGCACCTGTTCGAGCGCCACCACTTCGCCGGTCACCGGCGCCAGCAGCGTTTCAAACGCGGCTTTCGGCGCGTTCGGCACCGCCTGCGGTTTAGCTTCCGCGGCAGGCGCCGCCGCCGGGGCCACCGCTGCCGCTACAGGGCCGGCCGCAATCACGTTGCGCATTGCGCTGGCGATAAGTTCGGCACGGGTGCCGACGATCACTTGCACGCTCTGCTTGTTCAGGCGGATAACGCCCGACGCGCCGAGGCGTTTCGCCAATGCGTCGTTCACCAGCGCGGAGTCTTTCACGTTCAAACGCAGGCGGGTGATGCAGGCGTCGATGCCGGTCAGGTTGTCGGAACCGCCGATCGCGCCGACGTAACGACGAGCCAGGGTGGTGGTTTCGTTCTCGTCTTTACCGGCGTTGCTGTCGACGTTGACGTCGTAGCCGTCGGTTTCGTCACCGGCAACCGCCAGCTCGCGGCCCGGGGTCATCAGGTTGAATTTTTTGATGGTGAAGCGGAACACCACGTAGTAGATGACGAAGAACACCAGGCCTTGCGGGATCAGCATGTACCAGTGGGTCGCCAGCGGGTTGCGAGACGACAGCACCATATCCACCAGGCCGGCGCTGAAGCCGAAACCGGCGATCCAATGCATGCTGGCGGCGATGAACACCGAGATACCGGTCAGCACGGCGTGGATCACGTACAGCACCGGCGCCACGAACATGAAGGAGAATTCCAGCGGTTCGGTAATACCGGTAAAGAAGGCGGCGAAAGCGGCCGCCAGCATGATGCCCGCCACTTTGGCTTTGTTCTCAGGACGCGCGCAGTGGTAAATGGCCAGCGCCGCCCCCGGCAGACCGAACATCATGATCGGGAAGAAGCCCGCCTGATAACGGCCGGTGATGCCGACAACCGCTTTACCGGCTTCGATCGACTGCTGGCCGCCAAGGAAGTTAGGAATATCGTTGATGCCGGCCACGTCGAACCAGAACACCGAGTTCAGCGCGTGGTGCAGGCCGACCGGGATCAGCAGGCGGTTGAAGAAGGCGTAGATGCCCGCGCCGACCGAGCCCATTTTCTGAATGTGTTCACCGAAGTTCACCAGACCGTTGAAGATCACCGGCCAAATGTACATCAGGATGAAAGCCACCAGGATCATCAGGAAGGAAATGAGGATCGGCACCAAACGGCGGCCGCTGAAGAACGACAGCGCCTTGGGCAGCTCGACGCCGCTGAAGCGGTTGTACACTTCGGCGGAGATGATGCCCACCAGAATACCGACGAACTGGTTCTGGATCTTGCCGAACGCGGCGGGCACCTGATCGAGCGGGATCTTCTGAATCATCGACACGGCGGCCGGCGAACAGAGGGTGGTCAGCACCAGGAAGCCGACGAAGCCGGTCAACGCGGCGGCGCCGTCCTTGTCTTTGGACATGCCGTAGGCCACGCCGATAGCGAACAGCACCGACATGTTGTCGATGATAGCGGAGCCGGATTTAATGAAGAAAGCGGCGAGCGCGTTGTCGCCGCCCCAACCAACAGGGTCAATCCAGTACCCGACGCCCATCAAGATGGCGGCGGCGGGCAGCGTGGCGACCGGCACCATCAGCGCCCGTCCCACCTTTTGCAAATAACTAAGAATGTTCACCTTTTCCCCCTATGTTGTCCGCGGACGGACCCTATTAGTAGTTTATTTGAAGCTCTCACTACCTTTTTAGAAACAGCGCTTGGCACGTATCACTCATGCCGAGTGTAAAAAATTTATTTTGTATCGCAAATTAAAACCTCCCTTTTTGTGATAAATATCACCAAAAAGTAGTCTTCACCTCCCAGATTGCTGGCCATCACACAAAACTTATTTTATCATTCAAAAAATCAACCGGACGGACGATTCACGCGAGAATCATAAAGCTGGGTTACGCTTACGACTCCCGCAGGCCCGTACAGTATAGCTTTAGTTTACTTATCCCAAGAGGTGTTAGATGAGACTTATCCCACTGAAAGATACCGCACAAGTCGGCAAATGGGCCGCGCGTCATATCGTTCAACGCATCAACGCATTCAAGCCAACCGCAGAGCGCCCGTTTGTTCTCGGCCTGCCCACCGGCGGCACGCCGCTGGAAGCCTACAAACATCTGATTGCGATGCACAAAGCAGGTGAAGTAAGCTTTAAGCATGTTGTGACTTTCAACATGGACGAGTACGTTGGCCTGCCGCAGGAACACCCGGAAAGCTATCACACCTTCATGTACCGCAACTTCTTTGATCACGTTGATATCCCTCGCGAAAATATCAACCTGCTGAACGGCAACGCCGCGGATGTCGACGCCGAGTGCCGCCAGTACGAAGAGAAGATCAAGTCTTACGGCAAAATTAACCTGTTCATGGGCGGCGTGGGCATCGACGGCCATATCGCGTTCAACGAGCCGGCTTCGTCCCTGGCTTCGCGCACCCGCATCAAAACGCTGACCGAAGACACCCGCATCGCCAACTCGCGCTTCTTCGGCGGTGACGTCAGCCTGGTGCCGAAATATGCGCTGACCGTCGGCGTGGGCACGCTGCTGGACGCGGAAGAAGTAATGATCCTGGTCACCGGCCACGCCAAGGCGCAGGCGCTGGAAGCCGCAGTGGAAGGCAATATCAACCACATGTGGACCATCAGCTGTCTGCAGTTGCACGCCAAAGCGGTAGTGGTGTGCGACGAACCGGCCACCATGGAGCTGAAAGTCAAAACCGTCAAATATTTCCGCGAGTTAGAAGCGGAAAGCGTTAAAAGTCTTTAATCTTTGCAGGGGGCTACGATGTTCGCTTTAACCCACGGCCGAATCTATACCGGCCACGACGTACTTGATGACCATGCAGTCATTATCGCTGATGGGCTGATCGAGAAAGTCTGCCCGGCGGCTGAATTGCCCGCCGGCATCGAAACGCGCGACCTGGGTGGCGCCATCCTGGCCCCCGGGCTTATCGACGTGCAGCTGAACGGCTGCGGCGGCGTACAGTTCAACGATTCGCTGGAAGCGATCTCGGAAGAAACGCTGGAGATCATGCAGCGCGCCAACGAGAAATCCGGCTGCACCAGCTATCTGCCGACGTTGATCACCAGCAGCGACGAATTCATGAAGCACAGCGTCGACGTGATGCGCGCTTATCTGAAAAAGCACCAAAACCAGGCATTGGGCCTGCACCTGGAAGGGCCATACCTCAGCCCGGTGAAAAAAGGCACCCACAATCCGGCGTTCATTCGCAAGCCGACCCAGGAAATGATCGATTACCTGTGCGCCAACGCCGACGTGATCACCAAGGTGACGCTGGCGCCGGAAATGGTTGAACCGCACTTTATCAAGCAGCTGACCGAGGCCGGCATCGTGGTCTCCGCCGGCCACTCGAACGCCACCTACGATCAGGCTCGCACCGGTTTCGCCGCCGGCATCAGCTTCGCCACCCACCTGTACAACGCCATGCCTTATATCACCGGCCGCGAACCGGGGCTGATGGGGGCAATCTTCGATACGCCGGAGGTCTATACCGGCATCATCGCCGACGGCCATCACGTGGCCTGGGCGAGTATCCGTAACGCCAAACGCCTGAAAGGTGATAAATTGGTCTTGGTCACCGATGCCACCGCGCCGGCGGGTGCAGATATTGACCAATTTATTTTCGCCGGTAAAACAATATACTATCGGGATGGGCTGTGCGTGGATGAGAACGGCACTCTGAGCGGTTCCGCGCTGACCATGATCGAAGCGGTGCGAAACAGCGTCGAGCATATCGGCATCGCGCTGGACGAAGCGCTGCGCATGGCGACGCTGTATCCGGCGCGCGCCATCGGCGTCGATCACCGTCTGGGCACCCTCGAAGCCGGCAAGGTGGCTAACCTGACCGCCTTCACCCGTGATTTCAAGATCACCAAAACGCTCGTTAACGGTAACGAGGTTTAATTCAATGAACAGCGAGTAAAATTATTGATGAGCACTGGCGGACAAGCACAAATAGGGAACGTTGACTTAGTCAAACAACTTAACGGCGCGGCAGTTTACCGCCTGATCGACCAGCAGGGCCCGATCTCGCGCATTCAGATTGCCGAACTCAGCCAGCTCGCCCCCGCCAGCGTCACCAAAATTACTCGCCAGCTGCTGGAGCGCGGGCTGATCAAAGAAGTCGATCAGCAGGCCTCCACCGGCGGCCGCCGCGCGATCTCCATCGTGTCGGAAACCCGTCATTTCCATACCGTCGCGGTGCGTCTCGGCCGCCACGACGCCACCATCACCCTGTATGACATGAGCGGCAAGTCGCTCAGCGAAGAACACTATCCGCTGCCGGAACGCACTCAAGAAACGCTGGAGAATGCGCTGTTCGCCGCCATCGCCCAATTCATCGACGCTAACCAGCGCCGCCTGCGCGAGCTGATCGCCATCGCGGTGATCCTGCCCGGCCTGGTGGATCCGGCGCTGGGCGTGGTGCGCTACATGCCGCACATCAGCGTCAGCAATTGGGCGCTGGTGGACAACCTGCAGCAGCGCTTTAACGTCACCAGCTTCGTCGGCCACGACATCCGCAGCCTGGCGCTGGCGGAGCACTACTTCGGCGCCACCCGCGACTGCGAAGACTCGATTCTGGTGCGCCTGCACCGCGGCACCGGCGCCGGCATCATCGTCAACGGGCAGATTTTTCTCGGCAACAACGGCAACGTCGGCGAGATCGGCCATATCCAGATCGATCCGCTGGGGGAACGCTGCCACTGCGGCAACTTCGGCTGCCTGGAAACCGTGGCCGCCAACGCCGCGATCGAACAGCGCGTGCGCCAGCTGCTGAGCCAGGGCTATCCGAGCAAACTGACGCTGGAAGACTGCGGCATCAACGCCATCTGCAAGGCCGCCAACCGCGGCGATCTGCTGGCCAGCGAAGTGATCGAACACGTCGGCCGCTATCTGGGCAAGGCGGTGGCCATCGCCATCAACCTGTTCAATCCGCAGAAGGTGGTGATCGCCGGTGAGATCACCGAAGCGGACAAGGTGCTGCTGCCGGCGATCCAGAGCTGCATCAATACCCAGGTGCTGAAGGACTTCCGCAAAAATCTGCCGGTGGTGACCTCCGAACTCAATCATCGCTCGGCGATCGGCGCTTTCGCCCTAGCCAAACGCGCGATGCTCAACGGCGTGCTCTTGCAGCGATTGCTGGAAAGCTGATCCGCCGCTTCTGGCAGGCGTGTTATCGTCACCCTTCGCCTGCCGTAATCATGAGAAACAGCGACAAATGAAAATCAAAAACGTTATATGCGATATCGACGGCGTGCTGCTGCATGACAATACGCCGGTTCCCGGCGCCGACCTGTTCCTGGCGCGCATCCAGGAACAAGGCATGCCGCTGGTGGTGCTGACCAACTACCCATCACAGACCGCACAGGATCTGGCGAACCGCTTCGCCGCCGCCGGGCTGGAAGTGCCGGAGAGCGCGTTCTACACCTCGGCGATGGCCACCGCCGATTTCCTGCGCCGTCAGGAAGGCAAAAAAGCCTATGTGGTCGGCGAAGGCGCCCTGATCCATGAGCTGTACAAAGCCGGTTTCACCATCACCGACATCAACCCGGACTTCGTGATCGTCGGAGAAACCCGCTCTTACAACTGGGACATGATGCATAAAGCCGCCTACTTCGTGAGCAACGGCGCGCGCTTTATCGCCACCAACCCGGATAGTCACGGCCACGGCTTCTCGCCGGCCTGTGGCGCGCTGTGCGCCCCCATTGAGAAGATCACCGGCCGCAAGCCGTTTTACGTCGGCAAGCCCAGCCCGTGGATTATTCGCGCCGCACTGAACAAAATGCAGGCGCACTCGGAAGAGACGGTGATCGTCGGCGATAACCTGCGCACCGACATTCTGGCGGGCTTCCAGGCCGGCCTGGAAACCGTGCTGGTGCTGTCCGGCGTCTCCACGCTGAGCGACATCGAAACCATGCCGTTCCGCCCGAGCTACGTCTACCCTTCCGTCGCCGATATCACCATCTTCTGATGCGGCCATGGCGGCCGCCCGGCCGCCATTATTTCCTTCTCCCTCAGCGTCAGTTTGAATTTAATTCGTTCATGGCCGTAAAAGGTTTCAGCCTGCCTGCGTTAAAAATCCTCATTATAACGTTACGCCCCGCCAATAGCTGATATTGCCGGCGAGCGAAAAACCCTTACCCCTAATTAATGAGGCTACCATGAGCACAAATAACACGATTAATGCCGTCGCCGTCGATGACGCGGCCATTATGCCGTCTATCGCCAATAAAAAGATCCTGATGGGTTTCTGGCACAACTGGGCCGCCGGCGCCAGTGACGGCTATCAGCAAGGCCAGTTCACCAATATGAACCTGACCGACATTCCCGCCGAGTACAACGTGGTGGCCGTCGCCTTTATGAAAGGCCAGGGCATCCCAACCTTCAAGCCTTACAACCTGTCCGACGCCGAGTTCCGCCGCCAGGTGGGCGTGCTGAACAGCCAGGGCCGCGCGGTGCTGATCTCCCTCGGCGGCGCAGACGCGCATATCGAGCTGAAAACCGGCGACGAAGACAAGCTGAAAGACGAGATTATTCGCCTGGTGGAAGTCTATGGCTTCGACGGACTGGATATCGATCTGGAACAGGCGGCGATCGGCGCCGCCAATAATAAAACCGTCTTGCCTGCGGCGCTGAAAAAAGTAAAAGACCATTACGCCGCCCAGGGGAAAAACTTTATTATCAGCATGGCGCCGGAATTCCCATACTTACGTGAAAATGGCACCTACCTGGATTATATCAGCGCCCTCGAAGGCTATTACGACTTTATCGCGCCGCAATATTATAACCAGGGTGGCGATGGCCTTTGGGTTGAAGAAATTAAAACCTGGCTGACCCAAAACGACGATACCAAGAAGGAAGACTTCCTCTACTACCTGACGGAAAGCCTGGTTACCGGCACCCGCGGCTATGCGAAGATCCCGGCGGCGAAATTCGTCATCGGCCTGCCGAGCAACAACGACGCCGCCGCCACCGGCTACGTGATCGATAAACAGGCGGTGTATAACGCTTTCTCACGTCTCGACGCCAAAAACCTGTCGATCAAGGGCCTGATGACCTGGTCAATCAACTGGGATAACGGCAAGAGCAAAGCCGGCGTCGCCTACAATTGGGAGTTCAAAACCCGCTATGCGCCGCTGATTCAGGGCGGCGTCACCCCGCCGCCGGGAAAGCCTAATGCGCCGACGGCGCTGACGGTCGCCGAGCTGGGCGCCACCTCGCTGAAACTGAGCTGGACCGCCGCCACCGGTACCTCACCGATCTCCAGCTACACCGTCTACCGCAACGGCAACCCGATCGGCCAAACCGCCGGTCTGTCGCTGGCCGACAGCGGTCTGACGCCGGCAACCCAGTACAGCTACTTCGTTACCGCGACCGACACCCTGGGCAATACCTCCCTGCCGAGCAGCGCGCTGACGGTCAAAACCGCCAATGACGGTACGCCGCCCGATCCGGGCGCGCCCGAGTGGCAGAACAACCACAGCTACAAAGCCGGCGACGTCGTGAGTTATAAAGGCAAGAAATACACCTGTATTCAGGCGCACACCTCCAATGCCGGCTGGACGCCGGATGCCGCGTTCACCCTCTGGCAGCTCATCGCCTAATCGCTAATCGATTGCCGGTCAAACTGGCCGGCAATCCCGCCATCACGCTAAAAATTGCATAATCGACAATTTTTTACGCCGATAACTGAAAATCCGTTAAAAACCTCAGCCACGCAAACAACTATTTCTCAGCGCATGGCTAAAACGCTTGCATCCTCTGCAGCTTTTGGCGCATTTTCATAACCACAGCGCAGCAAAACCGCGTTATCGCTGATAAATCGGCAATGCTGCCCATAACAGTAAAAACAACATCACAGTCATAAAAGCCCGTTAGGAGAGTTGTATGTGTTCTATTTTCGGTGTGCTCGATCTGAAGTCCGATCCCGTTGAACTGCGTAAGAAAGCGCTGGAGCTGTCACGTCTGATGCGCCACCGCGGCCCGGATTGGTCCGGCGTTTACGCCAGCGACAAAGCCATTCTGGCTCACGAACGCCTGTCGATCGTCGACGTCAACAACGGCGCTCAACCGCTGTACAACGCTGCGCACACCCACGTTCTGGCGGTCAACGGCGAAATTTACAACCATCAGGCGCTGCGCCAACAGCTGAGCGACCGCTATGCCTTCCAGACCGGCTCCGACTGTGAAGTGATCCTGGCGCTGTATCAGGAGAAAGGACCGGAGTTCCTCGACGATCTGCAAGGCATGTTCGCCTTTGCCCTGTATGACACCGAAAAAGACGCCTACCTGATCGGCCGCGATCACCTGGGCATCATCCCGCTGTATATGGGCCATGACGAACACGGCAACCTGTACGTTGCCTCGGAAATGAAAGCGCTGGTGCCGGTGTGCCGCACCATCAAGGAATTCCCGGCCGGCAGCTACCTGTGGAGCCAGGACGGCCAGATCCGCGAATACTATCGCCGCGACTGGTTCGATTACGACAGCGTCAAGGACAACGTGACCGACGCCGCCGCCCTGCGCACCGCGCTGGAAGAGTCGGTGAAAAGCCACCTGATGTCCGACGTGCCTTACGGCGTGCTGCTCTCGGGCGGGCTGGATTCCTCGGTCATTTCGGCGATCACCAAGAAGTACGCCGCGCGCCGCGTGGAAGATCAGGAACGCAGCGAAGCCTGGTGGCCGCAGCTGCACTCCTTCGCCGTCGGGCTGGAAGGCTCGCCGGATCTGCGCGCCGCGCAGGAGGTGGCCAACCATCTGGGCACCGTGCACCATGAGATCCACTTCACCGTCCAGGAAGGCCTGGACGCCATCCGCGACGTGATTTACCACATCGAAACCTATGACGTCACCACCATTCGCGCCTCGACGCCGATGTACCTGATGTCGCGCAAAATCAAGGCGATGGGCATCAAGATGGTGCTCTCCGGCGAAGGCGCGGACGAAGTGTTCGGCGGCTACCTTTACTTCCATAAGGCGCCGGACGCCCGCGAATTCCACGAAGAGACCGTACGCAAACTGCTGGCGCTGCACATGTTCGACTGCGCGCGCGCCAACAAGGCGATGTCCGCCTGGGGCGTCGAAGCCCGCGTGCCGTTCCTGGACAAGAAATTCCTCGACGTGGCAATGCGCATCAACCCGAAAGATAAAATGTGCGGCAACGGCAAAATGGAAAAACACATCGTTCGCGAATGTTTCGAGTCCTATTTGCCCGCCAGCGTGGCCTGGCGCCAGAAAGAGCAGTTCTCCGACGGCGTCGGCTACAGCTGGATCGACACGCTAAAAGAGGTGGCTGCGCAGCAAATTAGCGATCAACAGCTCGAAACCGCGCGTTTCCGCTTCCCGTACAACACGCCGACGTCGAAAGAAGGCTACCTGTACCGCGAAATCTTCGAGGAGCTGTTCCCGCTGCCGAGCGCCGCCGAATGCGTGCCGGGCGGCCCATCCGTCGCCTGCTCGTCCGCCAAGGCCATCGAGTGGGATGAATCGTTCAAGAAGATGGACGATCCTTCCGGCCGCGCCGTCGGCGTGCACCAGGCCGCCTATAAATAATCGTGCGGCATTTTCCCCGAGGCGGGCCTTTTGGCCCGCCTTTTTGTTGCCTTTTCCGCCCGCCAACTGCCTGAATTGCCGATTTTATCGCCATAATGTTCACAACCCAGACAAACGGCGCTTCCGGGCGCTTTTTCGGGAAAAAACTTGTTGACGCAAATCGGTCATATACGCATAATGCGCCCCGCAACGCCGATGAAGGCAAAGCAAAAAAAGAGGGCTACGTAGCTCAGCTGGTTAGAGCACATCACTCATAATGATGGGGTCACAGGTTCGAATCCCGTCGTAGCCACCATCTCTTTTTTGTATTTGCGGGAGTGGCGAAATTGGTAGACGCACCAGATTTAGGTTCTGGCGCCGCAAGGTGTGCGAGTTCAAGTCTCGCCTCCCGCACCATTTCTCTTCATCGTCGGCGCAGTATGTTGATGGGGTATCGCCAAGCGGTAAGGCACCGGTTTTTGATACCGGCATTCCCTGGTTCGAATCCAGGTACCCCAGCCATATTCTTTCGGGAACGGGGTTTCAACATAAGATTTGTTTGCAGGTGGGGTATCGCCAAGCGGTAAGGCACCGGTTTTTGATACCGGCATTCCCTGGTTCGAATCCAGGTACCCCAGCCATAACAAACTGCTTGCAAATCAAAGAAGTAAAAAGTAACATCGGCTACGTAGCTCAGCTGGTTAGAGCACATCACTCATAATGATGGGGTCACAGGTTCAAATCCCGTCGTAGCCACCATAATTGGGGTGTCGCCAAGCGGTAAGGCTCTGGTTTCTGATACCAGCATACCCAGGTTCGAATCCTGGCACCCCAGCCATATTTAGAAAAGCCCGCTTCGGCGGGCTTTTTGCTGTCTGCCGTTCAGCCAACCTTAAATAGGCCCAGCCACCGCTGAGCCCTGTCGGTTACAATCCCAAAGCGTACTTCAACGCATGCTCTTTCAGCTTACCCGCCCGCTGCGCGGCCATCAGCGCCAGATTGCGCGCCACGGTCAGCGGCGCCAGGTTATTGCTGAAGGCGGTATAGAACAGATCCATGCCGCTCTGCATCAACAGATTGTCGGTACGGCGTCGGCGTTGATAGCGCAGCAGCACCGCCTCGCCGCTCCAGTCTTCTCCCTGCTCTCGCGCCTCGCTCAGCACGTTCAGCAAGGCATCCACATCGCGATACCCCAGATTGACGCCCTGCCCGGCCAGCGGGTTGATGGTATGCGCCGCATCGCCCAGCAGCGCCAGGCCCGGCAGCACGTAGCGCTGCGCATGACGGCGCGTCAACGGGAACGATCCGGCGGCATGCACCTTGACCGGGCCCAGTCGCGCCGGAAAAGCGGCGGCGATCTCGCGCTCCAGCTGCGCCGGCGGCATCGCCTGCAGTTGGCGAATGCGCTGCGGGCTGTCATACCACACCAGCGACGCCCAGCTGTCGTACAGCGGCAGGAAAGCGCGCGGCCCTGACGGGAAGAAGCGCTGCCAGGTCACATCCTGCTGCGGCGCGCCGGTATCGACGGTGATCAACATGCACGCCTGACGATACTGCCAGCCGTTGGTGCCGATCGCCGCCAGCTTGCGCACCTGCGAGTTGGCGCCGTCGGCGCCGACAACCAGCCGCGCCTGCAGCGTTTCACCGCTGTCCAGCGTCAGTTGCCAGGCCTTGTCCGCCCGCTGCAGCGATTGCAGCCTGGCGGGGCACAGCAGCGTCAAATTGGCGCACTGTGCGAACTGCTGCCACAGCGCCAGCTGCAAAATGCGGTTTTCCACCATAAAGCCCAACTCCGGCAGCCCCAGCGATAGCGCATCGAACGCCACGCGCGACGACGCCCATTCCCAGGTCTCCAGCCGGCGATACGGCACCGTGCGCATCGCCGTCACGGCGGGCCAGGCGCCGAGCTGTTTCAGCAGCCCCACCGAGGTGCAGCCGATAGCGGAAATGCGCAGGTCCGGCGGGCTTTGCGCCTCGAACGCCTGCGGCGCCTGATGTTCCAGCAACGCCACCGACCAGCCCGCCTGCGCCAGGCCCAGAGCCGCCGCCGCGCCGACCATGCCGCCGCCCACCACCACCGCGTCGTACCGATTTTGAGATGTCTTCATATTGGCTATGTTTTCTATGTGAATGCTCGCCATCCCACCCGACATGGCGTTTTGCGCAGTGTACCGGATTTTCGCTTCGGCTTCAGGTTGCATGCCATTTTCCCCCGCGCTGGTCACAACGGCGGCAAATGATTACAATACGCGCCCTGCATGTCGCGTAACGCAACTTTCGCTCCGCACTGAGTAATGGCAAGTCAATGACGAAAAAACTACATATCAAAACCTGGGGCTGCCAGATGAATGAGTACGATTCATCGAAAATGGCCGACCTGTTGAACAGCACGCACGGCTTCGAGTGGACCGACAACGCCGAGGAAGCGGACGTGCTGTTGCTGAATACCTGCTCGATCCGTGAAAAAGCGCAGGAAAAAGTTTTCGCCATGCTGGGGCGCTGGCGCTTGCTGAAAGAGAAGAACCCGTCTGTCATCATCGGCGTCGGCGGTTGCGTGGCCTCGCAAGAAGGCGAACTGATCCGCAGCCGCGCGCCTTGCGTCGACGTGGTATTCGGCCCGCAGACCCTGCACCGCCTGCCGGAAATGATCAACCACGTTCAGGGCACCCGCAGCCCGGTGGTCGATATCAGTTTCCCTGAGATCGAAAAGTTCGACCGCCTGCCGGAGCCGCGCGCCGAAGGCCCGACCGCGTTCGTGTCGATCATGGAAGGCTGCAACAAATACTGCACTTTCTGCGTGGTGCCATACACCCGCGGCGAGGAAGTGAGCCGCCCGAGCGACGACGTGCTGTTCGAAATCGCCCAACTGGCGGCGCAGGGCGTGCGCGAAGTCAACCTGCTCGGCCAAAACGTCAACGCGTACCGCGGCGCCACGCATGACGGCGATATCTGCTCGTTCGCCGAACTGCTGCGCCTGGTGGCCGCCATAGACGGCATCGATCGCATTCGCTTCACCACCAGCCACCCTATCGAGTTCACCGATGACATCATCGCGGTGTACGAAGACACGCCGGAGCTGGTCAGCTTCCTGCACCTGCCGGTGCAGAGCGGTTCGGATCGCATCCTGACCATGATGAAACGCGCCCATACCGCGCTGGAGTATAAGGCGATTATCCGCAAGCTGCGCAAGGCGCGCCCGAACATCCAGCTCAGCTCCGACTTCATCGTCGGTTTCCCGGGCGAGAGCCAGGCCGACTTCGAACAGACCATGAACCTGATCGCCGACGTCAACTTCGACGTCAGCTTCAGCTTCATCTATTCGTCGCGCCCCGGTACGCCGGCGGCGGACATGGTTGACGACGTCAGCGAAGAAGAGAAAAAACAGCGGCTGTATATTCTGCAGGATCGCATCAACCAGCAGGCGCTGCAGTTCAGCCGCCGCATGCTCGGCACCGTCCAGCGCATTCTGGTGGAAGGCACCTCGCGCAGAAGCGTGATGGAGCTGGCCGGGCGCACGGAGTGCAACCGTGTGGTAAACTTCGAAGGCACGCCCGACATGATCGGCCAGTTTGTCGACGTGGAAATTACCGAGGTGCTGACCAACACCCTGCGTGGCGCAGTGGTGCGCACCGAACAGCAGATGGATCTGCGCGTACATGAATCCCCGCAGTCGGTGATCGCCCGTACCCGCAAAGAAAACGCGCTGGGCGTCGGCATTTACCAGCCCTGACGCCGCGGCGGCTCGCCTTATCGCCGCCCGTTCGCGCTACTCCTTACCGTTTCTCCGCCGGGCGTCCGCGCCCGGTGATGTTCTTTTTTTTATTTTTTATTGTTGAAGAGGCGACATAACATGCAACTCCCACACTGCCCGAAGTGCAACTCCGAATACACCTACCAGGACAATGCCCTGTTCATCTGCCCTGAGTGCGCCCACGAGTGGAGCGACAGCGCCCCGGCGGAAGATCAGGACGCGCTGATCGTCAAAGACGCCAACGGCAACCTGCTGGCGGACGGCGACGCGGTCACCGTGATCAAGGACCTGAAGGTTAAAGGCAGCTCCTCGATGCTGAAGATCGGCACCAAGGTGAAAAACATTCGTCTGGTGGAAGGCGATCACAACATCGACTGCAAAATCGACGGTTTCGGCCCGATGAAACTGAAATCCGAGTTCGTGAAAAAGAACTGATTCTCGGCGGCCTTGTCCTGTGATGACGCGGCGGGCTTTGCGCCCCGCCGCGTTTTTTCCTTATCTTCCCTTGAATTCCGCCGACGGCGCACAGATAGATCAGCGGTAAACTTGCGCCGTTGCGGCGCACCATGAATAATTCAAGAAAGAGAGTATTCAGGCTCGCCCTGAACGCGCGCGTCCCGGACGCGCTATGTGACATCAACCAGGCCCGATGTGACCTAGAGGAATAGTTTGAACGTCGCAACACAAGAAATTATGTTGGAGCCCGCAGACAACAAGCGTTTGCTCAGCCTGTGCGGCCCGTTTGATGACAACATCAAGCAACTCGAGCGCCGATTGGGCATCGAAATCAATCGTCGCGACAACCGCTTCAAGCTGGTCGGCAAAAACCTGTGCGTGGTCGCCGCCGCCGATATCCTGCGCCATCTGTACGTGGATACCGCGCCGATTCGCGGCGTGATCCCGGATATCGATCCGGAGCAAATCCATCTGGCGATCAAAGAGAGCCGGGTGCTGGAACAGGTGGCGGACAGCGTGCCGGATTACGGCAAGGCGGTCACCATCAAAACCAAGCGCGGCATGGTGAAACCGCGCACGCCTAACCAGGCGCAGTACATCGCCAACATTCTCGATCACGACATCACCTTCGGCATCGGCCCGGCCGGTACCGGCAAAACCTACCTGGCGGTCGCCGCCGCGGTGGATGCGCTGGAACGCCAGGAAATTCGCCGCATTCTGCTGACCCGTCCCGCGGTCGAAGCCGGCGAAAAGCTGGGCTTCCTGCCGGGCGATCTGAGCCAGAAGGTTGATCCTTATCTGCGCCCGCTGTACGACGCCCTGTTCGAAATGCTGGGCTTCGAGCGCGTGGAGAAGCTCATTGAGCGCAACGTGATCGAAGTCGCGCCGCTGGCCTATATGCGCGGCCGTACGCTGAACGATGCCTTTATCATTCTGGATGAGAGCCAGAACACCACCATCGAGCAGATGAAGATGTTCCTGACGCGCATCGGCTTCAACTCTAAGGCGGTCATCACCGGCGACGTCACCCAGATCGACCTGCCGCGCAACCAGAAATCCGGCCTGCGCCACGCGGTGGAAGTGCTGTCGGACGTGGAAGAACTGAGCTTCAACTTCTTCCACAGCGAAGACGTGGTGCGCCACCCGGTGGTGGCCCGCGTAGTCATCGCCTATGAGGCCTGGGAAGCGGCCGAACAGAAGCGAAAAGATGCGATTGCCGAACAACGTAAGCGCGAGGCGCTCGCCGCCTCCGAGCAGGAGACACCATGAGTCAGGTGATTTTGGATCTGCAGATTGCCTGTGAAAGCAGCGACGGCCTGCCGGATGAGGCCACCTTCCAGCGCTGGCTGGAAGGCGTGCTGCCGCAATTTCAGGAAGAGGCCGAGGTGACCGTGCGTCTGGTGGACGAAGCGGAAAGCCACGAGCTGAACCTGACCTACCGCGGCAAAGACAAGCCGACCAACGTGCTCTCTTTCCCGTTCGAGGCTCCGCCGGGCATCGAACTGCCGCTGCTCGGCGATCTGATCATCTGCCGCCAGGTGGTTGAACAGGAAGCGATTGAGCAAGGCAAGGCGCTGGAGGCCCACTGGGCGCATATGGTTGTCCACGGCAGCCTTCATCTGCTAGGGTATGACCACATCGAAGACGATGAAGCCGAAGAAATGGAGTCTTTGGAAACCGAAATCATGCACGGACTGGGCTATCCTGATCCGTACCTGGCGGAAAAAGACCCCGTCTGACGTCAGCCGTTTACCCCACAGCCCCTAACGGGGCTGTCGCTGACGCCCCTTAACTCTGACATGAGTGACAGTAACGAAAACGCCATGAGCGACGACCATTCACAAAGCAATGACAGCCCCAGTCCCAAGAAGGGGTTCTTTACTCTTATCCTTAACCAGCTGTTCCACGGCGAGCCCAAAAACCGTGGCGATCTGGTCGAGCTGATCCGTGATTCCGAACAAAACGACCTGATCGATCCCGATACCCGCGACATGCTGGAAGGCGTGATGGATATCGCCGAACAGCGCGTGCGCGACATCATGATCCCCCGCTCCCAGATGGTGACGCTCAAGCGCAACCAGACGCTGGAAGAGTGCCTGGACGTGATTATCGACTCCGCCCACTCGCGCTTCCCGGTGATCAGCGAAGACAAAGATCACATCGAAGGCATCCTGATGGCCAAGGATCTGCTGCCGTTCATGCGCGCAGACTCCGAGCCGTTCAGCATCGACAAAGTGCTGCGCACCGCGGTGGTGGTGCCGGAAAGCAAGCGCGTCGACCGGATGTTGAAAGAGTTCCGCTCCCAGCGCTACCACATGGCGATTGTCATTGACGAATTCGGCGGCGTGTCCGGCCTGGTCACCATCGAAGACATTCTGGAACTGATCGTCGGCGAGATCGAAGACGAATACGACGACGAAGACGATCTGGATATCCGCCAGCTCAGCCGCCACATGTACACCGTACGCGCGCTGGCACCGATCGAAGACTTCAACGAAGCCTTCGGCACCCATTTCAGCGACGACGAGGTCGATACCATCGGCGGTTTGGTGATGCAAGCCTTCGGCCATCTGCCTGCACGCGGGGAAACCATTGAAATCGAAGGTTACCTATTTAAAGTTGCCATGGCAGACAGTCGACGTATCATCCAGGTTCATGTAAAAATTCCGGACGACTCTCCACCACCGAAACTGGAAGATTAAATCCAACATGGCTAAAGCCTCATTACTTGAACGCCAGTGGGTTCGCGCCCTGCTGGCGCTGTTGTCAGGTGCCGGCGGGACGCTGGCGTTCTCGCCCTACGATTTCTGGCCCGCGGCCATCGTCTCCCTGTTCGGCCTGCTGGCCGTTACCCTCAATCGCACCACCAAACAGTCCGCCCTGCTCGGCTTTGTCTGGGGCTTCGGGTTGTTCGGCAGCGGGATCAACTGGGTGTATGTCAGCATCGCCGATTTCGGCGGCATGCCCTTCGCCGTCAACGTCTTCCTGGTGGCGCTGCTCGCCGCTTACCTGTCGCTGTATACCGGGCTGTTCGCCGGGCTGCTGACCCGCCTGTGGCCGGCGACCCGCTGGTGGCGGCTGGCCATCGCCGCGCCGGCGCTGTGGCAGGTCACGGAATTCCTGCGCGGCTGGGTGCTGACCGGCTTCCCATGGCTGCAGTTCGGCTATAGCCAGATCAACGGCCCGCTGAAAGGCATCGCGCCGCTGCTGGGCGTCGACGCCATCACCTTTGTGCTGATGGCCATCGCCGGCCTGCTGGTGTACGCCGTCAATCAGCGCCGCCTCTCGGCGGCGGTGATCGCCGCCGCGCTGCTGTTGTTACCGTGGCCGCTGCGCCAGCTGCAGTGGTTTACTCCGCAGACGGATAAAGCGGTGAATGTCGCCATGGTGCAAGGCAACATCGCTCAATCGATGAAATGGGATCCGAAAGCGCTGGTCAGCACGCTGCAAACCTATCTGGACGAAACCCGTCCCTACATGGGTAAGGCACCGATCGTCATCTGGCCGGAATCCGCCATCCCGGATTATGAAGCCAATCAGAACGGTTTCCTGACGATGATGGACGACCTTATGCGGGCGAAGAACAGCAGCCTCATCACCGGCATCGTCGACGTGCGCGCCACGCCGCAGGGCCAGCAAATCTACAACAGCGCCATCGTGCTCGGTGAACCGACGCCGTACAGGTACCCAGCCAACGATCGCTACAACAAGCACCACCTGGTGCCGTTCGGCGAGTTCGTGCCGCTGGAGACGCTGCTGCGGCCGCTGGCGCCGTTCTTCGACCTGCCGATGTCCTCCTTCAGCCGCGGCGACTACGTACAACCGCAGCTCAGCGTACGCGGCTACAACCTGACGGCGGCCATTTGCTACGAAATCGTGTTGGGCCAGCAGGTGCGCGATAACTTCCGCCCGGATACCAACTTCCTGCTGACCATCTCCAACGACGCCTGGTTCGGCCACTCCATCGGCCCATGGCAGCACTTCCAGATGGCGCGCATGCGGGCGCTGGAACTGGGCCGGCCGCTGCTGCGCAGCACCAACAACGGCGTCACCGCCGCAGTGGACGCGAACGGCGACGTGATCGCCGAGATCCCGCAGTTCACTCGTCAGGTGCTTGAAGTGAAGGTCACACCGACCACCGGCGTCACGCCTTACGCGCGTTTCGGCGCCGCGCCGCTGTGGGTGATCACCCTGTTGCTGGGCGGTTGGGCGCTGATGTTGGGCCTGCGCCGCAAATAGTCCTCTTCGCCGGGGCGCGCCCGCCGCGCCCCGCGTTTCCGTAAACGTTCCCCCACCTCGGTCAGAAAACGTCGTTAAATCAACGCGGCTGGCACACTCCTTGCTTTATCTAAGGTGACATCGCACGTCGGTTAACTTTTGCTGACGTTTTGTCGCACCCGTGCACATTTTGGAGGCGCCGAACGCACCATGCAGGTGCGTCGGGGTTTGGTTGCATTGATTTGGTGCGCGCGGCGTCTCAAAAAATGAAACATTTTAGTTTCAAGATATTCACAATCGGTTATTTTTTAACGGCTATCCGTTCTAAGACTATCTTTATAATCTGAGCAATAAATAGTCGATTTAAACCTGACGCTCTTTAGTCAGAGCCACCACAACAGCAAAGGAGTTGGACCATGCAAATGCGTAAATTGGCGTTATCGTTACTGCTGCTCGGTATGGCAGGTAGCGTAGCGCACGCGGAAGACCTGACCGGTACGCTGAAGAAAATCAAAGACAACGGCGTTATCGTTGTCGGCCACCGCGAATCGTCTGTGCCCTTTTCCTACTACGACAACCAGCAAAAAGTTGTGGGCTACTCTCAGGACTACTCCAACCAAATCGTTGAAGCCGTTAAGAAAAAGCTGAATGCACCGAATCTGCAGGTGAAAATGCTGCCGATTACCTCGCAGAACCGCATCCCGCTGCTGCAAAACGGCACCTATGACTTCGAATGCGGTTCTACCACCAATAACGTAGAGCGCCAGAAACAGGCCGCCTTCTCCGACACCATCTTTGTGGTCGGCACCCGCCTGCTGGTGAAGAAAGGCTCCGACATCAAAGACTTTAAAGACCTGGCCGGCAAACCGGTGGTGGTCACCTCCGGCACCACCTCCGAAGTGTTGCTGAACAAACTGAACGACAGCGACAAAATGAACATGCGCATCATCAGCGCCAAAGACCACGGCGACTCCTTCCGCACCCTGGAAAGCGGCCGCGCGGTGGCCTTCATGATGGATGACGCCCTGCTGGCGGGCGAGCGCGCCAAAGCCAAGAAGCCGGATCAATGGGAAATCATCGGCACGCCGCAGTCGAAAGAAGCCTACGGTTGCATGCTGCGTAAAGACGATCCTGAGTTCAAGAAACTGGTCGATGACACTATCGCCCAGGCACAAACCTCCGGTGAAGCGGCCAAGTGGTTTGATAAATGGTTCAAGCAGCCTATCCCACCGAAAAACCTCAACATGAACTTCGAGCTGTCGGACGACATGAAGCAACTGTTCAAAGCGCCTAACGACAAAGCGTTGAACTAACTCAATAGAATAAAGCCGGGGCGGCCGCCAAGCCAAACCGGCCCAGTTGATGACTGGGACAGACAGGAATGAGGGGGGCCGTTCCCCTCCCTCATTTTCCCCAAGGCGCGTCACCGATCTCCGCACACAACAAGCCAGCCCGACTGGCCGTGCGGCGATCGGCGCCTATCAAGTCATCACTCTTCGGCGCCCTGCGCCCGTTTATCGGAGTTTGTTATGTCAATAGATTGGAACTGGGGTATCTTCCTGCAGCAGGCCCCGTTTGGGAACACCACTTACCTCGGTTGGATCTGGTCCGGCTTTCAGGTCACGGTGGCCCTCTCCGTCTGTGCATGGATTATCGCTTTCTTCGTCGGTTCGCTGTTCGGTATCTTGCGTACCGTGCCCAACCGCTTTCTTTCCACTCTCGGCACCTGTTACGTCGAACTGTTCCGCAACGTGCCGCTGATCGTGCAATTCTTTACCTGGTATCTGGTGATCCCCGAGCTGTTGCCGGCCAATATCGGCACCTGGTTCAAGACCGAGCTGGATCCCAACGTGCAGTTCTTCGTCTCTTCCATGCTCTGTCTGGGGCTGTTTACCGCCGCCCGCGTTTGCGAGCAAGTGCGCGCCGCCATTCAATCCCTGCCGCGCGGCCAGAAAGCCGCCGGGTTGGCGATGGGCCTGACGCTGCCGCAAACCTACCGCTACGTGCTGTTGCCGAACGCCTACCGGGTTATCGTGCCGCCGATGACCTCGGAGATGCTCAACCTGGTCAAAAACTCCGCCATCGCCTCCACCATCGGCCTGGTGGACATGGCCGCACAGGCCGGCAAGCTGTTGGATTACTCCGCACACGCCTATGAATCCTTTACCGCCATTACGCTGGCTTATATCGGCATCAACGCCGTGATCATGCTGTTTATGCGTCTGGTCGAAAAGAAAGTGCAGTTGCCTGGCAACCTGGGGAGTAAATAATGTACGAATTTGACTGGGCGTCGATCGTCCCAAGCTTCCCTTATCTGCTGCAGGGCATGGCGATCACGCTGAAGATCACCGTGACCGCCATCGTGGTCGGCATTCTGTGGGGCACCGTGCTGGCAGTGATGCGTCTGTCGCCGTTCAAGCCTATCAGCTGGTTCGCCACCCTGTATGTCAACCTGTTCCGCTCGGTGCCGCTGGTGATGGTGCTGCTGTGGTTCTATCTGGTGGTTCCAAGCTTATTACAACAGGTTCTAGGCCTGTCGCCGAAAACCGATATTCGCCTGATCTCGGCTATGGTAGCCTTTTCCCTGTTTGAAGCGGCCTATTACTCGGAAATCATCCGCGCCGGTATCATCAGCATCTCGCGCGGCCAATCCTCCGCCGCGTTGGCGCTGGGCATGACGCATTGGCAATCCATGCGGTTGGTGATCCTGCCGCAGGCGTTCCGCGCCATGGTGCCACTGCTGCTGACCCAGGGCATCGTCCTGTTCCAGGATACCTCGCTGGTTTACGTACTGAGCCTGGCCGACTTCTTCCGCACCGCATCGACCATCGGCGAACGCGACGGCACCCAGGTTGAAATGATCCTGTTCGCCGGCTTTGTCTATTTTGTTATCAGCCTCGCCGCCTCGGCGCTGGTAAGCTATTTGAAGAAAAGGACTGTTTGATGATATCCCTGAAAAATGTTTCCAAGTGGTACGGTCACTTTCAAGTGTTGACCGATTGCACCACCGAAGTGAAAAAAGGCGAAGTGGTCGTCGTCTGCGGTCCTTCAGGCTCCGGCAAGTCCACCCTGATCAAAACCGTCAACGGCCTGGAGCCGATCCAGCAGGGAAGCATCCTGGTGAACGGCACGCCCGTCAACGACAAGAAAACCAACCTGGCGCAGCTGCGCGCCAAGGTCGGCATGGTGTTCCAACACTTTGAACTGTTCCCGCACCTGTCCATTATCGACAACCTGACGCTGGCGCAGGTAAAAGTGCTCAAGCGCGACAAGACCGCCTCACGCGAGAAGGGCCTGAAGCTGCTGGAACGCGTCGGCCTGTCCGCCCATGCCAACAAGTTCCCCGGTCAGCTCTCCGGCGGCCAGCAACAGCGCGTCGCCATCGCCCGCGCGCTGTGCATGGATCCGATCGCCATGCTGTTCGACGAACCGACCTCGGCGCTCGATCCGGAAATGATCAACGAAGTGCTGGACGTGATGGTCGAGCTGGCGAACGAAGGCATGACCATGATGGTGGTGACCCACGAAATGGGCTTCGCCCGCAAGGTGGCGAACCGCGTGATCTTTATGGACGAAGGCAAAATCGTCGAAGACCGCAACAAAGACGATTTCTTCAACAACCCCGAGTCCGATCGCGCCAAGGACTTCCTCGCCAAGATCCTGCACTAAGTTCTCGCTATGCGCCCCGCCAGGGGCGCATCTTTTCTCCCGGCACGAAAAGCGCTTGTATCTCCTCGTTTTTGATCCGATGCTCGCCGGATAACAAACAGAGGAGAAAGAACATGCCCCGCCCTATTATCATCGATTGCGATCCCGGCCTCGACGACGCCATCGCGCTGGCTATGGCGCTGCGCTCGCCGGAGCTGGACATCAAAGCCATCACCACCTCCGCCGGCAACCAGACGCCGGAGAAAACCCTGCATAACGCGCTGGGTCTGTTGACCCTGATGCAGCGCGAGGACATCCCTGTCGCCGCCGGCGCCGCTCGCCCGCTGATGCGCGAGCTGGTGATCGCCGACTATGTCCACGGCAAAACCGGCATGGGCAACACCCACCTGCCGACGCCGACAATCAAACCCGATCCCCGCGGCGCCGTCGAGCTGATCGCCGACCTGCTGCGCGCCAGCCCGCAGCCAATCACCCTGGTGGTGACCGGCCCGATGACCAACATCGCCCTGCTGTTGGCCCAGCATGCCGAGCTGAAAAGCCGTATCGAGCGCATCGTATTTATGGGCGGCGGCATGAATGCCGGCAATACCACGCCGGTGGCGGAATTCAATATCTTCGTCGATCCCGAAGCCGCCGAGATGGTGTTGAAATCCGGCGTGCCGCTGACCATGGCTGGGCTGAACGTCACCCATCAGGCGCTGGTGCTGCCGCAGGATATCGAGCGCATTCGCCAGATAGCCAATCCGGTCGCGCAGGCGGTGGCGGAGATGCTCGATTTTTACCTGCCGCTGTACCTCAGCCATCCGCGCGGCCTGCCCGGCGCTGCGATGCACGATCCCTGCACCATCGCCTGGCTGCTGGCGCCGCAGCTGTTCACCGGCGTAGAACGCTGGGTCGGTGTGGAAACCAAAGGGGAGTACACCGTCGGCATGACGGTGGTGGACTATTTCCAGCAAACCGGCAACGCGGCCAACGTGGAAGTGCTGACCGGCATCGATCGCGCAGGCTTTATCGATCTGCTGGCCGAGCGCGTCGCGCGTTATTAATCCTCTCGGGGCGCGCTCGCGCCCTCATTCAACTTTTTTGATTTAACTCAGCGAATTTTTGCGCTATCACTGTTGATGGCTTGCCTCTACCATGCGTTTACACCGATTGACATCGTTACCGATTACACTTCGCCTGGAGATAAGCCAATGAGCCGCGTACTGGTCCTGAAATCAAGTATTCTGGGTGAATATTCCCAGTCTGGAAAATTAGTCGATTTTTTTGTTGAACAATGGCGAGAAGCTCACCCGGAAGACACCTTCACCGTGCGCGACTTGGCTAACCCAACGCTGCCGGAGCTGGATGGCGAAGTGATGGCCGGCTTTACCGCCGGCGACAACCCGCTGACGCCGCATCAGCAAAGCACCCTGGCGCTGTCCGATGAGCTGATTGCCGAGCTGAAGTCGCACGACACGCTGATCATCAGCGCCCCGATGTACAACTTCAACATCCCGACGCAGCTGAAGATCTACTTCGATCTGATCGCCCGCGCCGGTCAGACGTTCCGCTACACCTCCGCCGGCGCCGAAGGGCTGGTGACGGGCAAAAAAGCGATCGTCATCTCCAGCCGCGGCGGCATCCACGCCGACACGCCGACGGATCTGATCACCCCGTACGTGAAACTGTTCCTGGGCTTTATCGGCATCACCGACGTTGAATTCGTGCTGGCGGAAGGCTTCGCCTACGGCCCGGAAGCGGCGGAGAAAGCCGCCCAGGACAGCCGCATCGCGGTCGCGCAGAAAATCCCGGCCGGCGTCGCCGTCCCGGCCAGCGCACCGGCGCCGGCAAACGTCGCCCAAGAAGCCGTCAGCGGCGGTTTCCTGAGCAACCTGCTGAAGAAACTGTTCCGTTAACGGTAAACGTCAGCGTTCCCTGCCGTGGCGGGGGACGTCATCAGGGTTCAAATGGCCGACGCTGGAACTGGTCGTGACCGCATTTCGGGCAGAGCGGCAGCACTTCCGGCGTGTAAAACGCCAGGTGGTAGTGACACTGCTCGCAGACCAGATTGCCCAGCCCCACCACTTCACCGCTGTGATACACGCCGTGGTGGCTGACATCCTTGAACACCTCGCGCCACTCCAACTGGGTTTTATCGGTGATATCCGCCAGTTCCTGCCACAGGCTCTCCTTAATCACCCGCATAAACACGCTGTCGGTAAACTCGTCCCGGCTTTCCTGATAGCTGCGGGCGAACTCTTCCAGATCGCGCCGCACCGCCTGCGTCACCTGCCGCACCTCGTCGCGCGTCAGATCTTCGGCCTCGTTCAACCGCCGCTCCGCGCTGGCCACCAGTTCGTCGATATCGCGTTCGCCGTTTTTCAGACGTTCGGTCAGCGATGCCACCAATTCGCGGTAATACTGAGCAACCTTGTTCATAGACTCTCCTCGATAAACGCTGCGCCGGACTTGGCCATGGGGATACCCTTAAGCTACTTGTTCTTATTTTAGCCGTAAATGACTGATGTCACTTGGCAAGACGCGGGATCCGCAGGTTGTGAGCCGCGTCATGGCGGCGTTTTTTTTAAATGCGCCGAGTCAGGCGCTTGGAGTTGTTGCCGGGAGGTCTTATCAGCTATGCTATGCGGATCTACGAATACTAAATGTTCATTGCGTTGCCTCTGACCGAGGCAACGGTTTACACCTACAGGACCACCGGCCGCCATGCAAGAGCAATACCGTCCAGAAGACATAGAATCGAACGTACAGCTTCACTGGCAAGAGAAGCAGACTTTCAAAGTTACCGAAGACGACAGCAAGGAAAAGTACTACTGCCTATCCATGCTGCCTTACCCGTCCGGCCGACTGCACATGGGCCACGTTCGTAACTACACTATCGGCGACGTGATCTCGCGCTATCAGCGCATGCTGGGCAAAAACGTACTGCAGCCGATCGGCTGGGATGCGTTCGGCCTGCCGGCGGAAGGCGCGGCGGTGAAAAACAACACCGCACCGGCCCCGTGGACCTACGACAACATCGAATACATGAAGAACCAGCTGAAACTGCTGGGCTTCGGCTACGACTGGGATCGCGAAATCGCCACCTGCCAGCCGGAATACTATCGCTGGGAACAGTGGTTCTTCACCAAGCTGTATGAAAAAGGCCTGGTCTACAAGAAGACCTCGGCGGTGAACTGGTGCCCGCACGATCTGACCGTGCTGGCCAACGAACAGGTTATCGACGGCTGCTGCTGGCGCTGCGACACCAAGGTCGAGCGTAAAGAGATCCCGCAGTGGTTCATCAAAATCACCGCCTACGCCGATCAGCTGCTGAACGATCTGGACACGCTTGAAAGCTGGCCGGAGCAGGTGAAAACCATGCAGCGCAACTGGATTGGCCGCTCCGAAGGCGTGGAAATCACCTTCGACGTGGCTGGCAGCGAAGAGAAGCTGACGGTTTACACCACCCGTCCCGACACCTTCATGGGCGCCACCTACGTGGCGGTCGCCGCGGGCCACCCGCTGGCGCAACAGGGCGCGCGCAACAACCCGGCGCTGACCGACTTCATCGACGAATGCCGCAACACCAAAGTGGCCGAAGCCGAAATGGCGACGATGGAGAAGAAAGGCATGCCGACCGGCCTGTTCGTTGTCCATCCGCTGAGCGGCGAGAAGCTGCCGGTGTGGGTCGCCAACTTCGTGCTGATGGAATACGGCACCGGCGCCGTGATGGCAGTACCGGCGCACGACCAGCGCGACTGGGAATTCGCCACCAAATATGATTTGCCGATCAAACCGGTGATCCTGAACCTCGACGGCAGCCAGCCTGACGTGAGCGCCGAAGCGATGACTGACAAAGGCGCGCTGTTCAACTCCGGCGAGTTCGACGGCCTGGACAACGAAGCGGGCTTTAACGCCATCGCCGACAAACTGGTCGCCAAAGGCGTCGGCCAGCGCAAGGTCAACTACCGTCTGCGCGACTGGGGCGTTTCCCGTCAGCGTTACTGGGGCGCGCCAATCCCGATGGTGACGCTGGAAGACGGCACCGTGATGCCGACGCCGGAAGACCAACTGCCGGTGATCCTGCCGGAAGACGTGGTCATGGACGGCATCACCAGCCCGATCAAGGCCGACCCTGAGTGGGCGAAGACCACCGTCAACGGCCAGCCTGCGCTGCGCGAAACCGACACCTTCGACACCTTTATGGAGTCCTCCTGGTACTACGCGCGCTACACCTGCCCACAGTATGACCAGGGCATGCTGGATCCGGCCGCCGCTAACTACTGGCTGCCGGTCGATCAATATATCGGCGGTATCGAACACGCCATCATGCACCTGATGTACTTCCGCTTCTTCCACAAGCTGATGCGCGATGCGGGCCTGGTGGATTCCGATGAGCCGGCCAAGCGCCTGCTGTGTCAGGGCATGGTGCTGGCCGACGCCTTCTACTACACCGGCAACAGCGGCGAGCGCGTCTGGGTATCCCCGGTTGACGCCACCGTCGAGCGCGATGACAAAGGCCGCATCATCAAGGCCACCGATCCGCAAGGCCGTGAACTGGTCTATGCTGGCATGAGCAAAATGTCGAAGTCGAAGAACAACGGCATCGACCCGCAGGAGATGGTGGAAAAATACGGCGCGGACACCGTGCGTCTGTTCATGATGTTCGCTTCACCGGCAGAAATGACGCTGGAGTGGCAGGAATCCGGCGTGGAAGGGGCTAACCGTTTCCTGAAACGCGTATGGAAACTGGCCTACGATCACGTGGAAAAAGGCGCGGTACAGCCGCTGGACGTGGCGTCGCTGAACGAAGAGCAGAAAGCGCTGCGCCGCGATCTGCATAAAACCATCGCCAAAGTGACCGACGATATCGGCCGCCGCCAGACCTTCAACACCGCGATCGCCGCCGTGATGGAGCTGATGAACAAACTGGCCCGTGCGCCGCAGGAGAGCGAGCAGGATCGCGCGCTGCTGCAGGAAGCGCTGCTGGCCGTCGTTCGCATGCTGTATCCGTTCACCCCGCACGTGTGCTTCGCCCTGTGGCAGGCGCTGGGCGGCGAAGGCGACGTGGACACCGCGCCATGGCCGGTTGCCGACGAGCAGGCGATGGTCGAAGACTCCAAGCTGGTGGTGGTGCAGGTGAACGGCAAGGTTCGCGCTAAAATCACCGTATCTGCCGATGCGACCGAAGAGCAAGTGCGCGCGCGCGCTGCCGAAGAGCATCTGGTGGCTAAATATCTGGACGGCGTCACGATTCGCAAAGTGATCTACGTTCCGGGCAAACTGCTTAACCTGGTTGTGGGTTAACACAAGGAGGAGTTGTGCGACAACGTATTCTGACGCTGTTGCTGGGGTTGGCGGTGCTGGTCACCGCCGGCTGCGGTTTTCACCTGCGTGGCACCACGCAGGTGCCTAATGAAATGAAAACGCTGATCCTGGACAGTTCGGATCCTTACGGGCCATTGACGCGCGCGGTGCGTGAGCAACTGCGTTTGAACGCCGTGACCATCGTCAGCGATCCGAAGCGTAAAGACGTGCCTTCTCTGCGCATCGTCGGCGCGACGGAAAGCCAGGATACCGCCTCGATCTTCCAGGACGGTAAAACCGCCGAGTATCAGCTGGTGCTGACCGTGCAGGCCCAGGTGCTGATCCCGGGGCACGACCTGTATCCGCTGTCGGTGAAAGTGTTCCGTTCGTTCTTCGACAACCCGCTGACCGCGCTGGCCAAAGACTCCGAGCAGGAGATCATTCGCCAGGAAATGCGTGAGCAGGCGGCGCAACAGCTGGTGCGCAAACTGCTGACCGTGCACGCGGCGGAAGAAGAAAACCGGCAAAAAGCCGCTGCCGTCGGCGAACGAGCGGCAAGCCAAACCGCACAATGATCCGCATTTATCCGGAACAACTTGCCGCGCAGCTCCGAGAGGGGCTGCGCGCTTGTTATTTATTGAGCGGCAATGAACCGCTGCTGCTGCAGGAAAGCCAGGATCTGCTCCGGCAGGCCGCGCAACAGCAGCAGTTCAGCGAGCACTACAGCATTTCCCTCGACGCCCATACCGACTGGGACGCCATCTTCGGCATCTGCCAGGCGATGAGCCTGTTCGCCAGCCGCCAGACGCTGCTGCTGATTTTCCCGGAAAACGGCCCGACGGCGCCGATCGGTGAACAGCTGATCAAGCTCGCCCCCCTGCTGCACGACGACATCCTGTTGATCCTGCGCGGCCCGCGCCTCACCAAAGCGCAGGAAAACAGCGCCTGGTTCAAGGCGCTCAGCCCGCACGGCGCCCTCGTCAGTTGCCAGACGCCTGAGCAGGCACAGCTGCCGCGCTGGGTCGCCGCGCGCGCCAAGGCGATGAAGCTGGAGTTGGACGACGCGGCCAATCAGCTGCTGTGCTATTGCTACGAAGGCAACCTGCTGGCGCTGTCGCAGGCGCTGGAGCGGCTGTCGCTGCTGCACCCGGACGGCAAGCTCACCCTGCCGCGCGTCGAGCAGGCGGTGAACGACGCCGCCCACTTCACGCCGTTCCACTGGCTGGACGCCTTGCTGGCCGGTAAGAGCAAGCGCGCCTGGCATATTTTGCAGCAGCTGCAGCAAGAGGACGTCGAGCCGGTGATCCTGTTGCGCACCCTGCAGCGCGAACTGCTGCTGTTGCTGACGCTGCAGCGCCGCATGGCGTCCGCGCCACTGCGCACGCTGTTCGATCAGCACAAGGTCTGGCAGAACCGCCGCCCGCTGGTGACCCAGGCGCTGCAACGCCTGTCCAGCGCCCAGCTGCAGCAAGCGGTACAGCTGCTGACGCAAATCGAGCTGACCCTCAAGCAGGACTATGGCCAGTCGGTCTGGCCGGAACTGGAAACCCTGTCGATGCTGCTGTGCGGCAAACCCCTGGCCACGAGTTTTACCGATGCCCACTAATCCGGAACACCCCACCGTATTGCACGCGCTGTTTGGCGGCACCTTTGATCCGATCCACTACGGCCATCTGCGGCCGGTGGAGGCGCTGGCCGCAGAAGTGGGCCTGAATCGTGTTACGCTGCTGCCTAACCACGTGCCGCCGCACCGCCCGCAGCCCGAGGCCAACGCACAGCAGCGCTTGAAGATGGTCGAGCTGGCGATCGCCGGCAATCCGCTGTTCGCGGTCGACGATCGCGAACTGCATCGCACCACCCCCTCCTACACCATCGAGACGTTGGAAACGATTCGTAAAGAGCGTGGCGCCGCCCAGCCGCTGGCGTTTATTATTGGCCAGGACTCGCTGCTGACGCTGCATAAATGGCATCGCTGGCAGGCGCTGTTGGACGTCTGCCATCTGCTGGTGTTGGCGCGCCCGGGCTATAACGATCGCATGGACACGCCGGAACTGCAGCAGTGGCTGGAACGTCATCGCACCGCCGACCCGGCGCTGCTCAGCCGCCGCCCGCACGGCCATATCTATCTGGCCGATACGCCGGAGCTGGAAATTTCCGCCACCGAGATCCGCCAGCGCCGCCATCAGGGCCTCAACTGCGACGATCTGCTGCCGCGCCCGGTGCAGCGCTATATCGAGTTGCAGGGTTTATATCGCTAGCGAAAGGTGCGTGATATACTGCGCCGCTATTTTTCAGGTATCCGCTGAAAACCCCGGAAACCTTAGCTGGCCGGGCAGTCACCAGTTAGCTGGCTTTCAGCGGCAGCCTGCCGAAACCTTTATCCGGTTACGCCGCGGCGCGCGCATTTTGCCCGCCGCAGCCGACTGAACAGAACATACCCGAGGGGGAACCTTTGCAAGGTAAAGCGCTCCAAGATTTCGTCATTGATAAAATCGATGACCTCAAAGGCCAAGACATTGTCGCTCTGGACGTACAGGGCAAATCCAGCATCACCGATTGCATGATCATCTGCACCGGCACGTCGACTCGCCACGTGATGTCGATCGCCAGCCACGTGGTGCAGGAATCCCGCGCCGCGGGCATGGAGCTGTTTGGCATGAAAGGCCAGGAAGCCTCCGACTGGATCGTGGTCGATCTGGGCGAAGTGATCGTGCACGTGATGCAGGAAGAAAGCCGTCGCCTGTACGAGCTGGAAAAACTCTGGAGCTAAGCGGTGAAACTGCAATTGGTGGCGGTCGGCACCAAAATGCCAGACTGGGTGCAAACCGGCTTTATGGATTACCTGCACCGCTTTCCCAAAGATATGCCGTTTGAGCTGACCGAGATCCCGGCCGGCAAACGCGGCAAAAACGCCGACATCAAACGCATTCTGGACAAGGAAGGCGAACAAATGCTGGCGGCGGTGGGCAAAGGCAACCGCATCGTTACGCTGGATATCCCAGGCACGCCGTGGGAAACGCCGCAGCTGGCGCAGCAGCTTGAGCGCTGGAAGCAGGATGGCCGCAACGTCAGCTTGCTGATCGGCGGCCCGGAAGGGCTGGCGCCCGCCTGCAAAGCCGCTGCCGAGCAGAGTTGGTCGCTTTCTCCGTTGACACTGCCGCATCCTTTGGTGCGCGTCCTGGTGGCCGAAAGCCTCTACCGCGCCTGGAGTATTACTACAAATCATCCTTACCACCGGGAATAACCGGTGGTGACCGTGACAGAGTGAAATAAAGCAGCGGGATGAAAATAGAACGTAACCCTTTTCGCGACTATACGGCTGAATCCGCCCTGTTTGTACGCCGCGCCCTGGTGGCGTTCTTGGTCATCCTGGTGCTGTCCGGCATCCTGATCGCCAACCTGTATAATCTGCAAGTGGTCCGCGTCGAGGATTACCGCACCCGCTCCAACGAAAACCGCATCAAGCTGGTGCCCATCGCGCCCAGCCGCGGCATTATCTACGATCGCAACGGCACTCCGCTGGCGCTCAACCGCACCATTTATCAGCTGGAACTGATGCCGGAAAAGGTCGACGATCTCAAAGCCACGCTGCAGGCGCTGCGCCCGGTGGTCGACTTGACCGATGACGACATCACCAATTTCGAAAAAGAGCGCAAGCGCTCGCGCCGTTTCGTCTCCATTCCGGTGAAAACCGCGCTGACCGAGGTGCAAGTCGCCCGTTTTGCGGTCAATCAGTTCCGCTTCCCGGGTGTGGAAGTGAAAGGCTACCAGCGCCGCTACTACCCCTACGGCTCCGCCCTCACCCACGTCACTGGCTACGTGTCCAAGATCAACGATCGCGACGTCGAGCGGCTGGACAAAGACGGCAAACTGGCCAACTACGCCGCCACCCACGATATCGGCAAGCTGGGCATCGAACGCTATTACGAAGACACGCTGCACGGCAAAACCGGCTATGAAGAGGTCGAGGTCAACAACCGCGGCCGGGTGATCCGCCAATTGCACGAACAGCCGCCTTCCGCCGGTCAGGACGTCTACCTGACGCTCGATCTTAACCTGCAGCGCTATATCGAACAGCTGTTGGTCGGCAGCCGCGCCGCGGTGGTGGTGAGCGATCCGCGCACCGGCGCCATCCTGGCGATGGTCTCCAACCCGAGCTACGATCCGAACCTGTTCGTCGACGGCATTTCCAGCAAGGACTATCAGGGGTTGCTGAACGATCCGAATCGCCCGCTGATCAACCGCGCCACCCAGGGGGTCTACCCGCCCGCCTCGACGGTGAAGCCTTATATCGCGGTGTCGGCGCTGAGCGCCGGGGTGATCACCAAAAACACCGTGGTGTTCGATCCCGGCTGGTGGCAATTGCCCGGCTCGGAAAAACGCTTTCGCGACTGGAAGAAATGGGGCCACGGCCGCCTGAACGTCACCAAGGCGCTGGAAGAGTCCGCAGATACCTATTTCTACCAGGTCGCTTATGACATGGGGATCGATCGGCTGTCGACCTGGCTGACCAAATTCGGTTACGGCCAGTACACCGGCATCGATCTGTCCGAAGAGCGCTCCGGCCTGATGCCGACGCGCGAATGGAAGCAGAAACGCTATAAAAAACCGTGGTATCAGGGCGACACCATTCCGGTAGGCATCGGCCAGGGTTACTGGACCGCGACGCCGATCCAGATGGCCAAGGCGCTGAACACCCTGATCAATGACGGCACCGTCAAAACGCCGCACCTGCTGCAGAGCACCCGCATCAACGGCGCGCTGGTGCCGTTCAAACAGGAAGAAAACACGCAGATCGGCGATATTCACTCCGGCTTCTGGGAAATTGCCAAAGACGGCATGTACGGTGTGGCCAACCGTCCGAACGGGACGGCGCGCAAATACTTTGCGGACGCACCTTATAAAGCCGCGGCGAAATCGGGTACCGCACAGGTATTCGGCTATGAAACCTACAACGCCCACAAACTGGCGGAGCACCTGCGCGATCACAAACTGATGACCGCCTTCGCACCGTTCAACAACCCGACGGTGTCGGTCGCCATCATTCTGGAAAACGGCGGCTCCGGTCCGGCGGTGGGGACCATCACCCGCCAGATCCTCGACCACATTCTGCTGGGCGACAACAATACGCAATTGCCAAGCGAGGCCCCGCTGCCGCCTGGCGTAGAAGGTGACTAAGGTAGAACATGACTGAAAGCCAACAAAAAGGCTCGATCTGGACCAAAATCCACATCGACCCGACGTTCCTGCTGCTGATCCTGGCCCTGTTGGTCTACAGCGCCTTCGTGATGTGGAGCGCCAGCGGCCAGGACATCGGCATGATGGAGCGCAAGATCGGGCAGATCGTCATGGGGCTGATCGTGATGGCCGTCATGGCGCAGATCCCGCCGCGCGTGTACGAAAGCTGGGCGCCCTATCTGTATATCTTCTGCGTGATTTTGCTGATCCTGGTGGACGCCTTCGGGCAGATCAGTAAAGGCGCGCAGCGCTGGTTGGATCTCGGCGTAGTGCGCTTCCAGCCGTCGGAAATCGCCAAGATCGCCGTGCCGCTGATGGTGGCGCGCTTTATGAACCGCGACGTCTGCCCGCCTTCGCTGAAAAACACCGCCATCGCGCTGGTGCTGATCTTCCTGCCGACGCTGCTGGTGGCCGCGCAGCCGGATCTGGGCACCTCTATCCTGATCGCCGCTTCCGGCCTGTTCGTACTGTTCCTGTCCGGCATGAGCTGGAAGCTGATCGCCGTCGCCGCCGTCGCGCTGGCGGCCTTCATCCCGGTGCTGTGGTTCTTCCTGATGCACGGCTATCAGCGCGACCGCGTCATGATGCTGCTCGATCCGGAGAGCGACCCGCTCGGCGCCGGTTATCACATCATTCAATCCAAGATCGCCATCGGTTCCGGCGGCCTGTCCGGCAAGGGCTGGCTGCACGGCACCCAGTCGCAGCTGGAGTTTTTGCCGGAGCGTCATACCGACTTTATCTTCGCCGTCCTGGCCGAAGAGCTGGGGCTGATCGGGGTACTGGTGCTGCTGGCGCTTTACCTGCTGGTGATCATCCGCGGGCTGATGATCGCCGCCAAGGCGCAAACCACCTTTGGCCGCGTCATGGTCGGCGGCTTGATGCTGATTTTGTTCGTTTATGTCTTTGTTAACATCGGTATGGTCAGTGGCATTTTGCCGGTAGTTGGCGTACCTTTGCCTCTGGTCAGTTACGGGGGTTCGGCGCTGATAGTGTTGATGGCCGGTTTCGGCATCATCATGTCGATCCACACGCATCGGAAAATGCTGTCTAAAAGTTTATAAGAGGTGAGTAATGCGTAAGGAATGGCTTTGGATCGGCGTCGCGGCGGTGTTGCTCTCCGCCTGTACCGCCCCGACCACGGAACAGCAAGCCCCTCCGCAGCCGTACAACGGCCCGGTGGTGGAAATCGGCGGCGTCGAGCCTCAATATGAACCCTATAACCCTAATAACATGCAGGATTATAAGGTTAATGGCGATACTTACCGCATCGTAAAAGATCCGCAGAACTTCTCGCAGACCGGCCTGGCGGCCTGGTATGGCGAAGAGGCCAACGGCAACACCACGGCGCTGGGCGAGCAGTTTGACCCCAACGGCCTGACGGCGGCGCATCCGACCCTGCCAATCCCAAGCTATGTGCGCGTCACTAACCTGGCCAACGGCCGTCAGCTGGTGGTGCGCGTCAACGATCGCGGGCCATACACCAAGGGCCGCATCATCGATCTGTCGAAAGCCGCCGCCGACCGCCTCAACCTGTCCAACAACACCAAGGTCAAGGTAGATTTCATCAACGTGGCGCCGGACGGCACGCTGAGCGGCCCCGGCACCATCGGCACCATCGTGGCGAAACAGAGCTACGCCCTGCCGGCGCGCCCGGATCTCGGCTCCAGCGGCATGGGCACCCCTATTCAACAGGAGGCGCCGATCGCCAGCGGCGCGGCGGTGCGCCCGATCGATAACAGCACTCTGCGCACCGACGACAACAGCGCCCCAGCTGCCGGCGGCAATGCCGCCAACGGCCGCAGCGGTTTCCTCGGCGCGCCGAGCGCGGTGCCGGCCGGGGTGCTGGAAGGTTCCGAACCTGAAGCCGCCGCGGTAGCCGCACCGGTCGCGGCCGGCGCTGCGGCTGTCGGCACGGCTGCTGCCGCCTCTTCCGGCGGCTACGTGGTGCAGGTCGGCGCGCTGAGCAGCGCCGAACGCGCCCAGAGCTGGCAACAGAGCCTGAGCCAACAGTTTGGCGTGCCCGGCAAAGTGGCGGCTAACGGCAACGTTTACCGCGTCCAGCTTGGCCCGTTCAGCAGCCGTCAACAGGCGGCCCAGCTGCAGCAACGCCTGGCGAGCGAAGCGCAACAACAGTCTTTCGTTACTGCTGCACCCTGAGCGTTAAGCCCGGCGGGCATTCACGGCCGATAAGCGGTTATTTAGCTGAAACATTTTCTTGCAGCTAAAAGGGCACTAACCGCAATTAGTCAGATGAATGGGTAATGCCTGCCGGGATCGCATCTGCTATAGTGTGGCTCGTTTTTTAACTTTACTTTCACGGATGTTGTAGTCCCGATCATGAAACAAGTAACTTCTTTTCGCTTAATCAAAAGCATCGCCCTCGGCACCGTTATCGCAATGAGCGCAGCCTCCGTTGCGCACGCCGATGACGTTAACATCAAAACCATGATCCCAGGTGTCCCGCAGATCGATGCGGAAGCGTACATCCTGATTGATTACAACTCCGGCAAGGTGCTGGCCGAGATGAACGCCGATGCGCGTCGCGATCCGGCCAGCCTGACCAAAATGATGACCAGCTACGTCATCGGCCAGGCGCTGAAAGCGGGCAAAATCGGCCAGGACGATCTGGTGACCGTCGGCCAGGACGCCTGGGCGACCGGCAACCCGGTGTTCAAAGGCTCCTCGCTGATGTTCCTGAAGCCGGGCGATCGCGTGCCGGTCTCTAAACTGACCCGCGGCATCAACCTGCAGTCCGGTAACGACGCCTGCGTGGCAATGGCCGACTACGTCGCCGGCAGCCAGGACGCGTTCGTCAACCTGATGAACACCTACGTCAGCAAGCTGGGCCTGAAGAATACCCACTTCCAGACGGTGCACGGCCTGGATGCGCAGGGCCAATACAGCTCGGCGCGCGACATGGCGCTGATCGGCCAGGCGCTGATCCGCGACGTGCCGGAAGAATACGCGATCTACAAGGAAAAAGAGTTCACCTTCAACAATATCCGCCAGATGAACCGCAACGGTCTGCTGTGGGATAACAGCCTGAACGTCGACGGCATCAAAACCGGCCATACCGACGCGGCGGGCTACAACCTGGTGGCTTCGGCGACCGAAGGCCAAATGCGCCTGATCTCCGCCGTGATGGGCGGCCGCACCTACAAAGGCCGTGAAGCCGAAAGCAAGAAACTGCTGACCTGGGGCTTCCGCTTCTTCGAAACCGTGGCGCCGCTGAAAGTCGGTAAAGAGTTCGCCTCCGAGCCGGTCTGGTTCGGCGATGCCGACCGCGTTGAGCTGGGCGTGGACAAAGACGTCTACCTGACCATTCCGCGCGGCCGCATGAAAGATCTGAAGGCCAGCTACGTGCTGAACACGCCGGAAATTCACGCGCCGCTGGCGAAAAACCAGGTGGTGGGCAGCATCAACTTCCAGCTGGACGGCAAAACCATCGACCAGCGTCCGCTGGTGGTGATGAACGAAGTGAAAGAAGGCGGCTTCTTCAGCCGCATCGTGGACTACATCAAACTGATGTTCCACCACTGGTTCGGTTAACGGTTGAAACGGGCGAAATCGTCCCCATATAGTGAATAACACTAACTCCCGCCCCGGCGGGAGTTATACTTTATAGATTAGCTAGCACTCTGGAGCGCACGCACATGCAAAAAACTAAACTGAACGAACTGCTCGAATTCCCTTGCTCGTTTACCTACAAGGTAATGGGCCTGGCGCAGCCTGAGCTGGTTGACCAGGTGGTTGAAGTGGTGCAGCGCCATGCGCCGGGCGATTACAACCCGCAGGTCAAGCCAAGCAGCAAAGGCAACTACCACTCCGTATCCATCACCATCAACGCCACTCACATCGAGCAGGTCGAAACCCTGTACGAAGAGTTGGGCAACATTGAAATTGTTCGCATGGTGCTGTAATTCCAGCATAAACCTCTGCTTATCAACCCGGGATGGCGCAGCGTCTTCCCGGGTTGCGCATTTTTGGTCAGCGAAAGGCTGGTCGCAGGCCGGAGCGCCCGGTATAATGGCTTTACCACTTCTGTAACCTGACGATGACTCTTTTGCAACCAGACAAGATCATTTTGCGTCAGCTGGGGTTGCAGCCCTACGCGCCTGTATCCCAAGCCATGCATAACTTCACCGACAGTCGTACCGAGACCACGCCGGACGAGCTGTGGCTGGTGCAGCATCACCCGGTGTTCACCCAGGGTCAGGCCGGCAAAGCCGAACACGTGCTGATGCCCGGCGACATCCCGGTTGTCCAGAGCGATCGCGGCGGCCAGGTGACCTACCACGGGCCGGGTCAGCAGGTGATGTACGTGATGGTCGATCTGAAACGCAACAAGGTCGGCGTACGTCAGTTGGTCACGGCGATAGAAGATACGGTTATCAACACTCTCGCCCACTTCCGCCTCGCATCGCGCGCCCGTCCGGATGCGCCCGGCGTGTACGTGGGGGAGCAGAAAATCTGTTCGTTGGGTTTGCGGATCCGCAAAGGCAGCTCATTCCACGGCCTGGCCCTGAATGTGGCAATGGATCTCAGCCCCTTCCAAGGCATCAACCCTTGCGGTTACGCCGGTATGCAGATGACGCAGGTCAGCGCGCTGGCGCCCGGCGTTGGCATTGAAGACATACACCCAATCCTGGTACAGGAATTTGTTCATTTACTCGGCTACCAGACGGTCGAGCTTCGTAACTGGAACCTGCACGATTATGAGTAAACCAATTCAGATGGAACGCGGCGTCAAATACCGCGATGCTGACAAAATGGCGCTGATCCCGGTCAAAACGGTGGTCACCGAACGGCAGGAGCTGTTGCGTAAACCCGAGTGGATGAAGATCAAACTGCCTGCCGACTCAACGCGCATTCAGGGCATCAAAGCCGCGATGCGCAAGAACGGCCTGCACTCCGTCTGTGAGGAAGCCTCGTGCCCTAACCTGTCCGAGTGTTTCAACCACGGTACCGCTACCTTTATGATCCTCGGCGCCATCTGCACCCGCCGCTGCCCGTTCTGCGACGTGGCCCACGGCCGCCCGATCGCGCCGGACGCCAACGAGCCGGAAAAGCTGGCGCAAACCATCGCCGACATGGCGCTGCGTTACGTGGTGATCACCTCGGTTGACCGCGACGATCTGCGCGACGGCGGCGCTCAGCACTTTGCCGACTGCATCTCCGCCATCCGCGCCAAAAGCCCGAACATCAAAATTGAAACGCTGGTGCCGGACTTCCGCGGCCGTATGGACCGCGCGCTGGAGATCCTCACCGCCACGCCGCCGGACGTATTCAACCACAACCTGGAAAACGTGCCGCGCGTCTACCGCCAGGTGCGTCCGGGCGCCAACTACGAATGGTCGCTGAAGCTGCTGGAGCGCTTTAAAGAAGCGCACCCGGATATCCCGACCAAATCCGGCCTGATGGTCGGCCTGGGCGAAACCAACGCGGAAATCATTGAAGTGATGCGCGATCTGCGTCGCCACGGCGTGACCATGCTGACGCTGGGTCAGTACCTGCAGCCGAGCCGTCACCACCTGCCGGTGCAGCGCTACGTCAGCCCTGCCGAGTTTGACGAGATGAAAGAAGAAGCGATGGCGATGGGCTTCACCCACGCCGCCTGCGGCCCGTTCGTGCGTTCGTCTTACCACGCCGATCTGCAGGCCAAAGGGATGGAAGTGAAATAACGCGTAATAGTTTGTTACGCTATAGACGGCGGAAACGCCAAAAAACGGATGTCCGCAAGGCATCCGTTTTTTATTGCGCGCAGTCAGACGGGGTTAAACGTCTTTCTTTTCGACGCTCTGCTGAGCGGACTGGCTTTCGGCGGCGTTGTTGCCGGCGGCCGGCGGCGTGCTGTCATCGCCCACGGCTTTTTTAAAGCCTTTCAGCGCCGCGCCAAGATCGGCGCCGAGCGTACGCAGTTTGCTGGTGCCGAACAGTAAAATCACCAACACCGCAATCACCAGAAGTTTGGTAATGCTGATACCTTCCATACTCACCTTCTTATCATAGAGCGCTGCGTGAACAGCGAGAAAAACTGACCTTGCCTGCGAATATTTAGCGACTTTCCTTCGGCTCGCACAACCGCAACATGTAACAGAGTGAGATCGGTCGCAGTAATGCCACAGGGCCTCTGGACGTGAATCCCAGACTATTCTTAGTTTATCACCCGCATGATACGCTGCCATGATACTCATCAGGGAGATGCCGGATGTATATTGCCCCACCCATTTTCGATGCCCGAAAATCCGGCCTCAGCTTCGCCAAACGCACCTACCTGCCCCGCGCCGTCGGTCTGGGGCTCGGCTTTATCTGCGTCTGCGCCGCGCTCTACCCCCTGGCTCCGCCCGCGGCGGTCTGGCTATTGCTGGCCTTTCACGGCTTTCTCTGGCCGCATCTCGCCTACCGCCTGGCCCGCCGCGCCAAAGATCCGTTCAAAGCCGAAATTCGCAACCTGTTGATCGACTCCGCTTTCGGCGGCTTCTGGGCGGCGATGATGGCGTTCAACGCGCTGCCCGCCATCGTCATCCTGTCGATGATGAGCATGAATAACATCGCTTCAGCCGGCAAAACGCTGTTTGTAAAAGGATTGGCCATGCAACTGGCCACGGCGGTGTTCACCGCCGCGCTGCTCGGCTTCCCGTTTCACCCGTACAGCACGCCGTTGCAGGTCTATCTGTGCCTGCCGATGATCTACCTTTACCCGACGCTGCTCGGGCTGGTGACTTACCGCACCGCCAAGCGGCTGGCGGAAAAGAAACAGGAGCTGCAGCGCATCAGCACCCGCGATGGGCTGACCGGCTTATACAACCGTCGCCACTGGGAGCATCTGCTGCATCGTCAGTTCGACAGTTGCCGTCGCTACCAGGATAAGGCCACGCTGATCCTGATGGATATCGACCGCTTCAAAACCATCAACGACACCTTCGGCCATGCTTTGGGGGATGAGGCCCTGGCGGCGCTGGCGGAAGAGCTGCTGATCGGCTTGCGTAACGTGGATATCGTCGGGCGCTACGGCGGCGACGAGTTTGGCGCGGTGCTGCCGAACACCAACGCCGAGCAGGCGGAAATCGTCCTGCGACGCATCCAGCAGCGGCTGGATGCGGTCAGCTTCAAGGAGGCGCCGCAACTGCGGCTGCAGATCAGCGCCGGCATCGCCAACTACCACCCCGCGTTGGGCGGCTATCTGGACTGGCTGAAAGCGGCCGACAGCGCGCTCTATCGGGCGAAGCAAAACGGCCGCAACCGGCTGGAAACGGCAGTGCCGCCAGGGGAGTAACTTACTGACTTAATAACTTGGCAAAATACTTCGGCGCTTCAACAAAGCCTTCGCGCAGGTAAAACGTATGGGCCCGCTCGCGGCGACTGTGGCAATGAACCTCCAACCGATCGCAGCCGCGACGGTGCGCCAGCGCCTCTCCCTCCGCCAACAACCGCCGCCCCACGCCCGCGCCGCGCGCCCGATCGTCGACGCAAAAATAGCTGATGCGGCCAATGTCGCCGGTCAACGCCAGCTGCGGCAGGAAATGCAGCGACAACACGCCCAGCACCTGCGCCCCGTCCGCCGCCACCAGCAGCGCCTCGTCCGGGTGCGCCAACAGTTGCTGCATGCGCTGCGTCAGAAACGCCTCGGTGCCGGGATAGCCCAACGCCGTCATCAATTCGGCGATAGCGTGCCGGTCGCCCAGACGCGCCGCTCTGATTTCCATCGGTTTTACCTCGCAGGGGGTCGATACTACAAAATAGACGGCGTTAGGTGTAACATCCATCGGGTACGGTGAAAAAGGCCGTGCGGCACGTTGGAGATGACATTCCTCCCTAACCGCCTTCACAGGCTGATGATGTCTACGTAACCTCTCGGAGAGAGGCGCGTAGCGTTACGCCTGTCCCTTTCCGAGCCTCGTGAATTTCTCTGATTGAAAGGTAGTTGCCCCATGTTGAGCTCTTTACTGGCCGTCTTTATCGGCGGCGGCGTCGGCAGCGTTTTGCGCTGGGCGGTAAGCATGAAAATGAATCCGCTGAACGCCCACATTCCGCTCGGTACGCTGATGGTCAATCTGATCGGCGGTTTTATCATCGGCCTGGCGATGGCGATTTTCACCCGCATGACGCATCTGGATCCCACCTGGAAATTACTGATCACCACCGGGTTCTGCGGCGGCCTGACCACCTTCTCCACCTTTTCGCTGGAGGTGGTATACCTGATGCAGGATGGCCGCTTCGGCTGGGCGCTGGCCAACATGCTGCTCAACCTGGCCGGCTCGCTGGCGATGACGCTGCTGGCCTTTATGCTGGTGATGTGGCTCAACGGGCGCTAAGCCCTTAATGTTTCCTTAATCTTGCATGCGCATAATCTCATCCAGAACTCCTGACTGGATGAGAAACCGCTATGTTTAGCCTGCCGAAAACCGCCGCCGAAGCGATTGCCGTTGCGCTGTGCGTGCTGATCGTCGCCGCCTTTATCAACGCCTACCTGTTCGCCTAAACACCTTTTCCCCGCAACGCGCGTTCATCTTGCGTCCTCCCCATCCGTTACACTACAATTGAGAATGAACGTTCACACCCAAAATTGTGAACCCGGCTCACGCGCAGCAAAGGATCGGGCAGATGCTCTCCCCCAACGACAGTAAACAGGCCAAAGTGCAGGCGCGCCGCGATCAGATCGTCGAAGCGGCGAAAACCAGCTTCCGCCGCCACGGCTTCCATGCCGCCAGCATGGCGGAGATTGCCCAGGGCTCGCAGCTCAGCGTCGGGCAAATCTATCGCTATTTCGCCAATAAAGACGCGATTATCGAAGAGATCGTCAATCGCATCATCACCAGCAAGATGCAGCGCCTGGAAAACCTTGGCGATCACATCAACCTGATCGCCGGCACGCTGGCGGCGCGCACGCTGTTTCAGCAACCGGGCGAGAGCGAAACCGATCACATGCTGATGCTGGAAGTGACCGCCGAGGCCACGCGCAACCCGGTGGTGGCCAAACTGCTCAGCGATGCGGAGGCGCGACTGTTTCGCCACGTGTGCCACAACCTGCAGCGGCTGTATCCCGATTTCAGCGCGGAAGAGATCGCCGCGCGGGTGGAGTTTATCGCCGTCATGAGCGAAGGCACCGGTTACCGTATCCTTACCACGCAAAAAGCCGATGCGTCCCTGCTGCGCGATCTGTATCAGCAGGCCATTTCTCACCTGTTCAGGAAATCTTAATCTCCCATGACCAAACACTTAGCCAGACAACGTCTGGTGTACGCCGTCGTGCTTGGCCTGTTGGCCGCGCTGGGGCCGCTGTGCACCGATCTCTATCTGCCCGCTCTGCCGGAAATGGCGGGCGAGCTGAATACCTCCACCGCCGCCGCGCAGCTCAGCCTGACCGCCGGGCTGCTCGGCCTGGGCGTCGGCCAGCTGATTTTTGGCCCTTACAGCGACAAACTGGGCCGTATGCGCCCGCTGCTGCTGTCGCTGATCCTGCTGCTCGGCGCTTCGCTGTGGTGCGCGCTGGCGCCCACCATTGACCAACTGCTGATCGCCCGCCTGCTCCAGGGCATCGCCGGCGCCGGCGGGGCGGTGATTTCCCGCGCCATTGCTCGCGATCTGTACGCCGGCCACGAGCTGACCCGTTTCTTCGCCCTGCTGATGCTGGTTAACGGCCTGGCGCCGATCGTCGCGCCGGTGCTGGGCGGCGTCATGCTGCAGGTGATGAACTGGCGCGGCATCTTCGGCGTGCTGGCGGCCATCGCCGTGCTGCTGTTCAGCCTGTCGGCGCTGAAGCTGCGCGAATCCCTGCCGGTCGAGCGCCGCAGCCAGGGCGGCATTCTGGCGATGCTGATGTCGCTCGGCGGGTTGCTGACCCAGCGCTATTTCATGGGCCTGTGCCTGACGCAGGGCTTCGTAATGGCCGGCATGTTCGCCTATATCGGCGCTTCGCCTTTCGTCTTGCAGCAGATCTACGGCCTCAGCCCGCAGATGTTCAGCCTGTGCTTCGCCATTAACGGCGTCGGGCTGATCATTGCGGCGCAGCTGGCCAGCCGTCTCAGTTCACGTTGGGGGGAACGCCGGGTATTGAGGGGCGGGTTAACGCTGGCGGCCGTCGCATCGCTGTTGCTGCTGTTGGCCGCCGCGCTGCATGCGCCGCTGGTCGTGTTGCTGGTGCCGCTGTTCTTCTCGGTGGCGGTGATCGGCATCGTCGGCCCGACCGCCTCGTCGCTGGCGATGCAAAGCCAGGGGGACAAAGCCGGCAGCGCGTCGGCCTTGATCGGCGTGTGCATGTTCGCGCTCGGCGCCTGCGCCGTGCCGCTCACCGGGCTGGGCGGCACCTCGGCTCTGTCGATGGCGCTGACCATCGTCGGCTGCTACGCCATCGCCATCCTGCTGTTCAGCCTGTTGGCCCGCCGCAGCGACGCATAACGCGCCCAATAAAAAACCCGCTCAATGAGCGGGTTTTAAGAAATTCAGCTACGCAGCTTAGATAGCAGTAACGTTAGCGGCAGATGGGCCTTTGGCACCGTTCGTGATTTCAAATTCTACACGCTGGCCTTCAGCAAGCGTTTTGAAACCGTTGCTAACGATGGCAGAGAAGTGAACGAAAACGTCCTTGCTACCATCTTCCGGAGTAATGAAACCGAAGCCCTTGGATTCATTAAACCACTTAACGTTACCTTTAATCTTAGACATCAAACTTACCTTTAACGTGAATGAAAGACACAAAACCTGTGTCGATTACAGTACAGCAAGCAGGCAGGATTTTGTCCACCACCGCGATCACAGAAATCCGATAAAGAGTGAAAAAATCCGTGTTGTCCGGTGTAAATGAATGACACCGGTTGCAGTAAGTTACCGTTCCAGGTCAATCCTCTCCCTGCGCCGGCGAACAACGCGCGAACGCCTAAACCTGCCCCTTCCCCCCATCGTTGACGCGCCGTGCAGACACAATCGCTATGAAATATAACCAGATGGTCTTTTTGCTTCGGCGGCCCCTGCACTAGGGTTAGGGTTTATTTCCCACTGTGAGCCAAGCCTATGACCAGCCAGTTGGCAGACAAGATCATCGCCTATCGGCGTGAACTGCACCAAAACCCGGAGCTTTCCAATCATGAATTCGCCACCACCGCCCGCCTGGCCCGCTGGCTGCAAGAGGCGGGCATTCGCCTTCTGCCGTTGGCGCTGAAAACCGGCGTCGTGGCGGAGATCGGCAGCGGCCAGGGGCCGATCATCGCGCTGCGCGGCGACATCGACGCCCTGCCGATCGACGAAATCGCCGACGTGCCCTTCAGTTCGCAAAACAGCGGCGTGATGCACGCCTGCGGGCACGACTTTCACACCTCGGTAATGCTCGGCGCCGCACACCTGCTCAAAGCGCGTGAAGCCGAACTGGCGGGTACGGTGCGCATCTTCTTCCAGCCGGCGGAAGAGACCTTCAACGGCGCCCGACACCTGATCGACGCCGGCGCGCTGGATAACGTCGCGGCGATATTTGGCCTGCACAATGCGCCGGAGCTGCCCACCGGCACCTTCGCCACCCGCGCCGGGCCGTTCTACGCCAACGTCGATCGCTTCCAGATCCGCATCACCGGCAAAGGCGCCCACGCCGCCAAACCGGAACAGGGTGTCGATACCATCGTCACCGCCAGCCAGATCGTCGGCGCGCTGCAAACGCTGCCCAGCCGCAGCTTCAGCTCGCTGGAATCGCTGGTGGTGAGCGTGACGCGCATCGAAGGCGGCAATACCTGGAACGTGCTGCCGCAAACCGTCGAGCTGGAAGGCACGGTGCGCACCCACAGCGATGCGGTGCGCCGCCAAGTGCCGGATAAAATTCGCCAGGTGATCGACGGCGTTGCCGCCGCGCTCGGCGCGCAGGCCGAACTCCACTGGCAGCCGGGGCCGCCGGCGGTGATCAACGACGCCCATTGGGCGGCGTTCAGCAAAACCGTCGCCGCCGAGGCCGGCTACCGGGTCGAAGAGGCGGAGCTGCAAATGGGCGGCGAGGATTTCGCGCTGTATCTGCATCACGTGCCGGGCGCGTTCGTCAGCATCGGCTCCGCCAGCGAATTCGGCCTGCACCATCCGCGTTTCAATCCCGATGAGCGCGCCCTCTTTCCTGCCGCCCACTATTTTTCGCTGCTGGCGGAGCGCACGCTGCAGCAATTAACCCCCGCAGCGAAAAAAGCCCTCAGCAACGCCTGAATAACGTGAAATAGTATTTCCCCGACGCCGCTGATGCCGCGCCGGGGATTATTATTTTCGCTCGCCGTGATATTTGCAGTTTTCAACATTTGAATATGCTGTTTTGTTGTTTTACATCCCGCCAGCGCTCATCAATAGTGGACGCATCAGACACCGCGCGCCTTTCGGCGCATGACAGGATAATCACGATGAGCGACAACGCGAATAATCAACGGCAATTACGGCTGGGCGCCATTCTGCACGGCGCATCGGGAAATATGTCCGCCTGGCGCCACCCGGACGCCACCGCCGACGCCAGCATCAACCTCGAATTTAATATCGCCTCGGCGAAAAAAGCCGAACAGGGGAAATTCGATTTCGTCTTCGTCGCCGATGGCTTATATATCAACGAAAAGTCCATTCCGCATTTTCTTAACCGTTTCGAGCCGTTGACCTTATTGGCCGCGCTGTCCGCCGCCACCGACAAAATTGGCCTGGTGGGCACGCTCTCCACATCCTACAGCGATCCGTTCACCGTCGCCCGCCAGTTCGCCAGCCTCGATCACCTGAGCAACGGCCGCGCGGGCTGGAACGTGGTGACGTCGCCGCTGGAAGGTTCGGCCAAAAACTTCTCGCGCGCCGAACACCCGGAGCACAGCCTGCGTTACCGCATCGCCGGCGAGTTTCTCGACGTCGCCAAAGGACTGTGGGACTCCTGGGAGGACGATGCCTTCGTGCGCAATAAGGCCAGCGGCGAATTTTTCCGCGCCGGGAAACTGCACACCCTCAATCATCAGGGGGAGTTCTTCTCGGTGCAGGGGCCGTTGAACATCGGCCGCACGCCGCAGGGCCGCCCGATCCTGTTCCAGGCCGGCGCCTCCGAAGACGGCAAACGGCTGGCGGCCAAGCACGCCGATGCGATCTTCACCCATCACGACACGCTGGAGCAGGCGCAGGATTTCTACCAGGACGTGAAGCGGCAGCTGGTGGAACAGGGGCGCGAACCGGACGACCTGCGCATCTTCCAGGGCGTGAGTGTGATCGTCGGCGACGACGATGCGGACGTCGAGCGCCAGTACCAGGAGACCGCCCGTCTGGTCAGCATCGAGAACGCCCTCAACTACCTGGGCCGCTACTTCGAACATTACGACTTTTCCCGCCATCCGTTGGACGCGCCCTTCCCGGACATCGGCGATCTGGGGCAAAACAGCTTCCGCAGCACCACCGACGCCATCAAGCGCAACGCCCGCGAGCGTAACCTCACGCTGCGCCAGGTGGCGCTGGAAGCCGCCTCGCCGCGCCCGGTGTTCAGCGGCACGCCGGAAGCGGTGGCGGACGGCCTGCAACGCTGGTTCGACGGCGAAGCCGCCGACGGCTTCATCATCAGCGGCGGTACGCCCAACGCCTTCGGGCACTTCGTCGATCGGGTGGTGCCCGTCCTGCAACGGCGCGGCCTGTTCCGCCAGGCGTACCACGGCGATACGCTGCGCGAGCACCTGGGCCTGAAGCGTCCGTTGAACAGATTCACCCAATAATAAGATCGTTTTCAGGGATACCCGCTATGCAGAAAACCGTTACCGCCGCTCTCGTGGCGGCCTTGCTGAGCCTGACCGGCGCCGCGCAGGCGGGCACCGGCATCGATTTGCAGGCCAATGAAACCCCTATCCATGCGCCGAAAAACCCGCAGGCGATCGCCAAGCTGCCGGCCGATTTCCGCTTCGTGAAGCCGGGCCGGTTCACCGTCGCGATCGCCGCGCTCAACACGCCGCCGCTGGCGCTGTTCGCCGCCGACAACCGGCGGCTTATCGGCAGCGAAGTGGATATCGCGCAGTTGGTGGCCGACAGCCTGGGGCTGGAACTGAACGTAGTGCAAACCTCGTGGGAAGACTGGCCGCTGGGGGTGGTTTCCGGCAAGTATGACGCGGCCATCACCAACGTCACCGTCACCAAAGAGCGCAAAACCCGCTTCGACTTCGCTACCTATCGCATCGACTCGCTCGGCTTTTATGTCAAAACCGGCGGCAAGATAGCGACGATCAAACAGCCTGCCGATATCGCCGGATTAAAGATCATCGTCGGCTCCGGCACCAACCAGGAAGCCATCTTGCTGGCATGGGACAAGCAGAATCGGCAGCAGGGGCTCAAACCCTTCCAGCCGATCTACGTGACCGACGATGCGGCCGCCACGCTGGCGATCCAGTCCGGCCGGGCCGACGCCTATTTCGGGCCCAACGTGCTGGGCGCCTATAAAGCGGCGCTGAATGGCCGTACCCGGCTGGCGGGCACGGTGGAAGGCGGTTGGCCCAAGGCGGCGCACATCGCCGTCACCACCCGTAAAGGCAACGGGCTGGTGCAGGCGGTGAATGAAGCGCTGAACGGCGCGATCCGCAGCGGACAGTACGATCAGGTGCTCAACCGCTGGGGCGAGAGCGTCGAACGCCTTGCACAGTCGGAAATCAACCCGCCCGGTCTGGGCGATTAGGAGCGCGCGATGACGCAAGACACTTTCATTCAGACGCTGCCGACCGACCCGCTGATCGCCCCGGTGATCGAGGGGCTGTTCGGCGAATATCGTCAGCGCTACGGCGACTATTTTGGTGACCAGGAACCGGAACCGCTGGACCTGTACGCGCCGCCGCAGGGCGCCTTCATCGTGCTGCTGCGCGCCGGTGCGCCGATCGCCATGGGCGCCTTCAAGCGCTATGACGGGCAAACCGCCGAGCTGAAGCGTATCTGGACGCGGGGCGATCTGCGCCGCCAGGGCCTGGCGCAACGGGTGTTGCAGCAATTGGAAGCGCTGGCGCTGGCGCAGGGTTATCGCCGGCTCTATCTGACCACCGGCTTTCGCCAGCCCGAAGCGGTGGGCCTGTACCTGAGCAACGGTTATCAGCCGCAGTTCGATCCCACCGTCGACAGCGAGGTTTACAGCCGCCCGCCCTACGATGGCCGCCTGCCGTTCCGCAAAAGCCTGATTGCAGAGGACGCCTGTTGTTGCGCGTCGGAAAGGAAAATCGCCTAAGGCCCCTTTATCTGTATCAGGAGACATGACATGTCCAAACAAGAAGTCTTAAAAGTGGTGCCCGCCCGCTATCCGCTGCGGCTGATCGGCGCGCTGTTTTCGCTGTTTATTCTGGCCGCCATCGTGCAATCGGTGGCGGGCAACGCGCGCTGGGAATGGGGCGTGTTCGCCGAGTGGTTCTTCGCCCCGGCGGTGCTGGCGGGGCTGGGACAGACCCTGCTGCTGACGCTGCTCGGCACGCTGTTCAGCATTCTGTTCGGCACCCTGCTGGCGCTGGCGCGGCTGTCGCGCTCTTACCTGCTGGCGTCGCTGGCCTGGGGGTATATCTGGCTGTTTCGCTCGCTGCCGCTGATCCTGGTGCTGATCATCCTGTATAACTTTTCCTATCTGTACGACGCCATCTCGCTGGGCATTCCCTTTACCTCGGTGGTGTTCGCCAGCTACCCGACCATCGATATCCTCGGCCAGTTCGCCGTGGCGGTGCTGGGCCTGACGCTGGTGCAGTCCGCCTATACCGCCGAGATCATCCGCGGCGGCATCCTGGGCGTGGATTACGGCCAGCACGAAGCGGCGGCAGCGCTGGGCCTGCCGGGCTATCGCCGCACCTTCCGCATCATTCTGCCGCAGGCGCTGCGATCCATTATTCCGACCGGATTCAACGAGATCATCAGTCTGGCGAAAGGCACCTCAATCGTTTATGTGCTGGCGCTGCCGGAGCTGTTTTACACCATCCAGGTGATCTATAACCGCACCCAGCAGGTGATACCGCTGCTGATGGTGGCCACCGTCTGGTATCTGTTCATCACCACCGCCCTGTCGGTGATCCAATACTACATCGAACGCTATTTCGCCCGGGGTGCGGTGCGCGAACTGCCGCCGACGCCCTGGCAGAAACTGGCCGGCTGGCTAAAACGTTAGGAGACCCGCATGTCTGAAGCCATTGATTATTACGCCTTGCCCGAACAGCCGGCACGCAACCTCACCCCGGTGCCGGCGCGCGGCCTGATCGAAATCAGCAACGTCAGCAAATTCTTCGGCAAACACAAGGCGTTGGACGACGTCAGCCTGACGCTGCAGCCGGGCACCGTGACCGTGATCCTCGGGCCTTCCGGCTCCGGAAAATCGACGCTGCTGCGGGCGATCAACCATCTGGAGCGCGTCGACGAGGGCTTTATCCGCATTGACGGCGACTACGTCGGCTATCGCCGCAAGGGCAACCGGCTGTACGAGCTGAAGGAAAAGGCCATCCTCCGGCAGCGCATCAACGTCGGCTACGTGTTCCAAAACTTCAACCTGTTCCCGCATCTGACGGTGCTGGAAAACATCATCGAAGCGCCGGTGGTGCACAAGATCCACTCCCGCGAACGGGCGAAAGCGGTGGCCTATGAGCTGCTGGATACGGTCGGGCTGCGCCACAAGGCGGACGCCTACCCGCGCCACCTCTCCGGCGGCCAACAGCAGCGCATCGCCATCGCGCGCGCGCTGGCTCTGAACCCGAAGGTGATCCTGTTCGATGAGCCGACCTCCGCGCTCGATCCCGAGCTGGTCGGCGAAGTGCTGGACGTGATTAAAGGGTTGGCGGATCTGGGCGTCACGCTGGTGGTGGTGACGCATGAAATCGGCTTTGCGCGCGAAGCGGCGGATCGGGTGGTGTTTATGGTCGACGGGCAGATCGTCGAGCAGGGCGATGCCAGACAGGTGCTGGCTCAGCCGCAGCACCCGCGCACCGTCAACTTCCTCAACAAAGTACTGTGAGCGTCGGGGCGCCGATGCGCCCCGCGCAGGAGCAGGTTAGAGGCCGGCGAAACGCCGCTTCTCGGCGGCGAAATCCAACGGGCGGATCCCCTGCTGGTTTTTGTCCTCTTCGGTCAGCAACGCCGGGGGAATAAACCAGGTCACCTCAAACAGCAGCCCGTCCGGGTCGTGACCATAAATGCTTTTGTGCACGCCGTGATCCTCTTCCAACCCGAGAATGCCGCGTTCGGCCAGCTGATGGCGAATGCGCTCCAGCTCTTCCAGGCTGTCCACTTCCCAGGCCAGATGATACAGCCCGGCCGGCGGCTCATGCTCCGCCGGCGGCTCGCCGTTGGCGCGAAACACCCCGGCGCGCTGCTGGCCCAGGTTCTTGCTGAACAACGCCAAATCGTGATCGTTGTCCGAGTCGGCGGCCTGGGTAAATACCGCCCGATCGGGGCTGTCGGACGGCTTCAGCTTGAAGCCCAATACCTGATGATAAAAGTCGGCGCTCTGCCGCACGTCGCTGACGTACAGCACGGCGTGATTGAGACGTTTGATGCCCATCGCTATTCCTTTTTGCGCATTGAATAAAGTCAGCATGAACATAGCATGTCGCTGGGAAGCCGCTAAATGCCGTTATCGCATGACTAAATGCCGCCCGCGCAATCTGTCGCTGCAAGGCATTCCGCGCTATCATAAGCGCTGTATTGAACCTTTTTGTGAGAATAGCGATGAACGGCAAGATAACGACTTTTTTTGAAGACAAAGGCTTCGGCTTTATTACCGACGAGAACGGAGAAAATCGTTATTTTCACGTGATTAAAGTGCAAAACCCGGAGCTGATTAAGAAAAACGCGGCGGTGACCTTCGAACCGACCAACAACACCAAAGGCCCGTCGGCTTATGCGGTCAAAGTGTTGGCGCCCAGCAAATACATCATCATCGCCAACGAAAGAATCAAGATCACCAGCATCAAGTCTTTCAATACCTTCACCAAGGAAGTGCCGGTCAAAGCCGACGTGGATAAAGAGAACACCGTGCTGTCAGTCGGCCTGCTGATGAACCGCATTCGCCCGCAGTCCGAAGACCAGGCGCAGGCCATGCAAACGCTGCGCATGCTGACCATCACCACCTTCCAGAACACCACCCATACCTTCTCCGAGCACGAGATCGACATGGATGAGACCATCAAGGCGCTGAAAAGCCTGTAAGCCTCTGCGTACAGAAAATAACCAACGAAATGTGTCGTCGCCTGTGTTAGCGTGAGTTTTCACCTGACACAGGCTATTGATATGTCCGATTCCAGCAGCGTCAAAGGTTTTATCAACCGCTCCACCCAAATCGTCTGCCCTAAATGCGGCTATGTTACCCGGCAAAAATGCGCGGCAATGCTGCAAGACGTGATATTGATTTGCCCTAATTGCGAAACCCGCTTCGAGCCCAGGCAAGGCTGAAAACGGTTAGCGGAACAGGATATGCTCGACGCTGTTGCCGTTCACCACGTTGAACGACTCCACCCGATTACGCCCCTGCGATTTGGCACGATACAGCGCGATATCCGCCATGTTCATCAACTGCTCCAGCGATTTCACCTCGTTCATCGCCAAACTGGCGACGCCGACGCTGATGGTGATTTTCAACGTCTGCTTGCCTTCCGCCTGCAGCTCCGTCTGCTCCACCAACCGGCGCAGATGCTCCCCCAGCGCCACGCCCTGCGCCGCCAACGCGCGCGGCAGCATGATGGCGAACTCTTCCCCGCCCAAGCGGCCGAACAGCTGATCGTGCCGCAGCTCGCGCCGCACGATGTGCGCGAACGACGCCAGCACCTGATCGCCGGCGCTGTGGCCGTGCGTATCGTTGATCTGCTTGAAATGATCGATATCGATCAGCAGTAACGACACCGCTTCTTTGGAACGGTGCTTGTGCTCCAACAGCTCGCCCGCTTTGCGCGTCATCGCGCTGCGCGCCAGCACGCCGGTCAGGAAATCGTGGTTGGCGCTGTGCTCCAGACGCCGCATAAGCTTACGGTTGGCCGCGATGGAACTGGCGAGGATCAGCGGCCCCATCACCAGCATGGCGATACCCAATCGGGCGGACATCAGCGTGTCGAGGAAGGCATTATGGTTGTTCGGCGTTTCATACAGCACCAGGTTGGCGGAGATGCTGCTGATCTCGGACATACCGGTCAACAGCGTCAGCAACGTCACCGGGAACAGCTGGTAGCGCACCGCGCACCACAGCAGCGCCGGGATCGGGAAGGCGATCGCGCCCGGCCCGCCGATATAGACGCTGAACGCCAGCGACAGCAGCAGCGCCAGCAGCGGCAGGCAGCCTTTCAAGCGCCAACGCACCTGCATGCGTAACAGCTGTTTCAACCGCGGCGCCGCCATCAGCACCGGCAACAGCAGCAGGGTCGTCGAAAACTGTTCGCTGAACCAGGCCAGCCAGGCGACCACCACCGTGTTGTTGTACAGGCTATCGTTGCGCAGCACGGACAGCGTCGACGCCACCGCCGCACCGGCCAGGCTGGCGCTGAACATATAGAGTATCGCCTGGGGTTTACCCATGCGCCGTTGAGATTGCGGCAGCATCAGCATGATGCCGTAACCGACGACGATCAGCGACATGTTGCAGGCGTTAAGCCACAGCGCCAAAGACCAGCCCTCGCCGGTGCTGAGATCGGCGGCAACCATGCCCAGGTAGGTCGTGAGCCAGCCGAGTGGCGTGGCGTAAGCGGGTTTGCGCAGCAGCAGGCCGAGCAAAATCGCATTCACCGGCCAAAATAAAGAAAGCGAGCCAATCGGCCGGCTAAGAATGCCCACCAGGGAAAGTAAAAAGGCCAGCATGAAAAGATTGATGAGCTGAACCGTAAGCGGCAGGCCATGCCTGGCATTTATTCTGGCGTTCATCGCCTCGCCCATATTTTGCTAATAACCAGAATAATAATGTGCATACTCTCTCGCCCGGCCAGTGAGGGATAATCAACCCGGATTTCAACCAAAAAAGCCAGACAAATCAATAATAAAAAACATTAACAATTAATTAACAGACTTTTCTTAACCTAATGTGGCGGCGGCGGACTCCCCCGCATACCGTCGGAAAATAATGCTCAGCTCTGCTGACAGCATAGCGCAAAGCGTAATAGGCCGCCGACCGACGTTAATTACATTAATAAGATTGTGGTTATTGCTCGTTGAATGATATTTGAATAACTACGCGATTATTTTCCTGCAACTGGGCCGCCCGTGCAATAACAACCCAAAAAAAGCCCGCCTAAAGCGGGCTTGCTTGAACAACAGCAAATCGACAGTTACGACACAGCCATTCATTGCATGCCTGTGCTGCCATGCAGTGTAGCGGCGAAAGCTTAAGCAGACCTTAGCAACAAAAAACCCGGCCTAGGAACCGGGAATATTTGTACGAAATGCAGCGTTAGCCCAAGCAGGCTAATAACATTTCGCAGCTTACACGCCAAATGTGCAGAGAAAATGAACGCTGCACGCGGCAAGACCTTACGCCAGTTTGGCGGCAAAACCCGCTACGCGCTGGCCATAGAGCTTGGCGGTCGCCAGATCGCCCGACAGCATCTCGTCCACGCCGGCATCCGACGGCGTCTGTACCAGCAGCCCCACCGAACCGCCCAGGTTATTGACATCGGTACGCTGCGCCGATTTGGTGTTGGCCGGCAGCAGCCCCAGGCTGACCCACAGGCCGCCATGTTGCGAAGCCAGCGTTTGCAGCGCAATCAGCGTAACCTGCTTGTCGCCGTTCAGGCTGGCGCTGTTGGTAAAGCCGCCGAACACTTTGTCCTGCCACTTGCGGCCGAACCAGGCTTTGGAGCTGGCGTCGGCGAATTTCTTGAACTGCCAGGACGGGCCGCCCATATAGGTCGGTGAGCCAAAGATGATGGCGTCCGCCTCATCCAGCTTCTGCCACGCTTCATCGCTGATATCGCCTTCCTGATCGATAGCGATCAGTTCGGCCCCTGCGCCTTCCGCCACCACTTTCGCCAAACGCTCGGTATGGCCGTAGCCGGAATGAAACACCACTACTGTCTTCGCCATAGAAATTCTCCACTCATTGCACAGAGGCGCCGACGACGCCCATCTCGCGTTCAATCTAATCAAGCGCGCAACGGCTGAATACTGAATAAAACTGACGGTGTTATTCAAAAAAATCGCGCTACGCGCCGCCGGGTATGTGCAGATAAAAAAATCCCGCACAAGGCGGGATAAACTTAACAGGGATGGGGTAATACACTACAGGGAATGGATAACACACAACATCATCGGGTAGAGCTACAGTACCAATCCCAATGTATAGAACTGTCATCCCCGCGTAAGTTTGCTCGGCCAGATGTAACGCCGAATGGGAAATATGACATTCCGCTCAAGGCACCACGAATAGCCTCGACTCGAAACCGCCGCTTTTGAAGGTGCCGGTATTGACCCACCCCGGCGGCGAACGGCCGAAGTCCTGATTGAAATCCCCGCCGCTGACCAGCCAGACCCGGCGATAGCCTTTCGCTAACGCACTGAGGTTATCGACGTAGGTCTGCGCCGCCCGATCGTGGAAAAAGGTGCCGAAACCATAGGCATTGGGCTTGCCCGAAATGCCGTTGGGCCTGGCGGGGGTATACAGCAAGGCGCGATAGCCCTTCTTGTTGTAATACACATAGCTCAGGTAGTTGAACATGTTGCTGACCACCACCGCATCGTTGGGCTGATAGTTACTGTTGATGTAGTGCACCATCACCTTGAATTCATCTTTCTCGACCGGATAGTCGTTGCGCACGCCGCAGCCGAACAGCAGGCTGAAGAACAGCAGCAAAGAGATCCCGCGCACCCGGCTTTTCGTACCGGCGATCAGCACGCCCAATACCAGCGGAATGCCGAGCGCGGCGGAATAAAGGTAGCGATCGACAAACAGCGGCGAACGCCAGGAAATGGCGAATACCAACGTCACCGGGATCAGCATGCCGCCGAGCAGCAGCAGCGCATATTTTCTCGGCATCTGGCGCCGCCACAGCAGCAGTGAACATAAGGCGACAAACATCGCCGGCAGCAGCCAGAGAATGATCGTGGGATAGTTGCTGCCATCATGCCCGGTGAGAAAACGCCAATACATCGCCGGCAGATCGCCCCAGGCAACCTGAGGGATCCAACCGACGTCGCCGCCGACCCGCAGTTCGGCAATATGCGCCAGCAGATTGAGCAGCACCAGCAGCCAGGGAATATAGGCCACTCCAATCGCCGCATTGGCCCCCCACCACGCCGGCAGCCTGATGTAACACTCGCCTTCGCGGCGGCACGACAGCGCCAACACCACCAGCCAGTGCGCGATCAGCGTGAAAATCGTGAAGTAGTGAGTATAAAAGCTCAGCGTCATCAACAGCGCATACAGCGCCAGATAGCGGCGGTTATCCGGCGTTTTCAGCCACTTCGCCAGCGCCATGGCGGCGGCGATCGCCAGCAGCCCCATCAGCGCGTACATGCGCGCCTCCTGGCTGTAACGCACCGCCATCGGCATGATCGCCATCAGCCATCCCGCGGTCAGCGCCGCCCGCTCGTTGGCCAACCAACGGGTAAAACGCATCGCCAGCGCCACCGTCATCACGCCGAACACCAGGCTCAGCGCGCGGGCCGCCATAATGCCGTCGCCAAACAGCACCATCCAGCCATGCAGCAGCAGGTAATAAAGCGGCGGGTGAACATCGAAGGAAGCATGGTACAGCAAAGCGCCCACATCATAGCGGCTGGTCAGCACGCTGGAGGCCTCGTCGCACCAAAAATACCGATCCGTTAAGGAAATAAACCGCACGATCGCCGAAAACGCCACGATCGCCAACGCGTAATGTTTGTAACCGATGCCTTTTAAGCCGTTATTGCTCAAAGAAACATTCGATACCTGTTGCAGTGACATAACCGCATTCCGCCCAAGAGAACCACACAGTGTGGAGACGCAGCGTCATCATTGCCGACGGCGGGTAAATGGCGGGTAAATCAGTGCGAAAAAATCGGCGCAATCACCGCGGCGGCGCACGGCCCTCAGCGGATTTCAACGGTGATGTCCGGGTAGGCCTTCTCCCCGTCGCTGAGGTAATGCCCCAACGCCCGGTAAGCCATGACGTACAGCACGGCGGCGCCGCACAGGCACAGCAAGGTCACGAGAAAGAATCTGGATTTGCGCACGATAGGCTCCATGGGGAAATTTTCACCTATTGTAACGCGGCAAAATAAACGAAGGTTCAATTGGCGGCGGGTCGTTTGCCCTACGGCCGCTCTGTCGATCCATCAAAGCATTGGAGCGAGCTGAGCGGCAGCGTTATTGGCCATACGAAAACATGCTGCGCAGCGGGCCGACACAGCGCAGCCTGGCATGCGTCATGTTCCCGGGTACGGATGGGTCTCGCGCCAATGGTCCGCTATCTGCTGCCGCGTACAGACCCACACCCGTTCGTGTTGCTGGATATAATCGAGAAAACGCTGCAGCGCGCGAAAACGCCCCGGCCTGCCCAGCAGACGACAGTGCATCCCCACCGACATCATCTTCGGCGCCTCCTCGCCCTCAGCGTACAGCACGTCGAAGCTGTCTTTCAGATAGGTGTAAAATTGCTCGGCGGTATTAAACCCCTGAGCGGTGGCAAAACGCATGTCGTTGGCGTCCAGCGTGTAAGGAACGATCAGGTGCGGCCGACGGCTGCCGTCGCCGCACGCCACTTCGCTCCAGAACGGCAAATCATCGCCGTAATAATCGCTGTCATAATCAAAACCGCCCTGCTCCACGACCAGTTGCCGAGTGTTGGGGCTGTCGCGCCCGGTATACCAACCGGTAGGCGCTTTGCCGAACAGGTCGGCCAGCACTTGCACCGCTTTTTGCATATGCTCGCGCTCCTCAGCGATATCCATATGTTGATAATGGATCCAGCGCCAACCATGGCTGACCACATCGTATTTCGCCGCTTTGATCGCCGCGACAATCTCCGGCTGGCGCGCCAGCGCCATCGCCACGCCGAAGACCGTCAACGGCAGGCCACGCCGGCTGAACTCGCGGTGGATCCGCCAAAAGCCCGCCCGGCTACCGTATTCGTACAGCGAATCCATCGACATATGGCGCGCCGGATAGCTGGCGGCGCCGATAATATCGGAGAGAAACTGTTCCGATCCCGCATCGCCATGCAGCACATGATTCTCCGCGCCCTCCTCGTAATTGAGCACGAACTGCACGGCAATCCGCGCGTTGCCCGGCCAGCGCGCATGCGGCGGATCTCCGGCGTAGCCTCGCAGGTCACGGGGGTAATTCTCATCGACAATGACCATTCTTCATCCCTTTAAAATAGATTTAACGACTGAAATTGACCGCTTAACGCTTTGGTTTCGGGATAGGCCAAGTCCCCTTGTTTGCTGGTCGATAACCCCAACGCCACCAGCGACTCCACCATTTTTACCGCCGCGCTGACGCCATCAATCACCGGCGCCCGCAGCTCGCGGGTCAGTTCCTGCGCCAGCGTCGCCATTCCGCCGCAGCCGAGCACAATCGCCCCGCAGCCATCCTCTTTCAGAGCACGGATGCAGCGCTCGCGCACTTTCTCCTGCGCCAGCCCGCTGCCGTCCTCCAGCGCCAGCACCGGCAAGTCAATGGCGTGCAGCGCCGCGCAATGCTGATGAAAACCGTACTGATGCAGCAGGTGGCGGGCGATAATCAGCGTGCGCGGTAACGTGGTGACGATCGAAAAACGGGTCGCCACCATCGACGCCATATGCATCGCCGCTTCCGCAATGCCGATCACCGGCCCCTGCGCCAGCTCGCGCGCGGCCAGCAATCCCGGATCGCCGAAACAGGCGATCACATGACCGTCAACGCCCTGCCGTCGCCCCGCCCTCACCTGTTCCAGCACGCCGATCGCCGCGATGGCTTCGTCAAAGTGCCCTTCAATGGACGGCACCCCGTCGCGCGGACACACCGCCAGGATCTCGGTGCCCGGCGCGGCGGCGGTGCGCGCGGCAGCGGCGATGGTGTCGGTCATCGCCTGACTGGTGTTGGGGTTGATAACCTGTATGCAAACAGAAGACATCACGGCTCCTTGTAACCGGCGAACAGCCGGGAAAAATCGGGCAGGCTGACGCCATCGCGCTCAAAGCGCAGGCTGGCGACAATATGATCAAAATGGCGCATCAGGGCGTCGCTCAGAGGCTGCAGCGCTTTATCCCGCAACAAACCGACCAACTGCTGATGATCGTCGCAACGGCACCCCTGCCGCCACGGCGCGCCCCAGGTGGCGATGACCAGGGAAGAACGCTGGCAAAGACGCGTCACCATGTCGGTGATAACCGAATTGCCCGAGATCGCCTGCAGCTGAATATGAAAATCGGCGGAATAGCGAATCGCCGCCGGGCCGTCGTAAGCCTCATGCACCTGCTGTTCCAGCTGAATAATGCGCTCCAGTGCCGCCAGATGGGGCGCCCGACAGCGGGCGATAATATCGGGAAGGTTGGCGACCTCCAGCAGCGCGCGCGTGCGGAAGATAGCCTGCGCCTCTTCCACCGTCGGGCTGGCGACATATGCACCACGTTTGGGCTTCAGGCTAACCATTTGCACAGCGGCGAGTCGTTGCAGCACCTTACGGATGCCGGTGCGGCTCACGGCAAACACGTCGGACAACGCCTCCTCCGGCAATTTGCTGCCCGGTGGCAGCTGATGCTCGACAATCGCCGTCATCAACGCCTGATAAATGGTTTCATCTTTGTCCTGCAGCGCTGGCGCGGCCTGGAGACAATGTTCAGTATTCATTCACCCACTCCGGTTTCACCTATCGATAGCAAAATCGTATACATAACGCTCGGTTTCTGTATGCAAAATCAGCCATTGTGGCCTGGATCCTGCAATAGCCTCAGCAATCCACATAACAAGAGGAGCAGGTTTCATGCCACATTCAACACACATGCATCAGGTTTCGGCCAAAGACGCGACCGCCGGCTACAGCCCGCGACTATGTAATGAAGATCTCGCGCCGACGCGCGACCAAAACTGGAGCTGGTACAACATTTTTTCATTCTGGATGTCGGACGTGCACAGCATGGGGGGCTATGTGGTCGCGGCGAGCTTTTTCACGCTCGGGTTGGCCAGTTGGCAGGTGCTGCTCTGCCTGCTGATCGGCATTTGCATCGTACAGCTGTGCGCCAACCTGGTGGCGAAGCCAAGCCAAATGGCCGGCGTGCCCTATGCAGTCATCTGCCGCCAGGCGTTTGGCGTCTTTGGCGCCAATATCCCGGCGGTGATCCGCGGGCTTATCGCTTTCGCCTGGTATGGGATCCAGACCTACCTTGCGGCCAACGCCCTGATGCTGGTGCTGCTCAAGTTCTGGCCGTCGCTGTCCACGCTCACCGGAAGCGGCTTCCTCGGCCTGTCGCTCCTGGGCTGGCTATGCTTCGCCACCATGTGGCTGCTGCAGGCGATGGTCTTTTGGCACGGCATGAACGCCATTAAGCGCTTCATCGATATCGCCGGGCCGGCAGTCTATGTGGTGATGCTGGCGCTGGCGGGCTGGATTGTATACAAGACCGGTTTTGACGGGATTTCCTTTACCCTGGCCAGCAAATCGCTGACCGCCGGGGAGCAGACCTGGCAAATGATCACCGCCACCGCGCTGGTGGTCTCCTACTTCTCCGGGCCGCTGCTCAACTTCGGCGATTTCTCCCGCTACGGCAAAAACATGGGCGAGATCCGCCGCGGCAACCGCTGGGGCCTGCCGTTCAACTTCCTGCTGTTCTCCATCGTCACCGTAGTGATTGTTTCCGGTACACAATCGCTGTTTGGCCACATGATCACCGACCCGATTGAAACCGTCAGCCGCATTGGAAACGATCTGGCGGTCGCCATTGGCCTGCTGACGATGATCACCGCCACCATTGGCATCAATATCGTGGCCAATTTCGTCTCGCCGGCCTTTGACTTTTCGAACTGTTCGCCGCAGAAAATCAGCTTCCGCACCGGCGGGATGATTGCCGCCGTTGGGTCGATTCTGCTGACGCCGTGGAATTTGTTTAACTCGCCGGAGCTTATCCACTACACCCTCGACGTGCTGGGCGCCTTTATTGGCCCGCTGTTCGGCATCCTGATCGCCGATTTTTATCTGATCAAACGCGGCCAGGTATCCGTGGACGATCTGTTTGATGACACCCCGAAAGGCAAATACTGGTACCGCAACGGTTTTAACCCGAAAGCCATTGCCGCGCTGCTGCCGTCGGTGGCCATTGGCCTGATCATCAGCTTTATTCCGGCCCTGCACCAAGTGGCCAACTTCAGCTGGTTTATCGGCGTCTTCCTCGGCGCGACCGCCTACCGCTGGCTGGCCCGCGATGAGCGCACCGCCGTGGCCGGTCCGGCGTTCCGGGCGAAGGTGATGGCGCAAAAAGAGTAATTCCGCCCACAGCAAACTGCGTCGGAAGGGAAAAAAGCCATCCGCAACCGTGCCGCCCCGGCGTTAACGCCGAGGCGGCCGTTGTGAGCGAACCAGTCGGCCGCTGGCTTTTCACCGATGCGCGGAGGAGCGCTGAGCGCCGCGATCAAGCGCGTATTTTCGAAGCACTTCAACCCCCTATCGCATCTGGGGTTGAGGCAAGTCTGCATGAAGAGACGGCGGAGTGGTGAGGGAAAGCCCGGCCAGCAAGGCGGCGATAATGACAAACAGGTGCCCTTCGGACGAGTCCAGCAGGAATGAATTGAACAGATGGCAGGCCATGTAGCTGCTGAGCACCGCAACGAACAGATTTCGGCGCGCCGGCGGCAAGCGCCAGGCGACGCGGTAGCAACTCCACATCCAGGTGAGGAACACCATCAATCCCAGCAAACCGCTCTGCACCGTTTCCAACAGGTATTCATTGTGCGGATTATGCACGCCATAGCCGGTGGATGGATTGCCGTACCAAAAGCTGCCGGCGCCGTTGCCCAGCAGCGGGGATTGCTTTATCAGTCGCAGGGCTTCGCGGGCGAAGGCGGTGCGTTGCCCCATGGAGTTGTCGCAGGCCGCATAAGCCGTTTGGGCCGGGGCGAAAACGCACCCCTGAATTTGCTGGACGCCCAGCGTCAGGCGCTCCATGGCGCGATTGGGGGTCATGACCAGCATCGCGACAGCCAGTATGCCGCAGGCGAGCACGGCCACTTGCTGCTTGCGCCGGAGGGTAAGCAATAACCAGATACCCATGCCAACGGCCAATGCCACATACCCGGTACGCCCCTGCACCATCAGCAGAACATTAACCGTCGCCAACAACACCAGTCCCGCATACCCCCAGCGCCGTTTTCCGCTACAGGCAAAAGCACGCGACAACCAGACCAGCGCCGCCAGCGCCATAAACACGTTTTGGGTGATTTGCAGCTTAAACACCGTAGGGTTGTCGGGGTTCAGCCCGCCCAATGTGACATGGCCAAGCCCGCTCATGAAGCTGATGGCCAATATCGCGGCATTGGCCCACAAAAAGCCGCGGACAAATTGCGTCATCAGCCGCGAGTCGGCCAGAAAGAACAGCGCCAGCGGCAGGACATACAGCAATTTTTGGTATTTGCCGACCATTTTGGGGCCGTAGGCGTGAGCATGCGTCAGCAATGACAACGCCAGCAGCGCAAATATCAGGGCCGGCAACCAAACCAGGGGATGACAAACCAGTGCAGCCCACGGCCGGATATCGCGCAGCCAGAGCAGACAGACGACAACCAGCCCCAGTGAGATATTCATCAGGGGATTGGAGGTCGGGAGGGAGGCTCCCAGCAAAAAGGCGGTAAATGCAAACAACCGTTGCTGAAGGGGCGTTTGTATCGACGAGGAAACTGCTGAGTTGAATAGCATCGTGACGTACTCATTGATAAGAGAAAAAACACGGTGGAAGGCCGCGCAGGATTAACGCTGCGCAGACCCGACGAGGGATGCCAGTTGCCTGTTAACCGCCTGTATCACATCGCCGGCCGGGATGGCCGCGAGGTAACGCTCGCAGGTGTTGGTGTCAACGGCGTCCGGGGCGGGCAGCGGACGATAGTCTCCGGCCCACAGCAACGTGTGGGGCGCCTGCCACGGGGACCATCGCGTGAGGTCGCTGGGCCCGAACAGCACCACCGAGGGCGTATTCAGCGCGGCGGCCATGTGCATCGGCACCGAATCGACCCCGATAAACAGCCGCGCCCGGTCAATCAACACCGCGAGCTCCGGCAGTTCCAGACGCCCGGCCAGATTAATCACCCGCCGCGGTAACAGGCAGCGGGCCATAATGGCGCTTATCATGGCGGCTTCATCTTGCGTGCGTCCGCCGGTGAGCACCACCGTTCTGCCCTGGGCGGTCAGGTGGTTAATCACGGCGCTGAATCCGTCCACCGTCCAGGTCTTGAAAGCCCAGCGTGCGGTCGGCTGTATCAGCACAAAATCGGTCAGGTGATGGCGTCGACTGAGCCGGTCAACGTCATCCACATCAGATTGCCGCCAGGCCTGCGTCACCTGCGTGATTGTCGTGGGCAAGGCCAGTGGCGCCAGAATGCTGAGATTATTCAGCACGGTGTGCTGCGCCGGGCCGGCAACGTCGACCAGTAGCGAATGGCAGGCCCGCCAGAGTCGATTGTCGCGTTTGGGGTAGCGAAACCCCAGACTGAAGGTCGGTTTGAGAAAACGGCAATACAACGCCGCCCGCCACTGATCGGAGAGGTTGATCACCAGATCGTAATGGCCGGTCCGCAGGCTGTTCCATAACGCATATTCGCCGCGGTATTGCGCTTTCAGCCCTTGGCGCTTGAGCTCTCGATCCACGGTAAAGGCCAGATAAACATCCTGATTGCCGGCCAGCATCGCCTCGGTGCCGTCATAGACCAGCACATCGATCAGCGCATTGGGGTAGTTGACGCGCAATGTGCTGAGCACCGGCGTCATCAACAGGACGTCGCCAAAGTGGCGCAGCTTGATGACGAGAATGCGTTGCACGCTATCCCGGTGCAAAAGCGCATTGGGCACCCGGCGATCGGGGAGTGTGGCCAGCGGGGATGCGGGGCGTTTGCCGGTGGTGCGATGGGCATTCATGGTTCGTCGCCTCAGAAAAATACAAAAGGCCGCTGCAGGGCCGAAAGAGTCCGTGAGGATAAAAATAGCGCTGCGCCACGGTTCGAAAACCCGAGAAGGCTGCAGGGAGAAAACGCCGTTCTCTCTGCCGTGCTCCCTGAACCGTCAATCTCGTTATCGCGGGAAAGCGGGCGATTAGCAGACGTTCTCGTCATGGCTGAGTACGGGGGTTTTATCCTGATAAATTGTCGAGCGCTACGTGGTATTCACCGGATGAATAAAGAGTTACCGCCGAATAATATCCTGCCCGATCTTAACGGCGACCGTGCAGCAAAGATAATTGGTTGTGCAGATCAATAAGATCCTACCGATCGTTGAAAACGATCAATCCTTTACAAATTGCAGGGTTACCGAGAAAACTCCTAACCCATTGAGGTTATTAATGTCTTTTATTGCTGCAGCGTACGGCGCGTGCTGAACTCACTCCCCGACCGGAGAGCCCGGTGCGGGAAGTGAACCATCGTCAGCGAATAAACGTGGGAGGGAGAAATAGGAGTTTTCACCGGTGGAACAGCGGCGCCGCGGCCGGATACCTAATCACTCGCCAAGCGCAGAAATTGCACGACCGTCGAAAAGCTGAGCTTTGGAGAATAGACCGGCTGGGTGAGCATCGAAATGGTACAGCGATACGCTCACCTTACACCGAACCATCTCACTGAGCATGCGAGGCAAATTGATGCGATTTTCGGAGGTTTAGTCCCAAATCTGTCCCATGATGAAATTGGAAAGACGGGATGAAAGGCGTAACTCATTGATACTTAATGGCACGCCCTATAGGATTCGAACCTATGACCTACGGCTTAGAAGGCCGTTGCTCTATCCAACTGAGCTAAGGGCGCATTGAGATGCGGCAACCTGTGGTTGCGGGTTGCGATTATACGGTCAGAGGTTAGCGAGTCAATGCCTTTTCATGACGTTACGGCGGCGACGGTGCTTTATGGCGTTTTTTCCGCCAGCGCCCGTGCGGCGGCCCGCGCTATGCTGCGTTGCGCCAGGCCGACAGCGGTATCGCCTGGCGTGCGTCCGGCCCCTTGCCGCCCATCGCCCCGCCGCAGGCAAAGGCGCACGGACTGAACGACCGCCGTAATGTCGCCCCAATCGGCATGCTCAACCACCTGCATGTTGCAGGTCGCCTCCCCTCTTTTCCCCGGAGCGGAGTCAGGGCGTGCGCTGTTTAAAGAAGCCTGGCTCCACGGCGCCCAAGCCAGCAATAGCGCGCACCCTACCCATGCGCTGCCGTTCATGCGCACAGCTTCCGCCACAGGGCGCTCAGGCGCGCCCGCCACGACGGCGTCGCCTGGTGCTGACAAAGCTGATGCAGCGCGTTGAGTTGCTCACTGTCCGCCGGATGCAGCGAAGAATCGAACACCGTCTCGCCAACGTGCTTAGGCTGCGCCGGTTGCCGATCAGGCTGATGATGCAACGGATAAAGCCGGGTTATCGCTCTCATGATCCTGCCCTCTTTCGCCCTGTGTATGGCCCCAGCGTATGCAAATGCCGGTAAAAATGGCGTAGAGGTTCCTGAAGCCGGCATAAAAAAAGCGTAAATCGGTCTCGCCAACGGCGGCGAGGGTGATTCTGCGCCTGACAGCGCGCTCAGCTTCTGCCAGAATAGCGGCATCCCCGCTTTTCTTAATTGATGGATTTCCACACTGATGTCAGCAAAGATTATTGATGGTAAAACGATTGCGCAGCAGGTTAGAAACGAAGTGGCTGAGCAAGTGAAACAACGTCTGGCGGCCGGCAAGCGCGCGCCAGGGCTGGCGGTTGTGCTGGTCGGCGAGAATCCGGCTTCGCAAATTTACGTCGCCAGCAAGCGCCGCGCCTGCGATGAAGTCGGCTTCCTCTCCCGCTCCTACGACCTGCCCGCTGCCACCAGTGAAGCCGAGCTGCTGGCGTTGATCGACCAGCTGAACGCCGATGAGGAAATCGACGGTATTCTGGTGCAGCTGCCGTTGCCGGCCGGCATCGATAACGTCAAGGTGCTGGAACGCATCCATCCGGACAAAGACGTCGACGGCTTCCACCCGTACAACGTCGGCCGCCTGTGCCAGCGCGCGCCCAAGCTGCGCCCATGCACGCCGCGCGGCATCGTCACCCTGCTGGAGCGTTATAACATCGATACCTACGGCCTGAACGCCGTGGTGGTCGGCGCGTCCAACATCGTCGGCCGCCCGATGAGCATGGAGCTGCTGCTGGCCGGCTGCACCACCACCGTCACCCACCGCTTCACCAAAAACCTGCGCCACCACGTCGAGAATGCCGATCTGCTGGTGGTGGCGGTCGGCAAACCGGGCTTCATTCCGGGCGACTGGATCAAACCGGGCGCCATCGTAGTGGACGTCGGCATCAACCGCCTGGAAAGCGGTAAAGTGGTGGGCGATGTCGATTTCGACGCCGCCAGCGAGCGCGCCGCTTACATCACCCCGGTGCCGGGTGGCGTTGGCCCGATGACCGTGGCTACACTGATCCAAAATACCTTGCAGGCCTGCGAGGAATATCACGACGTTCAACCTAAATAAGTAAGGCAGTATGGAAATTTTCAATCTGGACAATCATCCCCATGTCGAACTGTGCGATCTGCTGAAGTTCCAGGGCTGGTGTGAAAGCGGCGGCGCCGCCAAAGAAGTCATCGCCGAAGGGCAGGTGAAAGTCGACGGTAAGGTCGAAACCCGCAAGCGCTGCAAGATCGTCGCCGATCAGGTGGTGGAGTTCGGCGGCGGCAAGGTCATGGTTAAACCCTAACCCGCAGCCATAGAAAAAGGCGCTGAATTCAGCGCCTTTTTTGTTTCCTTCTGCCGGATTACTTACGGCGCCAGGTGGTGCCCTGCGGGCCGTCTTCCAGCACGATGTTCATCTCGTTCAAGCGATCACGCGCGGCATCCGCCAGCGCCCAGTCCTTGGCGGCGCGCGCTTCGTTACGCTGTTTGATCAGCGCTTCGATCTCCGCCACTTCGCCGTCGCCAACCTGTGCGCCCCCTTGCAGGAACTGCTCCGGCTCCTGCTGCAGCAGGCCAAGCACGTTCGCCAGCTTGCGCAGTTCCGCCGCCATGCCGCTGGCCGCCGCCATGTCTTCCCCCTTCAGGCGGTTAACCTCGCGCGCCAGATCGAACAGCGCCGAGTAGGCTTCCGGGGTGTTGAAGTCGTCGTCCATCGCTTCGCGGAAGCGGGCTTCGAACGCCTCGCCGCCGGCCGGCGCGGCATTGGCGTCGGTGCCGCGCAGCGCGGTATAGAGGCGCTCCAGCGCGGTGCGCGCCTGCTTGAGATTCTCTTCACTGTAGTTCAGCTGGCTGCGATAGTGGCCGGACATCAGGAAGTAACGCACCGTCTCCGCATCGTAATGGCCGAGCACGTCGCGAATGGTGAAGAAGTTATCCAGCGATTTGGACATCTTCTCTTTGTCGATCATCACCATGCCGGAGTGCATCCAATAATTGACGTACGGGCCGTCGTGGGCGCAGCTCGACTGCGCGATCTCGTTCTCGTGGTGCGGGAACATCAGATCGGAACCGCCGCCGTGGATGTCGAAGTGGGTACCCAGCTGTTTGCAGTTCATGGCGGAGCATTCGATGTGCCAGCCCGGACGGCCCGGCCCCCACGGCGACTGCCAGCTCGGCTCGCCCGGCTTGGACATTTTCCACAGCACAAAGTCCATCGGGTTGCGCTTCACGTCGTCGATCTCTACGCGCGCGCCGGCCTGCAGCTGCTCCAGATCCTGGCGCGACAGCAGCCCGTACTGCGGATCGCTGTCGATGGAGAACATCACGTCGCCGTTGCTGGCCACATAGGCGTGATCGCGATCGATCAGGCGCTGGGTGATCTCGATGATCTCGGCGATGTGTTGGGTCGCGCGCGGTTCGCTGTCCGGGCGATCGATCAGCAACGCGTCGAAGTCGGCATGCATTTCCGCCAGCATGCGTTCGGTCAGCTGGTCGCAGGTCTCATGATTTTCCGCCGCGCGGCGGATGATTTTGTCGTCCACGTCGGTGACGTTGCGCACGTAGTTCAGCGAATAGCCGAGATAGCGCAGGTAACGCGCCACCACGTCGAAAGCGACAAAGGTACGACCGTGGCCGATGTGACACAGGTCATAGATGGTTACCCCGCACACGTACATGCCCACTTTCCCGGCATGAATGGGTTTGAATTCCTCTTTTTGACGACTCAGGGTATTAAAAATCTTTAGCATCGGGAGATTCCGTGGTGTGCGTGATAACAAAAAAGATAACCGGGCTTCAGGTTTAACGCCCGGTAGCGTATTGAAACCTGAAGCCTGATCTATTGCAAGGTTAAGGCCATGCTTTGCTGACTTCACGCGAAGAAAAAGCGCAAAATTCGCCGGCCGGCGCAAATGTTATAATATAACATAAATACAATTACCACAGACAGTGCGCGGTTGAGCCGCTGCTGACTCGCTGGGGCGGATATGTTATAAGGGCGGTCTGAATGTTCACTCGCTTTACGTGACGTCTCACTTCACCTTGTTAGGATTAAAACTATGGTTACTTTCCACACCAATCACGGCGATATCGTTATCAAGACCTTTGCTGACAAAGCGCCGGTTACCGTTGAAAACTTCCTGAACTACTGCCGCGCCGGTTTCTACGACAACACCATCTTCCACCGTGTGATCAACGGCTTCATGATCCAGGGCGGCGGTTTCGAGCCGGGCATGAACCAGAAAGCGACCAACGCGGCCATCAAGAACGAAGCCAACAACGGTTTGAAAAACACCATCGGCACCCTGGCAATGGCGCGCACCAACGATCCGCACTCCGCCACCGCACAGTTCTTCATCAACGTGGCTGACAACGACTTCCTGAACTTCCGCGGCGAAAACGTGCAGGGCTGGGGCTACTGCGTGTTTGCTGAAGTGGTTGAAGGCATGGACGTGGTCAACAAGATCAAAGGCGTGAAAACCGGCCGCAGCGGCATGCACCAGGACGTACCGGTAGAAGACGTGGTGATCAACAGCGTGACCGTCAGCGAGTAATCGCGGCTGCATGAGTACGCTGTTCATCGCAGATCTGCACTTGTGCGCACAGGAACCGGCAATCACTGCCGGTTTTCTGCGTTTTTTACGGCGCGAAGCGGTGCACGCCGACGCGCTGTACATCCTCGGCGACCTGTTTGAAGCCTGGATCGGCGACGACGATCCCGAGCCGCTGCACGCGGAGATCGCCGCGGCGCTGAAAGCGCTGCAACAGGCCGGCGTGCCCTGCTATTTCATCCACGGCAACCGCGATTTTCTGCTCGGCAAGCGCTTCGCCCGCGCCAGCGGCATGCAGCTGCTGCCGGAAGAAAAAGTGCTGGAGCTGTACGGCCGCAGGATCCTGATCCTGCACGGCGACACCCTGTGCACCGACGATCAAGCCTATCAGCAATTCCGCCGTAAAGTGCACAACCCGCTGATTCAAAAACTGTTCCTCGCGCTGCCGCTGCGCTGGCGACTGAAGATCGCCGCCAAGATGCGCGCCCGCAGCCAGCAATCCAACCAGTACAAGTCGGACGCCATCATGGACGTCAACCCGCAGGCGGTCGAGCAAACGATGCTGCGCCACGATGTGCACTGGATGATCCACGGCCATACCCATCGCCCGGCGGTGCATCGGCTGGCGTTGAGCAACGGCGAAGCCCATCGCGCGGTGCTGGGCGCCTGGCACGTCGAAGGATCGATGATCAAAGTCAGCGCCGACGCCGTCGAGCTGATCCAATTCCCGTTCTGAGTTCCGCACTGGCACGCGGGTGAAAATTCGCGCTTTCGCCGGTGAAAACCGGCGACGCAACCGTTTTCCTTACCGTGCGCTCATGGTATGCTCTACGCCCTCATTCGGCCCTCAGCCGACGCCAGACAAATCACAGGAGCCTTACACCCATGGGAGCCAACGCCGCTTCAGCCGCCAATGCCGGGGCTAAAATCGCAATTGTAATGGGATCGAAAAGTGACTGGGCCACCATGCAGTTCGCCGCCGAAGTCCTGACCCAGCTCGATGTCCCCTTCCATGTCGAAGTCGTTTCCGCTCACCGCACGCCGGACAAGCTGTTCAGCTTCGCCGAGCAGGCTGCCGCCAACGGCTTTGACGTGATCATCGCCGGCGCCGGCGGTGCCGCGCATCTGCCGGGCATGCTGGCGGCGAAAACGCTGGTGCCGGTGCTGGGTGTGCCGGTGCAAAGCGCCGCGCTGAGCGGCGTGGACAGCCTCTACTCCATCGTGCAGATGCCGCGCGGCATTCCGGTGGGGACGCTGGCGATCGGCAAAGCCGGCGCCGCCAACGCCGGGCTGCTGGCGATGCAGATCCTGGCGCTGCACGATGCCGCCCTGGCGCAGCGTTTGGCGGACTGGCGTCAGGCGCAGACTGAAGACGTTTTGAACCACCCCGATCCGCGGGAGGACGCATGAAGCCGGTTTGCGTATTGGGCAACGGTCAGCTGGGGCGCATGCTGCGCCAGGCCGGCGAACCGCTGGGCATCGCCGTCTACCCTGTCGGCATCGATGCCGAACCTGAGGCGGTGCCGTATCAGAACAGCGTCATTACCGCCGAGATTGAACGCTGGCCGGAAACCGCGCTGACGCGCGAACTGGCGACTCACAGCGCCTTCGTCAACCGCGACATCTTCCCGCGTTTGGCGGATCGCCTGACGCAAAAGCAGCTGCTCGATCAGCTCGGCCTGGCGACCGCGCCGTGGCAGCTGCTGGCGAGCGCCGCCGAATGGCCGCAGGTGTTCGCTGCGCTGGGCGAGCTGGCGATCGTCAAACGCCGGGTCGGCGGCTATGACGGCCGCGGCCAGTGGCGCCTGCGTCCGGGGCAGGAAGCCGAACTGCCGGCCGATGCCTATGGCGAGTGCATCGTCGAGCAAGGCATCAATTTCTCCGGCGAAGTGTCGCTGGTGGGCGCGCGCGGCCACGACGGCCGTTCGGTCTTCTACCCGCTGACCCACAACCTGCATGAAGACGGCATCCTGCGCACCAGCGTGGCGCTGCCGCAGCCCAATCCGGCGCTGCAGCAACAGGCCGAGCAGATGCTGGCGGCGATCCTGAACGAGCTGAACTACGTCGGCGTGATGGCGATGGAGTGCTTTATCGTCGGCGATCGGCTGTTGATCAACGAACTGGCGCCGCGCGTGCACAACAGCGGCCACTGGACGCAAAACGGCGCATCCATCAGCCAGTTCGAGCTGCACCTGCGCGCCATCCTCGGCCTGCCGCTGCCGCAGCCGGTGGTGAGCACACCGTCGGTGATGGTCAACCTGATCGGCACCGCCGTCAACGAACAGTGGCTGTCGCTGCCGCTGGTGCATCTGCACTGGTATGAGAAAGAGGTGCGCCCGGGCCGCAAGGTCGGCCACCTCAATCTGAACGACCCGAGCGCCGCCGATCTGCATCAGGCGCTGCAGGCGCTGGCGCCGCTGCTGCCGGGCGAATACCAAAGCGGGCTGGCCTGGGCACAGCAGAAGCTGGCTTAACGGTTTACACCGCCGAAAAGAAGAAGGTTCAGCCCAGGCTGAGCCTTTTTTATTGCCGCAAAGATCAACGCGAGCCGATATTACGCAACGGTTTGCCGGCCATCAGATTGCGCTCAATGTGTTCCAGTGAAATATTTTTGGTTTCCGGGATCAGCGCCAGCGTGATGAAAACAAACAGCACGTTAAGCCCCGCGTAAACCCAAAAGGTGTGAGCGCTGCCCAACGAATTCAGCATGGTCAGGAACGTCGCCCCCACGATCATATTGGCTATCCAGTTAGTGGCGGTGGAACAGGTGATGCCGAAATCGCGGCCTTTCAATGGCTGGATCTCTGAGCACAGCACCCAAATCAGCGGGCCGGCGCTCATGGCAAAGCCGACGATAAACATCAGCAGCATGACGATGGCGAAATATTGCTCCGCCGCCGAGTTCATGCCGATGTTCATCATGGTGCCCAGCGCCCCCATGCCGACGGCCATCACGATAAACCCAAGGATCAAAGTGGGCTTGCGGCCCCAGCGGTCAACCAGCCCAATAGCGATAAAGGTGGCCAGCACGTTGACCAGACCGACGATCACCGTGCCCCACATCTGCTGTTCCGTACTGGCGAAGCCCGCCAGACCGAAAATCTTCGGCGCGTATACATGGTGACGTTCATCCCGGTAAACTGCTGCATCACCTGAAGAAGAATGCCAAGGAAAACCGCGCGGCGGAAATTTTTATTGCCTTTGAACAACGCCCAACCGCTTTGCTTCAGTTTGAGGCTTTCACGAATTTCATTCAGCTCATACTGCGCCTGGGCACTGCTGTCGCGCAGCTTCTCCAACACCTGACGCGCTTGCTCATGGCGATTACGCGAGGCCAACCACCGCGGGCTGTCAGGCAAAAAGAACACGCCGACCAACAACAGCCCGGCCGGGATGGTGATGACGCCCAACATCCAGCGCCAGGCGCCGGTATAGCTGAATGCCGTATCAGACAGGTAAGCGGCCAGAATGCCGATGGTGATCATCAATTGATACATCGAGATCATGCTGCCGCGGATTTTCTCCGGCGCGATTTCAGAAAGATAAATCGGCGCGGTATAAGAAGCGATCCCCACCGCCAATCCCAGCAGAATACGTGAAACGATCAACACCTCCACGTTGGGAGCGAACGCAGAACACAGCGATCCCGCCACGAAGAGGATTGCGCCGATCATCAAACTGTATTTGCGCCCCAGCCGGAAGTTCATCCAGCCGCTGCCGATGGCGCCGACGGCGGCGCCAAACATCATTGAGCTGACCACCCACTCCTGCTGAGAGCTGGTGATCTGAAAAGTGTCGGTAATAAACGGCAGGGCGCCGGCGATCACGCCGATATCAAGACCGAACAGCAGGCCGGCCAAGGCGGCTAAAAAACAGACGAAAAAAGTCATGCCGACATGAGTCGGGCTTTTCTCCGCCGGTGTCACTTTGACGGTATCGCTCATACAGCCTCCAGGAGAAAACGGTCATCAGTGTGCGACATGATAGGAGGCAATGCGTCGGAGATAAGTGAGTGCGATCACATTAGTGAAAACGGTTACATTCCATTAAATCTTTTTAGGCCGTTTTTTATGGCGGATGAATTCACTTAATACATGCGTAACCCTCTAAATCAATGCGTAAAACAGGCGAAGTCAGCCAACTATCCGCTACACCGATGACCAATGGCAAACGTATCGATATGACATAAATGTAATCGATTTCACAACGAATGGGCATGAAGAGGAATTGCGCCAGTGACGCGCGAAAGAAAATCGGCAGGCCCGGCCACGCTTGGCGGCAACGGGCCTGCGATCGCCAGATCAGCCATCATAACTGCGGAACAGCGCCCGGCCGCGCAGCAAGCGCACGCCCAGCCAGCCGCCGCACAGCGACAGCAGCAGCGCGCTGGCCAGCGGCAGCGCCCACCACAGCACCGGCGTCGGCGTCCACGGGAAGTCGAACACCCGGCTTTGTAGCAGCCACAGCGCCGCCTCGGCCCCCACCGCCGCCGCGATGCCCGCCACCAGCCCCAGCAGGGCAAACTCGCACCACAGCGTGCGGCGCAGCAGCCGTTTACCGGCGCCCAGCGTGCGATAGACCACCAGCTCCTGCCGCCGCTGACGCATGCCGACCTGCACCTGCGCCAGCAGCAGCAGGCCGCCGCACAGCACCACCAGCACCACCATCACCTCCAGCGCGCGGCTGACCTGTTGCAGCACGCCGCCGACCTGTTTCAGGATCGCGCCGATGTCCAGCAGGCTGAGCGTTGGGAACTGGCGGTTGAGCTGGGTCAACATCCGGCCATCGCCGTCGTAGCGGAAGCTGGTGAGCCAGGTCTGCGGCTGGCCGTCCAGCGCGCCCGGCGGGAAGATAAAGTAAAAGTTCGGCTTCAGGCTTTCCCAATCCACCTGGCGCAGGCTGGTGACTTTGGCGCTGAACGCCTGGGTATCGCCGCTGAAGGTCAGCATGTCGCCCAGCTTGATCTTCAGCCGCCCGGCGATGCCTTCATCCATCGAGACTTCGCCGCTTTTCGGCGGCCAATTGCCCGCCACCAACGGATTGTGATCCGGCAGCTCGGCCAGCCAGGTCAGGTTCAGCTCACGGTTCACCGCCTCGCCGCCCGGATCGTCCTCATGCACCCGTTCGGTCGCCACCTGCTGGTTTATCTCGGTCAGGCGCACCCGGATGATCGGGTAATAGGTTTCCGGTTTGATCTGGTGCTGCTGCAGGAAGGTTTTCACCTGCGGCACCTGCGCCTCGGTCATGTTGAGCAGGAAATAGTTCGGGCTGTTCGGCGGCAGCTGTTGCTGCCAGCGTTCGAGCAGATCGCCGCGCAGCACCAACAGCAGCGCCAACAGCATGAACGACAGCGAGAACGCCGCCAACTGGCTGATGGTCACCCACGGCTGATGCAGCAGGCGGTTGACCGCCAGCCGCAGCGCCAGACTCTTGAGCGTGATGCGGCGCAACAGCAGCAGGCTGCCCCACCCTATACCGCCCAGCAGCAGCGCCAGCACCGCCATGCCCGCCAGGATCGCCCACAGCAACGTGCTGGCTCCCATCAGCAACACCAACAACGCGACCACGATCGCGGCCGTCACCGGCAGGAAGTAGCGCAGCGGCCAGACGTTGGCCGCCACATCGCGACGCAGCACCCGCAGCGGCTGGGTGGCCAGCAACTGGCGATACGGCCGCAACCCGACCAGCAGCGAAATCAGCACCAGCGCACCGAGCGCCCACAGCCACGGCCAGACGCCGGCGGCGGGCAACGCGGCCGGCAACACCGGCTTCAGCAGGCGAATCAACAGCGCCTCGAACGCCAGCCCGATCGCCCCGCCGCACACCGCCGCCAGCGCCATCACCGCCAGCCACTGGCCGACGATCAATTTGCGCAGCGCGCCGCGCCCGGCGCCAAGGGTTTTCAACACCGCGATCAGATCGTAGCGGCTGCGGCAATAGTGGCTCATCGCCACCGCCACGGCGGCGATCGACAACAGCAGCGTCAGCAGGGCCGACAACAGCAGGAACTGTTGGGAGCGCTGCAGCGACTTGCCCAGCGCGCTGCCGGATTCCTGCAGCCCGAACCAGCGCTGATCCGGCGTCAACTGCGGCGTCAGCCGTTCTTCGTAACGCTGAATATCCGGCTCGGCGCCGGCGAACATGTAACGATAGGTCAGGCGGCTGCCCGGCTGCACTGCGCCGGTCTTATCGACGTCCGCCAGGTTGATCATGATGCGCGGCGCGGTCTGGAATGGATTGAAACCGGCGTCCGGCTCCTGAATGATTTCACCGGCGATGCGCAGCGTGGTGTCGCCCACCTCCAGCGAATCCCCCACTTTCACGTTCAGCAGCGCCAGCAAACGCGGCGCCACCAGCACGCTGCCCGGTTCGGGCTGGATGTTGGCCGGGCGCGTTTCCAGCTTGCCGTACAGCGGATAGGCCAAATCGGTGGCTTTCACGTCCGCCAGCTGCGGCCGATCGCCGGCATAGGTCATGGTGGTGAACGACAGCTGACGGCTCACCTTCAGCCCTTGTTGCTGCGCGTCCAGCAGCCAGCCTTCCGGCACCGGATGCGCGCTGCGCAGCACCCGATCGCCGGCGATAAAATCGCGGCTCTGCTGGCTGAGCCCTTTGTCCATGCGATCGCTGATGCTGCCCAGCGCCAGCACGCAGGCGACGGAGAGCGTCAGCGCCAGCCACACGATCAGCAGCGACGGCGAGCGCCATTCGCGCCAGAACCAGCGCCAGATCATGCTTCCTCCCACAGCTTGCCTTCGCGCAGCCGCAGCCGCCGCTGGCAGCGCGCCGCCAGGGTTTCGTCATGGGTCACCAGGATCAGGGTGGTGTCAAAATCGCGGTTGAGGGAAAACAGCAGGTCGGCGATGCGATCGCCGGTCTGACGATCGAGGTTGCCGGTCGGTTCATCGGCGAACAGCACCCGCGGTCGGCCGCTGAAGGCGCGCGCCAGCGCCACGCGCTGCTGCTCGCCGCCGGACAGCTGCGCCGGCAGGTGATCGAGCCGTTTCCCCAGCCCCAACTGCTCGAGCAGCTGCACCGCCTGCTCGCGGCTCTGTCTGTCGCTCTCGCCGCGCAACAGCGCCGGCAGTTGCACGTTCTCCAGCGCGTTCAGCGTCGGCACCAGCATGAACGACTGAAACACGAAGCCGACATTCCTGGCGCGCAGCGCGGCGCGCCCCTCTTCGTCCAGCGCGGTCAGCGACTCGCCGAGCAAGCGCACCTCGCCTTCGCTGCCGTCATCCAGCCCGGCCAAAATGCCCAGCAAGGTCGATTTCCCCGATCCGGATTCGCCGATCAGGGCGATCGTCTGCGCGGGTTTGACAAGCAGCTCGACTCCGGTAAGGATGGTGAGCTGATGCTCACCCTGACCAACGTGTTTACTAAGATGATGAACTTCAAGAACGTTTTCCGCTGGCATCTTCCCTTCCTTTTGCTGTTGGGATTATTCAGTTTACGCGCTGCCGCCGCCGATACCTTGTTGATTTTAGGCGACAGTTTAAGCGCCGGTTACCGCCTGCCGATCGAGCGGGCGTGGCCGACGCTGTTGGCCGAACAGTGGCAGAAAAAACCGGGTGCGCCGCAGCTGGTCAACGCCAGCATCAGCGGCGACACCGCCGCGCAGGGGCTGGCGCGTCTGCCCGCGCTGCTGAAACAGCATCAGCCGCGCTGGGTGCTGATCGAGCTGGGCGCCAACGACGGCCTGCGCGGCTTCCCGGCGCAGGACGTACAGCGCGATCTCGGCCAAATCATCACGTTGGTGCAGCAGGCCGGCGCGCAGCCGCTGCTGATGCAGATCCGCATCCCGCCGAACTACGGCCGCCGCTATACTGAAACGTTCGGCGCCGTCTACCCGGCACTGGCCAAGCAGTTCAACATTCCGCTGCTGCCGTTCTATATGGAACAGGTGGTGGTGAAGCCGGAATGGATGCAGGATGACGGATTGCACCCCAATGGGGACGCCCAGCCGTTTATCGCCACCTGGATGGCGGAGCGCCTGGAGCCTCTAGTAAAGCATGAGTCTCACTAAATTAGGGTCGTACACTAGGTAAAGTTATGCAAAAAGCGGTATTGATAACCGGCTGTTCCAGCGGGATTGGCTTGATTGCGGCGCAGGATCTGCGCAACCGCGGCTACCGGGTGCTGGCCGCCTGCCGCAAGCCGCAGGACGTGGAAAACATGCGCCAGCTCGGGCTGGAAGGCATCGAGCTGGATCTGGACGACAGCGCCAGCGTCGAGCGCGCCGCCGCCGAGGTGATCGCGCTGACCGACGGCCGACTGTACGGTCTGTTCAATAACGGCGGTTTCGGCGTTTACGGCCCGCTCAGCCGCATTTCGCGCAGCCAGCTGGAACGGCAGTTCGCCACCAACCTGTTCGGCACCCACCAACTGACCCAGCTGCTGTTGCCGGCGATGTTGCCGCACGGCGAAGGGCGCATTATTCAGACCAGCTCGGTGATGGGCCTGGTCTCCAGCGCCGGGCGCGGCGCCTACGCCGCCAGCAAGTTCGCGCTGGAAGCCTGGTCGGACGCGCTGCGCATGGAGCTGCACGGCAGCGGCATTCAGGTCAGCCTGATCGAACCGGGGCCGATCTCCACCCACTTTAGCCAGAACGTCAACCAGGCGCAGAGCGACAAACCGGTGCACAATCCCGGCATCGCCAAGCGCCTGACGCTGCCGCCGGAGGCCATTCTGCCCAAACTGCGCCACGCGCTGGAAAGCCCGCGCGCCAAACTGCGCTATCCGGTCACCCTGCTGGCGCACGCGATGAGCGTGCTGCGCCGCATTTTGCCGGGCCGCTGTCTGGATTGGCTGCTGCGCAGCAACGCTTAATTCGCCCGACGGGGTTGAAGAATGGCGGCGCGCCCCCATCTACACCCCATGGCTCCGCACGATCAGAGAGAAAAAAGATGCTAGCTCAAGCTGTTGTTGATATTAACGAAACTAACCTGCACCAAACGCTGGAACAATCGATGTCCACACCGGTGCTGTTCTACTTCTGGTCCGAGCGCAGCCAACACTGCCTGCAGCTCACGCCGGTGCTGGACAAGCTGGCGGCGGAATACGCCGGTCAGTTCATTCTGGCCAAGGTGGACTGCGACGCCGAACAGATGATCGCCTCGCAATTCGGGCTGCGTTCCATTCCGACGGTCTACCTGTTCAAAGACGGTCAGCCGGTCGACGGCTTCCAGGGCCCGCAGCCGGAAGAAGCGATCCGCGATTTGCTGCAGCGTTTCCTGCCGAAGGAAGAAGATCTGAAACTGGCACAGGCGCAGGAGCTGCTGGCCGCCGGCAACGCCGCCGAAGCGCTGCCGCTGCTGAAAGACGCCTGGCAGAGCAGCCAACAGCGCAGCGACATCGGCCTGACGCTGGCCGAAACTCAGATCGCGCTCAGCCGCAGCGAAGACGCTGAAGCGGTGCTGGCGACCATCCCGCTGCAGGATCGCGATACCCGCTATCAAGGTCTGGTGGCGCAGATTGAATTGTTGAAGCAGGCGGCGGACACGCCGGAAATCCAACAGCTGCAACAGCAGGTGCAGCAGCAGCCGGACAACGTCGAACTGGCGGTGCAGCTGGCGCTGCAACTGCATCAGGTCGGGCGTAACGAAGAAGCGCTGGAACTGCTGATGGGGCATCTGAAGAAAGATCTGGCCGCCGCCAACGGCAGCGCGCGCAAAACCCTGATGGACATTCTGGCCGCGCTCGGCACCGGAGACGCGCTGGCCGCTAAATATCGCCGCCAGCTGTACTCCCTGCTGTACTGATATCCGTCATACTTGAAGCTGCATCCAGGCGGCAAATGTGAGAAGCCCTGGGCGCTTAGATAACTAAGCGACCAGGGCTCGAACGTGCAGCCAGCTTGAAATATGACGGGGATTAGCGATAGACCCGCACCCCGCCCTCCACGCCCGCCGGGCTGAACAACACCTGCCACAGCTGAATGTTGCGCGAACGGAACGCGCCGGCGCAGGCGTTCAGGTAATAGGTGAACATGCGTTCGAAGCGCTCGGAATAACCGCCCATCAGATCCGGCCACGCTCGTTTGAAATTCTCCAGCCAGGCCATCAGCGTGCGATCGTAATCGGCGCCAAAGTTGTGCCAATCCTCCATCACGAAACGCCCTTCGCTGGCCTCGGCGATATGCCGCACCGAAGGCAGGCAGCCGTTGGGGAAGATGTATTTGTCTATCCAGGCATCGACGTTGAGATCGGTCTGATTGGAACCGATAGTGTGCAGCAGGAACAGCCCGTCGGGCTTCAGGTTGCGCGCCGCGACGCTGAAGTAGGTCTCATAGTTTTTCGGCCCGACGTGCTCGAACATGCCGACCGACACGATGCGATCGAACTGCCGATCCAGATCGCGGTAATCCTGCAGCAAGATCTCGACGTCCAGCCCGGCGCAGCGTTCCTGCGCCAGCTTCTGCTGCTCGGCCGAAATGGTCACGCCGTGCACCGAGACGCCGTAGTTTTGCGCCGCAAACTGCGCCAATCCGCCCCAGCCGCAGCCGATATCCAGCAGCGTCATGCCCGGTTTCAACTGCAGTTTTTCGCAGATCATCCTGAGCTTGGCCTGCTGCGCCTGCTCCAGCGTCTGCGCCTCTTTCCAGTAGCCGCAGGAGTATTGCATATAAGGATCGAGCATCGCCCGGAACAGGTCGTTGCCGATGTCGTAGTGCTCTTTGCCCACCTGCCAGGCGCGCTTGCGCGATTGGCGATTGAACAGCCGAGCATAGGCGATGCGCGCGATGTCGCTCAGGCTTTTCGGCAGCCGTTCATCGACGCCGGCCTGCAGAATGCGGGTGAACAGCATGTCCAGCCGTTCGCACTCCCACCAGCCGTCCATATAGCTTTCGCCGAAGCCGAGCGAGCCTTCCTGCAAAATGCGTTTGAACAGCGCCGGGTTATGCACCCGGATATCCCAGGCGCGCGGGCCGTTGATGGCGACGCCGGCTTCCGCCAACATCTCCTCCACAATGCGATACCAGCGATCGTTCTTCTGGGCGAGTTCATCAACACTGAGCGAATCCATAACAATCCTTGGCCGAAATGTCATTTCAAAAAGCATAGTCGCAAATGAAAATGACAAATTTTTGACGGTAAACACGGGGGTGTTTTTACTCTAGCCAAGGCGAGCAACATCATGAAATGAATAAAAATTATTGAAATCATGCCATTTAGGCATACTTATTTTTCAGCTGTGCCACACTTGTCGTGACAACACTCTGTTCCAGACGCGGGATCCACCGCTCGCGGGTTGCGTCAGCGCCCTGGATTAAGTCGCGGTATCAGTAGGCATTTTTCCGGCGCTGTCGTAATATCTGTTTACATATGTCTGACAGGAGGTTTGCATGCTTACTTTTATTCCCATCGTGATCGTCGTCGCGCTGATTGTGGTGTTCGCCGGCGTCAAAATTGTGCCGCAGGGGTTCCAATGGACGGTAGAACGCTTCGGCCGCTATACCAAGACGCTGATGCCGGGCCTGAACCTGGTGGTGCCGTTCATGGACCGCATCGGCCGCAAAATCAACATGATGGAGCAGGTGCTGGACATCCCTTCCCAAGAGGTGATTTCCCGCGATAACGCCAACGTCGCCATCGACGCGGTGTGCTTTATCCAGGTGGTCGATCCGGCGCGCGCCGCCTACGAGGTCAGCAACCTCGAACAGGCGATCGTCAACCTGACCATGACCAACTTCCGCACCGTGCTCGGCTCGATGGAGCTGGACGAAATGCTGTCGCAGCGCGACAGCATCAACAGCCGCCTGTTGCACATCGTCGATGAAGCGACCAACCCTTGGGGGGTGAAAATCACCCGTATCGAGATCCGCGACGTGCGGCCGCCGGCAGAACTGATCGCCTCGATGAACGCCCAGATGAAGGCCGAGCGCACCAAGCGCGCCGACATCCTGGAGGCGGAGGGGGTGCGTCAGGCGGCCATTCTGCGCGCCGAAGGGGAGAAGCAATCGCAGATCCTGAAGGCCGAGGGCGAACGTCAGTCGGCGTTCCTGCAGGCGGAAGCGCGTGAACGCGCCGCCGAGGCCGAGGCGCGCGCCACCCAGTTGGTGTCCGACGCCATCGCCAGCGGCAACATTCAGGCGGTGAACTACTTCGTGGCGCAGAAATACACCGATGCGCTGCAGAAGATCGGTTCCTCCAACAACAGCAAGGTGGTGATGATGCCGCTGGACGCCAGCAGCCTGCTCGGCTCGATCGGCGGCATTACCGAACTGCTGAAAGAAAGCAAAGGCAAATAATCATGCTCGAACTGATCGCGGCGAATCCGCTGTGGTTCTGGCTCTCCCTCGGGGGCGTGTTGCTGGCGGCGGAAATGCTCGGCGCCGGCGGCTACCTGCTGTGGAGCGGCGTGGCGGCGCTGTTGGTCGGCGCCTTGATCTGGCTGCTGCCACCGCTTTCCTGGGAATGGCAAGGCGTGATCTTCGCCGTCCTGACCGTCGTCGTCGCCTATCTGTGGTGGTACTGGCTGCGTCGCCGCCCGGCGGCCGCATCCGGCGGTTCGCCGGCGCTCAACCAGCGCAACCGTCAGCTGATCGGCACCCGCGCCACGCTGACGGAGCCGATGCACAACGGCATGGGGCGCATCAATATCGGCGACAGCAGCTGGCGCGCGCAGGCGGCGGAAGATCTGCCCGCCGGCACCGAAGTGGAAGTGGTGGCGGTGGAAGGGGTCACGCTGGTGATCCGTGCCATCAGCCGTTAATTAGAACGACAACACCCCGCCAGGTTATTGATGATGGGGCACTCCGCCCCCTCGTCGCCCGGGCATTGTTCCGCCAGCGTCAACAGGCGCTGGCGCATGTTCCCCAGCTCGCTGATGTGCTTTTCGATCTCCGCCACCTTCTGCAGCGTGCGCGCCTTCACGTCGGCGCTGTGGCGGGCCGGATCGTTGAACAACGCTACCAGTTCGCGGCACTCGTCCAGGTTGAAGCCCACCTGCCGCGCCTGACGCAGCAGCGTCAGCTCGTCGACATGCTTGGCGGAATAGTGGCGGTAACCGTTGTCGCTGCGAATCGGGGCGGTAATCAACGCTTTCTCTTCGTAAAAACGAATCGTCTTGCTGGTTAACCCGGTTTTTTTCGCTACGTCGCTAATATTCATTTTCCCTCCTTGACCTTACCCTTGCTGGAAGGTTTAAGCTCCATTCTTAGTGAAAACAGGTCAGGCGGTCAACCTTTAAACACCGCCTCTACGCAAGGAGTTCAATCATGTCACACACCACTATGCTGGCATTGCAGGGGTTGTCCTGCATGAACTGCGCGCAGCGGGTGAAAAAAGCCCTGGAAAGCCGCAGCGATGTCGAACAGGCGGAGGTTAACGTCCATTACGCCAAAGTGACCGGCGAAGCGCCGGACAGCGCATTGATCGACAGCGTGATCGCCGCCGGCTATCAGGCAGAAGTCGCGCCGCGCGCCGACACCGAACTGCAGCTGAGCGGCCTGAGCTGCATGCACTGCGTCGGCAGCACCCGCAAGGCGCTGGAAGCGGTGCCGGGCGTGTTCGCCGCCGACGTCGAGATCGACAACGCGAAAGTGTACGGCGATGCCGATCCGCAGGCGCTGATCGCCGCGGTGGAACATGCCGGTTATCACGCCAGCGTGGCGGGCGCCGTCGTCCCAAAAACTGAGCCGTTGACTGACGCAACACCTTCGTTGCCGGACGTTCAGCCAGCGGCGCAGCCTTCTCTTCCGGCAACCGACAGCGCGGACGACAGCGTACAGCTGCTGCTCAGCGGCATGACCTGCGCCAGCTGCGTCAATAAGGTGCAGCAGGCGCTGCAAAGCGTTCCCGGCGTGGAGCATGCGCGCGTCAACCTGGCGGAGCGCAGCGCGCTGGTGACCGGCGCCGCCGATGCGCAGGCGCTGGTGGCGGCGGTGGAAAAAGCCGGCTACGGCGCCGAGATGATTCAGGACGAAACCGAACGCCGCGAACGTCAGCAACAGACCGCACGCGCCAACATGAAGCGCTTTAGCTGGCAGGCGGCGCTGGGGCTGGCGTTGGGTATCCCACTGATGGCCTGGGGGCTGTTCGGCGGCAGCATGACGCTGACGCCGGAAACCCAGCGCCCCTGGCTGCTGGTCGGCGTCATTACCCTGGCGGTGATGGTGTTCGCCGGCGGGCACTTCTACCGCAACGCCTGGCGCGCATTGATGAACGGCAGCGCCACCATGGATACCCTGGTGGCGCTCGGCACCGGCGCCGCCTGGCTCTATTCGATCGCCGTCAACATTTGGCCCGATTTCTTCCCGATGGAGGCGCGTCACCTCTATTACGAGGCCAGCGCGATGATCATCGGTTTGATCAACCTCGGCCATGCGTTGGAACAGCGCGCCCGCCAGCGTTCTTCGCAGGCGCTGGAGCGGCTGCTCGATCTGACGCCGCCCACCGCGCGGCTGGTGACTGACGACGGCGAGCGCGATATTCCGCTGGCGGAGGTGCAGCTCGGCATGACGCTGCGGCTGACCACCGGCGATCGCGTGCCGGTCGACGGTGAAATCGTGCAGGGCGAAGTCTGGCTCGATGAAGCGATGCTGACCGGCGAAGCGGTGCCGCAGCAAAAAGGCCCCGGCGACACGGTGCATGCCGGGACGGTAGTCGACGACGGCAGCGTGCTGTTCCGCGCCGCCGCCATCGGCAGCCAAACCACGCTGGCGCGCATCATCAAACTGGTGCGTCAAGCGCAGAGCAGTAAGCCGGCGATTGGCCAACTGGCCGACCGCGTCTCGGCGGTGTTCGTGCCGGCGGTGGTGGCGATCGCCCTGTTCAGCGCGGCGGTGTGGTACTTCTTTGGTCCGCAGCCGCAGCTGGTCTATACGCTGGTGATCGCCACCACGGTGCTGATCATCGCCTGCCCATGTGCGTTGGGATTGGCGACGCCGATGTCGATCATCTCCGGCGTGGGCCGCGCGGCGGAATTCGGCGTGCTGGTGCGCGACGCCGACGCCCTGCAGCAGGCCAGCCAGTTGGATACCCTGGTGTTCGATAAAACCGGCACCCTGACGGAAGGGAAACCGCAGGTGGTGGAGATCCTGACCTTCAATCAGGTCAGCGAACAGCAGGCGCTCGGCTGGGCCGCCGCGCTGGAACAAGGCTCCAATCACCCGCTGGCGCGCGCCATCATGGAACGCGCCGCCGGGCAAACGCTGCCGCAGGTGGCGCAGTTCCGCACCCTGCGCGGCGCCGGCGTCAGCGGGGAGATCGATGGCGTGCAGGTGCTGCTGGGCAACGCCGCGCTGCTGAAACAACATCAGGTCGCGGCCGACGAACTGGAGGCGCCGATGCGCTCCCAGGCCGAACGCGGCGTGACGCCGGTGCTGCTGGCCATTGACGGTAAACCGGCTGCGCTGTTCGCCATTCGCGATCCGCTGCGCGAGGACAGCGTCGCGGCGCTGCAGCGCCTGCACCAGCAGGGATATCAGCTGGTGATGCTGACCGGCGACAACCCGGTGACCGCCAACGCCATCGCCAAAGAGGCCGGTATCGATCGGGTGATTGCCGGCGTGCTGCCGGACGGCAAAGCGGCGGCGATCAAACAGCTGCAGGCGCAGGGCCAACGCGTGGCAATGGTCGGCGACGGCATCAACGACGCCCCGGCGCTGGCGCAGGCCGACGTGGGCATCGCGATGGGCGGCGGCAGCGACATCGCCATCGAGACCGCCGCCATCACCCTGATGCGTCACAGCCTGCACGGGGTGGCGGATGCGGTGGAACTGTCGAAGGCCACGCTGCGCAACATGAAGCAGAACCTGTTCGGCGCCTTTATCTACAATACGCTGGGCATTCCGATCGCCGCCGGCGTGCTCTATCCGCTGACCGGCACGCTGCTCAGCCCGGTGGTGGCGGGCGCGGCGATGGCGCTGTCGTCCATTACCGTGGTCAGCAACGCCAACCGGCTGCTGCGTTTTAAACCCAGGAAGTAAGCTCCGGGGCGTCGTCAAGGCGCCCCGCTGTTTTCCGGGCTTCCCTGCGCGGCGGATAGCGTTTAGCATGAATGACGATTTTCCCTCGCCTTGCACGCGAAAACGCGCACCCGTTATTCAGGAGCCACGCCGTATGGGTCAACTGTTACGCCGCCTCGCCGCCTTTCTCGGCCTGATCTCGCCCAAAAGTTACGCTTATCCGGCGCTGGACATCACTCTGCCGGGCGAGCGTCGGCTCCATCTGGTGGGCAGCATCCATATGGGCACCGTCGATATGTCGCCGCTGCCGCCCCGGCTGGCCGCCCGGCTGCAACAGGCCGACGCGCTGATCGTCGAAGCCGATATCACCGATTCCGCCTCGCCTTTCGACCACGCCGAGCTGCAGCCGGCGCTGGAACAGCGCCTGTCCGCCGAAGAATATCAACAGCTGCTGGCGCTGTGCCACGAATTGGGCGCCGATCCGCACGCCTTCGCCACCCTGCCCGGCTGGCAGGTGGCGCTGATGATGCAGGCGCGGCAGGCTCAGCGTCTGGGGCTGCGGGCAGAGTACGGCGTGGACTATCAGCTGCTGCAGGCCGCCAGAGCGCAGGACAAACCGGTGATCGAGCTGGAAGGGGCGCAGCAGCAGCTGGCGATGCTGGAACAGCTGCCGGAAGGCGGCATCGCGCTGCTGCGCGATACGCTGGAGCATTGGCATACCAACGCGCGGCTGCTGCAAACCATGGTGAGCTGGTGGCTGGACGCCAAACCGCGCGGCACGCTGGACACGCTGCCGGCCACCTTCAGCGCCGGGCTTTACGACGTGCTGATGCATCAACGCAATCGCGACTGGCGGCGTCAGCTGGAGGCGCTGCCGGCCGGAGACTATGTGGTGGCGGTTGGCGCATTGCACCTGTATGGCGAGGATAACCTGCCGGCGATGCTGCAGCCGCAGGGGTAAAAAAGTGGCCAATATCGCTATTGGCCAGTCAAAGAGGAATTTCTTGTATTCTAGTTATACGCATAGCAACCGTGTTAACGGTTACAGTAAACAGGGTAGCAACCCGGTGAATATCTTGGCAACCCGCTTTATGTAACAGCCGCTCAGGTTGCCGGGCTGGTTGGATTTTTGTATTTTTAAGGCTGGTTATCACCCTTTCCCCACCGGGGACATTTTGGACAACACATCATGACGCCCGCAGTCGTTCTGCTTGAGAAACAAAAGGTCGCCTTCACCCTCCATCCTTATCACCACGACAGCGACGAAACCAACTTCGGCGATGAGGCGGTGAGAAAGCTGGGGCTGGATGCCGATCGGGTTTACAAAACCTTGCTGGTGGCGCTGAACGGCGACGCCAAACACCTGGCGGTGGCGGTCACGCCGGTCGCAACCCAGTTGGATCTGAAAAAGGTTGCCCGCGCCCTCGGCGCCAAAAAGGCCGAGATGGCCGATCCGCAGCTGGCGCAGCGCGTCACCGGGTATCTGGTGGGCGGCATCAGCCCGCTGGGGCAGAAAAAACGGCTGCCGACGGTGATCGACAGCCCGGCGCAAGCGTTCGCTACCATTTACGTTTCCGGCGGCAAACGCGGGCTGGATATCGAGCTGGCCGCCGCCGATCTGTGCCGCCTGCTGGCCGGCAGCTTCGCCGACATCGCCAAACGCGACTGACGCCGCGTACTCAGCGGCACACCACCGTGGCGTCACAGGCCGCCAGCGTTTCCACCAGGCGGTCCTCCAGTGCCTTCACCTGTGCGCCGGGCACCAGATAGTTATTGCTGATGATGGCGAACGCCAGCGGCCGCCCGGTCGCCGAATCGACATAGCCGCTGAGCGACGATACGCCGGTCATGGAACCGCTCTTGGCGTGAGCGCGCCCCGCCGCCGCGCTTTTCACCATGCGGTTACGCAGCGTGCCGCCCACCAGCAACCCCGGCTCGCCCGCAACGGGCAAGGCGCGATACCAGTCGGCGAACCACGGCTGTTTTCTGGCCGCCAGCAGCAGCGTCGTCAGCTGTTGCGGCGTGATCTGGTTCATGCGCGACAGCCCTGAACCGTCCACCTGGCGATACGCGTCGGCCGCGATGCCCTGGCTTTGCACAAATCCGTTTATCGCCTGAAGGCCGGCGGCCCAATCCCCTTTGTCCTGCGTCTTGCGGCCCATCGCCTTGGTCAATATCTCGCCGTAGCCGTTATTGGACACTTTCAGGAAGGTAACGACCAGGCGGGAGAGCGGCGGCGAGGTTTTTTTCGCCAGCAGCTGTGCGCCGGCCGGCGTCACGCCCTCTTCAGCGTTGCCGCGCAGGGTGATGCCGTGCGCGCGCAGAGCATGTTGCAATAAAGCGCCGACGACGAGGGCCGGTTGATCGACGGTAATCAATCGCGAGCTGGCCTCCGCCTGCGCGGCGATGGTGCCGCTGACCACGATCCGGTTGCTGCCCGGCCGGCGCTCGTACGTCAGCGCGGTGTCACTGCCGGTGGTGGTGCGATTGACCAGCGTCACCGCGTCATTGGCGGGATAGAAGCTCGCCCGTCCCGGCGCGCCGGCGCGAGCGCCCGGCCGCACATCCACCTGCACCACGTTGATATCGCCGCCGGGGGTAAAGGCGTAGTTCAGCGCCGAGATCGGCGCTGCGAAGGCGAAGGGTTCATCGTCCCAGCTCCAGCCGGCACCGAATGGCGTTTGATCGAAGGCGCCGGCGTCCAGCAACAACCGCCCCTGTATATGACGGATGCCGCGCTGCGCCAGCGCCGCGGCGAAGGTGTCGAGATCGTCCGGATGCAGCGTCGGATCGCCGCTGCCCTGCAGATAGAGATCTCCCCGCAACGTGTCGCCGCGCTGCTCGCCGGCGGTCAGCAGCCGGGTTTCAAACCGGTAATCCGCCCCCAGCACGCCGAACGCCGCCAAAGAAGTGAAGATCTTCATGTTGGAAGCCGGCGCCAAACGCTGCTCCGCGTGCGCCTGATACAGCACCTTGCCGCTGTCGGCATCGCGCACCATCACGCCGTTCGACGCCCCGGCCAACGCCTTGTCCTGGCCGAGGGCCGCCAGCGCCTGGCTGAGGGTTTGTCCATGACGTTCGCCGGATGACGAACACCCCGCCAGCGCCACGATGGCGGGCAGCAGCCAGCCTGCGGTTTTCAACATGTCATCTTCCTGTTTGCGTTATCAAAACCAAATTGTCGCTCAGGCTATCATTGGAAGGCGGCGACGTCCTGTTTTCCATTCACTGAACAACGATTTTTGCCTATTGATATTATAAAACAAGCAATAATAAGAATTGCTAAACAATCCAGGCAATAAAGTTTGAATATGAACTATATTATGTGAAACAACCTTTAATATAATGTTAATGTTTTTAATGTGTCGTGTTGACAATAAACAAAGCCAAAGCTATCGTTACTCCCCATTAAAACTCACAACCTATTATTAATAACAATTTACTTATATGAATTTTAAAATGTGATCTCACTCACTGACTTCCATAGGGAATAACACGCCATGTCTGCAAATACAGGGCCCGATGGTCATCAAGTTATTTTTGATGGCGCGGGCATCGGTGACTTTTGTCCTGAAACGTCGCTGCTTGAAAACTTTGAAAGATTAAATATCGACATTCCCAACCTATGCCGAAAGGGGAGGTGCGGCTGTTGCAAATTACTTCTAATCAGCGGAAATATACGCCATGAAAAACAGAGTGCCTTATGCGAAGAGGAGTTGGAAGAGAATATTATTCTGGCCTGCTGCGCCTATTCACAATCGGATATTGAAATAGAACTCTATTAATAAGGATTAACCGATGAGCCTCATTGAAACCACGTTGAAAAAATGGGATCGCGCCGCGATTGTCCGCTCTCGCCCGCGTCGCCTTCTCAACGAACAGGACAGCCAATCAACCCTTTTCTTCCCCCTCGAACGTCTGCCGCTGTGCCTCCATCCGCGCGTTGCCGCGCTCGGTGAACAAGCCTTGCGCTATATTCAGGTACAAACCCTCTACCATTACCTGAATGGCATCGCCAACATCGAGTTGGATATCATCAATGATTCCAGTTACAAGCTCTACAAAAACGCGGTCGGCGTAGACTTTCCGCTTGAAATGCGCTTAGACGCGCTGACCGTGGTCGTGGATGAGTCCTATCACGCCCTGGTGGCGCTGGATCTGATCAATCAGGTAGAGCAGATGACGTCCATTGCGCCGCTGCCGATGCCAAAAGATACCGAGGCCTCCTATGCCCTGGCGCAATCGTTGGCAATGGGCGACGAACGGCTGCGCGAGCTGCTGCGACTGGTTTGCGTGTCCCTGTCGGAGCAGGCGCTGACGACCGATCTGATCGATGTGATCAACAACGAAGATATCTTCCCGACCTTCTATCTGGTGATGAAAGATCACGTTGCGGATGAAGGCCGCCATGCCCGCTTCTCACAGCAGGTGCTGAGCCATATCTGGCGCCACAGCGACGCGGCCACCAAGCAAGCGTTGCAACAACCGATTTTGGCTTTCCTGGAAGGCTACGCAACCGACGCTATCGCCAAAGATTTCAGCGCCTGCATGTTGCGCCAACTCGGACTGACAGAAGCGGAAATTATCGACATCATCGCAGACACTTATCCAGCAACGCATGTTAAACCGTGGGAAACCAATAATATCGTCACGGAGCAAATGTTGGTGGCGCTGAATAAATCGGGCATTCTGGCTGATTTGCCTATCGCCGATGCGCTGCATGCAAAAATCTAATTAACCGGTATAAAAATCCAGCACCTTTGATATTCCGCAAGGGAAACCATTATTCTCAGGAAGCAAAAATGGAATTACTTCATATTGGCTATTTCGGCGACAGCGCCTGCGGTAAATTATTAACCGACGAAATCCAGGAATACGGCCATCAGGTTAGCTTTATCAGTCTCGAACACCGCCCAACCGAAAAGCTCGACCTTATTATCACCACTGAAAATAACGCTGAAACAATACGACGACTGCAACAGCAGGGAAAAAATCTGCTGACGCTCGCAACCAATAAAAAAAATATTAACGACATTGACACCCTGCAAAACCAAGAACACTTCTCTCTGTACTTTAGCTCCGCCGGCCAGGCCGCTTATCTGTGCGATGCGCTGTCGGATATGGCCGCTGACGCCCAACTTCCCCTGCTGCAGGAAAGGCTTGTCGACATTGTGGTCGAGCTGTCGCGTGGCGGTATACCGCCGGTACAAGAACTTCCCTACCGCTTGGCGCGTAAATACTATGCCGAATCACCGACGCGCATGCGCGAATTGACCGCATTGCTGATGGAACGCCTTGGCGATCAGATGCAGGGACGTTGCGGCAGCGATCTCTGCCATCTCACCTGGCAACCCGGCGCCGACTTCCATACGGTGCCGGTAGCGGACATCACGTCCCCCGCACAGCTGCAACATTTCTTCTTTAATGAAACCGGCGCGCTCAAACAGGGACGCTATGCCCAGCCACGAGTGATGGTCGACGTAGCGGCTTGCGGTGACGGCACTCAGCTTACCCTGTATGGCGACGACATGCGTTTCAACGCGTTCACCGACTATCTTGACGCGCTATTGGCAGATCCGGCCGATCCCATCGCCGCGCCCATTGTTACTCAACCTCACACGTTACATCGCCTGAGCCAATTCAACGCAACCGACGATGCCGAGCTCCTGGCGCACGACGTCATCGCTTTGTTCCGCCACGCCGCCGCCGCTCATCCGCAACAGGCCGCGCTGCATGCCGATGGCCAGACATACAGCTATGGAGAAATCGATCGCGCCTCGGATCAGTTTGCCTGTTGGCTGCTTGAACACAGCGGCGCCGCCAGTTCGGTCGTCGCCGTCTCGATGGACAAGTCAGCGACGCTGCTGATCGTGCTGTTGGGGATACTGAAAAGCAATAAAACCTATGTACTGCTCGACCCGCAGGCGCCAGCGGCGCGCAATCAAAGCATTCTTGACGACGTACAGCCCGCGCTGATTTTGGCCGACTCGCCGTTGCACTCCGGCGACGTGCCGTGCATTGCGCCATCAAGCATTGATTACCGTTCGCTGAACATCCATGCGGAGCAACTCCCTCAATCGCGAGACGCACTGGCCTACGTCTGCTATACCTCCGGGACGACAGGCAAGCCCAAAGGCGTCATGATCGGGCGTGAAGGCCTGAGCAACGTGGCGCAAAACCACCGCAATTTCATTGGACTGGCGCAAGGCAGCCGCGTGCTGGCCATCGCCTCGCTGGGTTTCGACGCCTTCGGCTGGGACGTCTATGGCGCGTTGGTCAGCGGCGCGACGCTTTATCTGGCGCCTTCGGAGCTGCATACCGATGTCGGCGCGCTGCACGACTATCTGACTCAACACGATATCGGCCATATCACTATTACACCGGCAATTCTGGAATTGTTGCCCCGCGAAATGTGGCCGGGGCTGCGGACGATGATCGTCATGGGAGACGCCCCGCCTGCGGACGTCGTTGCCTGGTGGGCCGAACGCACCCGATTGTGCAACGGTTACGGGCCGACCGAGGCTTCCATTGCCACTTCGCTGTGCGAGTATCGTCCCGGCGTTCCCTGGAACTGCATTGGCAAACCGCTGAGAAACTACCGTTGCCACATCCTTGATCCCCACCATAATCCACTGCCGGTCGGTTTTGAGGGCGAACTGTGCATCGCCGGCAGCGGCCTGGCGCACGGTTACCTGCATCAAGAGGCGCTGAGCGCAGAGAAGTTCATTACCTGTCGGCTACCGTATATGGCGGCCGAAGAGCGTCTTTATCGAACCGGCGACATCGCCAAATGGGACGAACAGGGCAACATTATTTTCGTCGGCCGCCGCGATCACCAGGTGAAGATACGCGGAGTGCGCATCGAGATGGGAGAAGTGGAAAGCGCCGTCCGCAGTCACCCACTGGTTGAAAGCGCCTGCGTGGTCGCTCGCAGCCAGCCCTCGGGCAAAATTCTCGCCGCCTTCGTGCAACCCGTTTCGCCTGAGCTGACGATCGACGCGCTGCGTCACGCGTTGGTCACGCAGCTCCACCCCGCCGCGATCCCCAGCGTTTTTATTTTCTTGCCGGCGCTGCCGCTGACCATCAATGGCAAGATCGCCCGTCAACAGTTGGAAAACTGGCCGTTGGATGAGCGCAATGAGCGCTTGACGCCGCCGGAAACCGAAACGGAGGCTATTCTCGAGCGCATCGTGGCCAACGCCATCGGCTGTCCGCAAGCCGACGTCACACAGGAGTTCATCAACCTGGGTGCGCACTCGCTGACCATGAGCAAAATCGTCGCGCTCGTCGCACGCGATCTTTGCTGCCACCTGAGCATCGCCGATCTGTTTCGCCACAATACGGTGCGCAAATTGGCCGAATATATCGAGAATAAGGCCGTTGCCGCGGAGCGCGCCATCGCGATCTGCGACGAACGCCGCGCGCCGCTCAGCCCGCAGCAGAACCTGCTCTGGTACCTGAGCGCATTGAATCCTGACGACTGCAGTTACAACCTGCCGCTGGCGGTAGACATCCAGGGCCCGCTTGATCTGGGGCGCTTTGAGCAGGCGATCAATTTTATTTATGAAAAACATGAAAGCCTGCGCACTCGTTTCACCGAAACCGACGGTGTCGCCTATCAGTTGGCAGAACCACATACCCCGATTCGCCTTGCCGATCACTGGGTGGAAGGCCAAACGCTGTCGGCAGAAAAGTGGGTGCGCCAACTGTGTGCCACGCCTTTCGACATCACCGCTCGCCCGCCGCTGGTGCTTCGGCTGGTCCAGTATCATCAGCAGCACCATGTTTTGATTTGGGTAAAACACAACATTATTACCGATGCCTGGAGCGAACAACTGATCCTTAACGATCTGTGGCAGCGCTATAACGAGCTCGACAATCACAACGGCTTCGACGCACCGCAACCGCAGATTCAAACTATCGACATCGTCAATAGCGGCATCGCGTCACCCGCGCCGGCGGATGTTGCTTATTGGCAACAGCAGCTGCAAGGCTGCCGCGAACTGGACTTCCCGCTGGATAAACCGCGCCCGCTAATGCCGACGCACGCCGGAGAGCGCATCCATTATCAGCTGCAGCCCGACGTCGCCGATCTGCTGGCGTCACGGGGCAAAGCGCTGGGCGCCACGCCTTTCGCCTTGCTCTGCACGGCATTAAGTTTGCTGCTCAGCCGTTATACTCAGCAGCAGGATATCGTCATCGGCACCGCCATCGCAGCGCGGGACAACCTGGATCAGGCGCAAGTCAGCGGCTTCCATGTCAATACCGTTCCGCTGCGTATCCAACTGGGCGAACAGGACACCCTCGCCGGGCTGATCGGTAACATGATGGAAACCTGCATCGGCGCCTATCAGCATCAGCAGCTCTCGTTCGACCGGATCTTGCACCAGATCGAATACGAGCGGATGTCGAACAAAAATCCGTTATTCCAAATCATGGCGATCCTGCAGAACGCCGGCGACGTATGCCAACAAAACCTGCGCGATTGCACGCTGCATCGCTTGCCGCTTTCATCGGGCTTCTCGATGTTCGATATGACCTGGAACTTCAGTGTGGAACAAGGCGCCGTCGCCATCGAACTCGATTACGCCAGCGAACTGTTTTATCCCGCCAGCATGCAGATGCTGTTGGACAACTATCAGCAAACGCTGCAACAACTGCTCACCCTGCCGGCCAATACGGCGCAGCATGCCCTTAACCCGCTATGCGAACGGGAACAAGATTGGCTGCAACAGTTGGCCGTCAACGCGGACGCAGGCTCACGTGACTCGCTGCTGGTGCAAATTGGCCGGTTGGCACATACCCAGCCTGACAGCCTCGCCGTCAGCTGCGAACGGCATCAGTACAGCTACCGTCAGCTGTGGGCGCAGTCTGAACGCGTCGCGCATGCCTTGCTGCGCATCGACAGCCGGCCTTTCTCGGTGGGCGTCATGATGGAGAAAAGTTGCCACGTCGCCGTGCTCCTGCTCGGCGTGCTGAGAGCCGGCAAACACTACGTGCCGATTGACGTACACTACCCGGCCGACCGCGTGAGCTACATGATCGAGAACGCGCAAGCCCGGTTGCTGGTGACCGATGGTGAGCCAGAGCAAGGTTGGGCCAGTCCCGCCGTCGGTTTCGACTCGCTGGTTTCTCATCCTGCAGCGGCCGACGCGTTGCCGATCCCAGCCGACGATACGCTGGCCTATATCATGTACACCTCAGGCTCAACCGGTAACCCCAAAGGGGTGATGATCACGCATGGCAACCTGAACAATTTCACCAACGACTTCGTCGGGCGGCTGGCGCTGAGCGCGCGCGATAAGGTGCTCAGCCTGACCAGCATCAGTTTCGATATTTTTGGGTTGGAACTGTTCTGCTCGCTGGCCGGCGGCGCGCACGTCACGCTGTGTCCACGAGAAACCGCCATGGATCCGGTCAAGTTGTATCACTTTATCGAGCGACAGCAGCCCAGCGTGATTCAAGCGACACCTACCGTCTGGAGTACCATCGTCCACCACCTGCCGGCGGCGAGCCAACGCCCCCTGACCGTGCTATGCGGCGGCGAGAAAATGCCGGCGGCCCTGTTGACGCAATTGCGACGCATCGCGACACGGGTGCTGCAGGTGTATGGCCCGACGGAAACCACCATCTGGTCGACCTGCGCCGATCTGACTCACGAAGGCGCAAGCGACTGTATCGGCACGCCGATCCAGGCGACTGAGGTTCTGGTCATGGATCAGGCCGGCAACCCGCTGCCAAGCGGCGCATTTGGTGAGCTGTGGCTGGGCGGCGCAGGGGTATCGCCGGGGTATTGGCGCAACCCGACGCTGAGCGATAAGGTCTTTCTACGGCGTCAGGCGTTCGGCGCCGAGCGCTATATGTACCGCACCGGCGACATTGTGCGTTTTAATCGACAGGGGCAGCTGGAGTATCTCGGCCGGAACGATCACCAGGTCAAAATTCGCGGTCACCGCATCGAGTTGAGCGAAATCGATCTCAGTTTATCGTCTCTCGACAATATCGAGCGATCGCTCAGTTTAATTGTCGGTGAAGACCAGCAAGCCCGCATCGTCAGCTACCTGCAGTTAACGCCGGGAGCAGAGCTGAATGAAAAAGCGGTGCGCGCGGCGCTGAAAGCCCGTTTGCCGAATATCATGATCCCGTCCGGTTTTGTGGTGCTGTCGGCCTTCCCGCTCACCAACAACAACAAAATCGACATTCGTCGGTTACCGGCACCGGAAATCCGCTATTCGGCTTCGGAAGCGGACTACACGCCTGCGGCCAACGAGGCGGAAAGCGCCATGCAGCATATCTGGCAACAAGTCTTGTCACAGACGCAGATCAGCGTCTGCGACAGCTTCTTCAGCCTGGGTGGAAATTCACTGCAGATCCCGCAGCTGCTGCACGCCATTCGTCAACAGATGGGCGTCTCGCTGACTATCCGCGAATTCATCATGCACAGTCAGATCCGCGAACTCACCGCGCTGGCCTTGAGCAAAACTGCCGAGGCCGCCGATGAAACGCATTGAGGTGTACCACCAAGGGCGTTGTCATCACCTTGACCACCGAGAGCCGCTGCGGCTCTCGGCCAGGCTGGACTTCGCCGATAACCCAACCAACCTTTATGGCGTGGCTCCCGCCGACTCGGCGCCGCTGAGTTACGGCGATACCGTCGCCAGCGTGCGTCATGGCGGGGTCTGCAACGCCGAGCGCATCAGCCTGGTGCCGCACTGCCACGGCACACACACCGAATGCATCGGCCATATTCTTCCTGAAACGCACAACGTGGCGGATTTGCCGCTTGAACCGTTCATCGCCGCCACCCTGATTCGCGTCAGGCCGCAGCGAGCGGACGCAACTGCAGAGAGCTATAACGCCAGCGCTGCCTGTGAAGATTGGCTGATTACCCGGGCGGCACTCGATGACGCGTTGGCGCCGTTGTCGGGCGACTACCTGCAGGCTTTGGTGATAGCAACCGAGGCGCCGAGCGATTTCCGCGCCGCGGCCTGCGCCCCCTACTTCAGCCATCAAGCCCTGGCGCGCATCGTCGAACTCGGTGTCCAGCATCTGTTGGTGGATATTCCATCAATCGACCGGCTATACGACGGCGGACGCATGGACAACCATCGCCGTTTTTGGGGGCTTGAGGCCCCCGACAGGCCGCAAGAAGGGCGCAAATACGCCTCCGTGACCGAGCTGATTCAGGTTCCCGCGCAGGCCACGGCGGGACACTATTTTCTGACCCTTCAACTGCCGGATCTGAGCGGGGATGCCCTTCCCAGCCGGCCCATCTTATTTTCGTTTTCTACAGGGAAAGTGACATCATGAATTACGCCAGCTATCTGCAGCTAAACCAGTTGCTGTCGCTGCAACAGCCAGCCTCGCCGTCTGCGGAACACCGCAATGAAAATTTGTTTATCATCACTCATCAAACCTACGAGCTCTGGTTCAAGCAGCTGATCGATGAGCTTCATCTGGCGATCGCGCAGATCGAAGAAGGAGATATACCGGCGGCGATCGAAACGATGACGCGTGTCAATGCCATTACTCAAACCGTGGTGAATCAGATCGCCGTGATTTGCACGCTGAAGTTTCACGAATTCCAGCGTTTTCGCAGCTATCTCGGCACCGCCAGCGGTTTTCAATCCTACCAGTTCGCCGGTATAGAAGCGCTACTCGGCAAGGAAAATCCGAAGAAACTACAGCAGTATCAAGGTGATGAAGAGGTACAACGCCGACTGGCGGCTATCATCCAACCGGTTTCCCTATGGCAGGCAATACGCGGCCATCTGATGCGTCTCAATGACCAGCCCAATCAGGCGGCACAAGGCTTCGACGACATCATCAGGCAATCGCTGACACGTTCGAGCTGCGAGTCGCTGCTGCTCAATCAATTGCTGGATTTGGATTCACTGCTGCAGGAGTGGCGTTACCGCCATGTGAAACTGGTGGAACGTACTATCGGGCAGCGGAAAGGTACCGGCGGTTCATCGGGTTCGGATTATCTGAAATCTACGCTGTTCACGCCGATCTTCGATGAATTGTGGAACGCCATCAACTGAATGCGTTCCTTAACGCCAAGGAGGCTCAGGCTTCCTTGGCCCCCTGAAAATACGGATTTCGCCATGCATTGCACCCACTTCCCCAACGCCCCACGCAGCTTGAAACCGCTGACGCCGGGACGCCAGGGCAGCCTGCGGCTGATCGCTTTTCCCCACGCCGGCGCCGGCGCCACTGCCTTTCAGGGGTGGAGCCCCTCGTTGCATCAGGACATCGAACTCTATGCCGTGCAATACCCCGGTCGAGAGGAGCGGGCGAACGAAGCGCCGCTCTGCCACCCCCAATCACTCATCAATCAACTGATCCCAGCACTGCAGCCACTGCAGGATAAACCGCTGATCTTTTTCGGCCACAGTCTTGGCGGACGGGTTGCGCTGGCGTTAGCGACGGCGCTGCCTCAGCCGCCGCTGCAGTTGATCATTTCCGCCAGTTCATCGCCCTTCCTGGCGCGCCACAGTTCGTTGCTGAGAATGCCGCGTGCCGCTTTGTTGAACGCGCTATGTGCCGGTGAGGGTCTGGATGCGTCGCTCATCGGCGACAGCGCGCTGCTCGATTACTATCTGCCGCTGATCCGTGCCGATCTGATGCTGTCCAGCCAATTGCTTTTCCCTGCGCAACCGGGTTACCGCGCCCCGCTGGCGATGTTTTATGGTGAAAACGACGAGTTGATCGATCGGCAGGATTTGCTCGATTGGCGCCGGATCGCGCAAGGCGATTTTCAGCAGCGCACTTTTGCCGGCGGACATATGTATATCACCACTCAGCGCGACGCCGTGATAGCCGGCATTCACCAGTTGCTGGCAGGCCACCTGAGTGAACCGGCCAGCCGGTAGCACTTAGGCGTTTTCACTCTCAGGCAACGCCAAACGACGCTCGTTATACACCACCCGCCACGCCAACAGCAGCACGCACAGGCTGCAGAGCGACAGCACGGCGCCCAGGTGCTGCGACAGCCCCGCCAACACCAAGCCACCGCCGAGCATCAGGTAATACATCAGGCCAAGGATGGCGCCGGCGGTGCCCATGCAGTCTTTATAATGGCGCAGCGCGCGCGCCAGAATATTGGGAATGGCGATACCGTACGCCATCACCACCAGCATCATCGGCAGAACGAACCACAAGCTCCCTTCCAGCAGCAGTACCAGCAGGCCGCCGGTCAGCGATAATCCGCAGGCCAGCATCAACAGCGCGGGGAACAGCCAGTGCTTGCCGATCAAAAACTTGTTGATCGCCGCGCCGATACCCACCCCGGCCGCCAACACCAAACCGGTATAACCGAACCACTGTGCCGGCAGCGCCAACGCCGAGAAGTGGAATGGCGCCAGCTGGTAATAGCTGAACATGCAAATATTGAACAACGCCACCAACAGCGCGCTGAGCCAAATATCCCCGTCCTTGACCATCCGTCCCAGCGTGCCGAAAAATGAATTCTTCACCACCTGCTGCGGACGCGTCTCCGGCAGTTGCCAACCGGCATAGCCCAGCAACAGCGCCGCCAACAGCGCCAAACCGCCGAACACCCCCTGATAGCCCCAATAGTGAGTCAGCACTGCGCCGCTCAACACGCCAACCGCCGGGCTGATCGCCATGGCGATCCCCATCACCGAGAACACCCGCGCCAATTCATAACCGTCGAAGCGATCGCGAATCGCCGTTTGCGTCCCGACCGAACCGACCGCCGCGCCAAAGGCGGCCAGCACCCGCGCGGCCAGCAGTACGCTGAAGCTGCCGCTGAACAGCGCAACGAGAGAAGCCAGCAGATAGAGCGTCAGCCCGGCCAAAATGGTGGGACGGCGTCCGATGACGTCGCACATCCGTCCCCATACCACCACGCCCAGCGCAAAGGCGAAAAAGTAACAAGAGAGCGTTTGCGCCGCCATTTCCGCACTGACCCGGAAACCGTGCGCAATATGCGTCAATGCAGGGCTGTAGATGGTCTCCACCACCTGGGGAAACATCATCATCGACGTCGCCAACGTCAGCGTCAGTTTACGTTGCATAACAGATCCTGTAGCCAAGAATAGGCTGCACAAGGTAGCATCTGGTCCCAGCGCCGATTACAATATAAAAGACAATAAATTTACAAAATCGGACAGACTATGGCGTGGCTGCAGGCGCAGGACAGTTTTAATCCGGATACGCTCGACAACGGGGTGCTCGGGATCGCCGCCGAACTGGCGCAGCACGACTCGGGCACGCATTGGCATGACAGGGGGCAGTTGCTGTTCTGTCAGCAAGGCAGCATGCGCATCACGCTCAACCAAAGCATCTGCATGCTGCCGCCGGGCAGAGTCGCCTGGATCCCGCCGCAGGTGGCTCACCGCGTTCAGGTCAACGGCGTCGTCGGTTACCGTTCGCTTTATCTCGACGCCGATCGCTATGCCTGTCTGCCTGCGCAGCTTGCCGTACTGACAGCCTCGCCGCTGCTGCGCGAGGTGTTGGAACGCATCGCGTTCGCCGCCTTCGACACCGACTGGCAGTATGGGCCTTACGCCAATATTCTGGCGGTCTGCCTGGACGAGATCGCCGCCGCGCCGCGCGAACTGACGCTGCTGCCGCTGCCCAGCGACCGCCGCCTGCGCCATCTGGCCAATCTGGACATGCTTCCGCCGCTGCACGAGCTATCGCGCTATAGCGGCGCTTCCGAGAAAACCATCAGCCGGATTTTCCGCCGTGAAACCGGGCTCGGTTATCAACAATGGCGTCAGCAATGGCGCCTGATCAAAGCGATAGAGATGCTGGCCGCAGGGATGAGCCAATCCGACGTCGCCGGTCGGCTGGCGTTTTCCAGCGACAGCGCCTTCGCCACTTTTTTCAAGAATATGGCGGGCTGCCCGCCGAGGGCGTATATGGAGAGAAGGAAGTAAGACGCCGTTTAAAACGGCAACGCTGACAAAAGGCGTTGATGCAGAGGAGAAAAGCGAGGGGGGAACGGCGCCCCCGCGACAAGCGAGAGCGCCGTTCCGCGACGCCTCTAGCGATAGACGATTTCGCCCTTCGGCTCGTAGGCCGCCGCATCCAGCGGCGAGTGTTTCTCGATGTACTGCTTCAGCACTTCGGCATCGATAAAGCCGGTGTTGACGTAGCTCGGCAGCCCGTCCAGCTTCGGATAGCCGTCACCGCCCAGCGCGTTGAAGTTCAGCGTCGCCATGCGGTATGTTTTATCCGCCTGCAGCGGCTGGCCGTTGATCTTCACCTCGCTGACGCCCTTGCCGTCCGCCACCAGGCTGACGTTGGCGAACTGGGCATAGGCGCCGGAATCCGGCTTCATGTTGGCCACCACCGCCAGATACTGTTCAACCTCGCGGCCTTTCATATCGACATGCACCAGCGTATTGCCGAACGGCTGCACCTTGAGCACGTTCTTGTAGGTGATATCGCCGCTTTCAATCGAATCGCGCACCCCGCCACCGCTCATCACGGCGAAGTCGGCGTCGGCGCGCTCCCTCTGCGCCGCCAGCATCACCCGCGCCAGGTTGGTCTGCACGAAGCGCACCTTGCTGCGATCGCCTTCAAGCTTGCCGTTGACGCTGCCGATCTTCACGCCCAGCTGCGCCTTGCCCTTATCCTGGAACGGCGTCAGCAGCTTCATCATGGTCGGATCTTCCGCAATCTGCTGGGTGTAGTACACGCGCTCGCTGGTGCCGTCGGCTTTCTCCACCTTCTTCTTCAGGTTCACCGGGATCAGCTGATAATGCACCAGCTTCAGCTCGCCGTTGCGGAATTCGAAATCGGCGCGCCCGACGTATTTGCCCCACTCGTGCGCCTGCACGATCCAGGTGCCGTTCTGACGATCCGGCGAGCATGGCGTGCCCGGTACGTAATCCGCCTGTTTGCGGTTGTCACCGGCCATGCACACCGGATCCTGCGAGTGGCCGCCGACGATCATGTCGAGATATCCCGCCGGCAGGCTGCGCGCCATCTCCACGTCGCCCGGCGCGTTAGAGCCATGCTCGCCGTTGTCGTAGTGCCCCATATGGGTGGCGGCGATGATCACGTCCGGCTTCTCGTCCTTGCGCAGTTGCTCCACCACCTGCTTCGCTTCCTGCGCTGGCACGCGGAACTCCATGTCGGTGAAGTACTCCGGGTTGCCTATCTTGGCGGTGTCGTCGGTCGTCAGACCGATAACGGCGATCTTGATGCCCTGCTTGTCGAACAAGGCGTAAGGCTTGAACAGGCGTTGGCCGGTGCTTTTCTGATAGATATTGGCGGACAGCAGCGGGAAGGTTGCCCATTTCTCCTGCTGGCGCAACACGCTCAGCGGGTTGTCGAATTCGTGGTTGCCGATCGCCATCGCGTCATAGCCCACCAGGTTCATGCCGCGGAAGTCCGGCTCGGCGTCCTGCAAATCCGATTCCGGCACGCCGGTGTTGATATCGCCGCCGGACAGCAACAGCAGGCTGCCGCCCTGCGCAGCCACTTCGCGGCGAATGCCGTCCACCAGCGTTTTCTGCGCGCCCAGACCGTATTCACCGTGATCGTTCTGCCAGAAGTGACCGTGATGATCGTTGGTATGCAGAATGGTGATGGCGTAGGTCTTATCCTTTTCCCAGGCACTGGCGGCCCCCGACAGCAGCGTCAGGGATACGGCCAACGCGCATGCGGTGGTTTTCAGCGAAAAACGCATGGCGGATCTCCGTGTATTAAATGGCTTTTATGATGAGGGCGAAATTGTAGCGCGAATTAATGACAGCTGATTTCAATTTTTTGCGATGTGAGTCTGATTATTTCAGATATGGTAAAAATTGAACGCCCTGCCTAAGATGTCATCTCTGTGCTCAACAACTTATCAGGCTAATAATAATATGACCGACAGTAGCCAAAGCGCGATGCCGCCCGCCAAGGGCAGTACGGTAAAGAGGACCGCTTTCTCCATCCTTGGCGCCATCAGCGTGTCTCACCTGCTCAACGATATGATCCAGTCGCTGATCCTGGCGATTTATCCGATCCTGCAAGCCGATTTCCACCTCAGCTTCGTGCAGATCGGTATGATCACCCTGACCTATCAGCTAACGGCTTCCCTGCTGCAACCGCTGATCGGCTATTACACCGATAAACACCCGCAGCCTTACTCGCTGCCTATCGGCATGGGCTTTACCCTGTCCGGCCTGCTGCTGCTGTCGGTGGCGAACACCTTCCCGCTGGTGCTGCTGGCGGCGGCGCTGGTGGGCACCGGCTCATCGGTATTCCACCCGGAATCCTCGCGCGTGGCGCGCATGGCCTCCGGCGGACGACACGGCCTAGCGCAGTCGCTGTTCCAGGTCGGCGGCAACTTCGGCAGCTCGCTCGGCCCGCTGCTGGCCGCGCTGATCATCGCGCCTTACGGCAAAGGCAACGTCGCCTGGTTCACGCTGGCGGCGCTGCTGGCGATCGTGGTATTGCTGCAGGTCAGCAAGTGGTACCAACATCAGCATCGGGCGGCGAAAGGGCAGCCGAAAAGCCCCGCAATGCTGAAACCGCTGCCAAAACGTACCGTCGCCTACTCGCTGGGCATTCTGCTGGTGCTGATTTTCTCTAAATACTTCTATCTGGCCAGTATCAGCAGCTATTACACCTTTTATCTGATACATAAGTTCGGCGTTTCGGTGCAGAATGCGCAAATTCACCTGTTCGCCTTCCTGTTTGCGGTGGCCGCTGGAACCATCATCGGCGGGCCCCTTGGCGACAAGATAGGGAGAAAATACGTTATTTGGGGCTCAATACTTGGTGCAGCGCCATTTACGCTTATTTTACCCCATGCATCCCTGTACTGGACCGGCATTTTGACGGTGATCATCGGGGTTATTCTCGCCTCAGCGTTCTCCGCCATCCTGGTCTACGCACAGGAGCTGATCCCCGGTAAAGTCGGCATGGTTTCCGGTTTATTCTTCGGTTTTGCTTTCGGTATGGGCGGGTTAGGCGCGGCAGTTCTTGGTTATGTCGCGGATTTGACCAGTATCGAGCTGGTCTACCAAATCTGTGCTTTCCTGCCGCTGATCGGCATTATTACCGCGCTACTGCCCAATATGGAGCATAAACCGCAATAACCCCGCGAACTGCCCGGATGAAAGTATTTATTCATCCGGGTTATCCTACGGATAAATCAATGTTATTTGGTTTATCTGGCACAAAACCCCCTCATTGACGCGCCTTAAGCGAAATCCTCTGCTTTTTTACAAAAAAGACCAAATTAGCCAAGCAAGCCGCGAACAAATGCAATAAACTAAATGTATCTTTTCGTAACTTTGTTGCGTTTCTCCCGTGCCGCGATGCATAGCCAGAAGGAGTATGGATGCATAATTCAACACCGCTCATCACCACCATCGTCGGAGGGTTAGTACTCGCCTTCCTCCTCGGTATGCTGGCGAACCGCCTGCGCATCTCACCCCTGGTGGGATATCTGGCCGCAGGGGTGCTCGCCGGCCCGTTCACCCCCGGTTTCGTCGCCGATACCTCACTGGCGCCGGAACTGGCGGAAATCGGCGTTATCCTGTTGATGTTCGGTGTTGGCCTGCACTTCTCTTTGAAAGACCTCCTCGCAGTAAAATCTATCGCCATACCCGGCGCCGTGGCGCAGATAGCCGTCGCTACCCTGCTCGGCATGGGGCTGTCCAAGCTGCTCGGCTGGGATCTGATCTCCGGCCTGGTGTTCGGCCTCTGTCTCTCCACCGCAAGCACCGTGGTGCTGTTGCGCGCGCTGGAGGAGAGGCAATTGATCGACAGCCAGCGCGGGCAAATCGCCATCGGCTGGCTGATCGTCGAAGATTTGGCGATGGTGCTGACGCTGGTATTACTGCCGGCCTTCGGCAACATGCTGGGCAACGACAACGCCAGCAGCAGCCAGCTGCTGATGGAGCTGGCGCTGACCATCGGTAAGGTCATCGCCTTCATTGCGTTGATGATCGTGGTCGGCCGCCGCCTGGTGCCGTGGATCCTGTCGAAAACCGCCAGCACCGGCTCGCGCGAGCTGTTCACCCTGGCGGTATTGGCGCTGGCGCTTGGCATCGCCTACGGCGCGGTGAAGCTGTTCGACGTCTCCTTCGCGCTGGGCGCCTTCTTCGCCGGCATGGTGCTGAACGAGTCCGAGCTGAGCCACCGCGCGGCGCACGACACCCTGCCGCTGCGCGACGCGTTCGCGGTGCTGTTCTTCGTCTCGGTTGGCATGCTGTTCGATCCGATGATCGTGATTAACGAACCGCTGGCGGTGCTGGCGACGCTGGCGATCATCGTGTTCGGCAAATCCGCCGCCGCGTTCCTGCTGGTGAAAATGTTCGGCCACTCCAAGCGCACCGCGCTGACTATCTCCGCCAGCCTGGCGCAGATCGGCGAGTTCGCCTTTATTCTGGCGGGCCTCGGCATCGCGCTGGGCATGATGTCGGAACACGGGCGCAATCTGGTGCTGGCCGGCGCCATTTTGTCGATCATGCTCAACCCGCTGCTGTTCACCCTGCTGGAGCGCTATCTGGCCAAAACCGAAACCATCGAAGAGCAAATCCTCGAAGAGGCGGTGGAAGAAGAGAAGCAGATCCCGGTGGACATGTGCAACCATGCGCTGGTGGTCGGCTACGGCCGCGTCGGCAGCCTGCTGGGCGGCAAACTGGCCGAGGCGGGCATTCCGCTGGTGGTGATCGAGAACTCCCGCCCGCGGGTGGAAGCGCTGCGCGAACAGGGCATCAAGACGGTGCTGGGCAACGCCGCCAATCCGGAAGTGATGGATCTGGCGCGGCTCGACTGCGCGCGCTGGCTGCTGCTGACCATCCCCAACGGCTATGAGGCCGGCGAGATCGTCGCCTCGGCGCGCGCCAAGCGGCCGAACATCGAGATCATCGCCCGCGCCCACTACGACGACGAGGTGGCCTACATCACCGATCGCGGCGCCAATCAGGTGGTGATGGGTGAACGGGAGATCGCTAACAGCATGCTGAACATCCTGCAGCTGGATACCCTGAGCGAAGAAGAAAAAATGGGGGGCTGCCCGATCTGAGGCACCGCGCACAAAAAAAGGTCCGGCATGCCGGACCTTTTCTTTTTCAGCGGGTTAACGCTCCCAATAGGACTCTTCCAGGCTGTCTTCGCGCTCCGGCAGGCCACGAGTGAGACGCGGCGAATGCTGGTTCAACACCTGGTAGCTGACGCGGTTGGCGTATTTGCACACCTGCGCCAACGAAGAGTATGTCAGGTAACTGCGCACGTGCTTGCTCGAGTTCGGCACGTTGTGGCGGTGATAACCGTTGGCGGCGATATCGTGCAGCAACGCCGACAGCGCGCCGTCGCCGGCGCCGTTGGTGTTCATGATCTTCTCCGGCCCGCCCATATACGGCGCGATGTGCGAGTAAACGCGCAGCGGATGCTCACAGTGTTCGCGACGCATGGCGCGGCTGAACTCGTAGCGGTTGAACTCGGCGATATGCCCCGGCAACAGCGGGTGCTGGGTCTGACGCTTGTTGGCCTCTTCGGTGTAGCCCGCCATATACAGGCCGTTCGGCCCGGCGGTGCACAGCACCAGATCCACCCACTCCAGCGCCATGTCCGAGGCGGTCAACGGATCGCTCAGCCCGGTCAGCTCCAGCGCTTCGTCTTCGTTCATCGCCAGAATGGTCACATTTTCCTTCAGGAAGTCGCGCCACCACTGCGGGTTGTCGGCGATCACGTACTTGGTGCCCAGGGTTAGCACCACCGGCACATCGTGCTTTTTGGCATACTCGATCGCTTGCAGGGTAGCCTCCTTTATCGGCTCCCCTTCCTTGCAGCGCACCAGATAAGAGCTCAGCACCAGCGCCGACGCGCCGGCGATCACCTCTTCAGGGATGCTTTCCGGGCGCAGCTGGTTCATCTGGCCGGGGTTGATGGCGAAGGTGCGCTCGCCGCTTTCGCCGATCAGCGTGAAACAGCGGCCGATGGCGCCGTCAACGCCCTGCAGATAGTTAAGATCGGTGCGGCTGGAGGTATTGCACAGATAACGGTAGGCGTAGCTGCCGATTTTCACGTTGCTGCACATCACGCCGAGCAGCACCGAGCGGTCGTCCGCCAGCACCGAATAGTTGTGCATGGTGTTGCCGATGGTGCCGCCGGCGAACTGATGGGTGACCAGGTTGTTTTCATTCAATTCCTGATACAGCGCCTCGGCGACGTCATCTTCGATCACCAGAGAGTGGCCCAGGCTCAGGCCGTAGCGCTGGACAAAAGCGTCGTCCACTTTCGCCTCGATATCCACCAGCGTCTGGTCGATGCCGACGATATACGAGGTGCTGATTTCACTTTCGGGCTGGGCCTGCTGCAGAAGCGGATCGCGGGCGCTCACCGGGAAATAGTGTTTGGACTTGCGTTTACCAGGAAATTTCATGTGATTGGTGGTGGTGGCGGTTTAACAAGCGGAGAATGTTAACACATCCCCGCCCGATCACGATGCACCTAATAGACAGATTATGGATGATTACAGACGCTGCGCCACCAACTGCTGCATCATATCGATATGCGCCGGCTCGTCGTTCAACGCTGAGATGTATTCAAACTTCTCGCCGCCGGCCTTAAGGAAGATCTCGCGGTTCTGCTCTTTAATCTCTTCCAGCGTTTCCAGGCAGTCCGCCGAGAAACCGGGGCAGATCAGCTGAATGTGCTTCACGCCCTGCGCCGGCAGCCCTTTTAGGGTCTCATCGGTATACGGCGTCAGCCAAGGCTCGCGGCCGAAGCGCGATTGGTACGTCATCATCACCCGCTCCGGCGCCAGCGGCAGCGTGGCGCTCAGCGCACGCAGCGTATCCTCGCAGCGCTGCGGGTAGTCGTCGCCCAGCCGCGCATAACGTTTGGGGATGCCGTGGAAAGACAGCACCAGCCGGTCCGGCTGGCCGTGCTCGGCGAACGAGCGCTCCACGCTTTGTTGCAGCGCGGCGATATAGGCCGGGTGTTCGGCGTAATCGCGAATGAAGGCCACAGAAGGCAAGCGGCGATAGCCTTTCAGCACCCGCGCCACGCCATCCCATACCGCCGCGCTGGTGGAACAGGAATATTGCGGATAGAGCGGCAGCACCACCAGGTTGGTCACGCCCTGCGCCAGCAGCTTGTCGATGGCTTCCGCCAGGCTCGGCGAACCGTAGCTCATGCCCAGCTCCACCGGCGTATTCGGCATGCGCGCCGCCAGCGCCCGCTGTTGGCGGCGGCTGTACACCAGCAGCGGCGACCCCTCTTCCATCCACACCGACTGATAGAGCTTCGCCACGCGCGGCGAGCGGATCGGCAGGATCGCGCCGTTGAGGATCGGCCACCAGATCAGCGGCGCCGTGTCGACCACGCGATCGTCACTGAGGAATTCCTTCAGATAGCGTTTGACCGCCGACGAGGTCGGCGCATCTGGTGTGCCCAGGTTCACCAGCAATACGCCGTGTTTCTCTTGCTTCATCTCAGTTCCCCTCATTTCCTTTCCGGCCGGCATTCCGTTCTGGGTCGGGATGTCAGCAGCCATTAATGCCGGCTATTGTAACGGAAAAGTCCTGCATCGAAACCGATAACAGCAACAGGCTATCCCTGTGGGCTTCCCCCTTGCGCCAATTGCCATACCGCCGCCACGTTGCGCGCCGTCACCTGCAGATTGCGATCGGCGCTCGCCAGCGCGTCTTCCAGCGTCACGATGCGATCGAGTACCGAAAACGCCGCATCGATGCCGTGTTGATGCACCACCGAATAATCCGGCGTCAGGCTGCCGGCGATGGCGATCACCGGCACGCCGTGGCGCTTGGCCACCCGCGCCACGCCGATCGGCGTTTTGCCGTGGATCGACTGACTGTCCAGCCGCCCTTCGCCGGTGATCACCAAATCCGCATCGCGTACCGCTTCATCCAGACGCAGGGTCTCGGTGACTATCTCGACGCCCGGCCGCAAGCGCGCGTCGAGCATGCCGAGCAGCGCCGCCCCCATGCCGCCCGCCGCACCCGCGCCCGGCTGGGTGAGCACGGCGCGGCCGGTTTCCCGTTCCAGCAGTTCGCCATAATGATGCAGCGCCGCATCGAGCTGCGCCACCATCTCCGGCGTCGCCCCCTTCTGCGGCCCGAACACCGCCGACGCGCCCTTTTCGCCGCACAGCGGGTTATCGACGTCGCAGGCGGCGGTTATGCTCACCCGTTGCCAGCGCGCGTCCAGCCCGGCGAGATCGAGATGCGCCAGCTGAGCCAGCGCCGCCCCGCCCACCGGCAGCGGCCGGCGCTCCTTATCCAGCAATTTAACGCCCAGCGCCTGCATCATCCCGGCGCCGCCGTCGTTGGTGGCGCTGCCGCCGATGCCGAGAACGATCGCCTTCACGCCGCGTTCCAGCGCCGCCAGCATCAGTTCGCCGGTGCCGTAACTGGTGGTGATGCGCGGATCGCGCCGGTTGGGCGGCGCCAAATGCAGCCCGGAGGCGGCGGCCATTTCAATCACCGCGGTTTCGCCATCGCCCAACAAGCCATAGAACCCCTGCACCGGCTCCCCGAGCGGGCCGGTGACCGTCACCTGAACGATTTCACCGCCGGTGGCCGCCACCATCGACTCCACCGTGCCTTCACCGCCGTCCGCCATCGGCAGCTTCACGTAGTGCGCCTGCGGGTAAATCTGACGGAATCCCCGCTCAATGGCGTCGGCGACGCCGAGCGCGCTCAGGCTCTCTTTGAAAGAATCCGGGGCAATAACCACTTTTTTCAGCGTTTTCATCACTGTTCCTTATCCCGCCAGGTTAAATACGCCAAACATCAGCGCCGAGATTGCCGCGATGGTGAACCCCACCAGCGTTTCATACGGCAACAGCTTGAGCCGCTCGTGCACCGCCATATTGACGCTGCCGCCGGTGGCGTGGAAGAAGCTGCCGTGCGGCAGGTGATCCAGCACCGTGGCGCCCGCATGGATCATCGCCGCGCCGGCCAATCCGCTCACCCCCAGCTCAAGCAGCGTGGAGCTGAACACCCCGGAGGCGACGGCGGTGCCGGCGGTGGTCGACGCGGTCGCCATCGACATCAGCGCGCCGGACAGCGGCGCCAGCAGCCAGGCCGGCAGCCCGGTGTGCGTCAAACCGGTAATCAAGACATCCTTCAGCGCCGAGTTGGCGATAATGCCCGCCAGCGTGCCGGTGCCGAGCAGCATGATCGCCACCGGCGCCATGCGCGACAGGCCAGATACCATAAACTGATTGCACTGACGAATTCGCCCCATCAGCAGCGCGCCCGCCAAACCGCCGGCCGGCAGCGCGATCAGCGGATCGACGGCGATACCGGCGATCGGCCGCAGCGACAGCAGCAGGATCGCCACCAGCGGCGCGCTGATCGCCGCAGCGAAGCCCGGCCGCGCCCCTTCGGCATGCTGAGTCAGCTCTTCAGCCATCACCCTGCTACCTTTATCGCTCAGGCGACGCGCCAGCAGATAGGCCACCACCAGGCCGCACAACCCCGGCACGATGCCGGCCATCATCACCGAGGTGAGCGGCACGTGGAAGTTGTCCGCCGCCGCGATGGTGTTCGGGTTGGGCGACATCACGTTGCCGGCCTTGCCGCCGCCGATCATCGCCAGCAGGATCGCCGCACGAGAAATGCCGGCCTTTTGGGCGATCGACAGCGCGATCGGCGCGACGGTGATCACCGCCACGTCGATAAACACCCCCACCGCCGTCAGGATCAGTGTAGCCACCGCCAGCGCCAGCAGCGCGCGGGTTTCCCCCACCTTGCGTACGATAGTTTCGGCGATGGTGTGCGCCGCGCCGGATTCGATCAGCACCCCGGCCAATACCCCCGCCGCCAGAATGCGCATCACGGCGTTGGTGATGCCCTGCGCCCCGCCGATCATCAGCGTTACGGTCTGCACCAGATCGGCGCCGCCGCACAGCCCACCCGCCAGCGCGCCGGCAATCATGCCGTAAGCCGGTGGAACCTTGCGTAGAATCAGGACGATGGCGACGGCTAACGCCACCAGCGCCCCCAGAGTGGATACGGTTGTCATTGTTGTTTTCTCCGTGGTTGATGTGCAGGCCAACATATCCCGCGCGCCCGGCGTTGGCCTGAGGGGAAACAACAAAAAATCGCCGAAGGAACGGCGCGGAATTTGTGGGTTGGCACAACTCAGTCGTGCATCAGCATGCCGATATACAACCGCAGAGAGTCAGTTAATTGATTGATTTTCATACCGGTTATGGCTTCAATGCGCTGCAGGCGATAGCGCAGGGTATTGACGTGAATATGCAGCTGCGCGGCGGCCTGCGTCTGATCACAATTCTGCGAAAAATAGTGGCGCAGCGTGGCGCGCAGCACGCCTTTTTCATCCTGTTCCCCCAGCGTCCGCCAGGGACGCCCCAGCTCTTGCGCTCGCCAGTCCTCCCCGAGATCGCACAGCAGCGACGGCAGCGGATAGTCGTGGTAGAACAGCGTGGCGTGGCGCAATTTCAGGCGCTGCGCCATCGCCTGGGTGGCGCGCGCGGTCAGGCTGGAGCGGTAGGCGCTTTGCGGATCGTCGTAGAAACCGCCGACGATCAGCCGCACCCGAAAGCGGTGCTTGAGCTGGTTTTGCAGACGCTGCGCCTGTTGGCGCTCCAGCTTCAGGCTCCACTCGCCTTGCGCCATGCTGGCCGGGCGCAGCAGGGTCATTTCATTGAAGCCGGTAATGGCGATCAACGCATCGCGCTGGGTGGCCTCCAGCTCAGCCAGCAGTTCGCGCAGCAGGTGCGGCTGCGCCTCTTGCAGCTCGACGATCCAGACGATGCGCGCCTGGCGCAGATCCAATCCCAGATACGCCGCCATCGCTTCCAGCGACGCCGTGTTCGGCTGCGGCTGCAACAGCTGGTTCGCCAGCTCTTCCCGGTAGCGTTTTTCCCACTGGTGCTGATCCAGCAGCGCCGCCTGCTCCACCATCATCTCCGCCGCCATTTTGACCAACTCGGCGTAGGCGCGCACCTCGGCCGGCTCGCCGGAAATGCCGATCACTCCCACCCGCTGATTGCGAAAGCTGAACGGCAGGTTGATGCCGGGCCGCACGCCCTTCAGGTGTTCGGCGGTGGCGCGGTCGATTTCCACCACCCGATTCTCCGCCAGCGCCAGCACTGCGCCTTCATGACGCTGGAACAGACGCTGTGGGTTGCCGGAAGCGATGATCACGCCGTTGCTGTCCATCACGTTGACGGAATGGCTGATGATGCCCATCGCCCGCTGGACGATCTGGCGCGCGGTGGCTTCCGCCAGAAGTTTGGTCTGTCTGAGCATGCCCGGCTCCCTGCTGAGGATGAAAACGCAGGCTTGTTATACGCCATTTGGCGCGGGCGATTAACGGGCACGGCCGCAACAAGCCGCCGCGATCACAATTTAACGGGAAAACGGCAAAAAAAACGCCGGGCCACAGGCCCGGCGTCATGCACAGCCAGCTTGCTATCAACCGAGGATAGTCGCCAGCTCTGCGCTCACTTCGGCCACCTTGCGGGTGCCGTCGATTTTGCGGTATTGGGTGTTGCCCGCTGCCGCTTCTTTGCTGTAGTAAGAGATCAGCGGCGCGGTCATCTGATGGTATTCCACCAGGCGCTTGCGCACGGTCTCTTCCTGATCGTCCTTGCGCGTGGTCAGCTCTTCGCCGGTCACGTCGTCTTTGCCTTCCACCTGCGGCGGATTGAACTTCACGTGGTATACGCGGCCGGACGGCGCGTGCACGCGGCGGCCAACGATGCGGTCAACGATCAGCTCGTCCGGCACGTCGAACTCCAGCACGAAGTCCACGTTGATGCCGGCTTCTTTCATCGCGTCAGCCTGCGGAATGGTGCGCGGGAAGCCGTCCAACAGGAAGCCCTTGCGGCAATCTTCCTGAGCGATGCGCTCTTTGACCAGCGCGATCACCAGCTCATCGGTCACCAGCTTGCCGGCGTCCATGATCTCTTTCGCCTGCTTGCCCAGTTCACTGCCGGCCTTCACGGCTGCGCGCAACATATCACCGGTGGAGATTTGCGGAATGCCGTATTTCTCCATGATGAATTGAGCCTGAGTACCTTTACCAGCGCCCGGAGCGCCCAGCAGAATGATACGCATTGCGTAAATCCCCTTGCTATGTAGTTTTTATAAAATTGCGAAAACGCTCAACGATACCATTTCAGGGGGGGCAGGCTCAAGGCGCGCGAAGGAAATCGATTGCGGAACATGCAAAAATTCAAGCGAACAAAAGAGGGGAAAATGCGGGGAAAAACCGGAAATGCGCCCCTAACGGTGCCGTTAAGGGCGCATATAATCAACTTCAGGCGGACAGCAACTTGTTCATGCGGCGGATGAACAGGTTCGGATCCTCCAGCGTGCCGCGTTCAGCCAACAGCGCCTGATCCAAAAGCAGGTCGATCCACTCGGCGAAATGTTCGTTATCGCCCACGTCGGATGCGCGTTTGACCAACGCATGCTCAGGATTAAGCTCGAAAATGTACTTCACTTCCGGCGCCTGCTGGCCCGCAGCGGCGAACAGCTTGGCCATCTGGGTGCTCATCTCGTCGGCGTCGGTCACCACGATCGCCGGCGTATCGGTCAGGCGGTGCGTCAGACGCACATCCTTCACGCGGTCGCCCAGCAGGGTTTTCACGCGTTCGATGAACGGTTCCAGCTGCTTCTCGGCCGCCTTCTGCTCTTCGGTTTCATCCGCCAGTTTATCCAGCGTTTCATCCGCCTTGCTGACCGACTGGAACGGCTTGCCGTCGAACTCGGTCAGGTAGCTCATCATCCACTCGTCAATGCGATCGGACAACAGCAGCACTTCGATGCCTTTCTTGCGGAACAGCTCCAGATGCGGGCTGCTCTTGGCGGCGGCGTAGCTGTCGGCGGTGATGTAGTAAATCTTTTCCTGCCCTTCCGCCATGCGGCCGACGTACTCTTCCAGCGACACGGTCTGCGCCGAGCTGTCGCCGTGGGTGGTCGCGAAGCGCAGCAGTTTGGCGATCGCTTCCTGGTTGCCGTTATCTTCCGCCGGGCCTTCTTTCAGCACCAGACCGAACTGCTGCCAGAATTTCTGGTAGCCTTCGGCGTCGTCTTTGGCCAGCTTATCCAGCATCTGCAGCACGCGCTTGGTCAGCGCGCCGCGCAGGTTCTGCGTCACGCGGCTGTCTTGCAGGATCTCGCGCGATACGTTCAGCGGCAGATCGTTGGAATCGATCAGGCCGCGCACGAAGCGCAGGTAGTTCGGCATGAACTGCTCGGCGTCGTCCATGATGAACACGCGCTGCACGTACAGCTTCAGGCCGTGCTTGTGATCGCGGTTCCACATGTCCCACGGCGCCTGCGCCGGGATATACAGCAGGCTGGTATATTCCTGCTTGCCTTCCACTCGATTGTGGCTCCAGCTCAGCGGATCGGTGAAATCGTGGGCGATGTGCTTGTAGAACTCTTTGTACTCTTCGTCGGTCACGTCAGCCTTGCTGCGGGTCCACAGGGCCTGCGCCTTGTTGATCTTCTCCCAGGTGACGGTGCCGTCTTCTTCGTTCTTGCTTTCGATCTCCACCGGCAAGGCGATGTGATCGGAATATTTGCCGATCACCGAACGCAGGCGCCAGGCGTCGAGGTACTCATCTTCGCCTTCGCGCAGATGCAGGGTGATTTCGGTGCCGCGGGTCTCTTTGGTGATGTCGGCGATGGTGTAGTCGCCTTCACCGGCGGACTCCCAGAACACGCCCTCGTCATCGGCGGCGCCGGCCGCGCGGGTGCGCACGGTCACTTTGTCCGCCACGATGAACGCCGAGTAGAAACCGACGCCGAATTGGCCGATCAGTTGGCTGTCTTTCGCCTGGTCGGAACCGATGGATTCCAGGAACGCTTTGGTGCCCGATTTGGCGATGGTGCCGAGGTTTTCGATCACTTCTTCGCGGCGCATGCCGATGCCGTTGTCGGCAATGGTCAGGGTGCGCTGCTCTTTATCGAAGGACAAACGCACGCGCAGCTCGCCATCGCCGGCATACAGCTCCGGCGCGGACAGAGCGCGGAAGCGCAGCTTGTCGGCGGCGTCAGAGGCGTTGGAGATCAGCTCGCGCAGAAAAATTTCTTTGTTGGAGTACAGCGAATGGATCATCAAATGAAGCAGCTGTTTTACTTCAGACTGGAACCCGCGGGTTTCTTGACCTTTCATACTCATTGATTACCTCAAAAGACAATGGCTACCAAAATCGAACAATGAGGATCAGATGAGGGTCAGGGTCTTGTTTTTCAAGCGGACGGCGGGAAATTTTTGGCAAAAAACAATGGGGCCGGGCGGCCCCATCCGGGAAAACATCAGAACTTGATGGCGTGGCGCCCCGCCAGCGAATGCGACAGCGTGGTGCCGTCGACCATCTCCAGCTCGCCGCCCACCGGCACGCCGTGGGCGATGCGGCTGGCGAGCACGCCATACTGGCCACACATCTCGGCGATGTAGTTGGCGGTCGCCTCCCCTTCCACCGTCGGGTTGGTGGCGAGGATCACTTCGGTGATGCTTTCCTTTTCCAGCCGTTGCTCCAGGCGATCCAGACCGATATCGCCCGGCCCGATGCCGTCCAGCGGCGACAGATGCCCCATCAGCACAAAGTAGCGCCCGGCGAACTGGCCGGTCTGCTCGATGGCGTGGATATCCGCCGGGCTTTCCACCACGCAAATCTGGCCGTTTTGCTGGCGGCGCGGATTGGCGCAGATGGTGCAGACGTCCTGCTCGGTGAAGGTGCGGCAATCGGCGCAGTGGCCGATCTCCGACATCGCGCGCGTCAACGCCTGCGCCAGACGCATGCCGCCGCTGCGATCGCGCTGCAGCAGCTGAAACGCCATGCGCTGCGCCGATTTCGGGCCGACGCCCGGCAGGCAGCGCAGCGCCTCCATCAGGGATTCAAGGAGCGGGCTGGTTTGCATCAGAACGGCATCTTGAAGCCAGGCGGCAACTGCATGCCGCTGGAGACGGAGGCCATTTTCTCTTTCTGGGTCTCTTCGATGCGGCGCGCGGCGTCGTTAAACGCAGCGGCGATCAGATCTTCCAGCATCTCTTTGTCGTCTTCCATCAGGCTTGGATCGATTTCCACGCGGCGGCAGTTGTGCGCGCCATTGATGGTGACTTTCACCAGGCCGGCGCCAGATTCGCCGGTCACTTCCAATTTGGCGACTTCTTCCTGCATCTGCTGCATTTTTTCTTGCATTTGCTGGGCTTGCTTCATCAGGTTGCCCAGACCGCCTTTACCAAACATAGTCGTCTCTCGTCGCTAGGGCCGCGCACATCGCGCAGCGTTTAAAGGGGGCGAATACTCTCTTCATCCAGATCCGCGTCGAAGAATCGGCGCAGCGTCTGAATGTTGGTATCCGCTTCGATGGACTGGCGCGCCTGCGCCAGCTTTTCCTCATAGATGGCTTGTCGCCATTCCAGCGGGGTGCGCTCCGCCGGATTATCGTCCTCCAGCACGGTCAGCTCGATCGGACCGCCGTACAGCTCACCGAGCGCGTCGGCCAGCGTCTTCTGCGCCGAAGGCGAATTCAGATGGCGCTGCGAAGACCGCAGATGGAGGCTAATCTTGCCCGGCTCCGGCTGCTGCTTGAAGGCGTTCAACGCCAGCTGCTGCACCAGTTTCGGGATCTTCAGCTTATCGATTTCCGCCGCCCAGGCGTCGCGCTCCAGCGACTCCACCACCAGCTTGGCGGCCAGCTCCGGCGTTTTCTCGTGCTCCAACGCCGTGCGCAGCGCTTTCGGCGTCGCCAGCGGTTCCGGCGCCGCCTCGGGCTCGGTCTGCGCGCGCCAACGATAGGCTTCCGGTTTCGCCGGTTTTTCCGGCACCTTCTTCTCCGCCAGGCGCTGCTGGCTGCGCTCGGTCACGGAAGCCAAACGCCCCAGCGCCGAGTTTGCCGGCCGCGCTATTCCTGGCGCCGCCGGCTCATTCTTTTTTGGTGTGGATGCTCCCTGCTGCCGTTGCAGCTGGGACCGCGCTTTCAACAGCTGGGCGGTGGCATCCGGTAAAGGAGTCGATGATTGTCGCTGCGGCGCGGCCGGCTGCCCTAGCGGCGGCGGCGCGTCCTGAAACTGCGGCGGCTGTGGCGATGCGGCCTGCTGCGGCTGCGCCATCGGCGCCGGCGCGGTCTGCACCAACGCCACCGGCTCCGGGATCACCGCTTTCGGGTGAAACGCCAGCGCGCGCAGCAGGGTCATCTCAACCCCCATGCGGCGATCCGGCGCATAGGCCAGCTCTTTGCGGCCCACCAACAGCGTCTGGTAATAGAGTTGCACATCGGCCGGCGGCAGGGTGCGCGCCAGCTCGCGCAGCCGTTGTTCCACGGCGGCGTAGTGGTTGTCGAGCATCGAAGGCAGCAGTTGCACCATCGCAATGCGGTGCAGCAACGCCAGCGTCTCCACCAGCAGGTTTTCCCAATCCACGCCGCGCGAAGCGGCCTGCGCGACCTGCGCCATCACCTTTTCACCGTCGGCGCTGACCAGCGCTTCGAGGATCGCCAGCGGCTGCTCGTCATCGAGCGTGCCGAGCATCTGGCTGACGGTTGCGGCCGTCACCTGCCCCTGCCCCATGGCGATCGCCTGATCGGTCAGGCTCAGCGCATCGCGCATGCTGCCGTCGGCGGCGCGCGCCAGCAGCTGCAGCGCGCGGGCGTCGCTGGTGATCTGCTCCGCCGTCAGCACAGTTTCCAGCTGCTGGCGGATCTGATCGACGTCCAGCGCTTTGAGGTGAAACTGCAGGCAGCGGGAAAGAATGGTCACCGGCAATTTTTGCGGATCGGTGGTGGCCAACAGGAATTTGACGTGCGGCGGCGGCTCTTCCAGCGTCTTCAGCAACGCGTTGAAGCTGTGGCGCGAGAGCATGTGCACTTCATCGATCAGGTAGACCTTGAAGCGGCCGCGCGCCGGCGCGTACTGGACGTTGTCCAGCAGATCGCGGGTATCTTCCACCTTGGTTCGGGAAGCGGCGTCGATCTCGATCAGATCGACGAAGCGCCCCTGCTCGATCTCGCGGCAGTTGTCGCATTGGCCGCACGGCGTGGCGGTGATGCCGGTTTCACAGTTCAGGCCTTTGGCCAGCAAGCGGGCGATGGTGGTTTTCCCCACGCCGCGCGTGCCCGAGAACAGATAGGCGTGATGGATCCGCCCCAGCGAGAGGCCGTTGGCCAGCGCGGTCAGGACATGTTCCTGGCCGACCACGTCTGCGAACGTTTGAGGGCGCCACTTACGGGCGAGAACCTGATAGCTCATTAATACCGGAGAAGTCGAGTAATCTGGAGGGTCATGCTAACACAGCCCCGCGGCAATCCGCGAGGCCGTTGTGCCCAAGGGGCGATGCCGCATCAATGACCGGCGAAGTCCACCAGGCAGTAGCAATCGATGCCCAGCTTGTTCAGTCGCGCTTCTCCGCCCAGATCCGGCAGGTTGATGATGAACGCGGCGTCTTTCACTTCACCGCCCAGACGGCGGATCAGTTTGGTGGTCGCTTCAATGGTGCCGCCGGTCGCCAGCAGATCGTCCACCACCAGCACTTTGTCGCCCGCGGTGATGGCGTCGGTGTGGATCTCCAGCTTGTCGGTGCCGTACTCCAGCTCATAGCTTTCGCTGAGCGTGGCGCGCGGCAGTTTGCCCGGTTTGCGCACCGGCACGAAACCGACGCCCAACGCCAGCGCGACGGGCGCGCCGAACAGGAAACCACGCGCTTCGGTACCCACCACCTTGGTCACGCCCGCTTCGCGATAGCGCTCAACCAGCAGCTCGATGCTGGCGGCGTAGGCCAACGGGTTTTCCAGCAGGCTGGTCACGTCGCGGAACAGGATGCCCGGCTTCGGATAATCCGGGATGGTTTTGATACTGTCTTTAATAAACTGAAGCTGCTGCGCAGTAGCGGTCATAATTGTTGCCTGATAAAACTGCCTGAAAACCGGCGCGCCGCTCACCCGCCGCCCCCCGGGTGAAACACACCGGAGAAAAAATGGCAGGCGATCCGCGCACGAAAACGCCCAAATCTATGCAAACTGGCGGACAAATGCAACTCTCCCCTGCATCTTTCAACCCGCAGCGTTGTTGACCGCACGCATTACTTACCTAAGTAAGCTCCCGGGGATGCCTGCGTTTGTCGCCTGGCTGCGGCTTGAAAGCTATTGAGGAGTTTAAGGTACAATCAGCGCTGTTTTTGTTGCGGCAGATCAATAACCGGCAGGCGCAGCATAAAGGTCAGCAAAATGGCCAACATCAGCAGCAACAGCCCGCGCACCCACCAGATTTTCACCAGCCACAGCGAACAGGCGAAGGTCAGCACGATCACCAGCACCGCTTTCCACTTCGCCCCCGGCGGCAGCGCGCGATGCTGCTGCCAATGGCGCAGATAAGGGCCAAACCAGGAACGGTAAAGCAGCCAGTGATGAAAGCGCGGCGAAGAGCGGGCGAAGCACCAGGCGGCCAACAGCAGGAACGGCGTGGTCGGCAACAGCGGCAACACCACGCCCAACGTTGCCAGCACCACCGCCAACCAGCCCAAAATGATCAATAACCCACGCGTCATGCGGTTCTTCGCTCCTCAATCGGTTGCGGCTTACTGTAGCATCGGCGCCGCGCCGGCGGAATATGCATGCGGCGCTTGTTTCAGGACGGCATCGCGGGCAAGCTTACGCCTGTTGAAATCAAGAGGGAGCTTATGTGAGCACTCAGCGTCTATTACAGGTGTTGGCACAGCAGATCGCGGCGCTGGCGGCCGAAGTCAGCCCGCGCGGCGACGCCCCGATCCCGCAGGCGCGGTTCGACGCCGCTCTGTTCGCCAACCGCGGCACGCGGCTGCGCGACTACCTGGCCGAAGTGGAGAAAAACTTCGCCCAGCTGCAAAACGCCGCTAACGACAGCCGCGCCAGCCAGGTGGCCTTTCTGGCCGAAAAACTGGTGGCTCAGATCGCCGCCCTGCAGCGCGAGCTGGCGACCCAGGCGCTGCGGCGCAAGAATCAGCCGAAGGAAGCCCCCGAGGTCGATCTCTACCACAAGCTGGCCGAGCATCAGGATTACGAACGCCGGCTGATCGCCATGATTCAGGATCGGGAAAGCCTGCTGGGGCGCCAGACCACGCTGGCGGCGCAGCAAAAGCTGCAGCACGAGCTGGCGGCGCTGGAGGGGCGGCTGATGCGCTGTCGTCAGGCGTTGGCGCGCATCGAGCGCAATATCGAGCGCAAAGAAAACGGTTTTTGAAGATTTATCACAATATTTTAATGATTATTCCCCGGTTGCGCGCCGGGTTCACTATACTCTGCCGATACCCGAGTTATTCATCCCATTAATTAAATAAGCGCAGGTGCTATGTCTCTGGAAAACGCCTCACCCGAACTGCAGCTGGCGGTAGACTTGATTTACCTGCTGGAATGCAACGAGATCGATCCGGCCACCGCGCTGGCGGCGCTGGATATCGTCAAACGGGATTATCAGGAAAAGCTGCAGCGCGCCGGCGTCACCTCTCCCTATCTGCCTGCCGGACAGTAACCGGGGACAGCGCCGCTGTCCCTTTCGCCTCTCATTGCTTATCCGCCGCCGTCTGGCCGCCGTCGTCCGGCGACAGCGTTCTTTTCACTTCCTGCACTTCATTGCCCTGCTGGTTATGCAGATACACCTCCAGCTGGTTGAAGGCGATGTCGATGCCGTTTTCCCGGCACAAGCGGTCGATTGAGCGATTCAGTTCGTCCACCGTGTAGCTGCGATCGCGCAGTTCCCGCACATAGAGCCGCAGTTCGTGATCCAGCGTGCTGGCGCCGAAGTTGAGGAAGAACACCTGCGGTTCGGGATCGGTCATGACCCGCGGGTTGTCGTGCGCCGCCTGCAGCAGCACCTTTTTCACCTTGTCGAGATCGGAGCCGTAAGCCACGCCGACCTTGATCAGCACGCGGGTGATGGTATCGGACAGCGACCAGTTGATCAGCCGCTCGGTGACGAACGCCTTGTTCGGAATGATCACCTCTTTGCGATCGAAGTCGGTAATGGTGGTGGCGCGAATGCGGATCTTGCTGACCGAACCGGAGAAGGTGCCGATGGTGATGGTATCGCCGATGCGGATCGGGCGTTCGAACAGAATGATCAGGCCGGAGACGAAGTTGGCGAAGATCTCTTGCAGGCCGAAGCCCAGCCCGACCGTCAGACCGGCGGCCAGCCATTGCAGTTTGTCCCAGGATACGCCGAGCGATCCCAGCGCAACCACGGCGCCCACGGCGGTAATCAGGTAAGTGAGCACGGTGGTGATGGCATAAGACGCCCCCTGCCGCAGTTGCAGCCGCGACAGCACCACCACCTCCAGCAAACCGGGCAAGTTGCGGGTGAGCACGTAGGCGACAATCACTGCGGCGATCGCCACCATCATGTTGCCCAGCGTCACCGCCTGCGACACGCTGCTGCCCGCCACGGTGCTGGTGTAATGCCACAGCGTGATGCTGTCCAGATAAGCGATGACCGTCACCAGATCCGACCAAATGGCGTAGAAGGCGCTGGCGAAGATGGCGAACAGCACCAGGGTGGTCAGGCGCAGCGACTGCTGGTTGATCTGATCGAGCGCCAGCGGCGGCTCTTCCACCACCGGTTCGCCGCCTTCGGCTCCTTCTTTCGCCACGTTTTGCCGCCGCGCCAACGCGCGTCGGTAAGCCAGACGCCGCGCCGCCACGCTCAGGCCGCGCAGCGCGGTCAGGTATACGATATTCCACAGGAAAAACAGATACAGGCTGTCTATCCAGCGGCTGGCCAGCCGCAGCGTGGTATAGAAGTAACCGGCGAACATCAGCCCCAGCAGGATCAGCGGCGTGGCGGCCAGCGCGGTGACCACCACCAGCCGCACGGCGTGCGAGCCCTTTTCACGCCAGCTGTCGCGGCACAGCGGGAACACCAGCACCGTGAGCAGCGCCAGCGTCAACATCACCACGATCTGGCCGATCACGTCTTCCACCAGACGCAGCGGCGCTTTCTCGCCCAATACCGACCAGAAGATCAACGGCTGCAGCGCCAACCCCAGCCGCAGCGTCTGACGGCGGTAATGCGCGCACAGGTTGGCGCCGAAGTTGAAATGCCGCTCGGCGATGCCGCCCGGTTTCAGCATGCGATAGCTGAAGCCGAACACCAGCCACGACAGCGCCAGCTGCTGCGACAATGCCCATATAAAGTCGCTGATGCCGAAATCCGCGCGATACATCCAGAAACCGACGCCGAGGAGTAACGCGGCGCCGGGCAACACTTTCAGCAAGGTCAGCGCGATGGCCTTCGGCGTGTGCAGTTGGCCGTCGCGCTTAAGTTGCCCCACGTCGTTGGCCAGCTTTTGCAAATGGCCGTCGATCAGCCGGTAGCGCCAGCGCAATACCCCGATCGCCAACAGCATCGGGATCAGGAACACCAGCGCATTCAGCCCGCCCTGCACCAGCTTGCCGCCGTCGAATTTGAGATCGAGACCGGCAATCTGATCGCGCACCGCCTCCGGCATCGCCTTCAGCCACGCCAGATCGACCGGCTTGTTGCTGTTAACCCAGAAAATCTGCTGGGTCAGCGTATCTTGCAGCGAACCGTAAACGCTGGTCAGCTGCTGCTGATTGATCTGCAGGTTGATCGACAGCGACAGCTGGTTGCTGAGCTGCTTGTTCAGCTGATCCAGCAGTTCGCGGCGCATATCGACGATCTCGTTTAACGCGTCGATCACCTCCGGGCCGGCCTTTTCCTTGCTTTCGGCCACCAGCTGGTTGATGTAATCCTCTCCCTTGAACAGATCGTCGCGTTGCTGATTGATATCGAACTGCTCCAGCCGCAAATCGGCGATGCGCGTGTCCATATCCGCCAACAGCGTGCCCTGCGGCAGGCTCTGCTGCTGCTGATACAGGATGCGCGACAGCACCAGGCTGCCCTTCAGCACCTGGATCTGTTCTTTCAGGTTACGCTCCGCCTGCAGCCCGCGGTCGAGCCAGTTTTTGACCCGAATGTTCTGCTGGAACAGGGTGTTGCTCTCTTCGGTGGCGGCGATCAGCCGCTGGCTCAGTTGGCGGTTGACGTCCAGCTGTTTGCTGACCAACAGATCGTGCTGGATATCGGTGGCGTCTTCCGGGTTTTGCGCCTCTTTGGCGGTCTTTTCAGACAGCGTCAAACGTTTGCTGTTGACGATCTCCTGCAGCAACTGTACCGAGCGATCCAGCGCGTCGATATGCGCCGTGGTGTAATCACGCTGTTTTTGCAGCAGATCCTGCAGCGTGGTATTGGCTTCCAGACTTTTGCGCTGCAGCTCCAGCTGCGCGTTGAGCAACGCCTGCTCGGTGGTCAGCATCACCTGCTGGCTGTTGCGCAGCGAATCTTGCCCCGGCGTCTGGCCGCTGAGCTGGCTGCGGATCTCCTGCAGGCGCTGCGAAGCGGCGTACATGGTGCTTTGTACTCGTTCAGGCTGGGTTTGCAGCGACACCAGTTGGCTGTTGTAAGTAGAGAGGCTCTCCTGCGCGCTTTGCAGCTCGTCGAGCGTTTGATACAGCCGGCTTTCCAGCTGACGCAGCGACAGCGGCAACAGCGCGGCGCGCGCCGCCGCATTGTCTACCGGCTGCTTCAGCGCATCCAGTTCGGCGGTCACCTGATTGAGCTTCGCCGGCGCCTGCTGCACCTGCTGTTTAAGCTGCGCGGCGTCCTGCCGATTGCGCTCGATGGCGTCCAGCAGCTCCAGCGTGCGGGTTAAATCCTGTTGGGACAGCTTTTCGACCGGCGTCAGGGCTTTTTGCTTGCTCAGCGCTTCCAGCTGGCTTTGCACTTCGCTGCGCTGCGGCAAATCGCCGTTCAGCGCCGCCTGCGCCGGCGAGCTCAGCGCGCAAATCAGGAAAAGGAGTGTCGCGGCGGCGATGCGCCGCCGGCATGCGCCGACAAACGAGCGCGGCGTCAGAGAGGGCAGAGTCAACCAGCGATGCATGATTTAGCTTCGGATCGGTTAAGAAGCCTGAAGATTATCACGATCGCCGGCGGGCAACGAACAACAAAAACGTTGCCGATGATGTCCCGTTGTCGCGAAATCAGAAAGTGAGCACTTTCTCCGCCGCCAGCGTCCACTGCGCCAGTTCGACCAGCGTGCCGATCTCCACGCCGTCCGCCAGCGGCAAGCGGCTGACGCCGCGCGCGTCGGCGCAGGTCTTGCACAGCTTGACCGGCACCTGCTGCGCGGTGAGGATCTCCAGCATCTGCTGCAGATGGTATCCTTCGTGCGGCTGCTGTCCTGCCAGCCCGGCCACCACCGCGTCGGACATCAGAAACAGCCGCAGGTCGAGATTGCTTTGCTGCTCTTTCAGCGCGATGGCCAACCGCAGCGCATTGAACAAGGATTCATGGCCATAGGCGGCGCCATTGGCAATAAGAACAACTGATGACATGAAATCTCTCCTTATAAAGGAAGGCGGTCGACGTCGGGGTTGAGGCGCAAGGTGGGGCAAAACTGCAGCATCTCCAAAAACGCATCGACCAGCGCTTCGGCTTCGGCCCGCAGATCGAAACTTTCCGGCATAAACAGCCAGTTTTCCATCAGGCCGGTGATATAACCGCGCAGGATGATCGCCGCACGGCGGGTATGCAAATCGGCGGGCAATTGCTCGTGGTGAATGCAGTTATACAGCACCGCTTCGATGCGTTCGTAGCCGGCGAGGTACAACACCTTGCGCGAATCCAGCAGCGGCATCATTTCACCGACAAACTCGCATTTGTGGAATATAATCTCCATCAACGCCCGCCTGCGGCCGTCTTCAACCGTAGACGTCAGAATGTAAATCAGAATTTCCCGGATAACCCGCAGTGGATTATCGGGAAACTTTGCCTGATACTCTGTTTCGAGCTGGTCAATTTTCGGCTCGGTAGATTCCCAAACTTCATTAAACAGGTCTACCTTATTCTTGAAGTGCCAGTAAATGGCTCCACGCGTAACCCCGGCAGCGGTGGCAATATCTGTCAGTGACGTTGCAGCAACGCCACGTTCAGAGAACTCTCTCACCGCAGCATCGAGGATTTGCTGCCGGGTTTCTTGCGCCTGCTGTTTGGTTTTTCGTGCCATGGCATTGTTATTTAGGGGGAGTGTGATTTACATACATTCGCGAATGTATGTACCATAGCACGCACATATAATTAACGCAGCAATGGGTTTTAAAGCTTGTGATCCATTGATCATTTTGAAATCGGACACTTGAGGTTTTTCTATGAACAAAAACAGAGGGTTAACGCCTCTGGCGGCCGTTCTGATGCTTTCAGGCAGCTTAGTGCTAACAGGATGTAACGATAAAGAAACCCAACAGCAAGGCGCCCAACAGCAGGCTCCTGAAGTGGGCGTAGTCACTTTGAAGGCCGAGCCTCTCAATATCACTACCGATCTTCCTGGCCGCACCGCTGCGTATCGCATCGCCGAAGTTCGCCCTCAGGTCAGCGGCATCATCCTGAAGCGTAACTTCGTTGAAGGCAGCGATATCAAGGCCGGGACGTCTCTGTACCAAATCGATCCCGCGACCTATCAGGCCAGCTACGACAGCGCGAAAGGCGATTTGGCCAAAGCGCAGGCCAGCGCTTCCATCGCACGCGTGACGGTAAACCGCTACAAGCCATTGCTGGGCACCAGCTACATCAGCAAGCAGGACTATGACAACGCCGTGTCCACGCTGCAGCAAGCGGATGCCGCCGTGGTGGCCGCCAAGGCCGCCGTGGAAACCGCGCGCATCAACCTGGCGTACACCAAGGTGACCTCTCCGATCTCCGGCCGCATCGGCAAATCCGCCGTGACCGAAGGCGCGCTGGTCAGCAACGGCCAGGCAACCGCCCTGTCCACCGTGCAGCAGTTGGATCCGATGTATGTCGACGTCACCCAGTCGAGCACCGACTTCCTGCGCCTGAAGCAAGAACTGGCCAGCGGCGCGCTGAAGCAGGAAAACGGCAAGGCCAAAGTGAAACTGATGCTGGAAAACGGCACCGAATACGCGCAGGAAGGCACGCTGGAGTTCTCCGACGTCACCGTCGATGAGACCACCGGCTCCATCACCATTCGCGCCCTGTTCCCTAACCCGAACGATACGCTGTTGCCTGGCATGTTCGTGCGCGCCCGTCTGGACGAAGGCGTACGCAGCGATGCATTGCTGGTGCCTCAACAGGGCGTCACCCGCAACCCGCGCGGCGACGCGACGGCGTTGGTGGTAGGGGCAGACAACAAAGTTGAGCTGCGCACGCTGAAGGCGGACCAGGCGATTGGCGACAAATGGCTGGTTACCGATGGCCTGAAAGCCGGCGATCGCGTCATCGTCACCGGCCTGATGAAAGTGCATCCGGGCGCGCAGGTAAAAGTGCAGGAAGTTGACACTCAGGCGCAAAAACAGCCGCAGTCTGAAGCGCAGAAGTCATAAAAAGGAGCCTGTAATACATGGCTAAGTTCTTTATAGACCGCCCAATTTTCGCCTGGGTAATCGCCATCATCGTCATGTTGGCGGGGGTGCTTGCAATAATGAAACTGCCAATCGCGCAGTATCCCACTATTGCACCGCCGGCGGTGAGTATTTCCGCCAACTACCCGGGCGCAGATGCCAAAACGGTGCAGGATACCGTCACACAGATTATCGAACAGAACATGAATGGTATCGATAACCTGATGTACATGTCCTCCACCAGTGATTCCTCTGGTAGCGTCACCATTACCCTGACGTTTGAGTCCGGCACCGATCCTGACATCGCGCAGGTTCAGGTCCAGAACAAACTGTCGTTGGCCACCCCGCTGCTGCCGCAAGAAGTTCAGCAGCAGGGCCTGAAAGTAGAAAAATCCAGCAGCAGCTTCCTGATGGTGGCCGGCTTCGTTTCCGACGATCCGAACATGACTCAGGACGATATTGCGGACTACGTGGCGTCCAACATCAAGGACCCGATCAGCCGTTCGTCCGGCGTGGGTGAAGTGCAGCTGTTCGGTGCCCAGTACGCGATGCGTATCTGGCTGGATCCGAACAAGCTGAACAACTACCAGCTGACGACCACGGATGTGACCTCCGCCATCACCGAGCAGAACAACCAGATCGCCGCAGGCCAGCTGGGCGGCCTGCCGCCGGTGCCGGGGCAGCAGTTGAACGCCTCGATCATCGCGCAGACCCGTCTGACTTCGCCGGAAGAGTTCGGCAAGATCCTGCTGAAGGTCAATACCGACGGTTCCCAGGTGCGCCTGCGCGACGTCGCTCACATCGAGCGCGGCGCGGAGAGCTATGCCGTTACCGCGCGTTATAACGGCAAGCCTGCCGCCGGCCTGGGTATCAAACTGGCGACCGGCGCCAACGCCTTGAACACCGCCAAAGGTGTGAAAGACGAGCTGGCCAAGATGGCGCCATTCTTCCCGCAAGGGATGAAAGTGGTTTATCCGTACGACACCACCCCATTCGTTAAGATCTCTATCAACGAAGTGGTGAAAACGCTGATCGAAGCCATCATCCTGGTATTCCTGGTGATGTATCTGTTCCTGCAGAACTTCCGCGCGACGCTGATCCCAACCATCGCGGTGCCGGTGGTGTTGCTGGGGACCTTTGCGATACTCGCGGCGTTCGGCTTCTCGATAAACACCCTGACGATGTTCGGCATGGTGTTGGCGATCGGCCTGCTGGTGGATGATGCCATCGTGGTGGTGGAAAACGTCGAGCGCGTCATGTCCGAAGAGGGGCTGCCGCCGAAAGAAGCTACCCGTAAATCGATGGGCCAGATCCAGGGCGCGCTGGTGGGTATCGCCATGGTGCTGTCGGCGGTATTCGTGCCGATGGCGTTCTTCGGCGGTTCAACCGGCGCCATCTATCGTCAGTTCTCGATCACCATCGTGTCCGCGATGGCGCTGTCGGTGCTGGTGGCCTTGATCCTGACACCGGCGCTGTGCGCCACCCTGCTCAAACCGATCCCGAAAGGCGATCACGGGGTTAAAACGGGCTTCTTCGGCTGGTTTAACCGCATGTTCGAGAAGAGCACGCATCACTACACCGACAGCGTGGGCAACATCCTGCGCAGCACCGGCCGCTACCTGATCATCTACCTGCTGATCGTGGTTGGCATGGGCCTGCTGTTCCTGCGCCTGCCCTCTTCGTTCCTGCCGGACGAAGATCAGGGCATCCTGTTGACCATGGTGCAGTTGCCTGCCGGCGCCACCGAATCCCGCACCAACAAGGTGTTGGAAGAAGTCTCCGACTACTTCCTGAACAAGGAAAAGGACAACGTGGTTTCGGTGTTTACCGTCGCGGGCTTCGGCTTCAACGGTAACGGCCAGAACAACGGCCTGGCATTCGTCAGCCTGAAAGACTGGGGTGAGCGTCCAGGGGCCGGGAACAAGGTGGAAGCGATCGCGGGTCGCGCCATGGGCGCCTTCTCGCAGATTAAAGAAGGCCTGGTGTTCCCGTTCAACCTGCCGGCGATCATCGAACTCGGTACCGCAACCGGCTTCGACTTCGAGCTGATTGACCAGGGCGGCCTGGGGCACGAAAAACTGACCGAAGCGCGTAACCAGCTGTTGGGCATGGTTGCTCAGCATCCGGACGTGCTGGTGGGCGTGCGCCCGAACGGCCTGGAAGATACGCCGCAGTTCAAACTGATCGTCGATCAGGAGAAAGCCAAGGCGCTGGGCGTCAGCATCACCACCATCAACAGCACGCTGAGCACCGCACTGGGCGGTTCGTACGTCAACGACTTCATCGACCGCGGTCGTGTGAAGAAGGTGTACGTACAGGCAGACGCGCCGTTCCGTATGCTGCCGGAAGACATCAACAAGTGGTACGTGCGCGGTACCAGCGGCCAGATGGTGCCATTCTCCGCCTTCTCTTCGGCGAAATGGGAATACGGCTCACCGCGTCTGGAACGCTATAACGGCTTGCCGTCGATGGAAATTCTGGGCCAGGCTGCACCGGGCAAGAGTACCGGTGAAGCGATGAACCTGATGGAACAGCTGGCGTCCAAACTGCCAAGCGGCATCGGTTACGACTGGACCGGCATGTCCTATCAGGAACGTCTGTCGGGCAACCAGGCGCCGGCGCTGTACGCCATCTCGATTCTGGTGGTGTTCCTGTGTCTGGCGGCGCTGTATGAAAGCTGGTCCGTACCGTTCTCGGTCATGCTGGTATTGCCGCTGGGGGTTATCGGTGCGTTGTTGGCCGCGACGATGCGCGGCATGAATAACGACGTGTACTTCCAGGTGGGGCTGTTGACCACCATCGGTCTATCGGCGAAGAACGCCATCCTGATCGTGGAATTCGCCAAGGATCTGATGGAGAAAGAAGGCAAAGGTCTGATCGAAGCGACGTTGGAAGCGGTGCGTATGCGTCTGCGTCCAATTCTGATGACGTCCCTGGCCTTCATCCTCGGGGTTCTGCCGCTGGTTATCAGCAGCGGCGCAGGCTCCGGCGCACAGAACGCGGTAGGTACCGGCGTAATGGGCGGGATGATCACCGCGACCGTATTGGCGATCTTCTTCGTACCGGTGTTCTTCGTGGTGGTTCGCCGCCGCTTCAGCAAGAAGAACGAAGACCTGGAACACAGCCACCCGGTAGAGCATCACTGATCGTTCAGTGAAGAGATTTCTACCCGATAATCGAAAAGGCCGCGCATGCGGCCTTTTTCTTTTGCTTCAGTTGCTTAATGCAAACCGTTCTCATTAATTCACTCGTGTGTGCAATTTACGCTTGATCGTGATGCCCGGTCGGCGCATAATTGTTGTTATAGTATAACATTACACGAGAGAGCCATTATGAAACCCGGCATCCATCCCGATTATCGCACCGTGGTGTTCCACGATGTCAGCGCCAACGCCTACTTCAAAGTGGGATCGACCATCAAAACCGATCGCACCATCGAACTGGACGGCGAAAGCTGGCCGTATGTCACCCTCGACGTCTCTTCCGCTTCGCATCCGTATTACACCGGCAAGCAGAAAGACTATTCCAAAGAAGGCAGCACGGCGCGCTTCCAGCAGCGCTTTGGCCGCTTTATCGGCAATAAGTAACAAGGAACCCCCATGCAGGTATTGAGTTCATTGCGTTCGGCGAAAAATCGCCACCCGGATTGCAAAGTCGTGCGTCGTCGTGGCCGCATCTATGTGATCTGTAAAAGCAATCCGCGATTCAAAGCGGTACAGGGACGTAAGAAAAAGCGTTAACTCCAAAGTGCCATCTGTCGCAAAGCCCCGTTGCTGCTCAACGGGGCTTTTTTTATGGCGAGAAAGTGCCTACAAGCTGCCCCCGCCGGCAAGCGGGGGCGGAGATTACTTCATGCTGCTCAGCAGCGCGTCGACATTGTGCTTGAACGCCTGCTCATAGGTGGCCGCCGGGCCGCCCACGCGCGAGAGCGCTTCAGGGTACAGCTCGCCGCCCGCCTTGGCGCCGGTGGCGGCGGCAATCTGTTTCACCAGCCGCGGATCGGTCTGGTTTTCGATAAAGTAAGCGTTAACTTTTTCCTGTTTGATTTGTTTGATCAGGCCGGCCACATCGCTGGCGCTGGCTTCGGCCTCGGTGGAAAATCCGACCGGCGCAAGGAAGGTGACGCCATACTCTTGCCCAAAGTAACCAAAGGCATCATGGCTGGTGAGCACCTTACGTTTCTGCGGCGGCACAGCGGCGAACTGGGTTTTGGCCCACAGATCCAGCTTTTGCAACTGCTGAATGTATTCGGCGCCGCGCTGGCGAAAATAGTTGGCATCCTCGGGATCGGCGGCGATCAGGGCGTTCATCACGTTGGTGGCGTACTGCACGCCGTTTTTCATGCTGTTCCAGGCGTGGGGATCGGTAATCGGTTTGCCGTCCTCCTCCATCTGGCGGGTGTTGATCCCCTGTGAAGCGGTGATCACCTGCCCTTTATAACCCGAAGCGCTGACCAGGCGATCGATCCACCCTTCCAGCCCCAGGCCGCTGACGAACACCACATCAGCCTGAGCCAGCTTCTTGCCGTCCTGCGGCGAAGGCTCGAAACTGTGCGGATCGCCATCCGGCCCCACCAGCGTGCTGACCTTGACGTGATCGCCCCCCACCTGTTTAACGATATCTCCCAGAATGGAAAAGCTGGCGACGGCGTCGACGGTCTTCGCCATCGCCAATGGGCTGGCCAGCAGAGCAGCGACCGCCAGCGATATAGGTAAACGTTTCATATTTTCTCCTTGCAAATGGCACTTCTCAACGGCGCGCAAAGGCGTAAATGCCTCCACGCGTTCCAAACAGGATCGAGACAAAGAAGATGACGCTGGCGCTGAGAACGATCGCCGGACCGGCAGGCAGCGAAGCGTAGTAGGACCACACCAGCCCAGTCAGGCTGGACAGCGCGCCGATGCCCATCGCCACCGCCAGCGTCTGCGGCAGATTGCGCGCCCAGAAGCGCGCGCTGGCGGCGGGCAGCATCATCAGCCCCACCGACATCAGGGTGCCGAGGATCTGGAATCCCGCCACCAGATTGACCACCACCAGCGCCAGAAACAGGCCGTGGATCAGCGCCAACCGGCGTGGCGCGTTGACGCGCAGAAAAGTCACGTCGAAAGATTCGATCACTAACGCGCGGTACAGCGCCGCCAGCGCCAGCAGCGACACCGTGGCGATCGCACCGACCATCAGCATCGCCTGCGCATCCACCGCCAGAATCGAACCGAACAGCACGTGCAGCAGATCTACGCTGGAACCGCGCAGCGAGACCAGCGTGACCCCCAGCGCCAGTGAGCCCAGATAGAATCCTGCGAAGCTGGCATCTTCTTTTAACGGCGTGCGGCGGCTCACCAGGCCGGACAGCATCGCCACCGCCAACCCGGCGATAAAGCCGCCCACCCCCATCGCCACCAGCGACATGCCGGAAATCAGATAACCGATTGCCGCGCCGGGCAACACCGCGTGGGACAACGCATCCCCCACCAGGCTCATGCGGCGCAGCAACAGAAACACCCCCAGCGGGGCGGCGCTGAGCGACAGCGCCAGACACGCCATCAATGCGCGTCGCATAAAACCGAAAGAGAGAAAAGGGTCGATAAGCCCATGCAACAGCATCATGGCGCCACCACCCGCAGGCCCGGCTGCCGTTCGGCGGCGAGATACCGCGGCACCTGTTCCAGCACGCGCTCGGCCGCGCCCCAATGACACGCCTGCGGGGTCAGCAACAGCACCTGCGGAAAATGCTCGGCGACCATCGACATGTCATGCAGGACGGCGATCACCGTTCTCCCCTGCTGGTGCAGCTGCGCGATCACCTGCAGCAGGATCTGCGTAGTGGCGCTGTCGATGCCGGTGAAGGGTTCATCCAGCAGGATCAACGGCGCCTGTTGGACCAGCAGTCGCGCAAACAGCACCCGCTGCAGCTGGCCGCCGGAGAGCTCGCCCACCGGACTGTGCGCCAGCGCGCTCATGCCGACGCTCGCCAGCGCCTCATTAACCTGGCTCGCCGCACGCTGATTCATACCGCCGAACATGCCGCTTTGCGGCCAACATCCCATCGCCACCAGATCGCTCACCGCGATCGGGAATTGCCGATCCAGCTCCGCCTGCTGCGGTAAATAAGCCTTGCGCGGCGGCTTTTCACCGCTAAAGTCCAGGCGACCCGCCACAGGCGGCAACAAACCGGCGAGCGTTTTCAGCAACGTCGATTTCCCTGCCCCGTTGACGCCCACCACCGCGGTTAACGAACCGGCGCTAAACTGCCCGCTCAGCGGCGGGAAAAGCGGCGTGGCGCCATAGCCTATCGCCAGCTGACGTAATGAAATCATGGCAGCGACACCGCCCAAAAAATGCCGAGCCACAGCAGAGTCAACAAAACGATAGCGCCCACACAGCGCACGGCCGCGGAGGTGGTGAACAACGAATTCAGTGACGACGCGGCGTCATTTTGCGAAGTGGGAATCAAGGGAATAACCAAAGCAGCAGATTTATAGTTACAATATAACATCACAATTAATGGTATGTCTCAAGCGTTGCCGGACTCATTAATGCAACGGAACGTAACAGCTCGTCGCGCAGCAGGCCCCCCCCTCGCCCCCTTATCAAACTCAGGGATATTCCCGTTCGACGCAAATGTTGGCGGAAGGTAAAAAAACAGCGGTAAATCGAAAAATTTACCGGCGCGAGTGGAAAAGGAGTAAGATGAGCAGATAACATTGTTGTTGGCCGAGATTAATGCTTGTTACCCTTGCCTGTAACCTGGACGTCAACGCACTTTCTGTTAAAAAATTAAAGAAAGTGATTAATGACAATATTGCGGAGTTAGTGCCGGCGCTGACCAGCGGACTCAGTTTTTATTCTGAAAGCGCACGCTATGCCGAAGATTCATTAGAAATACTTGATATAGTGCAACAAGGTGACAGCGATTATTCAATGAGTTATCGCTATAAGTGGGGCATTTTTAATGCTTGCCTGGATATCAACAGCGAAGACACGATCAGCGATAGCGTCCGGTTCCGTGTGGCGCAACGGGGTTTAATCTTCGACATCATTGATAACTCACGCCCATCAACCGCGGATGAATTGTAAGTTTACGTAATAACTGCAGGCCAAACGCGAAAAAATGATTTATATTCATTTTACGGGAAGTTTATTTAACCACCGTTAAGCTGCCTCCGTTCATGATGTAAATCAGCTTGCTCACATAGTGTTATCAACACCGCCATTAAGACTTACGGAGGGGATGATATGGATGAGTATTCGCCTAAGCGACACGACATTGCTCAACTCAAATTCTTGTGCGAAAATTTGTATGATGAAGGTATCGCCACCCTGGGAGACAGCCACCACGGGTGGGTCAACGATCCGACATCCTCCGTCAACCTTCAGCTTAATGAGTTGATCGAACATATCGCTTCGTTTGTGATGAGTTATAAAATTAAATACATGGACGAATCCGATTTGTCGGAGTTAGTCGAGGAATATCTCGACGATACCTATACGCTGTTCAGCAGCTACGGTATCAATGATTCCGACCTGCGCCGCTGGCAAAAAACCAAGGCGAGATTATTCAGAATGTTCTCAGGAGAGGACATCTGTACGACAATGAAAACTTAGGGGATAATTATTCCCGAGCTATTTTACGGTTATTAAACTAAAAGGCCACCATGACTAAAACCGACTATCTGATGCGTTTACGTAAATGCACCACGATTGATACTCTCGAACGTGTTATTGAAAAAAATAAGTACGAGCTTTCCGATGATGAACTGGAGCTGTTTTACTCAGCCGCCGATCATCGTTTGGCGGAGCTGACCATGAACAAGCTGTATGACAAAATCCCCACCTCCGTTTGGAAATATGTCAGATAATCAGCCCCCAACGCGTTGAGCCGATGCTTTTATCGGCTTCAATGTTCAAGTTGAATAGGTCATTTTCCTATTGACAACGAAATGTTAATTACACTCATCTTTGCCGTTAATAATAAATAGCAACAATTCTCGGTTAATGTCCGGGGTATTACGCCTTAACGCTATTCACGCGTGAAGATGCTCGCCTCACATTGCCTGTGTGGTGCAAATCGCGGCGAATATCCCTGAGGCCATCGCTGCCACGCCGCCGCGCCGGGCGGCGTGAACCATCACCGCCAGGCTCAGAGCATACGGCGCAAAATCGCCCGCCGGGCGAAACAGTGATGCTTAATCACCGCCGCGATGTGCAGTACAATCATGGCCGACAGCGCGATGCATGAATAACGGTGCACGGCGAAAAAGAAACGATTAACCTCAAGATTCGCAATCGGACGGGGGAAATCGATCGCGCCGAAAACCGCAAAGCCGTGCTCCAGCATAAGAAAGCCGCTCAGCAACACCACGAAAATCAGCAGGTAGAATATTTCGTGCAGCAGATGCACCAACCCCTTCTCGCGCCCTTGCAGCATATCGCCATAAGGCACTTTAGGCCGGAAAAAACGCCAGATAAAGCGCGCCGCCATCAGCGGTGTCAGCACCAAGGCCAACGACATATTGGTCACGGAGAAAAAGGCGAAGATGCGCGCATCCGTCATAAAATGCAGTGAATAACCCACGATCATGATGTAGATCATCACGGCGGCAATGCCCCAATGCAGTAACCGACTGAAAAGATCGTAACGGGCAGGTTCGTGTGACATAAAGCTCCTTTAAAAGCGGCCATCATTGGCCGCTTGACTATCCGATTCGCACTTACTTTTTCACGACCCAGGCGTCCTGCCAGTTGGATCCCACGCCCGGCTCAAACTGAGTCGCGCCGCTGTTCCACTGCATGCAGTAACCGCTGTAAGGGAAAGGTTTGCACTGATAAACCTTGCCGTCTTTCGGTTGCAGCACCGTGGTGCCGGCGGTGTATTTACTCAGCGCGTTCGGGAAGACGAAGTTGTAGTCGCCATTGCCGCCACCGCCGGTGGATTCAGCTTCCAGATTGAAGTTTTCGATATCCGGCTGAATGCTCTGCCCATTGTCGTTGCTGGCGATCACTTTCAGCATGTGATGGCCCTCGCTGACGTTGTTCAGCGCGACGGTCAGCGGCTGGCTGGCGTCTTCCAGCGTCTCTTTCACGTAGCCTTTTTCCGTCTGGCCGTGATCGTAAACGCGCGCTTCAACGGTCAATTTGCCTTTAACCTCGGCATTGAAGGTCAGCTGAGCTTTACCGTCCTTGATCTTGGTGCTGGACAGGTTGCCGATGCGGATCTCTTCGGTGATAGTCGGCGTTTCTTCCTCATAGGAGATCACCACGCTCTTCATCGTGCTGCCTTGTTTGGCAAAGACCGCATTATTGCCAAACACCGGATTGACGTTGCCTTTACCGTCTTTCACCCCGGCACGCACCGCTTTCTGTTCGGCGTTGATCTTGCTGGCCAACGCGTGGCTCCAGCGGTTTTTGTCGGTCAGCGCCTCACTGTCGATCGCCAGCTCGGTTTTCATCGTCAGCACTTCACCGTCCGCATCGAAGAAGCGGGCGATCACCTTGTCGCCAACCTGCAGGTTTTTGCCGGTGAGAGAGCCTTGCAGCTGCTTGCGCCATTCGGACACGACGCCGTCGTCCTCGAAGTTGACGTCAACCACCTGATAGAAGCTGTTCACCGTGTCATTGATTTCCCACACGCCATAAATCACCTGATAGCCGGTTCTCTCCGGCACCACGCACTGGTGCACTTCGCGATCTTTTGGCGCCTGAGCATGGCCATCGACTTCACAGAACGGCTCTTTTTCGAAAGCCTCGCGCGACAGCGGCTTATTCACGTCCCAGTCTTGTTTGGTGATGTAATAACGCCAGTTATTGGTTTTGTGCTTGGCGGTGTGGTACCAGGTGAACGTCTGCGGTCCCGGCTTCATGGTGTTCAACGCCCAGACGTTGACGCCCTGACGATCCAGCGGCTCGAACCCGCCCACCCCGCCGCTGGCCAGCTGGCCGTCGCGCGGCGTCGCGCCGCCAGGGAAGCCGGAAACCTGCTCGACGCTCTGCGGTTCCCACTGCGCTCGGCCGCAGTCGGTGTTGCTGCCCAGCTTGCACTTGTAAGCGCGGCTCTCGGGCACTTCGATATAACCGTGCGACCAGGCGGCCGAGGAGGCAGTGAGCGCTGCCATCATCAGGGCGATTTTGGATAATTTCATTACGACTCCAGTTAAATTTATTGGATTCCAACTGAGTGAGAAGAAACTCAAAGAGATGCGGCGATACCGCGAGAGGAATAATAAGTAGAAGCCCTGAACGCCCGGCACTTAGAATGCATTAAAATAATAAAACCTAATGCCGTCAGAATATTAAACCGCATGATAAAGGGTTAAAATATTCCTGACCTCGTAAAGCGCCGCCATGCGGCGCAAGAAAATACCGGCACCGCGCCAATTAATTCCACAGGGAAAATAACGTGACATTGAAAAACATCGCCACGGCGTTCATGGCATGCCTGCTGTTATCCGGCTGTCAGCACGCCGCCAAATCGGCCCCTGACGCCGCCATCCAGCGCGACCAGCTGTCATCGCTGGTCGGCGCTGGCCAGTTTCTGAGAGAACGCTGCAACCGCGCCGATATCCCGACCAACGACCCACTCGCGGCGGCGGCGTTGCAGGCGGCGGAGAGAAAAGGCTGGGCGCCGGCGCTTAATCGCACCCAGTTGCTTGATGCAGGCAAAAACGTCGCCGCGCAGCTGGAGGCCGACGCCACGCCGTTGCAAGAGAAGTGCAGCGGACTCAACCGAACGCTGGCGCCGTTTTTAGCCCAGCTCCGTTAACTCGCCAGCGGTAGCGCAAGCCACTGGCAGGCTACCGCGCCGGCGCCCGCCACCGCCAACCCCGGGCCGAAAGGCAGGGGCTGTGCCCCATCGCCGCCGCGCCACACCCGCAGCAGCAGCCACAGCAGGCTGCCGGTGGCGGCAAACAGCAGAATCGACGGCAAAACGGCATAGCCGCCCCAGGCGCCGAGCGCCGCCAGCAGTTTAAAATCGCCGTATCCCAGCCCCTCGCGGCCGGTCGCGAGACGAAATCCCCAATACAGCAGCCACAGCGTCAAATACCCCGCCAGCGCGCCGATGACCGCCGTCGGCAAAAATGCCGGGTGCGCCAGGCAATGCCACAACAGCCCGGCCCACAGCAGCGACAGCGTCAGGCAATCCGGCAACAGCTGACGCTCGCTGTCGATCGCCGCCAAGGCCAGCAGCAATGCAGCAAACGCCAACATGAAAAACCAATCCACACCGATGCCAACGCGCCAGGCCAGCGTTATTCCCATTAGCATCAGCAATAGCTCCACCAGTGGATAACGGATGGAAATAGGCGTGCGACAATAACGACAGCGACCGCGCAACAGCAGCCAACTTAATAAAGGAATATTATCGAGCGCCGATATTTTCATTGTGCAACACAGGCAGAATGAACGCGGCAAAAAGAGATTAAATCGTTCGGCCTGCGCCATTTCCATTTCGCGCTCAAGCATGACAGGCAGCCGATAAACGACCACATTGATAAAACTGCCGATGCACAGGCTCAACACGGCGCTAAATAGCAGCCAGTGTTCATCGGCCACTGCGTTTATTGCGGATAGCATGGTTCTCTGGATCCTCTATTGTCGTCGCGTGGGTGACATCGCCGGTTGCGCCGTTACCCGCAGTTGGCTGATTTGCACCACGCCCGGCGCCTGCCCCGCACGTTCTGCGGCGAGTGAGAGCACGCGGATCCCGTGCTCGCGTTGCAGGGCGGCCAGCCACGGCAACAGGCGTTCAAACGGCACCGGTGGCAGCGTGACCCGCACATCCGCTTCACTTTCCGTCAGTTCGGCGATGGCGATGCGATATGCCAGCGCACTCTGTCGCAGTCGCTCCGGCAGTTGCTCGCGCGCGGCGGCGCTCTGCGGCAAACGCGCCTGCAATTGTTGGATGACGCGCGCCTGCTCCCGCAGCGCCGCCAGCCGTTGTGCGTTTTTTTGCGCCTGTGAAAATTGATACAGGCAGTAGCCGCAGGCCATCAGCATCAACAGGCTTAACAGCACTGCCCGCCGCAGCGCCTTATCGCGCCAACCGATGTTCATCGCTCACCTCTCACCGTCAGGATCGCCTGGTTAGGCGCGCTTCCCTCGCTGAACGTCATGCTGACGCCACCGTCGTTGACCGGCGCCGGCAGCGGCGCGTCGTTTCTGTTTACCGTCACCACCAAACGATCGTCGGCGGCGTCGAAAGCCAGCGCCTGCAACTGCGGAGGTTCCCAGACAGCAAGCGCCTCGGCCGCGTAGGGCAACAGCCTGAACAGCTGCGGCGCATTCAGGGTGTCTTGCATACGCCGTGCCCACGCTTGCGCCGCCCGTTCGGCGAACGCCGGCGCGGTCTCGCCACTCGGCAGCAGGCGCTGAGTCAGCGCCGTTATCTGGCTTTCGCTCTGTCTGGCCATTAATTGGTGATGCAAGCCCCCCACCAGCAGCGAACCGCTGAGCAACAGCATCGCGCAGGCGGTCTTATCGGGCAGACGGCGCGGCCAGCGCACGCCCGGTTTGAAACGCCCCTGCAACAGCGTGGATGTGCTGTTCCAGGCCTCTTCCGCCAATCGCCACAGCGGATCCTCATCGATACGCGCCGTTTCCCAGCCCGCCGGCACCTCTCCGCCACTGTGCAGACACCAATCCGGCGTCGGCCACGGGACGCTGTCCCCCCAGGCATCGGGCAACTGCATGCCCTGCATGCCCCCCGTTCGGAGCAGCCAGTGTCCGCGCCAGCGCAGTGCGCTGCATTGGTTCGGCAACGGCAACGCCAGCACGTCGGGCAGCAAGGCATCGACGCGAATGCCGCAGGCGTTGAGGCTATCAACCCACCCTTGCATCTGCGCCAGCGCAACGCCGGCGATAGTGAAATCGCGCTGCACCTTGCCCAGCACCGCCCAATGCATCTGCTCGACATCGGTCAACAATCCGGTCTCATGGGAGTACGCCAGCGCCAGCGGCGTCGCCTGCCGGGCCTTGCCCTGGAATGTCGTTTGTCTCAGCACCACATGACGGGCAGGCACCAGCACCACGACCCGGCTACCCTGCGCCATAGCCGCCAACTCACTACCGCCTTCGGCCAGATCGAGGCGGGCGGCAAAGCGGCAGCGCGTCTCGCCGACGCGGCCCCAGCGCACATCGGCCATCGCATCCTCGTCCAGCGCGATAAGCAGGATGGTGTTCGCCATCGTTTACCCTTCCCCTCTGTCGAACCGACGTCCGCTGACCGTGACGCCTGACGGGCCCGGCTGCAACGCGCTGACCAGCCGATAGCGTCCGTCGTTCAGCCTAAGCTGCAGCTGCGCAATCCAGCGGTTATCGTCGAAAATAAGTCGCTCGCCAAGGCCATCCTCGCCCAGCGCCTGCAGCGCTTTTTCCTGCGACAAAAACGCCAGCGTCTGCCAGCCCTGCGGCGGGCGGGCCGCCAGCAGCCCCCGCATCCGCTCATCGCTCAGCGCGTTCATCAACATCGCCCGCAGCAGCGGCAGCTGAGCTTCGTTCACGGCGTCCGGATTGAGGCGCAGCTCGGCATCCGGCGCCGCACAAAGCAGCGGCGCAAGACGCAGATAAAGCTCGCGGTCGATGCCGGCCAGCTCCCGCAGCTCGCTGACATCCCCCATCAGATATCCTTCGCCATAGGCTCTGGCGACGATCGCATCGGCAATCGCGCCCGCCTGGGCAGCGGCGATCCCCTGATTGTTCAATAGCAGCATGAATATTCGCCTCTCCTTATTGGGGGGGCCCCCCTCGCTATCGCCGACATCCGCCGGGCCGGCGGCGCGGATCAGGGCGTTGAGGTTGAAACAGGCGTCAACGCGGCGCAGACGTATCGCCACTTCCCCCTCTTCGGTGCGCATGCTGAAGGTCGCCCCTGATGCCCCCCACGCCTTCCGCTGCTCTCCCGCCTGCTGCAGCCGCTGCCGGGCGTAGCTCTCGCCGCCCAGCAGCAACCATTTCGCCCGTAACCGATCCTGCTGAGACTGGGTGCGCGCCAGCGAACGCTGCCAGTTATCGTTGATATTGACCGCCACGATCGCCATCAGCGACATCATCAGCAACACCATCAACAGCGCCATACCGCGTTGTTTATTCATAGTGGCCTCGCGGCGGGCAGCGTGACGATGCGCCGGACTTCCCCCAGCGCGGGGGTGTCGATGGCGATCTCCACCGCCTGCGGCAGCAGCCCGCCGGCGCGCCAGGCCGTCAACCATTCGCCCTGCCGGTAAAAACGCAATTGGAACCGCGTCACCTCAGACAGCAGCAGCACGCTGCGCGCCGCCGCCTGCGGGCTGCTCAAATTCGGGTAACTGAGGCGTTCGAGCCGCCCCTGCCGGTAGCGATACGCCACCCGCTCCTGCGTGGCGCGCGGCAATCGGGCCTGGGGGTTCGGCCAGCCGTTTCGGATCAGCAACAGCTGAAAATCGCCGCCTTCCTCTCCCGCCGTCTGCAGCACCGCAAACTCCGGCGCCGCCGGCCAGCGTTTATCGCCGGTCGGCGCGCGCGCCTGCGCCTGCGTCAAATCGCGCTCGACGATCGCCAGCGCCCGTTGCAGCTGGGTCAACTGCGTCGATTTGCGCTGGGTGATTTCGTCGTTTTTCAGCACGCCTCTGAAGACCGTCAATGCGGTGAGCGACAGCATGGCGAACAGGGCGATGGCCAACAGCATTTCCACCAGCGTAAAACCCCGTTGCAAAGCGCGCTTCACAACAACGCCCTGTAGGTGAGCATCTCCACCAGCGCATTGCGATCCTGCGGGTCGCGCCTGACTTCAATCGCGATCGCCCGCATCCCGGCGTCGCTGGTCTCCCGCCCGCGATAGCGCCAGTGCCAGGTTTCACCGGCCATCACCGTGGTGCCCGAATGCCAGGCGAGCGTCGGTGGGCGGGGCTCGAGCTGCAGCAGCGTCAGCTGGTTGTCCGCCACCCACAGCGCCACGGTCTTGGCTTCGATCGCGCTCAGGCTACGCACCTGGCCGCCGGTGCTGTTGATCAGCGCCAGACAGCCGATGGCGAAGATCATCATGGCCACCATCACTTCCAGCAGCGTCATGCCCTGCTGGCGTCTCATTTTCCGCGTCATCGCAACGAATGTCCGTCGTTTCAAATACAAAGTAACCGGGCGCCTGCAATCGCCACAGACACTTGCCCTGGGATAGCTCCACGCTGAATGCCGTGGTTTCGCCCCCCGGATACAGCCACACCTGCGGCAGCGCCGCCTCTGCGGCGAGCGCGACGGTTTGCCCTTCAACGCTCAGCCGCAGCGCGACGCCGTCCGGCAGAGCGTACTGCTCCCGGCTCTCCCGCCCCGCTTCGGCGACGCTGCGCCAACCGCCATCATCGAACGCCACGCCATACCTCACCCCTTCGCGCTCGGCCCGCTCGGCGAGGGCATTCAGCCAATGGCTCAATCGCTCTCCCTGCTGCGCCAACGGCTTCTCATCCGCCGGAAAACTCAGCATCACCAGGCCGCTGGTCACCCCCAGCAGCAGCAATACCAACATGGTCTCCAGCAGCGTAAAACCGCGTATGCGCCTCATGGCGCGTCGGCCACCCAGTTACCGATGTCATCATCGGTATCGGCGACGCCGTCCGGCCCCAGCGTGAACACATCCAGCTTGCCATGGCGCCCCGGGTTGCGCAGACGATACGCTTGCCCCCAGGGGTCTTGCGGCAAGCGGCGGATATAACCGTCTTCGGGATAATTCCTTGGGATCGGCGCCAGCGTCGGCCGGGTCACCAACGCCGCCAGCCCCTGCTCCGCGCTGGGATAACGGCCGTTATCCAGCTTGTACATATCCAGCGCGTTCTCCAGCGCGACGATATCGCTGGCGGCCTTTTGCCGATCGGCCTTCTCCTTGTTACCCATCAGGCTTGGGATGGTCAGGCTGGCCAACAGCCCCAGAATGACGATCACCACCATGATTTCCAGCAGCGTGAACCCACGCTGCCGGGACCTGCGCATATTGCTGATATGACTCACTTTACTCTCCATTAATGGCATGATTAGCCGACCATATTATTGAGCTGCAATATCGGCTGCAGGATGGCCAGAATGATAAACAGCACCGAACCGGCCATCGCGATCACCAATAAAGGCTCAAACAGCCCCAGCGCCAGCGTGATTTGCCGGCTGAAGGCCTCCTGCTGCATCGTCGCCGCCCGTTCGAGCATCATGTCCAGTTCGCCGCTGCGCTCGCCGGACATGATCATGTGTCGCATCATCGGCGAGAACAGCGCGGTGCCTTCAAGCGACGGCGACAATCCTTCCCCCTCTCGCACCCGCTCCATCGCCGCCAGCAGGCGCTCACGGGCAGCCTCGTTACCCAACACGCCGGCGCTGATGCGCATCGCCTCCAGCAACGGCACGGCGCTGGCGTTCAAAATGCTCAGCGTTTTGGCGTAGCGCGCGGTATTCACCGCCAGCGACAGTTTGCCGACCACCGGCAGCCGCAGGATGAACGCATGCCAGCGTGCGCGCCGCGCCGGATCCCGCAGGCGATAACGGAAAGCGCCAAGTCCCGCCAGCGCCGCCATCAACACCGCCGCCCCCCATTGGCGCAATCCGTCGCTGGCGCCGAGCAGCATCCGGGTCGACAGCGGCAAGGTCTGCTTCATATGCACAAACTGTTCGATCACCTTCGGCACCACTGCCGTCAGCAAGATAGCCACCACGCCAATCGCCACCGCCGTCAGCACCATCGGGTACACCAACGCCTGCACGATCTTGTTCTTCATGTGCTGGCGCTGTTCGACATACTCAGCCAGCCGTTCCAGCACCGGCCCCAGATGGCCGGCGATCTCACCGGCCGCCACCATGGCGCAATAGAGACGGTCAAAAATCTGCGGATACTGCCCCAGCGCCTGCGCCAGCGGGAAACCCTCCAGAATGCGCTGCCTCACCTGAGTCAACGCCGCCTGCAGGCCTTTTTTCTCCGTTTGCCGCGCCACCGCCATCAGCGCCTCTTCCAGCGGCAGCGCGGCAGACAGCAGCGTCGCCAGTTGCCGGGTGAGCAGCGCCAGATCGCCGCTGCTCACGCCGCCCATCCAACGGCCGGCGAGCAGGCCGGCAAGAGCGGATCGCCTGCGCGCCTGCACCGCCAGCACCTGCCACCCCTTCTCACGCAACCGATCGCGGGCCTGGCGCAAAGAATCCGCCTCCAACACGCCACGCCGGGCGCGCCCCTCACGATCGCAGGCGCGATAATCAAACTTCATCGCCATCCCCTTCGCGCGTCACCCGCAACACTTCTTCCAGGCTGGTCTCTCCGGCGCACATTTTGGCGATCCCATCCTGGCGCAGCGGCTGATAGCGCTCCCCGACCAGCCTGGCGATGTCCAGCTCACCGTCGCTACGGTGGATTGCCCTGCGCATCGGTTCATCCAGCACCAACAGTTCATGCAAACCGATTCGGCCGCGATAGCCCTGCCCGCCGCAGGCCTCACATCCTATCGGGCGCCAGCAGGTCAGCGCCCGCGTCGACGCCAGCCCCAGTTGGCGCCGCTGCGCGTCAGGCAGCGCATAAGGCTCGCGACAGTGCGGGCAAAGCCGGCGCACCAGGCGCTGCGCCAACACGCCGCTCAGCGAGCTGGAAAGCAAAAACGGTTCAACGCCCATGTCCCGCAGCCGGGTCACGGCGCCGATCGCCGTGTTGGTATGCAGGGTCGACAGCACCAGATGTCCGGTCAATGAGGCCTGCACCGCGATCTGCGCCGTTTCACCGTCGCGGATCTCGCCGATCAACACCACATCGGGATCCTGACGCAGCAGCGCGCGCAGCCCGCGCGCGAAGGTCATGTCCACCTTGGGGTTCACCTGCGTCTGCGCGATGCCGGCCAGTTCATACTCGACGGGATCTTCGATCGTCATGATGTTGCGCTGTTCGTCATTGATCTGGTTCAGCAAGGTATAAAGCGTGGTGCTCTTGCCCGAACCGGTCGGGCCGGTGACCAGAATAATGCCGTGCGGCTGGCGGATCAGGCGCAGCAACGCCTGTTGGTGCGCCGCCGCCATGCCCAGGCTGGGCAGTTCGAGCCGCACGCCCTGTTTATCCAACAGGCGCATGACCACGCGCTCGCCGTGGCTGGCCGGCATCACCGACACCCGCACGTCGATCGCCCGCCCGCCAACCTTCAGCGCCATGCGCCCATCCTGCGGCACGCGCTTCTCGGCGATATCCAGCTTCGACATGACCTTGATGCGCGACACCAGCAGCGCCGCCAGCTTGCGCTGTGGCGCCAGAATGCGGCGCAGCGCGCCGTCAATACGAAAACGGATCACCAGCTCGCTCTCGTAGGTTTCGATGTGAATATCGGAGGCGCGCTCTTTGATCGCCTCACTCAGCAAGGCGTTAATCAGGCGGATAATCGGCGCATCGTCCTGTTCGTCCAACAGGTCTTGCTGCTGCGGCAGCTCTTCCGCCAACGCATAGAAATCCAGTTCGCCGCCCAGATCGTCGATCATTTTCTGCGCCTGGCCGCTTTCCCGCTGATAGTGCGCCACCAGCCGTTGTTCAAAGGCCTCCGTGTCCAGCCGGGCCAGCGTCGGCTCACCGGGCAGGCAGCGGTACGCCTCCATCAACGCGGCCTGGCTGGTCTCGGGGTGACAATACAGTTGGATGCCGCTCTGCCCGTCGACGGCCAGCACGCCATGCTGCCGCGCCCAGCCAAAAGGCAGCCGCGGCCCCACAGAACGGGGCTTCACGGGCGCGCTCCGCGCGAATAAAACGCCTCGATACGCGCGACGGTGGCGAGGAACGCCCGATTGTCGATCGCCTTCTTATCGCCGGCGATCTCGCTGCGCAGTGCGTTATTCAGCTCACGATCGTCCTGCTGCTCGGCGTCGAACTTGCCTAACTTGCGCTGGCTCTGCCGGGAATACCCCTCGGTGCTGCGAATGATGGTCGGGCGGATAAACAGCATCAAATTACGCTTGCTCGCTTTGGTGGCGTTCGAGCGAAACAGCGCCCCCACCAGCGGGATCTTGCCCAGGATCGGCACGCTGCTCTCCAGCTCCGAGTTGGACTTGTCCAGCAGCCCGCCCACCACCACGGTCTCACCGCTGTCCACCAGCACCGTATTGTTGACCGTGCGGATATTGAAGGTCGCCCCCAGCGAATCCGGCGTAGCGCCGGCGCTGTCGGCAACGCTGGAGACCTCCTGCTCGATCTGCATCAGCACGGACTGGCCCTGATTGATCTGCGGTTTGACCTTGAGCTTGATGCCCACCGTTTTGCGCGACACGGTATTGAAGACGTTATCGCTGTTGGTGGTTTGCGAACCGGTGAGGATCGGTACATCCTGGCCGACGCTGAACTCCGCCTCGGCGTTATCGAGCGTAACGATGCTCGGCGTAGCCAGGATATTGTTTTGGTTGTTGCTGGCGATGGCGGACAGCAATACGCCCCAGTTGCCGCTGTAGAAACCGGTCATCAGGCCGTTGGCCTTGCCGAACACATCGCTCATGCCGTTTTCGAACCCCGCCGAGATGCCGGGCGCCTGGCCGGCGAACTGCGTGCCGCCGCCGTATTTGTTGGCCCACTGCACGCCGATGTTCAGCCCCTGACCATCCTGCACTTCGACGATCACCGCTTCGACCAGCACCTGCGCGCGCCGTACATCCAGCTTGGCGACCACCGCCTCCAGATCGCGCATCACGTCCGGCGCGGCGGTGATGATCAGCGCATTGGTCTGCTCATCGGCCTTGATCACCACATTTTTCAACAGCGCCACGTTGGCGGCGGCGCTCTCTTTCTCGTTTTGCAGGCCCGCGCTCACGCCGGTCAGCACCTCGACCAGGCTCTGCGCCTTGGCGTATTTGAGCGGAATGACCTGGGTATTGCCTTGGGTGACACTCTTGTTATCCAACTGCTCAATCAGTTCTTTGGCGTGTTCGCGGGCCCGATCGTCCCCGGCGATCATCACGCTGTTGGTGCGCTCATCCGCCACCAGCCGCAGCGAGCCTGCCCCGGCCATACGCCGTTTACCCTCTTCGCGAAACAGTTCGTTCACCATCCGCGCAATCTCCGGCGCCGCCGCATGCTTCAGCGCGAAGGTCTCGACCTGATTGCCGTCGTCCTGATCCATCTCCCTGACAAGGTCGAGCAGGCCGTTGACCACCCCGGCTCGGCCGGTGATCAACAGCGCATTGCCCTGCTCGTAATGCGCCACGCTGCCCACGCCGATGCTGTCGTTAAGCTGGCGCAAGATCGGAGAAACGTCTTTGGCCGCGATATTGCGCAGCGGCACCACGCGCATCACCACTTCATCCCCTTCGGCGATCGCCTCGCTGCCGCTTTGCGACAGCGCGGCTCTTTTTCCCTCTTTGGCGGCGATCACCTTCAGGACATTGTTGGGCATGCCGATGACCGTATAGCCGTAGACGTCCAGCACATTGAGAAAGAATTGGTAATATTGCTTCTCGTCGAGCTGTTCGTAGCTGCGCACCGTAACCTTACCTTTCACCGCCGGATCGATAATGATGGTCTTGCTCAGGTTTTTACTGACCGTATTGATAAATTCCTGAATGTCCGTGCCTTTGAAATTGGCGGAGAATTGCTCCGCACGCGCCAGGCCCCCCAGGGCAATCATGACGGCCACCGCCGCTAACGCGCGCCATAAACCGGCGCTCCAGCCTGCGCGGGAACGAAAAATAAAATGCGTCATCACAGTGTTGCCTTATGCTGTAAAACACCCCACGCCGAAGCGGCGCGCCGGCTACTCTTTAAACGTCAGCGCGGCGTAATAACCGTTTTCATCGAGCAGTATTTTGTTTTTTAATATCCGCACGATAACGGCATTGCTGCCGACCAGCCGATCGCCAACGCCATACCCGGTTTGCTTACCGCCATGTTCCACGATAACCAGGCTTTTTTCGGCGTTATCACTGAACAGCAGACCGGTTATCTTGCCGAGCGCCGCGGCCTCCGGCGCGTTAGCCAGCAGCTCGGCGCCGATCGCCCACTCGCCGACCTTATACCCGCGCGCCTTTTCGCCGCTTTTCGCCGCCTGATAGCGGCCAAACCAGTGTGCGTCGTTAATTTTCTCGATGTCATCTTCCTGGGGAAAGACGCCATGGCGCACTTGCTCACGCCCACTTTCAAGGTGCGGCTCAACGGGTTCGTTATTCACGGTTATCATTCGCCACACCTGAGAAAGCATAAACGTCAAATTAGCCAGGAAGAAAAGTAGAATAAAAAAGTCTATCAACCGCTTGCTCACTGGCCCCCCGGTTATTCAACGGCGCCAACGCTAAGCGGAAATGCCCAACACCATCGCCACGGAAAACAGCAGCGTGATGGCCAGCGCCACTTTATAATTCACGGCGTCCAGCCACGTTCGCCGCTGTTTATTAGCCGCCGGTGCCAAGCATTGCTCCCGCGTATTCGCGCGTTCGCAGGCCTGGAAACTCAGCATCACGCCAAATCGGGGAATGGTTTTGATCACCTCGCCCGGAATACCGTGGCGGGAGAGCAAAGCGCGGCATTGGAATATCATTTGATAATAGTTATTGTCGCTGATGGTCTCATGGTTGCAGAACCAGACTGCGCGTATAATGTCATTTTTCTTATAGATGCCACTCAACAGGCACAGCATGAAACGCCGCTGCAATTCGGTCATTTCGATGAGCACATTCTCTTTTTTAAATAACAGCGTCTTTTCATTGTTGTTTAAGATCACCAACTCATTTTCCAACAGAGTCTCGTTCAGGGCAATGCTATGTATGTCCATCTCTCGCCTATCAGTTTAATGAAGTCCAAAGGCTCCCTGTGCCATTACCTTTGCACGCATGCGGCAGATGCATTTTCAACGCAAATAAGTGATTCGCCGTGTTAAGAGCCGGCTCAATTAATCATGTTAAAAATATTCATGCAACTTATTTATTTAAAATAAACAATATAAAATTAATCTAACAAAACAACACAAACCTAAAGCCATTAAGTCATTTAAAAACATAGTGATAGAAGAATTTATAAAATAAGTGAACCGCCATTAAATTCGATTAGTGATGCGAAAAATAGACAATGACCGATAATAACTCATGTTATTAGTTGTGCGCTAAAAAGACGGCAGAACGCTATAAACGGCAAATAAAATGCATCTTTATCGGAGGGGGCAATAAAGTAAACGTCAGGATTCAATATTGCATAAGAACATCGGCGAATAGGCATTGCTAAACATCAACGTGTTTTTATCAATGCTGCGAATATGATAAAACGTCGACTCATTGCTGAAAAAGTAGGTATAAATCTCTTCCGGCAAGGTATCACGCGGCGAATAGTTGACCTCGCCATACTGAAAGCGATAAAAACTCCCCTGCGAAACATAGCTGAAGTTAACCCGCCGATTGACGAAGTATTTCTTTTCACCGTCGTTGGCTAACCCCGACAGGACCATCACGCCCTTATCGCCGGACAAAAAGATGTAGTTTATTTTCAGCGACAGATGAATGTCGTTATGAACCGCCTGCGCGTCCAGTGAATTGAAATAATTGAACGTGGCGTTCGCTTCACAGGAAAAATCACTGAAGTCATGATGGCTGCGTATCAGGGAATACATCACGCTGCCGGTCAACACGCACAGGCCGACCAGCGTGGCTGACAGAATATTTAACTTTTTTTCCATGCCCGAATGTACTCGCTCTCACAGTTATGCAAAACAGCCGCACTGTCCTTCGTGCATTTGGCGATAAACTGGCGTCCGCTGTCTTCATTGGCATTTTGAGAACGGTTAACCTTGGTAATGACGACCTCGCCGGATCGGCAATGTCGGCCATACAAATCTTTCCTGACCAGAAACTGCAAGTAGCCGTCCTGGTGATTCGCCAAAAAATGGCCGGCATAGTAGATCGGGCAACCGTTCACCGTGCCGACGTAGGACAATACCTGCTTCTTTTCACTGTCGCGATGGTGCTTGTAATAGATGAAGCACAGCGCCAGAAAAGATAAGGGTACGACGATCGATAAACTGCGCAGCAGAATAAAAAAATAGTGATAGGTGTTTTTTGTCGTTGCGGCAGGTGACGCCAACGTCACCGCGGCATCGGCAAGCTGAGGGGGCTCGGGTAAATCAATCCGCAGTCGGTCGACAGGTATTATTCGATTAAGTCTATACCCCTTTTTGGATAGGGTAACGATGAGGCGCTCGTTGAAACCGACAGACGTCAATGCGCGTCGGGTCAGGCTGATATATTGATTTAACGTCGCGGAAGAGGCGCTCAAGCCGTGATCGGTCCAAACCTGCTGCAACAGCGTCTCGCGGCTCACCGTCTCATGGCCGTGTTCAAGCAAGCATTTGAATACTCTGGCATTGACGCTGGATAAGAAAACTTCCCGTCCCTTCTTTAAACTTTTCAATGAACCGTTTTCAGTATTAAATGTAATATCTTTATCAATGATATAAATCATGTTTAGCCTGACAGCGCACACGGGTTATTATTTAAACTTATTGAGCCAGTTCGACGACCGCCGCTAAGCGCGGATAGTTTTTTCGCACAGAGAAAAAACAATACTAACGTCATCCCAACAGGTGCGCAACTTTAAGAATTTTCCCCATCTCTCCATCCTTATTTGTCCCACAAATGGCGGTATACGCGTTATTCTTTCGCCGTCATCGGATCTGTTAGCAACAATACATTTCTATCAGGGGGATAAAGACTAAAACGGTGCAGAGGACACGCTTCGCGATCGCGAGGTGCGCAAGTAACGCCTGTTCAGCGTATCGACTTGATGAATAATGGGGAAGAGCGTTTTGCGGGACGCAAATGGGTGGGGACCCTGCCAGCTACATCCCGGCACACACGTCACCTGCTGCGGCTGCTTCCTTCCGGACCTGACCGAGTTCACAAGTTAGTGTTGCGGGAGAACCAACAGGGCCCCCATTGACGGCTTCTGTACTCCGAAGCGGTGGGCATTATCGGCGATGCCCCATCAAATAGCAAGCCAACCGGGGCCAACCGCTGTTTTCTTGCCCACCTGCATTGTGCCACACTCTCCGCCTGGGTTTTGACTCGCGCAGGAACTGCAACATGCAACCAGAAGACGCCTCTTTCAGCCAGCGGGTATTCCATATCGTGGCCGCTATTCCGTACGGCAAAGTCACCACCTACGGTGAAGTCGCCCGTCTGGCCGGTTCGCCGCGCGCCGCGCGTCAGGTCGGCGGCGTGCTGCGGCGTTTGCCGGAAGGCAGCACGCTGCCGTGGCACCGCGTAATCAACCGGCACGGGCAAATCTCGCAACAGGGGGAGGATTTTCAACGGCAACGGCAGGCATTGCTGGCGGAGGGGATTATTTTCGGCCCGCACAGCACGGTCGATTTCGATCGCTACGGCTGGCGCTGGTAAAACAAAACAGCCTTTGGCCGAAGCGCAAAGGCTGTTGATTGGGTCTTGCCGTACCGCAGCAGAATTACTGCATCGCGCTTGGCGCAGCCTGCATCGGCACGCCCTGCACCGGAACCAGCAGCAGATCGGCGCGGGTGCCGTTGCGGTTAACCACTTCCTGGATCGTGTCGGTAATGAACATCAGTCGCCCGTTGACCGTCACCGCCGCGCTCAGAATGATGCGCGCATTCGGTTGGATATCAGACGGGTTGTACGGCAGCGTAAAGTTGAACGGCGCTTGTTGCCCTTCGGTACGTATCGCGCGCTGTGCAATCACTTTGGACGGCGCATCCGCCAGCGAGGCATCAGAGAGGGTGACAGTCAGTACGGCGTCCGGCGGCAGCGCAATGCGCTGACGTATATTAACCGAACCTGTCACCGCCGGCCCCTGAATCTGCGTTTGCGCAGCCGCCGGGTTGCCGGCCGCCGGTGTAGGCACATCAGCACTCTTTTGCGCGCATCCTGCCAGCGTGATCGTCAGTGCTGCGGCACCGCCTACGATTTGCCAGAGTTTCATGGATCGGTCTCCTTTTTTATTATCAACACGTTGGTGGCTTTCACCACCTCACTCATTAAACTTAGCACAAAACACTGATAAATCCACTTTGCCCCGCCTATTAATCACTTAGCCAGCCCAATGCGCTCACTATTAAGAGCATTCTCATCGGCCCTTTAACGCAAGATATTGACGCCGCGCCGTGATATTCCGCACACTGCGCAAAATGATTATTAGAAAGGTAACAATTTTATGAGCCAGGCATTGCAAAACCTCCTCGATCTGTTGGATCTGGAGAAAATCGAAGAAGGGCTGTTCCGCGGCCAAAGCGAAGATCTGGGGCTGCGTCAGGTGTTCGGCGGGCAAGTGGTCGGCCAGGCGCTGTACGCCGCCAAACAGACGGTGCCGGACGAGCGCAGCGTGCACTCGTTCCACAGCTACTTCCTGCGCCCGGGCGACAGCAGCAAGCCGATCGTCTACGACGTAGAAACCCTGCGCGACGGCAACAGCTTCAGCGCCCGTCGCGTCAGCGCCATCCAGCACGGCAAACCTATCTTCTATATGACCGCCTCCTTCCAGAGCCCGGAAGAAGGTTTCGAGCACCAGAACCAGATGCCGGACGTGCCGCCGCCGGAAGGGCTGCTGTCCGAATCAGAGATTGCTCAGAAGCTGGCGCCGATGCTGCCGACCAAAGTACGCGAAAAATTTATCGGTCAGAAGCCGATCGAAATGCGCCCGGTGAAATTCCACAACCCGTTGAAGGGCAGCGTGGAAGAACCGCATCGCTACGTGTGGTTCCGCGCCAACGGCAGCATGCCGGACGATGCGCGCATCCACCAATATCTGCTGGGCTACGCATCGGACTTTAACTTCCTGCCGACGGCGCTGCAGCCGCACGGCGTCGGCTTCCTCGAGCCGGGCATGCAGGTGGCCACCATCGACCATTCGATGTGGTTCCACCGCCCGTTCCGCATGGATGATTGGCTGCTGTACGCGGTGGAAAGCTCCTCCGCCTCCGGCGCACGCGGCTTTGTGCGCGGCCAGATCTACACCCGCGACGGCGTGCTGGTCGCCACCACCGTACAGGAAGGGGTGATTCGCCAACGCGACGCCTGATTTGCGGTATAAAGAAAGGGGCGATGTTTCCATCGCCCCTTTTTGCTTCATCATTATTTTCGTATTTAGCGCACTGCCCTGCTTCGAGTCTTACTGGTTGTAGGCGCTCTCGCCGTGGCTGTTGACGTCCAACCCTTCGCGCTCCTGCTCTTCCGGCACTCTCAGCCCCACCATCGCGCCCGCGATCTTGAAGGCGATAAAGGCGGCGACGCTTGACCACACCAGCGTAATCACGACGCTCAGCAGCTGGATCCACACCTGATGCCCCATCGTCACCCCTTCGGCATAGCCGGTGCCGCCGAGGGAAGAAGCGGTGAACACGCCGGTCAGCAGACAGCCGACGATGCCGCACACGCCGTGCACGCCGAACACGTCGCAGGTGTCGTCCACTTTCAGCCATTTCTTCAACGTCACTACGCCCCACAGGCCGGCGACGCCCCCCACCAGGCCGATGATCAACGCGCCGCCCACGCCCACGGTGCCCGCCGCCGGCGTAACGGCAACCAGCCCGGCGATCATGCCGGAGCAGGCGCCCAGCAGCGAAGGCTTACCGCGCAGCACCCACTCGGCGAAGGTCCAGGACAGAATGGCGCCCGCAGTAGCCACCACAGTGTTCAGGAATGCCAAGGCCGCGATGCCGTTAGCCGCGCTGGCGGAACCGGCGTTAAAGCCGAACCAGCCGATATACAAGATGGAGGCGCCGGTAAACACCATCGGCAGGTTATGCGGTTTGAACGCCTCTTTACCGAAGCCGGCGCGTTTGCCGAGCAGATAGGCGCCGATCAGCCCGGCGCTGGCGGCGTTGATGTGCACCACGGTGCCGCCGGCGAAGTCCAGCGCACCGTCGGTGGCCAGATAGCCACCGCCCCACACCATGTGCGCGATCGGCAGGTAAGACAGGGTGAACCACAGGATCGCGAAGATCAGCACCGCCGAGAAGCGAATGCGTTCGGCGAAGCCCCCCACCACCAGCGCCACGGTAATGCAGGCGAAGGAGGCCTGGAAAGCGACGTGGATCATCTGGCTGATGCTGCCGGTGACGCTGTCGATGCCGATGCCTTTCAGCATCGCCGTCTGGAATCCGCCGAACACCGCATTGCCTTCGCTGAACGCCAGGCTGTAGCCATACAGCACCCACAGCACGCAGACCAGCGCGAAGGTGACGGTGACCTGCGTCAGCATCGACAGCACGTTTTTGCCGCGCAGCAGGCCGCCGTAAAACAGCGCGATGCCGGGCAGCGTCATGAACAGCACCAACGCGGTGCAGATCATCATAAAGGCGTTGTCGGCCTTATCGGTGACCGCCGGGGCGGCCAGGGCCAAAGAAGGAACCAGGGTTACCGAACTCAGGCCCAACATGGATAACAGTCTTTTCATTATCAATCATCCCCATCACTTAACTGAGTTCGCGGTTACAGTGCCGATTCGTCGGTTTCGCCGGTGCGAATACGGATCACGCGTTGCAATTCGGCAACGAAAATTTTGCCGTCGCCGATTTTGCCGGTGTAGGCGGCTTTGCTAATGACATCAACCACTTCATCCAACTGATCGTCGGCGATGGCGATATCGATTTTGACCTTGGGCAGGAAGTTGACGTTATATTCGGCGCCGCGATACAGCTCGGCGTGCCCTTTCTGGCGGCCAAAGCCCTTCACTTCGGTTACGGTCAACCCCTGAATGCCCACGGAGGACAAGGCCTCGCGCACGTCCTCCAGCTTGAACGGTTTGATTACCACGGTCACCAGCTTCATATTGCCTCTCCACGAATTAAGCCCAAACTCACCCCGGTACGCCTCATATGTAGCAAGGGCTGTGCCAAATTTTATTTTGCATGGCGATTCAGCGGATTAGCGGGCACGCGGGCGCCGCCGCGGCGCGGCGCAGTACCGATACCTTGAATGGGTTAAATAATGCGCACTGATTTGGTGCGCGTCGCGTCGAAAAAGTGCAGAAAGGGGGCGTAGCCTGGCGGAGTTGCCTGCTTGTGGTGCGTTGGGAAAAATAAGGGCCGCGATCGCGGCCCGTGGGATCAGGCGGGTTGGCTCTCGTCGCGCACCGCTTCCGCCAACTGCTCGCCCGCCAGCTGCAGCTGATACATCTGGTAGTAGCGCCCCTGCTGCGCCAGCAGCTGTTGATGGTTGCCCTGCTCCACCGCCTGGCCGCGATGCAGCACCAGAATAGAATCGGCATCGACGATCGTCGAGAGGCGGTGAGCGATCACCACCAGCGTGGTGTGCTCGCGGATCACGCGCAGCGCCCGCTGGATAGCCTGCTCGGTGCCCGAGTCGATATTGGCGGTCGCCTCATCGAGGATCAGGATCTGCGGCGCCTGCACCAATACCCGCGCCATCGCCAGCAGCTGTTTCTGCCCGACCGACAGGTTATTGCCCTGCTCCCCCAGCCGGGTATGGATACCCTGTGGGAAGCCGCGCACCAGACTCGCCAGCTGCACCGTTTCCAGCGCCCGCCAGACGGCTTCTTCATCGATGTTGCGCCCCAGCGTCACGTTGGCCAGCACCGAATCGGCGATCACCACCGGATCCTGTTGCACCATCGCCACGCCCTGGCGCAGCGTGCGGTGCGACAGGCTGGAGAGCGGACGGCCGTCGAGACGCACTTCCCCTTCGCTGACCGGGTAATAGCCCATCAGCAGGTTAGCCAGCGTGCTCTTGCCGCTGCCGGTATGGCCGACCAGCGCCACGAAGCCGCGTGAGGGCACCGCCAGGGAAATATGCTGCAGCACCTTTTTATCCGCACGGTAGGCGAAGCTCAGATCGGTGATGTCGATGCTGCCGCTGGCCAACGGACGATCGTCTGCGCCGTAGCTTTGCTGGCTGCGATCCATCAGTTCGAAAATACGTTCGCCGGCCACCACCGCCTGCTGCAGGATCGACTGTTGTGACGTCAACTCGATCAGCGGTTCGTTCAAACGCCCCAGGTAGTTGATGAAGGCATAGAGCACGCCGACGCCAATCACGCCTTCGCCGCTGAAGCCGAACAACATCAGCAAACCGCACAGCACCAGCGCCGAAAACAGACTGAGCAGCGGCCGCAGAAGAAAACCGTCGAGCCGCAGCGTCTGCATGCGCGCGAGATAGTGCGATTGGCTGGCGGCGCTCATGCGTTCGCCGAAGCGCACCTGCTGGCGGAATTGCTGGATCACGCCCATGCCGTTGATCACTTCGTTGAAACCGTCGTTGATGTCCGCCAGATAACTGCGCACCCGGCGCACAATCGGCGTGCTGTAATATTGATAGATGCCCATCACCACGAACACCGCCGGGAAGATGCAGATAGCCACTAACGCCATGCGCCAGTCGAGGCTGAACATCGCCACCAGCATGGCGCCGATCAGCGCGGCGCTTTTCAGCACCGTGGAGACCACCATCACGTACAGGTCCTTGATCACTTCGGTGTCGTTGGTGACGCGCGAGATCAATTGCCCGACCGGTTGGGTGTCGAAGGCGCTGAGCGGCTGGCGCAGCGCGGCGTCCATCACGTCGGTACGCAGCCGCTGCACCACGCCTACCGCCGCCTGGTTGAACAGCAGCGCCTGGAAGTAGTGCAGCGCCGCCGCCAGCAGCTCCAGCAGAATGTAAGCCGCCGCCAGCCCGCCGACAATCATCAGCGGCAGTTGCCCTTTGGCGACGTAATTATCGATAAAATAGCTGACCAGGATCGGCCCGGCGACTTCCGCCGCCGCCGCCACCCACAGCATCAGCACCGCCACCCCCAGCGGTTTGCGGTACGGCGAGCCGTAGGCCAGTAGCCGCTTCAGCGTCGGCCACAGCTTTTGCACTTTATTCATCGGCCAACGCCTCCTCGCCGTTTTCCGGCGCTTCGTCCAGCGCCGCTTCCAGCTGCTGATAACGGTACATATCGCGATACCAGCCCGGCTGCGCCGCCAGCGCCGCCGGATCGCCGCGCTGCGCCACGCCGCCGTGCTGCATCACCAGGATTTCGCTGGCTTCGGTCAATGCCGACAGCCGGTGCGCGCTGATGATCACCGTGCGATCTTGCCCCCAGCTGCGCAGGTTGTGCAGGATCTGGTGCTCGGTACGGCCGTCCACCGCCGACAACGCATCGTCTAGGATCAGGATCTCCGCATCCAGCAGCAACGCGCGCGCGATGGAGATGCGCTGTTTCTGGCCGCCCGACAGCATCACGCCGCGTTCGCCCACTTCGGTGTCATAGCCCTGCGGCAGCCGCAGAATGTCCTCATGGACGCTGGCCAGCCGCGCCGCCTGTTCAATCTGCGCCTGCGTCGCCCCCGGCTGGCCCAGCGCGATGTTGTTCGCCACGGTATCGGAGAACAGGAACGGCGTCTGGCTCACCACCGACAGCCGCGAACGCCAGTCGTCAAGCCTGACCTGCGGAAGCGGCAGGCCGTGATAGCGGATCTGCCCTTGGTCGACGTCGAACTGACGCTGGATCAGCGACAGTAATGTCGACTTACCGGCCCCGGTCGGCCCGCACAGCCCCAGCATCTGCCCCGGCTTCAACGTCAGCGCCAGGTCATGCAGCGCCGGGTGCGGGTTTTCCGGGTAGTGGAACGCGCGGATATCCACCTCCAGCACGCCGCGCCCGGCCGGCAACGCCTGCGGGCCGTCCTGCACCGCCGGCGCCTCGTCGAGCAGGCTGCGGATACGGCTGTAGGCCGCGCTGCCGCGCTCGACGATGTTGAACATCCAGGCCAGCGCCAGCATCGGCCAGATCATCAGGCCGAGGTACATCACAAAGCTGGTCAGTTGCCCGAGCGTCAGCGAACCGTTCACCACCATCCAGCTGCCGCCGCCGATGGCCAGCAGGTTAGAGGCGCCGATGGCGATATAAATGGTCGGATCGAAGCGCGCATCCACCCGCGCCACGTGCATGTTCTTGGCGCCGGTCTGCGCCGCGACGTCGGCGAAGCGGTTGGATTGGTGATCTTCCAGCCCGAAGGCCTTGATCATGCGGATGCTGGTCATGCTTTCCTGCGCCTGATCGTTGAGGCTGGAAAACGCCGCCTGCGCCGATTTAAAGCGCTGGTGCAGCTGATCGCCGTAATATTTGATGGCGATCGCCATCAGCGGCATCGGGATTAACGCCAACACCGTCAGCTGCCAGCTGATTTGGGTGCTCATCACCACCAGCACCACCAACCCCATCACCAGCGAATCCACCAGCGTCAGCACGCCTTCACCGGCGGCGAACACCACGCGATCCACGTCGTTGGTGGCGCGCGCCATCAGATCGCCGGTGCGGTGGCGCAGGTAGAACGCCGGGTTCTGCCGACTGAGCTGACGGTAAAAGTTTTCGCGCAGCTCGACCGCCAGCTGGTAGGAAGCGCCGAACAGCAGCACCCGCCACACATAGCGCAGCAGGTAAACGACGATCGCAGTGCCGATCATCAGCCCAAGCCAGGCCAACAGCACGCCGGTAGACATCTGTTTTTCGGTGACGCCGTCCACGATGATGCCGACCAGTTTAGGCGGCAGCAGTTGCAGGATGGCGATGACGATAAGCAATACCACCGCGCCCAGGTAGCGGCGCCACTCCCGGCGGAAGTACCAGCCGATTTGTGCAAATAATCTCACGCAGTTTGATTCCAGGGTTTTATGAGGTTTGTCTCTTTTTCCGCTTCAACGGAGCAGGATACCACCGTTGAGCCGCTCGTCCGGTGAACTTTTCACTCCGGCACCGGCAGCGCGGTGGTGTATTTGATTTTTTCCATGGCAAAGCTCGAGGTGACGTCAATAAGGCCCGGCACGCCGTTCACCAGGCGCTTGTAAAAACCGTCGTAGCTTTTCATGTCCGCCACTTCGACCTGCATCAGGTAGTCGTACTCTCCCGCCATACGGTAGAACGCCAGCACCTCGGGCATTTGGCTGGTCAGCTGCACAAACGCCTGATACCACTCGCTGCTGTGCTGTTGGGTCTTGATCAGTACGAACGCCGTCAGCCCCAAGCCAAGCTTTTCGTTATCCAACAAGGCCACCCGGCCGCGGATATAGCCTTCGTCTTCCAGACGTTTCAGGCGCTTCCAGCACGGCGTAGAGGTCAAATTAACCGCATCGGCCAGCGCCTGCAGCGACTGGGTGCAATCTTGCTGCAGCATGCACAGCAGCTTACGGTCTGTTTTATCTAACATAGCGGCCACCTGGAGAAAATTTTTCTCCCATTAGGCGATTAAACAGGGAAAATGGCAATCCTTTTTTCCTGCCGACAGGCTATGCTACGCCATAAATCAGCCCCCTATTCTGAGGCCAAATCATGACAAACTCTTGGGTAAAATATGCTATCGGTGAAATAGAAGCGGATTTTCAACGCTCCGCCGATACGCACCTGATTCGCCTGAACCTGCCGGCGTTTCCCGGCATCTGCCTGTACCTGAAAGATGAGAGCACCCACCCGACCGGCAGCCTGAAACACCGCCTGGCGCGCTCGCTGTTCCTATACGGCCTGTGCAACGGCTGGATCACCGAGAACACCACCATCATCGAGGCCTCTTCCGGCAGCACGGCGGTGTCCGAAGCCTACTTCGCGCGGCTGATCGGTCTGCCGTTCATCGCGGTGATGCCGTCCTGCACCGCACGCCGCAAGGTAGAACAGATCGCCTTTTACGGCGGCCGCTGTCACTTCGTCGATCACGCCGCCCAGATCTACGCCGCTTCCGAACAGCTGGCGAAAGAGCTGAACGGCCACTATATGGATCAGTTCACCTACGCCGAGCGCGCCACTGACTGGCGCGGCAACAACAATATCGCCGACAGCATCTTCCGCCAGATGGCGCGCGAACCCTTCCCGGTGCCGAAACACATCGTGATGAGCGCCGGCACCGGCGGCACCTCCGCCACGCTGGGGCGCTATATCCGTTATCAGGGGCACGACACCCGGTTGACGGTGGTCGATCCGGAAAACTCGGTGTTCTATGACTGCTTCCACCACGGCGATCGCACCCTGATCGGCAGCTGCGGCAGCCGTATCGAAGGCATCGGCCGCCCACGCGCTGAGCCGTCGTTCATCCCTTCGGTGGTCGATAACATGTTGCGGGTGCCGGACGCCGCCAGCGTCGCCACCATTCACTGGCTGGAGGCCGTGCTCGGCCGCAAGGTCGGCGCCTCCACCGGCACCAACGTCTGGGGCGCGCTGCAATTGGCGAAGCAGATGCGGGAAAACGGCGAGCAAGGGGCGATCGTTACCCTGCTGTGCGACAGCGGCGAGCGCTACCTCGATACCTATTACAACCCGGAGTGGGTCAGCAACAACATTGGCGATCTGCAACCGTATCTGGCGCAGCTGGCGGATTTGTAACGCCGGGCGCAACGTAAAAAAAAGCCGGGTAGTCATACCCGGCCGGCTGTAAGGAGAACCTCATTATTCGGGGGAATAGGTGAGGCAAGGTGAACGCAGCCAATGTTGTAAATAATGAGCTACCGCCTGTTGTTGGCAGTGGCCGATAACCGGCAGCTGCGGCAGCAGGGATTTCAGCTGCGGCAGGGCGTTCCCCATCACCACGCCGTGTCCCACCGCGCCCAGCATCTCTTTGTCGTTCATCGCATCGCCGAATGCCATGCAGTCGGCCATCGTCAATCCCAGGTGACGGCTCAGCCGCTCCAGTGCCGCGCCCTTGTTGCAACCGAGCGGCAGCACCTCCAGGCAATCGTAAGCGGAGAAACACAGATCGGCCTCGCCGCCCAGCTGCGCCCGCAGCTGCACCTGCAATTCCAGCAACTCCTCATGCGGTGCAACAAAGCACACCTTGCTGTTGCCGAACGCCGGTAAGCGGCGCACGTCAGCCAATTGGAAGCGAAAGCCGCTCAGGTGGTGCGCCTGCAGCATCTCTTCCGGCGCGGGGAACTCGGTCAGCCAACCTTCGTCGCGGAACACGTGCATGCTGGCGCGGGTGCGCCAATGATGATGCAGCACCTCTTCGGCGATCTCCGCCGGCAGATCGGTGGCGTGCAGCTGTTGGCCACGGTTGTCATACACCCGCGTGCCGTTGCCGGTGATCAGATAGCCCTGCAGCCCCAGCTGCGCCATGATCGGTTGCGCATCAAGGTAGTGCCGCCCGGTGGCGAACGTCACCACCATCTCCCGCTCCACCAGCTGGTTCAGCACCGCCAGCGTTTCCGGGCCAACCCGGTGATCCGGCATCAACAGCGTGCCGTCCATATCGAAAGCCGCCAGGCGATACATAAAGACCTCATGAATGTGAACGCGATTACAATCAGTGCAGTATGGGATGGTATTTGCGGAAGTAATAGTGAACAATTTGGGAAAACTGTTCCGGATTTCTGCTCATGCGCCTGGTTCACCGTCTCAGCCAATATCAACGCCTGTATCAACAGCTCGGCAACGCGCCGGTCGCCGTGACCATCGGCGAGCTGGCGGCAATGTTCTACTGCAGCGAACGCCATGCCCGCACGCTGGTGCAGCAGCTGCAGGATCAGGGCTGGCTGAGCTGGCATTCGCAGCCCGGCCGCGGCAAACGCGCCAGCCTGCGCTGCCTGAAAACACCGGATGAGCTGCGCGCGCAGCTGTTGCAGCAGCTGTTGCAACAGGGCAATCATCAGGGGGCGCTGGAGATGGCGCAGCTCGATCCGCAACACCTGCAGGATCTGCTCAGCCCGCACCTCGGCGGGCAATGGCAGGCCGGCAGCCCGACGCTGCGCATTCCCTATTACCGTACGCTGGAGGCGCTCGATCCGCTCACGCTGACCGGCCGCGCCGAGCAACATCTGGTGTCGACCCTGCACGCCGGGCTGACGCGCCTGATGACCGGTAACCCGGAGCCGCAGCCCGATCTGGCGCACCACTGGCAGATAAGCGATGGCGGCCTGCGCTGGCGATTCTTTTTGCGTAGCCAGCTGCGCTGGCACAACGGCGAACCGTTGACCGGCCAGCAACTGCTGCAAACGCTGGAAAAACTGCTGGGCCATCCGCGCAGCCAACCCAGCCTGAGCAGCGTCGCGAACGTCAGCCTGCCGCATCCGCTGTGCATTCAGTTCGACCTGCACCTGCCGGACTATTGGCTGGCACACCGGCTGGCGGAGCTGCCTTGTCTGATGACGCACCCCGAACTGCCGGCCATCGGCGCCGGCCCATTTAAACTGGCGTTGAATGAACCGCAGTTGGTGAGGCTGGAACAGCATGCCGGTTACCATCTGCAGCATCCGTATCTGGACACCATCGAATACTGGATCACGCCCGATCTGCCCATCACCGGCGCCGACGCCAGCTGCCGGCATCCGGTGCGCATCACCATCGGTCAGCAAGACGATTTGGCGCAGGCCCGGCCGGTGCAGCGCAGCATGAGCCTGGGCTGGTGTTATCTGGCGCTGAACCTGCGCCACGGCGTGCTGAGCGAAGCCCAGGGGCAAAAGCTGCTGATGCTGATCCAGCAGTCCGGCCTGCTCAGCCATCTGCCGATCCCCAACAGCGTGATCACCCCCAGCCATGAAATGCTGCCCGGCTGGCGCATCCCCAGCCAACGGATTGAAGAAGATGTCCCGCTGCCCGCTCGGCTAACATTGCTGTATCGGCCGCCGGTCGAGCTGCAAACGGTGACGGTCGCGCTACAGCGGCTGCTCGCGCAGCACGGCTGCGAGCTGGAAGTGCGTTACTACGCCGGCAAGCGCTGGCAAAGCGAGGCGCAAATCGCCCAGGCCGACCTGCTGCTGGCAGACAACCTGATCGGCGAGGCGCCTGAGGCGACGCTGGAGAGCTGGCTGCGGCAGGATTCGCTGTGGCGCGGTATCCTGACGGCAAGCCGCTGGCAGCAGCAGCAGGAGACGCTGCGGGAGATCCAACAGCTGCAGGCGCAGCCACTGCGCTTCGAACGGCTGCAGGCCTATTATCAACAGCTGATGGCCGCCGCCATCATCACGCCACTGTTCCACTACCAGTATCAGATCAGCGCGCCGCCGCGTATGCATGGCGTGACGCTGACCGCCCATGGCTGGTTCGATTTTTGCCAGGCGTGGCTGCCGCCGCCGGTGGATGACGCACCGACCGGAGCCGAACCGCCCTGCGCCTGACGGCCCTTTCTGCTACTATTGTCGCCGCAACGCAATTTTTATCCTGCCGCCCGAATGTGTATCGGGAATGGCCAAAGCCCAAAAAGGTGATTTTATGAAGCGCGCGGTTGTCGTTTTCAGCGGTGGACAAGACTCCACGACCTGCTTGATCCAGGCATTGCAACAGTATGACGAAGTTCACTGCGTCACGTTCGATTACGGCCAGCGCCATCGCGCCGAAATTGAAGTGGCTCAGGAGCTGTCGGAGGCCCTCGGCGCCAAGGCGCACAAGGTGCTGGACGTGACGTTGCTCAATGAGCTGGCCATCAGCAGCCTGACTCGCGACAATATTCCGGTTCCCGCCTACGATCCCAACCAGAAAAACGCGCTGCCGAGCACCTTCGTGCCGGGCCGTAACATCCTGTTCCTGACGCTGGCGGCGATCTACGCCTACCAGGTGGAAGCGGAGGCGGTGATCACCGGCGTGTGTGAAACCGACTTCTCCGGCTACCCGGATTGCCGCGACGAGTTCGTCAAAGCGCTGAACCAGGCGGTGGTGTTGGGCATCGCCCGCGATATCCGCTTCGAAACGCCGTTGATGTGGCTGAACAAGGCCGAAACCTGGGCACTGGCGGACTATTACCAGCAGCTGGATCGGGTGCGTCAGGATACGCTGACCTGCTACAACGGCATCAAGGGTGACGGCTGCGGCGAATGCGCCGCCTGCAACCTGCGCGCCAATGGCCTGACGCAATATCGCGCCAACCAGGCGGAAGTGATGGCGGCGTTGAAACAGAAGGCCAGTCTGGCCTGAGGCAGCGACGGCGGCAGCCGCCGCCGGTGAGCTGACTGCGAATGTTATTTGGGCGTGAGCGCTTCCAAGTGCTCGCGCAATTCCCCTTCAATCGGCAGCGCCCGCTGCGTTTTCAGATCGACGCACACGAAAGTCAGCAGCGCGTCGGCCACCGGCGTCCCCGCCGGATCCTGCGTCACCTTCTGGCTCAGCACCCCGCTTTTGCCGTTGAGCTGCACCATCTGGCTGTCGATGCGCAGTTTATCCCCCAATACCGCCGGGCTGCGGTAATTGATATTGATGTTCACCACGATGAAAGCGATGTTGTTTTCCGTCATCCAGCGGAACCCTGCCTCGTTTTCCAGCCACTCCCAGCGCGCCTCCTCCAGAAACTCCAGATAGCGGGCATTGTTAACGTGCTGGTAGACATCAAGGTGATAACCGCGAACTTTGATAAAGGTTTGCATAGGGAACGATCGCTCCTGCCTGGTGATTACAGAAAGAGGGAGCCGCGTGGGCTCCCTCGCCCGTTTGGTCAACACGCCAAACTGGTAAGACCTGTAAAATGTAGCAGAGTCGCCATTGCCTCAGCGGCATTTTGCCGCGCAGCCGCGACCGGGATCACATTTTCAGCCGAGTGCGGTTCTTCTCGAACAGCGCCGGCCCGATGCCCGGCACCTCCTGCAGTTGCTCAACCTGGGTGAATGGCCCGTTCTGTTCGCGATAGCGCACAATGCCTTCCGCCTTCTTCAGACCGACACCGCTCAAAGCCGCTGCGAGCTGTTCGGCGGTGGCCTGATTGATGCTGACCGCCGTCTCTTCGGCCGCCTTGGTCATCGCCTGTTGCCCGCCATTGCTCGTCGGGGTTGAGAGCATCGGCGCCGGCGCATCGGCTTTATCCGCCGCGGCGGCCGGCACCGCCAGGCATAACAACAGCGCGGCCAGCGCGGCTTTAACGTGATGACGGTAACCTGATAACGTTTTTTTCTCTGTATGTTGCATGCTGTATCCTCCTTGTGTGTGACAGCACGGCTACCTTGCCGCGGCGGCAGATATTCAGCAATCGGCGGATATCAGATGTGGAAAAGGCCGCGAAAGCGGCCTTTGTTTGTTGCACTGCGTTGCAGAAAAATGCGGCGATTACTGCGGCTGTTGCTCAGCGGCGCCCATTTTAATTTTGGCTTCTTTACGCAGGCTCGCCAGCAGCGAATCGAAGGAAACGCCGGTCGCGCCCTCTTCCATCTTGCCGACGAAGGTTTTCATTTCGTCTTCCGGCAGCGTGCCTGGCTTCACCGCATCGAGTGCGATCAGCACCACGTTGTCCTGGCGATCCTGCGACATGCCGTACACCGGTTTGCCGTCCTGCGGGTGCGGCAGCGCGAACACGCTCTCCACCAGCTGGCTGTCTTCCGGCGCGCGCGCCATCTTCTGCACGGCACCAAAGCTCAGGCCGGCGGCTTTCATCGCCTCGTCGCCCTTGCCCTGCTTCAGCTCAACCAGCAGCTTCTCACCCTGCAGTTTCGCTTCCTGCACCGCCTTGTTGCGCTTCACCAGATCCGCCACGCGGTCTTTTACCTGGTCGAACGGCTCGATGCCTTCCGGCTTGTGGCCGCTCACGCGCACCACGAAGGCGCGGTCGCCGTCTACGGTGATCACGTCGGAGTTACTGCCCGGCGCGCCGTTCTCGCCGATCAGCGAACCGTCGAAGATCGCCTGCACCACCGGCTTGAAGTTCAGCGCCGCAGGGATATTGTCGCGGGTGAACCAGTCGGTTTGCGCCGCTTTCACGCCCGCCGCTTCTTCAGCCGAGGCCAGGGATTCGTTGTCGCTGGTTGCCGCTTCGCTCACCTTCTGCTGCAGCGCGTAATACGCATCTACCGCTTTCTCCTGCTTCACCTGCTTGGCGATAGCGTCATGCACTTCGCTCAGCGGCTTCAGTTTCTCTGGTTCGATGTCGTTCAAACGCACGATCAGGTAGCCGACGGAAGATTTCACCACGCCGGACAGCTGCCCTTTTTCAGTCAGGTTAGCCTGCTTCAGCTCGTCGGCGGTGGTTTCCGGCTCCAGCCAACCCAGTTCACCGCCGGTACGGCGTGAGATGATGTCGGTGGATTTTTCTTTCGCCAGCGTGGCGAAATCGGCGCCCTTCTTCAGCTCGTCCAGCACCGCATTGGCTTCCGCCTCGGTTTTCAGCTGGATCACGCTGTAGTTTTTACGCTCCGGCTGGCCGTAGCTGCTCTTGTGCTGGTCGTAGTAAGCGCTGATGTCCTCTTCGCTCACTTTCACCTTATCCTGCATGGACGCGGCGTCCAGCGGGATATAGCTCACCTTCACCTGCTCCGGGGCGATGAAGCTGTTCTTGTTCTGATCGTAATACGCCTTCAGTTCGTCGTCGCCGGCGCTCTGTTTCGCCTGCAGCGCCTTCAGATCGATAGTCGCCAGACGCACGTCGCGCTCCTGCAGCACCAACGCCGCCATGGCTTGCGATTCGGACGGCAGCACGAAGCCGGATTCGCCGAAGGCCTGGATCAGCTGCTGATTGACCAGCTGCTGACGCATCGACTGCGCGAAGTTGTCGGCGGTGTAGCCCATACGACCGATCAGGTCGAGGTACTTGGCGTTATCGAACTGGCCGTTGGTCTGGAAATAAGGCGCCTTGCGGATGGCGTCCTTGATCTGATCGTCGCTAACCGCCAGGCCCAGCTTCTTGGCGTATTGGTCGAGCAGCATGTTGTCGATCAACTGGGACAACACCTGACGGCGCATCTGCTGCATGTAGCCTTCGTTGCCGGCCAGCGCAGAGAACTGGTCACCCAGCTGCTGCTGCATGCGGCTACGCTCGCTTTGGAAAGCCTGTTCCAGCTGAGCGCGTTCGATCGTCTGACCATTTACTTTCGCAGCATAATCGCCGGAGCCGCCGATCAGGTAGTTACCCACCCCGGTCAGGACGAATGACAGGATGATCAGGGCCAGGATGATTTTGAGCACGACGTGATTGGCAGCCGCGCGTAAATTGTCCATCATAGTGTGACAACACTCCGCTGTGATGTGGATTAACAACCCTTGTGCAGGCGCGTTCCCTGCGACAAAAATAAAAAAAGCGCATCAGTCCGATGCGCCTTGTATCTTACCTTACCAGCACCGCTGCGTCAGGTGATTGTTTATTACAAAACCCTGTTACGCTAAACGGTTAGACGCCAAATCAGTTTACAGCGTCTTTCAGCGCTTTCCCTGCACGGAAGGCCGGCACTTTGGCTGCCGCGATCTTGATTTCTTTACCGGTTTGCGGGTTACGGCCGGTACGAGCCGAACGTTCACGCACGGTGAAGGAACCGAAACCAACCAGAGCCACGTCATCCCCAGCTTTCAGAGAGTCGGTAACGGAAGCGATTACTGCGTCTAAAGCACGTCCAGCTGCCGCTTTGGAAATATCAGCACCTGCGGCAATCTTGTCGATCAGTTGTGACTTATTCACTCTATCATCCCCTCTAGAATTCTATCGTCGCACCGAAAAATCCCTACGGTTGCGACAGCGCAGCTGTTATATCAATCCCATCGAACCTTGGCAAGCCACCGACTGGGTGGCAAAACGTGGGCCGACAGAGATCTAACTTAGCGGTACAAAAAAATACTGGCAAGTCCGAAATGGCTTGCCAGTATAAGTTTTATCAATGGTTTTTGCGATTCGTCACTATTTTGCCGCTACCGGCAGTGCGCCGAAGGCCGGGTTTTGCAACGCAATGTTCAAAACTTCATCGATTCGCTGCACCGGATGAATCTCCAGATCGGCGATGACATTATCCGGGATCTCTTCCAGATCGCGCTTGTTCTCGTAAGGGATCAGCACGGTTTTGATGCCGCCGCGATGCGCCGCCAACAGTTTCTCTTTCAGGCCGCCGATCGGCAATACCTGGCCGCGCAGCGTGATCTCGCCGGTCATCGCCACATCGGCGCGTACCGGGTTGCCGGTCAGGCAGGAGACCAGCGCGGTGCACATCGCGATACCGGCGCTCGGGCCGTCTTTCGGCGTCGCCCCTTCCGGCACGTGCACGTGGATGTCGCGTTTCTCGTAGAAATCGGCGTTGATGCCCAATTTCTCCGCGCGCGCGCGCACCACGGTCAGCGCCGCCTGAATCGATTCCTGCATCACTTCACCCAGAGAGCCGGTGTAAGTCAGCTTGCCTTTGCCCGGCACGCAGGCGGTTTCGATGGTCAGCAGATCGCCGCCCACTTCCGTCCACGCCAACCCGGTGACTTCGCCCACGCGGTTTTCGGTATCCGCACGGCCGTAATCGACGCGCTGCACGCCCAGGTAGTCCTTCAGGTTGTCGCCGTTGATCTCGATGTGCTTGCGCTTCTTATCCATCAGCAGCGTTTTCACCGCTTTACGGCACAGTTTAGAGATTTCACGCTCCAGGCTGCGCACCCCGGCTTCGCGGGTGTAGAAGCGAATGATGCCGATGATGGCGCTGTCGTCGACCGTCAGCTCGCCTTTTTTCAGCGCGTTGCGCTCAAGCTGCTTCGGCAGCAGGTGCTGTTTGGCGATGTTGAGCTTTTCGTCCTCGGTATAACCCGACAGACGGATCACTTCCATACGGTCCAGCAGCGGCGCAGGGATGTTCATCGAGTTGGAGGTGGCGACGAACATCACGTCGGACAGATCGTAATCCACTTCCAGGTAGTGGTCGTTGAACGCCACGTTCTGTTCCGGATCCAGCACCTCCAGCAGAGCGGAAGCCGGATCGCCGCGCATGTCGGAAGACATCTTGTCGATCTCATCCAGCAGGAACAGCGGGTTCTTCACCCCAACCTTGGCCATTTTCTGGATCAGTTTGCCCGGCATCGATCCGATGTAGGTACGGCGGTGACCGCGGATTTCCGCTTCGTCACGCACGCCGCCTAACGCCATGCGCACGTACTGGCGCCCGGTCGCTTTGGCGATCGACTGCCCCAGCGAGGTTTTACCCACGCCCGGCGGCCCAACCAGACACAGGATAGGCCCTTTGATTTTGCTGACGCGGCTCTGCACCGCGAGGTACTCGAGGATGCGATCCTTGACACGCTCCAGGCCGTAGTGATCGGTATCGAGCACTTCCTGCGCCTTGACCAGGTCTTTTTTCACCTTGCTGCGCGCGTTCCACGGCACCTGAAGCATCCAGTCGATGTAGCCGCGTACCACGGTCGCTTCCGCCGACATCGGCGACATCATCTTCAGCTTTTGCAGTTCCGCTTCGGTTTTCTCGCGCGCCTCTTTCGGCATTTTCGCCGCATCGATCTTGCGCTTCAGCGCTTCGTGCTCGTCCGGCGCGTCGTCCATCTCGCCCAGTTCTTTCTGAATCGCCTTCATCTGCTCATTCAGATAGTACTCGCGCTGGCTCTTCTCCATCTGCTTCTTGACGCGGTTGCGGATGCGTTTCTCAACCTGCAGCAGGTCGATCTCCGACTCCATCATCGCCATCAGGTATTCCAGACGCTCGGTGATGTCGGACATCTCGAGCACCGACTGTTTGTCGCTGAGTTTCAGCGGCATGTGGGCGGCGATGGTGTCAGCCAGGCGCGCGGCGTCGTCGATGCTGTTCAGTGACGTCAGCACCTCCGGCGGGATTTTTTTGTTCAGTTTGATATAGCCTTCAAACTGATTGATCGCGGTGCGCACCAGCACTTCCTGCTCGCGCTCGTCGATAGCCGGCGATTCAAGGTATTCCGCCTGCGCGGCAAAATGCTCACCGCTGTCGGACAGCGTAGTGATGCGTGCGCGCTGCAGCCCCTCGACCAGCACTTTTACCGTGCCGTCCGGCAGCTTCAGCATCTGCAGGATCGACGCTACGGTGCCAACCGAGAACAAGTCGTTAATGCCAGGTTCATCCGTTGAGGCCTCTTTCTGTGCCACCAGCATGATCTTCTTATCGTGATCCATTGCGGCTTCGAGGCACCGAATCGATTTTTCCCGGCCAACAAATAACGGGATCACCATGTGCGGATAAACCACCACGTCGCGCAATGGCAAAACGGGGATTTCAATGCGTTCGGAACGCTCAGGGTTCATAGAGCTCTCTCTTAGTTTAATTTCCGCCAGGTTGAGGGGGAATCTCATGAGACGCAAGCATCTAACGTTTCATAAAATCTGGTTAATGAGTATATGGGGATGAATCTCTTACATTCAACGGCAAGAATGCAGGAAAAAGAAATGGGGGATGAAATCCCCCATTTTGCTGATAACGCGCTGGTTTAACTGGCTAATTATTCGCCAGACGCCTGGGCTTCCGGCTTGCCGTAAATCAGCAGCGGTTTGGATTGACCGGCGATCACCGACTCGTCGATCACCACTTTGTCCACGCTGTCCATCGACGGCAGATCGTACATGGTATCGAGCAGCGCGCCTTCCACGATGGAACGCAGGCCGCGGGCGCCGGTTTTGCGCGCCATGGCTTTCTTGGCGATGGCGTTCAGCGCTTCGTCACGGAACTCCAGCTCCACGCCTTCCAGGTTGAACAGCGCCTGATACTGCTTGGTCAGAGCGTTCTTCGGCTCTTTCAGGATCTGAATCAGCGCGTCTTCGCTCAGCTCGCTCAGGGTCGCCACCACCGGCAGACGGCCGATGAACTCAGGGATCAGACCGAACTTGATCAGGTCTTCCGGTTCGGCCTGCAGCAACAGTTCGCCTTCGGTGGCCTTCTCGGACTCGCCCTTGACGGTCGCGCCGAAGCCGATGCCGGAGCCGGTGTTGACGCGCTGGCCGATCACCTTATCCAGGCCGGCAAATGCGCCGCCGCAGATAAACAGGATCTTGGAGGTATCGACCTGCAGGAACTCCTGCTGCGGATGCTTGCGCCCGCCCTGCGGCGGAACCGCGGCGATGGTGCCTTCAATCAGCTTCAGCAGCGCCTGCTGCACGCCTTCACCCGAAACGTCACGCGTGATAGACGGGTTGTCGGACTTGCGGGAAATCTTATCGATTTCATCGATATAAACGATGCCGCGCTGCGCTTTCTGCACGTCATAGTCACATTTTTGCAACAGCTTCTGGATAATATTTTCCACGTCCTCGCCCACGTAACCGGCTTCGGTCAGCGTGGTGGCGTCGGCCATGGTGAACGGCACGTCCAGGAAGCGCGCCAGCGTTTCCGCCAGCAGAGTCTTGCCGCTACCGGTTGGGCCAATCAGCAAGATGTTGCTCTTGCCCAACTCGATACCGTTGCTGGTATCGCCGTTGCGCAGGCGTTTGTAGTGGTTGTACACCGCAACCGCCAGCACTTTCTTCGCCTGCTCCTGACCGATGACATAGTCATCCAGGTGGTGGCGGATTTCGTGCGGCGTCGGCAGCGCACTGCGCTCACGATGCGGGGCAACTTCTTTAATCTCTTCGCGAATAATGTCGTTACACAGATCGACACATTCATCGCAGATATACACTGACGGCCCGGCAATCAGCTTACGCACTTCATGCTGGCTTTTGCCGCAAAAAGAGCAGTACAGCAGCTTTCCTGAACCGTCTTTGCGCTTATCTGTCATCAGTCAAACCTCTTCTTTAGTCTTGTCCCGCAGGAAAATCACGGCGGCAGTGCGCCCAAACTCATATCGGGAACGCCGGGGGGCTACAACAGAGCGAGCCCCTGCCCACTCTGATTACTATAGTCCATCGGCGCCGCGTGGTTCTAGCTGCGGTGTGTCAGAATGCTGTCAACCAGGCCGTATTCCACGGCTTCTTCCGCGGTCATAAAGCGATCGCGCTCGGTATCGCGCTCGATCTGCTCCAGCGGCTGGCCGGTATGCTCGGCCATCAGTTCATTCATGCGCGCTTTCACCTTGAGGATTTCACGCGCGTGGATTTCGATGTCCGTCGCCTGGCCCTGGTAGCCGCCCAGCGGCTGGTGAATCATCACGCGCGAGTTCGGCAGGCAGAAACGTTTGCCTTTGGCGCCCGCGGTCAGCAGGAAGGAGCCCATCGAGCACGCCTGCCCCATACAGATGGTGCTGACGTCCGGCTTGATGAACTTCATGGTGTCGTAAATCGACATGCCCGCGGTGATCACCCCGCCCGGCGAGTTGATGTAGAGGAAAATGTCTTTTTCCGGGCTTTCCGCTTCGAGGAACAGCATTTGCGCCACGATCAGGTTGGCCATGTGATCTTCCACCTGGCCGGTCAGGAAAATGATGCGCTCTTTCAGCAGGCGGGAATAGATGTCGTAAGAACGCTCCCCGCGTGAAGTCTGCTCTACCACCATCGGCACCAGCGCCATGTTCGGTGCAAATTGATCTCGTTCGCCACTGTATGACATTACCGTCTCCTAATAGAAATTGCCTTGGCGGCCAGGGTGTCACCCTAATACGCCGATTCTACTTGAGAACGGCCATGATGACTATGCTCAAGCATTCGACCCGCGCCACACGTACCCGACGGTTATTTCATCCCGCGCACTTTGGCAAACAGCCCCAGAATTATTCTTTACAGATTGGGGGAGCCCGGCGCGATTTCAAGCCCAGAGGCCGATTTTCTCCGCGCGCCGGAAACGATGCCGTTATTCTGACCGTTATCATGCCAGCCAGTTCCCCAGGCAACAGGGTAAATATAGTGCATATTGCCCCGCTTAACCTGAGATTAATCAGCAACGTGGCAAAAAGAAAAGCCCGCAACCTGAGGTTGCGGGCTTTTTCATCGTGCGCCGGTTCGCCAGGCGAAACCGGGGGCGCCGTTCATCGCGCCCGGCACGCAGGCATTACGCCTGTTGAGTTTGGTTCATCAGCTCGCTGAAGGTAGTGGCTTTTTCAGTCACTTTCGCTTTTGCCAGCAGGGCTTCAACCGCTTGCTCTTCCAGAGCCACGTTGCGCATGTTGTTCATCAGCTCTTTGTTTTTGCTGTAGAACTCAATGACTTCGCTCGGATCTTCGTAGGCGGAGGCCATTTCTTCGATCAGCGTCTTCACGCGGTCTTCGTCAGCTTTCAGATCGTTGGTGCTGATCACTTCGCCCAGCAGCAGGCCAACCACTACGCGGCGTTTGGCTTGCTCTTCGAACAGCTCGCGTGGCAGTTCCAGCGCTTGCTTCTCGTTGCCGCCGAAACGCTGTGCAGCCTGACGACGCAGCACGTCGATTTCGCCGTCGATCAGCGCAGCAGGCACGTCGATTTCGTTCGCGCTCACCAGGCCTTCGATCGCCTGAGACTTGATGCGGTTACGCACGGCGCCTTTCAGCTCGCGCTCCATGTTCTTGCGAACTTCGGTGCGCAGACCGGCAACGGAACCGTCCGCCACGCCGAAACGCTTGATGAACTCTTCGGTCAGTTCAGGCAGCTCGCGCTCTTCAACTTTCTTCAGCACGATAGCGAATTTGGCCGCTTTGCCCTTCAGGTTTTCCGCGTGGTAGTCTTCCGGGAAGTTCACGTCGATGGAGAACTCTTCGCCCGCTTTGTGACCGACCAGACCTTCTTCGAAGCCTGGGATCATGCGGCCCTGGCCCATTGCCAGCACGAAGTCGGACGCTTTGCCGCCTTCGAACTCTTCACCGTCGATAGAACCGGTGAAGTCAACGGTCACGCGATCTTCAGCTTCCGCCGCGCGATCGGTTTCTTTCCAGGTCGCCTGCTGCTTGCGCAGAGTGTCCAGCATCGCGTCGACGTCTTCGTCGTTCACTTCCACTACTGGTTTTTCAACTTCGATGTTTTCCAGGCCTTTCAGCTCAACTTCTGGATACACTTCGAATTCAACGGCGAAAGTGAAGTCTTCACCTTCTTTGTACTCGCCCGGCACGTAGTTTGGTGCGCCGGCCGGATTAATCTTTTCTTTGATGATCGCGTCAACGAAGCTGCGCTGCATCGCTTCGCCCAGCACGTCCTGACGAACAGAGGCGCCGTAACGCTGTTCCACGATGTTCATCGGCACTTTGCCTTTGCGGAAGCCGTCGATACGCACGCTTTTCGCTGCGTTGATCAGCTCTTTCTTCACCGCCTGCTTGATAGTATCAGCCGGTACAGTAATAGAGAGACGGCGCCCAAGGCCTTGAGTGGTTTCTACTGAAACTTGCATCTTGTTACCTCAAAAAAATCACAGTGCTCGGTCAACTCCGTTCCAAGAACCAGGACGGCTACAAATAAGAACCGAGTTCCCTGATGACAGAAGCGTCCCGAAACCATTCCGGAAAAATAAGACGCGACATTATAGCGGCGCATGCATGGCGAGTCGAGGAAAGCTAGGCGGCGCAGGCGCGCTAAAAATCACACTTTTGTCGATTCGATCGCCAAAAGGCCGCCAAAACAGACCGAACGTTGGCCATATTGCGCATCGGCCGTGTCGTCGTCAAAAACAGAAACGGCCCGCAGGCCGTTTCAAAATTCGTCAGTAGTAATACCCTAATTCGAGGGCAAAGTTCCACTGATACCTGAAAATTTCCCCCTCAGGCCAGCGTCCCGGCGCCGCGGCACGGCGGCGAGGCCGGCACGGTATCCTGCAACCCTTCCCACTCTTTGAGCGTATAGGTGTGCAGCGCCAGCGCGTGTACGCCATCGGCCAACTCTTCCGACAATACCCCGTAGATGGAGCGGTGACGCGTCAAAAACCGTTCGCCGACGAAGCGATCGCTGACCAATACCACTTTGAAATGACTTTCTGAACCCGCCGGAACGTTATGACGATAGCTTTCATCAACGACTTCCAGATACGCGGGCTCAAACGCCGCCCTTAACTTTGCTTCTATTTGCTCGCGAATCATAGGATCTCCTTACAACACCGGCAGAGGACCGTGCCCATCTAGTTCAATATTAGCCGGTTTTCCCCCGTTTAGACCATCGCCTGGACAAATTTCTCTTTTCTGCGGTCAGAGGATGAGCGTCATCCCCGCCGCTTGGGGGATTATCCGATTGAGCGGGCCAAAAAAGCGTGTTTTTATCAACGGCAGGTAAAAATTTGTCACTCAGGCGCCTTCCGCGCTTCCACCGCACGGCGGCGATGCTATGATGTCGGCAATTCGTTGTCGGCTATCCCGCTCTGATTATTGCTAAATCCATCGAGAATGAGACAGAAAACATGTTAAAGAAACTTTGTCTTCCTTTGCTGACCGCCCTGCTGCTGGCCGGCTGCGCGACCAGCAGCAACACCCTGAACGTCACGCCGAAAATCGTTCTGCCGCAGCAGGATCCGACCCTGCAGGGCATCACCATCAGCATCAACGGCGCGGATCAGCGCACCGATCAGGCGCTGGCCAAGGTGAACCGCGACGGCCAACTGGTCACGCTGACGCCGTCGCGCGATCTGCGTTTCCTGCTGCAGGAAGTGCTGGAGAAACAAATGGGCGCCCGCGGTTACATGATTGGCGCCGACGGCCCGGTCGCGCTGCAGGTGGTCGTCAATAATCTGTACGCGGACGTATCCGAAGGCAACCTGCGCTACAACATCACCACCAAAGCCGACATCTCGATCATCGCCCAGGCGAAGAACGGCAACAAGCAGGTGAAAAACTACCGCTCGACCTATAACGTGCAGGGCGCCTTCACGGCGACCAACGACAAGATCACCGACGCCGTCAACTCCGTGCTGGGCGACGTGATCGCCGACATGGCGCAGGACACCAGCGTCAACGACTTTATCAAGCAAAACGCGCGCTAATCGGCGCGCCTGGCGCCGCCCGGCGGATCGGGCGGCGCAGACAGGGAACTCATGTCGAAACACTATCTGAACATCTTCACCCAGCGTAACTCCGCCATTCTGCTGCTGCTGGGCTTCGCGTCGGGTCTGCCGCTGGCACTGACCTCCGGCACGCTGCAAGCCTGGATGACCGTCGAAAACATCGATCTGAAAACCATCGGCATCTTCTCGCTGGTGGGCCAGGCCTACGTCTTCAAATTCCTCTGGTCGCCCTTCATGGATCGCTATACCCCGCCGTTCCTCGGGCGGCGGCGCGGTTGGCTGCTGATCAGCCAGCTGCTGCTGGTGGCGGCGATCGTGGCGATGGGCTTTATGCAACCCGCGCAGCACCTGTGGTGGCTGGCGGCGTTGGCGGTGCTGGTGGCGTTCTGCTCCGCCTCGCAAGATATCGTGTTCGACGCCTATAAAACCGACCTGCTGAAAGCCGAAGAACGCGGCGCGGGCGCGGCGATATCGGTGCTGGGTTATCGGCTGGCGATGCTGGTTTCCGGCGGCCTGGCGCTGTGGCTGGCGGATCGCTATTTCGGCTGGCAAGCCACCTACTGGCTGATGGCCGGATTGATGCTGATCGGCGTGGCCGCCACGCTGATGGCGCCGGAACCGGATGAAAGCATCCCGGCGCCGCGCACCATGGAACAGGCGGTCGTCGCGCCGCTGCGCGATTTCTTCGGCCGCAACAACGCCTGGCTGATCCTGCTGCTGATCGTGATGTACAAAATGGGCGACGCCTTCGCCGGCAGCCTGAGCACCACCTTCCTGATCCGCGGCGTGGGATTCGACGCCGGCGAAGTGGGGCTGGTGAACAAAACCCTCGGGCTGTTCGCCACCATCGTCGGCGCTCTGTTCGGCGGCGTGCTGATGCAGCGTCTCACCCTGTTCCGCGCCCTGATGCTGTTCGGCGTCCTGCAGGCGGTATCCAATCTCGGCTATTGGATTCTGGCGGTGACCGACAAGAACCTGCTCACCATGGGCAGCGCCATCTTCCTTGAAAACCTGTGCGGCGGCATGGGCACCGCGGCCTTCGTCGCGCTGCTGATGACGCTGTGCAACCGTTCGTTCTCCGCCACCCAGTTCGCGCTGCTGTCGGCGCTGTCCGCCGTGGGCCGCGTTTATGTCGGGCCGATCGCCGGCTGGTTCGTCGAAGCCCATGGTTGGCCGCTGTTCTATCTGTTCTCGATCGCCGCCGCGCTGCCGGGCTTGCTGTTGCTCGGCGTCTGCCGCCAGACGCTGGAACACACCCAGCAGCATGGCGATTTTATGCCGCGCACCGCGTTTACCCAGGCTTACCGCTGGGCGCTGCGCCTGCTGACGCTGGGCTGCTCGCTGCTGGGGCTGTGGTTGCTGCTGCTGATCGCCAATGCGCTCGACTGGACGCAGGCGCCGCTGTTGGCCGACCGGCTGCTGCAGATCGGCGCCGCATTGAGCCTGCTCGGCGTCGCGATGGGCAGCATGCTGGATTATCTGGCGCTGCGCCGCGCTCGTTTGGCGTAACCCGACCGGCCGGCGATTTTGCCGGCCGAAAAAAAAGCGATCCGGGGGTGTATTTATTTCGTTAAAAAAAGATAATCAGCGAGAAAATTATTTTTTTATCCGACTGCGGCGCTCGGAAATAAAATTAAATTCACCTTTAAGACACAATTATTTTACATTAAATAAACCTTTTCTGCGTATTTCCCCGCCGCGCATTTCTTCGCCAGATTCATCATACCTTTAGTTTTCCTTAACATACGGACTGCTCGTCACGATTCAGCGTGCCAACGCGTTGTTGTCATTGGTAAATTGTCACGCAGGGTTACATCTGTGACCCCCTTAACAGAAAGTGTCAACAAGCCGCTGACACTCCCTTAAGCATGTTTACAGTACTGCAACCTTCCCGTAAAATGCCCGCACACATGAAACGACAATTGAGCCTTTGTTATTGAGGTCGTTAGATGAGACTTAAGAAATACAATAAAAGTATTGGGATGCTGTCATTAATTGCAGGCACTGTATTGCTCAGTGGCTGCGATATGGTTTTGATGAATCCCAAAGGAGCAATTGGTGTTGAGCAACGGACACTGATTATCACTGCAATCGCGTTGATGTTGATCGTGGTGGTGCCAGTTATCTTCATGGCGTTCGCCTTTGCCTGGAAGTATCGCGCTTCCAACAAAGACGCCAAGTACAGTCCGAACTGGGCCCACTCCAACAAGATCGAAGCGGTCGTCTGGACCATTCCTATCATTATCATCGCCATCCTTGGCACCATTACCTGGAAGACTACTCACGAACTCGATCCGTTCAAGCCGATTGTCACCGACAAGAAGCCGATGACGATCGAAGTGGTGTCGCTCGACTGGAAATGGCTGTTCATCTATCCGGAACAAGGCATTGCGACCGTTAATGAGCTGGCTTTCCCGAAAGATGTTCCAGTCGAATTCAAGATCACCTCTAACTCGGTAATGAACTCGTTCTTTATCCCGCAGTTGGGTGGACAGATTTATGCGATGGCCGGCATGCAGACCAAACTGCACCTGATCGGCAACGAAGCCGGTGCCTACAAGGGCATCTCCAGCAGCTACAGCGGCGCAGGCTTCTCCGGTATGAAATTCACCGCGATCGTTACCCCGACCGAAGGCGACTTCGATCAGTGGGTGGCCAAGGTGAAGGCATCGCCTAAAAACCTGAACACCACCGACGACTTTAACAAACTGGCAGAGCCGAGTGAAAACAACCCGGTCGAGTACTTTGCCGCTGTCAAACCGAATTTGTTCAAAGAAACAATTGCCAAATTCATGGGCGACATGGATATGCACAAGGGCGCTGGCGCGCACGAAGGCATGGACATGAGCCAAGGTATGGACATGGGTGAACATGCTGCTCACGCCGGAGCCGAGGAATAACTGATGTTGGGAAAATTAACACTTGATGCGGTTCCGTACCACGAACCGATCATCATGGTCACCGTAGCCGCAATTATCGTCGGGGGCCTGGCAGTGCTGGCGCTGCTGACCTATTTCGGCAAATGGAAGTGGCTGTGGAGCGAATGGCTGACTTCGGTCGACCATAAAAAAATTGGTATCATGTACATCATCGTGGCGATGGTCATGCTGCTGCGCGGCTTCGCCGACGCCATCATGATGCGTAGCCAGCAGGCGTTGGCGTCCGCCGGCGAAGCCGGGTTCCTGCCGCCGCACCACTACGACCAGATCTTCACCGCGCACGGCGTTATCATGATCTTCTTCATGGCGATGCCTTTCGTGGTCGGCCTGATGAACGTCGTGGTGCCGCTGCAAATCGGTGCGCGCGACGTCGCCTTCCCGTTCCTGAACTCCCTGAGCTTCTGGTTCTTCGTGGTGGGCGTTGTGCTGATCAACATCTCCCTGGGGGTCGGTGAATTCGCTCAGACCGGTTGGCTGGCGTATCCGCCGCTGTCGGGTAAAGAGTACAGTCCTGGCGTCGGGGTCGATTACTGGATCTGGAGTCTGCAGATTTCCGGTCTGGGTACCCTGCTGACCGGCGTGAACTTCTTCGCCACCATTCTGAAGATGCGTGCCCCTGGCATGCCTATGATGAAGATGCCGGTGTTCACCTGGGCGGCGCTGTGTACCAACGTCCTGATCATCGTTTCTTTCCCAATTCTGACCGTCACCATCGCGCTGCTGACCCTGGATCGCTATCTGGGCACCCATTTCTTCACCAATGATATGGGCGGCAACATGATGATGTACATCAACCTGATTTGGGCCTGGGGTCACCCAGAGGTGTACATTCTGGTTCTGCCGGTGTTCGGCGTGTTCTCCGAAGTCACCGCAACCTTCTCCAGAAAACGCCTGTTCGGCTATACCTCACTGGTATGGGCAACCATCGCGATCACCGTTCTGTCGTTCATCGTATGGCTGCACCACTTCTTCACCATGGGGTCCGGCGCGAACGTTAACGCCTTCTTCGGTATCGCCACCATGATCATTTCCATCCCGACCGGGGTGAAAATCTTCAACTGGCTGTTCACCATGTATCAGGGCCGCATCAAGCTCAACTCCGCAATGCTGTGGACCGTTGGCTTCATCATCACCTTCTCCGTGGGTGGTATGACCGGCGTTCTGCTGGCGGTGCCGGGCGCGAACTTCGTGCTGCACAACAGCCTGTTCCTGATCGCGCACTTCCACAACGTCATCATCGGCGGCGTGGTGTTCGGTTGCTTCGCGGGCCTGACCTACTGGTTCCCGAAATCCTTCGGCTTCACGCTGAACGAAAAATGGGGCATCCGCGCGTTCTGGTTCTGGATCATCGGCTTCTTCACCGCCTTCATGCCGCTGTACGCATTGGGCTTTATGGGCATGACCCGTCGTATCAGCCAGAACATCAACCCTGAGTTCCACCCTCTGCTGCTGGTTGCAGCCGGCGGTGCGGCGCTGATCGCCTGCGGCATCTTGTGCCAGCTGACCCAGATCTTCGTCAGTATCCGTGACCGCGAACAGAACCGCGATCTGACCGGTGACCCATGGGGCGCTCGTACTCTGGAGTGGTCAACGTCTTCTCCACCGCCGTTCTATAACTTTGCCGTAGTGCCGCAGATTCATGACCGTGATGAATTCTGGGACATGAAAGAAAAAGGCGAAGCCTATAAGAAACCGGCTAAGTACGAACCGATTCATATGCCTAAGAACACCGGCGCCGGCGTTATCATCGCCTTCTTCAGCCTGGTATTCGGTTTCGCAATGATTTGGGAAATCTGGTGGATGGCTCTGGCCGGTTTCATCGGTATGATCGTCGTCTGGATCGGCAAGAGCTTCGATCACGATGTTGACTACTATGTGCAGGTTGATGAAATCGAGCGCATTGAGAACCAACACTACGAACAAATCCGTAAAGCAGGCGTGAACCATGTCAACTGAAACTCTGACCAATCATAACGCAGCCCATGCAGAGCATGGGCACCACGATGCGGGTGAGACCAAGGTCTTCGGATTCTGGATCTACCTGATGAGCGACTGTATTTTGTTTGCGAGCTTGTTCGCGACTTATGCAGTCCTGGTGAACGGGACCGCCGGCGGTCCCTCTGGCAAAGACATCTTCGACCTGAAGTTTGTCTTGGTCGAAACTTTCCTGCTGTTATTCAGCTCCATCACCTACGGCATGGCGATGATCGCCATGAACAAGGGTAAAGTTGGCGGTGTAAACACCTGGCTGTTCCTGACCTTCCTGTTCGGTCTGGGCTTCGTGGCGATGGAAATCTATGAATTCCATCACCTGATCGCCGAAGGCTTCGGTCCGGATCGCAGCGCGTTCCTGTCCAGCTTCTTCGCGCTGGTCGGCACCCACGGTCTGCACGTGACTTCCGGCCTGATTTGGATCATCGTGCTGATGATTCAGGTGAGCAAGTTCGGCCTGACCGCGACCAACAAAACCCGCCTGATGTGCCTGAGCCTGTTCTGGCACTTCCTGGACGTGGTCTGGATCTGCGTATTTACCGTTGTCTACCTGCTGGGGGTTATGTAATGAGCCATTCATCCCATGAAACCTCTCACGGCGGCGCAAGCCACGGCAGCGTGAAGTCATACCTGATCGGCTTTATCCTGTCGATCATCCTGACGGTAATTCCATTTGCGATGGTAATGAACGGCACTGCCTCTCATTCCACCATCCTGGCGGTTGTTGTCGGTATGGCGGTTATCCAGGTGATTGTTCACCTGGTTTACTTCCTGCACATGAACACCTCATCGGAAGAGCGCTGGAACCTGGTGGCATTGCTGTTCACCGCTATGATCATCGGTATCGTTGTTGTAGGTTCACTCTGGATTATGTACAACCTCAACATCAATATGATGGTCGATTAAGAGCTGAGCTGCACGTGATGATTAAGCAATACCTGCAAGTCACTAAACCAGGAATTATTTTCGGCAATTTAATTTCTGTCGTTGGGGGATTCCTGCTCGCTTCCAAAGGGAGCATCGACTATCCCCTGTTTCTCGCCACCCTGGTGGGTGTCTCGTTGGTGGTCGCGTCGGGCTGTGTGTTTAACAACTACATCGACCGCGACATCGACAAGAAGATGGAGAGAACGAAGAATCGGGTGCTGGTAAAAGGCCTGATCGCGCCGAGTGTCACCCTGGTTTATGCGACCGCGTTGGGTATTGTGGGCTTCGCGTTGCTGTATATCGCGGCCAACCCGCTGGCCATGTGGCTGGCGGTGATGGGCTTCGTGGTTTATGTCGGCGTTTACAGCCTGTACATGAAGCGCCACTCGGTCTACGGCACGCTGATCGGCAGCTTGTCGGGTGCCGCGCCGCCGGTTATCGGTTACTGCGCGGTCACCAACGAGTTCGACGCCGGCGCGTTGATCCTGCTGGCTATCTTTAGCCTGTGGCAGATGCCGCATTCTTATGCGATCGCTATCTTCCGCTTTAAAGATTACCAGGCGGCCAACATTCCGGTGCTGCCGGTGGTGAAAGGCATTTCCGTCGCCAAGAACCACATCACGGTCTACATCCTGGCGTTTATGATCGCCACGCTGATGCTGACCCTGGTGGGCTACGCCGGCTACAAATACCTGATCGTCGCTGCGGCGGTGAGCGTATGGTGGCTGGGCATGGCGCTGCGCGGTTACAAAACCGAAAACGACAGCGTCTGGGCGCGTAAACTGTTCGTGTTCTCCATCGTCGCCATCACCTCGCTGAGCGTGATGATGTCGATCGACTTCAGCGCCACGGCGGCGCCTGAAGCGCTGGTGACCTACGTTTGGTAAGCCAAATCATCTGTCAATGGGCCGCGTATGCGGCCCATTTTATTTGTCACGCCGAAAAGCGGCCAAACTGTAATATCTGTTAAACAACATTCGATTTACCCCCCCTGCCCTGCACACTAAAATGACGCAGCTTTACAGAAATCATGCCATCAGGCGCTGTCTCAACGTCTGATGGCATGGTTTTTACCGAGGTTTGATGTGAACGATAATTCAATGACCCCGCAGGAGCGCCGCGCCACCTGGGGATTGGGCACCGTATTCTCCCTGCGCATGCTCGGCATGTTTATGGTATTGCCGGTGTTGACCACCTACGGCATGGCGCTCAACGGCGCCAGCGAAGCGCTGATCGGCATCGCCATCGGCATTTACGGCCTGGCGCAGGCGGTGTTTCAGATCCCGTTCGGCCTGGTGTCCGATCGCATCGGCCGCAAGCCGCTGATCGTCGGCGGCCTGCTGATCTTTGCCCTCGGCAGCGTGATCGCCGCCGTCACTGACTCTATCTGGGGCGTGATCCTCGGCCGCGCGTTGCAAGGCTCCGGCGCCATCGCCGCCGCGGTAATGGCGCTGCTCTCCGATCTGACCCGCGAGCAGAACCGCACCAAAGCGATGGCGTTTATCGGCGTCAGTTTCGGCATCACCTTCGCCATCGCCATGGTTCTGGGCCCTATCATCACTCACGCCTTGGGCTTGCACGCGCTGTTCTGGATGATCGCCGTGCTGGCGCTGGCCGGCATCGTCATCACCCTGGCGGTGGTGCCTTCCGCCGACACCCATCTGCTGAACCGCGAGTCCAGCATCGTGCGCGGCAGCTTCCGCAAAGTGCTGAGCAACTCGCGCCTGTTGAAACTCAACTTCGGCATCATGTGTCTGCACATTCTGCTGATGTCGAGCTTCGTGGCGCTGCCGCTGGCGATGGAAAAAGCCGGGCTGGCGGCCAGCGAACACTGGATCGTCTACTTGGTGACCATGCTGGTGTCGTTCGCCGCCGTGGTGCCGTTCATTATCTATGCCGAGAAATATCGCCGCATGAAGCAGGTGTTTATGGGCTGCGTGGCGGTACTGTTCTGCGCCGAAGTGCTGCTGTGGCTCTCCGGCGCTCATCTATGGGGCATCATCGCCGGCGTGCAGCTGTTCTTTATGGCCTTCAACGTGATGGAAGCCATCCTGCCTTCGCTGATCAGCAAAGAATCGCCGGCCGGCTACAAGGGCACCGCGATGGGGGTGTACTCCACCAGCCAGTTTATCGGCGTGGCGATCGGCGGCAGCCTCGGCGGCTGGCTGTACGGTTTGCAGGGGGCAGGCTTGGTGTTTATCGCCGGCGCGGTATTGGCCGCCGTCTGGTTCCTGGTCAGCAGCACCATGAAAGAGCCGCCGTATGTCAGCAGCCTGCGCATTACGCTGTCGGAACTGGCGGTGAAGGATTCAGCGCTGGAAAGCCGCCTGAAGGCGCAGCCCGGCGTGGCCGAGGCGATCGTCGTGCCGGAAGAGCGCAGCGCCTACGTCAAGGTGGATACCAAGCAGACCAATCGCGGTCAGTTGGAAGCGCTGGTCAATTCGCTGTAAAAAATCAGGGCCGGCAATGCCGGCCCCGTCGAGATTAATCGCGGAAGTTCTTGAACTGGAACGGCTGGCCCAGATCGCCGCCGCGCACCAGCGCCATCACGCTCTGCAAGTCGTCGCGTGACTTGCCGGTCACCCGCACTTCTTCGCCCTGGATCTGCGCCTGCACCTTCAGCTTGCTGTCTTTGATCAGCTTGACGATTTTCTTCGCCACGCTGGTTTCAATCCCCTGCTTCAGCTTGGCTTCCACGCTGTAGGTTTTACCGCTGTGGGTAAACTCTTCCGGGATCTCCAGCGCGGCGCCGTCGATGCTGCGCTTGCTCAGCTTTTCGCGCAGAATGTCGAGCAGCTGCTGCACCTGAAAATCAGACTCGGTGGCAACCTTGATGCTTTGATTCTTCTCGTTTAGCTCAAAGCTGGCCGGCACGTTGCGAAAATCCCAGCGGGTGCCGAGATCGCGGGTGGCGTTCTCAACGGCGTTACGCACTTCCTGCATATCAATTTCGGAAACGATGTCGAAAGATGGCATACTTCTTCCTCCTGAATGAGTGCCTAATAGCTTAGGCGATTTTGATGCCGAGCATGATAACCGCTTTGCCGCCTCAGACAAAATCTGCTGAACGCACGCAGGGATAGCGCTTCAGGCTGCCATAAAGCCTATAGTTAGATCACGGTAATTGAGCGGTATTCCCGTGTTTCCAAGGAGACTGAATGAAAATAACCATTCTTGGTTGCGGCGCGCTCGGACAACTGTGGCTCTCCCGGCTGTATCAGCAGGGCCACGATGTACAGGGATGGCTAAGAGTGCCGCAGCCTTTTTGCGCCGTGAACGTGATAGAGCCGGAAGGCGTCTCGTTTAATCGCAATTTGCCCACCAACGATCCGGAGCACCTCGCGCAAAGCGAGCTGCTGCTGGTGACGCTGAAAGCCTGGCAGGTATCCAGCGCGGTCAGCGCGCTGTTGCCGAAGCTGAGCCCCCGCTGCGCCATCTTGCTGCTGCACAACGGCATGGGCACTCAGGAAGAGCTGCCGCCGAACGGCCAGCCCATCTTGCAGGGCACCACCACCCACGCCGCGCGCCACGAAGGCAGCACCATTATCCACGTCGCCACCGGCATCACCCACATCGGCCCCACCTCACCGGCCGCCCAGCACCTCAGCCACCTGGCGGAAGTGCTGCATCAGGCGCTGCCCGACGTCGCCTGGCACAACAACATCGCCTCGGCCAACTGGCGCAAGCTGGCGGTCAACTGCGTGATCAACCCGCTGACGGCGCTGTACGGCTGCCGCAACGGCGATCTGCAGCGCTACCCGGAGCAGATCGAAGCGCTGTGTCGTGAAGTCGCCAGCGTGATGGCCATGGAGGGTTACCACACCTCCTGCGAAGGCCTGATGCAATACGTGATGGACGTGATCCACAGCACCGCCGACAACGTTTCGTCGATGCTGCAGGATATCCGCAGCCAGCGGCATACCGAGATCGACTACATCACCGGCTACCTGCTGCGCCGCGCGCGCAGCCACGGCCTCACGCTGCCGGAGAATGCGCGGCTGTTTGAATTGATTAAACGAAAGGAAAATGAATATGAGCGTATCGGCGCTGGTCTGCCTGGCACCTGGTAGCGAAGAAACCGAAGCCGTCACCACCATCGATCTGCTGGTGCGGGCGGGCGTTAAAGTCACTACCGCCAGCGTCGCCGGCGACGGCGAGCTGACTATCGTTTGTTCGCGCGGCGTCAAGCTGCTGGCCGACGCGCCGCTGGTGGCGATCGTCGATGAGCCTTTCGACGCCATCGTGCTGCCCGGCGGCCTGCAGGGGGCGGAATGCTTCCGCGACAGTCCGCTGCTGGTGGAAAAAGTGCGGCAGATGCATCTGCAGGGCCACATCGTCGCCGCCATCTGCGCGGCCCCGGCGCTGGTGTTGCAGCACCACGATCTGTTCCCGATCGGCAACATGACCGGTTTCCCGGGTTTGAAAGATCGGATACCGGCGGATAAATGGATGGAGCGCCGCGTGGTGTACGACGCGCGCGTCAACCTGCTCACCAGCCAGGGGCCGGGCACCGCGATGGAGTTTGCACTGAAGCTGATAGACCTGCTGCTCGGCAAGGCCAAAGCGGCGGAGATCGCCGCGCAGCTGGTGCTGATCCCTGGGATGTACGATTTCCGCGACTGAGCGGCTTGCCGATAAAAAAAGGGCTGAACGTCGGTTCAGCCCTTGTCGTTTATGCCGCTCCGTGCGTTACGGGCGATAAACCTTCACGTTGCTGAAGCCTTGCTCCAGCAGGTACAGCGCCTGCAGGCGGCTCATCACGCCGCGCTCGCAATACAGCAGGTAGGTTTTGCTCTGATCCAGATCGCCAAACTGGGTGCTCAGCTTGTAGAACGGCAGCGCTTTCACTTCAACCTGTTCCAGCTGCAGCGGCTTCTCTTCCTGCTCGTCGTTGGAGCGGATATCCAGGATCACCTCGTCGGCGCCGAAGGCCGCGACGGTTTCCACCTCGGTCACCTGCTCCTGCGCCTGCTCGGCGATAGAGCGAATATCGACGTTCTTCGCTTCGCTCACCACCCGGTCGAGAATGCTGAAATCGAAGTGGCTCTCTTCCTCTTCAATCTTGGCCTTGACGGCTTTTACCGTCGGGCTCTTCGAAATCACGCCGCAGTATTCCGGCATGGTTTTGGCGAAGTCTTCGGTGCCGATTTCACGCGCCAGTTTGATGATGTGCTCTTTATCGTGCGAGATCAGCGGACGCAGGATCAGCGTATCGGACGCATTGTCGATCAAGCGCAGGTTGGTCAGCGTCTGGCTGGACACCTGCCCCAGCGCTTCACCGGTTACCAGCGCCTGCACGCCGTAGCGTTCGGCCACTTGCGAAGCGGCGCGCACCATCATGCGCTTGAGCACCACGCCCATCTGGCCGTCGTCGACTTTCTCCAGGATCTCGCCCACCACCGGCTCGAAGTCGATAGCGACGAAGCGCACCTTGTGCGAGCTGGCGAAACGGTTCCACAGGTAGTGCGCCACCTGCTTCACGCCAATCTCATGCGCGGCGCCGCCCAGGTTAAAGAAGCAGAAGTGCACGCGGCAGCCGCGACGCATCAGCATATAGCTGGACACGCCCGAGTCGAAACCGCCGGAAATCAGCGACATCACGTCTTCCTGAGTGCCGACCGGGTAACCGCCGATGCCTTCGAGGCGGCGTTTAACCAGCATCAGCTTGTCGTCTTCGATCTCGAGGTTTACCGTGACCTGCGGGCGGGTCAGGTTAACGCGCGCGCTGTCGATATGCTGGTTCAGACCGCCGCCGACGTAGCGCTCCACGTCCTGCGAGTTGAATGCCTGCTTGCCGCGGCGCTTGACGCGCACGCAGAAGGTTTTGCCTTCCAGCTGGGCGCGGTAGGCTTCCAGCGTCTGCTCGAAGATGTGGTGGATATCGGTATAAGCGCGATCTTCCACTTCCAGAATATGGTGGATGCCGGGAATGCGCGTCAGCGCGTCGGCGATGACCGGCCGCTGGTTTTCATCTTTGGCGCGAACTTCGATATGATCCCAGTGACGGACGACCGCCAGCGTTTCATCATACTGCTTCAGGACGTTGCGAATATTGGTCGAGAGAATCTTGATAAAGCGCAAGCGCACAGATTGGCTCTTGATGGTGATTTCCGGGAACAATTTAATGATAAACTTCATGGCGGTCTTTGTTGTCAGATAAGAATTACGGCGCGGAGTATATCACCATATCGCCGTGCTCTGCGCACAAAACCACACATGAGCGCCATGATTTGCTAATCAAGATCCGCTAGGATAGGCTCTGGCGCCACGGTTCACATGATGACGTAAAAAGAAAATTATGCCGAAAAAACCAGCACAATCAGCCAGTACAGAGCAAACAGCCAGCTTTGAAAGCGCCCTCGGCGAGCTGGAAAGCATCGTGACGCGTCTGGAGTCGGGCGAACTGCCGCTGGAAGACGCGCTGAACGAATTCGAACGCGGCGTGCAGCTGGCGCGTCAAGGCCAGCAGAAACTGCAACAGGCGGAACAGCGTGTGCAGATCCTCCTTAACGACAGCGCCGACGACGCGGCGTTGGCGCCTTTCACACCGGATACCGAGTAACCGACATGTCTGAGATCGTCCCATCGGCCGCTTTTGCCGATCAACTGCAGATTTTCCGCCGGCGCGCCGATCGCGCGCTGCTGGATTTCATCGCCCCGCTGCCGTTCAACAACGGCAACATGGTGGCGGCGATGCGTCATGGCGCCTTACTGGGCGGCAAGCGCCTGCGCCCGTTCCTGGTGTACACCACCGGCCAGATGTTCGGCGTATCGCTGACCAACCTGGACGCGCCGGCGGCGGCGGTGGAATGCATTCACGCCTACTCGCTGATCCACGACGATCTGCCGGCGATGGACGACGACGATCTGCGCCGCGGCCAGCCGACCTGCCACATTAAATTCGGCGAAGCCAACGCGATCCTGGCCGGCGATGCGCTGCAAACGCTGGCGTTTTCGATCCTGGCCGATGCCGAAATGCCCGACGTGGCGCTGCGCGATCGGCTGGCGATGGTCTCCGAACTGGCGGCAGCCAGCGGCGTCGCCGGCATGTGCGGCGGCCAATCGCTGGATCTGGAGGCCGAAGGCAAGCGTGTCGATCTGCAGGCGCTGGAGCAGATCCACCGCCACAAAACCGGTGCGTTGATCCGTGCCGCGGTGCGTCTGGGCGCGCTGAGCGCCGGCGAAGCAGGACGAGCGGCGCTGCCGCAGTTGGATCGTTACGCCGCTGCGGTCGGCCTGGCGTTCCAGGTGCAGGATGACATTTTGGACGTTGTCGGCGAGACTGAAAAGATCGGCAAGCGCCAGGGAGCGGACCAACAACACGGAAAGAGTACCTACCCGGCGTTACTCGGGCTTGACAGCGCGAAAGCAAAAGCGTGGGATCTCTATCAGGAAGCATTAGCTGCATTAGACACTTTGGCAGCGCAATCTTATAACACAGCGCCATTGCGAGCGTTAGCCAGCTTCATTATTGAACGCGACAATTAACGTGTGACGTTAACTCCTCTGATATGAGTATCGAATGAGTCTTGATATAGCCAAATACCCAACCCTGGCGCTAGCGGAAAACCCCGAGGAACTCCGCTCACTGCCCAAAGAGAGCTTGCCGAAGCTGTGCGATGAGCTGCGGCAATATCTGCTGAACAGCGTCAGTCGCTCCAGCGGCCACTTTGCCTCCGGGCTGGGTACCGTCGAACTGACGGTGGCGTTGCATTTCGTCTACAACACGCCGTTCGATCATCTGGTGTGGGACGTCGGCCACCAGGCCTACCCGCACAAAATCCTGACCGGCCGCCGCGACCGGATCGCCACTATCCGGCAAAAGAACGGGTTGCACCCCTTCCCGTGGCGCGCCGAAAGCGAATACGACGTGCTGTCGGTCGGCCATTCGTCAACCTCGATCAGCGCCGGCCTCGGTATGGCGGTGGCGGCAGAGCGTGAAGGCAAAGGCCGCCGCACGGTGTGCGTGATCGGCGATGGCGCCATCACCGCCGGCATGGCGTTCGAAGCGATGAACCACGCCGGCGACATCAATCCGGACATGCTGGTGGTGCTGAACGACAACGAGATGTCGATCTCGGAAAACGTCGGCGCGCTGAACAACCATCTGGCACAGCTGCTGTCCGGCAAGCTTTACTCCACCCTGCGCGAAGGCGGCAAAAAAGTGCTGGCCGGCGTGCCGCCGATCAAGGAGCTGGTGAAACGCACCGAAGAGCACCTGAAAGGCATGGTGGTGCCGGGTACGCTGTTCGAAGAGCTGGGCTTCAACTACATCGGCCCGGTAGACGGGCACGACGTACAAGGCCTGGTCGCCACGTTGAAAAACATGCGCGATCTGAAAGGCCCGCAGCTGTTGCACATCATGACCAAGAAAGGCCGCGGTTACGCGCCGGCGGAGAAGGATCCGATCAGCTTCCACGCGGTGCCGAAGTTCGATCCCGCCAGCGGCACGCTGCCGAAAAGCGCCGGCGGTCTGCCGACCTATTCGAAAATCTTCGGCGACTGGCTGTGTGAAACCGCCGCCAAAGACAGCTCACTGATGGCGATCACGCCGGCGATGCGCGAAGGTTCCGGCATGGTGCAGTTCTCGCGCGACTATCCGCAGCAATATTTCGATGTGGCGATCGCCGAGCAGCACGCGGTCACCTTCGCCGCCGGGCTGGCGATCGGCGGCTACAAGCCGGTGGTGGCGATCTATTCCACCTTCCTGCAACGCGCCTACGATCAGCTGATCCATGACGTGGCGATCCAAAACCTGCCGGTGATGTTCGCCATCGATCGCGGCGGCATCGTCGGCGCCGACGGCCAGACCCACCAGGGGGCGTTCGATCTGTCGTTCATGCGCTGCATCCCGACCATGGTGATCATGACGCCGAGCGACGAAAATGAATGCCGCCAGATGCTGTATACCGGCTATCACTACAACGACGGCCCGAGCGCCGTGCGCTATCCGCGCGGCACCGGCACCGGCGCTGCGCTGGAGCCGCTCAGCCTGCTGCCGATCGGCAAAGGCGTGGTGCGCCGCCAGGGGGAAAAGATCGCCATTCTCAACTTCGGCACCCTGCTGCCGGAGGCCGCTGCGGCGGCGGAAGCGCTCAACGCCACGCTGGTCGACATGCGCTTCGTCAAACCGCTGGACGAGCAGCTGGTGCTCGAACTGGCCGCCAGCCATGAAACGCTGGTCACGCTGGAAGAGAACGCCATCATGGGCGGCGCCGGCAGCGGCGTCAACGAACTGCTGATGGCCAAACGCCGTCCGGTGCCGGTGCTGAACCTCGGCCTGCCGGACAGCTTCGTCTCACAGGGCACCCAGGAAGAACTGCGCGCCGATCTGGGACTGGACGCCGCCGGCATTCAGCGCCAAATCGAAACCTGGCTGGCGCAGTAATTCGCCACTCGCGCCTGATAAAACGCCTCCGCCTTCGGGGGCGTTTTCATTTCCGCCCTCCGGGATCCGCGCTACAGTTACTGTCTGAGCTGTGAATGGGAGGCAAGCATGAAATATCTCAAACTGGGCAACACCGATCTGAACGTCTCGCGCATCTGCCTGGGTTGCATGACCTACGGCGAACCGAGCCGCGGCAATCACGCCTGGACGCTGCCGGAAGAAAGCAGCCGCCCACTGTTGAAACAGGCGCTGGAAGCCGGCATCAACTTTTTCGACACCGCCAACAGCTATTCCGACGGCAGCAGCGAGGAGATCCTCGGCCGGGCGCTGCGCGACTATGCACGCCGCGAGGAGGTGGTGATCGCCACCAAGGTCTATTTCCCGCTGAGCAACCTGGAGCGCGGTTTGTCGCGCGCCAAGATCATGCAGTCCATCGACGACAGCCTGCGCCGTCTGGGCACCGACTATGTCGATTTGCTGCAAATCCATCGCTGGGATTACGAAACGCCGCTGGAAGAGACGCTGGAAGCGCTGCACGACGTGGTGAAAGCCGGTAAGGCGCGTTACATCGGCGCCTCTTCCATGTACGCCTGGCAGTTCGCCAAGGCGCTGTATACCGCCGATCTGCACGGCTGGACGCGCTTCGTCAGCATGCAGGATCAATACAACCTGATCCAGCGCGAAGAAGAGCGCGAGATGCACCCGCTGTGCGCCGCCGAAGGCATCGCCGTACTGCCGTGGAGCCCGCTGGCGCGCGGCCGCCTGACCCGCCCCTGGGGCGAAACCACCGCCCGCCTGGTCTCGGACCAGTTCGGCAAGAGCCTGTACGATGAAACCGAAGGCATCGACGCCATTATCGCCGAGCGCGTCGCCAGCCTGGCGGAGGAACGCGGCGTGCCACGCGCGCAGATCGCGCTGGCCTGGCTGCTGAACAAGCCGGCGGTCAGCGCGCCAATCGTTGGCGCGTCACGCAGCGAGCAGTTGGACGACGCCATTGCCGCGGTCGATTTGAGTTTGTCGCCGCAAGAGGTGGCGGAGTTGGAAACGGCTTACGTGCCGCATCGGGTGACGGGATTTGAATAAGAGAAGCGGGCGCGAAGAACCGCGCCCGGCTGTCAGAACAGCCCGATCGGCCAGTGGTGCCCAATCAGGTAGATGATGCCCGCAGACAGCACGCCGGCGATGATATCGTCGACCATGATGCCCATGCCGCCATGCACGTTGCGGTCAAACCAGCGGATCGGCCACGGCTTCCACATATCCAGAATGCGAAAGATGACGAAACCGGCGGCGACCCAGCGCCAATCGTTGACCGGCAGCGCCATCAGCGTGATCCACATGCCGACGAACTCATCCCAGACGATGCTGCCGTGATCGTGCACCTTCATGTCTTTTGCCGTGCGGTGGCAAATATAGACGCCGATGCAAATGCTGAACATCACCGTCAGCGAGTAGAGCTGCCACGGCAGTTGGATCAGCAGCAGCCAGAACGGGATCGCCGCCAGCGATCCCATGGTGCCCGGCATCACCGGTGACAAACCGCTGCCGAAACCGGTGGCCAGCAGGTGCCACGGATTGCTCATCCGCAGCCGACGCTTGGCTTCATCCATGGGTTCCCGGCTCCGCGTTGAAATGATCGAACCCGGCCCAGTCCAGCACCACCGCCTCGTCGTTGCGGTAATAGCGAATGCCTTCAGACAGCGGGCCAATCTGGCCGATACAGGTGTAATCGGCCCCGAGGTGGCTCAGCGCCACGTCCAGCGCGCCGCGGTTGATCTCCGGCACGGTGAAGCACAGCTCGTAGTCTTCGCCGCCCGCCAGCGCCCAACGCAGCGCCTGTTCGGCATCGGCATGGCTGCTCAGCGCCTGCGACATCGGCAGCTCGTCCAGCACGATGCGCGCGCCGCAGTCGCTGGCCTTCAGGATGTGCTTCAGATCGGAAATCAGGCCGTCGGAAAGATCGATTGCCGAGCTGGCCAGATCGCGCAGCGCCTGCCCCTGCAGCACCCGCGGCTGCGGACGCAGGTGGCGAGCGACCAGATAATCGCGCGCCGCGCTATCCGTCACCGCCAGGCGATCCTGCAGGATCGCCAAACCGGCGGCGCTGTCGCCCAGCGTGCCGGTCACATAGATCCAGTCGCCGATGCGCGCGCCGCTGCGGCTCAACGCCCGGCCGGCCGGGATCAGCCCCTGAATGGTCAAGGTCATGCTCAGCGGGCCGCGCGTGGTATCGCCGCCGATCAGCTGCATGCCGTAATAATTGAGTTGATCGAACAGGCTGTCGCTGAACGCCTTCAGCCAGGGTTCGTTCACCTCCGGCAGCGTCAGGGCCAGCGAGAGCCACGCCGGATCGGCGCCCATCGCCGCCAGATCGCTCAGATTGACCGCCAGCGCTTTATACCCGAGATCGGCCGGATCGATGTCCGGCAGGAAGTGAATGCCCGCGACCAACGTATCGGTACTGACGGCCACCAGCTGTTTTTCCGGCACTGCCAGCAGTGCGCAGTCATCTCCAATGCCCAACTGTACATCCCGGCGCACGCGCTTAAACCGGTCAAAATAGCGGGCAATGAGGTCAAATTCGCCGCATGCCATATCGATATTCCACTAGAAGAAATTAAGGCCGGGAATGCCGGCCTTAATGTTTTTACTTTTTCTTGCGAAGGGTTGGCGCCACTTTATCCAGCACCCCGTTCACAAACTTGTGGCTGTCTTCCGCGCCGAAGGTTTTCGCCAGCTCGATCGCTTCGTTGATCGCCACCTTGTAAGGGACATCCTCGCGCATTTTCAGTTCAAACAGCGCGACGCGCAGCACCGCGCGTTCCACCTGGCCCAGCTCTTCGAGCTGACGCGACAGGTAAGGCGCCATCAGTTCGTCCAGCATACCTGCATTCACTGCCGCGCCGGACAGCAACTCGCGAAAATAGGCGACGTCAACATCTTTGACATCCTGCTCCGTCAGGAACTGGTGTTCAACATCGGCAAGGTCGTTTTTAGACAACTGCCAAGAGTAAAGCGCTTGAACAGCGCACTCACGAGCGCGGCGACGAGCAGCAGGTTTCACGGAATTCCCCTTAACTAAATTCAGGCTTTAATAGCTTTGATAACATTAATCATTTCAAGTGCGGTCAGAGCAGCTTCAGCACCCTTGTTGCCCGCTTTGGTGCCGGCACGTTCGATAGCCTGTTCGATGCTCTCGGTGGTCAGCACGCCAAAGGCAACCGGGATTTCAGTGTTCAAAGAAACACTGCCCAGGCCGGAGCTGGCTTCGCCCGCGACATATTCGAAGTGCGCGGTGCCCCCACGGATAACGGTGCCCAGTGCAATAACCGCGTCGTATTTGCCGGTGTTAGCCAGCACGCGCGCAGTCAGCGGCAGCTCGTAAGCGCCCGGGACCCAGACAACGGTGATGTTGTCGTCAGCAACCTGGCCAATGCGCTTGAGTGCATCGATAGCACCTTCCAGCAGGCTGTCGTTGATGAAATTGTTAAAACGTGCAATTGCGATCGCCACACGGGCATTTGGAGTAGCAACAACACCTTCGATAACTTTCATGGGCTTTCCTTAAAAATGGGTTCAATACCCCGCAGGGGGGCGGATTCTATCATATTCTTTCATCGCCTGCGCGGCGCTTTTGTAAAACCGGCGCGCGGGCGCGAGATTCAGTGTTTCGCCCGCAGGCGCAAACGCAGATCGGAGCCAACCTGGCGCACGTCGCTAAAGACGAATTCCGGTGCGTCGGCCAGACGCTCAAGGCCCGGCAAATGACACAGGCCGCGGCCATTATCGCCCAACAGTTTTGGCGCGATGTACAAAATGAGCTCATCCACCAGGCCGGCCTGCAGCAGCGCGCCGGCCAGCGTCGCCCCCGCCTCCACCCAGATTGAATTCACCTGGCGCTTGGCCAACAGCATCATCATCACCACCAGATCGACGCCGCCACCGTGCGCCGGGCAGATAAACTGCTCAACGTCTTGCGGCCAGGCCTGTTCATCCGCCTGCAGCCGCGCCAGCCAGGTAGCGCCCGGCTGCTGCACCACACGATGCTGCGGGGTGATGCGATTTTGGCTGTCGAGCAGGATACGCAGCGGCTGACGCAGATTTTCGCGCGGATAGAGGCGCTGGGTCTCGGCATCCAGCTCATCCCAACGCACCGTCAGCGACGGATCGTCCGCCAGCACGGTGGCGCTGGTGCTGAGAATGGCGGCGCTCTGCGCGCGCAGTCGCTGCACGTCCTGACGCGCTTCGGGTGAGGTGATCCACTGGCTTTCGCCGGAGGCCATCGCCGTGCGGCCGTCCAGCGACGCGCCCAGCTTCAGTTGCACATAGGGAAAACCGGTGCGCATGCGTTTGAGGAAGCCCAGGTTGACCGCTTCGGCCTCGGCCAGCATCAGGCCATGACGTACTTCGACGCCGGCTTGCTGCAGCTTGTACAAGCCGCGCCCCGCCACCTGAGGATTGGGATCTTGCATCGCCGCGACCACCCGCGTCACGCCGGCGGCCACCAGCGCATCGGCGCAGGGAGGCGTGCGGCCGTGATGGCTGCACGGCTCGAGCGTCACATAGGCGGTGGCGCCGCGCGCCTTGTCGCCCGCCATGCGCAGCGCGTGCACTTCCGCGTGCGGCTCGCCGGCGCGCAGATGATAGCCTTCACCGACAATTTCGCCGTCGCGCACGATAACGCAGCCGACGTTCGGATTGGGCGCGGTGGTGAAACGCCCCAGCCGCGCCAGCTCGAAGGCGCGCGCCATGTAAAATTCGTCGTGATGCATGAAAGATCCTTTAGTCTTGCAGGCGGGCAATCTCTTCGCCGAACTCGCGCACGTCTTCGAAGCTGCGGTACACCGACGCGAAGCGAATGTAGGCGACCTTATCCAGCTTTTTCAGCGCGTCCATCACCAGATTGCCGACTAACTTGGTCGGCACTTCGCGTTCGCCGGTGGCGCGCAGTTGGGATTTGATATGGTTAAGGGCGTTTTCCACGTCGTCCGAGCTGACCGGGCGCTTTTCCAGCGCTTTCAGCATTCCGCGACGCAGTTTGTCTTCGTTGAACGGCTCGCGCACCTCATCGCTTTTAATCACTCGCGGCATCACCAGCTCGGCCACCTCGAAGGTGGTGAAGCGTTCATTGCATACCAGACACTGGCGACGACGGCGTACTTGCGAACCGTCCCCCACCAGGCGGGAATCAATGACTTTGGTATCAACGGCGGCGCAGAAAGGGCAATGCATAACACGTCCTGATAAACGTTTTTTATAGATAAATGCAGTTTAACCCGAAGTGAAGCCACAACAAAGGGCGTCGGCCATTTGTTGCGATAAGCGGCGGGCAGGCGGCGCCGATATGACTTTCACCGCCATGCGGGCTAAGCTTGATAGCAGGAGATTCAGCATAGGAAATCGCCGTCATGACAACCCGTTATCCCAAAACCGCCCTGCTCGCCGCCGCCGTGTTGCTCACTGGCTGCGCGCACAACGCCGCCGTGCCTCAGCTGCGCCATCAGGTCGCCGCACTTAACCAAAAAGTGAGCGTATTGACCGATCAGGCCACCGCGCTGGAGCGGCAAAACCAGCTCAATCAGCACTCCGACAACGGCGTCTACCTGCTGCCGGCGGCGCGGAGCGCCGCCCGTTTGCAAAGCGGCATCGGCGAACTGAGCGTTTCGCTGAGCCACATCAAGAGCGAAGCCAACGGTGCCCAGGCGCAGCTGCATGTGCGCATCCTCTCACAGGCCACGCTGCCGCCGTTTAAAGCGGTGGTGGAATGGGGCCAACTGGACGCGGCCACCGGCCGGCCGCTGACCGCCGAGGCGCTGTCGCAACCGATCGCCAGCGCCGACTCGCTGCTGCCGAAACCCGGGCAGGACTTCGAGCTGCGCTTCAGCGGCCTGACGCCGGAACAGCTGGGCTATATCCGTCTGCACAGCCTGGTAGCCACCGCCCAGCCGGCGGTGGTGCAGCAACACTGAAATCCGAGGCAAAAAAAAGGAGCGCCGATAGGCGCTCCTTCTCATTTCGCTGAATACTGCGGCGGTTAAGGCAGAATCGAAGGCTGATCCGCGCCCTCTTTTTCCACTTTTTGCTGCAGCATGTGTTCGCGTTTCATCCCCAGCTTCAACGCCAGCGCGGACGCGACGTAGATAGAGGAAACGGTACCGATCGACACGCCGATCAGCATCGCCAGCGAGAAGCCTTGCAGCATCGCGCCACCGAAGATGTACAGCATCAGCACCACCATCAGGGTGGTCCCGGAAGTCATCAGCGTACGGCTCAGCGTCTGGGTCAACGACACGTTCATGATCTCGTAAGGCGTGCCGCGGCGGATCTTGCGGAAGTTCTCACGAATACGGTCGGAGACCACGATGCTGTCGTTCAGCGAGTAACCGATAACCGACATCAGGGACGCGACGATGGTCAAGTCAATCTCGATGTGGAACAGCGACAGCACGCCCAGCGTGATGATCACGTCGTGCGCCAGCGCGATAACCGCCCCCAGCGCCAGGCGCCATTCGAAGCGGAAGCCGACGTAGATCAGGATACAGATCAACGCCACCAGCAGCGCCATGCCGCCGGTTTGCGCCAGCTCGCTGCCCACGCTCGGGCCGACGAACTCAATGCGCTTCACGGTGGCGTTTTTATCCACCGAGTCGTTGATCACGCCGATCACCTTATTGCCCAGTTCCTGGCCTGCGGTGCCGGTCGCCGGTGGCATGCGCACCATCACGTCGCGGCTGCTGCCGAAGTTCTGGATAATCGGATCCTGGAACCCGGCCTTCTCCAGCGTGTCGCGCATCAGGTCGAGGTTAGCCGGCTTCTCCAGGTTGATTTCAATCACCGTACCGCCGGTGAAATCCAGACCCCAGTTAAAGCCGCGCACCGACATGGTGGCGATCGACGCGACCAACAGCACCAACGAGATGCCGAAAGCCACGTAGTCCCAGCGCATAAAGTCGTAGACTTTACGGCCGTAGTTGAGTTGCTCAACAGTATAATCCTGTGCCACAACGCACTCCTCAGATAGACAGCTTGTTAATGCGTTTGCCGCCGTAAAGCAGGTTGACGATGGCACGGGTACCGACAATCGCGGTGAACATGGACGTCGCCACACCGATAGCGGTGGTGATCGCAAAGCCCTTGATCGAACCGGTGCCGACTGCGTACAGGATGACCGCGGTGATCAGGGTGGTGATGTTGGCGTCGACGATACTGGAGAACGCGCCTTTATAGCCCTCATGGATCGCCTGCTGAACGGACCGGCCGTTCTTCAGCTCTTCCTTGATACGTTCGTTAATCAGTACGTTGGCGTCGACCGCCACCGCCAGCGTCAACACGATCCCGGCAATGCCCGGCATGGTCAGCGTCGCCCCCGGCAACAGGGACATCACGCCGACGATCAACACCAGGTTGGCGACCAGCGCCGTGGTGGCGATCACGCCGAACTTACGGTACCAGACCACCATGAAGACGATGGACGCCACCAGGCCCCACAGACAGGCTTCCAGACCTTGGGTGATGTTCTGCTGACCCAGGGTTGGACCGATGGTGCGCTCTTCAACGATCTGAATCGGCGCAATCAGCGCACCCGCACGCAGCAGCAGCGAAAGCTGACGCGCTTCGTTCGGGTTGCCGATGCCGGTGATGCGGAAGCTGTTACCCAGACGCGACTGAATGTTCGCCACGTTGATCACTTCTTCCTGTTTCACCAGCACCGCACGGCCGTTGGCGTCTTTCTTGCCGCTGTCCTTGTACTCCACGAACAGGGTCGCCATCGGTTTGCCGATGTTGTCCTTGGTGAAGTTGGACATCGACGTGCCGCCGGCGCTGTCCAGCGAGATGTTAACCTGCGGCTGGTTGTATTCATCGGTGCTCGAGGTGGAGTCGGTGATGTGGTCACCGGTCAGGATCACGCGCTTGTACAGCACGATCGGCTGGCCGTCGCGGGTGTATTTCACCTCGGAATCGCCCGGCACGCGGCCGTTGGCCGCCGCGGTGGCGTCCGCATTGGTGTTCACCAGACGGAATTCCAGCGTCGCGGTGGCGCCCAGAATTTCTTTGGCGCGCGCGGTGTCCTGAATGCCCGGCAGCTCAACCACGATGCGGTCGGATCCCTGGCGCTGCACCAGCGGTTCGGCGACGCCGAGCTGGTTGACGCGGTTACGCAGGATAGTGATGTTCTGCTGTACGGCGTATTCGCGCGCTTCGCTCAGACGGGCGTCCGTCAGGCTGGCTTTCATGGTGTTGGCGCCATTGGCGGACAGCACCAGATCGCGCTGACGCGGGCCGATGTAGCTGATGGCCTGGTCACGGGCCGCATCGTCGCGGAAGCGAACTTCCACGCCGTTGTTGTCCAGCTTGCGGATAGACGCGTAAGGAATGCCCTTCTCGCGCAGCTCGCTGCGCAGGGTATCCATGGTCTGTTCCTGCAGCTTGCTCAACGCGGTGTCCATGTCCACTTCCATCAGGAAGTGCACGCCGCCGCGCAGGTCCAGACCGAGTTTCATCGGCTCTGCGCCCAGCATGGCCAGCCAGGTCGGCGTAGCCGGCGCCAGGTTCAGCGCCACGACGAATTTGTCACCCAACTCGGTCACCAGCGCTTCGCGGGCGCGCAGCTGAACGTCAGGATCTTTAAAGCGAGCCAGGATGGCGCCATTTTCCAGCGCAATCGACTTGCTCGCGATGTTGTCTTTTTCTAATACGGTACGGACCTGGTCCAGCGTAGTTTCACTGGCGGCGACGCCGCGCGCGCCAGTGATTTGTACGGCCGGATCCTCACCGTAGATGTTGGGAAGCGCATAAAGCAAACCGACGAGGATCACGACGATCAACATCAGATACTTCCACAAAGGATAACGGTTTAGCACGGCAATTCCCTTCGGGAAAAAAGATTACAGGGCCTTCATGGTACCTTTCGGCAGAACGGCCGCCACGAAGTCACGCTTGATCATCACTTCCGTGGTGTCGTTCAGCGCGATGGCGATGATGCCGGTGTCGGCCACTTTGGTCACGCGACCGATCAGGCCGCCGGTGGTCAGCACTTCGTCGCCTTTACCGATGGAGTCCATCAGCTTCTTGTGATCTTTCGCGCGTTTCTGCTGTGGGCGCAGGATCATGAAGTAGAAGATCAGGCCGAACACCACCAGCATAATGATCAGAGAGTACGGGCTTCCCTGAGCCGGAGCCCCTGCGGATGCGACGGCGTCAGAAATGAAAAAGCTCATTGAAATTCCCTCATTAAGTTATCAATTATTAGATCAAGCGTTTAAAGGCGGAATCGGCTTGCCGATCCGACCATAGAAATCCGCAACAAACTGCTCTAATTTACCCTCTTCGATAGCCTGGCGTAAACCCGCCATCAGGCGCTGGTAGTGACGCAGGTTATGAATTGTGTTCAGTCGAGCACCCAATATTTCGTTGCAACGGTCGAGATGGTGCAAGTAGGCGCGGCTGTAATGGCGACACGTGTAGCAATCACAGTCTTTATCCAGCGGAGAAGTATCATCCTTGTGCTTGGCATTACGGATTTTTACCACACCGTCAGTCACGAACAAATGGCCGTTGCGGGCGTTGCGGGTCGGCATGACGCAGTCGAACATGTCGATGCCGCGGCGCACGCCTTCCACCAAATCTTCCGGCTTGCCGACGCCCATCAAATAGCGTGGCTTATCTTCCGGAATTTGCGGGCAAACGTGTTCAAGAATGCGATGCATATCCTCTTTCGGCTCGCCTACAGCCAAGCCGCCCACAGCGTACCCATCAAAGCCGATATCCACCAGCCCTTTTACTGAAACATCACGTAAATCTTCGTAAACGCCGCCCTGAATGATGCCGAACAGCGCATTTTTATTTTCCAGCTCGTCGAAACGCTGGCGGCTGCGCTGCGCCCAACGCAGCGACATTTCCATCGAACGCTTGGCGTAGTCCCAGTCGGCCGGGTACGGCGTACATTCATCGAAGATCATCACGATGTCGGAACCCAGGTCATACTGGATTTCCATCGATTTTTCCGGGCTCAGGAACACCTTGTCGCCGTTGATCGGATTGCGGAAGTACACGCCTTCCTCTTTGATCTTGCGCATCGCCCCCAGGCTGAACACCTGGAAACCGCCGGAGTCGGTGAGGATCGGGCCCGGCCACTGCATGAAATCGTGCAGATCGCCGTGCAGCTTCATGATCTCCTGGCCAGGGCGCAGCCACAGGTGGAAGGTGTTGCCCAGCAGGATCTGCGCGCCGGTCTCTTTCACTTCTTCCGGCGTCATGCCCTTGACCGTGCCGTAGGTACCGACCGGCATAAAGGCCGGGGTTTCCACTACGCCGCGGTCGAAAATCAGGCGGCCGCGGCGTGCGCGGCCATCGGTAGTTTGTAGTTCGTACTTCACAAAGCCTCCAGCATCAGAGAAACAGTCTGATGATATACAAAGGGTGCGTATTCTAAACTAACAGCCAAAGCCGCACCACAAGCCAGTCGCTACAAAGTGCGTTTGCTGATTTTTGCCTTTCATTGTTGGTTTGTGTCAGCGTTTTGGCACAAATCTGTCACACCTCCCGCCTCAATTTCTAACCACCAGCTACCATTACTGCACACCCACCAGCGGAGCAGTTAAATGGGCAGTATCACACTCGCCGGCCGGCAGATCTTCATTCTCAACGAAAACGACAGATACCCTGAACCACAGCAGAACAGCCCTCCGATGTTCGCGATACGCGAAGACGAGGAGCGCCAGCACTGGCTTTATGTTTGGCATAAAGGGCGCTGGCCGCTCGTATCTGAAACCCCATTTAGTACGCAGGGAGAAGCCGTAGACAGTGCCATATCATTCGATTTTGGCAGTCTCTACAAAAATAAATTTAGAGAAGATAATTAAGAAAGAGGTATGGCATTGTTGGTGCAGAAAGATCGAAGGCGACCAGCAACAAGGCTTTGCTGAACTTCGGTTAAAACACCTTCATAGATGATGAACGCCGCCATATCGTTGTAACCCTTCAATGACTGCGTTTCATTTGCCGGGCCGCCAACCGCAAACGCCCGATTTGAAAGCGCAGGAATAGTGCCGGCAGGGAATGGGTTAGTTGCCATGATCCCGGTAATCCAGTCTTTTACTGTAATGCTCGTATTGGTACACGTTACTGACATAATGGAAAACTTGGACATGTCCTTAACAACGTTAACTGAAAGCGGTGTGGATGTTGCTGGTGCGGCTGGGTTAAATACCCCTGCCTGAGCAGTCAACTTACCCATTGGCGCGCCAGGGTCGTTATTGTTTACGAACAATGACAAACCGTGAGAAACAAAATTAGGAGCCTCAACGTTCTGGCCACTGAATGTCCCCATAAACATCGGCTTGTGCTCATCAGTAGCAAACGTGTCATCTGAACGAGCAATACAAAATAGCGTGTGGTTTCGACGCTGGAAAACAGAGGTTCTTAAAAAGTCCCTACCTCCCTTAAAACGTAAATAATTACTATGAACCTCAGGGGTGCCAACTACAGTAAATGCAGGTTGATAGCGCGCAAGGTTTATTAATGATTTGTCAATACTTCCGCCCAAGTGTCCCCAGGCCAATAAACCACCCTGAACAGGAGGCATAATAAAATTAGTTTTACCGCTCAGATCTGTGCTGTTATCGAATAATGCGATACCCATTATTTATGCCTCTTCTGCTGTGATTTGATAGGCGACACTCCAGTTTCTGAGGTCGTAATAGTTGTCTACTAATTCAGGTATATTTGCAGATGGATACATCCCGCTATCAGGAAGGTATTCATACTTGCTTTCGCTAAGTCCATTACTTGAGTCGCAAACCATGCCGTTGCCGTTGTGATTGGCCTTGTCCGCGTAACGGATCAGTAGCGTGCCGAGCGGTTCGCGCGTCAGCGTGATGTGGATTGTTGAAAGCCCACGAATTTCTACAGACAAAATGCTGATCGGCGTGTCAGAACCATTGAATCTGTCGATAGCCGTGAAGCCTTTGTCAGCGTATTCTTGCGCCGCGTTCACAACATAAGGCGCGGCAAAACGCAAAGGCGGCGCCGGTGCATGCATCGGCAACAGCACGTCAACACCACGGTAAAAAGCAGTGATTGGCTGCAGCGGCTTCCAGTCCTGGCCAAGTTCACATACCCGGAACGAAATCTCGCCCAGCTTTTCGGCAAACCAGCGATAACCGTTTGAATCCAGGTGTCCATTTTTATCGGTGTAGGGATAGGTCGGGCCTGCCAGGAACCAGTTTTCGTGTTCGTCGGCAAGCTCTATCTGCGCCATACCAACTGCCATATCCCGTTCGTCACGCGTGAATGAGGCACCAGTTTGATACGTGATGAATGCAGGCATACGAGCCTGTCCTGTCACTGCCGCGACATCTGCGTACATGTCATTGCGAAGCTGCAGCGTGGCTGTTTTGAAATACTCCTTTGTGGCGCTGGGGTAATCGTTCTCGCCCTGCATGTGAACGATGCAGCCGACTTGATACGATTTTCCTTCGGCATCAGCGACAGCTTTCACACCAGTCATAGCGGTGTAGAAACGGTTATATAGTTCCGGGCTTGCGCCTTTACTGAGCTGCGCAATCGTCCGTCCGCCGACGCCCGTAGCTGAGCCAACAAAGAGTCGATTAGGTTCAGATGAAAGCCCGAGGCGATCGAGGTGATGACGACGCCATGAATTTAGACACCCCTCAACAGGCGTTTCACCATATGCGATAGTTCCTGGCGCCAGTGCGGCTACTTGCGAATCAGTCAGTGCGTTGCCGTTGGCATCACAGCACGTAGCGATCAATGGTTTTAACACCGCGCCGCCGCGGGGAGTGAATACCGCGGCAGTTGGCGACGCTGGCATCACAGAATCACCAAACATCAGGTTATCAAGCGGCTGTAAAGTGCTCAGGCGCGGCCAGCCCTCTGTACCATTTTGCAGTGATTGGCCGTAATAAATGTCGTGGACTATCTGCGCCAGCGGGCGAATCGCGTTATTACCACGAGAAGCCACCGCCTCGCGGCTCTGGCGTGCCAATACCTCACTTTTCTCTGTTTGCTGCTCAAGCCAGCTATCTGCATCAGGGTTTTCTGAAGAGATCTGCAGCTCTACTGCATACCCGTTCTTGTCTACAAGGTATATCCCATCTCCGTTGAATAAAGAAATTTCTAAATCACCAGCATAGATATTTCCGTTTTGAATAAATGCTGAAGGATATCCGTTTGCATCAACGTGGGAAATTGCATCCCCATCATCAACACGAACTAAATCACGAAATGCTTTCCCTGTTGGCGTTGCAACCCCATTAACGTTTTTATATTCATCCGCAATGGTAAAGCTATCATCTGACCAAACATAAAAAACAGCACCATTAATTATTTCACCAGAAGCAATTGCATCATTAGCTTCTGCCAGGGTGTATCCTTTGCCCAATGGTGATAACGTCTTTCTAATGCCTTCAATTGTATAACGGTCATTCCCAAACCTGTCTTTATAGGTTGGGCTTCCAGAGTTAACTACCTCATCTATTTTACCGGCATTAAACTTAAAATCCCTTACATCTTCGCTTGGGATTGGTTTATTTGTTGGTGTGGTAGCCATTTATGCAGTTACCTCGTAATTATACATTTCATCGTTGTATTCAGACATGGTTAACGAAGTTGTCCCGTCGCCATTCGGTTTCTTTTCAGTGATCGTCCATTTCGTTGCATCCATCTCCACCTGAGAGGCGATGACGTAGCGAGACGGCGACTGGACGTTGTAGCCGTCAAATATGTTGAGGTTTATTGCTGGTACTGCAGCGGTAAAACCGAATGTCGTATCGCTGCGGGGGTATGCCTGAACGCGCGCCGTTGGGGTGCCACTTGCATCAGTAATGACGACAAACATATCCCCAGCCCATTGGATGCGTTCGCTTGTGTCGAAGTTGTTACCATTGCGTGCGACGATATAGCCATCCTGCTGGTTAGCGTCGTAGATATCCGCTACCTGCACCATCTGCCCGACGTTCACCCATTCACCATCGGCCAGCGCGCGGATAGCCATCGTTTGCCGTGAGTACAGCAGCCGGCGAACTTCTTTCAATGCCCGATCCCGTGCCTGGAAAGAATTGCGGATAAACAGCATGTCGAACTTCTTCGCCTTTACCGGCTCGCCCTCCGCTATCGAGTTGCCGATGACCCGATAGCGGATGAATGCCTGTTTATTCGTGACCGGGTTTCGATACTTGACTTCCACCCCATCAAAACCACCGGGTAGCGTCATGTCGTAGGAAAGGCTGTAATCCTCCGCTTTCATGTTGGCGCGGTTGAATACCGTCGTTGCGCTTGGCTTCCGTTCATCGCGAGTGAAAGACAACACCCCTCCATCCCAAAACGCGGTTACCGTCGCCGCATCACAGATCGTCTGAATCCGAGAGCCCAGCGAGATATCTTCGTCATCGAAGGTGTAATCGAAATAGCCCAGGCGCTGATCCGGCAACGATGCCGCGATAGAGTAAAGTTCGTAGATGTCGATGCTCGACTCTGGCTGACCGCCCATTTTTAGCCAGGTGTGCAATACAGCGTCAGCAAACGAACGTGAAGGCCTTTCTGTGTAATCGACTGTCTGTGTGGCCAGGTTATAGCTGATGACGTGACGGGTGATTAGAGCGTTATATTTTCGCTCCCTTGCACTGGTCGCTCGTTCTGTCGCAGTGACAGTGACGGTTACGAGCGTATCATTCGGATAAACAACGTTGGTGCGCGTCCTTACGATGTGAACAGCTTCAACCTTCAGAATTGAGTGATCGTTACTGTTATTGGTGCGGATGAACGTTACCGCATATCGGCCATTACCAGATATTGGCGTGAATTTGAACGTCCTATACTTTGTATCCGCGTTCTCGTCATCGTTATTCAGCCCGACGTTGTAGCTTTCCAGCGTGCCGGGTATCTGGTTGTTATCATCATCAACCTTCCAGAAGGTGACGCTGGTTCTGGCGTAGTCTCCATGCCCCAATTGCGCCTGCAGATGAACCCAAAGCTGAGTCCCATCAACCGGAGAGAATGATGGGCCAATTACCAGCGGTTCATTGTCGTTAAGCGTGAATATCGACGTGTTGATTACCGCGTCGTCGGGGATCTGGCTGATATCGTTGCCACCCAGATTTACAAACGTGAACTCGTAGAAATACTGTGGGTTCACTGGGGCGCCATCGTCTGTTGTCGTCGCGCTGAAGAGATCGGCAAATACCGTGATATCGCGAGTTACTGGCCCCGACACCGTGTTGTAGGTGACATTGACGACGAACGATACAGAATGAGGCTTAGGCAGGTCATAGAAGTAATCAAAGTCGCTGTTCTGCTTGATTTTCACCTTTGCCTGTCCGGCGATGAACTCGCCAGAAACCATATCGGTGGTTGTCGTCGCCGTCTCTGCTGGGAAATCACCGCTCTCGTTCGGCCCCGGCAGTTCTTGGCCGTCGATGTCGTCGAAAGCGAAACCCTCATTGACCAGCGGGATGTTATCGCCTGGCTGGTAGATGCGGTATGAGGCACCAGCCAGCGCGCCGAGGTTCGATTCTGAATACCTTACTGACGTGACGTCATACCGGCCGAGCCCGAAGTTCATCCACTCTGTGACTTTCTTGATGTTGTTGTCGTACTCGAACAGCGACTCCTGAATCAGGTCAGGGTACGCGCGCACCTGGCCATAGTTGTCAGGCTTTGCCTCACCGTTTCGCGCAATGTTAGTTTGCCCTTTCAGGCTGTTGTTCGGGGAGGTCTTTGCGTTGCTACTTGTCGCCACGCCCGCGCTTGGCTGGCCGAGCAATGACGTCAGGATTTTTTGGACGAACTTTATCGGGGCAAAAATTGGGCTGAGAACCTTCCCAATGGTGCCGCTTTTCGGCTGGTCGAACACGCTGATCACGTCGCCATCGTTGAGCGGGAAATTCAGCTCATCATCAGGCTGCAGCTTTACGCCATTACGCAGAATTTCAACATCGCAGTGAAGGTTGGCCGATTTCAGCCAGGGATAGAACATGCTGCCGGCGGGAAGGTTATGACGTTCTTTAGGCAACCCCGGCACGCGCTGAACTTCGATCAACGGCATAGTCGTAAAACTCCAATTTGGTGAAAACTCGCTCCAGCGTCCGCAGCTTGTCAAAGCGCACATGCCCCGCTTCGCCACGGCTATGGAATGCTTGCCCATCAATGACCAAACCAACGTGGGCTGGCTGACCGCCGTAATACGCGATAAAAATGCTACCGTCGGCCGCTTTCTCGGCCTGATGCCAGAACACAACATCACCGGAAAAACACGTCAGGAAGTCGCTACCGGCTTCGTAGTCCGGCGTTTGGTGTATCTCTATGCCGAGCACATGCCGGTAATACAGCACCACCAGCCCCCAGCAATCAGCTGCGTCGAACGAGCACGCCCGATCGCGCCACGGCTTACCCTCCATGGCGTGAATGAAGTCAGGTTTATGCATTGGCGAGTCCTGGGAATTCAGTGGTGTTGTAGAGAAAGCCGATGTTGTTGTTTAGCGGGTTCTGCAGCGTGAGCGAGCACGTTACGTCAGCTTCATCAAGAGAGGCATCTTTCACATACAGCGTCCAAGACTTCAGCGGCGTGTTCATGTCCGCCGCATCGAAACGCTGATATGTGGCAGAGATCGGCGTTATGCGCGAGTGCGCGCGCCATTGCTTCAGCTGCTGCTTAAAGTCCTGCGCCAGGCGCCCGAATTTCACCGTTGAGTTGATCACCGGCGTGCTGCTCTGCTGACTCTCCGCGACCTCCATCCGGCAGGCTGAAAACACCTGGCCGGCGAACGTCTTTGGGTATATCTGGTTTGCCACCAGCCGGATAACGCCAAATGATGGATGGCTGAACGTCATCGTGTCGTAGATGATCCTGTTGGGCCGCTGTGACTGAAATTCTCGTAATGTAGGCATTCAATACTCCGGCATGTCGCGGTTAACCACTTCATCAATGATCCCCCACTGATACGGCGGCAGCTCAACAATGACGTCTGAAAACTCGTCATCCGGGTTGTAGACCTTCCGGGTGATTACGCTCGCCGTCCACGTCGTCGTGTTGCCGTTGATGCTCGTTTGCACCGGCGGTGCCACAAAATGCAGTTCCTGCAGTTGCAGGCCAGAGCCGCCCAGATTGCAAAACATCGTGAACCACTGATTGCCGTTATCCAGGTAACGAGGACTGCGATACCACTGTTCGAATGCCCGATCCTCTTGCAGCGTGAAAATCCACGTCAGCGACCAGGTGGTTTTGAGGTCATCTGTCAGGCGCTGGAAGATAGGCGCGCCCACTGCCGGCTGATCGGTGCGGAACCCGGCATCAATCGTGCGGCTCTTGTTGGCCTTCTGGGGAAGTGATAGCCAGTCGGGATAAGGTATTGCCACGGTTTTCTCCCGGTAATAAAAAAGCCGCTCACGCGGCACTGATCGAATATCAGGATTCCAAATACAATGCGTTGCGTTTAGCTTGAAGCTTCCACAATCAAGGAGGTTTTATGTCTCAACTGTTAAACCCGAAGGAATCGCCGGAAGAAGCTGCTTACGCATTGATTATTGAATTGGTCAGAGCGGAAAGGGTGCCTGTTTATAGCTCAGGGAACATCACAGGCCTGCTAGCCATGTACGATGATGCAGTTAAACACTTCAAGGATAAAACCTCAGAATAAAGCTAACTATCGCCGCACAATTCCTTGAAGCTTTCACGAACGGATATTGCGATAGACTTTGCCTTCTCCGTTCGTTCTTTGTCATCCCACGTAACAATACCCTCAATTTCTTTTGATAAAGTTATCGCGGCCTGCTTTTGCACATCTTCTGGCAGTTCAATGAATTTCATATCTTTCTCCTCATGGATTGGTTATTGGGTTGCCCTGCGAGGGGCCTGATGATTTCGACTTATGGCTTGGCTCATCGGGCCGCCGTTGTCCATGTCGGCGATAAATATCTCCATCGATACACCGCCATTGCCATCGCTGCTTACCTGGTGATCTACATATGAACCGTTGGTGTTGTTGATACTGACATTCACGTTGATACCACCACCGCCTTGCATGTCCTTGTTGCTGATCACCTTGCCGTTGTCACCGGGGATCATGTACTGCTTACCAGTGCTCGCCTGATAAATCTCTGGCTTGCCTCGCTCACCTACCTGGTACATCGCGCCAGCGCTCACAGGGCCGCCGTTATAACGCGCTCCAGCCAAAGCCATACCCTTAGCCACCCCAACAGTAGAGATTATCCCTGCAGATGCAGGTGCAGAGTTGGCCCCCAGCGTCGCCAGAGATGCCATTGCAGCCGCCGGCGCCCAGGCTGAAGCCGTTGTTGCAGCCATACCCACAGATGACGCCACGGAGGCAGCGCCAAGCGTCTGGCCGAGGATGTAGTTTTTCAACGCCTCCACGCCCACCTGAACGATGCTGTTTATCACGCTGTTCAGGATGGTGTTGCCAAGCGACCGCATCGCCTCTTGTGCTGACATGGTGCCGGTAAGCAGCCCTGTAATAGCGTTTGAGGCATTACCCGAGAAAGCATCAACAGCGCTCGTCAACATGTTGTAACCAAGGCTTTGCTGGCTCAACAGCTGCCATTGCGCCGCCGTCTGCTGCTCCTGGTATTGCTTCTCCTGGGCAGTGCGCAAAGCCAGGTACTGATCATCCGTGGCGCGTTTTGCAGCAATGAACTGCTCGTAAGTGATCTTATTGGCATCATAAGATTGTTTGATAATCGCCAGCTCCTGAGCCTGATATTCCTTCATCAAAGCCAGTTTCTGACTGTTCTCATTAGCCAACTGCTGAATAGGGTCAACCTGTCCGCGCGCATCAGCTATCGGATTGGACGTAGCCTGTTGCGCTCGGATTTTGGCAAGGTTTACCTGGTGTTCACGTTCAAGCTGCTCGGAAAGTTGGCTGAACTGCTTTTGACTGATAAGTAGGTTACCCTGAGCATCCTTCGCCTCTTTCAACATTTGCAGTTGAGCTTTCTGAGAGGCGTAGTTTGCGTTTTCCTTCAGTTCTGGAACAGCGTTCTGAGCTTTCAGTGCCGCTGCAGTATCCCAGATTTCAGCTCGATATTGTCCAGCAAGCTTAATCTGTTCTTTCGTCGCTCCTTTACCAAGAGAAAGTTGCGCCTGCAGTATGGCTTGCTCGCGGGTTAACTCTTGAGTAGAGCCTGCAGCCAACTCAGACTGTTGTTTGAGGTTAGCAACTTTCTGGGCAGCGCTTTCAGCTTGAGCAGCAGCTTTTTTCTCAGCGGCGGTTTGCTCGCTGTTGGCCTTTTTCGAATCTTTCTTAGCTTGGGTGTTTGCCTCCGTTTGAGCATATACGGCCTTGAGGGCATTTATTGCACCAGGATCTGTAACACCTGCATCCTCGGCATCATATGCTGCCTGTTGCTCCGCTTTGGCCTTCCCTTCCAGTTTACTCAAGGCAAGACGACGCTCAGCCTGTTTAATCAGCTTTTCTCCTTCACTGCCTCCCCAGTTTATTTTCAAGCTTTCTGCATTAAATTTCTGCATTGCTGTCGTAGAAATGCCCAACTTCTCAGCAAGGAAACTTTGCGCCCCGGAAAGAATTGTCGTGTTCTTCTCGGCTTCAGCTAATGCTATTGCGTTATCCCTGGCTGCCTTCATCTGATCAAGGATGCCTTGGTTAACTTGGACGTTTATTTTACTTAATGCGTCCTGGGACTCAGCCAGAGTTCTTGTCTTGCTATCCAGATCGCGATTAGCTTTCGCGAGCTCATTTGCAGCCTCTGCAGCCTTGATCACATAACCATTGTTTTCATCATTTGTTACGCCGAACTGCTTAGCCAAACCATTATATTTATTGTACTCAGCGGTTAGGCTGCTGATTTTATCCTCAAGTTCAGAAATATCCTGCTTCTGATTCTTTATAGATTCAATGGTGTCAGCCCTGACCCCTTGAGCCTGTGCAAGATTCATCTCTTTCAGCTTGGCGATTACATCTGGTAGCGTGTTTGCGAAAGCAATGCTTTCCTTTCGAGCTTCAGCCTGATTTTGCGCATATAAATACCACCCAGCAGCCACCATTGCCAAAATGCCGATAGGCCCACCCAAGGGGGATGTTACCGTTTTGATAACAGACATCGCATTTGCCATCGTAAGGCCTGTAGCTGCCACCCTAGCCTGTGATGCAGATAATGCGTTATTGGCTAACGCAGCGGCAGCACCAGTCTGCACATATATCGCCCTCAACCGAATAACATTATCCAATGCAATGGCTTCAGCTGCCGAACCTCTCGCTACGTTATATTCAGCTGTGGCTACATTTAAGGCGGATAGCGCCGCCTCCCTATCTGCTATAGCCTTTCGCTGAGTTACCGATGCTGCGGCCATCTCTTCTTTGGCTCGACTACGAGTCGCGGCAACGGCCTGGATGGTCGATCTTACCTGCTCCAACTGACTACTTACGGCCAATGCAAGAGAACCCGCATATCGCCCACCAAATACTAGGGCAGCAGCCGTTACAGCAGTGCTGACCGTATCTAGATTCTCACTCATCGATACGACGGCATCGTTGAATGCCGCTATTCCGCTTCTTACAGTAGAAGACTCTCCAACAAATTTAGTGATATTGTTCCCGGCGATCTGGAATGCCTGACCCATGGTTTGGATCGTGTTCCCGAACTCTTTGGCAATCACATCACCCTGACTCAGCAGCCCTTTCACAACGACATCGGTGGTCAGCTTACCTTCTGCCGCCATGGCGCGGAGCTGACCAACCGTTACGCCAAGGGAATCAGCAAGAGCCACCGCTAAGCGCGATCCGTTCTCTGAGATTGAGTTGAACTCTTCACCACGCAGCACACCGGAGGCTAGCGCCTGAGACAACTGGATCATGGTTGAGCTGGCTTCCTCTGCCGTTGCACCAGAAACCACCAGCCCCTTGTTAATTGTCGTTGTCAATTTTGCAAGGTCTTCGGTGCTGGTTCCCGCGCTGCGCGTTGCCCGCTCAAGTCGGCCATAAAGCGTTGCTGTAGCCTCAAGCCCGGAACGCGTCTCTTGGGAGATGTCAAAAACCCGCTGCGTTACATCCGCCAACTGTTCGGTTGGTCTTACGGCGTTTACCAACTTGTTGTTCACATCTACCCAGGCATTGGCATATTGCGCCACTTGCTGGACAGATAGAGCAGCGGACAGGCTTACAGCAACACGCGATAAAGACGAGAAGGCTTTTTCTGTGGAGCCAACAGCCCTCCCTGTAGAGTTGAAGCGCCCTTCCATTTCATCAAGTCTGGCATTTACTTGCCGCTGACCAACCAGCAACCCTGCAACATCCATCTCAACTTGATAAAGAATTCCACCACCGCTTTGCTCTGTCATTCGCCGATCTCCGGGCATAAAAAAACCCCGCCTGAGCGAGGTTTTATCGTTAAATTATTACTTTACTTGACTGGATGAACCATACCAAATTGGCTCATGGCCGTAACGTCATACATCTCGCCACCAGAGAAGATAAACACATACTTCTGATCTCCGGTATAGCCACCATAGCTATTCTTGGCATTAACTAGAACGGGTGATACCCACCCAAAAGTTACCTTCCCGCCAGATGGTGACCATTGGCCATCCTGAGAGTACCCCTTGAAGGTTGGCATGAACTTATATTGAGCCGAATAGGGATCTTTTAATGTGGAGTTAAAATGATTTTTAATTTTCTCTTGATAATCTTTCGGAAGTTCACCGTAACTAGCAGAGGATATTTGAGCCTGGCTAGGCGGTTGCTGTGATGAACAACCAGACATAGCAAGTGACGCCAGAATAACCCCAACAACTGCAATCTTCTTCATTTAGTCCTATTCCCATAGACAAGTAACAAGTCGTTACATGGTAGCAGAGAGCATGAAGTAGGCAACGAAAAAACCCGCAGCTAAGCGGGTTGAGTTATTTGGTCTACGATGGCTTTATGCGACGTCAGCGCCGTTGATCAGGTGGCGTAGCGCCTCGACTCCGTTGGCATTGTATCTGAATGCCTCAACCTGTTTAGCTGAGTGCGCCGACTTGTCCAGGAAGAACTTGCCGAACTCTTCAGTTTTAAGGTTGTGCTTGTTGGCGGTGCGTCCGATTTTGTTCGCCGAAACATCCAGCATTTTTCCCACCTCTCCCGCAGTGTAGTGGCTCTCTTCCATAACTGGGAGTGGGATAGCATCGAAACCGGCTACCGGATTGATGAGACTGGCAGCAGCTACCTGCTTCGCTTCAGGTGCCAAGTGTGGCATCAGGTCAAACAGGTTCGTGACAGCTTCGACGGTCATCTTCAATGTGCGGGCGCGTCGGTATTCAGGCAGACCGCTGTTGCTCTTGGTTGGCAGCGCCTCGCCGGTTTCCAGTTGGCGCCACCGCTTAGCAACCTTGTGGCGCAGTGGGATGCTGTATCCGGTCATAAGTGTCATAGTCAAATCATGGTCTAGCCATATCTCATCAATGACAACCCGGCCGTTGTACACCTTTCTTTTGATAGAAAACTCTTTAGAATCATAATCATCCATTTCTGGATAATCCATCCCAAGAGCCTCAAGCATGTTTTCAATATCACGAACCACGTGGGCGGGTTTCTTCCCCGTCAATTTGGCTATCTCATGGTGAGACATTTTCGTGACAGATCCACCATTGTTTGCTAAAGTCAACTTAGTCATTAGACGTTCCTATACGTTAGTAGACATAGCCGCCAGCTCCACACTGGCGGTTTTCTTTTTGCGCCATCCCATGCGCCTGTCAGTGCAACTCCCCTTTTCCATTCAGTCTCTCCAACATTGGTGCCGCGTGACGAGCATGGAAACTGTTCATATCAATATTGGCCGTTTCGCGTATCAACGTTTCACGCGTCTTTTCAATCAGGTGTCGCATCTCATGGCCCAGGTCGTAGAAATACCCGGAATATGTCGAACCGATCTGCTTCATAGCTGGGTAGATCGCTTTACTCACCCGCTGCCCCTTGTCCATCCAAATCCACATGTACGAAAGACTGATCAGCTCTTCATCAGTGAACTGCTTAGCGATTGGCGAGTGCTCGACTTCGCGATCCAGAATGTCCAACACCCAACGGCGGAACTCTTTCGCAACATCGCTACGTGCAAACATGGCGATAAGGTGAGCCCCACGAAGGGAGAACACTCGCACTTTTTTACGGTAATTCCCTGAGGTACTCACTTCGAGTACCTGAGACATACCGCTGGTGAACTCATCTGCATATTTGTTGTAGAGCATTGTTACTGCCCGGCTGTTGGAGTACTTCAGCGCTTTAGCCAAATCTGCCGATGTGAACCACACACCAGAAATGTTAGATACCGGAACAAGCGCTTTGCCTTGGAAGTTGAATTCTGATTTTGCTACAATATTCACGTTGGTTTTCTCCGAGATTGCCGACATAGAGACCCCGGCAGTGTTAGCGCACTTCGGGGTTTCGCCATTTTTACTGACCATTCGCACGCTCCTCACGCAAGCACCGCGCCAAGCGCTGCACAATCGCAGAGTTAATAGAGATACCATCCATCTCTGCCATACGGCGGATCTCTGCTTTCATGCGCTCAGGCAGTCGCAGCATGATGTTTTCACTTTTCTTTCCGGTGTAAAGAATGTCGCTCACTTTCACTTCCTCGTCATGTTGATATCACGGTGTAATGATTTCACCGTGTCGCTATTATGTCAATGCTTTTTTAATTACACTGTGATACCAAACTTTTAGGAAACCGGAACTAACCATGAAAGGCATGAGAAACATCGCCCCATTTGGCTTGAGGATGCCAGACCATTTGAGAGAGGCCATAGCTGATAGAGCCAAGGCTAACGGCAGGTCTATGAATGCAGAGATAATCCACATTTTGGAGCAGCACATTGACATGTCCGCGGCAGAGAAGATAACTCCTTACCTGACGTCAGCCAGAATCTCCCACTTTGATAAAGATGGTGTAATAACCCTTGAGACTGCAAAAGACATAGCTGACTACATCGACAAAAGAACGGAAGAATATAAAAAAGAAATGCTTGACGGGCTTTTAGCTATTGCCAAGGGTGGCATAGTAGCCAAGGAAAAAGATTAAAGATAAGCCCACCTAAGTGGGCTTTTCAACACGCTGGTGAGTTCTTGATCGGAAGCGTGTATCCAAGCGCCCTTTAACAGCTTCATCATCTAGATCAAGCGGCGTCAAATCATCAATATAAGAATGGTCATCAGGCACTTCTTCGCGGGGAGTTACGCTGCAATGATGGATACTTGCCATAGAACGAACCCTTATCAATTTTTCATCATCGCCTGCCAGCGCTTCTACGCGGCCTTAGCCAGACGTCGTGCCTTCTTCTTCATGTACTCATCCGCGACAGCATCGTACTCTTCAGCGGTGAACCCTTTCTGATCTGGGTATTTAGCGTTAATCAGCAGCTGAAATTCCGTCATGGTCAGTTGCTCAGCCTCAGCGCGCGGCATGCTGAAATGGTTACGAGCAGCACTGATGTACTCGAATGCGCTGAACTCACTGACAAAGCTATTTGTCTCATGCCGCTGGAGACGGCGAACCTTGGCTTTTCCGATGATGCCGTGAGTGATCAGCGACTGCCCGAGGATGATAATGTCGCTCGCCGGCAAACTGCCACGACGGAACACGAACGCCCTTCTACCTCGTTTACTTGGCCGCAGCTCACCCACCAGCGCGCTGATATCGTCATCACAGCAGGCCTGCATTACGATCATGCCGGCAAAGATAGCTGAGCTGCTAAATGATGGTGAGTTGATATAGGCAAGCAACCACCCTGGAATCTCGCCATACGCTGCCACAGCAGCAGAAAGCAATCTTGGCGCCTCACTGGTATGGAGTTCAGCAAAGCGCTCTACAATCTCCGCTGGCGAGCCTATGCGCGACATGTTTCCGAATGATGGCCTGAAGAAGTAGTCGCGGCTGGCGTCTGATATGAGCATCTCGCCAATTTCAGTTAATGGAGTCATGGTTGCCTCGAATAATTATCATCAAGGGCGCGCAAACGCCCTTTGTGATAGTCACGCGGTGACAGTTGCTGCGAATACAGCCGTAAAAGCCCCGTCGTTGGTTTTTACAGTGATGTTTGCTGCGCCGGCGGTTGCGCCAGATGGTGCTGATACGGTGACAACCAAACCGTTAGCCGTTGCTGTCGCCCGTGCCGGTACAGACGAAACCAAAGTAAACGACTGATCGGTCGCATTGGCTGGAGCAAACACAACGTTAAATGTGGTCGTCGCGCCGGCTGCTACCGTGCCACTGGTTGGGGTCAGAGTGATCCCGGTGACTGGAATATCTTCGACGGTATCGGCGATAGAAATGGTGTCGGAGTCCGCGACCTTGAACTCTGTAGAGAAAGTAACGATGTCGTTGGTGCCACCATCTGAACTCAGCGCAGTGATAACCATGTAGCCTTGGAAGGTTACTGGCCCAAATTCCATGCGAACCCAGATCCCAGGCTGGCGCATTGCCTGAACTTCGCCGGTGTAATACTTGACAAGACGGCCAACTCCGTACTGATCAAGCTTATCGTTTTTGCGAACCTCCCCCTCAAAGCTGATGGTGAAATCAGAGTTAGTCACCAAGTTTTCGACGAAACCTTTGGTATCATCTGCATCAGAAGTAACAGTGTTTGGTGAGAGATCGAAGGACTTAGTTGTGCCTGCTGCGAGAGATTTCCACTCCGCCTCCCCTGGCACGGTATCAGCACAGCCGTCAGCCACTTCCAAAACAATGGCGCGGCCAAAGAGTTTAGAATTATCATTCTGGCAGGTAGCCATATTTGAGCCTCTTTTTTCAGATATAAAAAAAGGCCGCCAACTGGCGACCCCGTTAGGTTTTCACTTTTTACCTGCCATGATTTTCATGAAAACCATAGCTGGATTCTGCATTCTTTCTAACTTCGACAGCCTCATCGAGGGTTTTGAAGTTGCCCAAGCTCACTCTCTTTCCTTCGGTTCCTACTCGAACCCTAAAAGAGTTATTATCCCTCGTTACACCCATGCAATCTGTTGAATTGTTTGATCTTAGTTTTTGGTTGCGTGAGTTAACGCCTCTGGTAACTACTCTAAGGTTTACAAGCCGGTTGTCATCTTTTATGCCATTAATATGGTCAACGTCCTCAGCAGGCCATTCCCCGGTAGAGATCGCCCAACAAACCCTGTGAACAAGATATGTATATCCATTCACATTTACTGCCAAATATCCTCTGTTGTGGGCGTATCCTGCAACCTTGCCAGAAAGGCGAGAGTTGAATACCTTGCATCCTTTTTGTGTTGGGAAATGGGATTGAGGCCTAACCTTCCATGTAATTAACCCGCTGCTTTCATTGTAATCAAAGCATTCCATTAGGTAATCAAACGGCAATTCTTTGTTTTTGTTTGCTTTCACATAAACCTCGTAGGTGGCTTATCGTAGATTGAGGTTGTGCCAGCGCGGTCTACGTTCCGCCTTTTCGGGAGCTACCCTAGGCACTGTTTAATTATACAGCATTAAACTTTTTCTTTGAACTAACTACTCGCCGTACAGGCAAGCGAATTGCAGGCGATAGACTAATCGCCCTTCAGTTGTGGAAACTGGGGATGGGATACCGCCGACGTTCTCAATGTGGCCGATGCAGTCATTTGGCATGGGGTTGTTCTGGATGTGGCTGATAATCGCCTGAACAGCGTTATCCACCTCTTCATCCTCTCCTTCTGCGCCGATGACGTCGACCTGTACCAGATATTCGCTGGCTAGATCGTTGCGAACTGGGCTACCACCGTTTGGACGAAAGACAATGAATTTATCTTCGCCCTTTCCGGTGTCCCTCCAGCGCAACATCTGCGTAGTGAAGCCGGAGGTCAGCCCGGCATCAACAAAGTAATCGCGAACGCGGCGATGCATGGCTGGCGTCATAGCTGCATCTCCTTCTTGATCGCCCTGTCAATCTGCTCCTTGGTATCCTCAAACCCTTTGGTAAGGAACTCTTTTTGAGCAGTGGCGCGCCGGAATTTCTGGGGGATATTCGGATCGTGAACGTAGACAGCGTAATTTGCCGAGTAGCCAACGCGTCCCGTGATCCGGGAGCCATTCACCGAAATATCGCGGTACTGGCTATTGAGCAGCGTCGATGTGTCGATAGGGGTGTATAAAGCAGCCTGGGAACCACCTATAAGCAGCGCCGACTGCATAGCCCTGACAACCCTCCTCCCATTGATATCGCCGATTAACCTATCAAGAGTGGCCTGAGCCTCCCGGATACCTTTAACCTTCACGCCCATATCAAACCCCTGTGATAATCGCGTAGTCATCGGCGATGCGGTCGAATGTATCGGCGTACCGGATGATATGGCGAACCTCATCAGCGCCATCAACCTTTTTCGGGTCTGGTTCAGATGAAGCACCGATCAGGATATAGTCACCCTGGCGTGCATCCGCATACTCTGTCCAGTGCGTGTTTTTTACGACAAACTCAAGCCCGATATCGCCAAGCCGTGCAGTCGCATCACCACCGTAATCGCACATGATCTGGATAGGCTCAGCGAAGGAAGATTTACCGTAATCGTCCATGCCAAGTTTTTTCCAGACCGTAGCGACCGCCGTATAGCTCCAGTTAGCCGCTGCACTCATGAGAGATAATCCTCATACTGGTCAGGACAGCCGGGGCAGTTGGGGCATTTTTCGCAATCAGGTTTCTCCTCATCGCTTTTTCGCTCTTCCTGCATCAGCAACCTCCCACAACGTCAAAGAAACCCACGCTAGTGCCAACGTCGATCGGCAATCCTGCAGTGCATCCGGCGGTATCCAATGCTGCCAGCGTGTTCCTCATGGTTTTGATGTCGCCGCTGTAATCAAACGACCGAGACGCCCCTGAAGGCGCTGACTGTGACTTAATGCGCTGGCTAAAGGCCGTTATTGCCATAAGGGTGACGGCGTATACCTGTATCAGCATCAGATCGCAATCGTCGTAGCCAGACGCCTCCAGGCACTGACGGATACCATCCAGCTTGCACAGGTAGGCATCGATCATGAAGTCAGGAATGGAGTAACCCAGCGCAGACAACTGCTGTTTAACCTGCGCCGCCGTTATCTGCGCTGCCATGATTACTTATCCTTCTTGGTTGCTGCCGCCAACGCAGCTTCTGCTGTATCAGCGCGTTGCTTCTCTGCTGCCAGTTCTACTGCCTGGGCCTGCTTCAGTTGCTCCAGCGCTTCGGCGTGTTCCTTATCCTTCGCCGCTGCTGCAGCCTGGGCCTGCTTCAGTTGCTCCAGCGCTTCGTCCAACTTTGTCTGAAGTGCGGATGTGTCGGCATTGGCTGTAGCGGTCGATGTGGCCACTTCTAATGCCAGTTTCTCACCTTTCTTTTCTGCTGACTGCTCCGCCTTACCATCGGCAATCCACTTCCCTGCAACCGCGTCATCTACTTCGTAGACTTTGCCAACTTCCAGTTTTTGGAAGTTGGCACCGGCAAAGAGGTTTGCTACCAAAACTTTTACGAGTGCCATGACTTTTCCTTAGCTGGATGCGTGAATGACAGAGAAGTGGCCGTTGATGTCTTGTTTTACCATCAGGCCGGCGGCACCCCAGGTGCGCCATACGTAATCGCTATTGTAGAACTGACGAGGATCGGCAACGGTGCCGAACGCCTGGCCTACGATCGGGGCAATGACGCCAGCAGCGAGAGGGATAATCACGATTTCGTTACCAGAAAGCTCGGCGTCCTCTTTGATGTCGGAGATGCCGGCCAACTTCTTCAGCTCTTCCAGAACTGTGCGCAGAGCATTAACGTCAAAATACTGCTCCCAGTTCGACATGATTTCGCTGGATACGTACCAGGTCTGTTGGCCGTATTGATAGTTTTGCAACTTCAGCACGTCACGCAGAGCGATAGCAGCAGCGCGCATCGCTTTAGGATCGGTGCTGGTCGCAAAGTTAACAGTCAGCGTAACCTGCGCCACACGCTCATCATGACGCAACCCCTTCCAGGTCTTGTCGTCGAACTTGATGAAGTTGCCGGCCGCGTCGCGGAAACCTTCCCAGATGTAGTCCACATACTGCCGGCGAACGTCATCGACAGAGCCAGCCTGAGCATCAGCCAGGGAGGAAAGTGCAGAGCCTTTGTTAAAGACCGGGTCACGCCAGTTGAATTTAAAGCCGCTGTCGTGGATAGGCACCATGGTGCCATCAAAGGTGTAAGACTTCGCATCCAGCGCCGCACCGATCTGCCCAGACATGGAAGTGTGCGCCCAGCCACGGCCACCCTTACGGGCATATTCGTAAACTGATTCTTCCAGACGAACAGAGCGAGAAAGCGGCATCAGATCGTTCAGCAGAGTAAATTCAGTATTCGGCTCAAACTCTGCCAGCACCGTCTGATCGTATGCGCGATAGAGGCGCTTGATGTCATCGACGGCGTTAACAGCATCCAACGCTGGAGCATTTGCAGCATCACCACGCACGCGAGTACGCGCAATGAAATCAGCCACGGCCTGAGCGCTGGCATTACGGGCAAGCTTCAACTCGTTGAACTGAGACATGTTTGCCTCAAGATTGCGAGTTTCAGTGGCCTTTTTGGTAGAGAAATAAAACATGCGGTGCTCCTTACTTGATGACAACGCGCAGGAGTTCGCCTGCTGCCGTGGTGTATGCGCGATCTTCTTCTACGTATGCGCGGACAGACTCGCCTTCTGCTGCGGCCTTAACTCGACCATTGACGATAGAAAGAGGCTGGCCTTTGGTGTAGGTGCCAGCAGTAGCTGGAACGTTGAAGAAAACGCCAGGGGTTGGATGGAATGCAACAACCCAATCATCAGCCTTAATGACATCATCTACGGTTTTGCAGCGCAGGTAGTCATAGTTGGCTACGTAAAGGATCGCGGCTTCATTGCCGTCTACCGATGCAGTAAATTTCTTCGTGGTGTTATCGAAGAAGCCGATCGTGCCAGGGGGTGTGTCGGCGGCCGCGGCACCTTCACGATGCAGTTGTGGATTGGCGAAGATACCGCCTGCGTGAATTACATGTTTCCCGTCTTTAGCCATTTTTTACTCCGGCATTTCGCTGAAAGTTTGAGAGGAGTTAACCTGACGCAGCATGCCGTTCAGGCCGATAGAGGTTGAGCACTGGGCAAACAGTTCCTTCAACGGATCACCATCCAGCGCGTTTACGGCAACGTCGCTCATGCCGAATTTGGCTTTAACTGCTGCGCGCATCTCGCCTTTCTCTTTGTCTGAGTTGGCAATAAGGCCAGACTTAACAGCTGCGAGATCGTCGGCGAATGGTTTAAACCATGCCGGCGCCTCGTCGCTGTTGCTTGCCTGCTCTTTCTTCTTAGGCTTGCCGGTTGCAGGGTCGATTTCTTCCCCGCCTTCTTTTTTGGCTGTCGCCTTCTCTGCGGCCAATTGGTTGTAAGCGTCCATCAGTTCGGCATCGGACTTGCCTTCAGTCGGCTTACCAGCGGCTTGCAGCGCATTGATAATCAGTTCTTTCATCGGATCTTTCTCTCCGTTGGTTTTAATTTCGTACTCAGTGGGTTTGCGCACGACTTCTACAGGTTCGCCGACGAACACGGCCTTACCGTCCTCATCGATGAGGTATTTCTGTCGGAAAAACTTGGTTTTATCGCGGTAAATGAAGGTGTCGGGCCAGATAGATTCCGGCCACGGCCAGTAATCATCTGGTCGACCTTCACGGATCTTGTTGCTGATCGCTTCGCGGATATCGTCAAACGAGAAGTTGGAAGCGTTGGTGAAGAAAAATTTGGTCTTATTCAGCAGTCCTTCGCGGGTGCAGTCGATACCCTCTGAAAGGTTTGCGGTTTCGACCTCTTGATCATCGCCGTCGGCGTTAACGAAGATGCCAACACCTTCGCTTGGCGTTCCGGCTCCTGGCTCATCCAATAAAACGGCCACATGGTCAAACACCATATTTGTGGCGATTTCGTTATACTTCTTGCCCTTCGACTCGCCATTGGCGGCAATACCTGAATAAAGAAGCCCGGTAGAAATGTGGATGGGCTCTATGTTTGTTCCAGCGATCATTTCATCCAGTCGATTTACCAGCCGCTTACCCTTTTCACTGCCTTCGGCATAACGGCGGTCGACATACATATCACCATTGACCTTTCCGTCGACATGCTGGACGTCTTGAAGCCAGGCGCCAACGTGATAGTTGTTCACCGCGCGGACATCACCCGCCGATACATGCTTTCCGTCTATTTTTGGATGCCCCAGCGGCATCGGTTTGCGCTCAAGGGTGTTATAGGCCTTGGCAATTTCTGCTGCCGGGTACAACTTCCGGTTCATCACGATATCGTCAACAACGGGCGTAATGCCGCGAACCACGATATGTGGTTTCCCGTCGATGGTTTCGGTAGTGATATTTGAAGCGGAGTTGACGACGGTCAGCACGTTAACGCGGTTGCGCTTCATGCTGTGTCCTCATTGTGTTGGTGATGCCGATTAAGCGGCCTGTTGCGTCATCCAGGCAGCGCGCTCTTCTTCCAAGCGCTTCGCCAACCCGATGTTTACTACATTGTCTTTCTCGTCAACGACTGCTGGGATCTGGCTGCAGTAACAGTTGAACCTGTTGCCGTCTTTCGAGTACCACTCGCGTACTTCTTCGACCGTGTAAAGCTTGCCGTGGCGCGATGCGTGCCAGGCGCGCGTAGTCGGCTTCAGGGCGGATAAATGCAGCAACTTGGTACGCAGGCCTAACCTATCCTGCACCCATGTGGTTTCGTTCCACTGAGCCTCTCTCAGGGCGCCAACCTGCTCGGTCTGAGCGATCGTCTTTGCCTTGGACATTGAGACATCAAGGCGTTTGCTTATCACCCTCATGGTTTCACGCGGGTTTACGCCTCGGCCTACAGCATCGGCGATGATATTGGCAAGGTCAGTGCGCGCTGCATCGCTGATCCCCTTCCAATCGCTGTACGTCGACACGAAAGCAGCGGCCACCTGGTTCTGATAAGCAGGTGTGGACAAAAGCGCGCTTAGCGTGGTCTGCGATGCGTAGACCTCGGACTGAGCAGACAGATTCGTATAGGCATTGAGTGTGCCGCGCCGATACTCATCTGAAATATACTGCAGCGCCCAAATATCCTGACCGTTACCCTCTAACAGGTAGTCATCAAGGATCGTTTGTATTACCTCAAGAAGCGCCGCTAACTGCTGAGCGTTCATGTCGTAGACAAACGTACCGGCGTTAACCTGATATAGGGTGTCACCTGAAAGAACATGCGATCGCTGAGAGTTACCCACCAGCACCCGGCCAGTTAATCGTTGGTCGAAAAGTTGCCGAAGCGTTGTTTTGATGCCCAGATATCGGCTCTCAATATCCCGGAACATTTTGTTAACTTGCCGATAGGATTGGGTGGGGTCTGCTTTATTGCGCGGTATTATCGGTGTCCCGACTTTAGGCCTCGGCGTTGTCATCATTCAGCGGATCCTTACCGACAGGGTTCTTTGTCGGGTCTGGCTGTCTGGGTTCCTCGATTGGCTCCAGTTCGCCGGCGGCGCGCACCTCGTTTGGTTCAACAGCAGACGCGCCGAACGCTTGCTGGGTTTTGTAGGCAACATCTGCCATCTTGCTCATGTTCTCGAGCTTCTCGCTATCACCTGGCGCCAGCAAATCAGACCAATCAACGGTGATCTCGCCTTTCGTTGGTTGCGATATTACGCCGACGTCACACCATCTCTGAATGACCTCAGTTAGCAGCCAGGATAGCCACCCGCCACGGCGCCCATTCCCTTTTTTAGCCCACTCCTTCCGATCTTCTGTAGATGCGAGGTTTCCGGTTTGCTTGCCAAAGAGGATATTGAACGGGCAGCCGATGGTTGAGGCATAGCTATTGGCCGAGACTGTCCATGACGGTGTAGGGTCAGCAGCGGCAACCGAAAGGACAGATGATGTCCCTGACTGAGTTACCAGCGCAGAATCCGTACCCTGGTTGAGTTTCCTGATCTTTTCATTCATTGCCTCGCCAAGGTCTTTATAGCCGGCATCCTTCGCCTGCTGCGCGATGGTTTTCATATCGGTTTTATCGTCGAAATGAATACCAAGCTGGCGGCTCGCGTTCTTCAGGAACCCCTCTGCACTTCCTCCCTTGGTCTTTTCGATGTCCAGCAAATCGTTATAACCAGCCTCGTTTAGAGGGATGCCAGACAACATATTCTCATCTTCCGAACCTTCGGCGAGGATGATCACCCTGCTGGGGTGAACCGTAACGCTTCTCACGTTTCCGTAAGTGCCGTCATCACCCACAGGCTGCTCGTTGAAGATGTAATTCACCGGCTGCCCGTAAGTTGGGGATAGCGTGTCGATGTCATAGTTGCCAGGCTTAATCTGCGATTCCCAAACGGGGATCATCTTCACCAACGCATCTTCGCCAAGTCTTGCCACCAGCGCTGTATCCACAGGCTCTGACCATAGCCTGCTATCTTTGAGCTGTAGAATGATTGCAGAGTAGTGGCCCACCAGGTTGCGCCGATCGGCATCCTTGATTTTTGACCAATGTTTTTTCAGCAGCCTAGTGACCGTTTTTTCCCATTCTGTAGAGACGGTAGACTTATCAGCCAGCGGGCCGTCAATAATCGTCGGATAGTCACTCCAGCAGTTATCCAACGTTTTATGCACGCCGGCATGAGCCGCGGAGTTTCGGCGATAAGCACGATAAAGTAGATCGAAGCTTATGGTGTCTGGGTAGCCGAATTCGTCCCACAGCTTTGTTCTTTTCGTGTTGCCATTCATCTGCCCCGCGTACAAGGAACGCTGGCGCCCTATCGCCACTGCGTCAGCGAGGGCGTTGACGAGGAATTCAACCTCGCTATTTTGTTCACTCACTGAGAGCTCCTTAGAAGAATACGGCGCCAACTTGTTTGTGGTTGTTCTTAGCTACGGCAAAGTAGCGGAAACCATCTGAACCGTGCGAAGTGTGATCGTGAAGAGGCCTGTCTTTCCAGCACCCGCGCTTGTCATCCCACTCTTTTCGGTATCCCTCAAGGTGAGATATCCCCTCAGCACACTTCTCATCGTCAAATACGCATTTAGGGAGGATTTCACGGACAGACTCGATACCGGTATCAACGCCCACTTTGGGGACAACCTTGAAAGTCATCGAATACACCTGGCCGTCGATTTCGTAACCCTCGCGCGCCAGCTCCTTCCGTGATTTAGCATCAGAGCCAAACTCTCGGTTTTCAATATCGTGTGGTCCCCAGTGCTCGCCGTACTCATAGCCACGGTCTTTTAGCACCTTCATGTAGTGCCTCAAACCCTCGCCAGAGTTCTCGTAGTAGTCGATGACATGAAACTCTTCACCAACCTCACGAACGAACCAGATTGCTGTTGAGTCACCTACGCCGATATCCCAAAACGTGTGAACCGGGAGGTGAGAATTGTCGGGAAGTGAACCGATCCGCTTGTTGGTATACAGCCAGCGGAATTGCTTGGCGTAATACGCTCCCTCTACCGACTGTTGGAAGGCTTCAGCGGGTATACTCGGATACTCACGCTTCATGTCGTCGCCAAGAGTCTTCTCTTTAGCGAGATACCAGGCCTTCTGGCGTTCATTGAGCGTGACGCCATGTTTGGCTTCCAGCTCGTTGAAGTAGTCAACAAGACGCTCTGGGAGGCTTTCTACCGGGTCTATTGCATACTGAGGATTCTTCCACCACGTGAAGAAGAAAAACTTCCAGTCGAGGTTTGATAACGTTTTGCCCTGCAGCTGTGCTTTCTCGGCCGTCTGGCAATAGTCGAAGAAATACCCAGCGCGGCCCTCGGCTGTACTCTCGATAGTTGTAAAGCAATCTGTCGATACTGCCTCAAAGGCGCCAGTGACGATTTCACGGGCCTTGTCCGGGTACTTAGCGCAGATTTTGCCGAACTCAGAAACGTGCAGGTAACGCAGCGTGCCGCCACGAAATGACGTGCTGACGTAGAGAGAGCCGCCATTATTAAAAACAAGCTCACCAACTGCGTCGTTCTTTGCCGGGTTCGCCTTTCTGATCAGCGCCGGCAGGTTGTCGTAGGCATATTTGACCTTTTCCCTAAACAAGCGCTTTGCGTCGTTTAAGGTGTGGGCAATCAGCGCGCATTTGGCTGATTCGAACAACGCGGCATCGAGTTGGACAATACAAACCAGCGTCGTAAAGCCGAGCTGTCTGGCCTTTAGGATTATGTTCCTGGTGTGTACGCCTTCGAAGTATTCGAGCTGCTCAGGGGTCATCCTGAACTTAACCTTCTTCCCCGATTTGTCGGTAATGAAGTAAAGGTTGTTCAGGCGCCAGAATCGATTTTTAAGGTTCTTCTTCAGCTCGCTGAATTGCTTGTTGAGATCAGCCATAAATCACGCCTCAGAAGATATCTCCTTCAGTAGCTCAGCCATCTCATCAGCGATGGTGTGCTGGGTTTCAATCTTTTGCTTGTTGGTATACGCATCGCCGCACTCTTTCGCGGCCTGCTCGACGATCTGAGCGGCCAATGCGTAGTTCTTCATGGTTTCAGTGCGCGTCGCCATACGGTCAAGCACGCGCAATCGGTAGGCCTTATTAGCGATCGGAATATCTGAAATTTCTGTCTTGAATCGCTCCCGCGTCGTATGGAACAGGTCTACCCACTTCTTAGCCAGCGACTTGCCGCTAACCTTTGTCGGGTCGTGAGATTCAACCTGCTGACGCGTGATTTTTAGCCCAAACTCTTTTTGGACAGACTCCACCACCAACGTAGGGGTGTCAAAGCACGCAAGCGACTGAATGATGAAGGCTTTTACATCTGGTTTTAATGCAGCCATAAATCACCATCCGTCCAATACAGTCCAATATTTACGCCAGCCTCAACATGCAGTTACCGCACGCCCTGGCAATGTTTAATTGTGCCACCTCCGCAGGCCTGTTGGCCGCATCAACCAGTTCCTGAACTTCCACGCTGGCGCCATACCGGCGAACTACGCCAACAAACTCTTCAACGTCGTGGCCGCGCAGCTTCAGCACCGGCTGGCCTTCCTTGTTGAATTTTGGTGCGCCGAAATCGTCAGTCGCCTGCGCGATGTGGTACAGCTCATGCTCAACCAGGGCGCAGAACTCAGCATCAGAACACTGTGAGCAGTAATCGGCAGCGAGCGTGATGATGAATTTCGGCACATCGCCGAACCACTCATGCATCTGCTGTTCCATCCTGGCCTTCTGCCAGCCGCCGGCGCGCATCGCTACCTCTTCAGCCTGGCCGAGCACATGGCGCCCTTTTTTCTCAAACGCAGACGATGCCCACATGAAGCGCAAGTCAGCGTCTGCAAGGTGTCCGTGGTCTGGGTTAAACAGGCTGCCGGCATCATCGATGATTTGCCGCAGCATCCACTCCTCAACCTCGTTCGCAGGAACTAGGCCTATGTATGGTGTCAGCTGATGGTCTTCGATAAACCTTAGCGGTGGGTATGGGCGGCGTTCACTGTTTTCCACGACTGAATCCCTAGCCATTTTGGCTAACTTCTGCAGGCAACAGTAGTGGTAGCGCTTCCTTGCTTTCCTGGATTGCCTTCAGTGTTCTCGGGATAATATCGAATGCCACCCCAGCATGCCGGAGATATTGCTTTTCAAATAAAGCAGCTTTAAACGGGTCATCATCTACAAAACTGATAGCCTGAGCCGCTGCAGCCGTATCGTACTCAACCAATTCTAAAATGCTGAGGCGAATTCGTTGCCCCTGAGTAATCTCTACAGTCTCTGACATGCTCGCCTCCTGTTAAGTAATAAAAAACCCGCCGGAGCGGGTTCAATCATTTCTTGCCGTTTGCCTCAGCCATCTGCTGATAGCGCGGGTCGTTCGGCCCTGGGAATTTGTGGCTCTGGCTGCGGTAATGCTGCAGGCGCTCGCGGAAAAGCTCGCGTAGGTGCTCAGGCTGCTCCGCCTCCACCTGAGCCGGTACGATCGGCATGTTCATGCGCTCTTTGTACGCCACGCCAGAGGCCGCAAGGTCTACGTTCACCTTGTCCATTTCTTCTTTTGGCAAATTGCCGAGATTATATGACATGAAGCCCTCCTATTCGGGAGGATTATACCTCAGCATTATCGGTGGCACTCAGTGAATGCCACCTGTAATGCTCATTACGACGTGGCTTCCTTCACGTTGTCTCGGGCTATAGAGAGCAAAAACTTTACGATTAACGCAGACAGCGCATAGCTCACCGCAGTAAACACCCATCCGGAGTAAGCCAGCAGTAAGGTGATAACGATAAAAAAAATCCAACTAATACCGCGTAGTATTGGGTTTCTCTTCTTCACTGCTTCTTGAACAATTGTTATCAGCTTTTGTTTCTTCTGCTCGTCCTTCTCTCCAGGTATCACGTAACTGAAAATAGATATCAATACGCCGACGAGCAAGCCAAGGATAATGATTACCCAATATACGGCGGCTGCCACTCCAACCAACGACGTTATTCCTGCAAGTGAACCGTAAGCCAGAAGCGCCAGAACTACATACGAGGATGAGGATATGAGCGCCTTAATCAGAAATTTCTTCACGGAGTTTTCCTTTCTTTTTCAAGCAGGCGAATCGCCAGCAGTTGGTTGTTAGCCTTGTCGAGCGCCGCCAGCAGCGGGTCAATCCACAACACCGCCTGACAGTATGTCAGAGTGCCGGAGGCAGTGGCGCCAGCACCGGTTGCGTCAGCGTCGCCGGTATCGGCTGACATTGCGCGGGAACGTAGACGGTGCGTGTAGTCGAGCAGCCCACCAGCAACAGCGGCAGGCACAGCCAGATCACACGTCGGCTGTTTCTTGAGGATCGTCCGGTATTCAATTTCTTTCCCCTGTGTGGCCGCGTCGGTGTTGATGCCGTACTGATTCGCAGCGTTGCTGATTTCGTTGGCGCGCTGGAACTGAAATGCCTGTGTGGCGATTGTATTAGCCTGCAGGCTGTTATCGCTCTGAAGCTGCTTAACCTGCTCACCAGCACTTACTGCGTTGCTGTGGAAGTAAAACGCCAGCCTGCCTGCAACAATCAGCGCCACCAGCAGCAGCCCGATAGCCATCGTGCGGAAACTGAATGAAGCGCTCATATCGTGCTGACCCCACTTAGGAAACTGTTGAACACCCATAATTGATTAGCTTTGCTTGATGTTTTACTTTGGTAATGATTTAATTCTTAAGCTTCAAGTTTATAACCAGAAATAATCTCTAGCCGTGCTTGCCCCGCAGGTATCCCCTTCGGGGTATTTTTTTAAGCACCTCACTGATAATTGACCGGCGCTCTCTTATCCCGCCAGGTAGATAGACTTCACGAATACTTCGAAGCCGTACGGCTGAACGCCGTTCTCATGAGTAATGATGGCTTCCAATAGCGGGACCATCACCCTGCTATCCATAACATCGATGGCTTGGTCGGGTTTTACGCCCACAGACTTTGCAACGCTGTTGATGTACGCCAATGTGTTGTTCTCAACTGGCGGCGCCCAGCGGTTGATAATGTCGGCAACAGTCTTTAGCCCACGCTTGCGCTGGTAGTTACGCAGGATGATGATCATCGCGCGGATACCATATTCCGGGCTGGTGAACTGGCAGAATGACTTATCAGTGCGTTGCACATCAGGAACCAGACCGCGCCAGTCGTCACCCCAGCGAATGTTGCCGGGGTTGTTGTTACGAATGCCTCTCGGCTCGCTATTGCTGTTTTTCATCATTGGAACCTACTCGCTTGCTGATAACGCCAATGGCGATATTGCGGATCTTCTTCACGCCTAGGAATCCGACAACACCGCCGAGAAATGGCGCAACTGACATCGGCATTCCTACCAGCTCTAAGCCGAAAGAAGCAGACCATGCCAATAGGCCGCACAGTAATGGCTCTATCCAGTGGTCTTTTCTCTCAGCGCCATCATAAATAAGCCGCCCATAGCAGATAGCCACCGCCAGAATGGCTCCTGAAATTTGCGGCCATGCGTTTTTAAGGCCGTTGAGAGCGTCAGCCCAAAATCCAGGGTCACGTTCTGTCATTTGACGATCCTGCATACTCTAGCCCCTACACTCTCCCCGCCGAGCGAGTCAACGAATGCACGGTCGTTATCACAGAGAACACGAAGAGCGCCGATTTGAGCACCCCATGCATCCTTCTTCCACAGCTCTACCGTGGAGATAACTTCATCATCGGTCTTTGCGCTTACGAGGCCATATGAAACGACAGATCGCGGGTACGCGTAGGCCGCCGAGTTAATCCTCAAATTAACCTCTGCAGCGAGATAAGAAAGGAGAATTAAGCCCAGCAACCAAGGAGACGAACTCACGAAACCAGCCCGGACGAGCTCAGGTAATTTGAGCATGGTGGGTTCCTTACATTGCTATGCTGTAGTCAAAGGTTCAGCCCGCAGCCGTATACGATCAGCGACTAAGAGGATGCCATGGAGTGTGTCGCTGTTGGCGGGGCTGAAATGCAAAAAGCCCCGCACTAAGGCGAGGCTAAAATGTTGTGTGGTGGCCGGTGCTGATCCCCGGCTAGCAGTCGTCGCCATGGTAGGCTTTTACCCCACCATCTAGCTCATTCACCACAACGGAAAGAGCACTGCCGCATTCGTCGTCTGGTACGGTGCGGAGCTTTGTTAACCCAGTCAATGCTCTTACCTGTTGTGATCAAAAAGCCCCGGCGGTTAGCCAGGGCTCTATTGTTTGTGCAGACCTCTCAGCCTGCATGGTTGGAGTTCCAGTCTAACCGACGAAGTTACCAACTTGGCGGAATCAGCGTTCAGGTGCCGCCTCGTTAACCCTGAATCACCGCTCTTCGCTTTACGCTCCCGAGCATAACTGAAAATATATACTTTGATTTCCCGTTTTGCAACTTTATTTTCCAATTAAGCCGCCGTCACTAGAAATTCCTTCTCCATTTCTCGCTTTATTGCATAAAACATTTCCTCTTCGAGTATCTCTTCGCACCAGATAACTCGCTTTCTCGCTGCCTGTAAATCCGCCCCAGTCTCTCGCTCTATCATGCGAGCAATGTCTTGCGGGCGTTTGCGGCTGCAATAGCGTTTAATGGCAACTGAGCGAATCGGGCTATCTCGTTTTATCGTTTTGCTCATCACGGCTTCAACAAAAGCGGCATCATCTGATTCTTTGGCGAGAGCGATGATGTTGCTTGCTGAGGTACCTGGAATGACAAGTTCACGCGACTTCTTGAATAGCTCTTCTCCTCGATAGCCTTGTGCGTGAAGGGCTTCAACCACTTCAACGATTCGGTTAGATTGCCCCTCACTCCATTCAGTTCGGATCATCAAGCGACCAATGACGTTTACGCATCCTGCAGGCGAATCGTCACCGCCGAGGTGCCTACCCCAAAGCGTCAGCATGTATCGCGTCCAAACTCGCTGTGCTGGAGTGATTGTTTTCTTACCCTTGCACCACACGCGACGCAAATCAGATTGGCGCTGGACAAACGGGAGAAGGTAGATTGCATCGGGCTTATTCATGCCTTCCTCCAAGTTTTAGCTGATTTGATGCTTTGGATGTTTTGCTTTGAGGTGTGAAACTGCTCTGCGATGGTTTTGGTGCTGATGCCGATACCGATGAGCGTTCTTATCGATATGACATCATCCAGACTCAGGGATGATCGTTGCCTTGCCATCAGTTAACCTCCTGCAGTTGCCAATGAGGAAGGCTGCCTTTAAAGCCTGATTTTCGTATTCTGGCTTTTGCATTTCGCTCTATCTGGATAAGCTTATCGATGTTGAGTCGGCGCTGTTTCTCCTCCTTCCTTAGCATGGACACATCGTTCGCAAGATGAGTTTCTCTTTTTGCTATCTGCATCAGCAGTTCAAAGTGGTCGATTACGGCGCCACACTTTTTGCACTTAACTTGCCGGTCATGCTCATTGATGGTGAATCCTGGGTGTAAACAAAATTTCCCATCTTCTTCCAACATAAAGTTAATTTTTTCCGCCGGGTCAGCATCGTCACCCTGCGGGAATACAACAACATTGCTGAGCTCTGATTCAGTTTCGGTAGTCATGCCGCCTCCTGGAGTTTTTTCAGTTCCCGCAATTTCGCTCTGTAACGCGCCCTAATCATGTCGAGTTCTTCACGGGTGTATCGGTGTGGGTTATTGTCGTTTTCAAGCGCCATGACTCGCTCAGCGCCGATTTTCGTGATGAGATTGATTCGGTATTGGGTGATTGCGCCGGAGTGATGGACGTTGCAGGATGCGCACTGCAGATGGCAGTTATCTTCGTTGAACCTGAGCTGACCGGCCGCCGCTGTCGTTCTAAAGTGCCCAGCGTGATATTCCGTTGCCGTTGTACTGCCGCAGCTAATGCAGCCACTTCCCTCATCCCTGGCTCTTATGTAGTCGTTGAAGGCTCGCTGGGTCATGGCTATCCAATGACTCAACGGCTTCGCGTCAGCCTTGCGCTTGTTCCACTCACGGCGTGCAGATGCCTCAGATTGCTTTTGCTTGCGCTCTGATTGCTGCTTTGCGTGTTGGATTGCACAGGATGGACTACAGACGATTTGAAGGGTATTGCGAGGGGTGAACTTGGCTTTGCATTGTCGGCAGGTTTTAGGCTTCGGCGGCTTGATGCCTTTAGCCATCATCTCCCTCCCCCATCACTGAATCAATAAACTTTCGTTGTTCCCGGTCGCAGGTTTCACACACATAGACCTCATCTGCCTGTAGTTGCGCACCACAATCGGCGCATAACATCCCGTCCATATCTACCCCCACATTTTGTTGACCATCGATCGCGGCGTTGGCTTGAGATAGCGTTGCTCGGTGAGTCTTACGACTACATCCCACAGGCGAGGATCTGACACGTTCAGTGTTTTCTCTGCATGAGAGCCAGTACGGCGATAGGTCTCTATCAGTCGCGTGGCCTCTTCGTTGGTTACCGCTAAGTGCATAAAGCTTGATTTCATCATGCCTCCTGCTTTCGCTTGTTTGCCTCGCCCCATCGCTGAGCCCATTCGATGCGCTGGCGGGACTCTTCGCTAAACTTGACACCCTGCTCAGTGCCGAACCAGTAGATTGTCTCAATAACATCAACCATCTGCGGAACCTTCATCTTGCTTGTCCGCTGACCGAACATCACAACGCCGCCGCCGATACCTGGCGCGGTTCGTTGCTCCTGTTTCTTGGTCTTGGCGACAAGTGCGGTGATCATGTCCTTCCAATCGTCTTCGTCGTACTTCTCGCCATACCAAACGACTTGCAGCGCAAGGTCATGCAGCAGCGGCCACATCTTGCGGTTCTGTGAAAGCGTTCGTTTGGGTGGGGAAACTTCGACTTCGATTGGTTTGGACTGGTCTAGCGGTAGGTTTTTGAGGTGCTCTATCAGGTTCTGGCGTATCTGTGGGCTTCTTAGGTAGAAGACCTGTTTAGTCACTTTTTTTATCCTCGCGGAACATCATGATTGTAAGCCCGTCTTTGGTGGCCAATCTAACCGTTGTTCTTGGCTCAATATCTCCAAGCTCGTAGGCGTCGTATAGTGCATTAACCGCTTTCTGCCTAACGGTATCCTTGCGCCGCTTGCACCATTGCTTAGCGAATGTATCGGCAATCCAGCCGCCAGCCTTGAACATGATGTAAGCCCAGCCGATTAGAGAGAAAATCGCGTTAGATAATTTCAAAATGTCGTCCATGCCCTATTCCCCTTTGATTGATAGACCGATAGAGCGGATGGCTGACTTGCATTCATTTAGGCAGTCGATAGCCTCATCCATCACGAAATCATCTTCGCTTGGAAGCTCAACCTCCAAATTTTCCCGGCTGGCACGATACCCCCACCAAGCCAGATGCACGCCGTAAATGGCATAGCAGTTTCGCTCTGGCTGCCATTCCAGCTCTTCATCATCAAATAGCAAATCCTCGCGAATCTGCTTTTCAAACTCTTCGCGTAGCTTATCCATGGTTATCTCCTTTGCTTGGCAGGTCATGCTGCCCTTGTGACCTTGTTGATCTCAAAATCATGGTCAATATCCGACTGCTTACGGTTTGCGATGTAGTTCAGCGGGCTTTCGCCTTCTGCCTGTAAAAATTGATGGGAGCGAGGGTCTAACCATAGAGGTTGCTGCCCCTCCCAACCTTCGCCGTTTCGCTGTTTCTCCAGAGAAAGAATCGAGGCAGGCAAGGCAAGGTATTTCTGCTCCTTTTCATCCAGAGCCTGCGGGCCCTGCTCTGTTTGCTTCTGGAGCGCCCTCTCCCTCAACTTGTTTCGCCAGATGATGAATAGGTTGTCAGCGAGGTCAGTAATGGCGCCTGTTCCCTTGACATCCATTTTACCGGTGGGTTTGTCCTCACTGTCAGCCTTGCGGCTATGAGTCACCAGGATGATGTGGCAACTGTTTTTGTTCTTGAAGTCACACAGGCGGTCTACAAAATCCTTCTGACCGTTGTAGTCGTCCTCGCCAACGCCGCACTTCATCAAACTGTCGATAACGAACAGCTGGATGCCGTAGCGCTTTCTTGCATAAGCAAATATCTCCAGCAATCGATCCGCCTTGGTGGTACCGGTTACGTTAAACAGCCAGAGCCTGTCGTTATACCAGTCAAAAGCCATGTCAATTTCTTCCCTGGGAGGGGTTTTGGCACATAGCGCCTGTCGTGTTAGTCGCTGCAGTAATTTTCCTGGTTTAAGTTCCAAGGATGCGATGCAACAACGAACACCCTGGGCCATTGCTTCCAGCGCCATATGCCCTACAACCTCGGTTTTTCCGTGACCGTTCACCCCATTGACCAAAGTTAATTCTGAGTCGCGGAAGGAAAAGTTTTGGTTCAGTATGCGCCAGGGACTCTTGAAAATTCCTGACTCTTGCTTGTAGAACGCATCGATTGTCGCTTGCTTGAATTCGCTGGCGCCGTGGAGTTCTTCGGGATCGAAGAAGGTCGCGTTCTGAACGCAGTCGAATACTTCCTCGTCAGACATTCCGGCTTGCAGGCACTCGTTTACGTCTTTGCGCGGTAGCGTTACAACGCGGCATCGATGCTCACCAAGACGGCTGGCGATTTCTTTTGCTGCTTCACGCCCTATTTCGTCGTTGTCCAGACTCAGGTAAATCTCTTCGAACCTATCCAGATTGTGATATTCGTACTCAATCCAGTCCTGCTTAGCCCCCTTGCCACCGCCGAAGGGTACGGAGAGAGCTGGAATGCTGTACTGATAGAAGCTCATGCAGTCGATTTCACCCTCGCAGATCACCACCACTTTCGAGCTTGGCGGCATCACCTGCCACCCGAACAAGCACGGCTCACAGTTGGCCTCTGCCATGATCACCTTCTTGCCGTTTGGCCGCTCGGTGCTTATCCGCTTAACCTGCAACAATTCCCCATCGCGAATGTATGGGAAGCCAACTGCGGGCAATTCACGCTTCAAATCGTGGTGCCATACAACCGCATCAGTAACTTTGAACTGCTCAGCAACTGCCTTGCTGATGCCCCTAGACTCAAGATAGGCATAGCAATCACTGGCTTTTTTCACCCCCTGTTTTTTGGGCTTGTCAAATTTTTTCTTTCGAGCTTCGAAGTGGTGATCGTCGTCCTTGATGCCAAGCAGCGCCTTGGCCTCCGTCATTGCGACGTGCAACTGACAGCCCTTGCAGGCGCACCACAAATCCAACAAGTCGCCACTCTCACCGGTTGAAAAGTCCGACCAGACGCGCTTGCCGGCCATGTTTACCTTCAGGCTACTGCCCTTCTCGCCATCCACCGAACCACATGTCCACTCGTTGGCAATTTTCTTGCCATTCGGCAGCAGGTAAGCCACCACGCGCTCAACATTGTCCCATAGCGCGTTACTCAATTCGCTGGGCGTCATATCGCCTCCAGGTGCAGATGTTTAAACCAGAATGTCACACTCCCCTCGCTGATAAACCCACGGCAATAGCCAGCGATAAGCAGCCGTTTGATTGCCCGTTTCATCAGAGTTTTGAGAAGTCAGCGTGGAAGCTGTTTTGACCGTAGAACACGGCAGCAGTAGGTTGCGTGGCGGCTGGCGAGGAAGGTTTCTCATCCTCCCAGCGCTTACCGTTCAGGTACGTTGCTGGATGGAGTTTTTCAAATCCGAACTGCTTCCCCTTCCGGCAGGCAATGTCATCAGCCAGGAATTGAGCAAATTGAATTGGCGACCCGCCTGATTGCTTCCGCCACTCCCTGAATTGGGTAGCGAATGCCGACTTAGCCGCTTTCTTGCCGGTCTTGACCATTCCTGCACACCAGAAAGTGGACTCGAAAGCCTCATCAACCGGATTTGGTTTTGCTGGCTCACTGGGTGTTTTTTTGCACTCAGCCTGAACTTGTTCGGGCATAGTGTTTTTATCTTTTCTTTCTTTCTTTTGAATAGTTTCTTTTGTGTTTAGCTGAGTTGGCGAATGCTCGTTAGCTGACTTGGCTAAACTTTTATTAGCTGACTTAGCTAATGTTTTGCTATTTTGGCTAATGCTTAATTTCCAGTCAGATACCACCTTATTAATCCCGATCTGAAAGCCGCTGGTGATGATAATATTCATGGCTATCATCTCGTTTTTGGCGGTGCATACATGGGTATGGTGGATTCCTGTCATGCTGGCTATCTGTGTGTTGGTGATCCGGTCAACTTTTTTCCCGAATCCGTATGTTTTTCGGATAATCGCAAGCGCAACCTTTAGCTGTCTGGCCGTCAAATCTGCGCTCATAACAGCTTCTAGTAGCTCGTTAGCTATGCGGGTATACCCATCGTCGGTATCAGCCACGCGTTGCTCCACGACCTCCAGGTGAGGCCTGTAGTTTGATAATTGCTTAACGACGCCCATCGTTCTTCACCCTCTCTTGTTGTTGCCGGAAAACCTGCGCCAGTTTCTTCCCATAGTCGGGATTACACGCAGCGATATACACCAGCCCATCGGGCGAATCAGGGGGACGCCGCTCCTCGTTTTGATTGATACTTCTGCGTTTTCGTGCCATTATTTACCTCGTTAGAAAGACATAGTTATTTGCTCAGAACGCTCGGCTGCCACCGGGCGTTTTTGCTTTTTGGTGCTCACTGCCTTAACCACTTCCTGCACCATCATCCCCAGAGGGCTAACCTCCAGAGACTTCTTCGCAACACACAACACCGTTGCGATATAGCGCCAGTCAGTGCGGCTAATCTTCGATTCGTGGCACCCTGCTAATCTGGCAAACTCCCTGCCGGTGATCGCCGATACGGTCAGGAGTAAGTCAGTCTCTGCCCGGTTGATTTCTTGCTCTGTTGGCTTGCTGTAGTTTGCTAGTTCCATAGCGGATAATTTTCCTTGTTGATTGAATAGATATACGTGCGGCATCCGTGGGGATTGCCACTTTGGTTCCCCAGACCTACCGGGGAGAGGGTTAGTAGTGTTAAAGAGCGGTGGTGCTTAGGCGGCAAGCAGTCTTTTCTTGCTCACTTCAAGAATCTCGATTGCGTTGAATTTGCCACCAGAGATCTCTTCAATTCGTTCTGCGTAACTGGTCTTACCGAAAAATTCAGTCTTGGGCAGGAAGCCATTCTTGAGCCATTTGTAAACAGCCCTTTCGCTCACGCCGCAAGCCTTAGCTACTTCGGAAATTCCTACGCCTTTGATTGCTACTTCCAAAGTTTCCATGGGAGTTCCTTATGTCGTACTTCAAGTACGGATTATGATTGAACTGAAAGTTTTTGCAAGTGGTTTACTATCGAACTCATGGTACAAAACGAAAAATTGCGTGAAGAATTCTCTCAGCGGCTTGCGCAAGCCTGTAAAGAAGCTGGGCTAGATGAGCATGGCAGGGGCATGGCAATCGCTAGAGCGCTTGGGGTTTCTTCAAAAGGCGTCAGTAAATGGTTTAATGCTGAGTCTCTTCCCCGTCAGGATAAGATGAACGCGCTAGCTAAGTTTCTGCGTGTAGATGTCGTATGGTTGCAACATGGCAACCATGATAATAACGTAATTTATGCCGCCCCTTACGTGCCGGGTAAACGGTATCCCGTATTAAGCAAAGTTCAGGCTGGAGCATGGGTTGAAGCCTGTGAACCTTATACGCTGAAAGATATTGACCTGTGGCTAGAGTCTGATGCTCACATTCAGGGCGAGGCATTTTGGCTAGAGGTGGAAGGTGACTCCATGACCGCCCCTATTGGGCTCAGTATTCCAGAAGGAACTTTCGTTTTGTTCGATACTGGTCGTGATCCAGTTAATGGCAGCCTTGTAATTGCAAAACTGATTGAGGATAACGAGGCTACGTTCAAGAAGTTGGTGATCGACGGCAGCAAGAAGTTCCTGCGCGGGTTAAACCCACACTGGCCTATGGTTCCCATTAACGGCAACTGTAAGATCATCGGCGTAGCAGTTGAGACAAAGATGCGCCTGGTTTAAATAGCGGGCTGACGAGGAACTAGCCTGATGAGTTTGGCTGTCTAATGGGCGTTAGCGGCCACAGGGAGTTGTAGCAACAGAGATGTTGACCTAATGATGAGATTGATAGTTATCGCTGCCGTGGTAACAGGCGCTTGCTTCTGGCTGATGCACTTGCTTCAACGGGTGAGTGAGTTGCCTTGGGGGTAGGCCAGAGAGGGATTTGGGTAGGAGTCGCAGAGATGCGGCCTTTTTTATGGCTGTAAACCATGCAAGCACACCATTAAAAAATAATGCTTGCCTGAATGCTTATACAGTGATTATTATGCAAGCACATTTCACAAAAAGAGTGCTTGCAAATGTCTGAGGAAAACAAAAAACCATCCAACAAAGCCAAGGGTGGCGTAGCTAGAGCAAAGTCTCTTACCAAAGAACAGCGCTCAGAAATTGCCAAGAAGGGTGCTGCCGCACGGTGGAAAGACAAGCCGCTCAAGGCTACCCATAAAGGTAATTTCATGGATGAGTTCGGCATAGATACTGAATGCTATGTGTTGGATAACGATTCAAAAACTGCCGTCGTCACGAAAACCGGGCTTGCCAAATTAATAGGACTTGGTGAGCGAGTAAAAGATATTGATCGCGTATTGAGTGCTCAATATATGAGCGATTACGTTGACGCACTTTTGCTTGAAAAAATGGAAAAACCATATATCTTTCAATGGGAGAACGATGGCGCAGTCCTTGGCTCATTTACGGGTGGTCATGGATATGACATTTCGGTAGTGATCGACATTTGCAAAGCGCTAACAGCAGCAAGGGATAATGGAGATCTCCCAGATTCAAGGTTAAAAGCGGCTATACAAGCGCAGGATCTTGTAAACTCAGCCGCGAAGGTTGGTATCACCAACGTCGCTTATGCAGTTGCCGGATTTAAACCTGAAGTACAGCAGGTAATTGATCTTTTTAAAGCATTTGTTAGAGAAGAAGCTCGACAATACGAAAAGGAGTTCCCCAACGAACTCTACGAGGCATGGTACAAAATTTACCAACTAAACAAGCCTGGCAGGGGTCGACCATTCTTGTTTAAAAAATTAACTATTGAACAAATTTACAAACCGCTAGCTAGGAGCGAGGGGAAGATTCTTGATCTCGCCAAGAACAGCAAAGATGAGTTTGGTAAGCCGGGGGATAAGATTCACCAATTTCTATCTGAGGTAGGAGTTAAAGCACTCAAGCAGCAGATCGGTAAAGTTCTGGCGGTGTCAGAACTTTTTGATGAAAAAGACACCTATGAAGCCGCCCTGTCCAAAGTAAACAAATAACTTACTCAGATAGCCCGGCCACCGCGCCGGGTTTTCTACACCCACGCTCTGTACTATACTCACATCAGGGGCAAGGATAAGCCTCGTAGCAATACCCCCCCCCATTTACTGATAATGCCCGGCTGCCGTGCCGGGTTCTTTTTGCCTGTCGTTCTGCATTCCTGCTCTACCGACTCCTTACCCACGCTCTGTAGCCGCTGCTGAGGCATGAAACCCCGGCGCTGGAGCGAGTTCAGCGCCGCGTAACTGCGGCACTCAGTTAATCATCTAGCATCCTAACCCCGACACCAGCCAGATTCCTGGTTGGTAGCACGGTGGAACAGAAAATAAATTCCTTTTAAATACAGAAAATAAACAGCGAGTACGAAATTATTTGAAATTTTCGTACCTTTAGTTCTTGACCATATCGAACTATTGGTTCAACATAAACCCATCGAGACGCAAGATGGTCTCCCGCTCTTTAACAATCTAACCGACGCCAGATAGGCAGCTAAGCAAGCCCCATCACGCACATCAACGCCATTCCATGTCGGTTAGGACGGAACTTTCTCCCGGTGAGTCTGGGAGGCCAAAGTGAAGTTGGCTTTGGGGTGCAGGCAGAAGCCAACCTTCTCGGCGGAGGCGCTCGGCAATGAGTACGCGGTCAGGGTTAGCCGCCTGACTGTCTGCACCACCAAAGCTAATCAACGGAGGGGGTATGGCAACAATCATCATCAAGCCAGCAAAAGAAAACGCCAAGCGGCGCAAATACCGCAAGCAAGGTGAATTTCTGGCAAAGAAAGACGCTGACCGTGAGTTGGCGAAGAAAATCAGCAAAGCCTGGGCGAAGTTAACCCGGGTTGAGTTACCGGCACAGAAGCCTGTTTACAGTGGATCATGCTGCTTGCCAGAGGTGGCCATGTTCGCAGCCGGGCATCGCAAATCAAAATCAGTAACGGCGAGGTAATGATGCCACTAGACCATGGAATTCTTAATTTACCGCTCAGCAAGCGCGGCAATTTCCATAAAGAACTTGATGATCATTTGAAAGCAGAAAAACAACGCAAAGCGCGAGAGATTTTCGATGCCAAGGCGGAATTTGAAGAAGCAAAGCGAGTGGCAAAATCATTGTTTGAAGTGATGGACGCAGACTTGATTAAGCAGGAAGCAAAACGCCGAGGGATAAAGACGTCAGAGCTAAAGCAAGCATTGCGTGACATTAGAGATTTCAAGCCTCGATTAGCACCAAAAGCTTTCGAGATATTCATCAAAGCCGCCTAGCGGCTTTTTTACGCCTAAAAGTCGAGGTCAGCATGAGCTTCAGAGGAAGGGTTTGGTTTTGGATGTTGGTTTCATGCGCCCTCTTCTGGTGTGGCGTTGTTATTGGATTGATGAGGGTTATGTGATGAGTGGATTTAAAGGAACACCGGGGCCTTGGGAATGGTTTACAAGCAACAGCCACATGAGGCTTTCCAGTTTGGCTACTGGTCGTGATGGTGACGTTGTAGGTGCATATAAGGCTGCTGATGGATTGGCTGTGGTTAGCGTAAAAAAAGCTGACGCTGATTTAATCGCATCTGCGCCGGAGCTTCTTGCTGCACTTCATGAGTTCAGCCGTCTCTATGGAAGGTTATGGGATACAACAAAGCCTGAAGGTGGTTTTCTTTCGCCTGAAAGCGTGAAGGAATATGACAGGATTCATGTGATGGCAGAAAAAGCAATCAAAAAAGCGTTAGGCAACTAATCATCACAAAGCTCATTTCACAGTGGGCTTGATGATGTATCAGTAAGAAGACATAACCCCTCTTATCGTCACTTAGGCCGCCATTGTGCGGCCATTTTTTTACCCATCGCTAAGCCAATTTACGAGTTGGTTCAGCAATGAATACCTATCAATCAACAGGAGCATCACCATGCAATATGCCGTTGCAGGGTGGCCTATTGCTGGCTGCCATAACGAAACGTTACTCGAAATCATCACACGCCGTATGCGCTGTATTGGCCGGTGGTTGAAAGACACTCTTAATCAACGAGGCGAGCCGTAATGAACAAGCCATTCAACACCGCTCAGTTCACAGCCAGAGCCGCTTTACAGCTTCGCAGTCAAGTGTTGTGGGCAATGGCTATGGTTCAGCTCAAACAAGCCTGGAGGTCGAAATGAAAATGACATTCGTATGCACCGAGTATCACGCCAAGGCCGGACAACGACAGGGTGAGGTTCGCATTGAGGCGGACGGCGTCGCTTTGTTCGGCCATGTCGATGAGAAGCAGATCATGCCTCAGCTCGATATCAAAGCTGTGTTCGAGTGGCTTGCAGAGAATGGATATACGGTCACAGAAAATAAGGCGGTGGCATGAGCAGCGTAGTTCTTGATAGCGATGAGAAATTTATCTCTCACATGACGTCAGAACTGGAGAGACAACTCACAGAATCACAGGCGCAGACCGACACTCGCTGGAACGGTTCTGATCGTCAAAGCCCATCCGTTACTTGGGATGAATTCGCAGGAAACTTTAGCTAAGAGGTCGTCATGAAATTTGAAAAAGCCATGAGAAAGAAAGCCAAGCTACGGCTGGCACTTACCGGGCCAAGTGGTTCAGGGAAGACGTATAGCGCACTTCTTGTTGCCAAAGGGATTGGCGGTAAGATTGCCGTGCTCGATACCGAGAAAGGAAGTGCTTCACTCTACTCTGACGTTGCTGATTTTGACGTGCTTGAGCTGGAGCCGCCTTTTGCGCCGGAGCGCTTCATAGAAGCGATTAACGCAGCCGAGCAAGCCGGATATGACACGCTGGTTCTCGACAGCATTACTCATGAATGGAGTGGCGTTGGTGGATGCCTGGAACTGGTAGACACAATAGCCAAAGCGAAGTTTCGCGGAAACTCCTGGTCAGCATGGAGTGAGATAAACCCACGCCATCGCCTATTCCTTGATGCGATTCTGCGCTCGCCAATGCACATCATCGCCACCATGCGCAGCAAGACAGAAACGGCTCAGGTAGAAGAGAACGGACGGAAAAAGGTCGCGAAGCTTGGCATGAAGTCAGAGCAGCGAGATGGGGTCGAATACGAATTCACAACCGTCCTAGATATAGGGCATGAAACGCATCATGCGATCGCCAGCAAGGACAGGACGAAGCTATTCAGCAATTCCGACCCAGTAGTTCTAAGCGAGCAGACAGGAAAGCAGATTCTTAGCTGGCTTGAGTCAGGTGCGAACCCGGCGGAAGAGTCACTGAAGGCATTCACGCAAGCCGCAGCGAAAGCCGGAAATATTGATGAGCTGAAGGCTTTATTTGAAGAGGCATGGCGCACGCTGCGCGGGACAGAATATCAGGCAAAAGCCAAAGAAATATATGACATCCGCAAGGCGGAAATTGAGCAGAATAGTGAGGCAGAATAATGGCAAGTCGCGGCGTTAACAAAATGATTTTACTTGGCAACCTTGGGAAAGACCCAGAGGTTCGCTACACGCAAAATGGTGGCGCCATCGCCAACCTGACGATTGCCACCTCTGAATCGTGGCGTGATAAACAATCTGGCGAGCAAAAGGAAAAGACTGAATGGCACCGCGTGGTGCTGTTTGGAAAGCTGGCTGAAGTTGCCGGTGAGTATCTTCGAAAAGGCTCGCAGGTTTATATCGAAGGAAAACTGACAACGCGCAAATGGGAAGATCAGGCTGGGGTAGAGCGCTATACGACAGAGATTCATGTCAATGTCGGCGGTGTGATGCAGATGATCGGAAGCAAGCAAGAAGCATCACAATCCGGAAATAAGCAGTCACCACCTAAGCAGCAAAATAAACCTCAACAGTCGAATGAGCAACCTATGGACTTCGACGACGATATTCCATTCTAAGCAACTCCAAAGCCGCAGGTAACCACTCATGAAAGATCAATACGCGGAAATAGTCGCGGGATGCATTGCGGCTTTTGACGCCCTAAAGCTCGGAGAAACTCATAAGCGCGCCAACAAAATGATGACCAATACAGCCGCGAAAAACGCGGCTTTTTTATTGCCTGAACGTCGGCCTGCCAGTGAGAAAACGAAGATGGATAAAAACACCAAAACCATATCGGTAGTTCGCATCGTTGGAAGCTGCTGGGAGTTTCCAGACGGCCAGAGGATTCCTGATTTTATTAAGGCTGACAAAAAGGCCAAACAACTCGGAATGGTGCTTGAGCGTCGGCAGAAATGGCGCTTTAGCGAAAATGAATAGGAAGCATCATGTTCGGACTATTTCTTCTCATCTGCGCAAGCGGCGCGGATATCTGCAGTTACCAGTCTGCTGGCTACATATACCCGGATTACCAGAACTGTAATGCTGACATCGCCGCGCAAAACCTCCCCTCTTCTTACGAATGCCTGCCAGTTGATGCTGTGGTGCGGGCTAAGGATGACCTATGACCGAAGTATTGACCTATGAAGCACTGAAGGCTGAGCGCGATGCGCCGGCTGTGGAGAATGCGGCGCTGAAGTCGAAAGCCGCCGAGCTTGTACATGAAGCATCTGAAGTCTACTCAGCATACAACGCCACAATCAAAGAGCCAGACGATGACTTCATGGATATGCAGACGCTGTATGAGATGCAGTGCATCGAAACCCCAGCCACTGACGCAGCACTTGCAGCTATCGAAGCGCAGGGAGTTGAGAAGTTTGCCGATCGCATGCTTACCCTGGCCAATGACCCGACTTACAGCACGGCAAGCCATCGCAATGATTTACGTGATGCTGGCGCCAAGGCGATGGATTACGCCGCCAATCTCCGGGAGACCAAATGAAAGAGCGCCCAGTGATGCCAGACAATAAAAACGCTCAGCTCATTCACGCAGATTGCATGGAGGCTATGCACCTAATCGAAGATGGCTCCGTTGATATGGTTTGCGCTGACGTGCCCTACGGCACCACGCAATGCGCCTGGGACTCCGTTCTTGACCTCGAGCTGATGTGGTCACACCTGCACCGCATCGCCAAACCAAACGCCGCTATCGTGCTGTTCAGTGCGCAGCCGTATACCTCTGTTCTGGTCAACAGCAACATCCGACATTGGAAAACGGAGTGGATTTGGGAAAAAGGCAACGCGACAGGGTTCCTCAATGCCAAGAAGCAGCCTCTGCGCGCCCATGAAAACATCCTGGTGTTCTATCGCGGCATGCCGACATACAACCCGCAGTTTACCGAGGGACACCAGCGCAAAACGTCGCGTCGCAAAACGGTCAATTCCGAAGTGTATGGCGAGGCCGTGACGCTGACGGAGTACGACTCAACACGGCGTTATCCGCGCGATGTTCAGTTCTTCTCGAGCGATAAGCAGAAAGGCCGATACCACCCAACGCAGAAGCCGGTTGGTCTGGTTCGCTATCTGATCGAGACGTACAGCAATCCCGGCGATGTGGTGCTGGACTTCACGATGGGGAGCGGAACGGCTGGCGTAGCGTGCTCAGCGACTGGCCGCCGATTCATCGGTATCGAGAAGGAACAGAAATATGTCGAAGTTGCTCACCGGCGGATTTTCGGTGACAGCGAATTGGAGGTGCGTGATGCCAGCAAATGAACTGAAGCCTTGCCCGACTATGGGAAGCGATTGCCGGGGTTGTCCTGATTGCCCTGGGGCAAGCAGCACAGGATTGAAGAGTGGTGATATCACCAACGAAGCGGCGCGGAAGGAATTGGAGTTGTGGGCCCAGGAGCCAGAAACGGCAAGATGCCCAGGATGCGGAAAGCGTGGCGAGTCAAATCAGAAAGACGGCGGATTCTACTGCTACGGCAGTGACCGTTGCTGTCCATAGGCCCAGGAGAAAGCATTATGAGCAAGCTGACAAAGATTTTCGTTACCAAATACGCGCTAACAGTCGGGCCACAGGTAGTGATGGCTGAAATCAAATATGAAGGTGATTCAGCGTTTTGGTGGGTAGGAGGTTATCACCATAGCGCACACGGAAAAGACTTCTGGCTCACCGAGGAAGAGGCGCTGGCCGACTGCGAGCGTCGCCGCAAAGCCAAGCTGGCATCAATCGACAAGCAAGCCAAGAAGCTCCAGGCGATGACATTCACCATCAAGGAGTTGGCAGATGGACAATAAGCTGAGCGAACTGAGCAAGCCCATCGGGGTTGCATTTAAATCAGACATCGAGCTAATGCAGTCAGGGAGAATGATTCACGGGCAGATGACGGTGTGGCGTGGGTGTGCGGAAAATCAAGTTACAGAAGGTGTCTACTCGCAAGAGTACGTATCCGCCCTGCTGGAAGAAATGAGCGTGAGAGAACGGTCACTAATCTCGAATTGCGTCGATTACGAATATGACCTGATTGAGATGAAGCGACGAGCTGAGGCAGCGGAGCAGCGCGTTGCTGAGTTGGAGCAAGCCATGAAGGAGCAGAGAAATGGATAAATTCAGGGAGCCAGAGCAATTTGATGCAGAGGTAGAGATTCACGATGGCGAACCATTCGCTGTATGGGCGCCAGCGGTAAACGGCTCACACGTTAAGGCAGAGGTATATTTTGCCCTGCTGGCAGAGCTGGAAGCGAAGGATGAGCGCATCGCCGAGCTGGAATCCATCCGAGCAGACGCCTCACAGGTGTTCAAAGAGATCGGCAACGAGCTGGGATGCAATCCCGACAACGAGTCGATCATGATGGCTATCGATGACCTGAAAGCCACTCAGATGACGGGCCCGCTGAAAGACGTGTTAAAGCGAAATATCGAGCTGGAAGCCAAGCTGGCTAACCGGGAGGCGCAGCCGGTGCTGTACGCCAGCGAAGAAACCTTAGCATACGCAAATGAAGGCGAAAAAAGCCTGGTTACTTGGTCTGAGCCGATGGGTGATGCGGTGATTCCATTGTTCACCGCCCCGCCAGCGCCAGCAGTGCCGGATGATTGGTAGCATGCGCCGAACGGATGCCAGAGCATGGAAAGATGGTGGCTTTCACTTCTAACGGGCGAGTTATGGCAGGGCATTATGACGATGGAAGGCATTTAAAGAAGCCTGTAGGAAAGTGGAAATGGATGGGGCGAACATATTCGCTTCCGGTAACCCACTGGATGCCATTACCTGCAGCGCCGGAGGGTGGGAATGATCACGATACCCGACGATAACGAAATCATCTCGCGTCTCAGCATTGCCGGTTCCACACCGGATTCTGTCGCAAACCTTCTCCGCTGTGCCGGCTACAACGGCATGACCGGGAGCGCCATCCGCCAGCGCTTGATGAAGCTGGAAAAAGAAAACGCCGTTGAGAAAGTCCGCCGCCCTGGCATCCGATCCGCGTGCTGGGCGCCAACCACCAAATAACCCACCGAAAACATGAAACCACGAATTCCGCAACGAATCAGCGCCAAAGCTGAGGGGGTTCTATGCGCCTACAGGGAGGGCAAAAAGAAACCCAACCGAACATACCAACATAAGCATTTAACGCTGCCAGTGGCCCGCTGCTGGCGATTGCTTTCAAAAGACAACGGTAACTCATGGGAGGTTATGTCCCACGAGCGCTACAACAACCAAATCAGGATTTAAATATGGGCACCTATGATGCATACCGCAATATCGCCAGAATTGCGGCTGAATGTGAGCAACGCGGATGGTATGAAAAAGCCGCTGAAGTTTGGGAAAAGTCACTCAAAATCGCGCGAGCTGTCGATGTTCCGTGGATAAAAACCCGCATAGATTTTTGTGTCAACGCGGCCGCCCGCTGTTGGGGTAACGCTCAATGACCTATCAACTCATCTATGCAGATCCGCCCTGGAGTTACGGCAACACGATTAGCAATGGCGCCGCCGGTAATCACTACAGCACGATGAGCATGGCAGATCTGAAGCGTCTGCCGGTATGGGCTATTGCTGCGCCAGATAGCGTGCTCGCGATGTGGTACACCGGCAACCACAGCCAGGAGGCGATCGAGCTGGCCGAAGCCTGGGGATTCAGTGTCAGAACGATGAAGGCTTTCACTTGGGTGAAGCTCAATCAACAGGCAGAACTACGGTTCAATAAGGCATTGGAACAGCAAACCATCTTCGACTTCACCGACCTACTCGACATGCTCAACGCAGAAACCCGGATGAATGGCGGCAACTACACTCGCGCCAACTCCGAAGACGTGTTGATCGCCGTTCGCGGACAGGGCGTCGAGCGCGCCAGCGCATCGGTAAAGCAGGTTGTGTTCAGCTGTCTCGGCGAGCACAGCGCGAAACCCTGGGAAGTCCGCCGGCGCCTTGAACTGCTCTACGGCGACGTGTCACGAATCGAATTATTCAGCCGTGGCGATGCGCCTGGCTGGGATCATTGGGGGAATCAATGCCCAGTAAACAGCCTGACGCTGATGCCGGCAGCGTTCAGAAAAACCTTCTCCGCAGTACAGCCAGAGAGCTTTTAAGAGATTTCGACTCCCCTTCCAACAATTTAACCCTCCGTCAGTTACTCGATAAGCACGCAGTGAAGATAGCCCCATACTGGCCGAAGTCTCCGCCGGTGTGGCTACGCCTTTGCTGTGAGGTTCATCGGGTGCGGGAGGGGAAGTAGTGAGGTAACCATGGCCTACACCCGCGCAGCCTCGGACGAGGCCAAATTAATGAAGCTCAAAGAGTACGCGGAAAAAATTCAAGTCTCCCCCTATACGATATACCGAAACCCCGCGAAGTTTCACATGTTCAAAGTCGGCGGATCGTGGAGAGCCAACAAAGAAAGCATAGAAAAATTCTCGCAGACCAATAACAATGTCTTCCGACTGGCTGTGGTCGGCAGCAAGGAGTTAAAAAGATGCCGATCTTCAAGAGGGGTAAAAAATACTGGATTGATATCTCCGCGCCAGACGGAACGAGAATTAGACGCTCTGCTGGCACCGAGGAAAAGGTAAAGGCCCAACAGCTGCACGACAAGATAAAGCATGAGCTGTGGGCCGTAGCCAATCTGGACAAGCGGCCGGAGAGGCTTTTCGAGGATATGGTCGTCTTAGCTCTGAGGGATGCTGAGGGGCAATCAAGTTATGAGAACAAGCAGATTTACGCTCGGTACTGGCTTGGCATCTTCGGCGGTAGAGTTGTGTCCTCCATTACCGGGGAAGAGATAGTCGATAATTTACCGACTCATAACTTGGCTACCAGAAAGCGCCTGGCTAACGCCACCAAAAACCGATACCGCTCATTCATCATGCGCGGCTTCTCGCTCGCCGACAAAAGTGGATGGCTTGATAGGCAACCTTACGCGCAGTCGTTGAGAGAGCCAACAGTTAGAGTTCGGTGGATAGAAAAGAGCGAGGCAAAGTCGCTGATCGCAAATTTACACCATCAATGGATGAAGTGGGTGTGTTCGTTTGCTTTGCTGACTGGTGCTCGTCTGGGGGAGATTTTGTCGCTGAAATGGAAGGATGTTGATCTGGGGCGTCGGGTGGCCGTTGTGACAGCTGAAAACGCAAAATCAGGGAAAGCTCGACCGCTGCCGCTGAATGATGACGCGGTAACGGTGATGAGGGAGATCCCGTTCGATAATGAGTATGTGTTCTCGGCTGACGGTGAAAAGGAAGGGTACATAAACAGGACGGATTTCGAACGCGCACTCCTGCTATCTGGTATCACAGATTTTCGCTTTCACGATCTCCGCCATACATGGGCAAGCTGGCACGTTCAGAACGGAACCCCGTTGATGGTGTTAAAAGAACTGGGGGGGTGGGAGAAGCTGGAGATGGTCAATAAGTATGCCCACCTGAGCGGTGAGCATTTGAGCAAGTTCAGCGGCATTGTCACGTTTTTGGCACAGGACGCTGAAAGCACGAACGACGCCGTTAGAATTTCTCTTGTAAGTTAATGTTTTTACAGCGAAACAAACACACACCCTAACTCATGTTGCCGCATGAGCATCAGAGAAACAGTCTGATGTCGTTGAAACGGGGCCGCGCCGTGGGCGCAGCCCGGGAAATTAACCGCCGACGGACTCGTTTTCCGCCTGCGGGTTACGGCTGATGAACATCGCATCACCGTAGCTGAAAAAGCGATACTGCTCGGCCACCGCCTGCTGATAGGCGTTCATGGTATTTTTATAACCGGCGAAGGCCGACACCAGCATGATCAGGGTCGATTCCGGCAGGTGGAAATTGGTCACCAGCGCGTCGATCACCTGATAGTGATAGCCCGGATAGATAAAAATGCTGGTATCACCGAAGAACGGCGCAATCAGCGCCTCTTTGCTGGCCGCCGCGGCGCTTTCCAGCGAGCGCACCGAGGTAGTGCCCACCGCCACGACGCGTTTGCCGCGCGCCTTGCAGGCCAGCACCGCATCGACCACGTTCTGCGGCACTTCGGCGTATTCGGCGTGCATCACGTGATCTTCGATGGTTTCCACGCGCACCGGCTGGAAGGTGCCGGCGCCGACATGCAGCGTCACGAACGCCATTTCCACGCCCTTGGCGCGCAGCGCCGCCAGCAGCGGTTCGTCGAAGTGCAGGCCGGCGGTCGGCGCGGCGACCGCGCCGGGTTTCTCGCTGTAGACCGTCTGATACAGCTCGCGGTCGGCGTCTTCATCCGGGCGGGCGATATAAGGCGGCAGCGGCATGTGGCCGGCGGCGTTGAGGATAGTGAACACGTCGCGTTCGTCGTTGAAGCGCAGCTCGAACAGCGTCTCGTGGCGCGCTACCATGGTGGCGGCGATGCTCTCGTCATCCCCCAACAGCAGCTCGGCGCCCGGCTTCGGCGCTTTCGACGCGCGCACGTGCGCCAGCACGCGATGGTCGTCCAGCACGCGCTCCACCAGCACTTCAATCTTGCCGCCGCTGACCTTGCGGCCGAACATGCGCGCCGGGATCACGCGGGTATTGTTGAACACCAGCAGGTCGCCGGCTTCCAGCTTATCCAGCAGATCGGTGAATACGCCGTGCGTCAATGCCCCGCTCGGCCCGTCCAGCTGCAGCAGGCGGCATGCGCTGCGTTCGGCCTGGGGATAGTGGGCAATCAGGGATTCGGGAAGTTCAAACGAAAAATCAGCGACGCGCATGGGTATTCACTTCTTCAATTTAGGGCTGGTTGGTAAAAAACAGGCGGCCTAGTCTAAAGCCGGGGGCGGTCAGCGGCAAGAAATAAGGAGGATTTGCCTGACTTCGGGTATAGTTGAGGGATGAATTTTCTCGCTCATCTTCACCTGGCCATGCTGGCGGACAGCTCGCTGCTGGGCAACCTGCTGGCCGATTTCGTGCGCGGCAACCCCGCCGCCGACTATCAGCCCGAGGTCGTAGCCGGCATCATGATGCACCGCCGCGTCGACGTGCTGACCGACAGCCTGCCGCAGGTGAAAGCCTGCCGCGACTATTTCAGCGCCCCCTACCGCCGCGTGGCGCCGATCACCCTCGACGTGGTGTGGGACCATTTTCTGGCGCGCCACTGGCAGCAGTTGGAGCCTTCACGCGACCTGCACCAGTTTACCCAGGAAGCCCGCAGCCAGATCGAACCTTTTCTGCCGCTCACGCCGCCGCGCTTTCAGAACCTGAACGGCTACCTGTGGCCGGAACGCTGGCTGGAGCGCTACGCCGAATTGCCGTTCATCGCCCGGGTGCTGCAGGGCATGGCCAGCCGCCGCCCGCGCCTCGATGCGCTGGCCGGCTCGTTCGCCGACGTCGAGCAACATTATCATCAGCTTGAAACACAGTTCTGGCAGTTTTACCCGCAAATGATGCGACAGGCGAAGGACAAAGCGCTCTGAGGTCAAGCCCAAGTCATTGAAATTGCAACGCCTTGCAAGAATTTACGTTTTGCCGCTTGCCCTTTTGTGGGAAAAGGTTATTTTTAAAGCTCGCTAAATTATATCAACGACTTTGATAGGTGAAAGCTATCTCATCGATTGGTCTTTTACCCTTTATTCACCAAGTCGCGGCCCCTATACTGGCCCTTGTTTTTACATCCACCCTTTAACACCTATTACAGGAGTAATTATGGTCCTGGTAACTCGTCAAGCCCCTGACTTCACTGCAGCTGCCGTACTGGGTAGCGGCGAAATCGTTGAAAACTTCAACCTGAAGAAGCACCTGAACGGCAAACCGGCCGTACTGTTCTTCTGGCCAATGGACTTCACCTTCGTATGCCCTTCCGAGCTGATCGCTTTCGATCACCGCTATGAAGAGTTCCAGAAGCGTGGCGTTGAAGTGGTTGGCGTTTCCTTCGACTCAGAATTCGTTCACAACGCATGGCGTAAAACCCCTGTCGACAAAGGCGGCATCGGTGAAGTGAAATACGCAATGGTTGCTGACGTTAAGCGTGAAATCCAGAAAGCTTACGGCATCGAACACCCGGAAGCCGGCGTTGCGCTGCGCGGCTCTTTCCTGATCGACAAAGACGGCATCGTGCGTGCTCAGGTTGTTAACGACCTGCCAATCGGCCGTAACATCGACGAAATGATCCGTACCGTCGACGCGCTGCAATTCCACGAAGAGCACGGTGAAGTGTGCCCGGCTCAGTGGGAAAAAGGCAAAGCAGGTATGGGCGCTTCCCCAGACGGCGTTGCAAAATACCTGTCTGAAAACGCTGCCAAGCTGTAATTTCAGCCTGATAGTGAATCAACCGGCCCACGCGGCCGGTTTTTTTATGCCCCTTTATGGGGCAGACCGCCCACCTTCAGTGCTTTATTTCCCTGTTTCCGCTCACATTTCCTACCCTGCTCGCCGCGCGCACGCCCATCTGCGGCTACTATCAATAACGCTGGCTCGCGCTTTGCAAGTGAACAGCGGCAAGCAAACACAACACAATAAAAAACTGACAGGGTAGGAATAACTATGTTTTTACAGAAATGGAGCAAACCCCTGACCATGGCGGCGCTGCTGGTCAGCGGCAGCCTGTATGCGGCATCCAACCCGGCGGTGGAAGCCAAAAACGGCATGGTGGTCACCTCGCAACACCTGGCCTCGCAGGTCGGCGTGGATATCCTGAAGATGGGCGGCAACGCCATCGATGCCGCCGTGGCGGTGGGCTATGCGCAGGCGGTGGTTAACCCTTGCTGCGGCAACATCGGCGGCGGCGGCTTTATGACCGTCCACCTGGCGGACGGCACCGACACCTTCATCAACTTCCGTGAAACTGCGCCGGCGGCGGCCAGCGCCAACATGTATCTGGACGCCGACGGCAAGGTGAAGAAAGACGCCAGCCTGTACGGCTATCTGGCGGCCGGCGTACCGGGCACCGTGCTGGGAATGGAAACCGCGCGTGAGAAGTACGGCAAGCTGAGCCGCGAACAGGTGCTGGCGCCGGCGATCAGGCTGGCGCGCGAAGGCTTTGTGCTGACCCGCGCCGACACCGATATTCTCGACACCACCGTTGCACGCTTCAAACAGGATCCCGAGTCGGCCAAAATCTTCCTGCGCCCGGACGGCAGTCCGCTGCAGCCGGGGGACAAACTGGTGCAAACCGATCTGGCCAATACGCTGGAAGCCATCGCCAAAGGGGGGACCGACGCCTTCTACAAAGGCAAGATCCCGCAGGCGGTAGAGGCGGCGGCCAAACAGGGCGGCGGCATTTTGACGGCGGCCGACTTCGCCAACTATAAAGTCACCGAAACCCCACCGATCACCTGCAGCTATCGCGGCTACAAGTTCGTGTCGGCGCCGCCTCCCAGCTCCGGCGGCGTGACGCTGTGCGAAATCCTCAACGTGGTGGAAGGCTATGACCTGAAAAGCATGGGCTTCAACTCGGCGGCGGCAATTCATACCATGACCGAGGCGATGCGCCATGCCTACATGGACCGCAACACCTACCTCGGCGACCCGGAATTCATCAAGAACCCGATCGACCGGCTGGTGAGCAAGAGCTACGCCGAGCAGATCCGCAAGAAAATCGTCGCGGACAAGGCCACGCCGTCGGAAAACGTGCAGCCCGGCATGGAACCGCATGAGAAGCCGGAAACCACCCACTATTCGATCGTCGACCATGACGGCAACGCGGTCTCCACCACCTATACCGTCAACGGCCGCTTCGGCGCCGTGGTGATCGCACCGGGCACCGGCTTCTTCCTCAACGATGAGATGGACGATTTTACGGTCAAAGTGGGCGAGAAAAACCTGTACGGGCTGGTGCAAGGCACCGCCAACAGCATTGCCCCCGGTAAGCGCCCACTATCGTCAATGAGCCCGACGCTGGTGACCAAGGACAACAAGATCTTTATGGTGCTGGGCTCGCCTGGCGGTTCGCGCATCATCACCATCACCCTGCAGACTGCGTTGAACGTGATCGACCACGGCATGGCGCCGCAGGAAGCGGTGGACGCGCCGCGCATCCATCACCAATGGCTGCCGGATGAGGTGTACTACGAACAGCGCGGCGTTTCCGCCGATACGCTGAAACTGCTGAGCGGCATGGGCTATAAGATGGTCGAACAAACGCCGTGGGGCGCCGCCGAACTGATTCTGGTCGGTTTGCCGGGCGCGGCGGGCGTCAGCCCGGCCAACTCCGGCAACGATTCGGCGGTTTCCGGCAAAGTGCGCGAAGGTTACCTGTACGGCGCCAACGACGTGCGTCGCCCGGCAGGCTCCGCGGTCGGTTACTGATGTAAACGCCCACTCACCTTAATCGCGGGGGCCCTTCGGCCCCCGCAGTTCCCTTAGCCTTCACAGCGCCACACGGTGGCCGATTCTTCCGCCAGCTGCAGGCGCAGCCCGCCGGCCGTTTCGCTCAACTCTCCCCGCCCTTCCACACGCCGCCACGGGCCGCGGGCCAACAGCGGGTTGTGCTGCAGCTGCGCCTGGCCACTGCCGTCGCGCTGCAGCGCCACCAGCACCTGCTCCTGCTGATACAGGCGCACGAACACCAGCGTTTCTCCGCTGGCGTACAGCACCTGACAGCCGCCGCGACGCAGCGCCAGGCTCTGTTTACGCAGCGCGGCCATGCGCTGGAACAGCGCCAGCAGCGGCCGATCCCAGTCGCCGACGTCCCACGGGAACGGCTTGCGGCAGAACGGATCGTTGCCGCCGTCCAGGCCAATCTCATCGCCGTAATAGAGGCAAGGCACGCCGATCCAGCTCAGCAACCACACCGCCGCCATCTGCATGCGCGCCGCGTTCCCCTGCAACAGCGTGAGGAAACGCGCGGTATCGTGACTGTCCAGCTGGTTGAACTGGATCAGCTGGCGGCCGTGCGGCAACCCGGCGCGGTAGCCGTCCATCCACTGCGCGCACCCGGCGGCGTCCAGCCGCACCGGGTGATAGGCCACGTCCAGCCCCGCCAAAAACGCCCGCACCGGCAGCGCGAAGCCCATATAGTTCATCGCCGCATCCTCCACGCCAGCGTGCAACCAGCGGCGCGCGTCGCCGAAGTGCTCGCCCAAGACGTAGGCCTGCGGGTTCTCCTGCTTCACTGCCTGATAGATGCCTGCCAGGTGATGCAGGTTGCCGGCGGCGCCGCCGTTCTCCCCCAGCATGTGCACCACGTCCAGCCGCCAACCGTCGATGCTGTACGGCGGGCGCAGCCAGTGGCGCACCACGCTGCCTTCCCCCTGATAAATCGCTTCCGCCACCTGCGGCTCGGCAAAGTTGAGCTTTGGCAGGCTGGCGTTGCCTTTCCAGTCGAGCGCGCTGCCGTCCGGGTAAAAGTTGAACCAGCCGCGATACGGCGAATCGGGATGGTGACAGGCGCCGTTTTCGCCCTGACGATGGCGGTCGAACCACGGATGCGAGTCGCCGGTGTGGTTGAAGACCCCGTCCAACACCAGTTTCATGCCCACCTTGTGAGTGCTCACTCGCAAACGCTGCAGCGCCGCGTTGCCGCCGAAGTGCGGATCGACCTGGTAATAGTCCTCGGTATCGTACTTATGCACGCTCGGCGCGGTAAAAATCGGGTTCAGATACAGCGCCGTCACGCCCAGCTGCTGCAAATACGGCAGTTTGGCGCAGATGCCGTCCAGATCGCCGCCGTAAAAGGTCGAGGCGGCGTGGCTATCCTCCAGCGGATGCTGCCAGTCGCGCCGAATTACCTCGGCACCGGCCGCGTGATGGCGGTAACTGCCGCTTTGGATGCCGTGCTCGCCGCCGCTGCTGGCGAAGCGATCGGGGAAAATCTGGTAGAACAGCTGATCCGCCACCCATTCGGGGCCGTTGTCGGGCTCGTCGACGGCAAACTGCGCCAGCTGGCCCGGCGGCGTTGGCGACCAGCCCTGCGGGCCGAACCACTGCTGGCGATCGGCCCACAGCAGCTTGAAGCAGTAACGCCGCGTCGGCTCGCCCTCATTCAGCGTCAGGCTGGCCTGGTAGCGCCGCATCCCCTCGTGGCGCTGCGCTTTCATCACCAACAGCCACTCTTCGTTGTCCGGTTCGGCGCGCAAAAACACCCGTTCCGGCAGTTCATCCCCTTGTAACCACAGTGTGATATCCAAACGTTGCCCTTGCTTCACCACAAAAGGCGGAACCGGTTGATGCCAGGCGTTAAGCATACTGTTCTCCTGCTGTACCAAACGAAATCGACGGCGTTCTTCAAGAAGCGAACAATGCCACGTTAAGTGCAACTCCCCCTCCTCTCTGGCCGCAAAACCCGGGGATGAGCCGGGGGGCGGAGACCGAAAAATAACGCTAACTCGATGTAAAAAAAGGTAAACAGGCACAAATCCTGCACGTTAACCCTTAGGCTAACCCGTTTTGAGCTTACAGGATATTTTTTGCGCATTTTTTAAGGAGCGGTAATGCAACAACAGATAACGCGCTGGCTGGAACAATTTGGGTTGGAATTCGGCGGAGTGATGTCGCTGTTGATGGTATTGGGGTTGATTGTTCTGATCTCGGTGGTGATCCACCTGGTGCTGCACCGGGTAGTGTTGGCTGCCCTTCAGCGCCGAGGCCAGCAATCGCAGCGCGTCTGGCAACAGGCCATCACCCAATACAAACTGTTCCAGCGCGTAGCGCTGCTGCTGCAAGGGGTGATCATCAGCATCCAGGCGACGCTGTGGCTGCAGAGCGGCAGCCAGACCCAGGCGGTGATCGTTACCGCCGCGCAGGTGTGGATCCTCGCCTTCACCCTGCTGTCGCTGTTCTCGTTGCTGGATACGCTGCTGGCGCTGCTGCGCCAAAGTCCGATCTCCAATCAGCTGCCGCTGCGCGGCATTTTCCAGGGCCTGAAACTGGTGGCGGCGATCCTGATCGGCATCATGATCGTCTCGCTGCTGATGGGCAAATCGCCGCTGCTGCTGCTCAGTGGCCTGGGTGCCATGACCGCGGTTTTGATGTTGGTGTTCAAGGATCCGATCCTCGGGCTGGTGGCCGGCATCCAGCTCTCCGCCAACGATATGCTGAAGATCGGCGACTGGCTGGAAATGCCGAAATACGGCGCCGACGGCGCGGTCACCGACATCGGCCTGACCACGGTCAAAGTGCGTAACTGGGACAACACCGTCACCACCATTCCCACCTACGCGCTGATCTCCGACTCGTTCAAAAACTGGCGCTCGATGTCGGAATCCGGCGGGCGCCGCATCAAGCGCAGCCTGAATATCGACACCGGCAGCGTGCACTTCCTGTCGGAAGAGGAACAGCGCAGCCTGCAGCGCAACCCGCTGCTGCACAGCTACCTGAACGTCAAGACCCAGGAGCTGAGCCAGCACAACCAGGAGATCGCCGTCGATCTGGCCTCGCCGCTCAACGGCCGCCGCCTGACCAACCTCGGCACGCTGCGCGCCTATCTGGAAGCCTACCTGCGCGCTCACCCGCGCATTCACCAAAACATGACGCTGATGGTGCGCCAGCTGGCGCCGACGCCGGAAGGCCTGCCGCTGGAAATCTACGCCTTCACCAACACCACGGTCTGGGCGGAGTACGAAAGCATTCAGGCGGATATTTTCGACCATATCCTGGCGGTGATCGACGAGTTCGGTCTGCGCGTGCATCAGACGCCGACCGGCAACGACATGCGCGGCATGCGCGGCATGCTGCGACAAAGCGCGAACGCTTCCTGACGTCGGCTGACGTAACTGTGTCTGCTGGTAATTATTCGCTTTCAATTGCCAGCAGATATCTCCATCCCCTTCTTTTCCCCGGCGAAAACGGCGTTAATGCGCCCTCACCTTCACCACCGAGAGGGAAAGCCCTTGCTGAAACGGATACGTCATCGGCTGTTTACCCTGATGGCCACCCTGCTGTTTATCGGCTGCCTGCACAACGCTTTGCTGGATGAAAGCCGCATGCCCCGCAATCTGCAACCTTCGCTGAGCGCCCTCAGCAGCAACCTGCAGGACATTCGCGAAGTGCTGGCGCGCTGCGCCGGCGAGGAAGAGGAAGAACAGCTGAACGACGGCGGCATACACATCGAAGCGCGCGCTGCCGGGGATGAGGAAGCGGAGGACAAACGCTAAAAAAACACCGGCCTCAGCCGGTGTTTTTCCATTTAGTCTTGCTGCGTCGCCAGCAGCGCGCGTTTTTTCTGACGGTTGACCTTGAACCAGTATCCCGCCAGCAGCAACACCACCCAGACCAGGCCGGCGTACAGCGAGACGCGCGTGGTCGGGAAGTAGCCGATCAGGCCGATGATGAACACCAGGAACACGATCGCCACCACCGAGGTGAACACCCCGCCGCGCAGCGGGAACGCCAGCTGCTTCACCTGCTCTTTGCTCAGGCTGCGGCGGAAGGCGATTTGCGAGAACAGGATCATGATCCACACCCACACGGTGGCGAAAGTCGCCAGAGAGGCGATCACCAGGAACACGCTCTCCGGCATGATGTAGTTGAGGTATACCGCCAGCAACAGCGCCAGCATCATCACGACCACCGTCACCCAGGGAATGCCGCGTTTCGACACCTTGCTGAACATCTTCGGCGCATGGCCCTGCTCGGCCATGCCGTGCAGCATGCGGCCGACGCCGAACACGTCGCTGTTGATCGCCGACAGCGAAGCGGTGATCACCACGAAGTTGAGGATGCCCGCCGCCACGGTGATGCCCATATGCTGGAAAGTCAGCACGAACGGGCTGCCGTTGGTGCCCACCTGGTTCCACGGGTAGATAGACATGATGACGAACAGCGTGCCGACGTAGAACACCAGAATGCGCCACGGCACCGAGTTGATGGCTTTCGGAATCGATTTTTTCGGATCCTTGGCTTCGCCGGCGGTGATGCCGATGATTTCAATGCCGCCGTAAGCGAACATCACCAGCTGCAGCGACAGGATCATGCCGATAAAGCCGTTGCTGAAGAAGCCGCCGTTCGACCACAGGTTATGAATGCCGGTCGGTTGCCCGCCGTTGCCGATGCCCCAGATGATGATGCCGATGCCGGCCGCGATCATGATGATGATGGTGGCAACCTTGAAGAACGAGAACCAGAACTCGAGCTCGCCGAACACCTTGACGCTCATCAGGTTGATGGCGCCGATGATCAACACCACGCTCAGCACCCAGATCCAGTGCGGCACTTCCGGGAACCAGACCCCCATATAAATGCCGAAGGCGGTCACGTCGGCGATGGCGACGATCAGGATCTCAAAGCAGTAGGTCCAGCCGGTGATGTAACCCGCCATCGGGCCGAGGTAGTCCTGCGCGTAGCGGGAAAACGAGCTGGCCTGTGGGTTGTTGACCGACATCTCCCCCAGTGCGCGCATGATGATGAAGGCCACGATGCCGCCGATCAGGTAAGCCAGCAGCACGCTCGGGCCGGCCATTTTGATGGCGTCCGCCGAGCCGTAGAACAAGCCGGTGCCGATGGCCGACCCCAACGCCATAAAGCGGATATGACGCGTGCTGAGGCCGCGTTTCAGCTTATTGTCGGGGACAGTGGTGGGTGACTGTTGTTGCATGAAAATGACCCATAGTTTTAAACGTAAAAAAGCCACGGACATGTCCGTGGCCCTGGATTAAGCCGGGGGATTATCAGTGCGCGGTCACTTGGGAACGCGTGCACACCCGATCATAAATCGCGACCAGCGCCAGCATCAGCAGCGAAGGCGGCAACCATGCCAACCCCTGCTCCGCCAGCGGCAGGTGAGTGGTCCAGGCCGGCAGCAGCTGCTGGAAGCTGGACGCTTTCACCGCGTCAAGGATACCAAACAACAGGCTGACAAGCATCACCGGCGCGATGATGCGCGGCGCGCTGTGCCACCAACGCAGGGTGAAGCTCAGCACCACCAACACGATGCACGGCGGGTAAATCGCGGTCAGCACCGGAATGGAGATCTGGATCAGGTGGCTCAGGCCGAGGTTGGACACCACCATCGAGAACAGGCCCAGAATAAACACCAGCGTCTTGTAAGAGAACGGCAGGTATTGCGCGAAGAACTCGGCGCAGGCACAGGTCAGGCCCACCGCGGTCACCATGCAGGCGATGAAGATCAGCGCCGCCAGGAAGAAGCTGCCGAGGCCGCCAAAGGTGTTCTGAACGTAAGCGTGCAGGATCACCGCGCCGTTGGTGGCGTCCGGCACCAGCGCGCCGCTGCCGGAACCCAGTTTGAACAGGCTCAGGTACACCAGCGTCAGGCCCACGCCGGCGATCAAACCGGCCAGAATGGTGTAGCGGGTCAACAAACCGGCGTCTTTCACGCCGCGCGAACGCGCCGCGTTGACGATAACGATGCCGAACACCAGCGCGCCCAGCGTATCCATGGTCAGATAGCCGTTAACGAAGCCGGAGGAGAAAGGCACGCTCTGATAAGCCGTCGTCGCCGGAATCGGCGCACCGGCAGGCCACAGCAGCGCGGCGATGCCCAGTACGGCCAGCGCGACGATCTTCAGCGGCGCCAGCACATGGCCGACGGTATCGAGCAGGCGGCCCGGATACAGAGAGATGCCGATCACCAGCGCGAAGTACACCAGGCTGTAGATGAACAGCGGCATGGCGCCGTCGCCGGTCAGCGGGGCGATGCCCACTTCGAAGGACACGGTGGCGGTGCGCGGCGTGGCGAACAGCGGACCGACGGCCAGGTAGCAGACGGTCGCCAGCAGCAAGCCGGCGCCGCGGCCGATTGGCGAACTGAGGGCGTCGATGCCGCCGCCGACGCGCGCCAGCGCGATGACGGTGATGACCGGCAGACCGACGGCGGTGATCAGGAAGCCCAGCGCCGCAGTCCAGACGTGTTCACCGGACTGCAAGCCGACCATCGGCGGGAAGATGATGTTCCCGGCCCCGACGAATAAGGCAAAGGTCATAAAGCCCAGTGCCAGGATATCTTTTGACGTTAAACGATGACTCATACGATGTCGTGTTGCCTGTTCAAATGAAAAATAGTGTCCGATTGCGTGGTGGCGTGACGCCCCACCCGGTTGCCGGCATGCCCGATCGTTGCAGCGCCAAATAAGCACCCTAAACGCAGTTGATCCGGCGTTTATGTCCCTATTCGAAAGTGGCCGCTCATGAAGATGGGCAAAATTTTAGGAGTTATAAAAATGGAGGTTTAATCCGACAACGAGGGCTAAGGTAAACGTTTATAGCGCTTCAAGGCAAGACGCACGGCGAAAAGCAGAGCTATCAACCATATAAACTTTAGCCACCAGTCGATCATATTGGCTATCAATAAATATACACTACATGATTTGTATCATTTTTGAACAGCAAATTCACGAAACGTGAAGCATATATCTCTTTATCGCGCGAAAACGCCAATAAATGCCCGATTTTCGCGTGGCATAAGCTCCGTTTGGCCGTAAAAAAAGGCGAAAATTACGCCGATTTTTGTCGCTTATTGCATCGTTGCAGACGCAAGCGGTGGCAGCCCTAACGCCTGACGGGTCTTCTGCAGGGTGGCCGGCGGCAGCGGCAGATAGCCGTCATGGTTGACCAGGCTCTGGCCTGGTGTCGACAGCACGCGATCGAGGAACGCGGCGGTTAGCGGCTCCAGCGGTTGATGGGGGGCTTTGTTGATGTAGATATACAGATAGCGCGACAGCGGGTAGCGATCGTTGCGCACGTTGGCGGCGGTAGGCGCGACATAGTCCTCTCCCGACTCCGCCAATGGCAGCAGCCGCACGCCGCTGGCGCGAAAGCCAATGCTGGCGTAGCCGATGCCGTTGAGCGAACCGGCCACCGCCTGCACCACCGAGGCCGAGCCGGGCAGCTCATTGACGCGCGGCATAAAATCGCCGCCGCACAGCGCACGCAGTTTGAAATAGCCGTAGGTACCGGACGCCGAGTTGCGGCCGAAACGCTGCAGCGAACGCGTCGCCCAGTCGCCACTCAGCCCCAGCTCGCCCCAGCGCGTCAGCGGTTTGCTTTCGCCGCAGCGCCGGGTGGCGGAGAAAATGCGATCGAGCTGCTGCAGATTGAGGCCGCGCAGCGGATTGTCCTGATGCACCAACACCACCAGTGCATCCACCGCTACCGGCACCGCCAGCGGCGCATAGCCGTAACGGTGTTCGAACGCCGAGACCTCGGCCGCCTTCATCGGCCGGCTCATCGGGCCCAGCTGCGCGGCGCCCGCCGCCAAGGCGGTCGGCGCGGTCGACGAACCGGCGGCCTGGATCTGCAGGTTAACGTTGGGGTAATGCTGACTGAAATCCTGCGCCCACAGCGCCATCAGATTCGCCAGCGTGTCGGAACCGACGCTGGACAGGTTGCCCGCCAGCATGCCGTCGGGCTGCGCCAGCGCGCCGCGTCCGGCCAGCAGCGCCAGGCAAAGCAACAGCCCTCGGGTTATTCGGGTCATACCGGTGTCTCGCGTTAATTTTTCACCGCATTCTCTGATAAAGCGGCGGGAACAATCAACCGATTGGGTAAGGTAAAGATAAAGCGGGTGCCGATCCCCGGTTCGCTGAGGATCTCCAGCCGCGCGTCGTGATGGCTGAGCGCGTGCTTGACGATCGCCAGCCCCAGCCCGCTGCCGCCGGTCTGGCGCGAGCGGGCCTTGTCGACGCGGTAAAAACGCTCGGTCAGGCGCGGAAGGTGTTCGGCGGCGATGCCCGGCCCGTTGTCGCTGACCTGGAACTGCGCGCCATGCGCCGTCTGTTGCCAGCTCACTTCGATATGGGTGCCCTTCGGCGTGTGGTTGACCGCGTTGTACACCAGGTTAGACACCGCGCTGCGCAACTGGTCTTCATTGCCGAACACGTTGAGCTGTTCGTTCACCCGGAAGGTGATCTCATGATTGCCGCCGCTCAGCGATTGCGCCTCGCGCTGCAACACCCGCAGCATCAGCGGGATATCCACCCGCTCGTTCATGTCGACATTGGGCGCCGCCTCGATGCGCGACAGCGTCAGCAGTTGCTTGACCAGCCCGTCCATCCGGCGGGTCTGCTCTTGCATGGTGCTGAGCGCCTTGCTGCGCAGCGAACCGTCCTGCTCTTCGTCGCCCATCATCTCCAGGTAGCCCTGCAGCACCGTCAGCGGCGTGCGCAGCTCATGGCTGACGTTGGCGAAGAAGTTGCGCCGCGCGCCCTCCAGCTGGCGCATCTGGGTGACGTCGCGCGCCACCATCAGCAACTGCCCTTCGGAATACGGCATCACGCGGAATTCGACGTAGTGTTCGTTGTTCAACTGCAGCGTCAGCGGACGCGAAAACTCCTGCTGTTGCAGATAGTGGCTGAATTCCGGATAACGCAGCAGGTTAAGGATGTGCTGGCCGTTGTCTTCCGGCCAGCGGAAGCCGAGCAGATGCTGCGCCAGCCCGTTGCACCAGAAGATGTTGCCCTCGACGGTGGTCATCACCACCGCGTCAGGCAGCGATTCGGCTCCGCTGCGAAAGCGCTTGATAAGCAGCGCCAGCTCGCGCCGGCGGCGGCGGTTGCGCTGCTGCATCTGATACAGGCCATAAAACAGCGGCTCCCAGCTCCAGCGGCCGGGCGGCGGCGTCATGCTGCGGTCGATCCACAGCCAATGGGAGAGTTTGAGCTGGTTGTAGAAATTCCACACCAGCGCAGCCAGCGCGGAGGCCAGCAGGAACCAGGGCAGATAACCGAAAATCAGCCCCAGCAGTAAGGCGGGCAAACAAAAAAGAGCCAGCTCCAGAGCCAGCCTCTTCCACGACAGACGTTCTAACACGGCATATTCTCCAGCGCAGCGCGATCAGTAGCGCGTTGAGAACCGGTAGCCGGTGCCCCGAACGGTTTGAACCATTTTATCATGCCCACTGGTTTCTAACGCCTTGCGGAGCCGACGGATATGCACGTCAACGGTACGGTCTTCCACATAAACGTTAGTGCCCCAGACGTGATTAAGCAACTGCTCACGGCTATAAACCCGCTCCGGGTGGGTCATAAAGAAGTGCAGCAGCTTGAACTCGGTCGGCCCCATGTCCAGCGCCTGATCGTTCGCCATCACGCGGTGGGAGGACGGGTCCAGGCTCAGCCCTTGCATTTCAATCACCTCCTCCACCGCCATCGGTGAAATGCGGCGCATGACCGCCTTGATGCGCGCCACCAGCTCCTTGGGCGAGAACGGCTTGGTGATGTAATCATCCGCCCCCACTTCCAGGCCGCGCACCCGGTCTTCTTCTTCGCCGCGCGCGGTCAACATCATCACCGGGATATCGCGGGTCAGCGCTTCGCGCTTCATATGTTTGATAAACTGAATGCCGGAACCCCCGGGCAACATCCAGTCAAGCAACACCAAATCAGGGAACGGCTCAGACAGACGCGTCACGGCGCTGTCATAATCCTCGGCTTCCAACGGTTGGTAACCATTTTGTTCCAACACAAAGCACACCATCTCACGGATCGGCGCTTCGTCTTCCACCACCAGTATGCGTCTTGCCATCGTCAATCCTGCCAATGTGTTAGCGACTTTTCGGGCGCCATTATGCGTCAGTTTTGTGACACTTTTATGAAAAAAACCGGCTGTTATAGGCAGTAAGCATAGCGATTATTTCCCGCAGTAAAGAAAAATCATCCGGTTGTCATCATCATTGCGCCAGGACAGCCGCCGCCGCGGCCTTTATAATCATCGCCATTATCTTTGCATCCGGGAGTGTCATGCGCCTGATCCACACCTCTGACTGGCACCTTGGCCAGTACTTTTTCACCAAAAGCCGCGCCGCCGAGCACCAGGCTTTTCTGAACTGGCTGATCGAACAGATCGAACAGCAACAGGTGGATGCGCTGATCGTCGCCGGGGATCTGTTCGATACCGGCTCACCGCCCAGCTATGCCCGCGAGCTGTACAACCGCTTCGTGGTGGAACTGCAGCGCACCGGCTGCCAGTTGGTGGTGCTGGGCGGCAACCACGACTCGGTAGCGACGCTGAACGAATCGCGGGAGCTGCTCTCCTGCCTGAACACCACGGTGATCGCCAGCGCGCAGGGCGCCCCGGAACAGCAGATCGTGGTGCTGAACCGGCGCGACGGCCAGCCGGGCGCGGTGCTGTGCGCCATTCCGTTCCTACGGCCGCGCGATCTGCTCACCAGCCGCGCCGGCGAATCCGGCGCACAGAAACAGCAGGCGCTGCAGGAAGCCATCGCCGAGCATTATCAGACGCTGTATCAGGCGGCCTGCGAGCGCCGCGACCAGCTGGGCTTGCCGCTGCCGATCGTCGCCACCGGCCACCTGACCACCGTCGGCGTCACCACCTCCGACTCGGTGCGCGACATCTATATCGGCACCCTCGACGCCTTCCCGGCGCAGGCCTTCCCGCCCGCCGACTATATCGCGCTGGGCCACATTCACCGCGCGCAGAACGTCGCCAAATCGGAGCATATTCGCTATAGCGGCTCGCCGATCCCGCTCAGCTTCGATGAGCTGGGCAAAGCCAAAAGCGTCTTCCTGGTGGATTTCGCCGACGGCACCCTGCAGCGGGTTGACGCGTTAACGATCCCGCAGTTCCAGCCCATGCAGCTGATCAAAGGCGATCTGGCCGAGATCGAACGGCAGCTGCGGCAATTTGCCGACTATGCCGGCGAGCGGCCGGTGTGGCTGGATATCGAAGTGGCGACGCAGGACTACCTCAGCGACATCCAGCGCCGCATCCAGCTGCTGGCGGATGAGCTGCCGGTGGAAGTGGTGCTGCTACGGCGCAGCAAAGAGCAGCGCCGCCAGGCGATTGCGCAGCAGGATAAGGAAACGCTGAACGAGCTGAGCGTCAACGAAGTGTTCGAACGGCGCCTGGCGCAGGAGGCTGAGATGCCCGAAACGCGTCAACAGCGGATGCGCCAGATGTTCCGCCAGGTGGTCGAGGCGGTGCAGCACAACGCCGAGGAGACGAATTCATGAAGATCCTCAGCCTGCGGTTAAAAAACCTCAACTCGCTGCAGGGCGAATGGAAAATTGACTTCACCGCCGAGCCTTTCGCCAGCAACGGCCTGTTCGCCATTACCGGCCCGACCGGCGCGGGCAAAACCACCCTGCTGGACGCCATTTGCCTGGCACTGTACCACCAAACGCCGCGCCTCAACGTCACGCCGAGCCAGAATGAGCTGATGACCCGCCACACCGCCGAGTCGTTGGCGGAGGTCGAGTTCGAGGTCAAGGGCGTCGGCTATCGCGCCTTCTGGAGCCAGCGCCGCGCCAAAAATGCGCCGGACGGCAACCTGCAGGCGCCGAAGGTCGAACTGGCGCGCCGCGAGGACGGCAAGATCCTGGCGGACAAAGTGCGCGACAAGCTGGAGCTCACCGCCGCCATCACCGGACTGGACTTCGGCCGCTTCACCAAATCGATGATGTTGTCTCAGGGGCAGTTCGCCGCCTTCCTCAACGCCGACGCCAACGATCGCGCCGAGCTGTTGGAAGAGCTGACCGGCACCGAAATCTATGGGCGGCTGTCCGAGCAGGTGTTCGAGTCGCACAAGCAGGCCAAAACTGACCTGGATGCGTTGCACCAACGCGCCAGCGGCATCGAACTGCTGAACGACGAGCAGCGCCAGTCTCTGACCGAACAGCTGGCGGCGCTGAGCACGCAGGAAAGCGCCCTCGGCGAGCAAACCCAGCGGCAGCAACAGGCGCTGAGCTGGCTGCAACAATGGCAACGCCTCCGGCAACAGCAAAACGAGGGGCAATTGCGGCTGGACACCGCCCAGCGCGAGCAGAAAGAGGCCGCCCCACAGCTGCAGCGGCTGGCGCTCAGCGAGCCGGCCGAGAAATTGCGGCCGCTGCGCGGTGAACGCGATCGCTGCCGCGCCGAGCTGCAGACGATACAGCAGCAAGCGGCTCTGTTGGCGCAGCAGCAGGAACAGCAGTCAGCGCAGTTGACCCCGCTGCAGCAGGCGGTGGAGAAAACCCGCCAGGCGCAGCAAACCCATGCCGAGCATATGCGGCAACAGCAACAGCTGATCGACGAACAGGTCGCCCCGCTCGATCACCAGATAGCCCAACTGCTATCGACCCAGGCCGAGCGGCGACAGGCCGGCGATGCCGCCGCGCAGCAGTGCGCCCAGCAGCAAACTACGCTGGAGCAGCTCACCGCTCAGCGCAGCCAGCTGACGACGCAGGGCGCACAGTTTCAGCAGCAGTTGAATGCGCTGAGTGAAGCGCTGGCCGCTCAACAGCAACAGCAGCAGGCATTGGAGGCGAAAACGCCGCTGGCCCCGCTGCGCCAGCGCCTGAGCGCCCTGGCAGACCTGCGCCCAACGCGCCAGCAGCTGTTTACTCTGACATCCCTTCACCGTCAGACTCGCGAGCGTCTGGCCCGGCAACAGGCGGAGCATGCCGAGCGGCAAACGCAGCTCGCCGGGTTGCAACAACAGCTGGAGAACGCGCGTCAGCAATTCAAACAGCACAAGGCGCAGCTGCAGGAAGTGGAGCGGATCCACGAACTGGAAAAACGCATCGTCAGTCTGGAGGCGGAGCGCGCCCTGCTGCAGAACGGTGCCCCCTGCCCGCTGTGCGGTTCCACCAGCCATCCGGCGGTAGAGCAGTATCAGGCGGTGCAGCCTTCGGCCACGGAACAGCGTTTGGGCGAGATGCGTACCCTCGCCGAGAAACTGCAAACCCAGGGCACCGAGCTGCGTACCCGCTGCGAAGGCCTGCAGGAACAACAACAGCGCCAACAGCAAGCCATCGCGCAGGATGAACAGCAGCTGGCTGCCCAACAGCAGCAGTGGCGGCAGCTTAGCGCACCGCTGGCGTTCGACTTTACGCTGGCGGATGGCGAGCAACTCAGCGCCTGGCTGAACGGCTGCGACGACGAAGAACGGCGCGGGCAACAGGCGCTGCAGCAGCATGAACAGGCGGCGCAGGCGGTACAGCAGGCAAAAGACGCGCTCGCCGCTCTGCAAACGCAGCAGCAGCAGGCGCAGCAACAGCTGGCGCTGCTCGAAGAGCGCTTTACGCTGCTGCATAAAGCCCATGCCGACAGCCTGCAACAGCAGCAAGACCTGCAACAACGCTGGCAGGAAGGCGAGAAAACCCTCGCCGAGCGGCGTACGCAGCGGTTGGCGCTGTTCGGCGAACAGCGGGTCGCCGAGGTGCGGGAACAGCTGCGCGCCAAACAAACCGCCTGTGAACAGGCTTGCTTGCAGGCCGCCGAGCAGTGGCAAAAGGCGCAGGAGCTGCGCGAACGCCTGGCCGGCCAACAGGCCGGGTTACAACAACAGCACACCCAAATGCAGGAACGGCTGCAGCAGGCGCAGCAGCAATGGCAGCAGGCGCTGGCCGACAGCGAATTCGCCGATGAAACCGCCTTCGCCGCCGCGCTGCTGGACGACGCCCTGCGCCGCGAATTGCAGCAGCGCAAAGAGCAACTGCAACAGCGGCAGGTAGAGGCTGCGGCCCTGCTGACTCAGGCGACGCAAACGCTGGAGCAGCATCGGCTGAACCTCCCTGAAGGGGTGGATGAAGCCAACGCGGATCTCGACGCGCTCACCCAATCGCTGGCCGAGCTGGCACAGCAGTTGAAGGCGCTGCAGCTGAGCCAGGGCGAACTGCGCAACCAGCTGGAAAGCGACGCCGCCCGTCGTCTCAATCAACAGGCGCTGTTCGAGCAAATCGCCCGCAGCCAGCAAGACTACGACGACTGGAGCTACCTCAACCAGCTGATCGGCTCGAAAGAAGGCGACAAGTTCCGCCGTTTCGCTCAGGGGCTGACGCTCGATCATCTGGTCTATCTGGCCAACCGGCAGCTCGGCCGGCTGCACGGGCGCTACCTGCTGCAGCGCAAAACCAGCGACGCGCTGGAGCTGCAGGTGGTGGACACCTGGCAGGCCGATGCGCTGCGCGATACCCGCACCCTGTCCGGCGGCGAGAGCTTCCTGGTCAGCCTGGCGCTGGCGCTGGCGTTGTCCGATCTGGTTAGCCACAAAACCAGCATCGACTCGCTGTTCCTCGACGAAGGCTTCGGCACGCTGGACGCCGAAACCCTCGATACCGCGCTGGACGCGCTGGACAGCCTGAACGCCTCCGGTAAAACCATTGGCGTGATCAGCCACGTCGAGGCGATGAAAGAGCGTATTCCGGTGCAAATCAAGGTGAAAAAGGTCAACGGGCTTGGCGTCAGCCGGCTGGAGGCGCACTTCAGGCTGGAATGATCCCGCCGCGCGCGGCGCAGAAGTGTGACCGCGGCGGCACTCCGCGGTGAAAAGCGTTGAGCCGCGGCAGGCACGGGTTATTATGCCAGCATAACAGGATTGTTACTGTATCCCCTCCGCCGCTCAGGCCGCAGGGCAGAAAGATAAAATACAGGCAAAACCTGACGCCCGGGATCGCTTCCGGGCGTCAGGTTTTTTCGTTTTCAGGATGCTGAAACACCGGGAAAAACCATGAAAATCGCTAAAATACTCAATAATAACGTGGTGATTACGCTGGACGACCGTCAGGCAGAGACGGTGGTGATGGGAAAAGGAATCGGCTTTAAAAAGAAGCCCGGCGATACGCTGGACGAAAGCCTGATCGAAAAGGTCTTCACCCATAACGGCGGAGAAATCGCCGAGCGCTATAAAGAGCTGCTCGCCGAGATCCCATTGGCCTGCGTCACCACCGCCGACAGAATCATCACCCTCGCCCGCGAACGCCTGCCGGGCAAGCTGCATAACATCGTCTACATCACGCTGACCGATCACATCCACTTCGCCCTGCAGCGCCATGCGCAAGGGCTGGATATCAAGAATGCGCTGCTGTGGGAGATTAAAAAACTCTATCCGGCCGAATTCGCCGTCGGGCTGGAGGCGCTGGCCCTGATCGCACAGCGGCTGGATACCGCGCTGCCGGAAGACGAAGCCGGATTTATCGCCCTGCACCTGGTCAACGCTCAGCTTAACGACGAGATGCACAACACGCTGCACATTACCCGCGTGATGCAAGAGATCCTCAACCTGGTCAAATACCACTTCCGCTTTGATTACAATGAGGAAGCCCTGAGCTACCACCGGTTCGTCACCCACTTGAAATTTTTCGCCCAACGGCTGCTGGGGAAAAACTACGTCGACAGCGACGACGATTCGCTGTATCAGGTGGTGAAAGAGAAGTACCCCGAGTCATTCGCCTGCGCCGGCAAGATCAACCGCCACATCGAAAAGCACTATCAGCATCAGCTCACCACGGAAGAGATGATGTTTCTGACCATTCATATCGAACGGGTGCGCAGCGAAAGCGAGGAAAAGCCGGCTTAACGGCGGGCGTCCGCCACCCGCACGCCGTACTGCGGAAACACCGCGTCGGCGGAGATCAGCGTCAGCCCCTCGGCCTGCGCCTGTGCAATCAGCATGCGATCGAAAGGATCTTGATGATGGGGCGGCAGCTGCCCGGCCTGTTGGCAGTGAAAGGCGTCCATCGGCAACGACAGAAAATCCTCGGCCTCGATGATCGCAAAGATGTCTTCCGGCAGCGCCAGTTTGCCCAGCGCCTGCTTGATCGAGATCTCCCAAATGCTGGCCGCGCTGACGTACACCGCATTGCCCGGATCGGCGATCTGCCTTTTGGCGTTCACGCCCAGGCAGGCGTCGTCGATCAGCCACCACAGCAACGCGTGGGTATCCAGCAACAGGCGCTTCATTCATCGCCCTCAAACAACGCCGCAATGGCCGCATCCCCGGCGTTGAAATCCGCCGGCACGGTGAACCTGCCCTTGGCGGCGCCAGGGCGGCGCGCTTCCCCCTTGATGGCGACCAGCTGTACGTACGGCTTCCCTGCTTTTGCAATAATCACGGTTTCTCCCTCCGCGGCTCTGTCCGCCAACTGGCTCAGATTGGATTTGGCTTCGTGCATATTGGCCTGAATCGGCATACGCGTCCTCCTTAGCTAAGTTAGCTAAAGCATAAAGCGCCGTCCAGTTTTTGTACAGTGAAGGGTTTAAAGCGCGAGCAGCCTCGCGCTTTGTTGCAACGCTTAGCCCTGCTGTTGCGGCCACAGCCAGGCCGCACCGCGCACGCCGCTGGAGTCGCCGTGAACGGCCTTGCGGATCGGCGTTTCACACTCGCCGCCGAACACCCAGCCTTTCACCAGTTGCGGCACCGTGCGATACAGACGATCCACGTTGCTCATACCGCCGCCGAGCACCACCACATCCGGATCCAGCATGTTGATCACGTGCGCCAGCGATTTCGCCAGCCGCATTTCGTAGCGGCCAATCGCCTGCTCCGCCAACGCATCGCCCCGCTCGCTCAGCGCCATGATCTCATGCCCTTGCAGCGCATTGCCGCTCAGGCGCGCATAGTCGGTGGCGAAACCGGTGCCGGAAACAAAGGTTTCGATGCAACCCGGCTTGCCGCAGTAACACGGCACTTCGCGGGCGTAACGCAGCTCATCGTCATCCTGCCACGGCAGCGGATTGTGCCCCCATTCACCGGCGATGCCGTTGCCGCCGGCATGCGCCTGGCCGTTCAGCGCCACGCCGGCGCCGCAGCCGGTGCCGATGATAACCGCAAACACGGTTTTCGCGCCGGCGCCGGCGCCATCGGTGGCTTCCGACACCGCCAGACAGTTGGCATCGTTGGCGATGCGCACCTCTCGCGTCAGCAGCGCAGAAAGATCCTCGTCCAGCGGTTGGCCGTTGAGCCACACCGAGTTGGCGTTTTTCACCCGCCCGGTAAACGGCGACAGCGTGCCGGGAATGCCGATCCCGACCGATCCCCGTTCGCCGGTATGATCCTCGGCCAGTTTCACCAGCCCGGCGATCGCCGCCAGAGTTTGCCGGTAGTCATGGCGCGGCGTGGCGATACGATGGCGAAACAGCTCCCGCCCGTCGTCCGCCAACGCAATCACTTCAATTTTCGTTCCACCCAAATCGATGCCAATGCGCACGTATTTTTCTCCTCGATGCCGCGCAGCGTTGCCACAGCCTAATGTAAGCGCGCGAATGAATCACCTGTTTCCCACCCTCCGTCCCGTCCTTTCTCGCTGCGTAAAGCGACGCAATTCAGAGAGAATGGGGCGATTTTTCAGCGTCAATTCGTTATCATGCCGCCCTGCTTTTGACGAATCAGCGTGCCGAACGCACGCCCAGCCTGGGATAACATTATGCTGTGGTTTAAGAATTTGATGGTTTACCGTTTGAGCCGCGAAGTGGCGCTAAACGCGGATGAAATGGAAAAACAACTCAGCGCGTTCGCCTTCACGCCGTGCGGCAGCCAGGACATGGCGAAGACCGGCTGGGTCTCCCCGATGGGTTCGCACAGCGATGCATTGACGCACGCGGT